>ERZ791864.19-NODE-19-length-209492-cov-18.271590_pt1 | contig 209492 bp, 186 predicted proteins | sample MGYA00510282_ERZ791864 | MGnify/ENA primary metagenome ERZ791864 (study PRJEB30046, sample SAMN00792087) | human gut metagenome | study: EMG produced TPA metagenomics assembly of the A metagenome-wide association study of gut microbiota in type 2... | reverse complement strand
AACCCGCATAAACACTGGCTTTTTTAAGCAACTCGATTTATTCAAACTCAATCGTCCCAGGCGGCTTACTGGTAATATCATAGAAGCAGCGGTTTACCCCCTTCACTTCATTGATAATCCTGCTCATAACTCTCTGTAACACCTCGAACGGTATATTGGCAGCTTCCGCTGTCATGAAATCGACCGTATTGACCGCACGCAGTGCAACCGCATAGTCATAGGTTCTCTCATCGCCCATGACACCCACGCTTCGCATATTGGTCAGTGCGGCGAAATACTGGTTTGGCATCCACTCCGGTGCCGTGCCATGCTCTTTGCGGTATTCCTCTACCGCGGCATCCACTTCCTCACGGTAAATGTAATCGGCATCCTGCACGATACGAACCTTCTCTGCAGTTACCTCACCGATAATACGGATACCAAGTCCCGGTCCCGGGAATGGCTGACGGAAGACAAGTTTCTCCGGGATGCCAAGCTCCAGACCCGCTTTGCGGACTTCATCTTTGAAGAGGTTACGCAGCGGCTCGATGATTTCCTTGAAATCCACATAATCCGGGAGACCGCCGACGTTGTGGTGGGACTTGATCACTGCGGATTCTCCGCCCAGTCCGGATTCTACCACATCTGGATAGATGGTTCCCTGTGCCAGGAAATCCACGGCTCCGATCTTCTTTGCTTCTTCCTCGAAGACACGGATAAATTCTTCTCCGATGATTTTACGTTTTTTCTCCGGTTCTGTCACACCGGCAAGTTTTCCATAATAACGCTCCTGCGCGTTGACACGGATAAAGTTCAGGTCAAACTGTCCGTTCGGACCGAAAACTTCCTCAACCTCGTCTCCTTCGTTCTTTCGGAGCAGACCGTGATCGACGAATACACAGGTAAGCTGTTTTCCAATTGCGCGGGAAAGGAGTCCTGCGGCTACAGAAGAATCCACACCGCCGGATAATGCGAGCAGAACCTTTCCGTCACCAACTTTTTCACGGATCTCTTTGATTGTATGCTCCACGAAAGAATCCATGCGCCAGGTGCCGGCACATCCACAGATATTTCTTACAAAGTTGTGAAGCATCCTGCTTCCCTCTACGGTATGCAGTACTTCCGGATGGAACTGGATTGCATAAAGTTTTTTCTCCGGATTTTCATCTGCCGCTACCGGACAGTCAGCGGTATGTGCTACCACCTGAAATCCCGGTGCCGGCTTGGAAATATAATCAAAATGACTCATCCAGCAGATGGTAGACCCTTCTGCCGAATCCGTTGCCACTCCCTCAAAAAACGGAGAAGACTTGTCCACGAACACTTCCGTTTTTCCGTACTCACGTACCGGTGCCTTTTCTACTTTTCCACCAAGGATATGATTCATCAGCTGCGCACCATAGCACAGACCGAGAACCGGGATGCCAAGTTCAAATAATTCTTTCGTGTATGTCGGGGAATCTGCCTCATAGCAGCTGTTCGGGCCGCCGGTGAGGATAATTCCCTTTGGATTCATTGCCTTGATCTGTTCGATGTCGGTACGGTAAGAATAAATCTCACAGTACACATTGCACTCGCGGACGCGGCGTGCAACCAGCTGATTGTACTGACCACCGAAGTCAATGACGATGACTTTCTCCTGATCCATATTGTGTTTCCTCCTGTTTTCTAAAATGCATTTTTGCATTTATGTGGTGCATTTTTCAAAAGTACACCATTTTTCTACCATTATAATAAAGCCCCTGTGATTTTACAAGTCACAACCTCACGTTTTCTCGTAAAATGCAATCACATCCGCGTAAACTTTTTCATTTTCTTTCTCATTCAGTATTTCATGGCGCATATGCGGATAGGTAATTGTGGAAATATTGGAAAAACCTGCCTGTTTCAGCGTGTCCACGCTGTCTTTGGCACCTTTTTCATACCCGGTGCACGGATCTTCGCTGCCGCGGATCATCAGAATCGGTAATGTCTCATTTACGTCCCGGTAATTTGACACCTGATGCATAGCAGTTGTCAGCATATACAGATCGTGAAAAGCGGAGACGCTAAATCCATGCCCGCAATACGGATCTTTCAGATATGCCTGTACCACCTGCTCATCGGAACAGATCCAGTCCGCTTCGGTTTTTGCATGTTTTACCTGCTTATTAAAATTTCCCACTGACAGTTGCTGCACCAGACGGGAATGATACATCGGTCCACGCGCCCTTGTGAGCAGATTTGTCAGAAAAAATCCTATGCGGATGATCTGTGTTCCCGGATAATTCGGGAATCCGCTCAGTACCACCTTTGCGTAACTGTGTGACTGGGTACAAAGCAGATTCCTTGCAATGATGGTTCCCATGGAATGTGCAAAAATCATCACCTTTTCCGCTTGAAACCGCTCCCTGATATATGCTGTGATCTGTACCTGATCCGACAACAGATAACGGTCACCGTCTTTTTCTTTAAAGAACCCCAGCTTTGGAGCATGTTCCCCATGCCCCCGCATGTCCGATGTCACCACCGTAAATCCCGCCTGCCGCAGCTGTTCAGCGAAAGCCTCATAACGCTCCTTATGTTCCTCCATCCCATGAATGATCTGAATGTATCCCCGCGGATGCTCACTTTCAAATACCGCCAGACTCAGCGCGTAACCGTCGGACGCTTTCAATACTATATTTTCCATTTATATCCTCTTCTGCGTTCGTACTTTTAAAACCAGTCCACATTTGTTCCATGTTCCAACTGTTCCGGTGTCATCAAAGACACGGCATCAATAAACCCGTTGCGAAACGTCATCGTTCCTCTCTTTTGTGCGGTCGTTTCTTTTGCGGCAAGTTCTCCTGCAATGCCAGTAAACGCACAGCATGCCACTGCACTCTCCACCGAATTTTCCGCACTTAAAAAAGCGCCAAGCATCACGGTGGACATACAGCCGCTTCCCGTAATCCTTGCCATCATCGGGCTTCCATTATGACACCGGTAGACGCAGCTTCCATCCGTGATCAGATCGGTTTCTCCGGATGCGACAAGAATCATCTGATTTTTCTTTGCATACTGCTTCATCAGCTCCGGCAAATCCGTTTCTTCTGCTTCTGCCAGCGCATCCTCGGCTGCATCCACCCCGGTAACCGTTCCACAGTTGTGCAGCAATGCCTGTATTTCCGAATAATTTCCCCGGATACAGGTCGGATGGATTATTTTCATCAACTCCAGACATTTTTCACGCCGATAGGAAGACCCCGACACCCCGACCGGATCAATCACGATCGGATGTCCCAGCACATGCGCCCGCTTTCCGGCAGTCTCCATCGCCTCATAATCCGAGATGGCCCCGAAATTACAGATCAGTGCCGCTGTACCTGCCGTGATCTCCTCCACCTCACAAGGATGGTGTGCCATCGTTGGTGACGCGCCTGCCGCCAGAAGGATATTCGCACAATCGTTGACCGTCACGGCATTTGTGATACAGTGGATAATCGGACGTTTCTGTTGTATTTTCTCATAAATTTCCACCACTTTTTCCCCGGAAAATTTCATCACAGTTTCTCCCGTCTTTGTATTTCACCGTCCAGAATTCCTGCCTTTTTCATTGGAATGGTCACGATAATTGCAATGATCGTACCACCACAGGTACTGATCAAAAACGGCACTACAAATGTAAACAATGCCGCTGCTTTATTCCCCATAATCAGATACGCAATCGGATAAGAAAGCATTCCACCGATGATACCGGTTCCAAACACTTCTCCTACATATGCAAACGGAAGCTTTTTCCCATACTGGTAAAGTAGTCCTGCAAGCAGTGCACCACACATACTTCCCGGAAATGCCAGTGGGCTGCCAAGCCCTGTCAGATTACGGATCAATGCCGCCATAAAAGCCTGTGCCAGCCCCCACCATGGTCCGACCGTTACCGCGCACAGTACATTCACCAGATGCTGTACCGGCGCACATTTTGAGCCCAATACCGGGAAAGAAAACATACTCCCGACCACAGCCACCGCCGTGAAAAGTGCCGTCAATGTCAATTTTTTTATCTGCAGATGATTCTTCATTTTGCTTTTTACTCCTCTTTTGTTCCCTTTATATGATCTGTTTTACAAGTTCTCCAAGATGCCGGGTGCCTGTCTCAATATCCTCGCAGGCAAAAATGCCGCTGACAACTGCGACACCCGCGATGCCTCTGCCTTTTAACTGCAAAACATTCTCTGCCGTGATTCCCCCGATTGCCACAACCGGAATTTTCACGCTGTGGCAGATTTCTTCCAGCAGCTCGTGCTTCATCGGAATGGCATCCTTTTTGGTTGTAGAGCCAAACACAGCACCACTTCCCAGATAATCAGCGCCTCCCGCTTCTGCGGCTTTCGCCTGTTCCACGGTTTTTGCCGTCACACCAATGATTTTATCCGGCCCGAGAATCTCACGCGCGTGCGCCAGTTCCATATCGGACTGTCCAATATGAACCCCGTCCGCGCCGACTTTTGCCGCCAGTTCCACATCATCATCCAGAATGAGTTTCACCCCGTAACGATGGCAAAGTTCCAGCAATTCTTCTGCCTCCTTCTGCACATCCGCTTCCGGAAGTTCCTTCTCACGCAGCTGTACCAGAGTGGCGCCACCTTCCAGTGCTTTCTCTACCTGCTCATATAATGTTTCATTGCCCAGCCAGGTGCGGTCGGTCACCGCATAAAGGCGGAGCTGTTCTTTTTTCATATTATTCACTGTTTTTTCCTCCTGCATGTTATCCCATTATAACACGCACGACAGGAGAAAATCTATACTGCATGCAAATGTGCATATTTTTCCTTTGTTGCCATTCCTCCGCGGATATGACGTTCGGATTTATTCACATCAATAATCTTGCGGGTTTCCGCCGCAAGTGCCGGATTCACCTGGCACAGCCGGTCCGTGATATCCTTATGGACTGTGGATTTTGAAATTCCGTAATGTTTGGCAGCCTGCCGCACAGTTGCCTTATGTTCAATGATATAGTTTGCGATTTCCACGGCTCTTTCTTCAATATAAGCTTTCAAAAAAATACCCCTGCATTCCTGTGTTTGTACAGTTTATGCAAGGATATGTTTGCTTATTACTTACTTTCTGACTTACTTCCCACAAAGACTCTTCTGTCACAACCTGTCCCACAACAGTTCCATTGGGTTTGACTCCAAAATAAAGTTTCCTTTTCAATACCAAGATTCAAATCAACACCTGCCTTCAACGCATATAATTAAATTATATACTGCTTATAATGATATGAGGTCAAACATATAAAGCAAATATGCTTGTCTATGTCCCATGACGAACTGAATAGAGGACATATGGCAAAAAATAGCCGTCCATGTCCCATGACGAACTAAATAGAGGACATATGATAAAAAAGTGCTCATTTATGTCCTGTTAAACAGATCCTGTGGGACTTTTTCATGCGCTTTTTATACATATGTCCTTTTACCAATTTTTCCCGGGATTTTTCAATGCACTTTCTCTACATATGTCCCTCCGGCAACTTTCACCGAGACTTTCTGGCTTACTTATTCTCTATATGTCCCCAAAACACAAGGAAACGCGCACGAAAAAGAGAATGTTCCACACAGAAACATTCCCTCTTTCATTATGTATTTATTTTTCCAGTTTTGTCAGTTCGTCGCTGTCCACATCTGCCGCATGACTGCCCTCATTATGGCTTGCTGATCCGTTCTCGAACCACCATGCCACACCTGCGGCCAACACAACAACTGCTACTACAACTACGATAATGACTGTTTCTAACATGAAATTTTCCTCCTGAACTCTTTGAAAATGGTCGCTTATTTCAAAGAGTCAGAAGCTTTTTCCCCATCCTGCCAGTGTATGTATGCCATGATCCACGCATGGCTGCGCACAAATATGTTTTCGATACGGCAGGATGCCAGATAAATCCGGGTAGCATTTCCGGCAAATCCGCTTGCAAGTCCTGCCCACAAAATGATGTTGCGTTCTGCATTCAGCCGCGTGAGCCGTGCACTGACAGTCAGACGCGCCTGTTCGGACTGTGTCAGTTCGGAACGTCTGAGGATATCAAGAAAGGAACCCTGCTGCCGCTCCATCGTATGTACCGCAAGATGGTCCGGCTCCGCCTGCGTGATATCGTGCATGTTTTGCGCACCATAGCTCTGCTGCAAAGCGAAAAAACATATCACTATTGCCAAAAAGATGCCTATCCACTGGTCAACTCCTTGGGCAATTTCTGATCTGCCCCATCGCATCCGGCGCTTTCGTATCCGCATGATTCCCTCCTTTCCCGGGCATGCCCGTGTTATGTAATCATTCCATCACTACTTTGTCAGTCCAGCCTTCTTGCGAAGCAGGTTATACAGCCACCTGCCCTCGTCACTCAGCTCACTTTTCTTGAAACCGCTGACTTTCGGACAGCTGCTTTTAATAATAGAAGAAGATTCCTGTTTGTTTGACAGATTCCACGCAATGTAGCTGACACCGTATTCATCCATCGTCTGTACCCAGCGGTTTGCTTCTTCTTTGTCAATCGCTCCATTTCCGGAAGCGTCACAGATTCCATACTCTGTAACAAATACCGGAAGCCCTTTGTTGATGGCTGCGGTCATTTTATTGCGCAGGTCTGCCTTGTGGGTAGCCGCATAAAAATGCAGTGCATACATAAGATTCTCCCCTTTAATTGGGTCTGCCGCTGCCTGATCCACATCCTGTGACCAGGTTGGCGTTCCCACAACGATCACCGCTTTTTTATCATTTTCACGGATGGTAGAAATCACGCTTTTCGCATAAGACTTGATCTCTTTCCAGCTTGTTCCGTTGTTCGGCTCGTTGCAGATCTCATAAATCACATTGTTGTAACCTTTTAATTCCTTTGACATCTCCTTGAAAAAGGCTTTTGCTTCTTTTTTATGGGAATTTGGATTGCCATCACTTAAGATGTGCCAGTCCACAATCACATACATCTTGTGTTTCTTTGCCAGCTTTACACCTTTTTTTATGAGTTTCTTTAAATCACTGCGGTTCTTTGCATCTCCGCTGCAGTAGCCGTTATATTCTTCGGTATACATCGCCAGTCGCACGACATTTGCCCCCCATTTGTCATGCAGCTGGGCAAAACACTTGTCGTTGACATACTGCGGATACCAGCTCAATCCATGTGTGCTGACCCCGCGAAGCTGTACTTCATGCCCCTTTTTGTCCACAAGTTTTGTTCCTTTGACGTGCAGTCTGCCTGCCGATGCATCATAATACGTTGTTTTTGCTTCTGTCATTTGAAATCCCCCTGTCATACACAATCCAAGTGCAAACGCACACAGCAGTGCGAGTACACGCAGAACTTTTGTTTTTTTATGAAATAAATACATGTTTCATACCACCCTTCTCCAACGGGAACAGGCGGCTCCACGTTCCATTGAACCGCTGCAACATTCTTAATCGATTGCCGTAACCTTGTAATCTTTCTCTTCTACTGTTTTCTTTAATACATCATCTGCCACTTCCGAGGACAAGGTCACAACAGCAGTGCCAGCCTCATGGCTGACTTCTGCGGATGTCACCTCCGGAAGTGCCTCAAGTGCTTTCTTTACCGTTGCCTCACAGTGTCCACACATCATTCCTTCAATATGCATTGTCTTTGTCATTACTTTTTCCTCACTTTCGCTTGTTTTTATTTCTACCGGTTCTGCTGCCGGTGCAGCATCTTTATTTGCTTTTCCGTGTACGGAAAACAGGTTCAGCCGTAATGCGTTGGTCACGACACAAAAGCTGGATAAGCTCATGGCTGCCGCGCCAAACATTGGATTTAATTTCCACCCAAATATAGGATACCACACTCCGGCTGCAAGTGGAATCCCTATTACATTATAAAAGAATGCCCAGAACAGATTTTCATGGATGTTCCGCAGCGTTGCCCGGCTTAGGCGGATGGCCGCCGGAACATCCCGCAGACGGCTCTTAACCAGGACAACGGATGCCGCATCGATTGCCACATCGGTTCCGGCACCGATGGCGATTCCGGTATCTGCTCGTGTCAGTGCCGGGGCATCGTTGATTCCGTCTCCGACCATGGCTACTTTGCCCTGTTCCTTCAGCTTACGGATCTCTGCCTCTTTACCTTCCGGCAGTACACCGGCTATGACTTCGTCCACTCCTGCCTGTGCACCGATGGCTTTTGCTGTGCGCTCGTTATCTCCGGTCAGCATAATGACACGGATTCCCATGTCACGCAATTCGGCCACCGCCTGGGGGCTGTCCTCTTTGAGCGTGTCTGCTACAGCAATCAGGCCGGCACAGGTATGATTTTTGGCAAAAAGCAACGGTGTTTTTCCCTCTTCTGCCAGCTTTTGGGCCTGATCGAGCAGGGTGGAATCTACAGTTACGTTCTCCTTCATGTAAGAAACGCTGCCACCGAGCAGCAGATCTTCCCCACGCACCGCGGAAAGACCATTTCCCGGAAGTGCCTGAAAATCATGTACCGCCGTCTGGGAAATCCCCGTCGCTTTGGCATGCTCCATAACTGCTTTGGCCAGCGGATGTTCACTCGAACTCTCCAGATCTGCAGCAAGCTGCATGAGATCACGCTTCGTGTAGCCTTCTGCCGGTAAAATATCGGTCACGCGTGGCTCTCCTGTTGTGATCGTTCCCGTCTTATCCAGTGCTACAATCTGTGTTTTTCCAGCATTTTCGAGTGCCACCGCATTTTTGAACAGGATTCCGTTTTTAGCGCCCATCCCATTTCCGACCATGATCGCTACCGGGGTTGCAAGTCCAAGCGCACACGGACAACTGATGACGAGCACGGAAATACCGCGCGCTAATGCAAATCCGATATCTTTTCCGGCAAGCAGCCATACCATAATGGTGATTACTGCAATGGTGATAACGGTCGGAACAAAAACACCGGATACTTTATCCGCAATTTTTGCAATTGGGGCTTTGGTCGCCGCTGCATCCGATACCATTTTAATGATCTGGGAAAGCGTCGTATCCTCGCCCACACGGGTTGCCTCGCAGCGCAAAAATCCGGACTGGTTCGTGGTTGCCGCACTGACAGAGGAACCTTTCTGTTTATCGACGGGAATACTCTCGCCGGTGAGTGCTGCCTCGTTGACCGCACTGCTTCCCTCTAGGACAATCCCATCGACCGGAATGTTTTCGCCAGGACGCACGACAAAGGTATCTCCCTGCCGCACTTCGGTGATCGACACGATAACTTCCTTCCCATCCCGCACTACGGTCGCAGTCTTCGGTGCCAGCCGCATCAGGCTCTTTAAGGCATCGGTCGTCTTTCCTTTGGCATGGGATTCAAGCATTTTTCCGACGGTGATGAGTGTCAGAATCATGGCCGCGGACTCGAAATAAAATTCATGCATATATCCCATGACTGCATCCATATCGCCGCGCACCTGCGCTCCGGTCATGGCAAACAGGGCATACGTACTGTATCCAAACGATGCTCCGGCGCCGAGTGCCACCAGTGTATCCATATTTGGTGCGCCGTGGAGCAGGCTGGTAAAACCGCTCACAAAGAACTTCTGGTTGATCACCATGATGATGATGGTTAAAAGCATCTGCAACATTCCCATTGCCACATGATTGTCTTTCATGGCAGCCGGTACCGGCCAGCCCCACATCATATGTCCCATGGAAAAATACATCAGCACGACAAGAAAGATGACCGATGCGATCAGACGCTTGCGCAGTTTCGGTGTCTCGTGGTCTTTTAATGCTTCTTCCTCTTCTGCTGCGGTCTGTTCTTTTTTTGCGCCTTTGGGTGCTGCGCCGTATCCGGCTGCGACAACTGCATTTACGATTTCCTGATCGGTTGCCGTGCCTTCCACTCCCATGGAGTTGGTCAGCAGGCTGACAGAGCAGGAAGTCACACCCGGCACTTTGGAGACGGCTTTTTCCACGCGGGCGGAGCATGCCGCACAGCTCATGCCGGTCACTTCATATTGCTTCATAGTTGCCTCCTACATTTCTTACTTCATTAATTTTTGTAACATCGTTACTAATTCGTCTACTTTATCGTCCTCGCCGTTTCGGATGCCATCTGCGACGCAGGTACGGATATGTTGTGCCAGCAGGACTTTATTAAAACTGTTGAGTGCCGCATTGGCAGCCGCTACCTGTGTGATGATATCCGGGCAGTAACAGTCTTTTTCTACCATGCCTTTGATGCCGCGGATCTGTCCTTCAATGCGGCTCAGGCGATTGATCATATCTTTCCGTTCCTTCTCGGAACGCTCTTTTTTCTTACAGCATTCACAAGTATGTTCTTTTTCCATTCGGATTATGTCTCCTCTCTCTCCGATACCCTGTATGGGTATCCTTCTGCATCGCATTATATACCCCCTGTGGGTATTATGCAAGAATTATTTTTCTCAATAAAAATGAGTGTCTTCCGGTTTTTGGAAAACACTCATGTATTATTTATTATTCCTCTATGGATACAAAAGGAAATTCTTTTGTGAGATTTCGATCCATCTCCATCATATGCAGAAGACGGCTTGCTGCACCTGACGGATGATTGATTCCAGATTCCCATGCCTCCACAGTCTTACAGGAAACACCAAGATAACTTGCAAATGTCTTTTGCGACATTCCGGTTTCGTTACGAATCTTCTTTACTTCGCTGGCATTGTATTCCTTAACAGGAACAACTGTCACGACACGGCGCGGAAGTTTTTTTTCTTTACTTTTTGCATCCTCAATGGCTTCCTGTAATCCAGCCACAATACTTTCATATACATCGCTCATATTATTTCTTCTCCTATAACTTCAATTTCAATTGTTCAATTAAACTTTTGATACCATTACGTTCAGCTTGCGACAGATTTTCTTTTTCATTTTTAGAATACACGGTAATCAAATAAATAACCTCTTGAACCACAAAATCCACATAGCAAACACGGGCACTGCCACTTTTCCCTTCATTTGCAAAAGGAATTCTGATCTTTCGAAGTCCTCCTGTTCCCTTTATTACCGGATGTAAATCAGAATTTTCCAGCAATTCTAATTCCAGCTTTCTTAAATCTTCATCCTTAAACCCAAGTTTATCCCAATTCCTGGAAAATTCGCGTGTCTGTATAAATGTTCTGACCATCTTTTCTCCTTTACATTACCCTATTCAATAGTAGTATGTCAAGTTATCATGTAACCCTTCATTCTGTTTTTTAAATTTCATGGAGTCGTGGGAGAATCCCCCGTGATTTGTTCCTGTTGACATTTACTAATATAATATTCAGAAACAATATAACTTTATGAAATAACATTATCAAACACGTTTTTACCTGTCAAGAACAATTTCTATTATTTTCTCCAAAAGTGTGGTATGCTCTGTCATAGATTATATTTAAATGAGGAAGAAAACATTGAAAAAATTAGTACAAAGATTATTATTCGGAATCGGCATCCTATCCCTTGGCATCACGTTCACCGGTTGTCATGCCAGCCATTCACAGACGGATTCACAAAAAACTATTTCCAGACAGACAGAACCGCAGGCCGGACCAACAGAAACGGAAACTTCTTCCACGCTTTCTCTGATTGACGCTTCCGGCATGACATTAGAAAGCCGCATCCACACATCGGACGGTTACACAAGAACCAAAGAAGCCGACGGAAGTCTTGCAGAGTTTTTGCGAAACTATGCCATGGAGCCTGATCAAAGTCCCGTTCTATTATATGACGGCAGTAAAAAACGCAATCAAAAGGCTCATGTTGCCGTATTTGATCTCCCACTTGAACATGAGGATCTCCAGCAATGCGCGGATTCCGCCATCCGGGTATATGCAGAATATTTTTGGAGTACAAAGCAATACGATCGCATTGCTTTTCATTTTACGAATGGATTTGACGCCCAGTATACGAAGTGGGCAGACGGTTACCGTATCCGTGTAAACGGAAATAATGTAAGCTGGATCAAAAGTGCACAGCCGGACACTTCCTACGACAGTTTGAAAGACTATCTGCGTATCGTTTTTTCTTATGCCGGTACCGCCTCCATGGATACCGAAGCACAGCCGATCCCGCTATCTGATCTGCAGGTGGGAGATGTGTTTTTAAAAGGCGGAAATCCGGGGCATGTTGTGATGGTCGTTGATCTGTGCGAAAATGCAGACGGCAAAAAAGCCTTCCTGCTTGCACAGGGATATATGCCGGCACAACAATTTCATGTATTAAAAAATCCGGCGCACGAAGATGACCCATGGTATTATGAAGATGAAGTCACCTATCCGTTTCACACGCCGGAATATACCTTCCAGAAGGGAAGCTTAAAACGATTAAATTATGGGATTACCCACACTGCTCCTGAATAAGCCTGTGGATTTCCTCTGTGTCTTTATCCAGTGCCACTTCCAGTTCCCCATACAGCAGATTCTCTGCCAGTTTAAAATAACGCCCATCCACCGCCGTAACTTTTCTGCCCTGCCGGACACGCTCTTCTTTCCGGTCGCAGATCAGTTTGATGATCCCCACCAGACGCTCCGGATCATTGCTGGTGATAGTACAGTTTTTTAGAATCTGTATCTGAAAAATCCAGATGCACCAGATCCTTTACCTCACATACTCCGTTTGCAGCTTTGACAATAAATTCTCCTATCTGATACAAGATAATTCCCCCTTTTCCCTGTATTTCTATTGTACCACAAGGAAAAGAGGGCATTCAAAGGTCGAATTCAACGAAAATTTCTCATTATGAGGTTGGGGACGTTGCACAATTTTTCAAAATCTGTCTCACTTTTGAAGCTGCTGCAACACGGGCTTTCTTTCCCTTATCGATCTGCGTAAGTACCTCTGACCACGCATCATACAACCGATCTAAGTCACCATTCTTTGCATTTTTCCACTGTGTTTCATCGGACTGTAAATTTTCCAGATACCCTTCAAACTCAGACACCATCTGTTGAAGATCATGTTCCTTCCATGATGCCCCATAACTTGTTGTTATATACGCGTTTACAGCCTCACGGCAATACCCAAACGCCACCCCGATCCTAAAATCTTTTTCGTCCGGCTCACATGTTTGTAAATATAAAATCTCCTCCTGTATGTGTCCCAGAATACCCTGAAACATCTGATCCTCTGTCGTTTGGTTCCATACAATCTGGGCGTCTTTGTTCCGTATCACCCTGTACTGATAAACATTTGCTGATACGGATACTATGCATACCGCAATTGTGATTATCAACGCAATTTTTTTCTTCATCTTATCCCTCCCACCAAATGAAAATCTTCCATTTTGATATGCCCTTGCTATCACATAGGATGGTTCATAAAATGCACTACAATTATAATTATCATATTTCCTCTTCCAGTGCATAGTCTTTTATCCAGTCATCTTCTACTTTTAGCGGATTCTCACAGTGCAATACACCCGCACAACTGAGAAGATGGTAAATCTTTACAGCCCCAATATCAACAAAATTTAAAAGCCGGTGGATTTTACTCTTGCACTGTCAAGTCAGCACTGGTACCAGTTTTCTGCATTATCATATCTTCCCGATGTATCGACCGCTGCACATTCTTCCAATATCTGTCTCACTTTTGAAGCTGCTGCAACACGGGCTTTCTTTCCCTTATCAATCTGCGTAAGTACCTCTGACCACGCATCATGCAACCGATCTAAGTCACCACTCTTTGCATTTTTCCACAGTGTTTCATCGGACTGTAAATTTTCCAGATAATCTCTAAACTCAGCCACCATATGATGAACATCATGTTCCTTTCCAGATACTCCATAACTTGTGCCTGGATACATATTGAATGCATCCAGGCAATACCCCAACGTTCTCCCGATCTCTGTGTCTTTTTCTCCGGATTCACACTTGCTTAATCGAATCATCTGATCCCCTATGTATGCCAGTTCCTCCTGAAACATCTGATCCACAACCTTTTGGTTCCATGTTATAGACGCGTTTTTATTCTGTATCACCCTGTACTGATAAACATTTGCTGATACGGATACTATACATACCGCAATTGTGATTACCAACGCAATATTTTTCTTCATCTTATCCCTCCCACCAAATGAAAATCTTCCATTTTGATATGCCCTTGCTATCACATAGGATGGTTCATAAAATGCACTACAATTATAATTATCATATTTCCTCTTCCAGTGCATAGTCTTTTATCCAGTCATCTTCTACTTTTAGCGGATTTTCACGAAATCTGGTAATACTGTAGCATTTTTCAAACAGAAAATCAATCGTCTTCCTCACCTTCACCGCAAAATTTCTCATTATGAGGTTGGGGACGTTGCACAATTTTTATAATCTCAAATCCTCCATGGTACTTTCATCCTTTAAGATAATTTTTACTATTCTTTTTGAACTACAGAATACATCCATCCGTAATTCGAATAATGCGATCACATCGATGTGCCACCTCGTCATCATGCGTTACTATAATAATTGTTTTACCAGTTCTGTGAATTTTTGCAATCTCATCCATAATCTTAATGCTGTTTTCACTGTCAAGAGCCCCTGTAGGTTCATCACACAACAGTAGTTCCGTATCTGCAATAAGAGCCCTTGCAATCGCACAACGCTGTTGTTGACCTCCCGAGAGTTCTGATGGATATTTTCGAAGAAGATCAGATATTCCCACACGCTCTGCGGCATCTTCAATAATATGTTTCCTTTTCTTTACCGACCTTGCCAAAAGTGGTACTTCTAAGTTTTCGTAAACTGAATATCTTTCAATTAATGCAAAATTCTGAAACACGAAACTTACATATTTTTTTCTAAATCCATGTAAATCTTTTTTACTCAATTTAGATACAGGTATATCGTTATACAAATAGGAACCACCTGTCACATCATCCATGGCTCCTATTATATGTAATAATGTACTTTTCCCAGAACCGCTTGCCCCCATAATTGCACACAATTCATTATCTTGTATTTTCAAATTTACATTTTTTAATGCATGTGTTTCATTTCCCTTTCCAAAATACGTTTTCTCAATATGCGATAAGCGGATCATTACAAGCCCCCCTCTTTTACAATCATCTGTGGTGAATATTTCTTTATAAGGATAACTGGCAAAATGGATAGAATAAGTACAAGTATAAGCATTTCTTCAACTAAAATTTTTATAATATGAGCAAAGAAAATATTCTGTATCATCTGATATGTTTCATAATTATTCACAAATAATCTTGTAAACATGACATAAATTCCTGCTCCCGCAATTATCAACGCTATAAAGCTTTTCAATAAATTTTCCATTATATAAATAATGACTAAATCCTTTTCTGAAAATCCACATATATATAAGACACCATACTGTTTTTTATTTACTATAAAAGAAAGCGCACACATGCTCAAATTTATAATGATTGTTCCAATCAAAATGACGCCAAACATTCTGGAAAATATCATTCTGATCTTTTCGTTTTCTATTTGGGCATTTTTTAAATAACTATTTAAAGATGAGAGCTGTATCTGTATTCCATTTTTATCAGCCAGTTTTTTTAACTCAGATTTCATATTATCTGGCTTTTTATACGATTCATATATCCAAAATCCGGAAGATGGATATACATCCCCGAAAACTAACACGCGGTTATCCATATTATAAACTGCCACGGTAGTTCCTGCTGCTGCTCCAGATGCTATTTCCCCGGAAATAAAATTCTGGTGTTTTTTTAAAATTCCATCCACTACATATACATCATCCTTCCCATCCTCCTGTTTTACCACATATTGTGTTCCAACCTTAACTTTTTTAAAATTATATCCCAAATACAAGTGATATATATTTTTATTTATATCTGTCATTTCTGCTCTTTTATAAAATTCTAAATTGCATAACCCAAGGACCGTCTGATCTGCCCATATCCATGTTAAATTTCCCTGTTCATTTCCCTGTAATCTGGCTAATTCCGGAAATCTGTCTGTTTCTAATGAAGAAATTGATCCGATAAACTTTACCACTTTTTTATCCATCGCTTCATTTATAAAATCCTGTGCTTTCTGTGAATAAAAATCTCCATTTTCAACATATAACAATCCAATATTATCAATAGTTCCCGTCAAAACCTGCTCACACTGCTTTTGAGAATAACTAAAAATATTATTATAAAAGCTTATTACCCCTATAAGAAAAATACTCATGGTAATAAAAACAACTAATATAATAGAAATTTTCTTATTCAGGCGAATTTGATCCCATGCAATAATTATCCATTTCATAACACACCATTCCAATCCTTTTCGTCTTATCCGTCTACAAGCTTTTTTGCTCTATGTGTCACATAAAACAAGAATAATATATATACACATCCGATTTCCACTACGATTATCTCAATCCATTTTTCTGTTACCATATACGTGTAACGATAAAAGAAATGATAAATTACAGCTATTATTATTCCACCAATAACAGCTCCCATATATACAAATGACAATTCTCTAAAAATATTTTTTAAAATTTTAAAATGATCATATCCAAATATTCTACAAATTTTCCATTCCTTTTTTCTGGTATATATCCATAATTCAGAAAGTGCATACACACAAAGGCTACCAAATATTACAATTGCAAGAGAAGAATAAAGCATCATTTTATTTTGAAATAACTGTAAATAGTTTTCCCTTGTCTCCATTTGATCCTGATTTTTATTTACTTCCATACAATGAGAAATTTTTTGAATACATTCATTGCTATATTTGTGTGAAAATACTAAATATATGTTTTCAAATTTTGTTTCTCTTTGATTTATTGCGTGTATGATCGTTTTTTTCAAATGTTCTGAGATTGTTCTCCAATCAATTTTTATTGTGTTTTCTTCAAACATAAAATTCGATTTTAAATCATAATTCTTCTCATGATTTAACCACAATTTCACTTCTTTCCGTTCAAAAAGATCTCCATCCTTCATATATATTCCCGTCATATACGCATTTGCATCGCATTCTTTTAAAATATGACTCAGTTGGTTTAATTGATGCTCTGTGATTTGCTTTTCATTTACAACATAAATCTCTTCGGGTGTCCTGTTTTCTATATATCCACTTACCAGTAATTGTGTACAAATAAACATCATAAACAAAAACAAACTCATGCATAGCATTAAAAGGCCATTGTCTATGGATAAATATTTTTTCATTTTATCCCCCCTGTTAAAAAAGATTCCTACAGGGAAAGTCTTCCCTGCAGGAATCCATATTAATCTGTAGCATGAATTTCATAGGTAGATCCTTCAAAATCCATTGCTGCATATCCATATGTGTTTCCACTCCCCGCACTTACAAATCCAACATATTCTGTTGCATATGCATTATACTTTGCACTTTTAACAGACTTATTATTGCTACCAGCAAACACTGGAACGGTCATAGCACATAAAGCAATTGCCATCATACATGCGGATCCCTTCCTACCAAGTTTTTTCATTATTATAGCTTTTCCTTTACTATTAAATCCTATATAATTTTTCTTTAAATTACAATTATACATGTATTATTGCATTGGTAGCGTATCATAGGCATTTTATTTTGTCAACCAATATTTTGTACTAAATAATATTTACTTTTCGTATATAACATGCTATAATTCCATATATCTTGGAGGTGTTATATGGCATACAAAAATACTCTCCTTACGGGTATCACAGACTTTCTAGTACTATCAATTTTAAAAATAAAGGGGGATTGTTATGCATATGAAATAAGTAAATATATTACAAGTGAATCAAATAAGCTACTCTCTATTTCCCCTAATACCATATATACCGTCATGTATAAACTGGAAAATGAACACATGATCAGCGAATATTCGGTTCTTGTAGGGAAAAAGCGTACACGTGTTTATTATCATATTGAAGCTGATGGAGAAACCTATCTGGAAGAATTGCATGGCGACTATAAGAACATGATATCTGCTGTATCTTCAATTTTTGATTCGCTGGAGAAAGAAGGCAAACAACATGACTAAATTATGCAGGCAATACATATATCAGGTAAAACTATTACTTCCAACAGTCGGAAAAGCAGAAAAAAAATATTTAGCTACGCTGGCAAATAATCTGGAAGATTTTTGTAAAGATACTTCTCCTGAAACAATCCATGACTTGTACAAAGACTTCGGCACACCTGTAGATACCGTAAATTCTTATATTTCAACACTCACTGCTGAGCATTTAATAAAACGAATTCAAATAGGTAAGTATATACGAGGAGGTATCATAACCCTAATTATAATACTAGCTGTCATAGCTTCTATTTTTGGAATTACTTCCTATCGAAGTTTTCAAGTATTTAAACAAGAAGCCATTTATTTTACTAACACGAATATTGAATAAGGAGAAAAGTTTATATGAAACGAAAATTATATTATGCTTAACTTCTGCTCTGTTTTTATTATGTTCAACCCCGGTTTCGGCTAAAGCTAATATTATTACAGACACTTATCCTAATACACCATATAAACAGTCATAACTGATGCTGTTCTTTCACCTAATATAATAACAAACTTCGATCGAGCATCCCATAATATTACAAAGACTAAAACGACTTATATGCGCAACTCTTCCGGAACAGTATTATGGAGTGTTTCTATTACCGCAACATTTACCTATGATGGCACAACCTCTCGCTGCATTAGTTGTTCACCAAGCGCAACTGCGCCTGCTACAACTTGGTCAATTAAATCCATATCATCTTCCAAAAACGGGAACTCTGCCACTGCATATGCAACAGCAACACATTCGTCACCTAGTTCTTCAAAAGACTTCACACAAAGTGTTACTATTTCATGTAGTAAAAATGGCACTATTTCCTAAGTTTTAAAGCCCCTGCACACAACAGGGGCTTCTTTTTTCACGATTCCTTCCACGGATGAAGATGCATTTGCCTCGGAGGTGATGTTTACCGGGTTGTCTGCCGTGACAACAGCATCATATTGCATGACTGGTTTATTTTCATCTGACTGACTGCTGGTTTCGTGCATCAGTTATGTAAACATGCGCGGGATAAAATATACTTCCAGCTTCCATACTGCTCCGTTCCAAGTCCACCACAGGTACTTGTAAGCCCCTGACCAACATCGATTCCACCCGGATAAAAATAGACTTTTGCTGTCTGGGTGTGAACCACGGCATGAGCCTTGACCCCCATAGTTTTTAAGGCTTTGTGGCATCTCACGGGGCACCCATTCTTTCGGGATCGCACGTCCATAGGCCGCATATACTTTCCCCTTCGTGTTTTCCTCACTGCCGTACAGATATTTCGACAGAACTTTCTCCTTTCCTCCGCCCAGTGGTGGAACAAGGTCATACACATTCTCTCTTACGCCTCTTTGTTATTCTTTAAGATAAGTCTCTTATGCTTGCTGGAATAGGCCCAGTACTTCGATGACAATTTCGGACAGTTCGCTGACGTAATGGAAGAAACTTTCTTCGCCTTTGACTGATATGGTACCCAGCTTGTATACTCGCGTCCGCTCTTCTTTCCGGAACCGGTATAATAATTATCCGATACTGTGTTTTCCCCTGATACATAACCGGCGATCTCACCAGCCAAGGCATATTTTCCTTTTGCCGTAACTTTTCCTACGTTGTAATTGCAGCTTCCGTCGCTGAATTCTCCGACAACACCACCTGCATAACCTTTTCCGGTAAGGCTGACCGTTCCTGTATTATAACAGTTTTTAATCTTTGTTCCGTAGTAACTTACACCGCCAACATTGGTAAATCCGTTTTTCGTATTGACGGTAATCTTTCCGGTATTGTAACATTCGCTCATTGACGCTGCAAATCCTACACCCGCAACTTCATTATCTCCTTCATAGTCTCTTCCGGAGCAGACACCGGTAAAGGAAACCGCACCCTTGTTATAGCACTGTTTAACCGCATTGTTTACAGTGGACGCTCCGATTACACCACACACTTTGACTTCCGCGCGCGAGGTCTTTCCTCCCTGATTTGTCACAGAAATTTTACCTGTATTGCCGCATCCCTTAGCCTGTCCATAACACGTTCCGGCAACACCGCAAGCCTCAAATTCAAGCCCGAATCCTGCATATCCCTTTGCTGTATTCTTAATTGTAAGATTTCCGGTATTGACACACTTTTCTATTTTCTTCGTACTTCCGGCAATACCATATACCGAAAACGAAGTATCCTCATTCCATGCTCCTGTCAATGTGATATTGCCCTGATTCCGGCAATTCCTGAAATTGGAATTTTCATCTCCCCAGGAGATTCCGGCAAAAAAACCTGGCAGCGCATCCGTTACTTTAATATCTGCATTGACTTTACTGGTACAATCGGTAAAATCACAGGATTTTGCGCTATCGACAATTCCGGCACCACCGATTGTCGCTTTTCCGGATACTGTGATATTGGAAAACCTGCACTTTTCTGCCTGATATACCAGGGCTGCTCCCAGTTCTTTTCCCTGAATCGTCACATTTGTCATAACAATGTTTTTAAACGTTGCATTTTTTGCATTGTTGAACAGTCCCATTCCCGTATAGTTCTTAATCGTATGTCCCCTGCCATCCAACGAACCCGTAAAGCATTCCTTGTGCTGTATCTCTGTATCATAATCATAATAATTCGGGAACAGATTCAGATCCCCCTTGATCGTGATATCCTCCGCCAGATAATAATTTCCGTCCGGGTTCTCCTGCATCGCAACCAGATCTTCCTCGGAATTGATTGCAACCGCCTGTGCAGCGTAAACGGTTTCGGTTGCTGCCCCCGTATGCAGATCCGCCGGGATACTGGTACATGCCAAAGTAAACGCCATCAGAAAAGCTGCCATTTTTTTCATAAAGATTACCTCCGTTTTTCACACGGTTTTACACATCTGGCCGGACAGTGTGAAAAAACAGGGAACACATCTGCTTTATGCAAGGTGCTCCCTGTTTTTTCATAATAACTTAAACTTCTCCAAAAATTCCGGCAGATATTTTCGTGTCATCCCACCGTAATTATGCAAAATTGATTCCACAGTGCCGTAAATCTACAACCGGCACATTCTTAACCTTGAATGTATACTTGTGAATACCCTTCTTAATCACTTTATTTTCCGGTGTTTCATACTCAAAAAGCATTTTTCCCGGATAAGAAGCCCGTGTATAGATTGGAAAAGCCAGATCTACACCCATCGTATTTACCATATATCCCTTTACAATAAGAGTATTTCCACTATAAGAAAGAGATTTTGTTACAAACAGCATATCATTTTGTTCATAGTCGCTCAGCTTGGTGCTGACCTTCACAGAATATACATTTGCCTTTGGTGAAACCAGCTTACTGGTCTTGGCATCATTTTTGTTTTTCGTCATTTCGACTTTTACCTTATATTTTGCCGAACCGGCACCTTTTGCCTTATAAGTAAATGTGTATATATCTGTCGCCTTACTTGTGATTGTCTTGATTTTTTTTGATCCCTTATAAACATAAATCTTTGAAGCACCATTGGTATCTGCACCACCATTATTGACATCTACCTGAATTCCAACCTGATCTGCAGACATTTTCGTCACATCAATCTTTGGTGCCTTATTGATAACTGTCTCATACACCGGGTCATCCGTAACGGTGATTCTTGCTATAACCTGAAGCCGTGGCAGCGTTTTCACATTCTTGTTTTCCGCCTCCATATAAGCATACTGTATAGCTACCTCTTCTCCCGGTTTTGCAGTCTGTCCTGTAATAACTGCTGTTGCACTCCGGCCGATCGTCTGGCTCGTCAGCGCCGGTCCGAAATCCGCATACCATGACATTGTAACCGGACTTTCTGCAGCCACCCACATACCAACGCGGATAACTTTATCTGTGCTGTTTTTTACAACAAATGTGTCCGGCTTTTTTCCGACATAAATGTACCCGGTAGTGTTTGCCGCACCAAACGTTATTTCACCGCTTTTTGCTTCTGTAAGTGTGTAAGTTACCTTATTTGCATCCAGATCCATTTCGAAGTTCTTTGCAAAAACAGGCTCTGCATGACAGATTACCATGACCAGCAAAAGCATACATGCTGCTATTCCAAGATGCAGCAGCCTTTTTCCTTCTATTGATGTTTCTTTAAATTGTCTCACCATAACCAGTCCTCCTTTGTCGTCCATTTACTTTAAAATTATTTATATGCATAGTAGATAAATTTTGCAAGTTCCACGCGCGTAACGGCATCGTCCGGTCTGAATTTATGATCACCATTGTCTTTGATGATGCCCTTGGACTCGGCCCATGCTACCGCATCCGCATAAAATACCCAGTCCTTGTAGTCCGTAAATGTTGATTTCTGGGATGCTTTCGGTGCACCGATGCTCTGCCATACATAATACAGTGCATAGCCACGCTGGTAAGCATATTTTCCTTCAAAGATTCCATACTCAATCAGCCCCTTATCCACTGCCCACAATGCAGCTTTATAGTAACTGTCCGTGCTCTTGACATCCGGGAAATGATTTAATGCTTTCGGTGTCGGAGATCCATTTGCCTTGTACAAAGCATTAAACACATCGCCCTTGGTGCAGATTGCCTTGGAATAAAATTCGTTCTTGCTGGTAGGCTCCATGATCTTGTTTTTTACAACCCATGCAACTGCCTTGGCATCGGCAGCATCCATATCGGTGTACGAGGATGTGGAAGATGCATTTTTAATCTTGATCTTCACGGTCTTTGTCGCATTCAGATTGATCGTATAGCCGCCCTTTACTTTTTTCATATAGGTTGTATCAAGTGGCAGATACGATTTTACACCTGCCTGATCCGTACAGATCAGATATTCGCCAGCCATTGCCTCCTCATCTGCAAAAGTGGTCTTTCCTGTGCTTGTTGTGTAGGACTTGATCTTCTTACTGGAAGATGCAAAGATCTGCACCGCCTCTGTCTCATAAGTTCCAACGCCCAGATACTGATAATTTTCCCGTAAAATGTTTGCCTTATGACTGGCACTGTTCATCCATCCACGCATCGCAAGCTGTGCCGTAACCGTTTTTGTACATTTGTACATATTCTCGCCGAGTCCGGTATTCTTAAAGGAAGACGGAACGGCAGTCTTGTAGCTGGTTCCATTAGGTCTGGTATGTGCTGGCTGTGTATTGTTGACATTTTCCTTGGCACGGACTGCGGTTGCTTTTTGCAATGCTGCCGGCATGGTAAGAAGTTTTTTCCCTTCCTTTGCACGCTCAATATTAGTCAGCCGCAAAATGTTCCATTCATCCTCAGAAACGGCAATTCCTTTTTCCGGTCGGTTGTTTCCCAATGTCGGAATCACTTCATTGATATAAAGTTCCCTTGTCTTTCCATCCAGTGACAGATTCAGATAGGCTGTAACGCCTCCCTTACTTTCATAAGTTGCATCTACTTTGCGGAACGATTTCCACTCTGCTTTGGTTCCGTTTTTTGCTGCAGCAGTAATTACTTTCATGACCTGTGCTTTGGTTGTTGTATTGGTCATATTCATTTTGCCGGCTGCTGAACTCATTGCCCCCCAGTCTTCCTCGAGTTTTTCCTCTGTCGTACCCACATTGTCTGCTTTTACGGTCATCTGCGGTATGATGCAGATCATCATAATAAGTACCAGTGCCAGACTGCACAAATTTTTTCCTATTTGCAGGATTATTTTTTTCTTTGCTTTCATATACATTCCTCCTATGCTTCTTTGTTGTTCTTTAAGATCAGCCTTTTATGTTTGTTTGAGTATGTCCAGTATTTGGAAGAAAGCTTCGAGCAGTTTCCGAATGTGATCGAAGATACTTTTTTGGCTTTGGACTGATATGGTTTCCAGGATGTGCTCTCCGATCCGCTTTTTTTGCCGGAACCGGTATAATAATTATCATAGACCGTCACACCGTCCAAGTAGCTGTATCCGGCATTTCCGGCAATCTCACCTTTGTAAAGCGTTTTGCCTTTTCCTGAAATTTTACCGGTATTATAATTGCTGTAACCATCATAGAACTCTGCCGCGATACCACCGACCAGACCATTTCCGGTCAGGCTTACCGCTCCGGTATTATAACAATTTTTAAGTTTTCTTCCGGCATAGCTTACACCACCCACACAAGCCGTTCCGCTTGTCAGCTTAACTGTAATTTTTCCAGTATTATAGCATTCACTTGTTCCATATCCGGTGCCAACGCCCTGAACCCAGATCGCTTTATCAAGCGAGTAATCCGTACAGGCACCTTTATAGGAAATATTTCCCGTGTTATAGCAGCGGCTGGCTGCTTTCGCTGACGAACTGAACACACCGGCTATCGTTGCCCTTGTCGTTGATTTTTTACCGCCTTTATTTGTCACTGAGATATTTCCGGTATTGCTGCATCCTGTAATTTTTTGTCTACACTCCCCTATAACACCACAAGCGGTTAAAGCCGGTCCATATTCCGGATCATTTTTTTCTGTGTTTACAATCGTAATATTGCCGGAATTGGAACAGTTTTCCATGCTTTTTGCATAACTTGTAATACCATATAACTTATAGCTTAGATCATCAACAGACTCACTGGTCACTTTCAAATTTCCTTTGTTCTTACAATTCTTGAAAGTACTGCCAGCACTTCCCTGGCTGATTCCTGCAAAACTGATCCAAATTTCCTTCGATTCTGCTTTAATATTGGCATCGACCTTGCTGGTACAATCGGTAAAATTACAGTTCTCATCATGAAGTACAATTCCTGCGCCGGCTGTCTTTGTACTGCCGGATACTGTAATATTGGTAAATGTACATTTTGTCGCACTATATACCAAAGCTGCGGCACTCTCAGTTCCTTCTATCGTAACATTTGTCATGATAATGTTTTTAAAGGTTGCATTTTTTGCATTATCAAACAACCCGATTCCCGCATAATTTTTGATCTTATGCCCCTTACCGTCCAGCGTTCCCATAAAACTGTCCACACGGTAATCACCATTATCGTCTTGGTAATCCGGGAACATATTCAGTTTTTTCGTAATCGTAATATCCTTTGCCAGATAATATTTTCCCTTCGGGTTATTCTGCATGGCGATCAGATCCTGCTCTGAATTGATCGCGGTCTCCTGTGCCGCGTATACGGTCTCTGTTCCTGTCTGTACATGCAGATTAACCGGAACATTGGTACATACCAATGCCAGCGCCATCACAAAAGCTGTCATTTTTTTCATAAGCATTTCCTCCGTTGTGTCCATTTTTCAGACTATCTGGCACATCTGGTCTGATGTGCATTCACTCCGGGAATATAGTACCACATTTTAAAAAAGTTCTGCTGTTAATTGCGCGAATTACAGTTATTTCGACATGAACGATTTTAAAATGCCGTCATTTAGGGTTTATTGTTATGAAAAAAACAGGGAACACCTCTGCTTTATGCAGGGTGTTCCCCATTTTTCTCTATAACAGCCACTTCATCTCCGCGAAAAATTCCCGCAGCATATTGTTCGGCAGATATTTTGGTGTGGAATCCGCCGCAATTCCACAGACATCGGAAAGTCCGTACTTTTTGGCAATCTGTAAGGCACGGAATACATGAAAATTGTTGGTCACAATGCCAACGGATGCGCCTTCTTTCATCAGCTTTTTACTGTTCGTGATATTCTGCTCGGTTGTCTGCGATTTATCTTCCGGCAAAATCCGCGCAGTATCAATTCCTTTTTCCTGCAGATACCGTGCCATTCCCTCTGCTTCAGACCACGGCTCGTTGCCTCCCTGTCCTCCGGAAACAATGCAGACCGTGTCCGGGTTTTCATTCAGATATTCCACAGCCTTATCCAGACGATATTTAAGAACCGGACTCGGACCGTCCTTTCTCACCTGTGCACCAAGTACGATAATATAGTCGAGCCCCCCTCGTCCATCCGCGTGCATCTGGCTGATCACACAGCCCTCTACGATACAAAACACAAGCAGTCCGATACAGACAATCATTCCTGCAAAGATTTTTACCGGATGCGGAACCTTTTTCCACACTTCCATGTACACGGAAATTCCAAACAGAAACACCACGATCCCGATACCAATCCATATAAGGAAAAAAGCTGTGCCGGAACCGGTCGCATGAACCATTACCGCATAAATCACACTCAGGATTCCAAGCAGTAAACATATCCAAAATACCATCATATTCTTTTTCATTTCTCCATCCCTTTTCACTCCGCTAATACCGGATATGAAAGCCATTTTCCTGTTCATCCGGTGGTATGTTTTGCCGATCCATCCCGGTAATATCAATATATCTGTCCTGTTTCAACTGCTGGATAATCTGATCAATCTCTCCGACAAGCCCCTGTAGTTCGGCACTGACCGATCCATCATATTCATTTCTTACCCATCCGGTCACACCATAGTACTGGGCCAGATGCGACAGACGGTAGCGAAACCCTACCCCCTGCACATATCCGGTGAAACAGATGTGTTCTCTTCGTTTACTGTCTGACATAATTTCCCCTAACGATAACTCTGATACAATTTTTCAAATGCCAAAAACGACCGCTCAATCATATCGTAATCGACACAGTAGGACACACGCGCATACCCCGGACAGCCGAATCCATTCGCGGATACGATCAGAAGATCCTGCTCCCTGGCCCGCTCACAGAATGCGTCTGCGTCCGGCTCCAAAGCCTTGACAAACATGTAAAACGCACCCTGCGGCTTAAAACATTCGTAGCCGATCTTTGTCAGTCCATCGTAGAGCAGATCACGGTTTTTCTTATACAATTCGATATCCCCTGTATTGCCGACACAGGCTGCAATCACTTTCTGGAACATGCTCGGTGCACAGACATAACCCAGCGCACGCCCGGCTCCTGCAATTGCCGCATAGACCGTCTTACTCTCGGTCACTTCATCCGGAACGATCACGTAGCCGATACGCTCGCCCGGCAGTGACAGAGATTTGCTGTAGGAATAGCATACCAGAGTGTTTGCATAATATTTTGTCACATACGGTACTTCCACGCCATCGTATGCGATCTCGCGATACGGTTCGTCCGCAAGAATAAAGATCGGTGTGCCGTTTTCTTCGGATTTCTTTGTCAGAAGTGCGGCAAGTTTCTGGATTGTCTCTTTCGAATAAACAGCTCCGGACGGGTTATTCGGGGAGTTGATGATCACTCCTTTGGTGTGTGCGCTGATGGCTTTTTCTAAGGCTTCAAAATCAATCTGGAAATCGCTGGTGTGAGGCGGTACAACAACAAGCTTTGCACCATTGGCTTCCACAAACACACGGTACTCCGGGAAAAACGGTGCGATCGTGATGAACTCATCTTCCGGTGAAGTGGTAAGTGCACGGAAACATACCGACAAAGATGCGGCAGCTCCCATGGTCAGGTAAAAATTGTCTGCCGAAAACGCAGTCTCATATGTCTTGTTCAGGTAATCTGCGATCGCCTGTCTCGTCTCGATATCTCCCTGTGCAGAAGTATATCCGTGCAAGGAAATGGAATCCAGTTTCTGTGTCAGGTCACGGATGGTCTCATTGACACAGTCCGGTGCCGGTACGGTCGGGTTTCCGAGGGAAAAATCATAGACATTTTCCGCTCCCACCACTGCGGCTCGCTGCTTGCCATACTCAAATAATTCACGGATTGCCGAACGCTGGCTTCCTAATTGATACATATCTTCTGCTACGAACATTTTATTTTCCTCCTCATATAATCAGGTGTTTTTATTAAAATTCAAGGCTTTTCAACCTTTTATATCTCCTGTTTTTCAAGTTATTTTTACAGATAATTTCTTGTTCTTTGTATTTTTAATGACATTGTATGTAGATTCTTCAAACTTATCGCTTCTGACTTGCCAGATAATTTTCATACTCCAGCCGGCTCAGCCGCTCGATCTCCTCCCGGAGATTGTCCGCCGACATGCGCAGCGCGCCCTGACTCATGACCGTAAGCTGCTCCAGCCCGTCATTTGTCGCAACCGTGACACGGTACTTGTGCCCGATCTCATGCACGGTGCGCTCGATAAATGCATCCGCGGTCTCATCGGTTTTCGTGTAGACCACATCCAGATTGTGATATTTGCTTTTGGCACCCGGATGTTCCTTGCGCTTATAGGCATCAAACACCACCAGCACCGGACAGCTCTTGTATCCCTGATAATTGCTTAAAATATCCAAAAGCTTGTCCCTTGCGGAATCAATATTGACACGGGAAAGTTCGTTTAAGTCTTTCCATGCAAAAATAATATTGTAACCGTCCACAATCAGATATTCTTCCTGCGGTCCCTTCGCCGGATAGATCGGATTGCCTTTTTTATCATATTTTACCACATTCGGCTTCGGCGCGTCGGATTTCTTTTTCAGCCACTTGCGCCGTTCCTGATCTTCCATATCTTCGCGGCTCATGCCAAACTCACGGGCATAAATCTGCTGCAGCTCCTGATCCAGTTCCCAGCCGGTCTTGCCGGAAGACTGCTGCCGGTGCACCGGACCAAAACTCTGCCCGTTGGTCTCATAACTGCGCCCGTCCGCAGGTGTTTGGGTTTCCTCCTCCGGCACAAACTGCTGCGGCAGATGCATATAATCATCCACCTGATCCCACGGCACGATAAATCCGGCACCGTGCGCACAGAATACCGATCCGGTCGGATTTGCCGTATCCGCTTCACTGTCATACCCAATTCCCGCGATCACTTCCTCACTGTTGTGACAGACATCATAGCCGGAAAGTTCCAGTGTAAGATGCCCGAGTCCGCGGGTATACGCATGCACCTCACTGCTGTAGTCCTGCATCGTTGCGACCGGAATTGTGCCCTGCAGCACGGCGTAGTCCATGCCGTTTCCGGTGCCAAATTCCGGCGAATCAAACTTGCCTGCACGCTGCTTTAAGTCGGTCATGGCACGGCCAACCATCTCCTGCGGTACTTCAAGCGTAAACGCATACACTGGTTCTAACAGCACGCTTTCCGTACTCTTTAACCCCTGCCGGATCGCGCGGTAAGTTGCCTGCCGGAAATCACCGCCCTCGGTGTGTTTGATATGGGCGCGTCCGCTTAAAATCGTGATTTTTACATCGGTGAGTGCTGATCCGGTCAGTACGCCCGGATGTTCCCTCTCCATAATATGTGTTGCGATCAGCCGCTGCCAGTTGAGGTCGAGCACATCCTCACTGCACACGCTCGCCACCTCGATTCCGCTGCCCGGTTCGCCCGGCTCCAGCAGCAGATGCACTTCCGCATAGTGGCGCAGTGGCTCAAAATGTCCCACACCCTCCACCGGCTTTGCGATCGTCTCCTTATATACAATGTTGCCCTGTCCAAAGACAACCACAACACCAAAGCGCTCTTTGATCAACTGCGTCAGAACTTCGATCTGCACCTGTCCCATCATCTGTGCATGGATTTCCTGCAGTTGCTCATTCCAGAGGATATGAAGCTGTGGATCTTCCTCCTCAAGCTGCTTTAATTTTTCCATCATCTCCACGGCATTCACTTCGTCCGGCAGATAAATCCGGTAGTTAAGCACCGGCTCGAGTACCGGCACACTGCTCTCCTGCTGCGCGCCGAGTCCCTGTCCCGGTACGGTTGTGGTAAGTCCGGTCACAGCACAGACTTCCCCGGCCTCCACCGCCTCCGCGGTCTCAAATTTTTCTCCGGAATACAGACGGATCTGGTCAACTTTTTCCTCCAGACCATCATAGGAAATCCGGTCTTTGACATGCAGCGTGCCTCCGGTCACTTTCAGATAGGTCAGCCGCGCTCCTTTTGCATCTCTGCCGATCTTGTATACACGGGCAGAAAATTCGTTTTCATACTCCGGTGCCCTGTGATATTTTGCAAAGCCTGCAAGCAGTTCTTTCACCCCCTCCACTTTGAGTGCCGAGCCATAGTAGCACGGAAACAGTTCGCGCTTTGCCACCGCATGCGCCAGATGCTCCTCTGCAATGCTGCCCTGATCCATATACTCATCCAGAAGTGCTTCGCTTCCCATCGCAGCTTCCTCGAAAAATGCTTCTCCGCTGTCCTGTGTAAAATCCACACATCCATCGGACAGTTCGGTTTTTAACTGCTGCTGCACGACTTCCTTGTCCGCCCCCGGCAGATCCATCTTGTTGACAAACAAAAAGGTCGGAATGTTATAGTGCCGCAGGAGCCGCCAGAGTGTCCGCGTGTGTCCCTGCACGCCATCGGTTCCGCTGATAACAAGGATTGCATAGTCGAGCACCTGTAACGTGCGCTCCATCTCCGCGGAAAAATCCACATGCCCCGGCGTATCCAGAATTGTAATACTAATTGACGGTTCGCTATTTAGCCGAAGCCGCGCCTGCTTGGAAAAAATTGTTATTCCACGCGCCCGCTCCTGCGCATCCGTATCCAGAAATGCATCCTGATGATCCACACGCCCCAGCGCGCGGATCTGCCCGGTGGCATATAACAGTGCCTCCGACAGTGTGGTCTTTCCGGCATCGACATGCGCCAGCAGACCGATATTTATATTTTTTGCGGGATTTTTTCTGCTCATAAAAAAGCCCCTTTCCATGTATCATAATCCAATAGATTTATGATAGCACAGAAAGGGGGAGATTTCATTCCAAATGCCTACTTTATTTAAACTTTTTCCAGCAGATAATATTCACAGTCAACATAAAGGATAATCATACGGCTTATGTATTTATCTATTGGTTTGCTTCATATTAAATTGTGTATACACTTGTTCTATAATTTTCAAATTACAGCAACGTTCTTTTATCCGCTTATCAAACGTTGTCAAGTTCTCATCTCCGGTCATAACAAGTTTTCTTAATCTTGCTGCCGTCTTTATAATCTCCTCACTGTCAGCCCTTATAGCGCGATATTGATTTTGTAACAGACGTCTATACTTCTGATCTGACTCATTATCAATATCAATCAGCTTTAATGCGCAGTCAGGAACCGGAATCATGTTATTGAAATTAATCGCCCCATACTCCCCTCCCTGAATCTTTCTAAAATCTTTCCCATTCTTCATTTTGCGGTGTTTCGCTTTGGGGGACGTGAATGGAGCATAATATTTCATTTCCTCAATTTCAATAACTACTCCAATATAAGGACGACTCTCCTGTTTATTTTCGGACACTTTCGAATCAAATGTGCGCAAAAAATTTATGTATTCATCAGCTATATTATAAAATTTCATATTTCTCCTTTGGTAAAAAAAGGAGGACGATTTCTCGCCCTCCCGTTTTCGGTTCCCTCTTTTTGGTGGGGACTCACCAGCTTTTTTCAGTTCTCTCTTTTTGGTGGAGACTCACCGCTTTTTTTGGTTCCCTCTTTTTGGTGGGGACTCACCAGCTTTTAAGAATTAACTTCTTTCTTTACTTTATTATAAGCAACTCCAGAAATTTTAACAACCCTTTTTTGCAAATTTTTCTTTTCAACTATACCGTCGTATTCACTCCATTGATCGTGGCGTGCTCATCCTCGCCCATCGGAATCACCAGACATTTCTGCCCGTTGATCACCTGTGACTTGATCTGCGATGCCTTCTCCGGCTTCACGCGCAGCACCACATCATACGTCTTTGTCTCAGCGATATAATTGTCGATCTCTTCCTGCTTTTCAATGAGCTGGGAGGTACGCTCCGCAAGCGCCTCATCCTTTTCATTAAGCTGCACGGTCAGTGTGCCGACCTGATCCTCAAGTGCCATTTTTTCCACACGCAGTTCATTCTGCACAAGCGCCTTGGAGTCGATCACATTCTCGGCTGCAGGCGGTTTCTCGCCAAATGCCTCATCCACAGACTTTTCGATCTTTGCAGCCTTTTCCTCGCTGATCTCACTGTCTGCGAGAAGCTTTGTGACCACTTCCTTATCGAGCAGGAAAACATCTTCGTCATCGTCGTGTGTCTCGGCATATTCATCGATCATATCACTTAAATTCTGCTGCAGATCCAAAAGCACATCATCCGTGTGCTCATCCTCTGCGCCAAGCACGTTGCGGACGATGGAATGAAATGCCATCTTCTGCTCGGTTGCAGTGCGCTCAATGCCGCAACCCAATCCGTTTGCCATAAATTCAGAATGTGGCTCCTTGGTATTTTTCGTGTAAAACAATGTCGAATGGATATCCGTACTGCGGTCATTGAATGCCGGGAATAAAAATGCAGTGTCCACGGCTCCTACCACCCAGTCGCGCACACGCGGCCCGATCCGGTGCTCCTCCTCGAGAAAGCCAAGCCCCGGCTTTGACAGATCGACCGGACAGATCGCACAGATCAGATATTCATACACTTCCTCTGACTCATCGAGATTGTTGTTGTCTTTTGTGCGTGTCATTACATCATATGCGTCATGAAACAATACAATCAGATAATTTCCGGCATGGTCATATGTGTCGATTACCAGATCATAAAAGGTATCCAGCAAATTTTCATCCTCCAGCTTCGATGCGCGCAGTGCCATCAGAATATGCTGACGACCGCCCACTTCCTCTTCCTCAATCGGAAACTTCAATTCCAGAAGGTTATTTCCGATGGTTCCGGACAATGCCTTATTTGCAATTTCCAGATATTTGTAAAATTCATCTTCTTCCAGATTCAGAAATGTATTTCCAAACTTACAGACTTTATTGTGATTTCCGTCAACGTAACAGCCACACACGCGCGTAAACGTTGCCGCCTCTTTCTTGAATCTTCTCTTTAACTCCAGGACTTCCTTTTTATTCATTTCTTGGATTCCTCTTCCCTGATTTTCTCTTTCAGTTCCTCAAACAATGAAAGAAACTCTTTCTCCACATCAGCCATCGGCTGAAATTCATAGCTCGGTGTGCTCACCATAACCGGCTCCACCGAATACATTTTTTCATCCATAAAATGAAGGAACTCATAATACAGGCAGCTGTCATCAATATTTGTAATCAGTTCTGCCTCTTCCCCCTCCGGCACATATCCCAGAAATTTAGTGTAAATCATATGCTGCAGCTGTTCTTCGATCTGCAGATACATCGTCATGTTTTTCTTGACCGGGCGGGTAATGTCCGCCAGATAAGCTTCACTTCCATCGTGAAGCAGACAGGCAAGTGCCGTCTGTGGCAGATAGTTTCTCGCAGTTGCCTCACGGCAGCACTGGATGCAGTGCTGACCTACAGAAAAAAACTGCGGGAAATGCCCATTTGCCCGCGTCATCATCGACAGGGCATGTGCAATATCCTCAATTCGTATTTTATCCTCTTCCGGCTCAAAGGTATTAAAGTCGACCTTTGAAAATGTTGTCAGACAATCCTTTTTCATCTGTACTCCCCCATATTACACGCATACATCAAAGATGTATGGCATACGTGAACCTTTACCAGCTAAGTACTTCATGGCCATCCTCAGTGACAAGAACCATGATCTCCCACTGTGCAGATGGCATTCCATCCTCGGTGTATACTTCCCAGTCGTTCTCTTCATCAATGAAAATCTCCACACCGCCCATGTTAACCATCGGCTCGATGGTAAAGATCATACCCGGTGCAAGTACCATCTGGGTTCCGCGCCTGGAATTGTAACCAACCCACGGCTCCTCATGAAATTCCAGGCCAACACCGTGGCCGCCAATTTCACGTACAACGGTATACCCGTTAGCGTAAGCATGATCGTGAACTGCCTGACCCATATCACCCAAAAAACCCCAGGGCTTTACTTCCTTAAGTCCAAGTTCTACACATTCTTTCGTTACCTGAACCAGTTTCTTTTTCTCCGGGCTTACTTCCCCAATGCAGAACATCCGGGAAGAATCGGAAAAATATCCGTTCAGAATGGTAGAACAGTCTACATTGATAATATCCCCCTCTTTTAAGATCACCTTCTCGGAAGGAAATCCGTGACATACCTGCTCATTCACTGAAGTACATACACTGTATGGATATCCTTCGTAGTTGAGCGGTGCCGGAATACCTCCCATGGAAGTGGTCATATCATAGACAATCTTATCAATTTCCGCTGTATTCATTCCTGCGTGAATGTTTTTTTCTATGTAATCAAGTACTGCTACATTGATTTTGGCACTCTCCTTTATCCCTGCAATCTGATCCGGCGTCTTGATCAGGTCATGTGTCGGAACAACGTGACCCTCCTGTGCCAAACGTGCAAGTTTATCATCGAAAGCCGCATGACACGCCTTATATTTCTTGCCGCTTCCGCACCAACATGGATCATTTCTTCCTAATTTTACTGACATTTTTTAATCTTCTTTCTTTTTATTATTGTATGTGACATTTCCAAAACTCACACGATTCCATACTTTAGCATTCACTTTGTATTTTTGCTTTTTCAAAAGCTTCTGATAGGAATCCTCCATATACGCATAATCGTCATAGGTACGGTTATGCAGCTGTGCATACACTTCCTGATATTTCTGGGCGTATGCAATCCTTTGGATCGTCTTTTTGGCATCTTTCCTGGAAATCCCCAGTGCCGTTTCCCCCTGACGCTCCGTTAGGTCCTCCCAGAAATCCTCCAGTTTATTGTCCATATGTTTTTGGTCATTGTCATCCAGTGTAATGCCTTCCTCCATGGCCATCTGATAAAAAAGTTCATCATGAAGCGCCATCTGCATCGCATTTTTGCGTGCAACGGCATTCATAAATCCCCCTTCTACGCGCATACTCCAGTAACGGTTCGGATCATCCGGATCGTATACCAGTGCCTCCTGCTGAATCTGATATTCCTCATATCCGACATAAAATGCCATGTCCCTGAGGGTCAGTTTTTCACCATTGATCTGCGCTGCCACTTCATCCAGAGACTCCCGGTACACAAGCGGCCTTGCATTCGTCATGCTATTATTATTTCTCATGAGCATCACAAGCACAACTGCAATCAGAACAATGGATACCAGATGTTTTGGTCTCATCAAAAACTCCTATACCAGTCTGCGGATTGCGGTGATCGTGTGACAGTTCACCGGACGGCTGTTTGTAATTCCGGCTCTTGTTGACTGCGCCTCCACGATATTTCCATTTCCGATGTAAATTGCCACATGTCCCGGATATACCACGACATCTCCCGCCTGGATATTCTGATAAGACACCGGCTGTCCCACACTCTTAAATGCTTGGGAATACCGTGGGGTACTGATTCCAAAATGTGCATAGACCTGATGTACAAATCCGGAACAGTCAACCCCATTGGTCAGACTGTTTCCTCCCCATACATAAGGATTTCCGACAAACTGCTGCGCAAAAGCCACAATATCTGCGCCGCTCACATCTGTTGTCTGTGAAGGATTACAATCCGGATCTTTCAAATAGGAATCGCTTGCAATTCCACCGCTGGCACCGGTACCTCCACCGTCATAGGTGTTGGCATTGGCACGCGCTGCCGCAGCCTCCTGCGCACGGATAATTGCCTCCTGTTTGGAAATTGTCTTTTTATAGTCCTGCGCCTGCTTCTGTGCTTCTGCCAGCTGCTGCGCATAGGCATCTTTTTGTTGTTCGAGCTTTGCCATGAGGGTTTTCAGTTCCCCCTGCTGGGTCTGATACTTATCCTGCAAAGCAAGCAGACTGTCCATCTCATCTGCCAGCTGCATAGTCCAGTCCTCAACCTTCTTTACCGCATTCTGATAAGAAGTCATAAGTTCCCTGTCAGATTTGTACAGATCGGTCGCATATTCAATACGGTTTAACATATCGGACAGCCCATTGGACTCCAGAATGGCAGACCAGATGGAATTATCCGTACTGTTCTCATACAGATACTGAATCCTGAGCTTCATGGCATCATACTGGTTCTGTTCTTCTTCCTTTGCTTCTTCCAGCTTTTTGTTTGCCTGCTCCACTTCATTCTGCTTGTCCTTAATATCCGACTTCAGCTGTTCCTGCTTGGAAAGAAGTGTTTTCATTCTGGCTGCGGCAGCAGTGATGCTGTCTTTTACATCCGACTGACTGTCTTTGATATTTGCAATATCGCTGTTTTTTGCTTTCAGTTTTTTCTTGTACGCATCACGCTTCTTTTCTGCCTCGGTCTTTGCATACACATTCGGTACCGCACACGCACCTGCGGTAAGTGACCCGGCCAGAACAAACACCAATACTGCTGCACAAATCTTATTCTTTGTTTTTACATGTATTTTCTTATGCATATTATGCCTCCAGACTTATCTTCCATGGGAGTGCTCCCATACCTTCCTTTATTGTGGCACAAAATACATATTTTTTCTACTGGTTTTTCTTACTAATTAAGGAAAAATTCATAAATTTTTTCAAAAACAGCCATTAATTCCGCAAATCAGCATTATTCATTAACCAGACCGTACTCAGTTTTCCATCTTCCCCATATTGTGCCTGCAGGCTGGTATAATATCCCTGGTCTTCAAAATACCACTCATAGGAAGTATAATTGCTCATGCTCACATAATTTGTGAGCTGATATCCCAAAACCTGTCCAAAATCATCCGGCTGACTCTCAAACCCCAGATCCCCTGCCAGTTTCAGATCGTTTTTTTTCACCGGTGAACCCGGATTTAATGTAAGTCCTCCAACGATTCCCTTTTCCGGCACAATATCCTTATCTGATGTATTAAAAATAAAGATCGTCCCGCGGTAAGTTCCATCCTCCTCATAGTATGCATAACCATCAGATTCTCCCGGCTTAATCTTTTTCTCTTCATCGTTACGGATGGTAAATCCTGCTTTTTCAAACTCCGAAAATTTACACGGAATCGAAAATTCGTTTCCGGCAAGGGCGAATGTATTAAATCCATGCACATAAGACACATTCTCCCCATTCAGATTCTTAAATTTTCCATCCGGCGTCTTACTTTTTGAATCTGCCTCAGCATCATTGTGGAAATTTTCAGAAGGATGGGAACTGTCATCGTCCCGGATTGTCTGAATTGCCTCACGAATCAGACCCACAGTACCGTTGTCGGACTTTAAATATATTCCCACGATTCCGAAGATTGCAACCACACCCACACAGAACAACCCCAGTGTTACCCAAAGCCACCTCGTTGCTTTTTTGGCACTTGTGCGGAAACGTTCCCAGTCCCCGGCATCGTAACTCTGCTTTTGTTTTCTGGCGCTGATAAGTGTAACAATTGCAAATATCACCGCCCATGTTGCAGATCCCGGCAGTGCGATGGAAGCGATCACGCCCAGAACAATCACAACAATTGCGATGGCCTTTTTGACTCCCGAATTGTCCTTGACCGGATTTCCCTGCGCATCAACCTCACTTTCCCTCTGCTCCCGTTTCGCCCGGCAGTGTATTTTTTCGCGCTCCGCGCGCTCGTATTCCCGCTGGCTCCAGCTCTTCTTGGGCTGATCATCCAGCCGCTGTCCGTCACGCGAATAATACACCCCGTTTAAGTTGTATCCCCCCGATGGTTTCTGCTCCGGTGGTGCATAGTCCTGAAATTTCTTTTTTCTTTCGTTTTCCATAACTTTCTCCTTTTGACGCTTTCTATCATCAATTCTAACATTCACTCACTTTCTTTACAATGAGTAACTTATCGCCCTGCTGCACATCTGCCGATTTGAGTCCGTTTGTCTCCATAATTTCTGCCTCGGTAGTATGAAAATGTCTTGCAATGTCCCATAATTGTTCTTCTTTTTTAACAATATAGCCAACAATTCCCGGCTGCTTCATCAGTTCCACCGCGTCTAGCGGTTCCTTATGGATATCCACAATTTTTTCCATGCACACTTCCTGCTGTACAATTGTCTGCAGGGAAATAACCGCCTTGACCTCAAATCGTTCGTTATCCAGCAGATTCACCGCAAGCTGATCAATCGCCGGCTCGATTTCATAAGAAATATCTTCCGTGTGCCCTTTCATGCCGGGAACATCAACAATCTGTGTAAACGGAATCTGTTCCTGCGTATGTGCAATCGGAAAACTGTCATCCGTCGTTGCATACAAAATATCAACCGTCAGGATTCCTTCTACCTGTAACCCGTTTTCCACCGGTTCCACATGATCCATCTCTGCATGCCCCTCAAAAGAACACAGCTGTAAGATCCGTTCCTGTTCTTCCGCCAGCTTCATCTGTTCAGAGATCCGCAGTTTTGCTTCATTTTTAATCAGCAGTTTTTTTGCACAGACCATTTCTTTCTGTGGCACAAGATTTGTTTCCAGCGAATAGACATCTGCCAGAAGTTCCACATTCCTTTCTTCCCACAGCTTCATTTCCACATCCATGGAAAGATTCAGGCTCAGCGCCCTCATTTCGCCATCATAATCTTCTGCCGGTTCCACCTCATATTCTTTCGTCTGGCAATGTACCCAGCAGATCGGCTGTGTTCCGGTCATTCCCCCTTCTATTGATTCGGAAAACGGAACCATCGTTTCATACCACTCCATTTTTCCTTCCGGACTGCTGTACAATACATTCACATGCGCTTCTCCCTGAATCTGCATCTGCTCCCCGGTGCAGATCACCTGCCGGTTACGCACTTCCACATAATCATAAAGCAGATGTCCGATATTCGGACTGGACTGTGGCAGTGCAATATCACTGTGCACACGCAAGATATCCTTTTTCGCGGATGTCAGTGCCAAAAGCTGCATCGTCCGGCTTTTCTGCTGAATATCCGGATCATTTTCAACACCACTTACAATTTCTTCTTCCACCGGCACCTCACACACGGCATGAATGCCAAGCAGAGCACGCACGGCAAGCTTTCTGGAATTGATGGCACTGATATTCAGATCCTCCAGATCTCCGCTCAGATTGACGGTATCGCGTTCTTCCACCTCATCCATAAAAATTTTTTCTCCGAAATTTATACTGTCCGTAAAAGATTCCAGCCGGTTATCTTCACTGCGGTATAACACGACAAAACGCAACTGTCCGGTAACCCACACCGTCTGGCTGCTCACCTTGACATCCTCAAAAATAACAGAACCCCTGGTATGTATAATGTTCAACAGATCCGGTTTGTTGTCTTTTACAATACAGTCATCATCCAGCGTAATCTGGGTAAACGCCCTGCTCCTTAGTAAATTCTGTCTGAACAGCTGTCTCTTCAATTCCAAAACAAAAAAATCCCCTCTCTTTGAAGTAAGTATACTAATACTTATTCAAAGAAAGGGAATTTTATTCATTCCTAACAAAGTTTCATTCGAATGTCCTTTGTAATAATATCAGTGTAACTGAATGACAATAACTGTGGAGGATTTTCCTCTCGCTCGTCATCTACAAGTATTGTAAAAACGCTTGGATATGCGCCCTGGATAACGCCTTCCTGAATATCTACCTTGTTACGTCCACGGTCTAACTGAATTTTCACTCTGTTACCGCGCTGCCGATGAACGGATGCCCGAACCTTGCTAATCTGTGCCTGTTCCATTGTTGCCTCCTCCATTTGAGTTGAATATTCTAGAAAATACTATATCTAGTAGCTTTAGTATAGCAGAGTGTTAAACTTTTTACAATAGTTCTTAAGTACCCTATTGAAACAGTACCTCTTCCTCCCGCAGTTCCAGCTTCAGTACAATAAACGGATAACTAGGTGCTTTTGTCACCTCTTCTCCGTTTTTGGGTCCCTGCAGTCTCGTCTTTACACAGATGGCGGTATCACTCAGATAACAGTCTTCCACGGAGATGCTGTATCCTCCGGTCTCCTGTATTCCATAACCTCTGGCAACGTATAAATATTCATTATCGCTGTATGTAAAACGGAAATCCCCCTCCTTTTTTTCTTCAATCTGTTGTCTTAAGGCTTCCGGAAGTTCTTCCTCCTTTGTCACGGTAAACTCCAGATCCTTTACCTTCTCCTCACATTCTTTTCGCACACACCCGCTCAGCAGCATAAGCACCCCCAGCAAAATGATCATCAGGATATACTTTCTTTTTTTATCTTTCATGGTTAACCACTCTATTTTCGTTCTTATGCTATCCTATGCAGCGGTCGTGCGATCTATTCTTTTGTATTTTTGTGTTCCTGCAGCATTTCATGAATCACATTCTGGCAGTATGCGCCGATATGTTTCTGATCTTCCTTGGAAAGTTCGGCAAAAATAATCGGCTCCCCATAGGTCAGTTTTACCTCTGTACGGTGCAGCCACGGAAAATGATTTTCAAAAATATCCGCCGTCCCGGTAAGTGCCATCGGAATAATCGGACATCCCGTCTTCTGTGCTATTTTAAAAGAACCATCTTTAAACGGCAAAAGCATCGTTGCATCCTCCCGGTCACGATTTCTCGTTCCCTCCGGGAAAATACAGATAGAAATGCCGGACTTCACCTGATCGATAGCGGTCAGAATGGTCTTAAGTCCCTGCTTTAAATCCTTGCGGTCAAGAAACAGACAATACAGACGGCGCATCCATATTCCCAGCAGCGGAACCTTATTGACACCATCTTTAGAAATATACCCGGTCAGATTCGGACACTGTGCATAAGTAATGACAATATCAAAAATGCTGCGGTGATTTCCAATATAAAGTACAGCCTGATCCGTTGGTACATGTTCTTTTCCCTCAACAGTCAGATGAACCCCCGCCAAAAAAGATACACAGCGCAGTCCCCACTGCACAATCCGAAGCTGGCTGATATCGGCTGCATGTTTATCAAATTTTGCGATAATCCATTCGATTCCGAGAACCGGCAGTCCAAGAATCAAAAATAAAAAAACATAAATGACTACGATAATTGTCCGCATTTTCTTCCTCCATAAAAAAAGCCTGAAGCATTTCATCTTCAGGCTTTTTCACTTTTTGCTTAAACCTGGAACGTTGACAGTGCATCCAGCAGGCTCTGGGCCTTGGTCGTAAGACTCTGGGATGCTTCATCCAGATTCTTGATTGCATCCAGCTGCGTACCTGCTGCCGAATGTACCGATGAAGAACATTCTGCCGTCTGGGTGGACGCATCGGAAATACTCTCGATTGCACTGAGTGTCTCGTTTCGTGCACCATTCATTTCCTGCACATTATTCGAAATCGTCTGCAGTGCCTGAATCAGCTGCGCTACAAGCTGGTCAATCTGTTTAAAGGAATTTGTGGTATCCTCTACAACGGAAGACTGGGAAGAAACTGCATCTTCCGCCTGTCTTGCGATATTTACCACTTCTCCTGTCTTAGAAACGATTTCATCTACAATGGAAGAAATCTGGGATGAAGAAGCAAGACACTGATCGGCAAGCTTGCGGATTTCTTCTGCGACCACAGAAAATCCTCTACCGGCATCTCCCGCACGCGCTGCCTCAATGGACGCATTCAGGGAAAGTAAATTCGTCTGTTCCGCAATATCATTGATCGCAGAAACAATGTTGCTGATGGATTTTGATTTTTCTTCCAGTTCCTGTATTGACTGAATGACATTTCTTGTAATGTTTGCAGTGGTCTCGGATGTCTGCGTAAGTGTCTGTACAGAAGATATACCGGTGGTAATGGTTTCTCCGGTTGCAGAAGTAAGTTTTCCCAATTCATCTGCATTGGAGCTTACATTATTAATCTTTCCCGATAAGGAATCCATCTGACTCATACAGTTATCGGAACCGGTATCTAGTTTGTTCACACCACTCTCAATCTCTTCAACTGCACTCTGAATATTCTTAGAAGTTTCAAGGAATGTTCCGGATGCCTCTGCCACATGAATTGCCGCTTCTCCAACCTGCTGACTCACATCATTGACATCCAGAATCAGCGATTTCATATGCTCTACGGTATCATTGACACCATCACACAGTAAACCAAATTCATCTTTGTGCTTTGCGGAAAGATGAACCGTAAGGTTTCCATTGGAAACTTTGCGCAGCTGACGCAGAATATATTTGATGGTTCCTGTCATCTGACTCGAAAGGAATAACCCAAGTGCAAGTGCGATGATCATACAGACAATCACAAGTACGGTTGTCAGCTGTTTGATTCCGGATGACTGCTCAAGCAGACGGTCAGAAGGAATCAGTGCCGTAACCATAAGATCTCCGGCTGAAAGTTTACTGTATACAAACATGTATGACTTTCCATTAAATGTAATCATCTGGTTTCCGGAATCTTTTTTCCCGTTCAATGCTTTCTTATAAAAACTTGTACCGTAAATCAGTGCTTTTTCCGTCTTGACGGATTCATCGGAATAAAACTCTTTTCCATCCGTATCCGTAATCAATGCTACATAGCCACCCTTTCCGGGATCCAGGGACTTCATGGCAGAACGGATAAAGGAATCACTGATATTTATGATCATCATAGCCGGCTGATTGTTCATTTTTTTTGCAATTCGGATACAATATCCATCAATGCCCAGATCCAGTGCTTTATCCGAACTTTCATCTGTCCCGAAGAAGTACCAGTTTGTTGCACTTTTGCTGACCAGCTTTCCCTGATCGCATCCCACGTAATCCGTATAAACATTGCGGTCACGAACAATTCCCTGACAATCAATGGTACGCTTGTTGTCCGCGATAATATAGGCACCCTGTATCTTACTGTCAAGTGCCATCTTATTGCGCAGTCTGCCCTGATAGTCTTTGCGCACGGAACTCTCATCATACATATCCATCAACCCCGCAAAATACTTACGCAGATCCGACTCCGTCAGATATGACTTGAATTCGTCCTTCTCACTCGTAATGACCAGATTGATATATTGCTGCATCGTATTGGCAGTCTGCTGCACCGATTCCTTGTATGTATCCACAATGGCATTGGACGCATTATTGTAAGAAGTAATACCAAGAACCAGTACACCTATCACCGGAATTAAAAAAGCCCCAACCAGCCGCATCGCAATGCTGCGATAGAATGGAATTTCCGATTTTTCCTTTTTCCGCCCACCGGATGACTCTTTCATTTTTATCTTTTTTTCCTTTCGGGAAGCATTGTCACGTTTCGGTATTTTCTTTGTTTTTTCTTTTTTGACCTTTTCTTTCTTTAGTTTATTTACTTTCTGCTCATCGTTTTTTCTCATATTGCATACGCCTCCGTTAATTCAGACGATTTCTCCTCCACCTATAATATAGATAATATACTACAATCTGACAAAAAACTCAACTTGAAACTACTATAATTTGTTATACTTTACTATTTTAACACAGCAATACTGCATGCCGGCATCTCCAGTTTCCCATCTTTCAGCTGTACCGTCTCTTCCTTCAGTGTCAAGCTTCCCTCCAGATTCATATTTTCAAGTGCTGTTCCTTTCAGGTCAACCGTATCATTTCCTTCCCCAAGATTATACACAATTCCGATGGTACTGTCCTGATACGTTTTCGTGATTGCCGCCTGTGAATCTTTACACAGACTTTCTACTTTTTCTATGGTTCCCCTTGCAATTTCCGGATTCTGATTCCGCAGACGAAGCGCATTTTTATAGTAACTTAAGATAGAATCCTTATCCTTTTCCTGTTCATCTTCTGCCGGAAACGGAGATTCAATGCCGGCATCCATATCTGCCGGTCCCTTTGTCATTCCTGTGGTGTCAGTTTTTGACCACACCATCGGAATACGCTTATTTTCATCCTTTGTTCCGGAACTGTTCATGCCTATTTCTTCCCCATAATAAACAAACGGACTGCCGTTCATTGTCATCAGGAGACCTGCTGCTGTCTTAATCTTATCCGGATCATTCACCAGCGTATTGGCAATCCTTGCCATATCGTGATTGGACAAAAACGGTGCATCAATATAATCCGGATTTTTTGCGGAGAAATCATTCTGATATTTCAGCATGGAATTCACAAGGCTTACCGGATCGCCCTTTCTTACCGCATTGACCAGTGCTCCTTTTGCCGTTCCTGCATCAAAATTGAACATACTTGGTGTTCCACTCGCATAATAATCCGCAATGACATTCTCACTCGCCCACACTTCAGATACCATATAAAACTGTGGATTTTTTTCTTTACAGTATGTGTATAATTTATTTAAAATATCACAATTCGCATTGGTTGCATTTTCTTCATAATGCATGGCCGCATCCATCCGGAACCCATCCACACCAAGATCTATCCAGTAATCCGCAACTTCTTCAAATTCCTTCTGTACTGCCGGGCTTTTCAGATTCAGATCCGGCATTTCCGACCAGAAGGATCCCTCATACCACCAGCTGCTGCTTCCCGGCACTGCATAGTAGGTTGTTCCCTCCTGCTTGTCAGAAAAATGATAATAATCCACATACGGACACACCGTATCGTCCGGTTTTTCTCCTGCCTTCAGACCTGCAAGATACTCACATGCCTGTGTAAACCATGGATGCTGGGAAGAACTGTGATTCATTGCCACATCAATGATCAGCCGGATACCTTTTTCATGACACGCACTTGCCAGCTCTTTAAAATCATCCGCCGTACCATATGCCTCGTCCACCGCTTCGTAATCCGTTGTATCATATTTATGATAGGTTGGGGAAGGCATGATCGGCATGAGCCAGATTCCGTTGCATCCCAGATCTGAGATGTAATCCAGCTTTTCTTCCACACCCTTTAAATCACCCATGCCGTCCCCATCACTGTCATAAAAGGAGCCGACAAAAATTTCATAGTAATTACGGTAATTATCATCAATTATATTTAATTTTGCATCCTGTGTACCGTTCCCCGAAATACAGCCTGCAAGCACCCCGGCAAAAAGCACCAGCACAACAACTGCCGACAAAATTCTTTTTTTCATAACCTTTCCTTTCTTCATCGGATGAAAAAAGCCGGTGGTCAAACGACCACCGGCTTTCTATCTTTCATCATTAACCCTTTACAGCGCCTGTCAGACCATCTACATAGAATTTCTGCATAAATACGAAGAGAATAGAGATCGGGATAGACACAATAACTGCTGCTGCAGCCCATCTTGTAAACCATCCGTTTACAAACTCTTTCTCCAGCATATTGTACAGGAGAAGTGATACCGTCCAATACTTATCCTTTGGTCCAACAATGACACGTACAAATACGAAGTCAAGCCATGGAGCAAGGAATGCCGTAAGGATCGTATATACAACGATTGGTTTACTGAGCGGAAGGATGATCTTGTAAAATACCTGGAACTGATTACATCCATCCAGAATCGCTGCTTCTGACAGAGACTTTGGTACCGTATCAAAGAATCCCTTTGCGATATAAAATCCAACACCAGATCCTGCAGAATAAATCAGAATCAGAGCGATACGAAGCCCACTTCCATCGGTCAGTCCAACTGCTTTTAAAATAAAGTATACTGCAACCATGGACATGAATGCCGGGAACAATCCAAGGATCATTGCCAGATTCATAAATGCTTTACGCATTCTAAAGCGCAGTCTTGACATACAGTAAGATACACTCAGTACGAATGTCGTTGAAATCAAGCATGAAAAAATGGAAATGATCAGCGTATTCATAAAAGCTCTCGGGAAGTTCAACAATGTTGTCTCCGTAAAGAGTCTCTTATAGTTATTAAATGTCAGTTCTTTTGGGAAGAAGTATGCGGTATATGCACCACTTTCCCCTCGCAAACTTGTCATGATAATCCAGAAAATCGGGAATAACCAGATCACTACCAGGATGGCAAGGATTATATGTACCAATGAATTTTTTGCAATTTTCTTTGCCCGGCCAGCGGTCATAGGGCGTTTGCTTACTTTTGCACTGCTCATTACATGAATCCCTCCTCATCTTTGTATGCTTTCGTATTTCTGTAGGTGACTAATGCCACAATAGAAAGAACTATGAATGTTAAGATACCAATCACGGCACCGATGTTGTAATACTGATAATCAACCGTTAACTTGTACAGCCATGTTACCAGAAGATCCGTCTTGCCCGCTGTTTCACCAACCGGAGTCGGCTTACCTGCGGATAACAGGTAGATAACGTTGAAGTTATTGATGTTACCTGTAAACTGTGTAATGATGTATGGTCCCATAATAAACATAATATATGGCAATGTAATTTTGCGGAAAATCTGTGCGGCATTGGCACCATCAATCTTGGCTGCCTCATACAACTCTGCCGGTACATTCTGCAATACACCGGTAACCTGAAGCATGGTGTATGGAATACCAACCCAGCAGTTAATCAAAATAACCGATACACGCGCCCACATCGTATTCGTCCAGAACGGAAGTGGATTCTGGATAAGCCCCCACTCCATCAGCAGGTTGTTGACCGCCCCATGTTCCTGAAGCATCTGTCTCATAACCAGTAAGGATACGAACTGTGGCACTGCAATGGAAATAACAAAACAGGTACGCCAGAATGCTTTACAATGTGTTTCTTTGCGGTTGATTACAATTGCAAGGATCAGTCCTAAGAAGTTACATAAGAATGTAGCAAATACAGCCCATACAATTGTCCAGCCTAAAACCCGCCAGAATGTCTTGCCTATCTTTCCGCCAAGTCCAAGTACCGTCTTAAAGTTCGCCAATCCAACCCAGTCAAACAAGGTCAGATGCTTGTTGATCGTAGAATAATTGGTAAATGCCATTGGAATCATGAATAACAATGGTAAAACTGTAAAAATAAGAATTCCCATCAATGGGAGAAACATTAATGTCTTGTATAAATTTTTATCAAATAAACTTTTGACATCCTTGCCAAAAGAATTGATTTCTTTCCCCTCTTTTGCGAGGCACTCTGCCATATATGCGCTTCTTAAATTTTCAGCCCACATATAAATAAATAAAAGAGTGATCGCAATCGTAGCAACACCGTATAACAACAATAATACGGAATTGTCACCCTGTACATACTCATATATCTGTTTCTGTTCATTAAATACCTCTTCCTGTTTTCTCCATCCTAATGAAGGAAGCATGGAAAGATAATATGCACCTGCATTGACCATAAACATAATATAGCCAATCTCAATTGCCAAAAAAATTAAACCTTTGATAATCTGCTTGTGGGCGATGTTTCCCAATCCCATTATAAGCGCTGATAACTTAACTGCAGCCCCGCCCTTCGTAAGCGCATTGGATACAGTGTACGGTGTAGCGAAGTCCGACTTCTTTTTGTTTGCACCTATCATACTTATCCTCCCGGCACATGTTGCTCTATGCCATATTTATAGACTCATGTATTCCAAGATTCCGGGGAAATCCCCAGAACCTTGGAATTGTTTCTCTGTCTTTTCCTTTTGGAAAAAGATTACTCTGTAAGTGAGCTGTTTAACTGCTCGTTGAATGCTTCTGTCTTTTCCTTAGCATTGTCTGCTGTGATCTGTCCTTCAGCACCGTGTACGAATGCATCACCGAATGGTGTAGCTGCATCCCAGTAAGCCTGCATTGGGATGATTGGCTGAGCGATAGAGCAATTTGTTGCTACGTTTGCCATAGCTGCTGCAACTGCATCCTTAGCAACTTCTTCGTTAGAAGCAAGGGTTGTATTAACAGGAGCCTGCTTTCTTAACTCAAAATGCTTTAACTGTGCGTCTTCGCTTCCTAAGTATGCAGCAAGCTTAACAGCAACTTCCTGATTCTTGCAGTTCGGGTTAACACCAATAGCCTTAGAACCAAGGAATGCCTTCAGCTGGCAATCTTTTCCGTCAACGTTGATTGTAGGAAGGGCTGCAACACCAACGTTCTCCTCACCAAGGTTCTTAACTACTGCATCATAGTTCCAGTTACCATTGAAGTAAGCATTTACAGATCCATCCTTTAATCCGGCAAGACCAAGGGATCCATCGTTATTGTCCATTACGAAATTCTTGTTGTTGAATAAGTCAACAATGTACTTTGTTACTGCTACAGCGTTGTCTCCGCCGAAGTCATATCCCTTAGATGCATCTGTACCATCTCCGAAGATTGTACATCCGTTTGCTGCATAGAAGGAAGCAAGATACCAGCCGTTGTCAAATGGGAAAGAAACTTTTCCTTTTTCAAGCATTGTATCAAGGCTCTTTACATCATCTTCTGAGAAGACTCTCTTATCATAATACATAAACCATGTATTTGATGTATAAGGAACACCATAAATATCTCCGTTGTATGTAACAGTTGCTGCCATAGCTTCTGAGTTGGAGCTCTTAACATATTCTGCTGCATCTCCACCAAGCTTTGTTAATGCTCCGGCATCAACCAGATCAGCAATCTGGTCATTTGCAAACATGTATACATCTGCTGCACTTGCAGGATCCTGTAATACGGTGTCTTTTGCATCAGACTCTGAACATGTTACATAATCAAATGTAATGTTCCATTCCGGATGTTCCTCGTTAAATGCCTCACACTCTGTCTTTAACCATGCCCCCTGTGCATCATCCTGATCTTCAGAAGGTCCCATAACAGTAAGTTTTACATCAACTGGTTCTGCTGATTCGGAAGTGCTTCCATTGTTTGCTGCCTGTGTTCCTGTTGTTCCCTCATCCTTGCTGCCACATCCAGCGAACATTGTAGCTGTCATTGCTGCAACAAGCATTGCTGCTAATACTTTCTTTTTCATCGTTTTCCTCTCCTTTTTTCAAAAATGATAGTTCAAAAGTATCTATATAAAGCGCCTCTGCGCTCTATATCGTAATTTCTGCGTCATCTGCGGTATACCGCCGCAAGATTCCGTATCCACGCCCGGCGGCTTTCCGCGAGCTGTTCTTTGTTCAATCTCCACCGCCAGTTATACCCCACGGTAGACGGTGCATTCATTCTTGCCTCGTTCCCGAGTTTCAGCAAATCCTGCATCTGTATGATCGCGATATCTGCAATACTTGCATATGCACACCGGATCAGTGCATCCGGAATTTCTTCCTGACTGCTGATGTTGAGGTATTCATACAGGTAAGCCAGTTCATATTCTGTCTTGTCCCTGAAATATCCTACAATTGTATCGTTGTCATGCGTTCCCGCGTATACCACTGTGTGGCTTCCCGGATAATTATGTGGCAGATGTTCATTGGACGGATCCCCGTCAAATGCGAACATCAAAACTTTTGTGTTCAGCCACCCTGTCTTTGCAAGGAGTTTTTTTACTCCCGGTATCAATGCCTTGCCGCCGTAATCATCGGCGATCACTGTGGTTCCATTTAAAACGGAATTCAAAGCGTCGGTCAGTTTGCGCCCCGGTCCCTTCATCCACCGTCCGCCAGAAGCATCCGTGGCATCTTTCGGAACCATATAATTTTTGACAAATCCGATGAAATGATCCATCCGGATTACATCAAAGAGCTTTGTACTGATCTGCATTCTTCGTTTCCACCAGGAAAACCCATCCTCCTGCATGAGAGGCCAGTTATACAGTGGATTTCCCCATACCTGACCTGTTTCGGAAAACTTATCCGGAATTGCAGCTGCCACATAAGCAGCTTCGCCATTCTCATCCAGTAAAAACTGTTCCGGATGCATCCAGGTATCCACGCTGTCCTTTCCCACATAAAATGGTACATCTCCGATCAGCTGGATTCCTTTGCTGTTGGCATATTCCCTAAGTTTTCCCCACTGCTGGAAGAACTTGTATTGGCAAAACACCCAAAACATGATGTTATTATACATCTCTTTTCGGCACTTTGCAAGCGCAACCGGTTGTTTTTTTTGAATATTTTCCGGCCAGCTCTGCCAGTTCTGGTTTCCATTGGATACTTTCAGTGCCATATACAGTCCATAATCTTCGACCCAGTCCCTGTTTTCTTCTACAAACTGCTGAAATTCCGGTTCGTGTTCGTCAAACCGACCAAATGCTTTCTGCAGAACCAGCGTCCTGTTTTCAAAGAGTGCTGCATAATCAATGGCAGATTTCTGTGTTCCCCAGTAATAGCTCTGGATTTCCTCCGGCGTCAGAAGCTTTTCTCTGACAAGCTGATCCAGATCAATCAGATAAGGATTTCCGGCAAATGCCGACAAGCTCTGATATGGGCTGTCCCCAAAACTTGTAGGTCCGACAGGAAGCACCTGCCAGTACTTTTGTTTCAGATCCACCAGCAGATCCACAAAATGGAACGCTGCATCACCCAGAGTGCCAATACCATACTCTGACGGTAGGCTTGATACTGCAAGAAGGATTCCGGAACCTCTTGCTACTTCCTGTCCTTCCAAGATTCTTCACCCCGTCTTTTAAATCACGAATTCTCCTTCGGATTATTGGAAAAACCATCTAAAAATCTTTTCGGATTGTTTCGTGTTTTTTCGTATCTGTCTTAATTTTAGTTTCTCTACGTCATTTTGTCAATGATTTTGCGTTTTCGGACACCATTTTCCCCACTTTTCACGTATTTTATATCGTGTTTTTGTATATATTCACAACATTATTGCTCTGTTTTTTCGAAACTTTTTTTGAGAAAGAATTGCACAGTTTCCCAAACTGATTTATAATCATTTAAACATAAGAAATCACAGGAGAAAATATATGGCTACAATCAAAGATATTGCCAATCGTCTTGGAGTTTCTGTAAGCACAGTCTCCAAAGGTTTAAACGGCGCAAGTGACATAAGTGATGAGCTGCGGCAGATGGTTCTCGATACCGCTGTGGAGATGGGATACAGCACCAAGCGTTCCAAGAAAGTGGAAAACCGCAAGCTTTGCATTTTCATAGAAAACATGAATTACGAAACAATTGATGAATTCGGATATGACATAGTTCTCGGCTTCAAACAGAATGCGTTCCGCCGCAAATGGGATGTTGATATTCTTCCCATCACCCCGGCATTTCAGGAAGAGGAAAAATACGATACCTTTCTGTTGAAAAACGGCTATTGCGGAGCCTTTCTGATGGGTCTTGCATTGCATGATTCCTGGATCAAGCAGCTGGAAAACACTACCATGCCAACTGTGCTTTTTGACAATTTCATCTCTGGAAATCCAAATGTCTGCTATCTTGGAACCGACAGCTACGAAGGCATCACCATGGCAGTAAATCATCTGGTTAATCTCGGGCATAAAAACATTGCATTCTTAAACGGTTCCTTATACTCACTGGTTTCTGACCAGCGGCAGGAGGCCTTTGAAAGTGCTATGGCTGCTGCCTCACTTCCTGTACAGAAGGATCTGACAGCTTACGGCTACTATGTATCCGACAGTGCCAAATATCATGTTCCCGGATTTCTTTCCGCCGGTGCCACTGCCGTGGTCTGCGGCAATGACCTGATTGCCAAAGGTGTCATTGACGAATGTACGAAGCGCGGATTCCGCGTGCCGGAAGACGTCAGTGTTGTTGGTTTTGACGACATATCCATTGCTGCCACTTTTGACCCGCCGCTTACCACAATCCGTCAGGAACGCAACGAGCTTGGCCGTTGTGCTTACGATATTTTAAATTCCCTGATCCATCACATCCCGATCAGCAAAACGCTGCTGCGTCCTAAGCTGATCGAGCGTGAATCTACTGCGCGCTGTGCGCACCGCGACTGACAATATTTTATTATTTTATCCGCATAATTGCTTATGCTTTATGCGCATTCTTTTTAAGATTTTCCAACAATACCTTATTTCATTTTTTAATAATCTGCACAAAAAAAAGACCGACACAATGTCGGTCTTAAAAGAATGGGCAGAGGTGGATTCGAACCACCGAAGCAATTTGCAGCAGATTTACAGTCTGTCCCCTTTGGCCACTCGGGAATCTGCCCATTTCCATCAGAATGCAAAGCACTCTGACAATTTGGAATTATAGCATAATTTTTATTCTGTGACAAGTCCTTTTTCTTTTATTATTTATCCAGCTATTATTTATCCAGTGCCACCGGATCCCAGCCGTAATCTTTGTAATATTGGATGTCTAGATGATTCTGCTTTACATAATCACGAAGCATTTTTATACGAATTTTTTTATGTGCCTCCGCGGTATCCATCAGTTTCTGCGGATCTACCTGATATCCTTCGCAGAATTCACGAATACTTGTGCCATAGTAAGATCCGTCCCCTGCCACTTCTTTATCCTTAAAAATATAACTGCCATTTCCATACGAAACAAAATGTAACCGTGCAGGCATTTCACTTCCACTGTCACTCATCAGCGTATTTCCGTTCCGGTAGTATGTTTCCCACCAGAAATTTCCAAAAATAAACAGATCATTTCCGGTTCTGACTGTTTTCACAATGACCGGCTCCGGCACATAAATATAAATTCCACCGTTTTCCAGATATTCATACTCGTTTCTGTTTTTAATCATGTAATCACAGACAAGTTTCATAATTTCATCGTCTCCCTGATAAGCAAATTCCGGCAGTCCTGTATGCTGCGTATTCTCTTCCGTCGCAGTTTCCGTCTGTATCTCATCAGAATACGTCTGTACCAAAAGCTTTTCCTTCGAAATTTTCTCCGTGTCATCCGCCGGGCAGGAATACAGTTCATAATCATCTCCACCGATAATAACTAAAGCACTGCGGTACTGTCTGCCAGCCCTATCCGTCCATACAATACACTGCTGACTGTAAACGCCCGTTTCTTTCCCATCTTTACCGGAATTTATCAGACTGTTCCAGTAGTCCCCGTCTGCCATACCAGAAAATGTGTCCAGGGAATTTTCTGCGGAAAACGTTTTCCACTCCCGGTAAACCAGTTCCAGTTTTCGAACATCCTCCGTCACGGAAAGCGCGGATGATACATCAGTCTTTTTAAGATCATACACATACATCTGCGTTGGCTGCTGTTCCTTTTTCTCATTAAAAATATATATCGTGTCTTTCTGCAGCAGCGCACGGGTATGGATACTGTCGGTATTAAAATAATTGCAGTCCATTGCCTGCAGATCCAGTGCCGCCAGAAGCTTTTTTTCCTGCCGTCCATATACTATCAGTGCGCGTTCATTGGCAAATACCACATATTTTTCAGAACATCCTGCCAGTTCCGGTGCATACACTTCATTTTTCAACTTCAATCCTTCGTCTGCCGCTTTCTTCTGCTGTACCGGAAGTCCGCAAAATTCCCGGATAGAATCCAATAATGCACCATCCGTTGCGGCATTGACACCTACGCCGGTCAACAGGCAGACTGCAATCACACAGGTTCCGGCCAATGCCGCTGCAAATGTTTTCCGGCCATGTGGCTGCCACCCGGATCGTATGACCTGCTTCCGCTTCTGTCCTCTTCCTGAAATTGTACTCTGAAGCCGGTTCCACATCTGCTCTTTCCGTTCCTGATCCGGTGACGTCTGATCAATCGTATATTTGAAAATTTTTTCCCATTTTTCAGGATCACTCATCATTTTATTTTCCCTCCCTTTCCCAATTTTGCGGAATCTCCCCTGCTTTTTTGAGCTCTTCTTTCAATTTCCTGCGTCCTGCAGCAAGCTGCGTCTGCAATGTACTTTCTTTTCGCTTCAGAATCGCAGTCAGTTCCCGTATGGAATAACCTTCATAATAATACAGATACAGCAGAATCCGGTATTTTGGTTCCAGCGACTCCAGTGCCAGCCACACAACATTTTCCATATGGTTTTCCGATGCAATACCCGGTTCCGGCATCTCTTCGAGTGTACCGCAATGTTTCCGCTCATAACTTTTCAGTACATCTTTGCACTGATTTTTCGTTGCGGTCAGAATCCATGCCGTTTCATGATCTGTGTCCCGGAAACTTATTTTTTTCTCCCAGACTTTCAGAAATACCATCTGTACCATGTCTTCAGCATCACTTTGGCTGCCCAGCATAACCAGCGCCAGTCTATAAACACGATTCACCTGTCGGTTATATAATGCCTGAAAATCTTCCATTGGAGTGTCATTTGTTTTTTTCATGCCTGCCCTCCTGTTTCCAACTATTATATACACGATTCATCATGGGGAAATATCTTTCAGAATAAAATTTTTGAATAATTTCAGATAATAAAAAAGACAGCTTCGAACGCTGCCTTTTAGGAGAAGGTATTTTTACTATGGGGTATAGCAAAAACTATATATAATGTATTGGGGGTTTTTACGGTTATTATAATAGCATGAACCCCTGCGAAAGTGTGCACAAACCTCACAAAAAGTATGACTCGTTTTTGGTTATTTTGTATAAGCGAAAACAAAATAAAAAAGACAGCTTCGAACGCTGTCTTTTTAGGAGAAGGTATTTTTACTATGGGGTATAGCAAAAACTATATAATGTATTGGGGGGTTTTTACAGTTATTATAATACCATGGACGGCCGGATAAGTGTGCACAAAGTCGAAAAAAGTTCCTGCGTTTTTCTGGTCAGTTCTACGGTACTATATTCCTAGTTTTGAGAAAAAATACGAAAAATTGCACAAACGCGCAACCGTTTATTCTCATTTTTTGCACATCTACTTTTTATTTGGAAATATACAATTAGCAAACACCCTGAGCAAGCATAGCAGCTTCTAAGGTGTCCGCAGATTTGCTGGGGTTTTGAGGCCGTTTGTATATCACGTGTATAGAGTGATTGTCGGACAATTTCGATGAATGCCTATTTTTAAAAGGACTATTTTATCATCTAATAGGATATATTATCCGTCTCATTCATATCATATAGGCAAATCTTATTATAAAAAACAAGTTTTTCTCGAAGGGCAATATCTTTAGCAATATAAAAAAGAATACTATTCTACGCTTCTTGGTGATTATCAATTCCCAAAATATTTGAACCAAGTTGACGATATTCCAATTCTCGCATAGGTATCCTCATCTTCTAAATTTTCAAAAGCAGATCGCCTTGTCGGCAGTCTTTCAGATCGTCAACAAAGTCATATATAAAAAGGGCATGTACTTTGGGATAGCTATACACCACTTATATCACGCTTAATCAACTTCATATTATTCTATCATTATGCTTATTCATAACAAAAATAATCCTTCATTGAATCAAAAACCGCTTGTACGTTTTGATAAATTTGTGTTCCTGTAACAACATTCATTTGCCAACCTTCATTGGTTGCAATGGTTCTTTTAATGGAGTCATTAATTCGTTGATCTTTTGTTTTATGATAATCATGACCATCTAGTTCGATAAAAAGCATCTTTTGTTTACTATAATTAATTACTGCAAAATCATATCTTACATTAACCGCAACACAATTTTCAGATGATTCAAAAGAATAACGTCCATGTATGTCTCTATAGCAATAAAACATCCTTCTTGTTCCACAAAATTCTGGAATGAGGGCGGGATTTCTTTTGTCAACATAATACAAAGAAAACCATTTTTCGTAAAATATCTTTTCTATTGGGCTCTTACTTAATTCTGATAGAACTGTCGCAATATTTTTCCCATATTTAGTCATCAATTCATACTCGACATGTAAAATAGACCACGGAATCATATCATTATTCTCAACAATATCAGTTTTTTCAAAATCATATCCATTCTTTAATCCCCAATTTATATCATAAAACAATTGTTCATCCCATTTTAATCCAAATCTAGCTCTCTCTACTAATGGCGAATCTTTTCGAGCTAGTTTATTGTTTTTAACATACTTTGTCGCAAATTTTTGCATAATATAATCTTTTGCCTCGCTAGTCGTAAGCCATGAATTGCCTTCATAATATGGAAATATCCACTCTCCATTAACCATTTGTTTACATCCATACCATCCACTCCTGTGTTGAGCATCAATCTCCTTATAAAAAGCAGCATACATTTGCTCAGGCGTCCAAATCAAATTATTTCGTATATAATTATCCATAAATTTTGAAATAACACCATTAACATGCATTTTTTGTTCACTACCTAATTCCTCATATCTCATAATAAATAATTCCCCCAATCAATATTTTGGCTTAGTTTTCAATAATCAAGTTGTTTCAATATCTGCAACAACTACTTAAACAACGATTTGGTTACACAAATCTATTTATTACTTATCTTAACACAAAACTTAGTTTACCTACTATCATAAACGCATCGCTTTTCCCATAAAGTTTTACTATTTACTCTTAATCTCCCCCACCAGCTCATGCACCGTCGTACACGGACACATCTCTGATGGTTTGGTTTTTCCTTCTCTAATACACTGCTCCAACTTCTGCTGTGCTAGCTGAATTGCCTTTTCTTCATCACCGGATTTACAGAGTTTTCCATACATCTGCTCATCGGCTTTGGAATACTTCTGCCCGGTTTTGGTTTCATATACTCGTCCAAAATCTGAGCAGCAAGTCCAAGAATCTTGGATTGCCGGCATGGCACCGAAGTAAGCATACATCCATATTTCAAAGCATGGATTAGACCAGCCCACCTGTATTCCTTTACTCACTGCTTCTGCAATAATTTCGTCAAACCCTTGCACCTGATCTCTGTCAAATACAATCCACGGGATACGATACTGTGCATCATAAGCTGTGAGTTCCAGACATTTATCAATCATGGTACGTGTCTTTGTCTCCACAACCTTAATAACCAGCTTATTTCTAACATCCTCCGGCAAAGCCTGATGGAGTCCTGTAAAGTAACAACGCTCTGTAGCTTCTGTATCGGTAACAATCAGATAGTAACCTAATTCCGGCACTTTGAATTGTTTTCTCTGCTCTCGCGATTTTCGGTTACCTGTTCTATCCTTTTTCGCCATACTCAATCCTCCTTAAATATATCAATACTCTTTAAGGTAGGGATTGCACCATACTTTCCTATCAAATAATTCTTCTCATAGCTTTCGTCCTTACGGATACGGGAACCAGCCTCATCCACAAAATCAGCCAATGAATACAGTGTGGAAACGCCTCTCTCATCCTTTTCCACAAACCATATTTCATCACGACGTAACAACTGATTAGACAACTGCCATGTGTCATGAGTTGTAAATACAAGCTGTGCATGATTAGTATTGATTTCCGGATTTAAGAATGTAAGCAAAAAATTTCTTACAAGTAACGGATGAAGGCGGGCATTTAATTCATCAATAAAAAATACGCTTCCCTTTTCCAATACTTCCTGTAATTCCGGATATAATGCAAACATTTTCAATGTTCCGGCAGACTCCATTCCCAAAGGGATTTCTGCCATACCATCCGAATCAATCATTTTATGGAGGGCATTAATTTTGTAGGTATCCTCTTTTGTTTCTCCATCGTGAGGAACCTTTTCAATCCTAAAGTCCTTGATATGCTCGTCAAAAGATGCAAAATATTCTACCACCTTCTGCTGAACATCCTTGTTTTCTACAAATCCCTTTGGCAATCTACGCGACATAAAGAAGTTGGTGAAAGGATCGCCAAAATCAGCAAATTCATTTGCCAGGAACCAATCTCTGATTGCCTTACACTTACCGACTTTCAACTTCGCTCCCAAAGAGATAATGAGTACCTGCTTTTCAAGAGCAACCTGAATATTATCCCTACTGCTCTTAGGGAATCCGGATAAATCCAACTCATCATCGGAAGTTCCACGGTAAAATACGGTACTGTACTTTCTGGCGGTCTTTGCCTTCGAGTTGAGCCATTCTTCCGTTACTCCTTCCTTGTCAATGCAAAAACCATAATTATATGTTCTCTCTGCCTTATCGCCCGGCAAGGTGAAATAAACTTCAAAGCTGGATTCTGCACTGGCAGATGTAGAATCGAACAAGAACGGAGTAGGCCTGAATTCCTCAAACTTTTCCTCTTCATCACCATACTTGAAAGAATCTGCAACATAACCAGACATATATTCCAAAGCATTATATATATTAGACTTTCCGCTTGCGTTTGCTCCATAAATGGCAGCAACCGGCAAAATCTTCTCACTACCAACAGTCACTACTCTATCCGAGAACTCTGTCATTTTTGATGCGGACAAGTCCAAAGTAGCCTCATCTCTAAATGATTTGAAATTTTTAAAATTAAATTGAATTAACATGATTGCTACCTCACCTTCTTTTCTACTTTCTATTATATACAGTTTTTGCGCAAAATCAACATCTAAATTCGTTTTTTTCTCATTCTAATGTATTTTTATATGGGTTTTGCTACTATAACGGAGTAAAACACCCTGTAAAACATTATTACCATCCATATAAAAAGCAGATATTACAAACGTTCTGCAATACCTGCTCATTTTAGTTTGTTATTAAATTTATAGCTGACTCCCCATACCGTCTGTATGTAAATTGGCTTGCTGGGATTATCCTCTATCTTTTCCCGTATGTTACGGATATGGCTCATGACAATGTTGTAATCACCGAAATATGGTTCTTTCCAAACACTATTATATATCTGCTCTTTACTAAACACTCTGCCCGGATTTCTTGCTAATAAATGCAAAATTTCAAATTCAGTAAAGGTCAAATCTATTTCCTGTTTCTGCTTTCTTACCAAACGTTTTGCAACATCTATTTCCAATCCATCGAATCTTAATTCTGTTCTTGCATTTTCTACCACCTGAAATGCCTTCGTTCCTGTACTGACATAAGAAACTATATGGTTTAGTATTCCTTCCTCGCTGTCTTCAAATGCCAGTATTAACATTTTCCCATATATGTACCTCACACTAACATTTTTCAAATAACGTTTAACTTCTGAACCTTGAATTTTCAAGCGACTCAGAAAATAGCCTATCTTACAAAACCTTTTTTTCGTGCATAATCTCCAATTATAAAAGCAACTGATACTATCAACAGGATAAATACGGATAATATATCCCAAACATCAATCACAGGTTCTCCAATTAATTTTGATAATGTAATATTTATCAAAAGTGTGAACGGAATTGCAAACAAAAATGTAATTCCTGTTGCCAACAGTTTTCGTTCCTTGAGTCGATAATACAGAATATAAATTATCCACAAAAAAACTAGTGTATAAATGGACATAATCGCACCAATGTTGAATACTTCATTGACTTTTATCAAAATACTTAATATGTACATAAATGGTAAAATGAGAATACTAATGGCAACCATCGCTACCAAAACACCTTTTTTCCCTAACAATATAACAGGAAAAGATGCTATCCATGTAATCAAAATAGAACTAAGTGTAATAAGTGACCATGTAAGAGTGCCCGAAATAGCAACATCACATATACAACATACTAGAATACCAATAACCATGGTAATTGTATATATTATTGATATTATAGTATTCTTGTTCATATTATTCTCATCTTTTCGTTTTAATTCAATGAGATTTTCGCTGACTTTTTCTTCGTAATTATTCATTTCTATCCTCTCCCCACTTAATAGTTCATTGACCGTAACATTTAAGATATTGCAAAGTTCCAACATGATAGATGAATCGGGCATACATTTTCCTGTCTCCCATTTGGAAACAGCTCTGTCAGTGATGTTTAACTTTTCTGCTAATTGTGCTTGTGTCAGACCTTTTTCTTTTCTGCAACTAGCAATAAACTTTCCTGTATCAATTTGATTCATTACAATATGCCTCCTTTCACGCTACACTTTACAATTTTTATCATTTTTTGTACACAAACTGTAAGTGGAATTATCAAACTCAACCATAGGTTGGGAGAGGTATTATATTTGATAAATGCCGTTTTCTTCAACAACACCATTTTACCACACGCGCACACACAATTCCATTAAAACCGTTTACTTCGCTTTAACCGATACTTCCCATTTATTCCTAATGAGAATGGAGATTTAATGCAATATTGCGAATGCACCAATGATTTTGTGAATGCAATCATTGATGACTATTTCAATTCCTTTGAAATACGCAAATACTACATTGATGAATATGAACAACCTTATTACGGTGTTCTCTCCTATCTGCATGATATCGGCTATACGGTTGAATATGAACTTCTTCAGGAAGCCCATTTACAGGATTCCTTCGATTCTGCAACCGGATCTGTTGATGTAAAAAAATTTGCCGAAGATGGCGTGGTCCACGTCTATTCAAATGAGACTGGAAAAGACGTTGCCCAGATACCATTAACCAAACTGTCTGAACTGGAAAAAGAAGTAAAAGATTTTGTAGAATATAAGCTATCTACATACAAGGTGACTAATCCTACCAAACGTTCTGATCTGGTTCCGAAGTCCATTTTTGCTTTTGATATTCCAGATGAAATTGCAAGAGTAAAACGCTACAAGGAATATGCAGAGTATTGCCTTAAACAATTAGAACAAATGCAGAAAGAAGGTTAAATATGAAGTTACCAAACTCTTACGGCAGCGTAATCAAGCTTGGTGGCAAACGACGAAAGCCCTACGCTGTTCGCATCTCGAAACTTGTGGAAGACGATACCGGGAAGGTCAAGCGAAAATACACCTACCTGGCTTATTTCTCCAAACCGGAAATGGCGTACACCTATCTTGCTGAATACAATAGCGGTGCGGTTGTTCCGGAGCATATGAAGTACTCAGACTCTCCCGCCTTTGCAGAAATGTACGAGAAATGGAAGAAATACCGAAAATCGCTTAAGAACCAGATTAGCGATTCCACATGGCGAAATTATGAGATTGCTTTTCATCATTTCAGCGAGCTGCATGACCGCAAATTTATTTCCATCAGGACAAATGATCTGCAGCAATGCTTAAATGCCTACAATCACAAATGGCAGACACACCTTTGCTTCACTCATGGACAATGCCGGAGCAAATGATGTATGTATCAAATTGATTATGGGACACAGTATGAAGAACGACACCACCAAAGGAACATACACCCATAAGACTTTAGAAGAACTTCTTACAGAAGTGAACAAGATATAAAACAATAAATCAAGACTGATTGCTGGATACACTTATGATATTTCTTTTATTTAACGTCACACTTATGTTCAGCCTAAATCATCTTGAAAAGCAAAGGATGAAATGCTTCCAAAAGCATTCAAAATCAGTAAAAACGAGTGTATACCACCTGTAAATCACTTGTGTACCGCGTGTATATAACGACCTCAAAATAACGTAAATTATCTTCTATTTATGAATATTCTGACAATTTGCATGTCTTATCAATATATAAAGAAAAGTCCCATAAACACCAGTCAAATCGAAGATTTGATTTGTTTACAGGACTTCTCAATATAGTCTTTTATCTTAGAAATTCTTAATTAGCAAACACCCTGAGCAAGCATGGCATCTACTACCTTCTCAAATCCGGCAATATTTGCACCTGCTACATAATCAGTCTTTCCACCAACAGTTGCATTGTATCTCTTAGCAGCATCACTGATATTTGCGTAGATTGTCTCCATGATTCCCTTAAGCTTTCCATCAACTTCTTCGAATGTCCAGTGAAGTCTCTCAGAGTTCTGGCTCATCTCAAGTGCAGATGTAGCAACACCACCGGCATTGGCAGCCTTACCACCTACAAAGAGAACACCATTCTCCTGGAAATACTTGGTAGCCTCAAGAGTTGTAGGCATGTTTGCACCCTCTGTTACGGATGTAACACCGTTTGCAACGAGCATCTTAGCATCCTCAAGGTCTAACTCGTTCTGTGTAGCACATGGGAGAGCAAGATCTACCTTGTACTGCCATACACCGTGCTCACCGTTCTGCTTAGCATGATACTCTGCAGATGGCTTAGCAGCAGCATACTCTGTAAGACGTGCACGCTTTACTTCCTTTACTTCCTTAAGAAGTGCAACATCGATTCCTTCCGGATCGTAGATCCATCCTGTAGAATCAGAACATGTAACAACCTTAACACCAAGCTGCTGAGCCTTCTCGATTGCATAGATAGCTACGTTTCCTGATCCGGATACTGCAGCAGTCTTGCCAGCGATGTCGATTCCGTTGTCCTTTAATAAAGCGTTTGTTAAGTATAACAGACCATATCCGGTAGCCTGTGTACGAGCAAGTGATCCACCGTATGAAAGACCCTTACCGGTAAGTACACCTTCGAAAGATCCACGGATTCTCTTGTACTGTCCGAACATGAAACCGATCTCTCTTGCACCTGTTCCGATATCTCCGGCTGGTACGTCTACGTCTGCTCCGATATATTTAGAAAGTTCTGTCATGAAGCTCTGGCAGAATGCCATGATCTCTCTGTCAGATTTACCCTTAGGATCGAAATCAGAACCACCTTTACCACCACCGATTGGAAGTGTTGTCAGGGAGTTCTTAAAGATCTGCTCGAAACCTAAGAACTTGATAATACCTAAGTTTACAGAAGGATGAAGTCTTAAACCTCCCTTGTAAGGTCCAATGGCATTATTGAACTGTACACGGAAACCTCTGTTTACCTGAACCTGTCCATTGTCGTCTACCCATGGTACACGGAACATGATCTGACGATCTGGCTCAGTGATTCTCTCAAGGATTGCATTCTTTCTGTATAATTCCTCGTTTGCATCGATCACTGGTCTTAAGGACTCAAGAACCTCTGTTACTGCCTGTAAGAATTCAGGCTGATCTGCGTTTTTCTTCTGTACTACTTCGAGTACTTCATCAACATAACCCATTTATCTGTCTCCTTATCATTAAATTATATTAACGATCCGTGTCCTTAACGGGCGCAAAATCGTTTTGGTCTTTCTTCGTATTCATCGACACTATTATTCTAACGGAAATTGCAAGTTTTGGCAATAGAAAATTCTTTATTATTGTAATTTTCTACCACTACGGCGTAATAAAGTAGCTTTTTGAGTACAAAATGAAACAGGGCGATTCAAAACTTGCATTCTGAGCCGCCCGGTTATAACACTAAATAAGTATATATTTTATTTATCCCTGCTTATTTTCGACCAGTCAACGAATTCGGATTCCTCGTCCGTATCATAGTAGGTCAGTTTAAAGTAATCCACCAGTTTTGCCAGGGCAAAGACAAGTATCTCTTTTTCAGAATCGTTCATCTCATCCGCAACATTTTTAATCATCTGGCGGTGAAACTGTTCGTGATGATAATAGGCAGCTTTCCCTTTATCTGTCAGGCGCAGCTTTATTACTCTTTTATCCCGCGTACTCCGTTCCCGGACAACATATCCTTTCTCACACAAGGCATCCATTGCTTTCGTGAGTGTGCCTGTTGTAACGGACATCAGTTTTGCAACGGTTTTCATATTTCGCGGCTCATCAATTCCCACTGCCTCAATAATATGCATATCATTATAACTAATGTCTTTAAACTCTTCTGTGATCAGGCTTTTCGCCTCAATCTCCAGAATATCTTTGAATAATTTTACAAGAAGATCATTTAAGGTCTCTTCCAGCGTCATGTTAAACTCCTTCATGATCTGGTGTGACCTACCACTCGACTGCACATGCCCCCCAGGTAAGTCCGGCACCAAATCCAGCTAATACGATTTTATCGCCCCCGCTTATCATACCATGTTTGTGGACATTATCAAGTAAAATAGGTACGCTTGCAGCCGAAACATTTCCACACTTCTGTAAATTACATGGAAATTTTTCCATTGGCTGATGCAGACGCTTTGCCACTGACTCAATAATCCGGATATTTGCCTGGTGAAGCAGAAAATATTTTACATCTTCAATTGGAAGTTCTGCCTGTTCAAGTGCTTCACTGACCGCCTTTGGAACCGTGCGCACGGCAAACTTATAAACCTCTCTCCCATCCATCTGGGTGAACGCATAATGCTGTGCACCAAGCTGGCGGTAAAGATTATTCACCGGACGGTTCTCACAATGCAGTGCCATGCCACCGGCTCCGTCTGATCCCTGCACCATGGAAAACAGCTGGCTTCCTTCTGCACTAACTACAGCAGCTCCGGCTCCATCCCCGAAAAGCACACAGGTACTGCGGTCTGCCCAGTTCATCATTTTTGACAGGGTTTCCGCCCCGATAACCAGTGCATGTTTGTAACGTCCGGTACGGAAATAGGCATCCGCCGTAGCCAGTGCAAATAAAAATCCGGAACATCCCGCACTCAGATCAAATGCCGTTGCACTTTTTGCTCCAATTGCAGCCTGTACTTCACATGCCAGCGATGGAAATATGTAATCCGGGGAAATGGTTCCCGCGATAATCAGATCAATTTCACATCCGGATATTTTTGCATCTGCAAGTGCTTTCTCTGCCGCCTCTACCGCCATGGAAGTTGTTGTCTCTTCCACTGCAATATGGCGCATGCCAATCCCGGTACGGGAACGAATCCACTCATCTGAAGTGTCCATAACCTGGGCCAGGTCATCATTGCTTACAACTTTTTTCGGAAGCGCACTTCCGGTTCCTAAAAATTTCATTTTATGATTCTCCTCTATGGAACAATTAGAACTTTCTGAAGCGATCATACCGCTCCTGTGCAAGCTGCTTACCACTCTTGTCATTCTGTGCACGTAAAAATTCTTTCATATTTCCTTTCATCCATGCCGCAATCGAAGTCAGCGCATCGTCATCCGCTCCGCCATACTCCGGAATCACCTTATCCACAACAGACAGTTCTTTCAGATCCTGCGCCGTGATCTTCATGACCGTTGCCGCTTCTTTTGCACGTTTTCCATCCTTCCAGAGAATGGAAGCAAATCCTTCCGGAGAAAGAATCGAATAGGTGGCATTTTCCATCATCCATACTTCATTACCAACCGCAAGGGCAAGAGCTCCGCCACTGCCGCCTTCGCCAATCATCAGGCAAAGGATTGGCACCTGAATACCGGACATTTCATAAAGGTTTCTTGCAATTGCCTCACCCTGTCCGTTCTCCTCGGCTTCTTTTCCCGGATATGCACCGGATGTATTTACAAATGTAATGATCGGGCGATTGAATTTTTCTGCCTGCTTCATCAGACGGATTGCCTTACGGTATCCTTCCGGCGAAGGCATACCAAAGTTGCGTTCCTTGCAGTCCTTTAAATCTTTTCCCTTATGCACCCCGATCACGGTTACCGGCTGTCCATCCAGATAGGCAATACCACCGACAATTGCCGGATCATCACGGAAATAACGGTCTCCGTGCAATTCCATGAATTCGTCAAAAATCTGCCCCATATAATCGACAGATGCCAGACGTTTCATCTGACGTGCCGCCATCACTTTATCCCACGGTTCTAACGGTCTGGAAAACGTATTTCTCTCGCGCATCAGTTCGGTCGGCTCATAACGGTCATCGTCATGTGCCGGATCAAAGTTTGCATAGCCTTCGGTCGGACGATGCAGACGAAGAATTTTCCCCAGCGTATCTTTTAACTCGTCACGCTCTACAATTGCATCCACAAATCCGTGTTTCAGCTGAAACTCAGCTCTCTGGAATCCATCCGGAAGCTTCTCCCCGATGGTCTGCTCAATCACACGCGGACCGGCAAAACCAATCAGCGCTCCCGGCTCTGCAAGGATAATATCTCCAAGCATTGCAAAACTTGCGGTCACACCACCGGTTGTCGGATCTGTCAGAACCGGAATATAAAGAAGTCCTGCATCCGAATGCCGTTTTACAGCTGCAGAAGTCTTTGCCATCTGCATCAGGGAAATAATTCCCTCCTGCATACGTGCACCACCGGAACAGCAGAATAAGATCACCGGAAGTTTCTGTTCCGTTGCCTTTTCCATTGCACGTGTAATCCGCTCACCGACTACGTGTCCCATACTTCCCATCATGAAACGGGCATCAATCACACCGAGAACTGTCTTCTCTCCGTTGATTGTACAACTTCCCATGGTTACACCTTCGTTTAATCCGGTTTTTTCCTGTGTTGCGGCAACTTTTTCTTCGTATTCCGGGAAATTCAGCGGATTTTCGGTCTTCAGATCGTTGTCCCAGGTTTCAAAAGTTCCTGCATCCGCCACCATACGAATACGGTTTTTGGTGCGGACACGGAAATAATATCCGCACTCATAGCAGACATATTTATTTTTAATGACACGCTGTTTATCCAGTTCTTTTTTGCAGATTTTACAGGTAACGGTCTCTACAACAGGTGCTGCTTCCTTTGCCTCTTCCTGCTTTGGCTCTTCTGCCTGTGTTTTTTCTGGTTCTTCGTTGTGATTTACTTTGATATATTTTTTATTAAAAAACATTGCCTTTCCCCTATCCGATTGCAAATGTCAGTTCTGCGGAACATGCCAGTTTTCCATTTACTTTTGCTGTTGCCTGCCCCACACCGATCGGTCCCTTCACCTTGATAATTTCGGTTTCAAGCACCAGAGTATCCCCCGGAACAACTTTCTGCTTGAATTTTGCTTTATTGATTCCTGCAAAATATGCCGTCTTTCCTTTCCATTCCGGCTGCGAAAGAATCGCAACCGCACCGGTCTGTGCCAGTGCTTCCACGATCAGCACGCCCGGCATAACCGGATTTCCCGGAAAATGACCGGCAAAAAACGGTTCATTGAAAGTTACATTTTTCTTTGCTACCGCACGCACGCCCGGCTCCACTTCTTCCACCGTATCAATCAGCAGAAACGGATGCCGGTGTGGCAGAATTTCCATAATTTCCTGTGTTGTCATACTCATAGCTTCTACTCCTCGTATTTGCGAACCAGAAGACTTGCGTTATGTCCGCCAAATCCAAGAGAGTTTGACAGTGCATAGGTAAATGACTCGTGGTATTCTTCTTTACAGTAGTTCAGATCCATCTCGTCATCCGGTGTCTCATAACCAACTGTACGGTGGATGTATCCTTCTTCCAGCTCTTTGACACAGGTGATAAATTCAACCGCACCTGCGGCACCAAGAAGATGACCGATCATGGACTTTGTAGAATTGATCTTAATGTCCTTTGCATGATCCCCAAACAGTAACTTAATGGCACGGGTCTCAAAAAGATCGTTGTGATGCGTTGCGGTACCATGCGCATTGATGTATGTGATCTCGTTTTTGTCTACCCCTGCATCCTCGATGGCATTCTGCATTGCGCGGGCTGCGCCTGCACCGTCTTCGAGTGGGGAAGTAATATGGTAAGCATCTGCGGAACATCCATATCCCACAACTTCTGCATAGATTTTTGCGCCTCTTGCTTTTGCATGCTCAAGTTCCTCAAGGACAACAATGCCGGCGCCTTCACCCAATACAAAACCACTGCGGTTTTTATCGAAAGGAAGGGAACATTTTTCCGGATCATCGGATGGAGAAAGCGCCGTCAGTGCACCGAATCCGGCAATCGCACATGGACATACGGCTGCCTCGGTTCCTCCGGCTACCATGACATCTGCCTCTCCGTACTGAATGCTGCGGAACGCATCACCGATATTATTCGTACCGGTCGCACAGGCAGTTACATCATTGGTACATTTTCCCTGCAATCCCAGCTGGATGGAGACATTTCCTGCTGCCATGTTTGAGATCATCAATGGAACGAAAATCGGATTGACTCTGCCCGGTCCTTTTTCCACAATCTTTGTATACTCGCGCTCGATTGCCTGAAGACTTCCAACACCGCATCCAACAGCTGTACCGCAACGGTACGCGTCCTCTTTTTCCATATCAAGCCCTGCATCCGCAACGGCTTCTTTTGCAGCTGCTACCGCATACTGTGCAAACAGTTCCATACGCTTTGCTGCCTTAAAATCCATATGCTCTTTTCCGACAAAACCTTTGACTTCTGCCGCAAGATGTGCTTTATATTCACTTGCATCAAACTTCGTGATAGGACCAAATCCAATCTGTCCGGCATGGATTCCTTTCCAGAATTCTTCCACATTCAGGCCGATCGGCGTGATTGCTCCCATTCCCGTCACAACGACTCTTCTCATTTTCCTTTTCCTTTCTTTCTATCAGGTTCCTTAAATGGCCATACCACCGTCTACGGAAAGTACCTGTCCGGTAATATAATCCGACTCCGGTGATGCAAGAAATGCGACTGCATTCGCAATATCCTGTACCTGTCCGGCTTTGCCAAGCGGGATCTGCTTTTTTAATTCTTCCTGGGTCTTTTCCGGCAATACTGCGGTCATCTCTGTCTCTACAAATCCGGGAGCTACCGCATTGACGCAGATTCCTCTGGATGCAAGCTCCCTTGCAACAGATTTTGTCAGACCGATCACGCCCGCCTTGCTGGCTGCATAGTTTGACTGTCCCGCATTTCCAAGAATTCCGGACACCGAAGAAATATTGATGATTTTTCCGGCACGCTGTTTTAACAGATAGCGTGACAGATGACGAATGGTATTGAATGTTCCCTTGAGATTGGTATTGATCACAGCATCAAAATCGCTTTCCTTCATGCGCATCAGCAGATCATCCCTTGTAATTCCGGCATTATTCACCAGAATATCCATATGCTTATATTCTTTGATAAGGGATTCAATCATCTCCTGACAGGCTGTAAAATCAGAGACATTGCAGCGAACACTCACGGCATCTCCTCCAGCTGCTTTGATCGCTGCAACTGTTTCATTTGCAGCATCTTCAGAACCATTGTAGTTCACCACAACAAATGCTCCGCGTTTTGCCAGCTCCAGCGCAATGGCTCTTCCGATTCCCCTGGAAGCACCTGTAACAAGTGCATTTTTACCGGTTAACATATTTATTGAAATCCTCCATTTTGTCGATGTTGCATGTGGTAACCTCGCGATTGATCTTTCTCATGAATCCGGAAAGGCTGCGTCCCGGTCCGATCTCCACAAATTCCTCTGCTCCGTCTGCGATCAGACGCTCAATTGTCTGCTGCCAGCGCACGGAAGAAGAAACCTGACGTACCAGATAATCCTTGACGTCTGCCGGATCTTTGACATAATCTGCAGTCACATTGGTCAGATACGGAATGGTGATCGGCTGAATCGTTACATCTTCCAGTGCCTCTTTAAGTTTCTTTCCTGCTTCTGCTAAAAGTGCAGAATGGAACGGGCCACTGACTTTAAGCGGAACCACGCGCTTTGCTCCGGCTTCCTTGCAGGCATCTCCTGCCTCACCTACAGCATCTGCTGCTCCGGTGATAACGATCTGTCCCGGACAGTTGTAATTTGCAATGGAAACAACTTTGTTTATTTTTGCAGCGGTTTCCTCACAGATTGCTGCGATCTTTTCCGCATCCAGTCCAAGAATTGCAGACATACCGCCGCCTACCGGATATGCCTGTTCCATATAAATACCGCGCTTGCGGACAACCGCAAATGCATCCCTCATCGTCATCGCTCCGGATGCAATCAGCGCACCATATTCACCAAGGCTTAATCCCGCCGTAACGTCGCAGCCAATTCCCGCTGCTTGTAATGCTGTATAAATAGCCGCCTCGGTTGTGAGCATACAGATCTGTGTGTACTCTGTAATGTTCAGCTTATCATTTTCTTCAAAGCAAAGAGCTGCCACATCCAGACCTGTCACTTCATTTGCCAGATCATAGACCGCTTTTGCTTCCGGCATGGCGTCGTAAAACTCTTTTCCCATACCAATATACTGAGATCCCTGTCCAGGGAACATAAATACTCTCTTCACTGTCTTCTCCTATTTCTGTCCCAATAACTTTTCGGCACCACTCATAACATCCCGGATAATTTCCGCACAGGTCTCTTCTTTTTTTACCAGACCCGCAGACTGGCCTGCCATAACACTGCCGTACATGACATCACCCTCGACAACTGCTTTGCGCAGTGCTCCGAGTGTCATCTGCTCAAGTTCTTCGAACGGTGCACCTTCTTTTTCTTTCTTTAAGTACTCGCGGGTCATTTTGTTACGAATAACGCGAATCGGATGGCCTGTGGACATGCCGGTCACTTCACTGTCAATATCTTTTGCTTTGACCACGCGCTGCTTGTAATTTTCATGAACCGTGGATTCTTTTGCAACAACAAAACGGGTTCCCATCTGTACTGCCTCTGCGCCAAGCATCATAGCTGCCGCAAATCCACGTCCATCTGCAATTCCACCGGCTGCAATGACCGGAATGGATACCGCATCTACTACCTGTGGTACGAGTGTCATCGTCGTCTGGGCACCGATGTGTCCACCGGACTCCATTCCCTCAGCGACCAGTGCATCTGCACCGCCACGCTCCATCAGCTTTGCCAATGCCACGCTTGCCACAACCGGGATCACTTTGATTTTGGCTTCTTTCCACATGCTCATATATTTGGCCGGATTGCCGGCGCCGGTTGTTACTACCTTAACGCCTTCCTCCACAATTACTTTTGCAATCTCATCCGCTTCCGGATTCATCAGCATGAGATTTACTCCAAACGGCTTGTCGGTTTCTTTTTTTGCTGCCTGAATCTGCTCACGCACCCAGGAAGCCGGTGCTCCACCTGCTCCGATGATGCCAAGTCCGCCGGCATTGGATACCGCACTGGCCAGTTCATGTGTTGCGACCCATGCCATACCGCCCTGAATGATCGGATATTCGATTCCCAGAAGCTCTGTCACTCTTGTTTTCATAGCTTATGCCTCAACACCCTTATTTTTCATATAATCAATGACATCCTGAACGGTAAGGATCTTCTCTAAATCCTCAGAAGGAATCTCTACACCGTACTCTTCTTCCAAAGCCATAACCAGCTCAAACAGATCTAAGGAATCTGCCTCAAGATCCTCTTTGAAGCGGGACTCTGCGGTGATAGAATCTGCGTCTACGTTTAACTGGTCTGCAATGATTTCTTTTAACTTTTCTAACATAATGGGTTCTCCTTTTACTGTCTTCAATTTTGTTTGATTGTGAAATAGTTTGATTATCAAACAGTTTCTTAGTCAAAGTATATGCAAAGATAGTTTGATTGTCAAGATATTTTTTCAACAGGGTAATGATAAAAGAGTACAAAAAAGCACAGCAAACACTTTCTTCCTACACGAAAATGTTTGCTGTGCATATGGTTCTGCTTTTGAAACTTATCCGATAATGAGCTGCATTGCCCCGTATATTCCGGCATCATTGCCAAGCTGTGCCAGTTCAAAGCGGGTATCACGACATGCATGGAAGCAGCTTTCCTTAAAGTGCTTCTGGATCGTATCGATTAAAATCTGTCCGGCTTTGGACACACCACCACCGATCACGATAACTTCCGGATTGGTCACGCATGCAATATTCGAAAGGGTTGACCCTAAAATTTCTCCTACTTCATCTACCAGTCCAAGAGCTATTTCATCGCCTTCTTTTGCCACATCAAAAATGTCTTTTGCAGTAATATCCTTATAATCACGAAGCTTTGTCGCATCCTGTGTTTTGGCAAGTTTACGTTTTGCCATGCGTACAATACCGGTCGCAGAAGTATACTGTTCCAGACATCCATACTGCCCACAGTTACAAGGCTCGATCTCATCATGGTTTACGGTAATATGTCCGATTTCTCCGCCTGCACCGTTATATCCGGCAACCACATGACCGTCTACAATGATTCCACCGCCGACACCGGTACCAAGCGTTACCATGATGACATCTTTGCTTCCTTTTCCACCGCCCTGCCACATTTCGCCAAGACCTGCAACATTCGCATCATTTCCAACTTTTACTTTCAGACCTGTCTGTGCACCGAGTTCCTCCGCAACATTGATCACTCCCCAGCCGAGATTGACACATCCGTTAACAACGCCATCACTCCGCACAGGACCCGGAACACCGATTCCCACGCCCTCTACATCACTCTTACTGATGCCTTCCTGCGCCAGTTTGTTATCAATCGCCTGTGCAATATCCGGCAGTACTGCCTTTCCGTTATCGCTGGTATCGGTCTTGATTTCCCATTTGTCAAGAAGCTCTCCGCTTGTCTCAAAAAATCCCATTTTCACGGTGGTTCCTCCCACGTCTACGCCAAATCCATATTTCTTCAATTCCTGATTCCTCCTTGATCTATGTGATATGTATTTTTCTTCTACCCCATGTATCTATATTCTACCATATTCCGGAATTTCTGCCTAGTATCGATAAAAAAATCAACCGATGTATCCATAAATACACCGGTTGCACTGTTTTATATATGTTTATTGTACGTTTCCACCACTGGTATCTCCACTCTCTCCGGTATCACCGCTATTATCCGTGGTTCCGCTATTGTCCGGTTTATTGGTATTTTCTCCATTTTCCGGTGTATCAGTGTTTCCTCCGCTTTCTCCGGAATCGTTGTCCCCACTATGTTCCGGTTTGGAATTGTTATTCTGATCACCGGCATTGCTGTCGTTATTGTCCGGCTGGTTATCATTTTCGGAGCTTCCGTCCGTTGTATTATCTTTCTGCTGGCTCTCGGAAGTCTGCTGGTCATCCGTCTGGTTTTCTTCGCGCATCTTGTCGTGTTCTTCCTCTTCCTTCTTCTGCTGATTTTTAAAATCATCCGAAAGCTGGGCATAAGGAAGGAAATCAAGCGAAGATAATCCCTCGTGGGCCGCAGACATATATGCTTTCCAGATCTGTGCCGGATATGTGCTTCCACTCAGATTGGAAATGGCTTTTGGATAATCACATCCCACCCAGACTGCGGTTGTATAATATCTGGTAAATCCGCAGAACCATCCATCTTTGTGATCGTTTGTTGTACCCGTCTTTCCGGCACACGGCATATCGGCAAGCTTTGCAGAACGTCCAGTTCCACTGTCCATAACGGAGGTCATGATATCCGTCATCATCCGCGCCGCATCCTGCTTATAAACCGTTTTTTCCGTCAGGCTGGACGTATAGACTACATTTTCGTCAGAATCCACAATTGATTTTACACAGGTCGGTTCCCTGTAAAGTCCGTCATTTTCAACCGCTGCATACCCGGATGCCATCTCAAGTGGAGAAACACCTTTGGTAAATCCACCAAGAGATGTGGCGAGGGTATAATCTCCGTCCTTGATCTGTGCAAAATTCATATTTTTTAAATACTGCAGGCCTGCTTTTGGTGTCAGTTCATCATACAGCTGCCAGGCAATCGTATTAATGGAATGTGCAACCGCATATCTGAGCGGAATCTTTCCGGCATATGTATTGTTTGCATTCGACGGTCCGTCTTTTAGTTTATGGTCATCCACAACGGTATCCGGAGTATACCCGCGCTCCAGCTGCGGAGTATATACCAGCAATGGCTTAATCGAACTTCCCGGCTGACGGTAACTCTGGTATGCACGGTTTAACGTATAATTATCCGAATCCTGCTTACGGCCGCCCACGATTGCCACAACATATCCGCTGTTGTTATCAATTGATACTGCTGCCGCCTGCATCTTGTAAGTTCCGTCTTTGGATTTGTCTTTAAATCCTTTCAGGGTATCATCAATGGCAGACTGCAGTTCCTTTTGTTTTTCCATATCAATCGTCGTATAGATTTTGTATCCTCCGGAAAACAGTTTCTTCTGACACGCACTGTAAAGTTCGTCATATGCTTCCCCATAAGACTTCTTTTCCTTATCCGAATCAAAATAATATTTAAACTGGAAACCTTCCTGTTCCATCAGTGCACGGGTTGCGCAGTCATACGTGTAAGTGTCAATCGAACTGTTAATTTTCTCCGTGTCACTCTTTTTCGGCCGGTTCAGCGCAATCTCTTCTTTGGTTGCCTCATAATACTCTTCCTGGGAGATTTTCCCGTCATCCCGCATATTCTTTAAGATCAGATTCCGCCGGGTAATGGTATTGTCCGGGTGTGTCACCGGATCATAATTGGACGGGCGGTTCGGGATCGCACACAGATACGCGGTCTGCGATACATCAAGATCTTTCAGTTCACAGTTAAAATATCCATGACAGGCAGCGTCAATTCCGTAATAGCCGTTTGCAAAATACACGTTATTCAGATAAAATTCCATAATTTTATCCTTACTGTAACGTTTTTCGAGTTCCCACGCAAGAAACATCTGCTTCACCTTGTACTGCCACGTCTGTTTCGGCTGCATATAAATCAGCTTGGCAAGCTGCATGGTAATCGTACTTCCACCCTGCGTACCACCCTGCGATTTTTTCAGTTTCGACATGACTGTGGCTTTGACCGCGCGCACAAGTCCTTTCAGATCCACACCGTTATGCTGGTAAAACTTCTTGTCCTCAATACTGATAATCGCTGCGACAAAATCCTTTGGAATATCCTCGTATTTGACATACTGCGCATTCTTGTCTCCCCTTCGTTCAGAGATCAGTTTTCCGTCTTTATCAAAAACGGAGCAGGTCTGTGAAGGGATAAACGTAGAATCATCGGAAGCAGATACTTCCTGCACTGCCTCACGGCGCATCTGCTGTATCTGATCCGCATATCCGCCAAAATAGTAGTATCCAAAACCTGCCAGCACAACAAGCATCAGCACGATCTGCAGCTTTATGACAAACCAGAAAAAGCGATGCTGCTTTTTCTTTCTTTTCTTTTTCTTCTTGGTTGACATATACTCTCCTCCATATTTATTTTGGAAACATACATCATACATTTTATCTCTTTTGGACAGTATATGCAAATTATCTTTTTATTAAGATTTTATTATTTTCACTGTTCCATATTTTTCCCCAGAAAATTTGCAGCTGTGGCAGACAATGCTTTCAACAGTCCAAGTGTTTCCTTTTGTCCGCTGTTATCTGCCAGAATCACAGCACCCTGACAGTCTCCATTGCACAGAATACTTGAAAGCACAATTCCCTTCGGAAGGGTTGACATTGTTTTTTTTGTAATGGAGCAGGCCTGTTCTTCTCCTGTTTTCACAACTGTGCTGCGCTTTTCAATCATTTCTTCCATTTCTTCGCTCAGCTGTTCCCCCTCAACTTCCTTTTTCCCGGTTCCCGCTGCTGCGATCACATATTCCCGATCCGTAATGCAGACCAGAGCCTCTGTGGTCTGTGCCAGTGCCTGTGCATAACTTCGTGCAAACTCGCCCAGTTCCCCAACCGGTGAGTATTTTTTGAGCATAATTTCGCCCTCCCGGCTTGTAAAAATCTCCAGGGGATCCCCCTCCCGGATGCGCAGTGTCCTGCGAATTTCTTTCGGAACCACAATTCTTCCCAGATCATCGATTCTGCGCACAATTCCAGTTGCTTTCATATGATAAATTTCCTCCTGTTTTCCAGATTACTTTCCATATTTATGTTGTATGGGTAGTATGCCGGAATCCCGGAAAAATTATGCACCAAAAACAAAGCATTTTACTTGAAAAAACGTTCATCCCGTCATACAATAGAATTAGCATTCACATAGGAGAAACGTATTATGGATTATAATGAAAATGAATTTAAGGCCAAGGCCAATATCAAAGCCAGACGCATCTGGCTTGTATTTGCCCTTCTTCTTAGTGCAAACTACGGCTCAGATGTATCCCAGGGTGGGTATCCTTCCACAAATTACATCATTTTTTTAATACTGTGCTGGGTTCCTTTTTTTGCCGGTGATCTTCTTTTGCGCATCAGGGGAAAGGCCGATGACCGCTATCGGTATGCACTTGTCATCGGTTACGGTATTTTTTACACGTTCCTGATCTGCACCACCGATTCACCGATTGCCTTTACCTATATTCTTCCGGTTGTCAGTCTTCTGGTTCTTTACAAAGACCAGAAATTTATGGTGGGATGTGCAATCGCCAATATCGCCAGTGTCATTGTCAGTGTCTTTTATCATCTGGTCGTTCTCGGTCAGAATACTGCAACGGACCAGAAAAATTATCAGCTGCAGGTTGCCTGTCTCCTGCTCTGTTATATCGGCTATATCATGTCTATCCGCCACCTCATCGAATCCGACGGTGCCCTGACAGACAGTATCAAAGCAGATTTAAAACGGGTTATTACAACCGTTGAACAGGTTAAAACCGCCAGCAATACCATCATGGACGGAATCACCGTTGTCCGCGAACTTGCCACGGAAAACAAACATGGTTCAGACATCGTCGTAGACGGAATGAACAAACTGACCGACAATAACGATCAGCTGCAGTCCCGGACAGCCTCCTCACAGGAAATGACGGGAGATATCAATTCCCAGGTACAGAATGTTGCTTCCATGATCAATGATATGGTATCCCTGACTGCGGAATCCGGCAAACACGCAAAGACAAGTTCCGTTGATCTGGAGAGTCTGGTACAGACTGCCGGAACGATGGCAGATCTGTCCAATGAGGTAGAACATATTCTGGACGCTTTCAAGGCAGAATTTGAAACCGTAAAACAGGAAACCGGAACCATTGACAGTATTTCCAGCCAGACCAATCTGCTGGCACTTAATGCTTCCATTGAAGCTGCCCGCGCAGGGGAAGCCGGAAAAGGATTCTCCGTCGTTGCAGAACAGATCCGCAAGCTGAGTACCGAAACCAAAGATTCTTCCGGACAGATCAGCGAAGCACTCTCGCGGCTGGATGAAATTTCAGGAAAAATGACTTCTTCCATTGAAGAAACCTTAAAACTTATTCAGGCCACTCTGGAAAAAGTAACCCAGACCGGTGAAAATGTAAATAAAATTACACAGGATTCTTCTCTTCTGGGTGAACACATCCAGACAATTGATTCTGCCATGAAAGAAGTGGAATCTTCCAATCGTCAGCTGGTGGAAAATATGGAACAGGTATCTTCCATCGTGGAAACCATGACCACATGCATCAGTGATTCCGATGAAACAAGCAAACGCATGCTCAGCAAATATGAGGAAAGTGCTTCCAACATCAATAACATAGAAAATGTAATTCAGGAGCTGATGTGTGAACTGGGCATCGGTGGTTTCATGGGTCTGGATGATATTCATGCCGGTATGAAAGCAAAAGTTATTCTTCCAAAACATCTGGAACGCATGGAGTATCACGGAGAAGTCAGATCTGTTGCGGAAAATAGTATTTCCCTGATTTTGTCTGACGATCCACAGTTAAACGGATCCGAAACATGTAAGGTTCAGGTCACGGTTGACAATGTTCTCTACTGTTGGGATCAGGCGCAGATACAAGCTGACACGGCGTCCGGTTCCCACGCCTATGCATTGCAGCTTTCCGCACGTCCGGAGATCAAAAACCGCCGGAAATACCCACGGGCAGATGTGTCCAATCCATGTACCATCACGCTGAAAGATTCCGACACAACGTTCTCCGGTCAGCTTGACAATATCAGTGCCAATGGATTTGCATTTCTGATCCGGGATCCGTTTTTCATGGATCACAAACATGCAGATGTTGCTATCGATATCCAAAATTTTGCCCTTTCGGATCAGTCCCATCTGGAAGGACATGTCATCCGGTGCTCGGATGATGAAGGTGTATATATTGTGGGATGTCAGATGCCGGAAGACAATTATGCAATACGCAATTATGTAGATTCCCTTCTCGGTCAATAAATAAAACAGGGAAAACTTCTATGATTCCATAAAAGTTTTCCCTGTTTTCTTATCATTTAAGCTGTCAGCAAAAGTTTTTCAAACTCTTCTTTTGGAAGCGGTCTCGAATAGTAATATCCCTGAATACTGTCACACTTCATCTGTTTGAGGAAATCCACCTGTTCTTCTCTCTCAACACCTTCTGCCGTAACGCACAATCCAAGTTCCTTTGCAAGTAAAATCGTATGTTCCAGCAATCGTTCCCCACTGAAATCCCCGATGTAATCAATCAGACTTTTGTCAATTTTTAACGTATCGAAACATTTCATGTTCAGTGTTGCAAGGGAAGAATACCCCGATCCAAAATCATCTACAAGCAATGGAAAACCATTGTCATGGAACTTATCTGCCAGCCCCTTGATATTGTCATTGTCAATTGCTGCGCTCTCTGTAATCTCAATCGGAACCAGATGGGTTTTTACTCCGATTTCATCAGCGATCTGCTGATACCGGCTGACCACACTGTCAAAATACAGACTCGCCCTGGACAGATTGATGGATACCGGAATAATCTCCTTTCCCTGTTTCTGCCATTCTAACTGCTGCATACATACTTTTCGGAAAACATACTCATCCAGAACTTTTATCAGTCCGTCTCTCTCAAACAACGGAATGAATTTGCCGGGTGGAATAACATTTCCCTTTTCATCTCTCCAGCGGATCAGACCTTCTGCCCCTACCATCCGCTCTGTTTCCGGATCATATTTCGGCTGATACCACACCTCAAAACAGTTATTTTCCAGAGAATGTTTAAATTCATCCTCCATGGCTTTATCTTCAAGCATGCGGATCGTATCTTCATGGCTGTAAAACTGATAGCTGATATCTTTGCGATCCTTGATCTGATTCTTGGCAAAATTTGCTTCGCTGTATACCTCTTCCACTTTGGAATCCGGTTTCCACTTCGTCACTCCAAAATAAGGGATCAGCTTCGGAACCTTCAGTCTTTCCGACAATTCTGCCAGTATGGTCTCCAGCTGCTGTAACTGCCGGATCGTCTTTTCCTGATCCTTTCCACTACTGTAAATCACAAAACGGTCTGCATTGATATGTCCTGCCAGATCATCTTTTTCCAGTATCCCCTGAATACACTTCCAGATTCCTTTGAGTGTTTCATCCCCTTTGATAATTCCACAGATCGAATTGATAATTTTAAAGGAGTGGATGTCCATGGACACCAGATATCCCGGTTGCCGGAAATCCCGGATTTTCTTCTTAAAACTTTCGTAATTATTTCCGCCGGTCACACTGTCCACATACGCCATGCGCTCAAGTTCCCTCTGTTTTTCGGAACTGATATCGGAAAATCCTGCTACCATCCGGTGCAGCTGTCCTCCATCCGATGTATTTACAAATTTTGCACGGCAGTATTTTACTTTCCCATCCCGCACAATCCGGTAATCATACTGATATGCTTTTTTCAGGTTCAGCTGCTTACGGAGATTTTCAATGGAGGTCTCATACAGCATTGTCTCACGATCTTCGGTAAGGACAACCTTCCCCACATATTCTGCCATGATAGCTTCATATCCCGGAATTTCCTTAAGCGTATCATTGAGCACAGAGCGCACTGCGGAGTTCACCTTATATGCATATACCTTATCATGATCCACATCTACATAATATACACTGTTAAAATTGCTTCCCAGTGCCTGAATAATCTCATTCTGGCGTGTGTCTGCCCTGATCTGTTCGATCAGACCCAATACATATTCCGGTTGTTTCTGTGAACCGCCCTGAATCCTACCCATAGAGATCTGATATACCATGTCTTTTCCCGAAGACTGAATCTTTGCACTTACCGTCTTTGCGCCATGGTCAATATCCTGAAACAGTTTTAACAGTTTCTCTTTTTCCATAATTCTGTCCATGAGGATACTATGCTCCAGATCCGCAACATTCTCCACGATTCCCATGTGACGGGCTGCAAACTCTGATGGTCTGATCCTGTGTTCTTTGGGATAATAGTAAAAAAAATACTTTCCCCATTTTGCCAGAGTCTCCTGAATCTCTGTTGATATATCCCTGCACTTCTTCTGATCGATTTTTTCTACCATAGGCCTGCCTTTCCCTGGTAAACTGTAAATATTGTCTGATTATTTCTGTACAAATATACTATAGCATAAACTATTTTCCTCGTAAAGGTAGTAAATTTTCACAAAAACACACGAAAAGCGCATGCAACAGAGATGTCACATGCGCTTTCCAACTACACAGCATTCGCTTATGTTCTATTTTATTTTACGGTTTCTACCTTAATCACATTCGTATTTCCTACTTTGCCATTGATCAGACCACCGGTCAGAACAACAGCATCTCCGCTCTGTAATGAAAATACTTCTTTTGCCTTTTTCATTGCATGGTAGAACATAACTTCCATGGAACTGAATTCCTCGCAGAGAACCGGAGTAACCCCCCAGCTTAAGTTCAATTTCCGCCATACTTTCTCGGAAGTCGTCATTCCGATGATATCTACCGGACAACGGAAACGGCTGACCATACGTGCGGTAGTTCCGCTGAGTGTACTTGCGACAATACATTTTGCCTGGACATCAACTGCCATCGCACAGGTTGCATGCGAAATGGCATCCTGAATGCTTCTTGTCTCAAAATCAGAAGTGCGGAAACGCTTGGTATATTTGATCTGGGATTCCGTATACTCAGCAATCTCTGCCATGTTCCGCACGGCATCTACCGGATATTTACCGGCAGCTGATTCCCCGGACAGCATGATCGCGGATGATCCATCGTATACCGCATTTGCCACATCGGAAAGCTCTGCACGTGTCGGACGCGGATTGTGAATCATGGACTCGAGCATCTCGGTCGCGGTTATGACACGTTTTCCGAGCATACGGCACTTGCTGATCAGATACTTCTGAACCGCAGGCACTTCCATGCCCGGGATTTCGACTCCGAGATCTCCACGGGCAATCATGACACCATTGGCAATCTCACAGATTTCTTCAATGTGCTCCACACCCGAACGGTTCTCAATCTTTGCAATAATATCAATATCTTCGCCGCCGTTCTCGTCAAGGAATTTACGCATATCCTCGACATCTTTCTTTACGGAAACAAAAGATGCCGCAACGAAATCCACGTCGTTTTTGATACCAAACAGCAGATCTTTCTTATCCTGCTCGCTCAAAAATGCATGATCCATGACCTTGTTCGGGAAATTCATGCTCTTTTTATCCGACACCTCACCTCCGACAAGAACCTTACAGATGGCATCCGGTGCTTTCAGCTTTTCTACTTCCAGAATAATCAGACCATTGTTGATCAGGACATGATCTCCCACCTTCAGATTGTTGATCAGGTTTTTGTAGGTTACGGAAACTCTCTCCTGATTTCCCACAATATCATCCGTTGTCAGTGTAAATGTATCTCCATCTTTTAACGTGATCTTTCCGTTTTCGAAGGTTTTGATCCGGTACTCCGGTCCTTTGGTATCCAGCATGATCGCAATTGGAAGACCTAACGCCTTACGCACTTTTTTGATCGTATCAATCTTCTTCTGATGTTCCTCATGGCTTCCATGGGAAAAGTTTAATCTGGCTACATTCATGCCGGCTTTACACATCTGTGTCAGTACAGATTCGCTTTCGCTTGCAGGTCCGATGGTACAAATAATCTTTGTTTTTCTCATAATGCTTGTTCTCCTGTCTCTATCCAAATTTTTTTGTATCCCCTGAGTTTCATTCTGTCACACACAGACGGGATTTGCGCGGATATACCGCCCGACGATCAGCCGACGCGCCGGTGGAACAAGAAATTTGGGCTTCGAGGTCAGAATTCTCTGTACCAGCAGCCACTGCTGTGTCATATGGCTCACCGGAAGGAAACGAAGCCCGATTCGCCTGACTTGCGGAACAACGGACGGTTTCCCTTCCCTGAGCACTGTCTGGGAAATGCAAAACTCTCCTGCATCATTCAGGTAATCCTCCGCCTGCCGGTTATGCATACTGCTGCTAAGCACATTGACCTTCTGCTGCATTCCACAGGCATCTGCTACATTCATCTCCACCGGCATGCGAAGCACAAACGCCGCAATGACCACAGCGGAACAGATCAGCACAATATGATGTTTCTTTTTGGTCCGTTTTCCGAAGTGCTTATGCATTTGCAATCACATCTGCCAGAGCTTCCATCGCTGGTAGGTCGGACTCTTTCATGGCGGAACGGATCGTTACCATCGGCTCCACAATGGTAATATTTTTCATGGTTTCCAGAATTCCCTTCATCGTTCTTCCGGCCGTCGGTCCCCAGGTACCGTTCTCAATAATACCTACGGTACGGTTCTGGAATGCCTTGGACTGTAAATGATTCAGGAAGTCCTGCATACATGGGAATACCCCGCCATCGTAACTTGCTGCTGCAAGAACCATACGGTCATAACGGAACGCATCTTCCACAACTTCTGCCATATCATCACGGGAAAGATCCATGACAGAAACTTTCTCTACTCCTTTGGCACGCAGCATCTCAGCAAATTTCTGTGCTGCTTTTGCAGTATTTCCATGGATCGATGCATATGCTACAAGAACACCCTTATCCTCCGGCTTATAGCTGCTCCAGGTATCATATAACCCAATGTAATAGCCAAGGTTTTCTTTTAATACCGGACCATGCAGCGGGCAGATCGTCCGGATATCCAGTCCTGCCGCTTTCTTTAACAGTGCCTGTACCGGTGCGCCGTATTTTCCTACAATATTAAAGTAATATCTTCTCGCTTCACAGGCCCATCCTTCCGGATCTTCATAATCCAGTGCGCCGAATTTTCCGAATCCGTCTGCCGAGAATAAAATCTTTTCACTGCTCTCGTATGTTACCATAACTTCCGGCCAGTGTACCATCGGTGCCATATAAAAATTCAGTGTATGGGTACCAAGGGACAAAGACTCTCCTTCTGCCACTGTAATTTTATGGTTCTCATCTACCGGAAGCTCGTCAAAAAACTGTGGAAGCATCTGAAATGTCTTGGCATTTCCCACCAGGGTCACTTCCGGGAAAAGCTCTACCAAACGTCCGATACTTCCGGCATGATCCGGCTCCAGATGGGAAACTATCAGATAATCCACTTTCCGTCCGTCTAATGCGGCCAGCAGATTCTTCTCCCACTGCTCCATGCCCCTGGCATCTACCGTATCCATCAAAGCTACCTTTTCATCAAAAATCAGATAAGAATTATAAGATACGCCATGCGGAACCACATACTGGCTCTCGAACAGGTCAATCGTCTTATCATCTACTCCGATATACTTTACTGCTTCAGAAATTGTTACACTCATTTGTTTCTCCCTCTCTTTTTGTTTTTATTTATGTATTATGATGCATACATATCATTTTCCTCTTCACGCTCTAAATCCTCCGGACTCATATAGCGGCGGAACAGGCGCTCTAAAATAAAATCAAATACAATCGATGCAACTGCCGGAATTACCACAAGCAGTACCGGTATAATATAAATCGACAGAGCCGATGCAATCAAAATCACCAGCAGCAACAGTGACCATGGCAGATGTCTTACCATCAGCAGGAATGCATTTTTCAACGTCTGTTTTACGGTATTTTCAAATCTTGCAATATATGGAAATAAAAATGCGCTCCACATAATCGCAACAGCAATCATAACCAGAAAGAAATAGAAAAATGTGCCCTTCATACTGCCGGTTTTTAATACCTGATAGGTGATATAGGCATCACAGCCCAGAACAATCATAACGGCCAGCCATATAAGATATGGCAGTGTTGCAGCCTTAAAGTTGTCCCTGAACGCTCCGAAAAAGGTTCTTGTGGTATATCCGCGGTCACCGCGGATGGATTTATGTACCGTGTAATACAACGCGGTGGTCGATGCCCCGATCGTAAAAACCGGAATGCAGCAGATCACCCATAAAATGCTGACCCACACGCAGTCCACAAGTTTTCCCAGCATCTGAAATACAATATTATCCCAATTAAATTTCACGCTTATTCCTCCAGTCGCCCAATAATTTCTTCTGCGATTTCTTCTTTTGTTTTTCCATCCGTAGCTACGAGAATGTCTGCAGCCGCCTCATACTTTGGCCGGCGTACTTCCATCAGTTCAGAAATGTATGCAACATTCATATGACCGTTTAAAAGTGGACGGTCCGTACTGTTTTTTACACGTTCGTATATGGTCTGCGGTGTTGCCGTAAGAAATACAACGCTTCCCCCATCCCGCATGCAGTCTACATTTTCCTGTCGCATTGCCACACCGCCTCCACAGGATACGATTGTCGGCTCCTGCTGATTTAGTGACTGGATCAGTTTTGTCTCAAGCTCCCGGAAATAAAGTTCTCCGTATGTTTCAAAAATTTTGCTGATCGGCATTCCCTGTTCTTTTACGATACGCTCGTCCATCTCCACAACCGGATAACCCAGCTTTTGCTTTATCGCACGTGCAATCGTGCTTTTACCGGCTCCCATAAAACCGATCAGGAAAATATTTTTCTTTCCTTTATTCATGAAAAAATTTCTCCTTTACTTCTTCTACCGGCATATCCATACCTGTATATAACCGGAATGCGGCCACTCCCTGCCACAGAAGCATTCCCTTGCCTCCAATGCAGGTACATCCTGCTTCTTTTGCTTCCCGCAACAGTTTTGTCTCTGCCGGATTATAAACCGCATCACATACAACCAATCCCGGGCGAAATGCAGATAAATCTTTTACCACACTCTGGTCATCCATCGGTTTCATACCAACGATCGTCGCATTTGCAAAAATGTCACTGGATGTGATCTCCTCTGTCATCTTTGCCGTATCTGCAATGTCATATACATTGACAACAATTCCCGGCACTGCTTTTCGAATCTTTTCTGCGGTCTGAAGAGTACGCTCAAAAAATGCATCCTTAATATTGAAAATCGTGATCTCTCTAGCTCCATCTAATGCACATTGTACCTGAATGGCTGTCGCAGCTCCGCCACCGCCTGCGACCGTGATCTTTTTTCCTTTAATATCTACGCCATGGTCCTTGAGGTTGTGTACAAAGCCTTCTCCGTCCGTGATATATCCGGTCAATCTGCCGTCATCGTTGACAATTGTGTTTACAGCTCCGATAATCTGTGCTGCCGGAGACAGCTCATCCACATACTTTGCCGCCTCGGTCTTATCCGGCATCGTCACATTGATTCCACGCATATGAAACAGTTTCACCGCGTCAAGTGCTTCTTTTACCTGATCTTCTTTTACATCAAATGCAACATATGCATAATCCAGCCCCAGCTTTGCAAAGCTGTAATTGTACATTGCCGGGGAACCGGAATGTCCTACCGGCGAACCGATCAGTGCAAGTAACCCTGTATGTCCTGAAATTCTTTCTTCCATCTTTTTTCTCCTGTCCTTGTATGTTGGTTATATGATACCATAACTTTTAAATTAAGTACAACAATTCCAGTGGTCTTTGAATAAGTACCTGTGCTCTGTTTTTACGAAGGAACTCCGCATCGCGGAATCCCCACATGACCGAAACACATGGAAGTCCCGTGTTTTCCGCGGTCTGAATATCCACCTCGGAATCACCTACATAAATGGCCTTCTTCGTGTCCGTTTTTAAAATTTTCATGGCTTTTTGTACCATATCGGGTGCCGGTTTTTTTGCCACACCTTCCATCTCACCGATTGCCGTAGTCATATAACCCCGGAAAAAACGTTCATCCAATTCTTTTACTGCCGGGTCCAGCTTATTGGATACAATTGCTGTCTTCACTCCGCGCGCCTTTAATTCAGTCAAAAGATGCATGATATCCGGATATGGCTTTGTATGATCCAGACAATGCTCCCCGTAATATTTTTTAAATTCCGCAAATGTCTCTTCAAACTTCGGGTTTTTCTCCCCATCCGGCACGGCACGCACCATCAGCATGCGCACCCCGTTTCCTACATATCTGCGCACCTGATCCAGCGTACAAGTCGGCATATTCTGTGACTCCAATGCCGCGTTGGTAGCGTTTTTTAAATCTTCCAACGAATATAACAAGGTTCCGTCCAGATCAAAGATCACACTTTTTTGCTCTTCCTGCTCACCGGAATCCCGATAGATTTCTTCAAACAGATCTTTACGCATAATCCGGATATTGTTGATCGTATCACTGCTGTCAACCATGTAATCTCCAACCCGGCCAAGTGTATACTGTTCGTTTTCATCTTTATCCCGGAACAGTTTTACCTTGCGCTCCAGCCTGCGTGCACGAACAATTGTAGTTCCCTTTGGCACGCAGACCTTTGCACATTTCATCGGTTCTACGATGATTCCTTTCTCTACATCTTTGATGGTAGGTTCATACTCTGCATTTCTCAGATCAAACTTCCAATCCGTGTAAATCCGGAATTCTTCCATAAAAGCCTCTTCATTACGAAAGAAACATTCCCCTTTCGGTCCAATGATAAAAACAATTCCTGCTTCCACTGTAGCTTTCATATCTCCCTGCAGAGTCCGCACAGTCACCTGCGTTCCCTCCGCAAAGAGATCCGTTGCCCGGACATATCCCCACGGAACGGAGCGTCTGCAGTACGTCTTTGCATCCTCTGCCTCTATTCTGCAATCCTGTGCATACACAATATCGGTATTTCCCATATAGTCCCGCATACGCTGCTCGATAACAGATTTAATACCCGAAGCTGCCGGCTGTTCATGTCTTCCCTGTGCATCATACTCCATGCGTGGTGCAAAATGATGTTCTTTGCAAAACTTTAAATATTCCTGTGTCATCAATTCCATCGGAATCAGGCCACCCGCTTTTTCCAGATGTCCTCCACCGGAACCAATTCCTTTGCACAACTCTGCCGCAAGTTCACTCGCCTTGACTTCTTTCACACAGCTTCTCACTGAAAACTTCACACCTTCTGGTTGCAGATTAAATGCCACACAGATATCAATCGCATCCACTTCCAGTACCAGATCGGAAATCAGTCCGAGAATATTCGGATCACACTGCCCCACTTTTACAATCGCGGCACGAAATTCTTCTACATAATCCGTATGAAGAAGTGCTGCTCCAGCAACTTCCAGTTCTTCCAGCGAAAGATTGGCATTGCGGAGTTTCCTCATGATTGCCGGGTCAAAGTTTGCCTCGTCACGCAGATCCCGGTCTAGCGGATGTACAATTTCCGTCAAACTTCCGGTATCCGTATATAATCCATAATACAGTGCTGTTGACAACTCACGATTACCTCGTACATCAAATCCTTCTATTTTGAGCATATTCCAGACCAGTGTCGAGCACGCGCCCAGATTAGAACGCACCTCGGAAAGCTCTGGTAATTCCGTGCAGATCCGGTGATGGTCAATTACAGCAATATGTTCTGCTTCAAACACTGCAGAATTTCCGGAATGGTACTGACAGTCCACCATCACCAATAACTCTGGTTTGTGCAGATAATCCACATGCTCGATTGGTATTTTCAGATCCCGGATCAGCATCACCAGATTCGTTTTCCGGATCACATTCTGTCCTCCGTAAATCAGACGTGGTTCTTTTCCTTGGGATTTCAAATACAGATAGACCCCAAATCCACATGCAATGGTATCTGCATCCGGATTGTCATGGCACTGTATTACAATATTGTCATACGCTAATAACTCACTCAGTTTCATCTTGATTCCCCTTGCCTGATTGTTCTACTTGCTTTTTAGATTATATGGGAAGAAAAAGCTGCTGCGGTTCTTTTTGTCAAACATCGAATTATATTGCAGCATATGATACTTTTCAATCCATTCTTTTTCTTCTCCCTCGGCCTCATCGATATGCAGATAGCAACCTTTACTTTTGGAATAATAACCTCTGGAATTGATGGCTGGAACAACCTCCTGCATATCTGCCAGAAACTTATTGTATGCCGGAAGCTCAATTCCAGCCCGTTCCAGTGCCATGGTAGACAGATAATCAAGACTGGTAATGTCTACCGTTTCTTCCGGTGTATCATAATTGGTCCAGATAAAAAACGGAACTGTGTACAGTTTTTCCAGCTCATCTTCCGTCAGCCCTGTGAGTCCTTTTCCATTCAGAATCGGATAAAAATTACTGTTTAAGCTTGGCTGATGATCTCCAAAGAAAATGATTTCTACCGGATCATCTATCTTTGAAAAATAACTGATCAGGTTTTTTACTGCCTCATCACTCTCGTGTACCAGGGACAGATACTGGTTGGCATCCGTATAAGAACGTCCAACTTTATAATAATTCTCCGGAAAATTATCATAGGTTTCCGTATAACCACCGTGGTTCTGCATGGTAATTCCCATAAAGAACAGTTTTTCATTATTTTTACGGTTTTCATAACGCTTGATAATCTTATCATACAGTTCCTGGTCGGTAATATATTCCCGCAGGATCTTTGTCTGGTCAAAATAATCAATAAAGTGCATTTCGTCAAACCCGATATGCGGATACACCAGATTCCGGCTCCATCCGGTTTCATAATATGGATGCATGGCAATGCACGTATACCCGTCATCTTTCAGATTTGACACAATCGTTGTCGGAGTATCACTGATATACTGCTGATAAACAACGGATCCCATCGGAAGAAATGCCATGGAATTTCCGGACATAAATTCCCACTCCGAATTAGGAGTCTTCGCGCCAAATACCGACGAAAGTGCATATCCCTTCGTTGTATTCTCTTTCAAAGAATCGATAAACGGTGTGAGCGGCATGTTGGTCTGCAGATCCCCCAACACACTCAGATCGGAAAACGATTCATTCATAATGGCAATGATCGTCGGATTTTTTGCTTTTTCATTTGTTGTGCTGTAATCCTTTTTATCGGATTGATAGGTTTTCTCCAGTTCTTTGATCTTATCTTTGGAATATCCTTCCGGAGCAGAAATAAAACTGTCACGAATCCCCAGTACGTAATTCAACAGATATCCATTGCGATAAGTTCCCTTCTGTTCCCACGTCTCTGTGTTTACATCATAAGCATTTGCTGCAATGATCACACAACTTAAGGCAATCGCCATCACAGAAATTACCCGCATCTGAATTTTTCCGGTAAACCGGACATGCCATTTGCGGACAAAAGCAATAAACAATGCTGCCAGAAAGATCACATATACTCCACGATCGTTCAATTGCAATTTATAATTTCCCGCCACACTCAGACCGGTTCCAATGGATCTGATATCGGAAAACGTAAATTCATTTCCGCGGAACAGATATACAAAATAGTCTACAAATCCAAACGAAAGCAGCGACACATGGGCAATGATGCAGGTCAGCCCACTGTTGTTCGTAAAAATCTGCACAACAAAATAGACAATCAGACAGCAAAGCACATTTAAAAAGAGCTTCTCGTACGTTGTCCTCGTAAAGTTTTCAGGATCAAGCAGCATATACTGTATCGAAAAAGTGGTGAGACAGGAACCTCCGATAAACAGAATCAGTGTCCAGAGCCACGGACACCGGTCATCCAGTTCCAGATGCAGACTTTTTACCAGATAGTACAAAAATCCATATGCGATCAATGCAACAATGGAAAAATCAATGGTCACATACATTACGACTGCCAATATAATTGCAATCGCCGCCCAGATGTTATTTTTTTTATCGTATTGAAGTTTGATTTTAAATTTTGGTTTCATGCCATTACAATACAACAAAATTCCCGGCATGTAAACCGGGAATCCTGTCTGAAATCTTAATTTTGTGTGAATTATGTTACTGTTCACAGGTTACCCTGCGAACAGTAATCGAATTATTTCTTTTTAAAGTTTGTGTATCCCTTCTGCTTATATGGATGTGCAGCCCAGAGTTTATCTGCTGTTTCTTGCCAATCCTTTGCGTAATCTACGCACTTTCCACACAGGTGCTCAACCGGCTCCTCCTGTTCTACATCTGTAGAATGAGCTCCAGTCTCATGAACCATCTTCTGTAAAATCTCCGGATTCTCAAGCATCGGACATGGACGAAGCATGTTTTCGTTGAATGGCTGGTTATCACGGTAAGCCATAAACAACGGCTGCTTCAGACACTCAAGCAGGGATTTCTCGCGGATGTTTGCTCCAGAGTAGTGAATAAATACACATGGCTCTACATCACCCTTCGGGTTAATATGACAGTAGTTACGTCCTCCGGCGATACATCCTCCAACGTATTCACCGTCGTTCTGGAAATCCATAACGAAGATTTCTTTTCCACCTTCAAATCCACGAACTTCACGCAGTCTGTGGTAAATATATTCTCTCTGCTCCTTGGTCGGCATCAGTTCCGGTGAAGCCTTCATTCCTACCGGCATCAGATGAAAATACCATGCGAAACGGCTTCCATGCTCGATCAGAAGATCAAAGAACTCATCACTGGTAACCGCATCCATATTCTTGCTTGTATAACATACACTGTTTCCAAAGATCAGTCCGTTCTCATGTAACAGATCCATTGCGTGAAGGACTTTATTGTATACACCTTCTCCACGTCGGAAATCGTTGGCATCTTCAAATCCCTCAAGGGAAATGGAAAGGGAAAGATTTCCTACACGCTTCATATCCTCGCAAAGCTTCTCATCTACAAGTGTTCCGTTTGTGTAGCAATGGAATGCGCAGTCATTGTGTTTCTCACACAGACGGATGATATCAGCCTTGCGCACCAGTGGTTCTCCACCGGTCATCATATAAAAATATACGCCCAGTTCCTTACCCTGTGTAACAATGTTGTCTAACTCATCAAATGTCAGATTTAATTTATGACCATACTCTGCTGCCCAGCATCCTGTACAATGGAGGTTGCATGCACTGGTCGGATCCATAAGAATGAGCCACGGAATATTGCAGTTCTCAATTTCTCTCATTTTACGAATCTTCTTGGTTCCTGCAAACGCTGCCTGATATCCAAGATTCAGTGCTGTCATCTTGGCAACATGCGGATCTGTCTCATCCAAAAGACGATTCACATAACGCATCCACTTGCTGTCCGGATTCTGAATCATTTTCTTTGCGCCTTCGTATGCCTCAGAACGGAAATTGCTTCCCATAAACTTCTGTGCAAGGTTTACAATATTGAGCAAACCTTTCTCTCTGTCCTTATTCAGACTCTTTAACGTAGCATCGATAGCGAGCGAAAACGCCTGTCTTTCTGCCGCATCTTTTAAACTTGCCATTTTCTTACTCCTCCGTTTTCTTTCCTGTGTAAATAAATCATAAGATATTTCATCCATTGGAAGTATAGTTGTTTTTCCACCGAATGAACATATTCAATCACAAAACCATGTATGTTTGCAATATACAATCTTCTGAAAATGTCTAAAAAAACATGATTTGTGCATTTTTCCAACGATTTTTGGATATAATTTTTGTTGCAGACTCAAAACGTAGTTTTGAATACTACGTGACATTATACCACTATCTTATGTAAAGTCAACCTAAAATATTTACTTCTGCCGCAAATTGACCGAAGCAATAAAATATACTATAATGCTGTTGTTTCTTTAAAAAATTGATTATTTACTGAAGATTGGAGTGATTGTATGCCGGGTTTTACCACCCACTATCTGTTTGGCGTAGACGCATGCAGACGTCTGACCTCCACATCCATGCACAATATGATCCGACGCGATCACAGCGCATTTGCACTTGGTCTGCAGGGACCTGATCTGTTTTTTTACTATCTTCCCTCTTACCTGATGCATCGAAAAAATATTGGAGATCTGGCACATCGCAAGGATACTGTCCAGTTCTTTGGCAATCTGCTGCAAAGCCGCAAACTTTTTGCAGGGAAAAAACATTCCCTCTCTATTGCAGACGCTTACATCTGTGGATTTATGGGCCATTACACACTGGATTGTACGATTCATCCCTATGTATATGCATTTACAGGCTATAATGCCCAGACCCCACCTTCCAATACGGAATATTTTGGTCAGCATGCTTATTTCGAAACGGAACTCGATTCCGAACTTTTATATGAGAAAAAGCATCTGTATCCTTCCCAGTTTCATCAGAATGCAACCATCCGTCTAACGACACTTCAACGAAAAGTAATTGTACGGATGCTGTGCTATGCTTACCGGAACACCTATCCGGAAATTTCCGTAAGTGAGTTTTCCCTGAGCGGCGCACCGTTCTGGATGAAACTCGGAACACACCTGCTGAATGATCCAAGTGGCCAGAAGAAAGTATTATCCCGTCTGATCGAAAAGATTTTCCTTGGACGTGCTTTTTTATCTCCGATGGTTGCCAGCGATTGTTATCGTTTTATACAGGACCCGATGAACCTCAAACATCACACCTGGATTCATCCATGGACAAAGGAGTCTTCCAATGCCTCTTTTCCGGAGCTCTATGAACAGGCTGAGAAAATTTATCATAAACGTCTGGTTGATTACGCGCATCTGCAGCACTCTGGTTTCCCGCAAAAAGAAACCGCACGCTTTCTATCCGCGTACGGTAATCTTTCATTTCTGAGTGGTCTGCCTTGTGATGAATAAAAGAGTTTCTTCCTATTATATAAGAGACATATGATTATAATATAATCTGATTTTGGAAATCCGCAATCTGCTGACAGATAATTTCCATCAAACGCGTGCGTGCTTCCACGCTTGCCCAGCCAATATGAGGAGTGATAATCAGCTTTTCGCTGTCTTTGATTTTGCGAAGCGGATTATCCTTCCGCATTGGTTCTGCGGAAAGGACATCCAGCCCCGCACCCGCGATTTCTCCAGCCTCAAGCGCATCCGCCAGATCCTGTTCCACAACAATCGGTCCTCGTCCAAGATTCAAAAAAACTGCAGACGATTTCATTTCCCGAAATGCTTCCCGGTTCATGAGTCCCCGCGTATTTTTATCAAGAGGTGCATGAACAGAAACAATATCTGATTGTTCCAACAACGCATCAAATTCCACACGTTCATATCCTTGCTGAGAATTCTTACCGGAAGTGGAATAATAGATCACCCGGCATCCGAATGCCTTTGCAATATCCGCCACACGTCTCCCGATATTTCCCAGACCAATGATTCCCCAGGTTTTTCCGCTCAGCTCATGAAACCTTTTCTCAAAATGGGTAAACATAACATCTCCCACATATTTCTCCGATTTGACATACTGATCATAATACGCAAGCTTTTCCCAAAGATAAAACAGCATGGCAAACGTATGCTGGGCTACGCTTTCCGTGGAGTATCCTGCGACATTACGCCATTCTATGCCACGGCTTTTTAAATATTCCTTATCCAGATTGTTTGTTCCCGTTGCCGTCACACAGACAAGTTTCAGTTTTTTTGCTTTTCCAATCGAATGCTCATTAATCTCCACTTTGTTTAACACGATCACGTCTGCATCCACGGTCCGTTCCAAAGCTTCTTCTGTAGTGGAAAAATTATATGTTACCACCTCTCCCAGTTTTTCAAATGCAGACAGATCAATATCATCTCCAATTGTTTTTGCATCCAAAAATACGATTTTCATTTGATCCTCCTACCCTATTCTGATTCCAAAAGAAAAAGAGGCTGCCTTTTCTAACATCCTCTTCCCCTTTACATCCTGTATTTATATCTATGCAATCGAAAATGCATAGACCGTTTTTGTATCATATGATTTTCCGGCTTCTGTCAATGGTGTTGTAAAATTTGGCTCATTGATGGAATTTGGAAAATACTGTGTTTCCAGACAAAAAGCATCCCGATCTTTGCATACTGCTCCGCCCTGCACTTTCTGTCCCTGAATGAAATTCGCAGTGTAAAGCTGCATACCGATACAATCCGTAATCACATCCATCTTTATGCCACTCTTTGTACTGTATGCGGTGGCAATCTTTTCAAGCCCTGCCCGCTCCTTATCCAAAACGAAGTTATGATCGTATCCATGGCCGTAAGAAAGCTGATCATTTGCCTGCTCAATATCTCTGCCCATCGGTTTGGCTTCACGGAAATCAAACGGTGTTCCCTCCACTGACGCAATCTCTCCGGTCGGAATCGACTTCGCATCGATTACCGGAGTATAATGGGAAGCACGAATCTGCAAAATCTGGTCCATGGCAGTACCGCTGCCTGCCCCATTCAAATTAAAATATGCATGATTTGTCATATTAAAAACAGTTGTTTTGTCCGCAGTTGCATGATATGTAATGGAAAGTTCATCTGCTTCGGTCACCTCATAAGTCACTTTCATAACTGCATTTCCCGGATATCCCTGCTGTCCATCTGCATCTTCGATCACAAATGTAACTTTGTTTGCAGTATGTTCTTCCACATCCCACAGACGTCTGGATGTAGCCTGTGATCCACTGTGCAGATTATTCTCGTTATCATTTCTCTCAAGCTGATATGTCACATCATTGATTACAATCTGAGCATCTGCAATACGATTGCAGTTTCTTCCGACGATTGCTCCAAAACTTGCTGTCTGCTGCTGATATGTCTGTGCATCTTCATAGCCAAGAACCACATCGGTGTCTTTTCCATTCTTATCTTTTACCACAAGCGATACGATCGCCGCTCCGAAATCTGTAATCTGTGCACACATCCCCTTTGTGTTAGAAATAGTATAAAGCGTTGCCCCTTCTCCATCGGCAAGCTTTCCAAACGATTTTTGTTCCATAACTGTAATTGCCTCCTAAAATTTTACTGCTCTGTATCACATCTATAATAAAATATTTTACCCTGTTTGGGTTAAGAAGTAAAGAACAAGTGCCGATGTAAATTGTAGAAATATAGAAATTATAACCTTTTAGTAAAGAAAGGATGTTTATTATGTCCATAAAAGTTTCTTCCGGAATATCATTATCCACGAATTATTTTTTAAGAAATTTCTATACCAACAATCAGAAAGCAGCCAAAACCTCCGGTCGGTCCGGTTACAGTAATGTGGAGCTTTCCTACGAAGACAGCCGTGCTTTAAACAGGGCTGCCAAGCGACTTTCCAAAAGTGATTTTGGTTCTGACACCGATGAGAAAGACGATGATCTCAATAAGACATCACAGGCCGCCATTGAAGCCTTTGTGGATACTTACAATTATACGATCACTTCCGGAAAATCCAGTTCCGACTACGAAACCAAACGCTATGTCAAGCAGCTCAACACCCTGAGCAAAAAACACGCAGACGAACTGGAGGATCTTGGCATCACGATAAACAGCGACGGAACTTTAGACCTCAACAAGGATCTGCTGAAAACTGCCAATAATTCCAAGGCACGAAAGCTGCTCTCTTCGGATCAGGAATATCCGCAGAAGCTCGTTAAGCTTTCCCGTAAGATGAATTCCGCTGTACAGGAGAACATTATGTCCTTGATCAGCACGCAGAATATGCATATTGACATCTCCTTATAAAATGCCAAGCAAAAGCAGGTGATACGGTTCGTATCACCTGCTCTTTTTATTTCACTGTTTTTATAGGAACTCATCTTCTTTTGGCCAGAGATCTCCCTCATTTAATCCATGTTCGATCAGCCAGCCGTCCTCCACAGAAAAACAGGTTTCTTCTTCTTTTTCATTAATCAGAGTCACTGACACCTTCGGCCGCTGCCCTTCTGCCAGTTCCTCACACCCATACTCTCCGTCAAAAATGTGCTTGATCTTCCACATATGACACTCCTTTTTTCCAGACATTAAAAGATTTTTCTAAAATCGAACGCTTTCTATTGTACCACATGTTCCTTCACAATCACAGTGGTCAGATATCCTTTTGCCTGTTCCAGTTCATCCAGGCCACAATACACCTGTTCTTTCTCCATGCCACAATTGGATATTCCATAAATGTCCTGGTGCACTCTGCTCTCTTTATCCTGCATCGATTCCCGGAGCACCCATAATAACTCTTCGAGTTTTTTCCCGGATTTCATATAAATGCGTGTACCATGAAAACCGAGTGACTCACGCACGTCATACGCCGCCGGAATAATATGGATTTCCTCATCTTTTTCTCCCAGAGAAATCCCCAGTCTTGCCGCTACCGCACAAAACGACGGCACACCACTTACGATCCGCGCCTCCCAGCCGGCATCTGCTGCACATCTGTGCATATACATATAAGTAGAATATATCCCCGGATCTCCAATTGTGAGCATTCCTACCCGCAGTCCCTGTCGGAGATAATCTTCCATGGCATCATAAATCCGTTTGTGTGCCAGTTCCAGTTTCTGCGCATCTTTGATCATCGGAAATGGCATGCAAAGAAGCGGCATATCTGCAATTTCCGGACAAACCTGCTCCACGATCCGATACGCATAACATTCCTCTTTTGACACCGCCGGAAGCACAATAAGATCACAGCTGCGAATCGTTTCCAGTGCCTGTAAGGTCATAAGTTTCGGATTTCCCGGTCCCACACCGATTCCATAAAGGATACCCGGACGGTTTTTTGTTGTTAAATCACAAAATAATTTTTGCGTTATTTGCCGCAAATGTGCCAGATACACTTCCCGGACAGCCGGATACTCCCCAATTCCACGAATCACACATTCCGGCCGGTATCCCGCCGCCTGTAATTTTCCGGCAAAGGAATCCGCATCCGGCTGCTCCCCGTCCTGCATGCCGCCTGCCATATCATTATTTGCATGGTCTCCCGCCACCAGCATAAACGGTGTAAGAAGCACTTTCCCGTTCTGTCTGCTCTGCAGCCCGGACTTCATCCGTGCAATCACATCTTCAATGGTAATACTGCCTTCCACCGTTGCAATATAAATTTCATGCTTTGCATAAGCACGCAGCGACTGTTCCATCATCGCATAACTGGCATCTGCCGCATGTTCGGTTCCATGCCCCATCAAAATCAATGGGAAATCTCCCACCTCTTCCTTCAGCGACTCCCACAGTGCTTTTGCCACATCCTCATAATCCTGCGGTTTTGCCAAAAGCGCATCGGCAACTGCAATCTGTTCGAAAGCACCGGCATATTTTTTCGCCGCTTCCTTGAGTCTGTGATTTTCAATTCCGTCAATCACATGGGTAGGAAATACAGCTACATGCGTCACTCCCTGTTTTTTCATGCTTTCGAGAGCTTCCGTCGGACTCTTTGCTTCTATATGCTCGCGCTTTTTCATTGCGTTACGCACAATCGTACTCGAGACAGCTTCCTCTACCACGGCATCCGGATACAATGCCCGGACCTGCCGCGTGATGGCTGCAATATTTTTCTGCCGGGTATCCGGATAGGTTGTTCCAAAACTCACAATTAAAATTGCTTTTTTCATGTTATTTTGCATTCCTCTCTCTGTGATATAAGCGTGCTGCCTGTACAAAGTGTTCCACAAATGCCGGATTGGACGGATAATACAAATGTGGATAACCCCACCAGTTTCTGTCGTCCTCGTGGATACATGTCCAGGATGTTCCGCTTACCGGTTTGACTGCCACGCAGCTTTCTCCATTGTTGTCACTGTCATAGTAATGAAATTCATGTGCACGGACAGGTTTTCCCGCCAGGAAATGGGACGTCTGTTCCGTCACATTCACATAGCCAAAACGTACAAGTTTTCCCCGGTTATGACAGCTGCCCGTTATGATACCTGCCATCGGCCAGTTTTCTCCTTCTTCATCTGTCATGGATTCATGCAGATACATAAACCCGCCGCACTCTGCCACGGACGGCATACCATTTTCAATTGCCTCCCGGATGGAATTGCGCATGGAGACATTTTCTGAAAGCTGCCGGGCACACAACTCCGGATAGCCTCCTCCCAGAAGAAGCGCATCCGCTTCCTCTGGAATTTTTTCCTGTGCAAGCGGTGAAAACCAGACGAGTTTTCCACCATACGCTTCCAGAAGACGCAGGTTATCCTCATAATAAAAACAAAATGCCTCATCTTTTGCAACTGCAATAACCGGACATTCCTCCTGCTGTTTTTTCTTTTTCTGTAAAACCCCTTTATCTTTTCCCGGTTCCTGTAATTTAGGCAGTTTCGTTTTTCCGTCCCGAAACGCATGTAAAAGTGCCCAGCTTTGCAACAGCTGCAGCATCCGATCCAGATCTGCGGTCTCTTCCAGTTTTTCCGCAGCCTGATTGACCTGCTTGCGCAGACCTTCCATTTCCTGTGGCATTTTCAAACCCAGATGCCGGCTCTCCAGATGCAGACTTTTCTGTACCGGAAAGCATCCCAGCACCGGAAGCCCCAGTTCTTCCTCAATCACTGGTGTCATTGTCCTGCAGAATCCCTCCGATGTCCGGTTTAATATCACACCAATGATCCGGTGATCCCTGTCATACTGTAATATCCCTGCCAGAAGTGCAACCATCGTGCGCCCCATCCCACGGGCATCCAGCACAAGCACAACCGGCAGATCCAGGGTCTGTGCCAGATGATAGGCGGAGCCCTCTTTTTGTGTGCCTCCTAGGCCATCGTATAATCCCATGGCTCCCTCGATCACCGAATAAGAGAAGCTCTCCCGGTCATATCCATACAGTTCCCGGATCTGATCTGCCCCTGAAAAAAACGTATCCAGATTGCGCGACGGTACACCAATCACCTGACGGTGAAACATGGGATCAATATAGTCTGGTCCGCTTTTGAACGCACGAACTGCAAGTTTTCTGTTTTTCATTGCTGCCAGCAATGCACAGGTGATTGTCGTTTTTCCACTGCCGCTTTGCGGCGCTGCCAGTACCATTCCACTGTGTAACATAGTTCTCTCCTCATTATGCCATCGTCAGCACACAGATATATACGGGGTTCTCAGCCTGCATCAGATGATAGGTTCCCACGGTTTTTGCCCTGCTGACCTGCACCTGTATGATTTCTGTCTGCATTTTCCCTGCAGCAAGTTCTGTAATCTGAGCCACGGTTTCAAGACTTATGGCATTGACAACCACACGTGTCCGTGGATTCTTCTCCCAGATGACATGCAGAATATCCGCAAGGCGTCCACTGCTTCCCCCAATAAATACATGTGTCGGAGGTTCCAGGGATTCCAATATATCCGGTGCTTTCCCATCCACCGGAATCACATTTGCCAGATGAAATTTTTCCAGATTCCGGCGCAGAAGCTGCTGTGCTGTGGCTTTTTGCTCAATGGCGTACACACGAATCCCCGGACTGCACGTTGCACATTCCACTGCAATCGATCCGGTACCACTCCCCACATCGTATACCACAGCATCTTCTGTCAGGCCAAGTTTACATAAGGAAAGTGCACGCACTTCTTCCTTGGTCATTGGAACCGTTTTTTCCCCTTCCACGACACGCAAAAATGATTCATCGGACATCCCTGGAACAAGACGTCTTTTTTGCACATTTTCATTGCATAATAACAGGGTATACAGACCTTCTTCTTTTACATTTTTTGCCTCTCCATACGATAGCTCGCGGATTTTTTCTCTGTCATAAGAGAGCTGAAATCCAGCAATCATGCGGGTTTGCGTCAATTTTTCTTCTTCTATCCAGCATCCGATCCGTCGGACATCCTCCACCCCGGAAACCAGCAGAAACGTCTTGGGAAAATGCCGGATTGCATCGAGAACGAGTGCTCTGGTCTCTGCGGTATCTTTTTTCCCGTGGATACTTATAATTTTTGCATCCTGCCAGGCAATTCCCGTTGCCGCAGAGAGGTAGGAAACGGATGAAATTCCTGGAAAAATACGAATTTTTTTGTAATTATTTTTATTTAATTCTGTTTTTATTTTTTCTGTTCCACTGTAAAATCCAGTATCTCCGGAAAATAATATGGAGACTTTCAGTTTCTGGCCATCCATTTGGGATTCCTTTTGTCTTAAAACCGGTAAAATATCTTTTGCGAGATAAAAAGGATAGGTTTCCTTACTGTTTTCCACCACTTCGAGCATCCGTTCTGCCCCAAAAACCACATCAGACTCTTCCAGCGCTCTTTTTGCTTCCTGTGTCAGTGTTGCTGCACTCATACCGATGCCAATCAGGGAAATTTCCACCTCCGGACGACCAGAAATCGTATGTCCAAGCAGACGGGAAAGTGTTTCGGTTACCTGTGCATAAGACATTCCCTGCTCCTGCTCCTGTTCCTGTTTCCCGATCACGCATGCCGTAATCCCTGCCTTCTGTGCTGCCGCAAGTTTTTCCTGAAATCCGCTGTGCGCACCGCTGGCTTTTGTAACCAGATAGCGGATCGAAAACTGATGAATCATTGCCAGATTCATTTCCTCCGAAAACGGGCCCTGCATCGCAAGAATCTGCTTTCCGCGGATACCCGCCTTTTCACAGAGACCGATACTCTCCAATCCGGGAAGCACACGCACAAACAAACGCTCCTTCAGGGGTGCAAATACCGCCAGCTCTTTGCTTCCGGTTGTCAGAAGAATGTTTCCGGATGTGTCCGTAAGTGCCTGGACACAGCTTTCATAATCGGCAAACACATGCACGGTTCCAGCGCGCTCTTTCATGCCTTCGTTTTCCGGTATGCTACAGATTCCATCGTACATTCGCCGCTGGAGCCGCAGATATGGAATTCCACTTCCTTTTGTACTCTCCCGGATGTTGGCAGACACTTCTGTGGCAAACGGATGCGTAGCATCCACGACTGCCGCATAGTTGTTCTGTCCGTTTTTTTTCAGCAGGGCGCGCATTTCCTCTACGTCCAGTCTTCCTACACAGACCTTCACCCCGGCAAGTTCCGGCATGACCATCTGACCGTATTCGGTTGCTACATGCACATCACAGGCAATATGTGCCCGTGAAAGTTCCTGTGCGAGAAGACGACCTTCCGTTGTTCCCGCATAAATTAACACTTTCTCTGCCATCTTATTCCTCTTCCCCGTTTTCTGCTGCTATATATGGTATCCTCTCGGTGTCACAAGCTTTCCATCAATAATTTTTGTCTGGGAATTCCCGATAAATACCGTGGTAAACATGTTCACCGGTGTATGCACCAGTTCCGCCATGGGAAGGGTTACGGCTTTCGTATCATCGCGTCCGATATTTTCCACATACCCACAGGCACGCTCCGGTTCCACCCCGTGTTCCATCAGAATTCTGCAGGCACGCTCCAGATAGTCTGCCCGTTTATGGCTCGACGGATTATAAATTGCCATTGCAAAATCTCCCTCTGCCGCTGCAATCAGCCGTTTTTTAATCCTCTCCCACGGGGTGAGAAGATCACTCAGGCTGATCACGCAAAAATCATGGTTGAGAGGAGCCCCAAGCACTGCCGCACCGCTGCTTGCTGCTGTTATTCCGGGAATTACTTCAATGATACAATCATCATATAATTTTCCGATTTCCAGCATCAGGGATGCCATCCCGTAAATTCCGGCATCCCCGCTGCAGATCAATGCCACTTTTTTGCCTTCTCTTGCCTTCTCGAAACACATCTGGCAGCGTTCCCGCTCCTGCCGCATCGGTGTAGACAATAATTCTTTGCACCCGAACCGTTCCCCAAGCAATGTCAGATATACGGTATAACCGATGATCACATCACTGGCTTCTAACACCTGCATGGCTTCCTGCGTCATCATATTTTCCTGTCCCGGTCCCATACCGACCACATAAATCCGATGTTTCATTTCTTTCTCCTTCCTTTCGTCTCACACAAACTGCAATACGATTTTCTCCCGTTTTGCCACGGCAATTGTCACGCCATCCATAGCCTGCTTATGTATCAGCAAACTACCTCCGTCTGCTGCAGCGACCGCAGCACGCTCACACACATTATCCACTCCTATGGTTCGGGATACAAACGCGGATGCGGTGAATTCACCAGACACTTTTTTCAGTTCTCCGGCAGAAAAAACGACAAACGGTACCCGCAAATGCTGTGCCAGCTCCCACAGACCGGGTTCTTTTTCCTTCACATCAACCGATGCCAGGGCATAGATATCATCCAGGTCTATTTTTCTGCTATTCACCAATGTTTTTATCATTTGTTTTATCTCGTTATAACTTTTATTTTTTCTGCATCCCATGCCAAGTACGGCTGTTTTCGGAGCTAAAACAAGCGTTTTACGGTCTTCCTGTGGCTCTTTTTTTGTAATCCACACATCCACAGCATGTTCCGCCTGTGCTTCGTTCCACGAAATCAGCTTTACTTCCTTTGGCGACTGTAATTCTGCCACCTCCTCCGGGGACATACATGCCGGATCTACCGCCATCACAATGATTTCGCCCTGTAACAGTTTTCCGGACACATGCCGGATCGCTTCGGGGTTACACACCCGCAGGCCATTTTTTCTTGCAAACACATCAACGGCAAAAAGCCCATTCACGTCTGTTGCCGTCGTCACAACCGCAGCGGAATGCAATGATTCTGCGATCTGCTGCGCCAGTTCATTGGCACCACCCAGATGTCCGGACAGCACCGGAATCACAAACTGTCCGGCCTCATCCAGCACCAGTACCGGACTGTCCACGGTTTTGTGGCGGATCAAAGGTGCGATGGCCCGTACGGCAATCCCGAGAGCTCCAATGAAAATCACGGGAAACTGTTGTGCAAAAGCCTCCTCCAGAAAATCCGGAAGTGACCGGTTTCCTCTTTCTCTTATCTGTATCTTTGAAACCGCAGGGTGACCACCGTAACGGCTCTGCCAAAATCCATACGAAACAGAAAGTGAAAGTTCTGTGATTCGTGCCGCAAGCTCTCTTCCACGTTCCGAAAACCAGGTCATATACAGGATCATTCCGGTAACTCCTTTCCCGCATCCGTGTCACGCATTAATCTATCGTCTTCTGCGTTTTTTGGTGTTTTTGCCTTGCGGAATTCAGTTGTAAAATCCGGTGCGTAGAGTCTGGAGCGCGTATAATGCTGATTTGATATTACATCTCCGACCAGCACCAGAGCGGTTTTTGTAATATTATATTTCTTTGCCACCTCCGGCAGCTCCTGCACAGTACAGATATATGCTTCCTCGTCCGACCAGGTTGCCTTGTACACCAGTGCCGCAGGTGTATCCGGCTCATATCCGCCATTTACAAGGCGCCGTGATAATTCCTCCAGCATTCCGGTACTCAGATAAATTGCCATGGAAGCATGGTGTGCGGCAAAACTCTCAATACTCTCCTTTTCCGGTACCGCCGTCCTTCCGGCCATCCGGGTGATGATCAGTGACTGTGACACATCCGGAAGGGTATATTCCAGATTCAGCGATGCCGCTGCTCCAAAACAGGCACTCACACCCGGACAACTCTCATACGCAATCCCCTTCTGATCGAGAATATCCATCTGTTCCCGCACCGCTCCGTATATACTGGGTTCTCCCGTATGAAGTCGAATCGTGATTAAATTATTTTTTTCTGCCTGTTCCATCACCGAAATAACCTCTTCAAGTGTCATTTTGGCGCTGTTATGAATCTCACAGCCCTCTTTTGCATAATCGAGAAGCTGTGGATTGACCAGCGAACCGGCATAGATGATGACATCTGCTTTCTGCAGCAGACGCATTCCCCGCACAGTAATCAGATCCGGTGCTCCGCTTCCTGCTCCGACAAAATAAATCATAGCAACCTCCTGAGTAATTCTTCTGCTTTTGCAGTCATCCCAAGCAGCCCGTAGGTATTGGAATAGACAATACACTCGATCTGTAACCGACCGGCCGCACGTTTTTTCAGATAGAAATCAATTTTTTCCATGGTATCTTCCATAACATCTTCTTTTTTACCTTCGGCATCAATAAACGCAAGTGCTTCCTCGGTTGTGACGCAATCTAAAATCTTCTTTAAACATTCTAAAGATACATTTTCACGGATGCCTGCTGCCGCTAAAAGTTCCATCCGACAATCTCCCTCATGGGAATGGGTGTTCATAATGCCTCCCGCCACCTTAATCAGTTTTCCAATATGTCCGGTCAGAAGCATTGCACAAAATCCCAGTTCCGCCGCCATATCGATCGTCTCACCGATAAAATTACTGCATTTCACACTGCGGTCAAGATCATATCCATAGGTCTGCTGCATGAAATCCAATCCATAATTTCCCGGTGAAACTGCCGCAATGGTCTGCCCTTCTGCACGCTGCTGGCGGAGTTCCACACGGATGGTCTCCTTAAGTGCCTGACTGCTCATCGGTTCCACAATTCCTGTCGTCCCCAGTATTGAGATTCCCCCGACAATCCCCAGTCTTGGATTAAACGTACGCTCTGCAAGTGCTTCCCCATCCGGCACAGAAATCAGAATATGCAGTGTTCCGTGAAAATCACAAATCCGGCACACTTCCTGCACTTCCCGGGTGATCATTTCCCGCGGCACATGATTGATTGCGGCATTGCCTACGGGCTGATCAAGTCCGGGTCTCGTCACACGGCCCACACCCTTTCCTCCGTCAATCTGCAGAAGTTCTTTTTCTCCATCCCCACGGTTGTCCGCGGTGACCGTGGCACAGATTTTACTTCCGCTGGTCACATCCGGATCATCGCCGCCATCCTTGACCACAGCGCAGGAAACCTGAGATTCCCCGCGCACGATATCCGTCACTTCCGCGGTGTATGGAATTCCTTTTGGGGTCTCAATCGTTATACAGTTTTTTATTTTTCCCGTCAGAAGCATATATGCCGCAGCCTTTGCAGCTGCGGCAGCACAGCTGCCGGTTGTAAATCCGTACCTCACACCAGATACGCCTCCTTCTTTCCTTTATACCGGCCGGATCTGATATAACAGTGCGTTTACGATTGCTGCCGCTACATTGCTGCCGCCTTTTCTACCGCGGTTGACAATATGCGGCACATCGGTTTTTAAAATCAGTTCTTTTGCCGCCTCTACATTTACAAATCCCACCGGAACTCCAATAATAAATGCAGGACGCCAATCACTTTTCTGCATCAGTTCATAGAGCGAAATCAATGCCGTCGGCGCATTTCCCACGGCAAAAATTACAGGTTTGTCAATATGTGCTGCATGTTCCATGCTGACCGTCGCACGTGTCACCTGCCGCGTCTTTGCCTCCCGCGCCACATCCTCATCTGCCATAAAACAATGCACCGTTCCTCCAAATTCCCCTAACCGTTTTTTGTTGATGCCTGCAAGCGCCATATTGGTATCCGTGACAATGTCAGCGCCACCTGCAATCAGTTCTTTGGCAATCTGCACGGCATGGGGAGAATACGTCATCGTCTTTGCATAATCAAAATCCGCACTTGTATGGATCACGCGCTTTGTCACCGGCTCCTGTTCCGGCGGAAGCACGATACCACGCTCCTTTAGTTCTTCCCCTATGATGGCAAAACTTCGTTTTTCAATCTCTCCCGGAAGAACATATTCAATGTTTTCCATAACGTTTTTCTTCCCCTTTCTTCTTTATATCCAGCAATGCCTCAATCAGTTGTACATTTTCCGGATGACCTTTTACGGCAATTCTGTAAAAGTCCTGTCCCAGTCCTGTATAGTTTGCGCAGTTTCGGATCAGAATTCCTCTTTCCAGCAATAATCTGTACAGTGGAAGTTGTGTTTTCAGCAACAAAAAATTAGCTTCAGAAGGAAAAATTTTCATTTGATCTCCAAACATTTTTGTTAACTCGTGTTTTAAAAAGTGCTTTTCTTCCTGAATCAGCTCAATCGTATCCTTCAGATACTTTCTACGACTCCAACCAGGAAGCGAATCATTCAGAATATCCATGCCGATCCGCTGCGCAACCACAGATACATTCCACTCCGGCAGCTGATGCGCAATTTTTTCACAGATATCTTTCTGCGCCAGCAGATACCCCAGCCGGATTCCCGGAATCGCATAGATCTTTGTATATGCCCGCACGACAATCAGATGCGGATATTTCCAGATCCAGGAAACATATCCTTCCGTCCCCGTGAATGCAATGAAACATTCGTCCAGCACCACAGTAATCTGTTTCTTTTCACACACGTCAAGAAGCGTCTCCAAAAGAGACGCTTCCATTTTGTTTCCCGCCGGATTCGCTGGATTCGCCAAAAATAATAAGCTGATTCCATCCAGATGCCTGCACAATGACTCCATCTGTGCCATATCTATGGCAAAATTATTTTCTTCCCGCAACGGGATACTGCATACCTCGGCGCCCACTGTCTGAGCCGCCCAGGCATATCCCGAAAAAGAAGGAGCCAAAATGCCCACCCGCTTCGGGCGCAGTGCATGCACAATCGCAACAAATAATTCGGATGCTCCGTTGCCACACACTACTTCTTCTGTTGAAAAACCATAAAGTGCTGCAAGCCGTTCCCGCAACAGCACATTGTCATACTGTGGATAACGGTTGCTGTGAACCGCCGCTTCCGCCATCCGTTTCTGCAATATCTCCGGCAGCGGCAGCGGATTGGTATTTACAGAAAAATCATATGTGATCTGATTTTGATAAATATCCCCACCGTGTGCGGCCACTGTCATGCTGCGTGTTCTCCTTCTTTCCTGTTTTCCCGTATCTGCATTACTGCTTTACTTCCTATTTTACTACAGGAATTCTTTGATTCCAAGGAAAAATCACACAAACCATTTTTATTGTAGATCTCCAGCCAGCTCCTGCATCAGATGATGTACCGTAGTAATCTCATGAATCCGTCCCGTATTCGCCCCACAGAATACCAGACCGTTTTCCACATCCCCGCGCACGGCATCGATCAACGCTTTCGTAATACAGTAAGGAACTTTCTGCGGACTGCATTTTTCCAGACAGTTGTAACACTTACTGATTGGCAGCTTTGCGCGCTTTACACGATCGATAAACTTATTGCGCAGTGCACGTCCCGGCATACCGACCGGACTTTGGATAATCTCGATATTTTCCTCACTGGCGTGAATATACGCCTCCTTGTATGCCTCCGATGCATCACATTCTTCGGTTGCAACAAAGCGGCTGGCAATCTGCACACCATCTGCGCCGAGATCCAGCGCATGCGAAATATCTTTCTGATCAAATATCCCGCCGGCCACAATGACCGGAATATTTTTCTGATACCGTTGTTCGTATTCCTTTTTGCAGTCGATAATCTGCCGGATCTCTCCGTCAAAATTAATGGCATCCATATGTGCCAGCTGTTCATTGGAAAACCCCAGATGCCCGCCGGCTTTCGGTCCCTCCACTACAATAAAGTCCGCCGTGCGGTCATAGCGGTGCGCCCACATCTTCAATATCAGCTGGGTTGCACGCTTCGAGGATACAATCGGAGCTATCTTTGTCCGGCAGGTTTTGCTGACAAGCTCCGGCAGATTCATGGGAAGCCCGGCTCCACTGATAATCACATCTGCCCCTGCCGCAACTGCTGCCCGGACATGCTCTTTGTAATGCTTTAATGCAACCATAATATTGACACCCACAAGTCCGTTTCCACAGGCAAGCTCCTTTGCTTTCCGAATATGTTTTTTGATGGCTTTTAAGTTACAGCCTGCCTGATCATTCTCGAAGCCTTCTTCATCGTAGCCGATCTGCGCAGTAGAAATGATACCGACACCGCCCTCCTTTGCCACAGCTCCCGCCAGATGGCTTCTGCTGATTCCTACCCCCATGCCACCCTGGATGATCGGAATTTTTGCAATCAGATCCCCGATCTGCAGTTGTTTCAACTTTGATGTATATGTGCTTATCATGCACGTTTCCTCCATATACCGAAAATTGTTTGACTATCAAACAATTTTCAGTATATGGCAATATAGTTTCTTTGTCAATATGTATTTGTATTCGTTTCTTTTACACATAGTTTTCATTACTATATTCATGCAAGAATTTTCCTGCTGATGTCTGGAAGGAATAATAAAAACCGTGGGTTTCCGATTTCATTGAAATCCTGAAAACCCACGGTATCGGGTATGCCATATTATCCTTTGACAGCTCCCACAATTCCGTTTGCGAAACTTTTCTGCAGAACCAGGAAAAGAATGCCGGTCGGGAGGGAACAGATGAGTACCCCAAGCATGAGCACGCCGTAATCAATGCTATAGCCGCTGGAGAGGTTTGCAACCAGCATTGGCATGGTCTGGGAGGTATCATCCATCATAATAACCTTTGGCCATAAGTAATTGTTCCACGCATTCATGAACGTTACTGTCATGGCTGCTGCGTAGGTGGACTTCATGGTCGGCATAAAGATTTTAAAGAAAATCTGAAGTTCTCCAAGTCCGTCGATTCTTGCCGCCTCTATGATCTCTGTCGGGAAAGAGCGTGCGCTCTGTCGGAACATCATGATCAAAAACGGTGTGGACAGCGTCGGCAGTACATAAGCGATCCATGTACTTTGCAGATGCAGTCCGGTAAACATTTTAAACAGCGGAATGAGTGTCGCTGCAAACGGAACCATCATTGCAAGAAGCAAAACAGACATCAAAACGTCTTTTGCCTTATCGTGGTAAATTTCAAATGCATATCCTGCAATGGAACAGATCAGCAGGGAAAGCACACTTAAAATTACCGAATAAAACATAGAATTGGAAAATGCCCTGCCAATCTGCTGACGTGCCAGAAGGTTTGTCAGATTGCTGGCCAGATTTGCTCCAATTGTCAATTTACCACCGAGAATATCGGTACTGTTGTTGGTTGCTGCCGCAATCATCCAGTATAACGGAAATACCGAGATGAGGGATGCCAGAATCAAAACGATATATACTGCTGCATTTTTTACTTTTCTCATCTCTTATCACCTACTTTCATCTGAATAAAGGACAGAATTGCTACCAGAATAAAGATTACGTAAGACATTGCTGCCGCGTATCCAAACTGGGAATTATACTCAAAGGATGTCTTGAAGATATAGTGGGACATCGTAAGTGTTGAGTTCGCAGGTCCGCCGCCTGTCAGGTTTACAGATTCATCAAACAGCTGCAGGGTTCCATTGATGGACATAATCGTTGTCAGAAGGATTGTCGGCCGAAGCAGTGGCAGTGTAATGTGGAAAAATGTTTTCACCGGTCCCGCTCCGTCGATCGTTGCTGCCTCATACAGGGAACCGTCAATATTCTGTAACCCGGCCAGATAAAATACCATATTATACCCGGTCCATCTCCAGATCAGCGCAATAATCAAAATAACTTTTGCTGTACCTGTCTGTCCCAGCCAGTTGATACGGGAATGAATCAGGCCCAGATGTAACAGTACCGTGTTGACATATCCATCGTATGCAAATAATGTCTTAAAGATAATGGAGTAGGAAACCAGCGCGGTACAGCATGGCAAAAAGATTGCGGTACGGAACAGTCCCTTACATTTCAAATGCGGCTTATTTAAAAGCACGGCAAGCAAAATTGCCAGAATCAGCATTACCGGTACCTGAATGATCAGGTACACAAAGTTGTTGACCATTGCAGTCTTAAACACACCGTCTCCCAACAGACGCTTATAATTGCTCAGTCCCGACCAGACCAGATTGTTGCCGATTCCACTCTTAAAGGAGAGGATAAACGCCTGGATCATCGGGTAAAAACTCATCGCAAAGATCAGTATGGTAGCCGGAAGCAAAAATGCCCAGCCGGTCATATTCCTTCTTTTCGTCCCCGTAAATTTCTGTTTCATAAATAGATCCTTTCCTGCCTCATATCTGCAATACCGGCTGTGTTTCCACAAGCCGGTATCTTTCAGACCTTTTTACTGTCCGACATTAAACTCTACTGTACTCTGTGCCTCTTTGATTGCAGAATCCATATCTGCTTTTCCACCGATAATCTGTGACAGAGCCACTCCAAGTGCTTCTTTCTCCTCTTTCCAGTAAATTCCCTTGTTGATGGTTGGAATGTTGCTTCCGTAAGATACGATCTTGGAGTAAATTGCCTCATTTCCAAAATACTCGCTTGGCTTATTGTAAGCATCCGAATCTGCTGCCGGTAAATACGTTGCAATTGCACCAAGGTCTGTTAAAATCTGATCATAGAATTCGGTGCTTCCATCCCATGTAGACTTAAAGAAATCAACGGCCAGATCATAATTTTTGCAGGTGGAAGAAATTGCCCATGTAGAACCACCCTGTGCACTGTAGTTTGTTGCTCCCTGATAATCATTCAGTTTTGGCATATTGGTTACCGCCCAGTTGCCTTTCTGTTCTTCCTGATCGGTAGACATAATCGTTGAGCAGATCCAGGAACCATTGATGGTTCCCACAACAGTTCCGTTATTGATAGAACCCTGATAACCGGACCAGTCGGTCTGTTCCTGTAAGATTCCTTTGTTTACCAGATCAATATACACATTCATGGCTTCCTTTAAGCCCTCATTGCCGTCTAACGCAATCTTTCCATTCTCATCAAATACAGAGATTCCAGCAGACTGCAGGATCATGTTCAGTAAGTCCGGCTCGCCCTGTACATTTGTCAGCATTGGCATACCGGTCTTTTCCTTGACATCCTCACCGATTTTGATGAAATCATCCCATGTGATATCTGTCAGATCATCCACCGTGTATCCTGCCTCTTTCAGATAATCGGTACGGTAGCATGCGATTACGGTGTTGCTGTCGTAAGGAACTCCATAATTCTTTCCATCCACTACAGAGTTAGAAACCTTAGATGGAGCAAAATCGTCAAAGTTGATACCGGAATCGGTCAGATCTGCAAATACTTCCGGATAATTCTGCAGATACTTGGAAAATACCTGATCGTCCATCAGGAAAATATCCGGAAGAGAATCCAGCTCTCCGCTCATCGCATACGTCTGTACCAGTGTCTGTACATCATTGGAAAGTGTCTCCTGCACATCAATCTTGACATCCGGATGATCTTTCTCATAAATAGCTGCCGCATCTTTCATTGCATCCATGTTAAATGCATCCCAGCACCATACCGTCAGGGTATTGCTGTCACCGCTTTTTGCTGCCTTTGCCTGTGTGGAATCCTTATCTGCGCTGTTGCCGCCTCCTCCACAGGCTACCAGTGAAAGTGCCATAGCACCCATAAGCAGTGTTGAAATAAGTTTTTTCTTCATAGTGTTTTCCTCCCAAAAGTTTGACTTGTTTTTAACATGGGTTAAGTTTAACACTTGCGCAACCGTTTTACTTAGAAGTAAGTTATTATAAATTTTCACAATTTTATGGGATTTTTTATAAGATTTGCATTTATTTACGATTTTAGAAATTTTTTACAAAGAAAATGGAACCCGATGAAACATCCGATTCCATTTCACATTTTGCTTCCTGTTTACTCCCGCGCAACCGCCTCCGCCTTCATCTGCACCCTCTTCAGACAGGAATCCATATTTCCATTGGAAAGTTCATTTTGAAACTCAGACTCTAAAATATCCTCTATTTCATATGTCTTGCTGCCATAATTGACCGTGGGTACTACAGATGCAAAACTGTTAAGTAAACGCGTAACACTCTGTCCTCCAAAAAAAGCATCCGTATTGCGATAACTTTCAAGCACCGACAGATCTTTCAGCGATGGCATAATGCCGATCTGTTCCACAAGTGTGTTCATAAACTCCGCATCTTCCGCAAACATTTCTGTCATAAAATCTGCCGCCACCGCCGCATGTGCGGAATTTTTTAAAATATACCAGGCACTTCCACCCACGTTTGATGCCGGAACTGCATCTTGATTGTTCTCCACCAGTGGAATACGGGTCACACGCCACAGCCCGGACTGCTCCTGATTTTCTTTAATAGAAGAAAGCACCCATCCACCACTGATGACAGAAGCCACTTCTCCATTCTGAAATGCACTGATAAATTCATTCCAGCCATTGACGCTCATTCCAAGATTTTTCTCCAAAAGTTCTGTATAGATATCAAGCGCCTGCCGCAATGCCTCATTCTGCTGGATATCCGCTGTCACTCCATCCTGCGCGACATACCAGCGGCCACAGCTTTGCATGATGATACGCACCAGCGGCAGATCCGTCGGATCAAGCGTCAACATGGGAACTCCGGTCTTTTCATACACCTGCTGCCCGATTTCCATATAACGCGACCAGGTCAGATTCTGCATATCCGATTCGTTAAATCCTGCCTGTTGTAAAATATCCAGCCGGTAAAACAGTGCCGCTATCCCGCAGTCAAACGGGATTCCATAGGACTTTCCATCATGTTCTACCAGTTTGCGTTTATAATCCACATACTTGTCATAATCCACACGGTCATCCAGCGCAACAAATTCCTCTTCATAATTTTGCAACACATCCTGCACATCATAATCCTCAATCATGATCACATCGGGAAGCTGATCATACACCTGTGAGGACAACAGCAGTTTCACATCCGAAAGAATCTCCTCCCGTTCCTTCGTTGTCACTTCAATATGTGGTGCCTGCGGATGTTTTTTCCGGTAGTGCTCTGCTGCAAGTTTCGCAGCTTTTGCATTAAAGGTATCATCCCATGCCCATATCCGGATGCTGTCATCCTTTTTCTCCACAGACTCGGAAGTGACCTGCGTCCTGCTGCTGCCACAGGCTATCATACTTAACAGTACCGCCACAAGCAGTGCAATTGCCACAAACCTTTTTCTCATAACTTCTCCTTTCGCAATCGTCTGTCATATATTGGGAATACGAATCCGTATCGTAGTTCCATGCCCCGGCACGCTGTCAATATGAATGTAAAAATCCGGTTCCTCCCGTTTCCCGTAAATCAGCGCAAGCCTCTCCTGCACATTCTGCACCCCGATTCCGGAAAAATGTTCTTTCCGGTTTTTGACAATTTTCTTCGGCTCTCCGGTCTCCATGCCTACTCCGTCATCCGCTACCTGAATCTCTAATACTTCCTCCGTCTCATCGAGCATCACACGCCGCATACGCACACAGATGGTTCCCTGTTCCCCGGAAGGAAATCCGTGAAAAAATGCATTCTCCACAAATGGCTGCAACACCAGTTTGGGCAGATTACAGTTATAACAATCCGGCTGAATCTCATATTCCACACGAATCTGATCTCCGTAGCGCGTATGATTAATCAGAATATAATTTTCAATGTTGACCAGCTCCTGTTCCACAGAAACCATTTCCTCCGTGTTGCTGATCGTATTGCGCAACAAGCTGATAAATGCATCAATCGTGCGCGTTGTTTTTTCGGTATCATTCTGATACACAAGCCACTTAATGCTTGCAAGTGTATTGTAAATATAATGGGGATTGATCTGCATCTGCAATGCCTTAATCTCCGCCTTGCGCTGCGCCCGCTGGGTATCAAGCAGTTCCCCGATATAATTTTGAATGTCATCGAGCATTTCATTGTAGGTACTGGCAAGCTGCTGCACTTCACAGGTTCCTTCTACCGGAATATACTCACGGAACTCTTTTCTCCGGCTGATTGCCATTTTGCTGACCAGATTTGACAACGGATGCAGTGTTTTTTGAAGATAAAACAGGCAAAGAAGCATGATAAACCCCGCGGTCACCGCACAGATCAGAATCAGCAACGGCATATTATACAGATCCTGAATCGCCATCTCATTATCAATCACACCATACATATGACAGCCCAGGTAAGACAGATTCTGGCTGAGCACCGTATACGTTTTCCCCGATCCTGTAATCTGGTATCTTCCATCCGGTTTTTTGGCAATATTTTTATACCAGTCTTCCTCAAGCTTCTTTCCGATATTTCTGCTTTTGTCTGCACACATGAGGGTTCCATCGGCATCTACCAGATACCAGCTTGTGTGATCAGACGTAAAATAATCATAAAACCGGCGTATATCATCCATTCCGAGTGTCACCAGAACTACTCCATACGTTTTCTGGCTTTCCGGAAGATACAAAGCTTTGGATGCAATGATCACATCACTGTAACGGCTCGTCATCGTATACGCTCCATGGGAATACGTATAATGGATACTATCCGGTTCTTTCAGCGCACGCACAACAGGAGCACTTGTTAAAATCTGATCGTTGGAAAGTACAACCGTCTCCGTCCGGGACAGATAATTAACACCGTTCATTCCCACCACAAGAATACTCAGGCGGTCAATATCCGTTGCGTTGGCAGCATTTAAATCCTGCTCCATCTGATAAATATTCTGAAATACCTGCGTATTATCACTCTTTTCCTGGGAATCCAGAAATAAACGGAATGCCCAGCTTGAATCAATCGCATCCGTCATTTTCCGTAAACTTGTATGAAAATCATTCAGTTCATTTTCTACCTGGAAAAAAACTTTTTCCTGTGACTGCCCGTATGTCTCCGTAAACACTTTACGCGACATGGATAGTACGACCGTACTCACGATCACGGCAATCAGGCTGATTCCAAGCAGCACCATCGCAAGTATTCTTCCCGCCAGACTATTTTTCAATGCTGTCCCTCCTCCATTCCGATGGTGTCTTTCCCGTATATTTTTTGAATACGCGGCAGAAATAACTGTGTCCCGAATAACCGACCAGTGCACTGACCTGTGCTACCGGAACTGTAAGATCCTGCAGGATTTCGCAGGCTTTGTGAATGCGCACACGGTTCAGGTAGTCATTGAAGCCCTCGCTCATCTGCTGGTTAAAATAAGCCGACAGATAGTTATAGCTGAAACCAAACTTCTCCCCAAGATCTTCCAGTTTCAAATCTTCTGTATAATGCTGTTCCATATATGTAAGAATCTGATCCATTCTTGCATCTTCCTTCGTATTCTGTTTTGCAGAAATATCCGCTACTTCCGAAGCGATTCGCGCAACCGTTTGTTCATAAGACAGACGTTCCCCTGCCGCATCCACTTCCCACAGGAAGTGTTCCTGTACCCGTAATTTTTCGTCTTCTTCCAGCTGCAACATATCCAAAAACACCATAAACATATTTTTGATCTGGTTTTTCATCCGGTAAACATCTGCCCTGCTTTCACAAAGCGCATGGTTATATCCGAGTAACTGATCAGCCGCCTGCCGGTATTGTCCTCCGAGCAACAGACGGTTATAACGGGTAAAATCAAAGCGTTCTATCGTTCCGCCAATGCGGTCTTTTTCATTTTCCATGACAAACAGCTTTTTCCCCGGATAGTAAAAGGACAGATCTGCGCCACGTGCCAGCTCCCGTTGATAAATTTCACGCAGCTGTCCCATACTCTGGCATGGGGTACTGATAATACCGATTGTGTCTTCACACATCAGTCCAATCTCGCCATTTAATTTTTCCAGCTTAATCCGAAGCATACTCCGCTGGGACATTTCATAACCAAACAATACACAGATCTGTTCCTTTTTCATCAAAGCAACACAGCTTTGTACTCCGGAAAATTCATTTTTGGCACGCTGTATTTTTTCGCATAGAAGTTCTGCTGTTTCTGCCGCCCGTTCACTCCCATGCGCAATCGTAACCGCATACATGCAGTAATAGGATGCGGCAAATACCTTTTGCAGTTCTTCTCCTGTTTTTGTTTCCCCGAGCAGCAATTCTTTGAGCAGTTCCTCCGCGGTTTCCCCGGTCATTGCATGATCCGGATGCCAGCCGGGAATCCGCGCTGCCGCTTTTTGAAGCACGCCAAGAAGCTCATGCGGTGTGAGGGTTGGCTTTAAGATATAATCCACCACCCCCTGCATGAGCGTCTGCTTTACATATTCAAAATTATCGTATCCACTGAGAATGATCATCTGGACGTGCGGATAGCGGTGATGTACCGCCACCGTAAAATCGACACCGTCCATCAGCGGCATTACAACGTCACTGAGAACAATCTGTGGCTGAAGCTTTTCGATCTGATCCATGGCATCTTTGCCATTTGCAGCTTCCCCGACGATGGTAAATCCCTCTTCTTCCCAATGTATCATATAGCGCAGTCCCTGCCGCATGATAAATTCGTCATCGACAATCAGAACACGGATACTTTCCTCCCCCATAGTAAACATCCCCCCAAAACGTCCTTATCCTCTATCGTGCATTTGCCGGCTCCACGTTGACCGACTTTCCTTTGATCTTTACATTTTTCATGGCTTTTAATACATCTTTTCCATACTCCTGCGGCACCTCGACAAATGTGTAATTATCATACATGTCAATTGCCCCCACAAGTTTGCCCGGAATCTTTGCCTCTCCGGCTACAGCCCCGAGAATATCTCCCGGGCGGATCCGCTGGCTCTTTCCGATGTTAATGAACAGACGTACCATCCCTTCCTCGGCTCCGGTATCTCCTGCTAATGCATCATCAAATTCGTGATCCTCCTTTGATAATTCCACTCCGCCGATTGCCTGTTTTAAAAATGCAGCTGCAATATCCATCGCGGTATAATCAGAGTTGTTCACCTGCTGCTCTATCAGTTCAATCATATCGCGCAGATCTCCGTCCTCGATAATCTGTCCGATACCGTCAAGAATCTTATCCGCCTTGATCGCTGCCACATCATCCGAAGATGGGATTGGCTGCGCCTTGATCTTTGTCTTGCAATAGCGCTGGATCTCTTTGAGTTTGTATACTTCCTTGCCCTTAACGAAATTAAACGCTTTTCCGGTACGGCCGGCGCGTCCGGTTCTTCCGATCCGGTGCACATAATATTCATTGTCCTGTGGCAGGTCATAGTTGAATACCGCTTCAACATCATCCACATCAATTCCACGCGCTGCGACATCGGTTGCAATCAGGATATCTGTTTTCCCATTTCGGAATTTTTTCATCACTCGGTCACGCTGCACCTGTTTCATATCGCCATGAATTCCCTCTGCTGCATAACCGCGCCCCTGTAATTCCGATGCCAGTTCATCCACCATGCGCTTGGTATTACAAAATACCAGCGAAAGCTTTGGATTATAATAATCCAGCAGGCGTGTCAGCACTTCCATCTTATCATTTCTGCGCACATCATAATAATACTGGTCAATATTTGGAACCGTCAGTTCTTTCTTCGTCACCTTGATCGTAGTCGCATCATGCTGGAATTTTCTTGTGATTTCCAGAATCGGCTTTGGCATAGTTGCCGAAAAAAGTACGGTCTGCCGGTCTTCATCCGGGATATAGGATAAAATTGTTTCTATATCCTCGCGGAATCCCATATTAAGCATCTCATCCGCTTCATCCAGCACAATCGTGTTAATATAATCACAGCGAATGGTTTTGCGGCGCAGATGATCCATCACACGCCCCGGTGTTCCGATGATGATGGTTGCCCCACCTTTTAATGCCTTGATCTGACGGGAAATATCCTGCCCTCCATAAATGGGAAGCACTTTGATCCCATGCATATATTTTGCAAGTTTCCGGATTTCTTCCGCACTCTGGATGGCCAGTTCTCTTGTCGGAGAAAGTACGATTGCCTGCGTTTTTTTATTATTAGGGTCCACTTTCATCAAAAGAGGGATTCCGAAAGAAGCCGTCTTTCCGGTCCCGGTCTGTGCCTGACCAATCACATCTACCCCACTCATCACAACCGGAATCGCCTGTGACTGGATAGGTGTTGCCTCTTCAAATCCCATCTCTTTGATTGCCCGCAGAAGCTGCGGATATAACCCTAATTCTTCAAATTTAACTGTTTCCATTTTCATCCTTTTCTTTTTGCCAGGTTTCGACTGCCATGCCGTTACAATGTGGTTCCCATGGTCACGTCTTCAGTTTCATCAAGCCCCCCTACACAATAATTGTTCCGGCTGAATTTCTTCACCCGGTAAAGCATATTATCTGCTGCATGCAAAAAATCCCAGCTGCGGTTTCCCTTGCGCGGGATTCCCCAACAGACTCCCTGCGAAATCGTCACTACCGGAAGTGCCTTGGAAAACCGGTGCTCCATTTCCAGTGCAAGTACACGTCTGCGCAGCTCCTCTGCATAGGAAACTGCCTGTTCCCATGTCACATTCGCATAGATAATGACAAACTCATCCCCTCCATACCGTGCACAGAATCCTTCCGCTTCCTCCACCAGATTACGGATTGTATTTGCGATACTTACCAGACACCGGTCTCCTTCCTGATGTCCGTAATTATCATTATATTCCTTAAAATAATCAATATCGAGTATTTCCATCGCAACCGGAATATCATTCTCCTGCGAATAGGCAAACACCTCTTCTGCATAATCATTCAGACGGAACCTGTTTGCCATACGCGTCAACGGATCCTGCTCGGAACGCTCCTGTAATACAAGATTCTTTCGTTCCGCCTTCATTCTGGCTTTGCGCATATTTTCCAGATTTTTGCGCAACGTAATCATACTCGAAAGCATGTTGCGCGTCACTACTTCATTCCGTTCAGACAATTCATAGTAAAGCCCTGCCGCCTGCAGATATTCCGCATTCTGGTTATGCTTCCGGTAAAATTTCATCTTCAGGGACAGAACTTTCAGCTGCAGATTAATGATCTTAAAATTCACCACCTGTGGTTCGATTACTTCAATGATACGCCAGAACGATTCATCCTGGTCCGTTTCCAGCAACACCAGACAACAACGGTAATAATCCGAAAAAAAGTCCAGTACCGTCAGATTATCCGGAAGATTCTGATGGATCATCTGAATACTCTCATTCCGCTTCTGTACATCTCCCATCTTGTGATAATAAATTACATCCACGATGTCGATAAACAGCCGCTCTGTAAGGGCAACCTGTTCCCAGCCATCTTTATGCAGATACTCCAGATATGGTTTTGCTTCCTCCAGACGATCCTGCAGGATCAGACATTCTGCCATATTTCCATAAAAAGCATACATATAAAAATTATACTTTTCATCCTTCTGTTTTGTCTGCAAAATCTGATAAGCTTCTAAAAAAGAATTCTCGGAATCTGCATAATGCCCACACTCCAGATACAATAACCCCATATTGATCAGAATCATAATCTTTTGCATTGGAAGATCATATGTATCACTGTCCTTAAGACCATTCATATAATAGTCAAGCGCAAGCGATGGATTTCCTCTGCTCATGGATGCGATTCCCAGAAAATTGTAACAACGCACCACAAGTTCCCATTCCTCTGCACGGTCCAGATACGTCAGTGCCTCTGTCATCATATGGAAAAAATGTGCTCCGTCATTTAATTCATAATAGATTTCCCCACCATAAAAGAAACCGAATCCCATCAGCTTTGGATCATCTGTTTCCCGTCCATACGCTATGATATCCCGACAGCATTCCAACACCACGTCCGCATTGGTTTCCCGATTTTCCAGAACTGTATGAATCCACTGTTGTACGGTTGTATTGTACTGGTTAAATTCCATATTTTATCCCTCTTAAGCTGAGATACCTCTTGATTATGTACGGTTTTTTCGCATAAAGCTCCAAAACCGTTTACATTTTATTGTATTAGAAAAAACTATGAATGTCAATCCAGCGTATCCATCGCCATCTGCGGAAGATACTCTTTCGGATCCACAGCTTTTCCATCTTTTTTCAGCTGAAAATAGACGTTACTGCCTTCGGTTGTATAATATTTTGTCGGCTCACTGACATAACCCAGCACCTGACCAGCTTCCGGCGTATCCCCTTTTGCAAAATTCAGTTCCTTCAACTGTCCGTAAACCGCAGCATATCCGTCACCCAGATCCTGTATCACAGTACATCCCGTCTCTTCATTTTCCTGAATATCTGTGATTTTTCCCTTTGCCATTGCAAATACTTTGTCATTGACTTTTCCGCTGATCACCATAGCAGGATTGCATCGGTACTGCTCTAACGTGGGAAAATAAATGGTGGAATCCATGCTATAATCCAGAAGAACATCTCCTTCTATTGGCCAGACAGCAGAACTCTTATCAAAATGTTGTGTCACCGCAGCCGCTGTTTCTACAGCTTTTTCCTCGTCCTGTTTCTGCTCCTGCTGGGTTTCCTCCTGCTCCATCTTTTCCTGTTCTGCAAGCTTTAATGCCTGTTCTTCTGCTTTTTTTGTTGCATCTTCCACAGTTGTTCTCGGTTTTACTTCGTAGGAAGCCGGTGTCTCCTGCTGTGTTGTTTCTGCAATTTCCTGTTCTGCTTCCCTGCGTTCTTTTCCTTTATCCGTGGCATATACACTGACAAATCCAATCACTCCCGCTACCAGACATGCGACAGTGGCTATATACTGTTGTTTTCTCATTTGGCTTACCTCCATCATCATTTCGTTTTATGGTCTTTGATGATAGTATGGACTGCCCGCGCTGTTTTTATACAGCACTCCTGTGATCATAAATAATATTGGAGAGCTGTGCAAACTGCTCTAAAGAAAGTGCCTCTCCACGAATATTAACCGGTACGCCAAGTTCCTCAATACATGCCTGCAGTTCTTCTTTCGGAAGACCGAATGCACCATAATTGGCAAGCCCGTTTGCCAGTGTTTTCCTGCGCTGATTGAACGATGCCCGGATCACCTGAAACAGCAGTTTTTCACTTTTTACGGTAACCGGCGGTTCACTGTGTCGTGTCAGACGGATCACGGCACTGCCGACTTTCGGCTGCGGCATAAAACAGCTTGGCGGAACATTGACTACGATTTCCGGTTTTGCGTAATATTGCACCGCCAGGGAAAGTGCGCCATATTCCTTGCTTCCCGGTCCTTCCTGCATACGATCCGCTACTTCTTTCTGTACCATGATCGTGATACTGTCGATCGGCACATGGCTTTCAAACAATCCCATGATGATCGGAGTCGTAATGTAATACGGAAGATTTGCAACGACCTTGATCGGCTTCCCGTTATTTTTTTCTTCCGCAAGTTTTGAAATATTTACTTTTAAAATATCTTCATTCAATACATCAACATTATTATATTCCGCAAGCGTATCTTTTAGAATCGGAATCAGATTGGTATCTATTTCCACTGCCACTACCGCGCGTGCCGCCTCACAGAGATATTGTGTCATGGTTCCGATTCCCGGACCGATTTCCAGCACAAAATCATCCTTTGTGATCTGCGCAGCTTCTATAATTTCCTCTAAAATTCCTGTATCAATCAAAAAATTCTGTCCAAATTTTTTCTGAAAATTAAACTGGTATTTCTGCAATACTGCAATCGTGTTCTTAGGATTTCCTAATGTAGCCATGTTATTCCTCTCTTTCTATAATCGAAAAAGAGCTGCCTCCGTGGTTTAAGAGACAGCTCTTCGTTTCGTTTTATTATGTGATTAGCCCTGAGAGATTGCTCCAGTTGGGCAAACACCAGCACATGTACCACAATCAACACAACTATTTGCATCGATCTCGTACTGAGAAGCACCTGCAGAGATTGCTCCTACAGGACACTCGCCTGCACATGTACCACAGCTAACGCATGAATCAGAAATAACGTATGCCATAATAAAATCCTCCTTATGAATAATGATCATTATTGCCTTATTGGCTTAATGGTATTCTAGTACAAACCCGTCCAAAGCGCAAGCATTTCGGCAAATGTATTTAATTTGATGCATGATCATAAGAAAAATTTTATCGTTCCAGATTTGCAAACTTCGTGTATTCCGGCAGCCATGCGAGGTTCACCGTACCGATCGGACCATTACGCTGTTTGGCGATAATGATTTCTGAAATTCCTTTCAGTTCCGTATCCTTGTTATAATAATCATCACGATAAATAAACATCACGACATCGGCATCCTGCTCGATCGCTCCGGATTCTCGCAGATCGGAGAGCATCGGACGATGATCCGGTCTCTGCTCGACTGCACGGGAAAGCTGGGACAAAGCAAGCACCGGTACATTCAGTTCACGGGCAAGTGCTTTCAGGGAACGGGAGATGTCCGAAATCTCCTGCTGCCGGCTGTCTGTACTCCTGCCGGACCCAGACATCAACTGCAGATAGTCAATGATGATAAGTTTCAGATCATGCTCCAGCTTATATTTACGACATTTACTGCGCATCTCGGAAATACTGATTCCCGGCGTATCATCAATGATCAGTTCGGAATCCCCTATGATTCCGGCTCCTTCGACGAGTTTCGCCCAGTCAGCATCCGACAGATTACCGGTACGAAGTGCCTGTGCATCTACACGGGATTCCAGGGAGAACAGTCGGTTTACCAGCTGCTCCTTCGACATTTCCAATGAAAATATCGCCGTGCACATGTTTTCATGAAATGCCACATACTGTGCAATGTTTAAAACAAACGCTGTCTTTCCCATAGACGGACGGGCTGCAATCAATACCAGATCCGATGGCTGTAATCCTGCTGTCCGGTAATCCAAATCAATAAACCCTGTCGGTATTCCCGTAACATTTCCGTCTTGCTGTGACGCTTTTTCAATCTTTTCCAGTGCGTTCATGACAACCTGACGAATCGGCACATAGTCTCCACCGGTACGGCTTGACAACAATGCAAAAATATCATGTTCGGTCTTATCCAGAACACTTTCGAGCGATTCTTTGCCCGCATAGCACTCATTCTCTATCTCTTCCGTGACCCGGATGAGCTTCCGCTTCATGGAATTTTCTTTTACAATATTACAATAATATTTGACATTCGCGGATGTCGGAACCGCACGCACCAATTCTCCAACGAATTCCAGACTGGAGACTTCCTGTGGTACATCCTTTTCCTTGAGTTTATTCTGCAGTGTAACCAGATCCACCGGCTGTCCGCTGCTGTACAATTCGATCATCGCATCAAAGAGAATTCCATACTGCTTGTGATAAAAATCTTCCTGCAGAAGGATCTCCATGGCTGTGACAATGGCATCCTGATCCATGATCATGGAACCAATGACCGACTGCTCGGCTTCCAAACTGTTCGGCATCACCCGCTTGATCAGCGTTTCTTCCAAGCGAACTTCCTCCTATTCCTCAACAACCTGAACACGCAGTGTTGCGGTTACCTTTGGATGAAGCTTCACCGGAATCTCATAAGTTCCAAGAGCCTTGATGGATTCGCCCAGCTGCATCTTCTTTTTATCCAGATCCAGCCCTGCCTGCTCTTTTGCAGCCTGTGCAATTTCCTTGGTGGAAACAGACCCGAAAATACGTCCGCCCTCACCGGATTTGATCTTTACAACAACTTTCTTTGTTCCGATCTCCTCCGCCAGTTCCTTTGCGTGCTCTAAATTTTCAGCTGCCACTTTGTCTGCATGCTGATTCTGCAATTTGAGGTCATTCAGATTCTTTGTCGTTGCCTCTACTCCAAGTTTCTTCGGCAGAATTGCATTGCGTGCATAACCGTCACTCACATTTACGATTTCGCCCTTTTTCCCAAGAGCTTTCACATCCTGTAATAAAATTACTTTCATTCCTGTATATCTCCTTCTTCAAGCATTTCATCAATGGTCCGCATAATGGCATGTTTTGCCTCGGAAATCGTACATCCCGTCAACTGTGCACCAGCCACATTCAAATGACCGCCGCCACCCATTCGTTCCATGATTAACTGTACATTAATTTCATCAATAGAACGTGAGCTGATGTATATTTTTCCTGCATACTCTGTCAGCACAAAAGATGCCTTGATTCCTATAATATTGAGCAGCTCATTTGCTGCCTGCGCGCCGACAATCGTCGGACTTTCCACGTCCTCACTCGGACAGACAGAAATTGCAAATGCACCGCGGTATACTTCCGCATGACGCACTGCCTCCGCACGGGCTTTATAGCATGCCATATCATTTCGCAGCATTTTACGCACACGGGTCACTTCTGCCCCGGAGCGTCTGAGATATGCTGCCGCCTCAAATGTACGGACACCTGTTTTGGTCATAAAGTTATTGGTATCAATCAAAATACCTGCATAAATGCAGTCTGCCTCTGCCGGAGAAAGCTTAAATCCTTCCTGGAAATACTGTAAAACTTCTGCTACCATCTCACAGGCAGAAGATGCGTATGGCTCAATATAGGACAGCAGCGGATTTTCAATCACTTCACTGCCCTGACGGTGATGGTCAAATACAACAATTGTATCGGTACGCGTAAGCAGTTCCGGGCATTCCGTATAACTTGGACGGTTCGTGTCCACCACCATAACAAGGGAATTGCGACTTACCTCTTCAATCGCAATCTCACTATTGATAAACATGTCTTCCGGATAGCCTTTTCCCGGAGTAAAACATTCCATAAGCGGCCGGATGGAAGTTGTTGGCTCATTGATCACGATCTGTGCCTTTTTTCCAAGCACACGGGCTGCACAGAAAATTCCAATCCCTGCACCAAGGGAATCGACATCTGTCAGGCTGTGCCCCATGATAATCACGTTCTCACGGCTCTCAATAATTTCATGCAGCGCATGTGCCTTAACCCTCGCTTTTACACGGGTGTTGCGCTCCACCTGTTTTGCCTTGCCTCCAAAATATGCAATGTCCTCACCATTTTTGACAACGACCTGATCCCCACCTCGTCCGAGTGCCAGATCAATTGCCGCACGTGCCTGCTCATAGTTCTCGTTATAAGAAGTCCCCTTGATACCGACACCGATACTCAGCGTAACCGCCATCTCATTGCCAACTTTGACCGTCTTGACATCTTCAAGTACACTGAACCGGTCATCCATAAGCTTCTGTAAATATTTATACTTAAATACTACAAAATACTTGTCTTTTTCGATTTTGCGGACAAGCGCGTCCATCTTTGAGAAATACTGGTTCACTTTTCGATCGACAAGCGCAATCAGAAGCGAACGCTTCACATCCTCGATACTGTCAAGTGCTTCGTCATAGTTATCAATATAAACAAGTGCCGATACCTGCTTCTGATCCAGATTTTCCTGCTTGCAATGCTGCAGTTCGGTCTCATCAAACAGATACAGTGCCGTCAGAAATTCATCGGAATCCTTCACGTCAATTTCCTTGCTCTCCTCCATGATATCGTCAAAATAAATACGATTCAGGGAAATCCGGAAAATGCGCTCCTTTTTTTCAATCGTAATATTCTGTGCATCTTCGTGTTTCTGAAGAAACTCACGGGTAATATTGGAAAAAAGGGTTGTAATTGATTTATGATAGTTTCTCCCCACTCCCGTCAGCTCGGAAAAGCGTTCATTCACCCAAAGAATTTTTCCTGTATAGTCCAACAGCGCATATGGAATTTCAAACTCATTCAAAAGTTTTTTCTGTACCGTTGCATACTGTGTGGCAAAATTGATAATCTCATTTGCAAGCCGCGGTCTGGTATTATAATATAATCCCAGTTCCAGTACAAAATAGATAGCAATAAATACCGTCAGCAAAAAGCCTGCCGTCACATCGTAAAAATAAAGCCCCACATCTGCGAGTGTCATCGGGATCGTCAGCCACAATGGCCAGCAGAGATACGATCTCAGTTTTCCCTTAAACCGAACCTTTGATTTCATTTACGCTCCTGTTCTTTCCACATCATCGCCCAACTGTGGAATATACCCCCACATCAATAATCTATAGTATAACATTTTCCCTGTGCAAAATAAAGACCTTACTGAGATAACAAAAACTGCCCCATTTTCATGGAGCAGTTTCGTCCAATGCATCACAGATGTATCTGTGTTATCCGTTTTCTTTTGCAATTTCCACAATGGATTTGCTCAGTCCTGCAATCCCCTGAATATCCGATGGGATAATAATCTTGGTTGCCTGACCGTCTGCTGCCTTGGCAAATGCCTCCAGACTCTTAATCTGAAGTACCGCATTATCCGGAGCAGCTTCTTTGAGCATACGCAGACCATCTGCATTGGCCTGCTGGATCTTTAATGTAGCCTCTGCCTGACCTTCGGCTTCCTTGATGGTTGCTTCCTTCTGTGCCTCGGCACGCAGGATTGCAGCCTGTTTTTCAGCCTCTGCATCGAGAATTGCAGACTCCTTATTTCCTTCTGCAACCAGAATTGTAGATTTTTTCTCACCTTCTGCACGCAGAATGGCTTCACGCCGCTCGCGCTCTGCCTTCATCTGTTTCTCCATGGCATCCTGAATTGCCTTTGGCGGAATAATGTTCTTTAACTCCACACGATTTACTTTGATACCCCACGGATCTGTTGCCACATCCAGCGTTGCACGCATCTTGGTGTTGATGGTCTCACGCGATGTCAGTGTCTCATCCAGTTCCAGATCACCAATGATATTACGAAGCGTCGTAGCAGTCAGATTTTCAATTGCCATGATTGGATTTTCCACACCGTATGCATACAGCTTTGGATCCGTGATCTGAAAATATACAACCGTATCAATCTGCATTGTTACGTTATCTTTTGTGATTACCGGCTGTGGTGGGAAATCAACCACCTGTTCCTTCAACAATACCCTTTTTGCAATACGGTCAATAAACGGCACCTTAAAATGCAGCCCTACCGACCATGTGGTAAGATACCCTCCAAGTCTCTCCACAACTACCGCATGCGCCTGTGGAACAATTTTCACACAGTTCACAATAACGACCAATGCAATGATCACTACAATGAGAATTACAACAGGCATAACTTTTTCCTCCTTTACCTATACCTTTTCTACTATAAGTTTGACACCACTGATTGCCAGAATTTTTGCTTCTTCTCCCGGTTCAATGATCTCATTATCATTACGGGTACGCACCGTCCACTCCTGTCCATGAACAACTGCCATCCCGGTCTGATCCATATTACTGACGCGCTCGGAAATCCGTATATTTTCCCCAATCAGGCTATCCGCGTTTGTTCTTTGCATTTTGGCATTTACATATTTACGCGCCCACGGTCTTGTCGCAGCAAGCAAAAGAATGGATACCACTAAGAATACCAGAAACTGCACCACCGGATTTACTCCTGCCATTGCCATAACCAGTGCCGCAAGTGCACCTGCGGCAAACCATATGCACGTTAGTCCGATTGTTGCAAGTTCTCCCAGAACAAACACAATCAAAAGTACTATCCAAAGCAATTCATACGGATTCATCGCTCTTATAATTATCATAGACTCTCCCTCTTTTCTGCCACTTTTTTATTTTAGCGGATGCACAGAATACATACCGGCATTTTCCATCCGGATCACAAATGCTTTTGCAAATCCGGCTGCTTTTGCATAATGCTGAATCTGTGGCTGTTGCACCAGTTTTAAGTCCCATCCGTGCATCTGCACGATTTTTGACACGATGGAAAGTCCAAGTCCGTTTCTCCCATCGCTTACCCGCGCTTTGTCCCCACGCGTAAAAGGATCAAACAAATGCTGCGCCTGTTCCTCTGGAATCAGAATTCCGCTGTCTGCCACCAATACATAAATCCGCTCCAGCTCCCTATAAGCAAACAGTCCGATTCTTGTTCCCTTTGGATTGTGCTGCATGGCATTTGTCAGAAGGTTTGTCACTACACGGGATAACTGAAGTTCATCCGCCCAGACCGGTATCGTTTCCTCCGGAATATCTGCTGTCAGTGTCATTCCGTTTTCTTCCATCTCTGCATACAGCATTGCCGCATTTTCTCTGAGAAGTTCACACAAATCAAGTGTTTTTCCATTTAATGCAAACCCTTCACTATCCAGTTTTACATATTCAAACAGCAAATTGATCAGATTTCCGATCCGAACCGATTTATTCTGGATGGCGTTCAGATATTCCTGCTGTTTTTCCGGTTCCTGTACCATATGATCCGCCAATGCTTTTGCGTAACCGGATACGGTCGTGACCGGTGTCCGAAGATCATGTGCGATATCGGAAAGCATCAGATTCCGCTTGCGGTCAAACTCTCTCTGCTGCTGTTCGCGCTCCTCCTGGATCTGATGAAACTCTGCCATCACAATCCGCGCGAACGTTATCGCACCCAAAATATAAGGAAGCAGCATACACACCATTAACAGCAGAAGAACCACAAACAGCAGGATGGCTTTCCATCCTTCCATCTCCTGTACGACGACGGAACTCCTTGTCGCCGGAAGTGCATTGCCCAGCCAGTCCTGTAACCTTTCCCCTGTCCACTGCATCATTCCCTGCAGCGGTGATGGCAAAAGCATCCGGACGGCATTTACTATCAGCAATAACAGAACACATATGATAAAAATAAACAGATCCGTCTTTCCAACGGATGACTGCCTCTGGTAATCCGGGAAAAAAACTTTCATCACCACAGGCATAACCGCCTGGCTGATCAAAAAACTGATCAGCGACTGTGCAACTGTCACCAGTACAAGGATATAAATAAACCGTTTGATCAAAAATGCCTGTAAATCACGCATTGCTATTTCTCCAGCCGATAGCCCAATCCGCGGATGGTTCGAATATAAGCTGCCGGGTCTTCATCAAGTTTTGCCCTCAGCTTGCTGATGCAGACCATAATATTATTGTCTGCAACCACATAAGTGTCACCCCATCCCTGTTCATAGATCTGTTGTTTGGTAAACACTTTCCCCGGATGCTTCATAAATAACTCCATGATCCGGTACTCTACCGAAGTCAGTTCAATCGGTTCTCCATTTTTTTTGAGTACGCAGCCTTCCGGATCCAGTTCCAGATCCCGGACGGTCAGCATACCGGATGACAGTTCCGCTGTCCCCAGCGCATAAAACCGACGGATATTTGAATTGACACGTGCTACTGCCTCCAAAGGATTGAACGGTTTTGCCAGATAATCATCTGCCCCGAGATTTAACCCCAGAATCTTCTCGGAATCCGCATCCTTTGCCGAAAGTATCATAACGGGAATATTGCTTGTTTTACGTAATTCCTGCAACACATGGTATCCGTCCATCTCCGGCATCATAATATCCAGCAGACACAGATCCACATGTTCTTTCTTTAGCAGTTCCAGTGCCTGCTTCCCGTTTTCTGCCTCAATAATCTGATAATTTTCATTTTCCAGATACAGCCGGAGAAGCGTTCGTATCTCCGGCTCATCATCTGCAATTAAAATCGTATAATTCATACATTCTCCTGCCGGAAAGGTGAATTCACCGGATCCGCCTGCTGTGTAAATCCGTTTGAACCAGCCGGGTTTGCATAGCACAGTGCCTCATACAGTGCGGCATGTGTTGCATTCACATATGGTGACACATAAAAGACTGCAAGAATTCCAAGTGTCAGTCCGGATAAAATGTACCATCCGATAAAGGACAGATCCAGAACAAATGCTTTCCATTTCTGTCCCTGCATCATACGCTTGCTTTCCGCGAATGCCTGCTCTTTGGTCATCTGTGGGTTATCTGCCAGAAGGTACGGAATCATCATATATTCATATGCCTTTACAATACCCGGAATGATAAAAAGCAATGACCATAAAACCGTAAACAGATCACGGAAAAACATTGTCTTTGCAACATTCCTGTAATTATTGTCAAATCCATATCCAATGTTCCCAATCTGTGCCGGCTCATTTAAGTTGCGGATAAAGAATCTCCTGCATCCAACCTCAAACGGATTTATGATAAATACATCAACCAGAAGTATAAGGACAAAAATCACCAGAAAAACAACTATGAGTATGCCGATGGCGATCGCTGCTGCGACCATACCGCCCATCACTCCCCTGTTTCCTGCTTTCAGTCCGTCCTTAAAGCCTTCTTCAAGCCCAGCCTCAAAATCACGCAGTGAACCATCATCACTGTCATAATCGCTGTCATAATCATAGGAACTGCCTGCCTGATTCTCCGATCCATGTAAGGAACCGGTTGCACTGCTGAGGTTGCCCGAAGCAGCTCCGCTTCCCCCTGCAATCAGTGTCAGCAACAGGCTGATCAGAATACATTTCCAATAATTTCGTTTAAATGTTGCTTTCGCCCTTCCCTTTAATTGTGCGCGACTCCACATATCAAATTCCTCCATTTCCTTTTTGATAATATCATCATAACACCAAATCCTTATCTTAAAAATCGCTGCACCTTAACGTTACCTTAACAACGTGTATTTAATTTGCCTGTTTCTTCTTCGGCAAAAGAAGGCTCAGCAGAAGGGAAACAATAATCATTGTACGGTCATTAAATTCGCAATTTTTTAACATTTTGATCCCCTCATACATGATTGAACCAAACATCATAACGGTACATCCGCCAAGCACTGCCTGCGGCAGCGAATTAAAAAATGCTCCGAGTGGCGGGAACAAAGAAGCAAGAATTAAAATCAGTGCCCCAATAAAAATCGTAAAACGGTTGATCACCCTTGTCATGGTAACCAGTCCGACATTCTGGCTGAACGATGTCAGCGGCAAGCATCCAAAGCATCCGGAAATTGCACTGGAAAATCCATCCACGGCAAGTGAGCCCTGAAGTTCCTCCATTTTAAGGTCACATCCAAGTGCTCCGGTACACACAGCAGTTGTCGCGCCAGTTGTCTCTGCTGCAGAAACCAGAAAAACAATCGCAATGGTTAAAAAGGCTCCAAGATTAAATACCGGCTTGTGACTGGTAAAAAACACAAGTTTTGGAATGCTGAAAAATCCTACCTGATCAATGGTCTCCTGAATTCCGGAGAAATCCACCATAGGTGCAATCCCTGCAACCGTAAATATAATAGAAAGAATATATCCGAAAATAAGTCCTACCAGAATATTCAGATTCTTATAAACGCCCTTTAACACATATCTGGACACCAGACACACGATAAGTGTCAGAGCACCTACCAGCAGATGATACCATGCCCCGAACCAGAGCTGCACTGCAGACGATCAGTACGGATGCCAGATTTGCTACAAACATGGCAAGCACATGTTGAAGGCCAAACGGAATTGCTTTTCTCATGTATAGACAAAGACAGTTTATCATCTTATTGCCCATAGTGTCAAACAGGATTTCCCGGTTGCGGTATAATTATCATCTGTGCTATACTATGAACAATTAGCGTGTGAAAGCGTACAAAAGAGGAGGATTTATTTATGACATCTGCACAAATATGCATCATGATTGCCATTATCGTATACCTTATTGGTATGATCTATATTGGTTTCCGATGTTCCAAGAAAAACAACAGTACTGACGATTTCTATCTGGGTGGCAGAAAACTCGGTCCTTTCGTAACCGCGATGAGTGCCGAAGCTTCCGACATGAGCAGCTGGCTTCTGATGGGACTTCCGGGCGTTGCTTACCTCACCGGAATTTCAGATGCCGGATGGACAGCAATCGGACTGGCTGTTGGTACATACATTAACTGGCTGATCGTTGCCAAACGTATCCGCCGCTATACGCACACCTGCAACAATTCCATTACCATCCCATCGTTCTTCAGCAACCGCTATCGCGATGAAAAAAAGATGCTGCAGGTCATTGCTGCTATTTTTATTGTTATCTTTTTTATTCCTTATACGGCCTCGGGATTTGCCGCATGCGGAAAACTTTTTTCCAGCTTATTCGGGGTAAATTATCTGACCGCCATGATTATCAGTGCTATCGTAATTGTAGCATACACAACACTTGGCGGATTTCTTGCTGCTTCCACAACGGACTTTATCCAGAGTATCATCATGTCGGTTGCTCTGATTGTAGTTCTGATCTTTGGTGTAGAAACTGCTGGCGGTATCGGTGCCGTTATCCACAACGCCTCCGAGCTTCCGGGCTATCTTTCCATGACACTTTCCTATGATGTAAACACCGGAAAGGCCGCTCCTTACAGTGCCCTGACCATTGTTTCCACTGCCGCATGGGGACTTGGATATTTCGGTATGCCGCATATCCTGCTCCGTTTTATGGCAATCGAGGATGAGAAAAAACTGAAACTGTCCCGCCGCGTTGCAACCATCTGGGTCGTAATCTCCCTGTTCGTTGCCGTCTTTATCGGTGTGATCGGTTATACCATGAGCAAAGTCGGCGCACTGGAGATGCTGACCGGATCGAATTCCGAAACCATTATCGTAAAAATTTCCGCCCTGCTCTCCCAGCACGGTGTGATATTTGCCCTGCTTGCGGGTGTGATTCTCGCCGGCATTTTAGCTTCCACCATGTCCACTTCGGACTCGCAGCTGCTGGCTGCATCTTCTGCGGTTTCTTCCGACATTCTCGGTGCTTTCCGCAAAGATTCTTCCAACAAAAACGGAAGCATGGCAGCCGCAAGAATTACACTCCTTGTAATTTCTGTCGTTGCCGCATTCATTGCCAGAAATCCGGACAGTTCCGTATTTGCCATCGTTTCTTTCGCCTGGGCTGGATTCGGTGCCGCATTCGGACCGGTTGTTCTGTTTTCCCTGTTCTGGAAACGTACCAACAAATGGGGCGCACTTGCCGGTATGGTCTGCGGGGGTTCCATGGTATTTATCTGGAAATACCTGATCCGCCCGCTCGGTGGTATCTGGAACATCTATGAACTGCTTCCTGCATTCCTGATTGCCTGCGCTGCGATCGTAATCGTCAGTCTGCTGACACCAAAACCTTCCAAAGAAATCGAAGAGGAATTTGACCGGGTCGCACAGATGAAATAAATCTTTTAACTTTGTATACCAAAAATGTCGGTAGATATCTGACAGATATCTACCGACATTTTTAATTCTTATTTTCAATTATGCTTTGATCCTAGCGGCGGATCTTTACAGACTTCACACTGCTGTATGGACTGTAATACTTTGTTCCATCTACCGTAACATAGCTGCGGATCTTGTAATAATAAGTTCCTTTGGTGAGTTTGGCCCTTGTATAAGACTGCATCTCACCATCTTTTGTAGCCGCAATCTTCTTGTATCCATAATCATATGCTCCCTTGGAGCGGTAGATTTCATAGCCGGTAACGGAAGTACCTGGCAGCCATGTGATACGGACTTTTGATCCGTGTGCACGCAATCTTGTGATAACCGGCTTCTCCGGCTTAATAATAAAGCTTGTCTTTGCAGATCCCGTATAATTACCGGTTCCCACTACCATAACAGCAGCTTTTCCCGGTGCACCATTGTCACTGTAATTCAGATAGTAATCCGAACCTTCTTTTAAAACAATGTTATTTAATGTAACGGTAACTTCCGGTTTTACGGAAGATCCCGTATATCTTTGTGCTGCAATCTTACTGATCACCGCATTTGCAAGGTTATTGGATGAAACCGTTGTATTTCCGTTTCCATGATTTACGATACGGAAATAAACCGTCCGGCTTCCATAATAATTTCCGATTCCGTTAATTGTAACGGATGCTGTGCCGATATTGCGGTTGTTGCTGTAAGTAAGGGTATAATCTCTTCCCTCATACAGATATCCGCCATTCAGCCATACCGATACAGACGGACGGATATCATATCCGGTGTATATCTGGTCAACGATTGTACCAACGGAAGCATTTGGAATATAGTACGAATAGGTATTGCTGCTGTTATTGGTTCCTGTTACCTGAACCGGAATCTGCAGGGGAATTTTACCATCCGGACGGTTCAGTGTCAGTGTTGTAGACCCTGTCGAATTTGCGATCAGTTTTGTTCCGCTGATATAGGCAACCGCAGTATTGGATACATACATATTCAGCCCCTGTACAATCGGGCAGTTTGCATTGCCTGGCCAGTGATTCGATACCTTAATGTTTTCATAGCATCCGGATAAATCTTTCGTCTGTCCGACAGACATCTGGATATAGGTTCCAATAGATGACGGAACAACAATCTGGTCAGAAGTAATATTGCTCTCTGCAACCTGAAGATTAGTTACGGTTGTTGTCTGGTTGTTTGGTGCCGTATAGGCAGTTCTGGTTACCGTGTTGGCAAATTCCTCTACCCAGTAGTGATATCCATTGTAATATACATGTCCGATTCCGACAGCTGTAAACTGGCTGTTTAACATATTTCTACGCTGTTCCTGTCCGGAATAATTTGCATTGTCTTCCCGCATTGCGTTGTGAAGTGCAGATGCTGAAGAATAATTCACACCGATATTCTCTGCATAAACTCCCGCATAGACACCGTTTTCACTGTAAGCAGTATAATAATTTGTGCCATTTGGTCTGGTGTGTGAATACGAAAGTGCAATCTCTGCTGCACGTTTCATGGCTACCTGCTCCAGTGCATAGTCGTAAGTAAGCGGCTGCAGATTATTACAATATGTCTTCGTGTAATTGTTTGCATCCCAGTACCATGCATCGGATAAATTTCTGCGCATACTGTTGATCATGCCATAGACATTTCTGGCATCCGTCTGTCCGTATGTAACCTGAATACTTACGTTCCGTGTACCGGTTGTTGCAGCCATCACATTGCCCGCATACCCCAGTGGAAGCAGTGAAACAATCAGGACAAACGCAAGCAGACGCCTGAGTACATTGTGCGTTTTGGTTTTTCTCATAATCTTGATCCCTTCCTTTATTTTAAAATTTTGTTATCCCTATTGTACGCTTTTTAGCGGCTTCCCGCAATGATAATTTCATAAAGTTTGCTTGACAAGCATAACAGAAAAGCTATACTCTAATTAGCAAACAGGTGGGTGCGCAACTCGTTTCTGCGGGCTGTCGTTTTGTCGGGGACACCGTTCGCAATTTCTAGTCTGCCTAAGAGGGAATCTTCGAAACGTTTATTACGCCCACTCCCCATTTGTCTTGATATTTACTTTATTTTCAATATGTCACTCTGTGACTGCGCAAATAGAACCGTGGGCATGCTTATTCGAAGCTTCCCTCTAAGGCAGACACAAAATCGCTCAGACGGTGTCCCCGACAAAACGACAGCCCGCAGAAACGAGTTGCGCAATCACCAATCTAATTAGCAGATGGAGAAGGGAGAAATAACAGAATATGACCTATCAGGAATTAGTTTCAAAATTAAAAGATACTTATCAGGAGAAAGATGCTTCTAAAATCAGCGAACATCTTGCCATCCAATTTAACATACAGGGAGAAGCCGAAGGTGCCCTGTATCTGGAAATTGCAAACGGACAGCTTCATGTTGAACCATATGAATATTACGACCGTGACATTTTAGTCACAACTTCAGCTGCTGATCTGCTTGCACTCGCGCAGGGCAGCCTTGACATTCTCGAAGCTTACCAGAGTGGGAAAATTTCTGCGGAAGGAAATCTTGCAAAAGCATTGCTGTTAAATGAAATTGTCACCGGTTCATCCGAAGCTCCGTCACCAGCGGAATCTGCTCCTGTGGAAACTTCGGCATCAGCGGAATCTGCTCCTGTGGAAGCTCCGGCACCGGCGGAATCTGCTCCTGTGGAAGCTCCGGCACCAGTTGAATCTGCTCCTGCGGAAGCTTCGGCATCGGAAGAATCCTCTCAGGAAGAAACTCCGGCTGCAGCACCATCCGTCCGGGTACCACGCATGTCCCGGAAAAAAAACAGAAAAAGACATAAATAATCTGTAAACTTCCTTGTGTTTTTCAGACAGCATGTTATGATAATTCATAACATAAGGTTTTTGATATAGGAAAGGAGTGAAATATATGTCTTTTTTAAACAACTTAGGACAAAAGATCAGTGATGTGAGCCAGACTACCATTAAAAAAACAAAAGATCTGGCAGATACTGCAAAATTAAACTTAAATATCTCCGAGGAAGAACGCAAGATTGATACTGCATACGAACAGATTGGAAAATGGTATGTGGAAAAACATCGCGAAGATGCCGAAGAAGATGTAAAAACCTGGCTGGATGCGATTGCCGCTTCCGAAGCCAGAATTAAGGAATGCCGTGAAAGCATTCACCAGATGAAAGGTGTAGCGATCTGCCCATCCTGCGGTGCAAGCGTGGATGCCGATGCTGCATTCTGCAGTGCCTGTGGACAGAAAATGCCGGAAAAGCCAAAACCGGAACCGGTTAAGGAAGAGGACGTCGAGGTGATTCCTCCGGAACAGCCGTCTGAGGAACCAGCTTCTGAGACCGTGTCGGAAAATGCTTCCGAAACCCAGACCGAAGCACCTGCATCTGATGCTTCAACCGAAGCTTAAAAACAGACATGGAAAACAAAAGGAGCTGTCGTGCCGCTGATATTCGCTGGTGCGATAGCTCCTTTTCTAATTTTATTAAAACGAGCTGCGCAATCTCTACTGTTTATACAAACGGGTTATAAAACCGGCTGCCATCATGATAGGTAATCACAAGTGCAGCCACGGCAAATCCAAACACCAGCGCAATACACAGATAATCATTGCGCTGTAACTTTCTTCCCATATACCAGGTACGCTTTCTGTGTTTCCCATATCCACGCAGCTCCATTGCGTTACTGATCGTGTCAATACGGCCGATACTTGTAAAAATGAGCGGGAAAATGATAGAGGCTGTACTCTTAATCCGACTCATCAACTTCGCTTTTCCAGACATCTCGATTCCACGCGCTTCCTGCGCATTTTTAATTTTGTGGAAATCATCCTGCACATCCGGAATATAACGCAGTGCAATTGCCACCGCATAGCCGATATTGTAACTGATTCCAATACGATTTAACGATGCTGCAAACTCCGACGGATTGGTGGTCACGACAAAAATGAACACCGCCGGGATAATTGTAAAATATTTCAAAATAATGTTCAGCTCATAAAACAGCTGCTCAGCGGTAATCGGATAATGCGCCGAAAGCTGCCAGAGTACATGCTTTGTACCATAAATTTTTGTTCCCTGATCCGGTGCAAAAATAAAAATGGCAAGCACATTGATGACCAGAAAGAACATAATGAACTTAAAAATAGAACCGACCTGTTTCCACTCTGTTTTTGAAATCTTAAACAGGATCAGACTAAAAACCAGCATCACAGCGAGTATACGGGTATCATAAGTAAGCATGCTTGTGATGGACCATGCCAGAAAATAGATCAGCTTTGTGACACCACACAGCCGGTCCATCCAGGTGTCTTTTTTTTCATAGGTCAATAACTTTGCCATTACCGCACCGCCCTTTCGTAATTGATAAACCGCTGCACGAACTGGGAAGGATCTTCAATTCCACATTTGACCGCCATCTCATAGAGTGACGTCTGCTTTAAATATGCCGGAGCTGTGATCGTTTCATTGGTCAATACTTTTGCCGGCGTATCAATGGTCAGAAGTTTTCCATCTGCCACAACAATCGCACGGTTGGTATATTCCAGCATCAGGTGCATATCATGTGTAATCATGATAATGGTCGTCCCCTGTGTCTCGTTGATTTTCTTTAAAAACTCCATAATTTCCGTATAATGATGATAATCCTGACCAGCAGTTGGCTCATCTAAAATCAGGATCTCCGGCTTCATAACAAGAATGGATGCAATGGTCACCCGCTTCTTCTGACCGAAACTCAATGCAGAAACCGGCCAGTTCCGGAACTGGTACAATCCACAGATTTTCAGTGTCTCATGCACACGCTCACGGATTTCTTCCTCTGGAACTCCGCGCACAGTAAGCCCAAGTGCCACTTCCTCATAAATCATAGGCTTAGAAATCATTTGATTCGGATTCTGCATGACAATTCCAATATGCTCCCCACGCTCTTTGACCGAAAGTGGTGAGATATCGTTTCCGTTCAGCTCAATTTTTCCTTTGCTCGGTTCTAAAAATCCACAGATCAGATTGGACAGTGTCGTCTTTCCGGCACCGTTTTTCCCGACAATACTGATCATTTCGCCTTTCTTTACATCAAAACTGATATCCGAAAGAATTGCTTTTTCCGGCTGATAAGAAAAATGCAGATGGTCTACTTTAAGTACCTTCTCCTGTTTTTCCTGTTTCTGCGGAATCTGCGTAGTCTCAAACCATTCCCGCACCTGTGTTTTGTATGGTTCAAAATTCATGGTTTCCACATGCTGCGGATGATCCTGTGCAGTGATGGTACATCCGGCATGTTTGAGTGCCGTGACATAGAGCGGTTCCCGAATTCCCTGTTCCTCTAAAATATTTCCAACCAGCAGATCATCCGGTTTCATGTCCGCAACAATGGTTCCGTCTCCGACCACAACAATACGGTCTACATCTTTGTACAGCACATCCTCCAAACGATGCTCAATGATTACGATCGTTTTTTTCTGTTCCTTTTGGATTCTGTCAATTAACGCGATCGCTTTCTTTCCGGTCGCTGGGTCAAGATTGGCGAGTGGCTCGTCAAACAAAAGAATATCCACATCATCAATCATAACGCCCGCCATGGAAACTCTCTGTTTCTGTCCACCGGACATCTCCGATGGTGCATGGGAAAGCAACTCTTTTACTTCTACCGTCTCTGCCACACCGTCCACTTTGCGAAACATTTCTTCCTGTGCCATGCAGTCATTTTCCAGCACAAAAGCAATATCTTCCGCAACCGTCAGACCGATAAACTGCCCGTCCGTATCCTGTAATACAGTTCCAACCATCTTGGAAAGCCCAAAAATCCCAAGTTTTTTCGGATCTTTTCCCTCGATTCTCAGCGTCCCGGTACTATCTCCCTCATACGAAAAAGGGATCAGTCCGTTGATACAATTTGATAATGTCGACTTTCCTGATCCCGATGGTCCAATAATGAGAACCTTCTCTCCGGGATAAATCTTTAAATTGATATCCCGGAGTGTCGGCTCCATCTGTGACCGATATTTAAATGTAAAGTTTTCAAATTCAATAATCGGTTCCATACGTTTTTAGTCTTCCTTTGTAAGACTTGATGATTTTGCTCCAATCTTTGTATATCCCAGTCCAAGTAATGAACCAAGTACACCTACAATAATGATATTGGCTACAAATGCACATACTCCCTGTAAGAATACTTTCTTTGCAGGTTCTGCATAAATGAGAATGTCAAGCACCGGTGCAACAACGATCCATGCGACTGCATTCGCAACAACCTGAACCACATTAAAAAGAATGACTTTCTTCTTATTAAATCCACCAGCCTTAATCTCAAAACTCTTTGCAAATAAGCCAACTAAAATCCCAAAAATTGCATCCGGGAATACCCAGCTCCACCATACACCGCCATAAAACAGTGCATCTCCGAGCGCATGTCCCAAAAGACCAATGATTCCTCCAACAACTGGTCCAAACACTGCGGCAAGAAATGCCATCACTGCGGCACGCGGCTGCATGGATGTATTCGGGATAATTCCCAGCGGAATCTGCACTTCTGTCAAAACAATGAACAATGCGGTTCCGATACCGGTTGCTACAACTTCTTTGATTCCAAATTTTTTCATAACAAGTTCCTCCTTTGTTTTTTCAGTACCTTATTATTTATGATAAACGCGCAAATGTCAAGTTTTTCGCCCTTTTTCTTTTCAGCTTCCTTTAACTTTTTGCACCATCTCCGGCAAAGTATTCCTTCACCAGTTTAACAACGACACCGGAAAGCAAAAATACTGCGATCAGGTTTGGAATTGCCATGAGTCCGTTAAAGGTTTCCGCAATGCTCCACATCAGACCCAGATCCATCGTGGCTCCTACGATGGCAATCAGTGCATACACCAGCATAAATGGCTTGTTGACACGGGAACCGAACAAGAACTCGATGCAGCGTGTCCCGTATAATCCCCATCCGATAATGGTGGAAAATGCAAAACAGCACATGGCAACCGCAGTAAAAATAGATACCCAGTTTCCGTATGTTGCGGTAAATCCACTGATTGTAAGCTCTGCACCTGCCGCCTGACCGTAACTGACCGGAACCTGGCTGCACAAAATAACAAACGCGGTAAGCGTACAGATGACAATCGTGTCTACAAACACCTCAAAAATACCGAAAAATCCCTGCTTGACCGGTTTTCTCGTGTCTGCACAGGCATGGGCAATAGATCCCGTACCAAGCCCTGCCTCGTTGGAAAAAATTCCACGGGATACGCCCTTTTTCATACTCATGAAAAAGCTGCCGACCGCGCCGCCGGTCACTGCTACCGGATGAAATGCCCCTTCTATAATGGAAGCAAATACTGCCGGAACATGACCGATATTAAGAATAATCACTCCCACTGCCAGAACAATATAGATTAATGCCATAAACGGTACCAGCTTTTCTGTCACCCGTCCAATCCGCCTGATACCTCCAAGCAGAATGAGTGCAATCAGAATCGCCAGAATGATCCCAACCACAAGATTAACAGTCGGTACCGCATCTTTTGAAATAACATGGTAATTCGTCAATGCTGCATTGATGGCTGTGGTAATCGTATTTACCTGTGTGGCATTCCCTGTTCCGAATACGGTCAGTACGCCAAACGCGGAAAACAGATACGCCAGCCAGTGCCAGTGCTTTTTCAGTCCGTTCTTAATATAATACATCGGACCGCCGACCAGATCCCCATGCACATTTTTTTCGCGGAAATGCACCGCAAGCGTCACTTCTGAAAACTTGGTACACATACCGAGAATTGCGGAAATCCACATCCAGAACACGGCTCCCGGCCCGCCGATGGCAATGGCTCCTGCCACCCCGGCAATATTTCCCGTGCCGACCGTTGCCGCAAGTGCCGTACAGACCGCCTGAAACGGTGTCATGGCTCCATCCGATGCCTCACGCTTCTTAAACATACGGCCAAATGTCACTTTCATCGCGTATGGGAACTTGCGGATCTGTAAAAACCGGGTCCGGAAACTCAATACCAGACCAACACCGATGATACAGATCATGGCTGGGACACCCCAGATGAAATTGTTGACCGCACTGTTGATTGCTTCAATTGTGGATAACATAGTTTTCTTTTCCTTCCTACGTGAATAAGCGCGTGTTTTTTGTAAAACACGCGCTTGCATTATAGCACAATTTTTGCATTTTCTCTACATCTGCGAAAAGAAACACATACTATCTTTTATCCCTTTACAAAATCAGATAAAAATATATAATAACAGACAAAACATCATCCATACAATTTTGGAGGTAACATCATGCTGAAACATATTAAAAAAACTTTTCTTCCCGTCATGCTTTGTCTTGTCCTGTGCACCTGTACCGCATGTACTTCTCTTTCCAAAGAGGAAACAGAAACTTCCGAGACGGAGACAGAAAGCGAGGTCTCTGCTTACCAGAACGTATTACGGAAAATCAGACAAAACCACATGTATCCGGGTTCTGACACCGAGTTCACCGAGTTTGACTGGGAAGAATCACTGTCGATCTACTACGCAATTGTCGATGTCAACCAGGACGGCATAAAAGAGCTTCTGCTTGATTTTGATTATGATAGTGGTCCGGACGGTGGCATTACAGTGTACACCTATGATCCCAATGCACCTACTCTGGTTCATGAAATTGGAGGGTTCTATACTTTTTCCCGTTTTTACGACAATGGAATTGTGGAAGAGGATATTTCCCACGGAAGTCCTTACGGTGGTCCTTATTCCCCCGCTCGTGCAGCCGACCCCACCACTTTCTGGCCTTATCAGGTATGGTCCTATCAGGCCGATGATGCGTCCTACACAAAAATAGGTTCTGTGACCGACTGGAATAAAAAAGAATGGGCAGACAGCATTGACGGATTTTCCTCATTTCCGGATTCCGCTGATAAGGATCACGACGGTATCGTATATCTCCTGACAAATGCCAAAGGGAAAGAAACCGCCATAGATGCTGCTGACCTGAAAAAGTGGGTGGATTCCTACCGTAAAGGTGCAAAAGAAATTCCCATCACCTATCAACGGCTCAAATAATGGCAATTATGATTGTGTATCAGGATCACAGGCTGCGTACCGCCCAACGCATCTTCGTGGATCGTGCCCGTCCATTCTGCGCACACTCCTGCGCGGACGGACGCACCACATCCTTTGCATACTCCGAATAAATGCCTGCGCGACAGCCTTCTTTTAAAGCACGCTTTACCAGCTTGTCCTCCCCGGAATGGAATGTCAGAATCGCCACGCGGCCGCCCGGTTTTAAAGCACCCGGCAGTTTTTCCATAAATTCATAAAGCACCTCAAACTCTCGGTTGACATCAATGCGAAGTGCCTGAAACGTCCGCTGACAGGTCTTTTTGATGGTTTCTTTTTTATCCTTTTCCGGCAGAAAATCGAGGGTGTCTTCAATAATCCGGCGCAGTTTTGTAGTGGTATCCACGCGGTGCCCTTTGCGGATTTCATCGGTGATTGCCTTTGCTAGTTCCTCACAGTACGGCTCATCGGAATTTTCATAGAGCATTCCGGCAAGCTCGTCCCGGCTGATCGTATCCAGACGCTCCGCCGCACTGATTCCTGCTTCCTGATTCAGCCGCAGATCAAGCGGTCCGTCCACTTTAAAGGAAAATCCGCGCTCCGGATTGTCGATCTGCATGGACGAAACGCCAAGATCTGCCAGAATAAAATCAAATCCACCCACTTCTTTTGCAATCTCATCGATCGTACAGAAATTCTGCAGATGGATGGTCAACATGTCCGCTCCGAATCCCTGGTCTGCCAGACGTTTTTTTGTCTTTGCCGACTCTGCCGGATCCACATCGGTCGCGTGGATGTGTCCTTGCCCCTGCAGCTGCTCGAGCATGGCTTTCGTGTGACCGCCGTAGCCGAGTGTGGCATCAAAACCGGTCTGTCCCGGTTTGATTTGCAGGAAATCAAGAATTTCTTTTACCATAATGGAGATATGCATGCCTGCCGGGGTGTTGCCTTTCTGGATGACATGCGCGATGGTGTCTTTGTATTTTTCCGGCTGTAGTTCTTTATATTTTTCTTCAAATTTCTTCGGGTATTTTCCTTTATAATGCACACGACGCTTGTGCGGGGTCTGGTTTTCGTTTTCCATTTTTTATTCCTTTCCTCTCCTGTCCAGGTACAGCTCCTCTTACCATTTGCAGGGCAAAACTTTATATGAGGTTGCGAAGGTATTGTTTGCAGAGTAACCTTTGAGCACTAATGATTTCAAATTTAATCTGTTTTCTATGAATACCGGTACAATTGTTTTTCTACCAGTTTACTTCCTTCATAAACAAGCCGAAGTGTAAAAAAGCGGTGCTCGTCTTCCTCGATCAGCAGTTTTAAAAAAATGGCATCTCCTTCCCAGGTCGGAAGCGCAAGCACTTCTTTTTTGTCCATCCACTGCAGATCGCCTTCATTGCACTCGATCAGCTCCCCGGTAAAACCATCCGCAGTAAACAGGCACATTTCTTCCGGCTCCGGCGCTTCATCACTGATGAATGTGATCAGCCCGCGGAACTGGTAGGAAGTCAGTGTCAGGCCGGTTTCTTCTTTTACTTCACGTAACAGGCAGTCCTCCGGTCCTTCCGTGCCTTCTGCATGTCCGCCTACACCAATCCACTTGTCTTTGTTGATGTCGTGCTGCTTTTTGGTGCGGTGGAGCATCAGGTATTTTCCGTCTTTTTCTATGTAACACAGGGTTGTCATTTTCATGGGATTTTCCTCGTTTTTTCTCATATTTGTTCCATATGCTCCATGATAACAAAATTTGCCCCGTTTTTTCAATCGAACATTTCATATTTTGCCCCATTTTTGATATATTTATTTTCTTTTTTTGCCCCGTTTTTAAATTCCAGCCGAGTTATGGTGCTCATTTGAGGTATTCTCCAATCCGGTCAATATTATAAAGCGGGGTGTTTGTCATCCAGTCCTGCTCACGGAAATCCGACATGGAAGTCCGCACCGCATGCTTGGGATGATACTTTTCACAAAAAGCCCGCAGACTTTTTGCCCGCAGATTTTCCTCTGCTTTCACCTCTACCAGAATGACCGATCCGGGTGCCTGCAGCGTGAAATCAATTTCGCCTGTAGAATTTGCCGTTGTGTAATAATATGGTTCCACACCCAGTTCCGCTATCATCTGCTGCAGCACATACTGCTCCGTCAACGCCCCTTTAAACTCTGTAAAAATCCTGTTTCCATCAATGATAACGCTTACATCCAGATCTGTCATGGCAAGCAGAAGCCCGACATCAAGCATATAAATTTTGAACGCATACAGATCCATGAAATCAACTTTCCCTACCGGAAAAGAAGTTCCCTTATAAAACGTTTCATTGTGCGTCCTCCCTGTCAGTGGAATTTATATGTAGCATTCCTTATTACTTTATATCATATTTCTTTATGGCAGAGCCGTCAACATTTTTAAGGACGTATTTGTGTTATGGTGCTACACTTTTCAGGACGTATTTATGTGATAGTGCTACACTTTTCAGGACGTTACTGTTTGCATAAATGTGGAAGGTTTTTGTTGCATCTCAGGCATTTAAATGCTATACTTGTCACAAAGCAAATACATATTTTTCCATAGCTTGGGCGGACAGTACCTGGCGAGCCGTCTATATCATATATTTTATTTTTTCATTTCAAATTATCCCGGAAAGTCTTGCTTTTAAAATTCAACTTTATTTTAACTTAATTTTGTTATAAGCAGGATTTGTATTGATATGGGATGTGTTGTCATACAGATTCTGTGGCTTACACAAGGAGGAAACTGTATGGCAAACAAAGAATACAAAAGTGATGTGTTCAGCATGCTTCTTCAGGACAAGAAACGTGCAATGGAAATTTATAACGCGATTAATGGAACGGACTATGATGATCCAGAACTGGTTGAAATGACAACTTTGGATGACAAAAGCTTTTCGCTTACCGTACGGAATGATGCATCATTCATTCTTGATGCGAATCTGAGCCTGTATGAGCATCAGTCGACCTATTGCCCGAATATGCCACTGAGGGATCTGCTTTATTTTGCAAGCATTATACAAAAAAGAATCAAGGCTCAGAAACGTGATATTTATGGTGGAAGAATCTTAAAGATTCCAGTGCCCCATTTTGTCGTGTTTTATAATGGAAAAGAAGATGCGCCGGATCAGTATGATCTCCGTCTTTCTGATGCATTTGAAAAAGAAACCGAGAATCCTGAGATAGAATTGGTCTGCCATGTTTACAATATTAACAATGGGAAAAATGTTCCATTGCTGTCAAAATGCCAGACATTGCGTGAATATATGTATTTTGTGGATATGGTGCGGAAAAATAATGAAATCAGTGGAAATCTGGAAGATGCCATTGAGAAAGCTATCAACCAGTGTATGGAAGAAAATGTGCTGAGGGATTTTCTGGCTCAACACAGGGAGGAGGTAATGCACGTGATGACATTAGACTATACATTTGAACGACGGCTGGAAATGCAGCGCGCCGAAGCAATTGAGGATGGCGAAAGGATCGGAAAAGAGATCGGGAAAGAGATCGGGAAAGAGATCGGGAAAGAAGAAAAATTGTCAGAGCAGATTCGTAAAAAAATTCAAAAAGGCAAACCTCTGGATCAGATTGCGGACGAATTGGAGGAAGTGCCGGAAACCATTCGTCCTTTATACGAAAAAATTAAGCAGGAAATGCTGCAATAAAATAAGGCAGTTTTTATTTAATCACATATTTTAACGAGGCATCTGTATCCTCATTTTTTTCCATTACCAGCACCCAGTTATCCTCTAGGGTATCCGGGTCGAGCGGTATGATATCGTGGGCATTATGCCCAGCCTTTACTTTATATTCATAAGAAAGCGATTCATTATCCTTATCAAGAAATGTCACTTTAAATTGTCCAGAGGTCGCTTTTACATTGACCTCAATTTCACTGTCACCCTTTTTTAATTCCAGTGGATCTTCCCTGTGTTTCTTTTCCGGTGTATACTCCTCTTTATACACATTTATCTCAGATTCTTTATCTATATGTTCTTTTCCGCAGGCAAGCAGACCTATTCCCATACAAGCCACTGCCAGAATTATGATTGCTTTCTTTTTCATGCAATTTCACCATCCTTTATCGTAATCACCCTGTCGGCAAACTGCGCGACTTCCTTATCATGGGTTACAACTATAACTGTTTTTCCCACCTTATTATAATCTTTCAAAAGCCCCATAAGTTCCATGCTGGTTGCATGATCCAAAGCTCCTGTTGGTTCATCCGCAAGTATGATATCCGCACCACTTACAAGTGCTCTTGCTAAAGCAATCCTTTGTTGCTGCCCACCAGACATCTGCTTTGGTTTCTTATTCAGTTGATCCTCAACCTTTAGTTTTCCTGCAGCTTCTCTGATCAGTTTCTTTCTCTCTGCACGGCTTTTCTTTGTATGTAACAATGGGAGTTCTATATTTTCATATGCACTGTATTTATCCATAAGGGCAAAGTTTTGAAATACAAAAGTAACCTTCTCTTTTCGGATTCTGCATAACTGCTTTTCACTGTAAGAACTCACATTAACTCCATCCAGCAGGTACTCCCCTTCTGTTGCCCGGTCCATGGCTCCAATTATGTGGAGTAATGTTGATTTTCCTGAGCCTGATGCTCCCATTATTGCGACAAATTCCCCCTTATCTATTCGAAGGGAGACATCCTTCAACGCAAATACTTCATTCTCATTTTTACCATATCTTTTTGTTATTTTCTTAAGTTCTATCATTCATTTTCCTCTCTGATCAACTGTACCAGATCCAGTCTGTTAATCATTAGAAGTGGTGGCACTGCTGATAATAAAATAAATACCATTATTAAGAGTGCAACAATTGGAAGCGCATAATTTCTCAGGGTAAGTCTGTATAAATATGAAAATGCAGAAGTCTCAGCCTTATATGAATGATCAACAGCAACGTATGCGATTACTGCCATAATTGAAAGAATAACCAGAATTTTTCCGATCATATTTGCAACCAGTCGCATTTTTGATTCTCCAAAGGCAAACCGGATTCCATATTCCCTTCTGTTTATAAGAATTGAAGTGCAGAACATGGTACTTACGGACATGATAGAGCATAACAATACTGTGAAAGCAAACCTTCCCTGGATATCCAGTCTTTCTTTGTTCTCTTTTTTCATGGTACTGAATTTTTCCGCAATGGAAGTAAGACTGATTTTCAAATTTTTATCCGATGCCAGCTGCAATATTTCCGGAATCTTATCCGCTGAATCCATTTTCAAATATATTTTATTCACGGTATTCAACTGCATATTATAATCGGAGATCTCCTTGTCGCTAAATGAAGTCAGAAATTTATAGTTCATATCCGATACAGGAAATGTAAATGCATCTGAACTGTCAAACCAGTTTACATCATCCAGGTATCCTTTTACAATATATTTATTACCATAATAACAATCCGTCAGGACATCATTTACCTTAATAATATCCTTATACCCTTTCCCTACGAAAAGTGGATATAATTTCTCTCCACCCTTTGAAACAGGTTCCAGCATGTCCTTTGTGATTCCAACATCTACAAAATTAAGCATATCCGTATCCATGACAATCATATCTGAGCAGTCAGGCATATCCGCATAGAATGTATCCTTAAGTACATTTTCATTACATTTTAAATATTCAGCATTTGTTGAAAGTTCATCAAAGGAAGACCAGGTTTCCTCATATGCACCACAGGATATGTGATAGTCATTTCTAATCTTCTCCTTTATTGCATTTATATCCTCTGCAAACGAAGCCTCATCTTCTACATAGCTGAATTCCATTACATAAGTTTTATCCAGGTCAGATGAAAAAACATCTCTGATTTCCTGCATCTGTTCATAAAGTGCATAATTATTTGTCAAAGCAAAAAAACAAAGGGAGAATGAAATGAAGGACAGCACAGCCCCGATAGTAATCAGCCCCTTATTTCGCAAAATTCCATTTATGATCTTCATTAATTTTTAACCCCTTCTGCCGGATGGATTTTCAGAATATACTTTACTGGTAATATGCCTGAAATAATTGAGGCTATGAAAACCATTCCCAAATACATAAACATCATACGAACAGAATCAAGGCCAAACTGCATGGTACCTCTGCATATCTGTATCGTAATCTGAACCAGCGCTGCTATGATTGCAGCTATCCCAATAATCAGGAAAAATTCTTTTATGAGCATCAAAATAATTTCCATATTCGTCTGCCCGAAAGCCTTTCTGATTGCAAGTTCCCTCTTCCTGACATTTATCCAATAATACGAAACAATTGTTACATTTATAACCGCAAACAAATACAAAAGTATACCAAGAATCGTCTGTTCATTTTCAAATCCACTCAAAACCGATTCCTTATTTTCTACATCTCCATAGGAAATACTGCTGGCTGGATATTTTTCTTTTAATATTTTTTCAAGCTGACGGTATACCGTATAAATATTATCCTTATTGGAACAAATCCTTAACTCCAATGACTGCGTTTCATTTTCATCACTGAATACATCCGTAAATGTACGTGCATTTAACACAAATGTATCTTCATATGCCGCACATTTAGCAGTATCTATTTCATCGCATATAGTTATTTTCTTATTATGAACATTCAGCGTGGTATTCTTAAAGGAAATATTATCAGGAACAATTATTTCATTTTCACCAGGTTTCTTTACATTATTTTTTAATGGATATGGCAGCCTCTCATTCTGGCATAAAATTATGTCCGGCTTGAACACATTCCCATTTTCGTCATAGTAAAATCTCAGATTTTTCAGATATACGTTACATTGCTTGATATCTTTACACATATGCGTCAAATCTTTAAGATTGATTTTTTCATTGGAATCCACATATACACTTACCATATGTGTGTATCCATATCTGATTTCTGCTTTGCAATTATTTCTCGCCTCTATAATGGCTGAAAAGCCATTATAGAGGGCGAAAAAAGCACTCAGAAAACATAATATTATTACGACTGAAACAACTTTATATCTTTTTAAGATCATATTATTTCACTTTCTCTTTTATTACTCTGCAGCATACAATGAATCTACAGCCAGTTCCTTCGTATCTGTGCTATTGTCTATTGAATGCCTGCTTGCAAACTGACAAACATCATCTGCTGATGCTTTTGCTATCGCTTTATTTTGATTATTTTTATAAACGTATCTAGTACATTTATTGCTTGTTTCCCAAGTTTCAAGCCGCACTGCAACCCTATAATCGGTTGGGGAATTAGACTCCCTATTTGTAATTTCTGTATAAGCATCTGCCGAATCTTTATCTGCTATCTTCCAATGAAAAGAGCATGTTAAAACTCCTTTTGCCCTTGCATAATCAGCATATAAATTAGCTGATTTTGTAGTACTTGCATATACACTAACTGGCACCGCAAGAATCATCAACATTGTCATTATAATAACTTTACTTTTCTTTACATTGCCCTTCATTCTTTCAATCTCTCCTTTTCTTTTTTGTGAAATCAGTGGTTAACTTTAACATACACTTTCATTCGTTAATTTCAATATTTTACAACCGAAGCGACATTTTTCTTCCATTTTTGACTAAAATTAATTATTTTATCAAACACGGAATCTGTAATCCTGCCGACAACCATATCCCAACTGCAATACTTACCGCATATTTCTGTGCGTTCAATTTCCATAAAATGAATATAAGTGCAAGAAAAAACATAACGAATCCGCATACAATTTTCCTGTACTGCCTCTTCTGTACTTCCTCTAATCTTTTGTTTTCGGAATCAATTGGACTTTGTATAATTAAACTACTTCCAGCAATACCAGCAAACATCAGGATATTCCAACTATATGAGATATGTATAGTAATTTCCATGCACAGAAACAACAACAGGCAGGAAATTATCATACACCGGAAAAGAGTTTTTGCATGATATCCTCCGCTAAACTTCCGTAATAACATAAAAGGTATAATCATCACAATTCCCTGTCGTATGGTATGTATAATACCCCCTATTACTAACACCATAGCCAAAGGTATCAATAAAAATACCATATTATCCACTGCATATGTATATATTTCCCTATCCTCTTCTGTAATTGCCTGCTGTTGAATCAGCCAACTTATGACTGCACCTGTGCATTTTTTCATTACATTGTTCTCCTGTAATTTTGCAATTGTTTTGGTGCTTTAATTTCATAAGTCATAAGACAAGATGTGGTATTTGCTTCCACATATAATCCCATATTTAATATACTGGCTATTATTTTTGCAGCCATTCTTTTAACTTTTTGCATGTTTTCTCTCCTCTCTTTAAAATTAACCACCGACTTTCTTACTTTTATTATGTAACAATACATATTTGATTTCAAGAATATAATGCCTAAAAGATCTTATACGCTCATAAATGACAAATATCCCCATTTTTTTCTATATTTATACATATGTCAAAGAATTTTTCTTCTAAAAATTACTCAACTTTCCCAGCAGATATTTCCGAGTAAAGCCTGAATAAATCCGGCTTGGGATGCAATCCTTTTGAGACTGCCTGTTCTTTATGTTTGGAATTCAAAAACCGAAACAGGTTTTTACCATGAAATACCAGCAGTAACAAAAAGTGGAATACTTCATAAGAAGAAACACCACAGGATTTCGTTATATTGGACTTACGAAGCAGTTTAGCAATCTGTAGTTCTTTTAATGCATGAAAAAATTGATTTTCGGTATGGTCATTTGGTTTATCATAAGATCAGCACCTTTCTTGGTTTTTATTGTTGTGGTGACTTTATTGTACCAAGATCAGGTGCTTTTTTATGTCAACACACGAATTTATTCAATTATTTTGCTTGAAAATCAAGTGTTTACACCAGATTTACTGGTGGGAAAGCTGAGAAAATTACAAATAATTATGTCTATTCCAGAACTTTTCTTTATTACTTTGTTTTATTTTTTGTCATCTTTGATATGCTAAAACAAAAAATTAAAATTAACAGGTGTATTGTAATGAGCAGAAATTTTAACGCAATGGGAACGCGTATTAAAATGCGTCGTAAAGAATTAAAAATGAGCCAGGCTGAACTTGCAGAAAAAATAAATGTATCCAACAACCATATTTCTTCCATAGAAACTGGAAAACAACTTCCAAGTCTTCCCACTTTTGTAGATATCTGTGAACAACTGCAAACCACACCTGATTTTTTATTACTTGGAAGTCTTCACACACACAATATCCCACAAAACATTTATGAATCTCTGCTTCTGTGTAATGAACGTGATCTTCCTATGATCAAAGATCTTGTAGAAGATTTTGTTGCCAACAAAAAACGATAAATTTCATGACCGAAATGACATAAAAACATCTTTTTTGTCATTTCGGTTCTTTTTTTCATATTTTCTTGAAAAATATGTCATGTCGATTATAATAATTACAGAATATTTTCATGGAGATTACCTATGCGAATTGCAATTTGTGACGATGATCCTCTGATCATTGAAGAACTTGAAAAATACATAAAACAATATTTCCGGAAGCATCATTTATCCTGCCCGGATATGTTATCTTTTTCCAATGGTGATGCACTTTTAGCTGATACAACTGAAAAAGATATTATATTTCTGGATGTGGAAATGCCGGGAGTCAATGGCATTTATGCTGGGAATAAATTGCGCGAATGTTACCCAAATGTCCTGATTTTTATTGTAACTTCTTTTATGGAATATCTGGATGATGCCATGCGTTTTCATGTGTTCCGCTATCTTTCCAAACCGATTGACAGGCAACGTCTGTTTCGAAATTTGGATGACGCACTTGTGCAATATCATGCACCAGTGACAAAAATTGCATACGAAACCAAAGATGGTGTTTTCACGATCTCACCATCTTCTATTGTCATGATTGAAGCTGTCTCGAAAAAAAGCGTTATTTATACACCTTCGGAAACATATCAAACAATCCATCCACTGCAATACTGGCTGGATAATCTTCCATCATCACAGTTTTTTCAGACACACCGCAGTTTTATTGTAAATATGGAGCATGTATCTGATTTTGATCACTCGCTGGTACATACGGATGTTCCACAAGCAAATGCATATCTGACTCAGCGAAAATACCATGCTTTCAAAGAAGCTTACCTGTTATTTTTGGAAAATATGAGGTGATATGATGTTAAATATTATACTTTATTTTTTTAGTAATATGATTGAAATATGTGCACTTGGAATATATTGTGAATTGCTATTCTCCCCACGATATTCCAAACGCAAACGTTTTATTTTATTGCCTGTTTTCTGTATTGTCTTATTTATTGTTTCTCTCTTTCGCAATCCATGGCTCAATATTAGCCTTTTTGCATTTATATTCAGTTTTTATATCTTCACACAATTTAAAATAAGATGGTATATCTGTCTGTTTCACACCTTAATTTTAACCGCACTGGATAGCATTACAGAAATGGTTGTTTTTGGCGTTTTAAATTACTATTTTCCAAACACAATCCCCTCCCTTACAAATGCTTCCGCACATTTTTTACTTGTGCTTTTCAGCAAACCTCTTTATCTTTTTATCGTACAGATTATTGGACAGCTTCTGCACAATAAAAATCAGTCAAACCAGTCATTTGCAAAATCAGATTATCTACTTTTTCCTATACCTCTGATTTCTATTGGTATCATGCTTACATTTACCTACTGGAATAAAACACTGTCTTCTATTCCAGAATTAAACTGGCTGATTTCCATCTGTGCCAGCGGACTTTTGCTCCTCAACCTTCTGGTATTCGGCATCAACCAGTACAATCAGAAACGCCAACAGGAATACACGCAGATGCAGCTTCTCTGCCAGAAAGAATCCAATATGGCAGAATATTACCGCGCACTGATACAGCAGGATGAAAACCAGCGGGTGCTGATTCACGATATCCGCCGTCATCTTGCATCTATTGATACACTTGCCGCTGCACAGGAAACTGACAAAATTCATGCCTATATCCAGCAGCTTCAAACATCTTCCTGTCTTAAAGAATCACTGCAGCGCTGTGATATTCCTCTGCTCAATGCTATTTTGTGCCGTTATGCAAATCAATGCGAAACGCAGCAGATTTCCTTTCACACGGATATCCGCAGCCACACGGTTGATTTTCTGACGGATGCGGATCTGACGGCATTGTTCTGCAATCTCCTCGACAACGCACTGCGGGCTGCTTCCATTCCGGATGGTTTTATTGAATTGCACACCTATACCAGGACGAACTCGGCTTTTTCCATTATCACGGTCGTAAACTCCTGTCTCACCGATCCTTTTTCCGGTTCCGGCAGGACTCTGGTTTCCCGTAAAAACGACCACCAGAGACATGGATTCGGGCTGAAAAGTGTACAACGGGTGATTGACCGCTATGATGGTGCGATTAAAATGTATTTTGATCTGCCTACGCTGACGTTTCATACGATTCTGACGCTGCGGCCGGAAAAGTGCTGACATTTTATACGATTCTGAAAGGAAAGCAGGAACTATAAACTTACACCGTCTCTGTTTTTGCAAATAACCGGTATACTCTTGCAATTTTATTTTACAAGTTCTATGATAGGCAGTTAGAAAGACAGGGTGATTTTATGCAGATCAGTATTCTTTTAATGGAACAGATTTTTGAACTTTTTCTCATGATTCTGATGGGATTTATTATTGTAAAGGCGGGAATTGTCAAAGAAGAAGACAGTAAGGTTTTATCCAAAATCGTACTGTACCTGATCATTCCATGCGTGATTATAAACGCTTTTCAGGTGGACTATACCAAAAAAACCGTAAATGGTCTTCTCATCGCGCTTGCTGCATCCGTATTGCTTCAGGTGGTTCTCCTGAATTTATTGTGTCAGGCACCAATTGTGGCTTAAGGTTAAATTCCTTGAGAAGGTGACGGAATGCAGAAACGGAAAGTTTGGAACGTTGTTGATAAAAAGCAGAGCCAGTAGGAACCGAGGAATCATACTCAAAAAATTTGAGAAGTTCATGATTTAGGCTTCCGCTTTCCATGGAAATAATCAGATGCATCATTTTCTTAAAATCAAGTTTGCGTTTGCGAATGAAATCTTTATCTGGATTTTTTACAAAAGAAGAAAGTGAGTGGGACATCTCATCAATAATGTTCCAAAGTGTAGTTTTGACAATTTCAGGAAATGTCATAGGTAAACCTCCTTGAATCAGAATGAAATATAATTCTAATTCAAGGGCCGCTCTCGTTACCTTAAAAATATATCAGCAACGAGAGCGGCCGCACATTTTGATTGATGTGTCAACTATAATTTATAAATTTTTGTTAGAGGTTTGCCTCATAGTGAACCAATAAGCTTAACTAAGTGACATTGGTTCAGTACCCTCACAGTTACCTTTTATTTTCCGAAAAATTTCCGGAAAAACATCACTGCCTGCATCCATACACAGATTTTTGCCAAATGGTTGACTGCCGTACGTGTCTGTGTGATATCTACCAACAGACAGCGTGAGAGGTGCTTCGTCTTGAACACAAAACATCCGCTCTCAGCATCATAACTGCCACTTTTCTTCTCTATCGTGCCGTCATCACGGATAAACCATACTGCCAGATTGGAGGTGTCTTCACCCTTCTTTGGCGTATATGGAATCGAGATTGTCAGCACGCCGCCACCAAAACGGGACTGCTGTTTTGCTCCTACATACAGATCTACATCCACAACGGCTGCCACCTGTGCCAGTGAACCAACCGCCTTGCGCTGTGCATCGGTAAGTTCCGCCTGTTGGATAGAGATTGTCACATCCTCACCGGATGCGATGGTTTTCAATGCCTTCTGATCCAGTGCAATCGCACCATCCGGCAGATTGACCGTCAATCCGGTACGTTTTGCCGCACTTGTCTTCGATACGATCTCTACCGGCAATGTCACACTATCTACCCCTTCCAGCCCGGAAAGATCTACTGTGACAATTTTTGCACCATCTGCGATGACTTGATCGATCTGATTGCTGTCTACAGATACTGTAGCTACTCTACCTTTAACGGTCGCCTCAATCTTCATATCTCCATGGTTCGAAGATACTGGGACTGTTATCGTCTGCATTCCGCCTCCGGCAGAGCCATCTTTGGTCGTGCCACTGCCACCTGTACTACCTCCTCCACTCGAAACAGGATAGAGCACGATCGTGCCGGTTGCCTCGCTATAGTTATTCGTATCTGTCGGTGTAAATAACCAGTGGTAAGCGGTATTTACCTTGACTTCTGTGCTGTCGTCCAACTGCTTTCCGTCTGCATCGACCCATTTGACCGTACCCGCTGGCCAGCCCGGGTTGGCTGCGAGTGCCGCGACCGTTACCGTCTTGCCAGCAGCCGTAATCCTTGTATAAACCGGCTCACCCGCAGGTGTCGCTTTATTCACTGGAATCTCTGTCGTACCCTTTACTGTCTGATATCTGGTGCCATCATTCGGTATAAATGTCCATTTTGCAGCATATGCAGCCGTCGCAGCCGGTTTCGTGTCCGGAGTATCCCATGCAAATGTCCCCTCAACAGCCGCATTCCCATATTTCATTGAACCGGAGAGCTTCATATTGCCTAACGTCTCACCATAAGCGAGTGATGATTTACTCAGTGTCGGCGCTCCGGTCGGTATAAGTTTATTCGTTGCCTTAACGTTGACCGTCAGCGTCATATCTTTGTAGTTTGTCGTGCTGACTACTACTTTAACTGTACCGATCTCGCCCTCAGCCTTTGTATCTACCTGTTTGATCGGCAGGCTGAGCACGCCGTTCTCGACCTTTGCACCACCTGCAGCATAGTAGCCTGTATCCAACTGCACAACCGGCTGCCCATAAGTGATGTCACCATACTGCTTCGGAGCAGTCAATTCGGGGATCAGCTCCGCGAGATCAACGTTATAAGTCTTTGCATGACCGTTCATTACTTCCAGATCCACAGACTGGTCAGCTGCCGCCGCTTTGACTATCTCCTGCGTTGCATTGCCGGCATCCTGCTGACTTCTGACAATTTCTATTTCCCTCTGGCCACCCGCAAAGCTATAGTTCGGATTCAGCATTCGGAATTTTATAATGACCGTTTTAGGATATCCGGCATCTGCATTCTCAAACTGCGCTCCCTCTACCGTATAATCTGTGCCTCTGTTAAAGTATATGATATTGTTTTTTCCTTCGTATAGAAAACTAACGAAATCCAACTGATCCAGCGGCAGATCTGTCGTACCGTCATATTCCTTTCTTAAATTACTGGTTGCTGCCTTATCTGATAATTCACACGGCTTTACCACAAACTGGATGGATTTTGTGCCGGTGTAGTTGCCCTGTCCGGTGACAGTCAGTGTATAGGTACCGGCATCTTTTACCCCTTTATGGCCCGTAACTCTGTATAGTCAGATGCATCGATCGGTTCCATCCACGGTTCAGTAGACTGTACGGTCAGGTATTTGTTGTTATACCACAGATCAAATACGATACGACGCTCCAAACCGCTATCTTTATCTGAACTATATGGATCATAAGCCAGTTCGTCCTCACCGCTGATCGTAAGTTCCGCGTTCGACAGATCTGCCGGTTTCACGGTCACAGTGACCTCTTTCTTGACGACATCACCATTATCAATAGTTGCCTCACATCTGAATTTATGATCTCCCGCGTTTCCGTATTCCGCAGGCTCGGGATTTGTAGTATAAGGACTCTTGCGCGGAGTATCCTTCAGCGTCAGGGTCTCTCCTGTCTGACCGGTCAGCTCTGTATCATCCTCAAACCATTTGTAGGTAACTGCGCCTTCCGTAGTTACGTTTGCCGTAATCGTCAAGTCTTCAGTATAGGTGATGCTCTCCGGCGCATCGAGAGATAGACACTCAGATGGTGTCTCTGCACCTGCGGGGTCACCTGTCGTCAGTTCCTCCTGCCCGGCCGCGGCACTTCCGCCTGCTGCCTCCTCAGCCATCGCCGATGTCGGTATCATCGACAGGCAGAGTACGAGCACAAGAAACATACTCAGTAGCTTCTTTTTATAGTTAGCTTCCATTGTCATTCCTCCTTTTTATCTAAAAATTTCCAGGCGTTTGCGAAATGCCAAAAGCCGCATAAATACGGCATTTTTTTGTTGTTAAAATAAAATATCTCCTCAAGGTTTATGGTAAAATAGAGTTGCGAAAAACTATAAACCAATCCACCAAAAGAAGATATACCTATATGATAACACATAAGCAGCTCACTTTGGCAGAAGTTTTTGAAGATTGCCAAAATAAATTCGACAACGACAAATACCAGTGTATGAGATGGGGGAAATTGTAACAGTGCAATCCTCGCGAAGCGTTTTTAATTCACAAGTTTATTGTGTCAGGCACCAATTGTTCCATCTATTTCTATTGATGCAGCCACTTATGCGATGGTCGGATTTGTCACAGGTATACTACTCACAAAATATCTGCTTTGGTATGACGATAGAGTTAAGTAATTCTTAATATGAGGGGCTTACCTTGCCCCTCTATCCTTATTCTGTAACTACAATCATAGTTCTATTTTTCAATCCCAAGCACGGTATTGGCCTGCTCACCCTCCATATATTCAAATGTGATGGTATCTCCTACACCATAACGCACGATATCAAGGTAATCTACTACCGATACATCGTAAATATCGGAATCATTTTCGAGCAAAATATATTGGTGCGTATTTCCTTCTACCACTGCATCGGTGATTTTTGCAATCGTACCGGTTGCTTTCTTGACACTGTCGCTCTCTTTTGTTTCCGCATTGACACCATTTTGCTTCATCAGTTCCATATAGTTCTTTTCGCATTCACTGACAGAATCACCGGTTGCTACAATCTGATATTTCTGCACATTTACCATCGCATACATTTTTACCAGACCAGAATCATCCTTTAATGCAATGAAATAGGTCGGCTCATTTGCAATGTTTAATAACAGTGGAAAGGTTGCTGTATAGCCAAGGTTTTGCACCTTACCTTCCGCAGAGGACATCGCAGAATCTTCAATTGCGCCTTCTACCTGATAATATTTTGTCTCCATCGTTCTCTCATTCATCAGGACGAATCCAACGTTGGACTGATCACTTGTGATGGAGGTTACTCCGGTATAAACCCAGACATCATCATTCATTGCAAGGTAATTATAACCGTTCGTGGTGGTCAGACAATCCTTCTGTCCTAACACACTGTTGATAAATCCATGTTTTAAAGATCCATAATAATCATAAAGCTGTACCAATAAATCGGCAGAATAAACACGGTCTACCCAGCTTGGCACATCTTTTACCGCATAATCAGTGCACTCACCTGTCACAGCATTACAAAGCACAACTCTGCCGATGGTCTTACCTCCAAACAGACCAATCTTATAATCTGCAACACTGCAAATCCAGTAAGGCGTACCCTCCTCGTCAATCTCAAAACTGATATCATCGAAAATATAGGTCGGATAACGAAATCTTAAATGACGCTTTAAGTTTCTATGAAAATGGTCATATGGCGTATATTTCATGCCTTCTGACAAACGAACCAGCTCCGTATCCTGCGTTGCCATATCAATCTTAATATAGGCTGGAATTCCTTCCTTCTGGTTCGTCAGCCACTTGATGGTATCCGCATAACGGAGCGGTGTCACACGGACCGGTTCCCCTTTGTAGTTAATCTGGGAATAAAGTTCACTGACTTCAAACTGCGACGCCATATCAACAAGACTACCCATCTTACGATTTCCCAGAATGGATGCGGAGTCACGATCTAACAGTGGAATCTGGTCATAAGAAATCTGTTTGATATCCTCGGTAAATTCCCCCTCTTCCACTTTTAAAAGTTTCTGATATTTTGCTGCATTGACAATCGGTGAGGACAAAATGGAGCCTGCCACATAAACCGCCAAAAACAGTAAAAAGACAATCACTCCAATCTTTAAACCTGTATATTCCTTAATAAAGGACAGTTCAATCTTGCTTTGTCCTGCTATCTTTGCCTTTCTTACAATATAAAGCACGAAAAGCACCGCCAAAATCAGAAAAATAAATTTCCAGGTTTCTGTTGAATGAATGTTAATTGCCGGAAGTGAAACATAATAAAAAATTGCAACAGCGATTACCACCAACAAAGCAATCACCAGTTTGACTTTCGTCATTCCTTTCATCACGAATTCCCCTTTCGTTCGTTTGGTCGAAGCTGATATAAAAATTCTTCAAAACATACGCCATCTTGTTCCGGTATCAACAAGTTTATTGTGTCAGGCACCAATTGTTCCAATGTAAAACGTTTCATCGTGCGTCCTCCCTGTCAGTGGAATTTATATGCAGCTTTTCTTATTGCTTTATATAATATTCCTTTATGGCAGAGCCGTCAACATTTTCAAGGACGTATTTGTGTTATGATGTTACACGTTTCAGGACGTATTTGTGTTGTCATATCACACGTTTCAGAATATGATTCTATCATGAAAGCCGGAACTATAAACTTACACAGTTTCTGCTTTTGCAAATAACCGGTATGCTCTTGCAATTTTATTTTCTAAGTTCTATGATAGGCAGTTAGAAAGACAGGGTGATTTTATGCAGATCAGTATTCTTTTAATGGAACAGATTTTTGAACTTTTTCTCATGATTCTGATGGGATTTATTATTGTAAAGGCGGGAATTGTCAAAGAAGAAGACAGTAAGGTTTTATCCAAAATCGTACTGTACCTGATCATTCCATGCGTGATTATAAACGCTTTTCAGGTGGACTATACTAAAAAAACTGTAAATGGTCTTCTGATCGCGCTTGCTGCATCCGTATTGCTTCAGGTGGTTCTCCTGCTTGTCGTTTTCATGATGGGAAAACTGTTTTCCTTAAATGAAGTGGAAACAGCTTCTATCTATTACTCCAACTCCGGCAATCTGATTGTTCCTATCGTGACATTCGTTCTGGGACAGAAATGGGTACTTTACGGATGTGTCTTCATGAGCGTGCAGCTTGTTTTCCTCTGGACACACTGCAAGAAAATCATAAGCCGTGAGTCTTCCTATGACTGGAAAAAAATCATTCTTAACATCAATATGATTTCCATTGCCATTGGTGCCATTTTATTTTTCACCAGAATCCGGCTGCCGGAACTCATTACAAATACCATCTCCAGTGTTGGAAATATGATCGGACCGGCCAGCATGATTGTAACCGGAATGCTTTTTGCCGGAATGGATTTAAAAGCGATTTTTGCAAATAAACGCGTGTATTTCATATCGGCTCTCAGAATGATTGTCGTTCCTTTGATTGCACTGTTTCTCATAAAAATCAGCCATCTTGCCACACTGTCTGCAGATGCTCAAAAGATCATGCTCATTGTATTTCTCGCAGTAATCACCCCATCTGCATCTACCGTTACACAGATGTGCCAGGTGTACGGAAACGATGCACACTATGCCAGCGCAATCAACGTAGTGACCACGCTGTGTGCCATTGTGACCATGCCTTTTATGGTGCTGTTGTTTTCCTGTATTTAACGGTATATTTTCGCTTTTTTCTGCAATACCGGATAAAATCATACCATAAAAGGACAAGCACAGCCCCGATAACGATCGCTTTTACCACAGGCGGCATATGCCCGTCACCGAATCCAAACTCCACAATAAAAAAAACACTCAGTGCGATCCACAGTGCAAACCATACCCATCCAAACAGCTTCTGATTTTTGACCTTACAAAACAGAAACTGGAAAACCGGATCGCCACTCACTTTATAAAACTCGCTGTACTCCGAAAAATCACCGACAAGTTCCTCCAATTGCGCAAAGCTATGTCCCTTTTTCTCTTCTTCTTTTACATAGTTGAGGTAAAAATCAATATTTTCGCCATCGTAGGCATGATCTGCTGCAAGTTTCCGGCACAGGTCGATGGAACCCTGTATTTCCTGCTGCTTATTTAACAACTCCTGCAACTGCTGCCGGACCAGTTCCTCAGAAACTGCCGGATCATCCAGCATCGAGGCAATTTTTTCGATGGGCATATTCATTTTCCGATATAAAATGATCTGTTTTAACCGCCGGATATCCTGTTCACTGTAATTGCGGTATTTGCTCTGGTCATTCCGCTCCGGTTCGAGCAGCCCCTTTCTTTCATAAAAGCGGATATTGCTGATGGTTAATCCGGTCAGTTGCGCTGCCTGTCCTATTTTCATCTGTCCCATTCCTTCCTTCTATATATTTGAAAATACAATTATCTCTTTCCCACCTCACGCCGTGCCTGGTCTGTAATTTCTTCTGGAAAATCCAGCAGTTCCATCAAATCTATGGCATTTGTTTTCCCGACGATCCCACGTCTGATTTTGTATGGAAAAACGATATCTTTTTCATGAACCTGACTGTCAAAATAATAAGTGTCGTATCGGTTTTTCAGGGCATACACCAGCTCCAGATCATGTGTAGCAATCAGGAGAAAGCCCTGTTTCTGCACCATGTAGGATAAAATGGCATTGGATGCCGCCAGACGCTCACGCGTGTTCGTCCCTTTTAAAATCTCGTCAATCACAAACAACATGGGCTCACCCGTTTTCAGTTCATCGAGCATGCGCTTTAAATATTTAATTTCACGCATGTAATAACTCTCTCCCTGCAGCACATCATCCCGAAGTGCCATCGAGGTCATCACCTGTATTGCAGGCATTTTCATATTTTTTGCAACACAGGTATTGATCGTCTGTGCCAGAATCACATTGATGGCAACCGCTTTCATAAATGTCGATTTACCAGATGCATTTGCCCCGGTCAGTACCACACCTTTTTTCAGGACAAAATCATTCGGGATTGCATCTGCCATAAGAGGATGACTGATTTTCTCCACACTGATTGCGCCATCACTCTGCAATGACGGACAGCACCATTGCGGCAGGCTTTTCCGAAAGGATGCGATCGCAATCTCCATATCGATTTCTCCTGCAAATGTATACAGTTGCATCGTCTCTTTTTTGCACGCGCGCAAAGTTTTTTGAATACGGTAAAATGCGACAACATCATGCAGCGTAATTCCCGCAATATAATCCCAGAGGATCCCCGTCACATCCCCGGATATGCTCTGGTATTTTCTAGTCTGCCAGCGCAGCATCCGGTGGGATAATTTTTGAGTTTTCTCCAATGCATGCAAAATTTCCGGTCTGTCCGGTTCCAGTTTTTTTACAATCCAGTTGCAAAAATCAAAAAGTTCTTTCAAACTGGATACCATAAACAAATTTCCCTCATATTTGCATTTTGTATGCAGATAAATAAGCAGATTGACTACCGCCACAACAAGAAAACCAGTTGCCCACAAATTACTTCGCAGCAAAATTGCCCCGATCAGACAAAAAGCCAGCAGTCCCTGCAAAAAATACAATATTGCACCGGGAATGACCAGTGGGTTAATTTCTTCCGTCAGGAAAAACGGCAGATAACAGCTTTCTTTCTGCTTGCCGATACGCATGAGTTTTTCTTCTATCTCTGTGCGTATGGATTCCCGGCGCGAAAAAAACGAAATCCTCTTTTCCATATCCTCACAGGACTGCCGTGTCTGCATATTGTGCAGGCGATGGTACAGAATCTGCTCTCCCATATACGTCCGGGTATGATTGATCCGCGCAAATACACGATCCATCTCCAGGTCATTCCACGTAACGGTATCCACGCTTCCTGCACTTTGCCATTCTTCCTTCTTTACGTCCTGCACCACCAGCTCTTCATACATACGGATTTCGCGCATGCGCTTCTCCAGTGATTCCCACGCTTCCAGCTCCATTGGATTTTTCCCGAATTGTGCTTTTATTCTGTTTCTTCTTTTTTGCTTTTTTCCAATCACCCAGTTCATGATTTCCACCTCAATTTTTGAATTCTGGCAGAACTATAAACCATGAACCAGGGTGAGAGTCAAGGGATTTTTACCAAAAAGACCGTTTCTGTGCCGTATAAATGCAGCGGTTGCCATTGACCAGAAATGCCACCAGGCAGACCGCAAAAAATGCAAGCCCATTTTCCACACCAAATACTTCCATTCCGATCAGAACCGGAGCCAGCAAAGTATTGGTTGCACTTCCAAACACCGCCGCGTATCCAAGTGCCGCGCAGACCATCGGTGGCAGTCCTGCCAGGCTTCCCAGCATAAAACCAAGCGATGCACCGATGGAAAAAAGCGGTGTCACCTCTCCGCCCTGAAACCCGATCGACAAAGTCAGTACCGTAAAGAGCAGCTTCAAAATCCAGTCAAACATATACAGTTCTCCCCCGGAAAATGCCTGCGCGATCAGATTGGTTCCAAGTCCGCAGTACCGTCCGTTCCACGCCAGAAAAAGGAACACCGCCAGTGGGATCGACACAAAGCCGATTCTCTTGTATGGATTTTCCAATACGTTTCCCATAAACTGTTTTACTTTTTGCAAAAGCACCGCAAACAGCCGTCCCGTCAGACCGAACAAGATTCCAAAAAGAATCAGATACGTCACCGTCTTTGTGTCCGTCAATGACAGGGTCTGCGAAAGAAGAACCGAAAATTTTTCCAGCCCCAGAGCATGCGAAGTTGCAGATGCCGTAAAAGACGCAATTGCCGCAGGAAGCAATGCGGAATATGCCATACTTCCACTCACCACTACTTCCATCGCAAAAAAGACTGCTGCAAACGGAGTCTGAAAGAGGCCTCCAAATCCGGCTGCCATTCCCGCAATCAATAATATCCTGCCGTTGTCCGGGAAGTGGAATCTGCGGGCAAACGCATGGGAAAGTGTGGCACCGATCTGCACGGCAACGCCCTCGCGCCCCGCACTTCCGCCAAACAGATGTGTGATCCATGTACCGGCCATGACAAGCGGGATGAGTGCCAGTGGAATCGACTCCCGCTTTCCCTGCCCGGCTTCCATGACAAGCGTCATTCCTTTTGACGCCGTCTCATTGAAATGCCGGTATAACCAGACGATCCCAAGCCCTGCCAGCGGCAGAAACGGCAGCAATACAACTACATGCGCCGAACGAAAATCTGTAATAAAAAGTAAAACACGACCAAATACCGCGTCAATGGCACCAATTGCAATGCCAAGGAGCAGCGCAGATAGCACATACAAAAATGTTTCTTTTGCTTTTTTCTTTAATCCCTGTAAATCATGTGACGGATTCATGGTTTTCCTCTTCTTTCATAATCCCTTTTTCATCTCTTACATGCGACATATGAACAATTGATTTACTGCTACATCCATCCTGCATCAATCCTTCTCCTGCACATCCTCAAAATCTTACAGCAAATAAAAAAGCCGATGGTCTCTGCGATCAAACAATCGTAGAAGTCATCAGCTTATCGTTCAGCAGTTCAGGAAAATTCCCTTGGGAGAACTTCATTCCCATTGACAGATTACTCCTTTTCCCATAAAAAATCAAGAAAAAAAATTTTGAACCACATGTTACAATCTGCTGCTTTTGTAACTTACATCCCGGATTTTTCATTGCTACAATAAGAGTATCATGAATGTATGCAAAGGAGACGATTACAACTATGGCAAACAGAATTATGTTAAATGAAACATCTTATCACGGCGCAGGTGCAATTCTGGAGATTGCAACCGAGGCAAAAGCACACGGATTCCAGAAAGCTTTTGTCTGCTCTGATCCTGACCTGATCAAGTTTGGTGTAACAAAAAAGGTAACAGATGTACTGGACAAGAATGGTCTTGTGTATGAGATTTATTCCGATATCAAACCAAATCCAACCATCCAGAATGTCCAGCACGGTGTACAGGCATTCAAGGATTCCGGTGCCGACTACCTCATTGCAATCGGCGGTGGCTCTTCCATGGATACTTCCAAAGCCATCGGTATCATCATTGCCAATCCGGAATTTGAAGATGTGCGCAGCCTTGAGGGCGTAGCTCCGACCAAAAAACCATGTGTACCGATCATCGCTGTTCCGACCACCGCTGGTACTGCGGCAGAAGTTACCATCAACTACGTCATTACCGATGTGGAAAAGAAGCGTAAATTTGTATGTGTTGACCCACACGATATGCCAATTATCGCAATCGTAGATCCTGAGATGATGTCTTCCATGCCAAAGGGACTTACTGCTTCTACCGGTATGGATGCCCTGACACACGCCATCGAAGGATACACTACAAAAGCAGCCTGGGAAATGACAGATATGTTCCACCTCAAAGCCATTGAGCTGATCTCCAAATCCCTGCGCAGTGCCGTTGCAAACGAAAAAGAGGGACGCGAAGGCATGGCTCTCGGCGAGTATATCGCAGGTATGGGATTTTCCAATGTCGGACTTGGAATCGCACATTCCATGGCACACACACTCGGTGCTGTCTATGACACTCCGCACGGTGTTGCCTGTGCAATGATGCTCCCAATCGTTATGGAATACAATGCCGACTGCACCGGTGAAAAATACCGTGAGATTGCACGCGCCATGGGTGTCAAAGGTGTCGATGAAATGTCTGTGGACGAATACCGCAAGGCAGCGATTGATGCCGTACAGCAGCTTTCCGTCGATGTCGGAATTCCGACAAAACTGGAAGCACTGAAGGAAGAAGACTTACAGTTCCTTGCAGAATCCGCACATGCCGATGCCTGCGCACCTGGAAATCCAAAAGATGCCAGTGTGGAGGATCTGAAAGCACTTTTCCGCAAACTGATGTAATTTCTTGCAATTCAATATAAAGTGGACTGTAAAAAGTCACTGATGAAAGAAACGCCAGTTCCGGCAAATACCGGTTCTGGCGTTTCAAACGATAGACCAAGCGGATGCATTTTTTACAGTTTCTTCCTATATTAATCCCAGTTCTTGAAATACGTCCTGCAGCCGCACAGGCATGGATTCGGTCAACGCATGGGCCAGCTCTTCTGGCGTACATTTCCGATACCCGAGCACCCACTGCACCGTCATATAAACCGAACCAAGACAATACATTTCCAGTTCAAACTGCAATTCGGTGGAAATCTTTCTTCCTGTCCGGCTTTCGATCTGCTTTGTGTAAAACTCCTGAATCAGTTCAAAATCATGATCTCTCAGGCAATTCTGCTGATCATTTTTGAATGCCGCCCGAAAAAACAACTGCTCCATCTGAATATATTCAAATTTGTTGACAAGGCTCTCGTAGACGGTTCTTCCTTCTCCCATGTGCTCAAATGATTCCAGCAAAATCTTATCAAAATACCAGTTGATCAGATCATATTTATCCTGAAAATTCCGATAAAATGTCTGACGCGTCAACCCACAGGTTTCTACAATTTCTTTTACGGTTATTTTTTCTACCGGTGCCGTGCGCATACATTCTTTCATGGCATTCGCCAGCTTATAGCGCACACCGTCATTCTGCTTTTGTGGTTCCATGTTTCCCCCAGTCTGGCAAGTTTTTCTTTTGGTTTATTATTGTCTATTATACTATATCTGCATAATTTTTTCATCTGTTCGTTTTCTTTTAAATTGCTGTTTAACTGCGTGGTCTGGGACCTTTGGGGTTTGGCAGGAGGGACGGATTTGTGGGGAAGTTGGTTTGGGTATAAGGTTTCTCGATGCGACGGAAGAAGGGGGACATTCTCTTTCTACAGAAAAATTTGCAAGTTAGCGCCGATATTGATTTCAGGTAAGTTTGACAAATATTTTACTTTTATGCCATTAGCGTTATGTGATGGAACTACGGCGCAGTTGCAAATTTGTTCTTCCGAAAGAAATGTCCCCCTTCTTCCTGTTGGCTGGAGATAATATAATTGAGAAACATATTTCCGCAAATCCTGTCTGTGGAACAAATATAAGGGCACCAGAACTTGCAGTTAAAGGCGCTCCCGGAAGGAAATGCATACAATGAGTGTTTACAGTAAAGTGATAAATGTTTGGGAAGCTTGACTTGCTAATAAGTGGAAATTTCATTGCCGGTATTTTGTGAAACAATCGTTCTATTGAAGCCTTTATATGATCGGGCATTATAAACTTATAAATAAAGGATGGGTTCTATATAATTAAAATTCATAGGAAAAATGCCATCGTGGTATCTATGCCAATAACATTCACGTAAAAGATACCATTGCGGTACCTATACCAATAAAATTCAATAAAAAATTCCACCGTGGTATCTATGCCAATAAAATTCAATAAAAAATTCCACCGTGGTATCTATGCCAATAAAATTCATGTAAAAGATACCATTATGGTACCTACACGCTGAAAATTTAACATTCAGATACCGGAAAGTCTCTATAGATCAAAAATTGCTTCTCCAGATACCACTTTTTCTAAAAAAACGGTATCTGGAAAGGCAATTTTTACTATATAGGTGACATTTCCTGATTTCAAGCATTAAAATTTCGAAAAACCGTCACCTAAAACTTTAATTTTTCATCTATAGATACCCGGCCTTATCATCAAGTGATTTAACAGGGTATTTTTATGTTTATTCCAGTTCATGGGATTCGTAGCTCCTTTTGAGGCGTCCCCTTAACTGCAGGTTCTGGTGCCTTTATGTTTGTTCCACAGACAGGATTTGCGGGCATCATTCTTTTTCTTATAGTTTTCCAATCCACAGGAAGAAGGGGGACATTTCTTTCGGAAGAACAAATTTGCAACTTGCTCTGGCACTCACAACCCATAGTGAATTGCGTAAACTGAAAAACTTTACTCCACGTACCTGAAACCAACGCCAGAGCTGACTTGTAAATTTTTCTGTAGAAAGAGAATGTCCCCCTCCTTCCGTCGTATCGAGAAACCTTATATTTAGAACAGTCTTCCCGCAAATCCGTCCCTCTGAAAAACAAAAGGCCCCAGACCACGCAGTTAAACAGCAATTTAAATGATCAACGCAAAATATCCCCAATCCCATATAAGTTCCGCAAAACTATTCTCCAGATACCCGCGGATATCCTCATCCTCATACCCGGTCATACGAGAAATCACCACCATATACTCCCGCACCGTCTCATAATCGAGTGCCTCCTCTGCTGGTATCCCATCTGCATCCAGACTCCATTTCAAAAACAGACTCTGCCGGATTGCCGCATACGCAATCGCAATCCACTGCATCTGCAGCACCATGTGCTCCAGATTATCAGCTTCTTCCGGTTCCGTCTCAAAATTCTCCGGCAAAATCAGATCCGAAAACACTTCGTTTCTGAGGAAATTACGAAGCAACAGTTCATACGATGCAAATGCATTCCGGAACTGTCTCCACCGATCCCAAAGCTGTCCTGCCTCATTTTCCCCCTGAGTGGCATCCATATCTTCTCCCACATGGATTCCCTGCCTTCCGAAAATTTGGGAATAATATTTTGCCTGTGTAATCACAGGTGTCAAAAACTTCTCATACAGTCCCTCTTTCCGGTAATTGACCGCCAGATCCTGCAGAAGTTCATTGCATTCTTCCCAGGTTTCCAGCGAAGAGATTGTGCTCTTTGCCTGTGTGATTGCGGTGCGCAGTTGCTGCAGCGTCTCCGGAGAAAAATATTCTTCCACCAGTTCCGGTGTGATGGGCTGATTTTTATACAACTCCAGCAGAATATAAAAACTTTCCAGCAGAGCCTCCTCAATAGAAACCGTATGATCCCCCAGTAACGCCAGAATATGTTCCCGGATCAGAAACGCCATTTTATTTTCGTCTTTTTCCACACACATGGTATGTTCCGACACATTTGTCCACGTGTTTTCACTTGAAATGTCTGCATTGCTGTGCACGACCGATGGAAACGTAATCTCTTTATGCCGCCACAGATCAATCACCGCCGGACACCCCGGCATCAATGTATCTTCTTCATGATCTGCAAACCGGTGCACTTCCCGTGGAAATGTCGTGCAGGTTTCCGAGAGAATCGAATCCCCATATGCCAAAACCAGACGGCACAGTTTGTCTTTTGTAAGAAATGGGCATCGATGCTCCTCGTCCAGCCGGATAACCCGGATTCCATCTTTCATACAAGTATAAGTGCTGAGATTTTTCCCACAATTTTTTGAATCTCCAGATACCTGATCCAACGACTGGCTTTTTGCGCATCCCGGTATCGTATCCGGCGGAGGGACTTTCTTCCATCTGCGGTTCGTATCCGCATCCACCGCAATCTTCCACTCCTGACAGCAGGTAATCGGACACTGGCCGGCAATGCAGCTGAATTCATCATAATAATCCGGACGAATTTTCTTTCGTTCTGTTTTCATATATCCTCATTTCTACATATGCTTGTTCAGTACTCTCCATGCAATTGCATAGACAATAAGAAACAGACAGATCATACACGACATCAGCTTACTGATCATCGGATCATACAGTCCTCCAAAAAGAAAGGCAAAATACATTACAATCAGAAGCACAAACGCTGCCATCCTTAATGCACGCGACCCAATCTCAATATTTCTCTCGTCCGTTACCTGCAGTCTTGCTTCCTTTAATTTCCCTTCGTCTTTCATCAGACGCTTATTGCGGATCAAAAAAACAATTCCAGAACATATAAGCCCCACACCGATCCCACAATATACACCCAGCATATAATCGTCTACTTTCATCTTTCCTGAAAATTCCATATAATAAGCGGCTGCCGCACTGATTATGCCAAGCAGAATCAATCCCAGCAGGCATTTATTTTTCGCCTGCAGCTGCTTGCGGAATTCCTCATTGTTTGTCACTTTACTTCCTGCAAATAAACAAAATCCCTTCATATGTTTTCATCCTCCTGATCAAATATAAATAATTCTTCAATGGTTACGTGAAAAAACTGTGCAAGTTTATGTGCCAGCACTAAAGAAGCTTTGTATCTGCCTCCCTCCAGGGATATGATCGTCTGTCTGGTCACATCCACAGCATCTGCAAGCTCACTCTGGGTCACTCCCCGCTCCTTGCGCAAATCCTGAATTCTTGTTTTCATGCTTCCCCTCCTCACAGAATTTTTGTCAAGTTTGCTTTACACCACGAAGTATAGTACACTTTACATTGTATGTCAAGTGTATTTTACATTTTCATTTCAGAATGAAACAAAACTTTGAAAGTTTTTATTGAACAGTAACAGGCAATTGGTATAAACTGTGTATATATCGAAAATAAAGGAGAACCTATGAAATTAGAAAATTACGAAGTACATCTGCCAAGCTATTCCATCGGCGATCACATCTACGATAAAATCGGACCGGTCTGTGAATCCTACGGAAAAACCGTGCTTCTGATCGGTGGCAGACGCGCACTTAAAGCAGCGGAAGAAAAAATCCGCACTTATGTAGCAAAAACAAACTTAGAAATCATCGGTGTCGAACGGTACGGCAGTGACTGCACCTACGAAACCGTAGAAAAACTGCGCCAGCTTTCCGTTTATCAAAAAGCGGACATGGTCTTTGGTGTGGGCGGTGGAAAAGCATTGGATACTGTCAAATGCCTGTGCATCACAGACGATAAGCCGGTCTTTACGTTCCCGACCATCGCCTCCAACTGCGCAGCATGTACTTCGGTATCCATTATGTACAACGAGGATGGCACATTTTTGAAACCGAACTTTTTTGTGCGGCCTGCCATGCACGCGTTTATCGACACGGAAATCATTGCCAAAGCACCTGCACAGTACATGTGGGCCGGTATCGGCGATACCTATGCCAAATACTACGAGGCAACGATTTCTTCCCGCGGCGAGCGTCTGGAGCATTTTACTTCTCTGGGTGTGGCTTTAAGTGTAATGTGCCGCAATCCACTTTTGGAATATGGTGCGAAAGCACTCGAAGATCACAAAAAAGGACTGTGTACCTACGATGTCGAGCAGGTTGTCCTGGCCATTGTCGTAACGACCGGAATTGCCTCCATTTTCCTGACGAAAGATTTCACTCCGGATTACAACAGCGGACTGGCACATGCCATTTTTTATGCGCTGACCAGTTATCCGGTCATTGAAGAAAAGCATCTGCACGGAGAAGTCGTGGGATTCGGCGTTCTGTTAGCACTGCTTGTCGACCAGCAGTACGAGGAATTTGAAAAAATTTATACCTTAAACCAACAGCTGCAGCTTCCGACCTCCCTGGAACAGATTGAGATTACGGAAGAACAGTGGGAGGAAAGTATGGACCACATCCCGGAAATGTCCGATATCAGACATTACCCATATAAAGTAACAAAAGAAATGCTGGTCCTTGCAATGAATCAGCTGAAAGAACGGGAGGGAGGCAGACTGATAAATGCATAAAAAATCTTCTGCCGGCACCGGCACCTATTCCATCATTTTTGGTGTTGCCTTTGTCTGGTTTACCACACATTTTGGTGGCGGATTTGCCTCCGGCGCCCAGATTTACAGTTACTATGTGCGTTTCGGCATCTGGTGTCTGCTCATGCCTGCACTTGCCATGCTCTATAACGGTATCTTTTTTGCCTACGGCATGCGCTTTGCCAGGAAACACGAAGTGTACGATTACCGCTCGTACAACAATGCATTTTACGGAAAATTCGCCCCTGTTTTTTCCAACCTGTTTGAAGTGCTCTATATCTGCGTCATGTGTGTCGCTCCCGCTGTTGCCTTTGCAACCGGCGGTGCAACATTAAGTACACTGACAGGACTTCCGTATCTGCTGTGTACACTGATCATCGGCATTTTTATCTTTATCGTTGCCATTTTCGGCACCGATCTGGTGCGCCGGGTTGCCTCCGTGCTTTCTATCTGCATCATTGCCGGGCTTCTGATTGTATACATTCCGAATATCATCCACGGCTGGTCTGCCATCCGTGCAACCGCACAGCAGATGACAACATCCACACAACCATTCGGAAAGGCACTTTACTCCGCATTCCTTTACGGAACGTTCCAGTTGGCAAACATTGCGGTATTTGTCCAGCACGCCAAAGTATTCAAAAAACCGGGCGATGCAGTCAAAAGCATGGGGCTCGGCTTTCTCATCAACGCGCTGATGATGACGATGGTCTGTCTTGGAATTATGACCGTTTCCACAAGTCCGGATATGGCAGGCACCAGCGTGCCGACACTGCTTATGGTACAAAAAGGCATCGGCAAAGGATTTATGACACCGCTCATTTCCATTCTGATTATCCTCGGTGCCGTATCCACAGCGGTAAATATGGTTGCAGCTATGGTCAAACGTGTATCCGACGGACTTAAAAAACGGACCCTGTCCGGCAAAAATGATGTATCTGCCGGGACACCAAAAGCAGAAACTCCGGACATAAACACCAGAAAACGCATCTCCTCCCGTGAGATTATCATCGCACTGATCTGCTGTCTGATTGATTTTGGCATCGCACAGTTCGGCTTACTGACACTGATCCAGAAAGCTTACAGTTTTCTGGCTTACCTTGCCATCCCGGTGATCCTTGTTCCATATATCATTCACATGATTGTGACACGAATGGATTCCAAATAAAGCAAATGTAGGAAAAAGGTCTTATTGACGAAAACCATCCTTAGATGATACGATACCTCCATATCAATAAAAAATATGGAGGTTTTATTTTATGAAAAAGTTAAAGAAACAATTTCTGGCAGCTGTGCTTACCGCAGTTATGGCAGTATGCGCTTTTGCCGGCACTACTCCTGTAGCGGCAGCAACCCTTTCTGCCAAGCAGTACATCAACAAAATGGCGAAAGCCACAGAAAAATTGAAATCCTATGAGATGAAAATGAACATGGATATGGACATGTCGGTTCAGGGAAAAACCACATCCACCAAAACCACGTCAACAACGATTGCTTTTGCCAGTCCGCTGAAAACCAAAACCGTTATGACGATGACAATCCCTTCCAACGGTAAGGACACAAAAATAAAAGTAATCTCCTACACAAAACAAAAAGGCAACAAACTGTTGCAGTACACCTCTACGGATAACAAAACCTATGAAAAATCAACACTGGATTTGTCTGACTACTCCGATATGCTCAGTTCTGTACAGACCACAGATATGTATTCGGATTTAAAAATTGTCAAAAACAGCGTAACCGTCAACGGAAAATCAACCGTACAGATTCAGGCACGGCTGAAGGGCGAAGATATTGCCGGTCTTCTTGCACAACTTGGACTTAACGGAGATAACACACAGGGAACATCTTCTGATTACAGTTCTCTTTCTCCGATTACCATCTCTCTCTGGATTGATAAGAAGACCTATTATCCGGTAAAACAGACGATCGACATGAAAGACTTCATGAACGAGTATCTTAGTTCTCTTGTAGCGGATTCCGATATGTCCTACTCCAAGATTAAGACATCTGTTACATACAAAAACTTCAACAAGGCAACTAAATTTTCACTTCCGAAAGCCTGCAAATAAATGAAAGAAATGAAAAAGCTGGAATAACGACCGATTCGTTATTCCAACTTTTTTATTTTCCCTGTGTACAATTCGCTGCATCAATGGCAATGACAAGCATCAATGCCGGAATCTCATCTTCGGAATTTAAAATATTAATCGTATAGGTATCTCCCCAGTGGAACAGTTCCTTTGAAATATGCACGACTGAACTGCAGCCCGCATACACATCATAGTCCCAGGCGAGGAAATCTCCCTCACAACGCCATCCGTTATAATCAATTTCATAACGCGGTTTGAAAAACGTAAATTCCTTTTGAATATTTCCAAATTCACGTCCACCGATTATAATATCAAACGAAGGAAGAAGCGTAAACAGACGTTGCTTGATCATACCAATTTCATTTCCGGAAACATCAAATACATGGATCTGGTGCCCCAGCCGAAACAATTCTGCTTTTACAAAATACTTTTTATTTCCCGCCTCATCATAGACATCATAGGTATCCGTCCATGAAAAAACACGCTGTTTCATCAGTAATTTCATATTCTTTTTCCCTCTTTCTTCTTTTTCCCGATCTGTGGCAACGTAATATTTACTCCAAGTACCAGTTTCACAAGCCAGACAAAAAACAACAGAACAAGAATCGGTATTACACAGGAAGTCACCAGCATTACCGCAATCGCTTCTATAAACCGGTTCAGTGTATTTTCCAGATTTACTTTTGCTCCGGTCACGGTATTCTCAACTTTGTCCACTAGTCCCGACCAGAAACTACTTTTCCCACCGTCATCGGAACTGCTGCTCTCCTGACTCTGTGTATCCGCCTCGCCTTTGATCTCATCCGTTGCCTGTTTTGCTGATGCAATGGTATTTTCCATGGAAGCTCCATATGTCGCATCAATCAGATCCGCAACCCTGACACTTGCCGGAACTACCAGATAAACAGCCAGCCCAAACAAAACCAGCTTACAGGCAATGGTCCTGCCCAGATCTTTTTTGAATCCAAAACAAAGCGACAACAAAATACATCCAATCGGAATCAACAGTTTAAATGCTGCCAGCCCCGTAATGGTAACCAGATATTTTTCAAGATAGATTGCACAGACAACAATCAGAAAATACGAACTCAGATCGGCCAGTTTATCCGCAATCGGAGTACCGGCATCTCCCGGAATAAGCGTAATTGCGGCAGAAGCAGCTGTTGCCGCTGCCGTCAGTTCCAATGCAGTTGTCTTTTTGTCATCCAGTGACTGAATCGCGTGTGCATTTATCTTCATAGTTGGAGATGAGGTGTATTTTGCAATCACACAAAATGACAGAAGTGCACACAAAAGGGGAATCAAAATCGATACGATCCACCGGATTCTCTCCCTCTGTTCTGCCTGTTTGTGGTTTCCTGACTCGTCCATTGTTCTTCCTCTCTTTCTGGTCTACGATCCCGAAGGAAGCCGCACGATGCGGGTCTTTCCTTCCTTCTTTGCGCGCATCAGTACCGGCATGTGTTTTTTGCGGAGTGCATGCACCACCGGATAAGCTGCAAACAGATCTGCCGTAACATAAACCGCTTCCGGTTTACATTCGAGTATTTGTTTTACAAACTCTTTAATATACTTTTTCCAGTCTTCTTTTTCCATCGCAACTTCCGCATACATGCCCTGTTCTTCCAGATCCGGAAGATGCGGAAGTGTCATGTGACAGATCTGTGCATCGGTCATATCCGGAATCTTCCTGAGCATATGCTCTGTTTCTTCTCTCTCACAATTTTTTGTCTCCTGTGCCTCTCCGGCATCCCACAGACACACGATCACCGGCTTTTGCTCATATTCTTCCAGACTGATCTCGCATGCCCTGATGGCATCCGCCTCGTCTCCAACCGTCATAAGAAATCCGCCCCTGTGGCAGAACCCTGCGCTGGCAAGCCCTGTAGCCTTTTGCAGTTCTTCATTTTCAAGCCCCAGCCAGTGCTTTGGGAAACTGCATTTGTAATTCATGGAATCCGGTTTCTTCTGTGGCTGGATACAATATCCGCCACGATTCGACGGAAAAATAACAAACGCGATATCCGTCTCCTTCAGCCGTTTCTGACACGGAACAAATTCGGAAAAGACAAGAATCCTTGTATCTGTCAGATCTTCCCGTGCACTTAATACTTCCTCGATCTGTGCATCTGCCCGTGCATCCGCACGATAACGCGCAAATTTATTTTCCAGAATCATTCCTGCCATCTGTACCGCCCGCTGAAATTCTTTGGTCAGACCACGGGATTTTTCTTCCGCAGTCAGCGCAGGCTCAGCAGATATGCGTTCTTCTTCCTTCTGTATGTTTTTTTGTGCGTCCCACACCGGATTAAAGTTTCCGATCAGTGTCGCAAGTTCATTCTTTTCTCCGGTATTATCATTGTTATCCAACGGCTGCACAAATTCTTCATCAAACCGCTGCGCTAACGTCCCGCCTAAGATTTCGCCTCCGAGTTCTTCCCATAGCAAACCAAAGGCGGCATACGGTACTCCATTTTCACGCACACGACTGTCTCTCTGGTGATGATCATACCGCCCTCTGCCAATATCAAATACAATCCCGTCATAATCTTCCGGCACACGGTTTCCTCTTGTGATTGTAATCTGCGGATTCAGATACAACAATAATGCGGATGAAAATACATCATCCGCATGAAATTTTCCGCTATGTGTAAATGCTTTTGCATTCGGTTTTTTGATCTGTTCTAATAATCCCATCTTGTCTTTCTACTCTTTTTTATTTTCTGTAATTCCCCACTCTTTTTCCATATAATCTCTGCCCATGCCTCCACCGACATCCCCGCTCACATTGCGGAGTGCAGCCATACATACGCCTCCAAGCGCACCAACTACAAGAATCCCCAGTAACATCCACATAAAAATTCCCCCTCTCCGAAAATGATATGTTTTCTTCAATATATTACACCTGTGTGATGAAGTCAACTCATTTCACAAAAAGGGGGAAAATGTGTACCTGAACAGCATGGTGTTCAGGTGCTGAGTGAACAGTAACAAATTATGAATCGATTCACACTTTTCCTTGCAGAGATTCAAAAAATATGTTATTCTATGTATAGAAAAAGGGAAAGCTAGAGAAGCGGCTTACCCCAATAATTAAAAATCTGTTTTAACAACAGCCGTCATTATTGCGAGTAATGGCGGCTATTTTCGTTTTCCCTTGAAAATCGTGTAACACAATCCAACAAGGGCGCAAATGAATATCCCTATCTGAATCAAATCAGAATATGTAACATACATTGGCAACGCCCTCCTTTCTTTCGTCTGGAGGGTTAGCCCCTCCGAAAAAGAGGGTAAGCCGCCCGGCTCTCTAGTTTCCCATGTATCTATACTATCATTTTAGAAAAAGTCTTTCAATCAAATTCTAACCTGATTGTCTTTTTATTCGTTATTGTTACTCTCTGATTACATAGAAATCCGCTGGAAAGGAGGGCTAAGCCATGAGTATTGTCGACTTTATAGCAGTGGTAAGTTTCGGCCTAACCTGCTTTGGTCGTGGATATACCTTTGGCAAAGATAACAATAAGCCACAAAAATAGCCGCCATATTACAACTCTATTTCCTCCACCTGAATCTTCTGGTTTACCATCCCCTGGCGGCTGACCAGCAGATACACCTTTAAATCCAGCTGATCTTTTGCAATTGTAAATGGCTCCTGCCGCACAATTTCTACATATGCGCCCGTCTTTTCCAGTTCTTCCTTCCGTGCGTTTGCTTTTTTCAGGCACAGTGCCAGCCGTTCCTCTCCGCTTTTTCCAAACAGGCGTCGCGGATAGATGGCCGTCTCCTTTTTGATCGTTTCCGTAAGTGTTTTCACAAAGCCAAAATGAATGCTATGGTGCAGGACGTGTGCCACCCACCTGGTTACAATTGTTGACGGATGTCTGCGATAAAAGCGAATCCAGCCAACCAGCAGCCAGTCTTTCGCCTGCTTCGCCAGCTGCTCCATCACATCCATGCCCTGCAGGAAAGACTCTTTCGGCATCTCGTGTGGCACCATATACGGTTCCGGTGCAGCACAGTAAGAACAGAAATTAAGTGCCGGGACATCCGCCAGATGAACCAGATGCTTTTCCCCCTCACTGCAATAATTTTCCCCCAAATAGGTATACTTGTCCCACAGCACTGCAATCCGAAATTCCAGCTGACGCAGATTTTCATACCGCGGAACCCAGAAATGTGCAATCTCTCCATAGTTATATAGATTTACTTCCAGCTCCAGCTTCTGATAAAACAGGGTAATAACACTGTCTCCCTGCCGCACCCCAAGCACATACCGGTCCTGATCCCGGTCATAAGAGGCATCCAGTTTCCCTTCATAATCCTTTTTGTATGTGCCTGTGAAGATTGCTTCCCGAAAAACAAGAAAACTCTCCACGGTATCATTCATTTGATAAACCAACCGGATATCCTGCTCTGTTGTATTCGCTGTATGATCCTCCGGCAATAAAAGTTCAAATTCATTTTGCGCAAGCAGTTCCTGCAGCATTTCAAATGTTTTCACGTTTTTCTACTCCCTGATCCATTGCTAAACCTATGATACTCTAATGGCTTCTTTCCTGTCAATCATCCCATATTTTTTCAACAAAAAAACATCTGCTTTCTATTTTTTTAAAGAAAACAGATGTCTTTTCATCCTTATCTCCTATCGATCGCCCGCACGGAATTTCCGTCATTTAGCTTCACCGGAAAACGATACGAATAATTTCTTTCCTGCCAGTTCTCATCCTCCATCATCCGCAAAAGATTTTTGGCCGTAATCCGCCCCAACTGATACTTCGGATGCACAGCCGATAGTAATTTCACTTTCTGCTCCTGCTGCAGCTCCGCATCATCAAAAGATACCACCGAGACATCTTCCGGAACGGAAAGCCCGCGATCTGCCAGAAATTCCATATAATATCCGGCGACTTCATCGTTGTATACAATCATTGCGGTACAATCCTTTGTCCTGCGATACATCCGGAGCATTCCCTTCTTGCTGAGCTTTTCATCCATATCTTTCGTGGAATACCACCGCACACAATCATCATCGAATTTCATGCCATAATCGGAAAGACACTGGATAAATCCTTTATAGCGCTCAATTCCCTGCATATCATCATATTTAAAAATTCCACCAATCCGGCGATGTCCGTGTTCGATCAGTATCTTTGTCAACTCGTATGCCGCTCTGGCGTCTTCCATCTCTACGCTGTCAAACAGCTGATTTTCATAATGATTATGGATAAAAAGCGTCGGTATGTTGCGCTTTCGAATTTCTCTGAACAGGCGGATATTTGGATTGGGAAACGCGGACCGCGAACCTTCGATAATCAATCCGGAAACATTGCTTTTTATCAGTCCTTCCAGATAAAGTGCCTCATCATTCAGACGGTTTTTGGTTACCGCGACCTCAATCCCATACCCCTTTTCTGTCAGCGCAGATTCAATTCCATCATACACCTGCGGAAATAAATAATCGGAATAATAACTAAGGAGCAGACCAACCCGTTGACGCGATTCGTTCTCGGTACTGCCTTCATAAGACACGTACGTTCCGCTTCCGCGTACCCGGGTGATCAGCCCCTCATCCTCTAACTGTTGGAGAGCTGTGCGCACCGTCTGCCTGGAATAACCGAATTTCTTCTGCAGAATGGTCTCAGACGGAAACTTATCCATATTTTTAATTACGCCACTGGTGATTAACGTATGTGCCCAATGATATAATTTCTGATATTTCAAATTATCCTGTTCTGTATTACGCATAGCCTCTCCATTTGCCTTTTTATGTTTTTACTTGATAACCTGAATAGACTCACGATCTGCAAATACTGCAACGAAGATCAGGAATACGATACCCTGAATGAGCTGCATCATCTGTGTAGAGAATCCCATCATAGTTAATCCACTGTTTAATACGATGTAAAGTAATGATCCGACAATAATATTCTCGAAACGAACCTTTGCACCACCGGAAATTGGCATTCCACCAAGTACCAGTGCGATCAGGATCTGTGTCTCTAACTGGTTTCCACCGGAAGATGTTACCGATCCGACTTTGATAACATTGATAAATGCTGCAAATCCTGTAATGGCACCTGCCAGTACATAAATCAGGAATTTCATCCGGTCTGTACGGATACCGGAAAACATAGCTGCTTTCTCACCGGCACCGATGGCCTTTAAATAAGTTCCGAACTTTGTAAAGCGGAATGCCACAAATCCAATGGCAAGTATCACAACCGTGCAGGCAACTTTCAGTGCTGTGCTGTCATAATTGATCAGCTTTGCAGATCCGGCTACCGGAGCGTTGGTTGTCAGGTACTTGATAAAACCACGGAATAAGAACATGGTACAAATTGTTACAATAAAGGATTTGATCTTACGGTTTACATAGAAATAACCGTTAATCGCACCGATTGCTGCTCCGGCTGCAATACCACCGATAATCGCCAGTGGAATGCTGTATTTTGAGAGCATACATACTACAATGGAGGAAATACCAAGAATAGATCCCTGGGAGAAATCCAGACCACCCATTGTCATAATGAAAAATACGCCCATCGCAGAAATCATCGTCACATATACCTGTGAGAGTACCAGTGACATATTACCCATCATTCGAAAATCTGTCAGGAAATTGAATAACAGGAAAATAACCACCAGTCCTACAATCGGAAGAAGTGAACGGATCAGCGACATTTTTGATGCTTTTTTGAGCTGCTGCTCTTTATCGTTTGTATTTACACTTGCTTGACTTCCCATAGCTGCCTCCTTATACCATCATCGTAATCAGACCATTTTCATCAAGGTTCTGGTCACGCTCAAGTTCTCCGCTGATCTTGCCGTCTTTCATGATCATGATGCGGTCACACATACCGATCAGCTCCATCAATTCCTCGGAGATCATGATAATGGATTTTCCATTTTTTCTCATCTGATTCATCAACTGGTAAATATCCTGCTTTACCTTGATATCAATGCCTCGTGTCGGGCTGTCGAGTACGACGATATCGGAATCTTTTCCGATCCATCTTGCCAGAACGACTTTCTGCTTATTTCCACCGGACAGGTTGGAAACGAACTGGTTGACATCGACCATCTTAACGGACATCTGCTTTGCAAATTTGTTTGCAAAATCTTTTTTCTTCTTATCGCTGATCAGATGTGCCGGTCCGGACAGTTCATCCAGTGACGGGAGACAAATGTTATCTCCAATGCTCTGATTTAACACAACCGACTCGTTATCACGATCCTTCGATGTATATGCAATGCTGTGTTTGATTGCGGTCGGAATATCGTTGATCTGGGTTCCATCTGCCAGCTCTACGGTTCCTTCCCTGTCATAGGATGCACCAAAGATTGCTTTACCGATCTCATGCATACCAGACTCGGAAAGTCCACCAAATCCAAGGATCTCACCTTTGTGCAGATCAAAACTTACATTCTCGATCAATCCCGGAACGGTTACATCCTTTACCGAAAGTACGACTTCATCGGAAACTTTCTCCCCGTAATCGCTGCGGTAGTAATCGCCCGTTACTTCACGTCCAACCATGAGTTTCTTTAAATCATTTTCGTTGACATCTTTACTCTTTACGGTATCAATGTATACACCATCACGGAGAATGGTGATTGTATCGGATTTCTCAATGATCTCCGGGAGATCGTGGGAAATAAAGATGACGGTGTTGCCGCTCTTTCGGATACGCTCCATATGTTTGTACAGTTCTTCACGCCCCTCCTGGGAAAGCGCTGTCGTTGTCTCATCAATAACAACGATCTTTGGATTAAAGTAGGTTGCCTTTACGATCTCTACGAGCTTACGATCCTCGAAGTTGTAAGAGTCGATCATATCAGCAGCCTTGATTCTTTCAAATCCATACTGCTTTAACAGCTCTGTTGCCTTTTTGTTCATGGCATTTGTATTTTTGATGCCACAGTGTACGAACTGATCCTCATGACCGAGGAAAATATTCTCTGCAACAGTCAGTCCGGACAATGTACCAAGCTCCTGTACAATGATGGAGATTCCTTCATTGTTTGCTTCTACCTGATTCTTTGGATGAACTTCCTTGCCATCCAGAATAAATGTACCGCTGCCAATGCTGTAAATACCGGTAAGCATGTTGGTCAGGGTGGATTTTCCGGAGCCGTTTTCTCCGATCAGTGCATGAACTTCTCCCTTGTTAACGTTAAAGGAAACGTTCTGTACGGCTTTTGTAATACCGAAGTTCTTGCAGAGATTTTTTACTTGTAATCTTACTTCACTCATTGCTGTCTTCCCCCTTTCATTACTTGACGATCTCGCCCTTTGTAGCCTTTGTTGTCAGAGTAATGATAATAAGCAGTGCAAGTCCTGTGATCACATCCTGGATAGCGGTTGGTGCTCCAAGAGCAATGAAACCGAAGAAGATGATGTTGATGACAAACTCACCGATGATAATTGCCGGAAGTGGCATTCCGTATTTCTTAAATGCCAGACCAAAGAAACATCCCATGGTCGGTACGAAGTTTCGGCTCATAGATGCCATTCCGGTAACGGCTACCATGGAAGATCCGTAACTGATGGTCAGGATCGCCATAACACCGAGGAATGCACCACTTAAAATAAATGCAAGAACTTTATACTTATTTACGTTAATACCCATGTTCTTGGCAACAAACTCATCACTGCCGATAGCATAGGTGTATGTTCCAATTTTTGTGTAATTTAAGAATATGTAAGCAACGACACATGCCACAAGTGCAAGGATGATATCCCAAGGCATCTGGCCAAATGCACGTAAATTGGATGGAAGTGTCTGCTCTACGCCGCCTGCAATGTAGTTTGCCAGAGACTCATAGATCAGTGCAAGTCCTGTTGTTACAATCATGGACGGGATACGGAGTTTTACATAAAACATACCGTTTAATGCACCGACAATTGTTCCTGTTAAGATACATCCGACGATCAATCCGAAATATCCGAGATTAAAACGGGTGGCGAATACACACCCAACGATTGCGGAAAGCATGATATTTGCGCCAATGGAAAAGTCGAACATTCCCATTACCATTACAAAGTAGAATCCTACGGCACCAACAGTTGCAATCAGGCTGGCCTGAAAATAGTTAAGCATATTGCCGAAAGATCCAAAGTTATGCGGCGAAAGTATTTTAAAGATGGCCCAGGAAAGCACAACCAGACCGAGCAGGATCAGATACCCCATTGCTTTTCCCGAAAATTTTTTCGTAGTACTCATATTATCTACCTCTTTTTGTCAATTCTGATAAACGTCACATTGATGGAAAAAGGTGGCGCCGCAAGCAGCGCCACCCCTTGTGGTTATTGTTTTATTTACCCGCACGTGCTGCTGCATCTTCAATAGATACGCTCTGTGCAGTAATTCTTAAGTCTTCCAGACTCAGCTTAGACATATCAACCAGTTCCTGATCAGTATATGGAAGCTGATCTACGAAATACTTCTCATAATTCTTGTAATCATCTGCAGATGATACATACAGATATGGGAATGGAACATCTTCGAACTTACCACCAAAGTCTTTGTAGTTACCCTTTACTGCATTGTATACCATCATGAATGCGATCAATGGATCACAGAAATGTCCTCCGGACTCACCAGCCATGGAACCATTCTCAAGTCTGTCTCCAAGGTCTGGAAGGAAGTCTGTAGAAACGATGTCGATATCTGCGGTCTTTCCGGCACGCTCAACTGCTGCGATTGCACCCTGGAGAGGATCTCCACCACCACCTGCTGGAATAAGTGCATCCAGGTTTGGATCTGCTGCCATCAGAGCTTCTGCTGCCTTAGAACCACCTTCGGAAGTTGTTCCTGCGTACTGTGGCTCAGAAAGCTTTGCCTGATCATCTGGATGTTCTTCGTTCCACTTATCTACGCCAGCTTTATAGCCTTCCCATCTGCCGAGCCATGTAGCATCTCCCTGCTCCCAGCCGATCAGACCAATGTTTCTGTCACCTTTGTTTAAAAGAATGTTTACAAGTTCTTCACCGTTTGCCGGCTCATCCTCGTGAACAGCTCCGATATAATAATCAGAATCTTTTGCTGCCTGATAAATATCTGCACTGTTTTCCTGACTGATAACACGGAAGAACTGTGCCAGATATACTTTATTGTCATTACAGGTCTTAATTGCGGAAGTCATCTCTGTATCAGATGAGTTACAGATGATAATTCCCTGACATCCTGCTGCTGCCAACTGCTCAACAGAAGCGGTAACTTTCTCAGATACATGTCCCTGATCCACATACTGTACATCGACATCCAATGCCTTTGCTGCCTCATCCAGAATCTTCTTACACTGAGAACCAAGTACATCGGTGGATGACCAGATGGAAACACCAATCTTAATCTTTCCGGATTTGTTTGATGATGTACCTCCCTGTGTGGAAGATCCTCCCCCGCCGGTTCCACAGGCTGTCATACCAATTACCATTGATGCTGCCAGGATCGTTGCAGCTACCTTCTTTAAAATTTTCTTCATACGTTGTCCTCCCTCTACTTTGATACGTATTTGCTTTTTGTAATTCTAATTATAGACGGTCCTCTCCTGTTTTTCAATAAAATACAACAATATTTTTTCGTAAAGTTGTATTGTTATATTGCAATTTAACTGTTAAATTTTCTATTTTTCATACGATTATGTGCATTTTGACTGGTTTTCATTTTATTTTTCCTTTGTTTTACTGTCGTTTTGTGCGTTTTGTGTATTTTATTCTTGATTTCTTTCGCTATTGCAATACAACTTGCTTCATGTACACACTTGTACGTTTTCATCTCATGAACACCTGCCATTAAATACAACTGTCTATGTGCAAAGAGAGGCACGACATTGCACTTTCCCGGCACAAATGCTATGATTGAATCACCAAACAGAACAATATTGTATAAAGGAAAGGGAGATGCATTATGAAGGTAATGAACATTGAAAACCCACAGGAGTTTTTGAAAGTAATTGACAGTTGTTCCGGACAGGTTGAGCTTGTCACTGCTGACGGTGACCGCCTGAATCTGAAATCAAAATTATGCCAGCTGGTATCCTTATCTACCATTTTTGAATCTGCTTCCACCATCCCGGAGATGGAAATCATCGCACATGAAGCAGAGGATTCCAGAAAGATTATGGATTACCTGATGCGCGGATAAAACGTTAGAACAATACCAATAAAAAGGAGTATGAAAAACACCGTTGTTTTCATACTCCTTTTTCTTATTATATATGTCTTATATCTCTGACCTGCTTCAGACAAAAATCCGATTAGATATTTAACAGATCACTGAATACTTTCAGTGCTCCGTCTGTCTCATGTGCAAGTACGCGCTTTGCAAGAACTTTACCAAGCTGAACACCTTCCTGATCGAAGCTGTTGACATTCCATAAGAATCCCTGGAACATGATCTTGTTCTCAAAGTGTGCAAGCAATGCACCGAGTGTCTTCGGATTAACCTGCTCTCCGATAATAATAGAAGATGGGCGTCCACCCTCGAAATTCTTGTTGCGGTTTTCATCTTCCTTGCCGCATGCAAAAGCAACGATCTGTGCTGCTACGTTTGCGCAAAGCTTCTGCTGGCTTGTGCTGTCCTGAATGACAACATCTGTGTCAAGCTGGTTATTCTTAAATCCAACAAACTGCAGTGGTACAATATCGGTTCCCTGATGCAGTAACTGATAGAAGGAATGCTGTCCGTTTGTACCAGGCTCACCAAAGATGACCGGGCCAGTCGGATAATTGACAGGCTCACCGAAACGGTTTACCGATTTACCGTTGGACTCCATATCTACCTGCTGTAAATGTGCCGGGAAACGATTGAGTGCCTGTGAATATGGAAGCACAGCAGTGCTCGGATATCCCAGTACGTTGCGCTCATACACACCGATCAGTGCATCCAGCATCTCAGGGTTCTTCAATACGTCTTTTTCTGCGGAGAGTTTATCCTCTGCTGCAGCGCCATCCAGAAACTGTGCAAATACATCCGGGCCGAATGCCAGTGATAATACGGCTCCACCGACAGCAGATGTAGAAGAATAACGTCCTCCGATATAATCATCCATAAAGAATGCTGCCAGATAATCATCACTCTTTGCCAGAGGGGAAGTCTCACTGGTAACTGCGATCATATGCTTAGAAGCATCCAGTCCTGCTTTCTTTAATGCGTCCTTAACGAAAGACTCATTGGTCAGTGTCTCAAGTGTAGTACCTGATTTGGAAACAAGTACGAAAATGGAATGGGCAACATCAACAGAATTCAATACAGCGGCTGCATCATCCGGATCTACATTACTGATGAATTTTGCTTCCATCTTAAATGTGTTGTTTTTCTTTGCCCAATTCTCAAGTGCTAAATACATAGCGCGAGGGCCCAGGTCACTTCCACCGATACCGATCTGGACAACTGTTGTGAATTTTTCACCAGCAGCGTTTGTAATCTCACCAGCGTGTACCTTATTGGCAAAATCAGCAATTCTCTGCTGCTGCTCCACATAGAATTTACGCTTATCCACACCATCTGCCACAACAGCTTTTCCAAGCTGTCCACGGGTCAGCTGATGAAGAACCAGACGGTTCTCTCCGGTGTTAATGACTGCACCGTTGTAAAGCTCCTCAAATTTTTCGGAAAGCTGTGCTTCTTCTGCTAATTTTACCAGAGCTGCCAGCACATCATCATCCACCTGCTTTGCAGCATAGTTGTACACCAATCCCTCTGCCATTGGAATACTGTAATTTTTCACACGCTCTGCCCCGTTCTCGCCAGACATAACTTTTTTCAGATCTATGCGACCTGTTTTTGAAAGGTTCTGAAAAGAAGCAAGGGTATCCAAGTTGTCCCAAGTAACCATAATAGATTCCTCCTATATGTTCTTTGTTATTTTATTCCTCAACCTTACTGATTATACAATGTAATTTCCATGAATTCAAGTATGGATAGTATGTGAAAAATGCGCTTTTCTTTTTCTTATACTGTGATATAATTCTTATAGATGTTTTGGAACGGCATATGTTTATTGGGGGATTACATATGATTCATAAAAAAATAGGGGCGTTTATATTTCAGGATGTACAAAATCCAAATGAGACAAAAACCACTGCTGTGACCCTGCGTCTGTACGCACTGATTCTCAGCGTTTATTTTCTTGTCCTTTTTTGTGTCTGCTGCTTTCTTCGGGATGTTCCTTCCTCCCTGCTGACGCTCATCTGTGGCATTTTATATGTATTTGCTTTCCGGATTACCTATCTAAACCATACACATTTTGCTTCCATTTTTTCACAATTACTGACGTTATTGTGGATTACTGTATTTATACAGAGATTTGGGTGGGACTGCGGTGTACAGCACTTCCTGTTTGTACTTCTCGTATTAAATTTTGCAGTCAGTTTCCACCGCATACGCACTAAAATCTTTGTTGGAATCTGCACATGTGCTTACCGCCTGCTTTTGTATTCCTATACACGGTATCATCTGCCGGTCATCCAGCTTTCCACAGATGCCAGTATCTGCATACAGACCATAGACACTTTGTTTATTTTTGCAGAACTGATCACGGTTATGATTATTTTCACCCAGAATTCCCAGCAGATGGAACACAAGCTTATACGTTACAATCTGGAACTGGAACACATCGCATCCACAGATCCCCTGACCGGGCTTTTCAACCGTTGGCAGATGTATAAGCGTCTGGAAACATGTATTTCCAGATACACGCAGCATAAATTACAGACCCTGACTGTTGCCATGGGGGATATCGACTTTTTCAAACATGTAAATGATACTTACGGGCATGATGCCGGGGATGAAGTTCTCCGCACACTTTCCAGATTGTTTTGCACGGTAATAGGCGAAAAAGGGGAAGTCTGCCGCTGGGGCGGAGAAGAATTCCTGTTTGTATTTCCCGGCATGGATATGGAGGAGGTTCAGCTTTTGATGTCTGACCTTCTGGATGATATCCGGCACACTCCTGTATTATACGAACGCAAACTGATTCATGTAACCATGACATTCGGAGTCGAAGAATTTGGCAGAAATCATACCATGGAATCTGTCATTCAGGAGGCCGACCGCAAGCTTTATCTCGGCAAAGAGAGTGGGCGGAACCGGGTGATCTACTGATTTTATGCCATCTCACCCACCCGGTGGATTTCCGTTCTTTTTCTGAGGAAATCCAAAAATCTGTCACATACGACGGTATATACAGATCCCATCACATTGAATATAATTCGCAGCGTCACTGCCGTACCTGCACCGAATAACCCCGATGCAATCGACAGTGCGCCAAACGTATTAAATACGGTCTGCCATGCATATCCTGCAGAATAACCCACACCAATTCCACCGATCATCCCGATATACGGATACATGGATTCCGGTAACACATGATACAAAATAAGGAAGATCATGCACCCCACAATATTAAACGGTCCCCTGCGTTTTGCACGCTCCACACTGTCCTCATGAAATGGAAGACATACAGACATGCAGGCGATTCCCGCCCACATGGCACGCGGCCATCCGAGCAGTGACACGATCAGCAGTGCCGAAGAAACAATCAGTGTCAGCTTAATATACCACCAGTTCCGCGCGGAACGTACATCAAATTCCCGGAACAGATCCAGGAAGGTCCGGCGATACGGACGATTTTTCTGGTTTTTATAAAATACAGCCATACAGATCCCCATTCCGATCAGCAGACTGATGACACGCAGTACATAAGCATGGCCGCTCACATCATATCCCTGCAAAAGCAGATATCCAAGGACAAACGTGGACTGGTTTGACATGATCACATTGTGGCATCCGAAAATCATGAGAATCAGAATACATGCCATATTCACAAAAAATGCCGGAACCGGATGCATCATATTGGTAATTCTCGGTCCTGCGATTAAAATCCCAAAAATTCCCGCAATACAGAGCAGCCCATGACTGGTACGCACCCCGAAATCTGCCTGCCGGAGCACAAGTACTGCCAGCAGCACAACCACTCCCGGTACGCTGTTATCTGCACCGAATATTTTACTGAACAATGTAACCACAGCGACGCAGAATGCCATAACAAGATAGACTTTAAAATTATAGATCAGAATATGTCTGCGTTTTTCTTTTTTGTCTGTTGTGTTTTTGATCAGCTGTTTTGAGCCGACGGAACTCAGCTGTAATTCCTGGTAAAAAGTCATTTTTTCTTTTCCTCTTTTCTTTCCAATATAAAATACGCTGCGTTCCTGCTGACTGTCTGCCGCAGAAACGTAGCGTACTATACCTCGATTTTGTAAAAACGTCAAGGACACGTCCTGTTTTTTTTAGATTCTGTTTAGAATTATTTTAGATTTTGCCAAGTTTTTTTGCATATTCAAAAAGCTGCCGGTTTTTCTCATTATAAGGGCCAAATTCTGTCAATGCACAAATACAGGTTTTGCAACTGCCCAGCATTTGTTTTGCCCGCAAAAAGGTTTCTTCCGAAACCGGAAAGAATGCTTTTTCCGAAAAAACACAAGCGGCAAGTGCAGATGCCGCTGCATACTCCACATCATTTTCCTGCAGAATGCCTGCTGCAAACGGAATGTTCTGCCGCTGCAGCCGGTTGTAAACCGCAAGCCCCGTTCCACCACCGCCAATCACAAATACCTCCGGAATTCCTTCCGGTCTTTCCATAAAAACCTGTCCAGTCTGCGGTTCAAACTGCTGTGGCTTTACACCGTATAACTGCTGCACATAGTCTCCGGAAAAGATTGCCTCCGGTGTCCCGACCCGGTCAATACGGTCCCCTTTCACACACGCAATGGTGTCCGAAATTTTCTGTGCCAGATCCAGTTCATGCAATGACATGATAACTGCCAGGTTTTTCTTCCGTGCCAGCATGCGGATGGTTGTAAGAATGTCCAGTTTAAATCCCATATCCAGATAGGAAGTCGGTTCATCAAGAATCAGAACCTGTGTGTCCTGGCAGATCGCCCGCGCCAGCATAAGTCTCTGCCTCTGCCCATCACTGATTCTCCGGAAATCCTGCTGCTGCACTTCCCCGGCATGCACCAGAGCAATCGCCTCGTCCACCTTTTTCCAGTCCTGTTGTGAGAGGATACCAAGCCTCCCCGTGTACGGGTAGCGCCCGGTTGCCACCACATCCCTGCCGCTTAACAGTTCCGTGTGGATGCGCTCCGTCATGACCATCGAAAGATGTCTGGAAATCTCACTGTCCGTCAGTTCCCTCATGGATTCTTTTCCCAGAAAAACACTGCCGCCAATGGTTTTAAGCTGTTTGGTGATGGTCTTTAAAATTGTCGATTTTCCGGAGCCGTTTGGTCCGATCAGTGTGAGGATTTCCCCTGGCCGGACACCCAGATTGATATTTTTAATCAGGGGAATCCGGTCGTATCCTACGGTCAGATCACGCATCGTAAGCTGCTCGTCATCGTTTGGTATATCTTGCGCAGGAAACTGCCCTGGCTCCTTTAGCATATTCTGTCCGTTATGTTGTTTTCCGTTTTCTTCTTTCATCACTTTCCAATTATTTTCCATCTGCATTTTTGTGTCTGCTCATAGTAACTTTCTTCCTACCTTTGCGTCCTTATCCGTTTTGGCTTTCTGTCTGCACATTATTTGTCTTCCACGATTCATCACATCCGCTGCTTTCGCAACATTGCCGCAATTACCACCGGCACTAAAAATACCGCAGTCACCGAACTGATACTGATCTCCGTTGGTGCAAACACGGTCCGCGCAATCCCGTCACAGAACAGCGTAATCACTGCGCCGCCGAGAAAACATCCCGGAATTAGAATAATCGGTTTTGCCGTGTGGGTTGCCAGTTTAATCAGATGCGGCACCGCAATTCCGACAAACGAAATCGGTCCGGCAAACGCGGTCACACATGCCGACAGCAGACTTGACAGTAAAATCAGTGCAATGCGCAGTGCTTTTACGTTTACGCCCATATTTCTGGCATAAGATTCTCCCATCTGATAAGCACTGATTGGTTTTGCAAGCCCGAAGGTAATCACAACCGTGATTCCAACAATTATGACCATGATGCGAATGTGCTCCCAGCTCATACCGGAAAAACTTCCCATCGACCAGTTGTGAAGATTGACAATATTGGAATCGTCCGCAAACGTCACACAAAAATCCGTAATCGCTGAACAGATATAACCAATCAGGATACCGCACACTACAAGCAGCGACATATTCGATACCCGAAACGAAATCAGAAGGACAAATCCCATGGCAAGCAGTGAACCGGCAAATGCAGCTACCACCATTCCAAGGGAACTGACCATAATCCCTTTTTCCAGAAGAAAGATCATGGTCAATGCCACGACAAGTTTGGCTCCGGAGGAAATCCCAAGCACATACGGTCCTGCAATCGGATTCTGGAAAAAACTCTGCAGCAGGAAACCGGATACGGAAAGTGCCCCTCCGAGCAGAACTGCAGCAATGATACGGGGCAGACGGATTTTCCAGACAATCTGATACAGTGTGGAATCCGGCTGATGTTTTGTCAGCACGCCCAGGAAATCGAAAAAAGACATTTCCACACTTCCGACACCGATATTCCAGAAAAACAGAATTGCCAGCAATAGAATAATCACCACAAAAGAAACCAGATAGCGGAGCGTTCTGTTTGTTTCTGTCCCGGAATTATTCTTTTTTTCTTTTATTTGTGATCTCATGTTCTGCTCCTCATGCATTACGACAATTGTTATTATTTGTACATCCGTACGCTCCGGCTCACTGCAATTTCTTCAAAAACCGGTATGTTCCATCCCCTTCTCCCGTCAGAATCTGATTCAGATCCTCGATAAAATCACAGGTTCCGGTAGACTGCTGGTAAAAATTGCTTCCCGTTGTATATACCTGTCCGCTTTTTACAGCCTGAAAATCCGCAAACAAGCTGTTTTTCTTTACCAGCTCATCGATGGACGTCAATTCCCCCTCAATGGTTCCGTTGTAGATCAGCACATCCGCATCAATCTCCGCAGAATAAAAATCTTCCATCTGCATTTTCATCGTGGAAAGTGCATTTTTTTCTTCATCCGTATAATTTCCGAGTGAATAGGTACCGCCTGCAAGTCCGATCATCGCAGAGACATAGTCGTTTGGCTTGCGCACAGTGATCGTCCCGTCCGAGGAAACTGCAAAAAATGCCACCTTTTTCCCGGTACTCTTTTTTTCCATAATCGGTTTCACACGTTTTACCTGTTTATTAAAATAGTCATCTGCCTGCTGTTGTTTTCCAAACAGAATACCAAACAGTTTGATCCATTCCAGCCGTCCCAGCGGATGCTTTTCATAACTGGAACGCTCGACCATCACCCGGATGCCAAGTTCTTCGAGTTTTTCCTTTACTTCCGGATTGTGCGTGACCATCGTATTTTCAATGGCAAATGTGCAGCCACCCTGCAACAGCTGTTCGTAATCCGGCGCACTGTATTTTCCGGCATAAACCAAAGAACCGTCTGCCATGGCATCCTTCGCCTGCTGCACATACCAGTCGTCTTCCTTCAATGCGGTGTATGCAACGTGTGACAGCCCGCCGGTCTGACAGATCAGATCCATCACCGCAGACGATACAAGGTACACATGGTTTAACGGCTGCTGTAAAACGGTTACATCCTCCGGTACATCCGCTGGCACCGGAACCCCTTTCGGAATAAGCAAAAAACGACCGTTATCCACGATCGTTATCAATTTATAATTTCCATATATATCGACCTGAAACTGATCCGCATAGACCAGTTCCAGACGTCCGGTTTGTTTCAAACCCCCAAAACTGACATCTTCCGGAAAGGAAAATGTCAATATATAGTCAATTTCATGTGGGACACTCATGGCCGTGGTATCTCCCACGACATCCATCTGGCACGGCACTCCCGCAATCGGGAAGGTAAACGTGGAATTGCCCCCTTCGTTTTCATTTTCATATTTCTGTCCGTCCACCAGCATATAATCATAGTGGGAACTGCTCCAGACAATCGTTGCATATGCCTGTCCGTCTGTCACTTTTATTTTTGCCTCGGAATCTACAGAAGCTCTGCCGCTTCCGCCTTCGAGCTTTACATTTGCGGTATACTCCCCGTCCTCCAGCGACGTATCCTGTTCTGTTTCCGCCATCTGTGTTTCAGTGGCTTTCTGCTGTGTCTGATCGTTTTTTGGGGAAGAACCGCAGCCGGTCAGAATCGACAGACATATACAAAAGGATAACATAATTGTGGTTAATTTCTTACTTTTCATACTTTCTATCCACTAATTTTTCTGTGCGTCCGATACACTTACTTTATGGTCATACCAGGTTCCCTTTGTTCCGAGAATTGCCAGATCAAACTCTTTGTCGAGTGCTTCTACTGGTACATCAAATCCATAGACTTCTTCTGTGGTTCCATCACTGTACTTTACGGTATCGTTGGTTGGCTGTAACAGTTTAGCACCATCTTTTGCTGCATCAGCTGCTGTTCCAACAAACAGATTGATGATTTTCTTAGACACCAGACGGATGTGAATGGTCATTTTTCCATTTTTCACCGTAAGTGTTCCACATCCGTTATCTGCCTCGTTGACATGAAACATGCCACTGTCGGTATTGAACTTTGCTGTATAAGTGCCGTCCTCCAGCGCGGATACCGCGCTGGAAGATGCAGTCTTGGAAACTTTTCCAAGTGACTCAATTGCATTTTTTGTGTGCTCTACATAAAGTTTCTGGACAGCTTCAATCTCACCAAGTCCGGCAATCTGTGTGTCAACACTGTCGAAATTGCCGCTTGCAGTGAACTGGCTCTTCCAGGAATCATCATCGTCTCCTGCCATATCATTGTTTGCATGATCTCCGGCAACAACCATGAGTGGACGAAGAATAACTTTCTTGTAACCTGCGTCCTTAACTGCCTTGATTACATTTTCACAGGAAGTCTCTTCCGGCTCCCCCTCTACGGTTCCGATAAAGACATTGTCATAACCAAGCTTATCCATCTGTGTAGACATCTGGCTGTAACTTACCTTTGCAGAATGGGAAGTACCGTGTCCCATGAATACAAATGCAGTACCGTCCTTCTTGGCAGCATCCAGTGAATCGTATCCTGCGGTCTTTACGGCTTCTGCTGTAATATCTTCTGCAACCGCCTTCTTGTCATCGTTGATCACGGTTGCATCATCACCAACTTCGCCAAGCAGCGGTTCCGCAACGACAACTTTTTCAAACTTATCCTTATATGCATCCAGCTCTCCGACAAGTTCATCATACTCTGCCCCATGCATCAGGTGTGTCGGCTGGATCACCAGATTCTTTACCCCATTATCAACCGCTCTCTGTAATGCCTGGTCTACGTTGTCGATCTTCTCGCCATCTCTTGCCTGTACGTGATTGATAATGATCTGTGCGGTAAATGCCCTGCGGACTGCCCAGTCCGGATTTGCTGCCTGAATGGCTTTTTCCACACCACTGATATCTGCAACACGGCTGTCATTAAAAGATGTACCAAAGCTTACGACAAGGATTTCATTATCTCCGATATTATCCTGATTTAACGGATCATCCTTGGAAGCATCACCGGTATCTCTGCCGAAATAATCCGGATCTGCATTTTCACCGGAAACAAGTGCTTTCTGTGCATCTGTCAGCTTGTCCCATGCTTCTTTTGCAGCAGCACACTGCTCATCGGTTTTATCTGTTCTTTCCTGAACATAAATAGCATCAATTAATTCTGCTACCTCATCTGCAGCTGCCTGATCGTCTTTTGCAGACTCTGTGCCTTGCGAATTTTCTACCTGATTGTTGTCTTTGCTGTCTTTGTTTCCGCATCCGGCAAGCATGCCTGCAGCCAGTACACATGTCAGAAACAATGCAAGTGTTTTCTTTCTCATAATTCTCTCCTTTTTGAAATACAGCATAGGCTGCATTTCCTGCATACACCACATCCACCCTGACGGATTTCTCATGCGATGTATTCTTTGGGTTGACGGGTTGCTTCATCTCATAAGATCACGCATCATCCAAAGTGCCAAAAGAAAAGCCCCACCCGGAACATTCCGAAAGGAGCAATCAACCCATGCAAAAAGGAACTGTCTGTGGACGGCTGTCCCACACAGTTTTCTGTAACATGCAGTACGATCAATGACTCGTGATCTGAAAGTAAAAACTTTCTGTACCAGATCATTGGCAGGTTTCCTGGCTCATAGATCATCATAACATGCTTCGCCTTCCCAATGCAGCTGCATCAGTGGCATCTGAAATGCAGCCTAAGCTGCATTTCCTACGTACATCGCATCCGCGTCAGCGGATTTCTCATGCGATGTGCTCCTTCTTGAAATGCAGCCTAAGCTGCATTTCCTACGTACACCGCATCCGCGTCAGCGTCAGCGGATTTCTCATGCGATGTGCTTCTTGCAGTTACTCCCTAATCACAGTGACGAGTTCGTACAGGATTTGCACCTGTTTCCCTTTTACCCTGCGCATACAAGCCCATATATCCCATGCAAAGCGGCTTTATATGACAGGCACCAACGATCTTTTTTATGAAACTTTCTACATATTAGCATATTGTGCGTTTATTTACAATGCGAAAATTACGTCTTTTCCGTTTTGATCCGACACACCACTTCCGCTCCAGACTCCGCGTGGTTGTAAAAACAAAGCATGCCGCCCTGCTCTTTTAAGAATTTTTTTGTGATCGCAAGACCAAGCCCCTGATGCGTCCGGTCATGCCGGCTGGCATCCCCGCTGTAAAATTCCTGATCTGCATAGATGAGATCCTGCTCCGAAAAACCCTTTCCAAAATCGCGGACGGTTGCAGTCAGATACTCCTGCCCCTCATACACTTCCATCTGCAGGCGCACCACGATCCCGCGCGCCCGGTCTGTGTGTTCCACCGCATTGCTGACCACATTTTTCCACGCTCTGCCAACCGGTCCTGGCTTGCAGCATACATTCCCACACAGGGAATCCTCCTGAAAAACAACCGGAACTTTTTCCGCTGCCGCAATCTGCATGGCTGCTTCTTTGAACTGCTCTTTCAAACGCGCACAGGTGACTACTTCTGTCTCCTCTGCGCGGTCACGTCCATACAGCAGTTGCCGCATATGCTCCAAATACTGCTCCATGCTGCCCACATTCGCCAAAATAGCATCCGTACACTCCCGGTTTTCCGCAGACAAATCCGTCTCCGCCAAAAGCTCGGCATTTCCTTTGATGACAGTAAGCGGTGTCTTGATATCGTGTGTCAGTGCCGCAAGCTGCTCTTTTTTCTGCTGCTGTGCGTCCCACTGTCTGGTCAGCGAATCTTTTAATGCTTCTTTCATGCCGGAAAGTGAGGACATCACATCGTCAATCTCCTTAATCTGCGATGGTCCGGTTTCAAACTCCAGATCATTTTGTCCAATTTTTTCCGTAACTTCGCGTAGCTGCCTAAGCTCCCGTTTTAATTTTTTTGCAAAATGGCCGGACAACAATGTGGCGTGCAGGAAAAACAGCACCACGCCAAGCGCCGGTGTCAGTATCTCCAGAGATGGAACAATGCCGTTTAATTTATCGTACGCATACCTCATATGCAAATCGTATTTTACAATACAGATATCGCCGCTGTTCTGCTTAATATAGCGGTAATACTTTCCCATGGATACATACTTACTGCCGTTTTTATACCCCTGCCATGCCCTTTTCTGCGCGTCTGCCGAAAAAGTTCCGGTCTTAAACTGCCCCGCCGCATCGTAAATCCCGTATCTGCATCCATCCGGAATCAGGGCTTCCACATCTGTCCCCGCAGCCTTAATTTCTTCCGTATGGTCCGTCAGTTGCAGCTCCGCATAATTGGCAGGCAGCGTAAATCCTGTCATGGGACTTAATACTAGAAGCACCAGACAGAACATTCCGATTCCGAACGTATCCAGACAGAATAACGCCGCAAATTTCAAAAACAGCCCGGTCAGTGTTTTTTGTCTTCTTTTTTTCATTTCCATCGATAGCCGATCCCCCAAACCGTTTCAATCGGGTTGATCCCGAATTTCTGGAATTTTGCACGGATATTTTTTACATGCTCCGTAATTGCGGAACTGTTGCTGTCCCCGTCAAATCCGAATACATGCTCTAAAATCCGTTCTTTCGAAAATACCTGTCCGTGGTTTAATGCCAGAAATTCGCAGATCGTATATTCCGCCTTTGTAAAAACAAGTTCATGTTCCTGCACATAGATTTTTCTCTCCTGCATGGAAAAACGCACCTCCCCGATACAGATCGTATGCGTTTTTTCCCTGTTTTCCCGCCGGATATGTGCAGCAACTCTCGCCCGCAGTTCCCCGATCCCGAACGGTTTTGTGATATAGTCATCCCCACCCGCGCCAAGCCCGGTCATTACGTCTTTCTCTTCGGTTTTTGCCGTGAGAAACAGAATCGGACAATCCACTTTTTCGCGGATTCTGCGGCACAGATCAAACCCGTCTATGCCCGGCATCATCACATCTAAAAGAATGAGCTGGTATCTGCCCAGTTTGTCTTCCTCCAGTTGCAGCGGATCTTCAAGTGCCGTCACCTGATACCCTTCCCGCAAAAGTGCTTTTTTGATCACAGCTAAAATTTCCCGGTCATCATCAATTGCCAATATCTCAGTCATTGCACTGCCTTCCTTCATATTTATGAAACCATACTCCGATTATGACACACATCAGAAACAAGAGCAACAGACAAAACAACACACGTTTCCCGTTTACGGGATCATTGCAGTACCGAATGCCCCTTGCACTCCACGTAGCCGGAAAAAACTGCCATCTGCCCTCCCCAAGCCCGGTGAGAAACAGGGCGGACACCACCGACTGCACCACGCCCACGCACTGGGATACGGTCTTTGGAAAGATCAGATTCAGGAACAAATGCTCCAGATACAACGGCACACTTCCGAAAATCAGTGTCCCCGTCAGCCGCACATACCGCATGCCAATCCCCTCTTTTCCCAGTAAAAAATGATACCCGGCAGCAAAAAGAACTGCTGCCCCGAAAATTGCAAGAAACCCCATGCCAAAAAGAACCACGCCCTTTACAACAAATCCTTTGCCCTTTACTTTGTAGTTCCCGAGAAATACCTGAAAATGATTCTGCTCCTCAAGTCCGATATTTCCCGCACACACAATGCTCACCACAAACGGAAGTCCGATACCGATCAGTTCAAAATATGCCATGGTCTGTCCCATGGGATTTCCTATGGTCCCGCGATAATAAAACAGCATGAAACCAGCGATGATAACCGGCACCGCCACATGAAGCGGAATTAAAAAAGTATGCTTCATTTTCAAAAGTTCTGCCCGGACACTTCCCATCACACGTTTTGTCATTCTGCCACCTGCTTTCGAAACCATGTTCTGCCTGCCAGCCAGAATACCAGAAACCACAGAAGTGCGGCAGGAATTCCAATCAACAGACCACTCACTCTGCCGAGTTCCGGAGAATAGGTCACCTGCCCCGGCTCAAACGGCAGTCCGTTTGGCATCACTTTGATCACGACACACATCAGCCGCGATGTGATCGCTCCCGGAAACAACGCAAACCACGGTTTTAACGATACCGACGTAGACAAAATACTATAGATTCCAACATGGATCACAAGCATCAGAAATGTGCTTATTTTCTGTGCAAGAAGCAGGCAGAACGGAATCTCCCAGAGTGTGGTAAGCCACAACACAATTCCTGCCAGTATCTGTGCCGGAATCGGGATTGCCTGCCTCATCTTCAGATTCCCCACAGATTCCAGCAGCATCTGCCCCATCATGGAAAACAGCGTAAGTCCAGCAACTGCAACCGCCGACATCTTTATTCCGACAAGGATTTTTGCGTCCCAGATCTGTTCCATGCCGCAGGGCAGTGACCATATCGTGTAATTCTTTTTCTGTTTGTCCTTTTTCCCGATGATGCTGCACAAAATGCCCAGAAACCCCGGATACAGCCCGATGTACCACCAGTTGTACACATCAATGGAAAAATAGGAAGAGGTCAGCCAGAATGCCAGCAACGCCGTAAACACCGGCATGCCGAGCGTAATTGCTGCCACGGAGGTATGACGGTATTTTAACTGTTCCGCCTGAAAATAATGTTTCATGATTCATTCCCTCCTTTTGCGACAACCTTCATAAACAATGCTTCCAGATCCTGCTGTTCCTGCAGTTTTCCTTCAAATCCCACCGTTCCCTTTGCAATGATCCCGATGTAATCGGCGGTCTGCTGGATTTCACTTAAAATATGGCTTGAAATGATCACCGTAATGCCTTTTTTCGGAAAACTCCGGATCAGTGCGCGCAGCTCCTGAATTCCAAGTGGATCTAACCCGTTGACCGGTTCGTCAAGTACCAGCAGTTTCGGATCATTCAAAAGTGCCAGACCGATGCCAAGCCGCTGCTTCATTCCGAGGGAAAAAGCCCCTGCTTTTTTCTTTCCCGTATCCGTCAGGTCGACGGTTTTAAGTACTTTCTGAATTTTTTCATCCGGAATTCCGAGAAGAAGCGCGCGCACTTTCATGTTCTCCCACGCCGTCAGGTTTTCATAAATGGGCGGTGTCTCGATCAGTGCACCGATGTCCGCCAGATCCGCCCGTGTCCACTTATGCCCCTCAAAATAAATTTCACCGGACGTAGGGTTTAACAGTCCGGTGATTGTTTTCAACAGCGTGGATTTTCCCGCGCCGTTTGCCCCCAAAAGTCCATATACACAGTTTTTGGGGATTTCCATTGTAATGTTTTTCAGAACGTTTTGTCCTTTAAATTCTTTTGACAGATTTCTGATTGTGATCATATTCTGTTGCATGTTTCATCCTCCTCTTGATTTGTAAAATCAGTATAAAGGAGAATTCTAAGGAATTTATAAGGATCTTTTTATTTTATCTGCAGCTTTAAAAATGCCTGTTTCTGCGACGGATCTTCCGGGCTTTCCACCGGTTCATCCGTCTGTGTTCCCAGTTCTTCGTAGGTCATGACCGCACCGCCAATGCCGATCTGCCGCTTCTGGCTTGTGCCGTCATTAAACGTTACGGTGCAGGTGATCACGGTGTCTTCGAACACCTTGTCATAGAGTTTTGCAAGTTCCCCTGGATCTGTGGTACTGCTGTGCATTGCAGTAATTTCGTCCTGTGATAACTCCTGCGTTCCGCATATATTGATCGTAGTATTCTCGCTGCTTTGTCTGTCATATGCCACCGTGTAGGAAGAAAGTGCCTGCTCTTTTGCGCCCGATGGTACTTCTTTTACCATATAATCATCTGCATGTTTCTGGTAAATATCCAGCGTTGCTTCCGTTTCCCCACGCTCTGTGATCCCTGCTTCTGCTGTATCCCCTTCATAGGCTTCGGAATCAACGATCATATCGTCCGTTTCTCCAGTATCTGTCACCTGAAAAAATCCATTTTCCATATGATAGCTGATGGTTTTAATGTCATCGCCCTTGACAGAGAGCGGCATTTCCATAACAAATCCCATCTTTCCGGTTTTACCATCATCCCATGCCGCATATCCAAATGTATTGCTCACCGATTCTCTGATGTAAACCGGTTTATCCTTTGTCAGTTCCGCCGCCTGTGCACAGATGACAAACGGATTTTTGGAAACGCTGACTGCTCCCGGTTCCTTTTGTACCGTCTGGTGTCCTGCTGCGATAGTTCCTGCCACAAGAAGTGCAGCACATGCAACTGCTGCAACTCCTATTTTCCATAATTTTTTCATATAATAATTCCTCCCTGCCTGTTTCACTGCAATCTCTGTATCTGCAATTTCCGGTGCAAGGGCCTGTTTTAAGATCTGATCCAGTCGTTCATCCGTCATATCCGATCGCCTCCAATTGTTCTTTTAACAATGCTTTTGCTTTGCGCATCCGGGTTTTTACGGTACTTAACGGGATATGTAAGCATACCGCAATCTCCTGCATGGTCATTCCGGCAGAAAAATTCAGGTAAACCGGCATCCGGTACTTCTCCGGAAGTGCTGCCACAACTGCCTGAACTTCCTCGATTTCCGCCTGATTTAACATCTGCTGCTCGGGCGTTTTTTCATCCTCACACGCGCCGGACAAACCGCCCTGTTCCATGCATTCTTCAAGACTGCTCTCCGGAAGAATGCGGTTTCGCACGGCGTATTTTTTCTTTTTGTTTTTCCACAGCAGGATTGCTGTCTGCATGGCATAACTTTTTATATTCTGCTCCACATCAAGCTTTTTTTGCTTTTCCAACAGCTTTACCATGGTGTCCTGATACAGTTCGTTTCCACGCTCTGTACTCCCGGCATTCATCCTGCAGAACCGCAGAATATCTTTTCCATGTTCGGTGACAAACTGCTCAAATTCGTGCTTATCCATCCCTGATCCTTTTTCTCTCTTAAATCGATTTAAGGGGTTTGCCCTTACACTTTTATATTGTCCTGAACTGGCAAAAAGGTTTTATTTATACTATAATAATATCCTGAATTATCAAAAATATCTCCGTTTTATTTTTCAAGCATACTTAATTAACGACAAATAGAAATTTCCATAATAGAACTTGCAGTTAAGGGGCGCCTGGAAAGGATATGCGAATCCCATAAACTGAAATAAACATAAAAACACCCGGTTAAATCACTTGATGATAAGGACTGGTATCTATAGATAAAAAATTAAAGGCTCAGGTGACGTTTTTTCGAAATTTTAGTGCTTGAAATCAGGAAATGTCACCTATATAGTAAAAATTGCTTTTTCAGGTACCGCTTTTTTCGAGAAAGTGGTATCTGAAAAAGCAATTTTTGATCTATAGAGACTTTCCGGTATCTGAATGTTAAATTTTCAATATATAGGTACCGCAATGGTATCTTTTACATGAATTTTATTGACATAGATACCACAATGGTATCTTTTACACGAATTTTCTTCCGGGAGCGCCTTTAACTGCAGGTTCTGGTGCCTTTATATTTGTTCCACAGACAGGATTTGCGGAAATATGTTTCTCAATTATATTTTCTCCAGCCAACAGGAAGAAGGGGAACATTTCTTTCGGAAGAACAAATTTACAACTTGCTCTGGCACTCACAACCCACAGCGAATTGCGTAAACCGAACAACTTTACTCCACGTACCTGAAACCAACGCCAGAGCTAACTTGTAAATTTTTCTGTAGAAAGAGAATGTCCCCTTTTTCCGTCACATCGAGAAACCTTATATTTAGAACAGTCTCCCCCGCAAATCCATCCCTCTGAACAGACCACGCAGTTAAACAGCAATTTCAAATATCACTATTTTTTCCCGTACATTGTTTCCGTCAAACAGATCTCTGCAATCAATTTCATCGGAAAACAACAATTCCTCTACGGTCATCAGATAAGCTATGTATTCATCGGATGGATAATAGAAAAACAACTTTACTGTTCTCCTGTTTTCATAATAAGAATTCAAAATCCGGGCAATTACTTTTTTCAGCAGTTCCAGCGAAAAAGGATTAAAAAAATAAATCCGGTCCACCGTTTCCGGAACTGTATACCGCTCCGCATTTGCAAGTGCAAATAATACCCTGCCGGAAGCCACGGCAGACTCTTTGTTATTCATAGCCTTTTCATAAATTCGCTCGTTATATTCGACACCGATAGACTGACATCTGGTTTGATATGACATAAAAAAATCAACTCTTCCTTTTCCGCAGCCGTAGTCGAGCAATGTGTTTTCCTTTCGAATCAGTCCGCTGTTTGCCAGACGTTCCAAAACTGAATAAGGCGTAGGTTCATAAGGATAACGATACTGATCCGCATTTGTATCGTCTCTGCCAGTGGTGCGAACCGCAAGAAGCCTGTCCCATCTTGTCTCGTTCTTTTCCTCGTTCATCGTTTTCCTTTCCTGATTAAATAATAATTCCGTTGCAATGATCAATTTCATGCTGGATGATCTGCGCCGTCCAGCCGGAATATTTTCCGTGCTGTGGTTTAAAATTCTGATCCAGATAATCTACTTCGATCTCCTTATATCTGGTACAGTTTCTGGCTCCGTCGAGTGACAGGCAGCTTTCCTCGGTCTGATACTCCCCGGATTTCTTTGTTATCACGGGATTTACCATTGCAAACTGAAACGGTCCGGCCGCTACAACGATAATTGCTTTGTTTACGCCAATCATATTTGCAGCCATGCCGACACAGATTTCCCGGTTGGCACGCAGGGTGTCTAAGAGATCGGTGATTACCTGCCTGTCGGCTTCTGTGGCAGGGGTTGCTTTTTTTGAAAAAATCTGTTTGCCTTTTACGATGTTTTTAATCATAATGTTATCTCCACTTTTCTTTTTACAGCATACAGCAGTGTATCATTTATCAGATCCGTAATTCAACGAAGTTTTTTTCATACAAAGACATCAAAAAACTGATGGCCGATTTGAAAGCTGTAAGACGGTTGATTTATTCCACCAATGCAATGGAAGGATTCGACCGTCAGCTCCGGAAAGTGACCAAAAGCAAAACGGTTTTACCGTCGGATGACAGCCTTTTAAAAATGCTTATCTGGCAGCCATGGATATCACGAAAAAATGGATTGACCACAGGCAGGACTGGGGTCAGATCCATTCCCAGCCGGAACTTTATTTTGAAGAACGTCTGACCGGGCTCCTATTTTTGTAATCTCTTCGGTAACCAGCTTCATCTGGTTTTCACCATAGATGACTTTCACTTGCTTTATTGAAACAGGTTTTGTTTCCCCATATACCTTTTTAATAAAAAAGTACAAAAATATGGAAATGTGACTATATTCTCACTGATTCCCACATTCCCCGCCATGAGTTTAATTCCATGCTTAATATCTGTATAAGTATTACTTTTTATTAGTTGGCGCATAGATTTGGCACGATTCGTATTTGCTTTTACTTCTACTGGAATCAGTTCATTTGCGCTTCGAATAAAGAAATCTTCTTCTAATGTCGAATTATCCTTCGAATAATAATAAAGCCCATATCCCTGCTTTACCAATGCCTCTGCTACAAAATTTTCATAAAGCGCACCTTTATAAATGCCAAGATTTTTATTTGCACGCAAGTCAATTTGTGATTCATCGTCCAGACTTGCCACCAATAATCCGGTATCCGAAATATATACTTTATATTTGCTTTCATCCACATTTCCTTTTAATGGCAATTCCGGAAATTGCAAACATTCACATACATTAATAAGCCCGGCATCTTTCAACCACTCTACACATCCCATATAATCCTTAGATCTTCCGCCCTTAGAGACTTTCGAATATTGAAATTTTTTATTTTCTTTAGCAAGCTGTGCTGGAATTGACCGGTATACACTCAGAATTTTCGCCTTATCCAGCCCTTGTGCATACTTTACAATATCATTTTCATAATCTACCAATAATTGATGCTGCAAATCAAGCGAACCCTCAAAAGTTTCTCTTTCAATATAACTTGATACAATCGCAGGCATGCCCCCTAAGATACAGTATTCCAGAAAAAGGTTTGAAAAAATCATTTGCTCTGCTTCGGAAAAAGCAACTCCTTCAAGCATATGACAAAGCATATCCGATATTGCTTCTTCCGAATACCCTTTTGCCCACAAAAACTCTTCAAAATCCATGGAGTACATCTGATAATCTGTTTTATACCCCACACTGATACTTGCAATTCGCTGATACTGCACCCCAAGTAATGATCCAGAACATATAACGTCGTATTTTCCATTTTCTTTAAAAAATTTAAGCGCGGTTGCAATCTCCGGGAAATCCTGAATTTCATCAAAAAAAATCAGTGTTTCGTTTTCTTCAAAATGTTTCGTCGGATCAATCCTGCTGATCAGCTTGATAATATGTTCTGCTGAAAACCCTTCCTCAACAATAACTTTATAAGATGGCTCTGTAATAAAGTTGATCTCAATTACATTTTTATAATTTTCCCGCGCAAATGTTCTGATCGTCTCTGTTTTTCCGACCTGTCTTGCGCCCTTTATTATCAGAGGTTTTCGATCTGGATTTTTCTTCCACTCCCTCAAAAATGCGTCTGCTTTTCGAACTAAATATCCCATATTGTGTACCTCCACAGTTTAAGTGTATCTATTATACACCTTTTCATGCAAACTTTTATAAGGATTTACATTTTTATGAGTGATTTTTTCTTCAATATTACATTTTCATGAGCGAATTATATTGATTTTTTACATTTTTATGAGGAAATTTACTTTTTTCAAGAGTCTATCTTGATCGTTTCTATCAATTTTTCTGTTGTTTAATTAGGCAAATGTTAATTTTTTACCAACCGTAACGCATACCTGCATAAAAATCGATGGCTTAGAATACATTGTATATGATTTCTGTGGCTCTTTTCCTTTTGCATTATCAATTTATAGTATATATTTTTGTAATCCTATAAAATAATGTCCTGCATACCTATTTCTTTCAACCTTTCATTTTCAAACACGATTGCTATTCCATGTTCCATATCATATTTATAATTACATATAATAGCAACTTCTTTTTGCTCGGTTCTCGGTACAAAAATACTTTTTGGCATAATATATTTAAAAATATTATCAATTTCAACAGCCCTGACAGCAGAATCCGAAGTTTTTTCAACATAATTTTTTAACTCATCTAAAGCGTCTTCTATCCCTGTTGTATGTTTACAAAAATCCATTATTGCATCTTTTTGTATATCCGTAATACATTCTCCCGGATAACAACTGAAGCTTACAACCAATTCAAAATCTCTATTCCATAAATTTATTCTAACCTTATTCATCAAAACCTCCCTCAGCATCTGCCTGATCTCTTGTCCTGCACTCTGAAACCCCGCCGGAATGTATAAAGTAACTATGAATTTCATATGGCACCAGTTCCATCGTTTTCCGGTCACATTTTTCATGCCATGAACATCTATTTTCATGGCGCCAGTTACATATATCTCTGGCCGTCCAATCTGTTTTTCCGTCCTTTGCCTCTGTATTCCATTTTTCTGAACACTTTATATCTGCCTGAGTAAAATTTCCATAACGCATTCCCCCATCTTTTTCCATATAATTCTCTCTGTTTTCTGTCATATTTTCAATTCTGACAGTAGCCTCAGAACACTTGGAAAAATCAGGTTGTGCATTCTTATATTCAATACCATCCAATCCTTTTTCTGCCAGCTTGTTAATTGCATCGATCCCTCTTTGCTCTTCACCGTTTGGTATCAATTTTGACTCCCCACGTTTCCCTTCCCAATGTCCCAGAGACGTTTCCATTTTTGGCACACATTTCAACCGTTCATCATACAGATTATAATATCCCGGTTCCTTTTTAAATTCCTTAAATATATTATTCCAAACCGTTTTCGCCATCTCTGCAGTCATTCCATTTTTGGGCTTTATTTCTTTATAATTCTCTGATTCCGGCTTACTTATCTCTTTTATTTCCGGCGATTTTATTTCTCTCATTAATACACTCTCCCCTTATCTTCATATTCTTCTGTAAATCTGGAAAATACTGTTCTGTAATTCGTATCCCGTAATGATGACTGCACGGATAATATTAATTCCATTGCCAAATCTATTTGTTGACCAGAATATTTTTTAATAGAAGGCGTAAGATGGTTCACTACCATATGAACCCAGTTACTGATATCATTGCATTGTTGTGCAGCTTTTATTGCCGGTTCCGCTTTCAAAAGATCATATATAAGAACTCCCAGCAATTCCTTTTCATTGTCTTCATTGCCTAAAAGATATTTCATAAAATCTTTTTTAATCTTGGTTGATAACTTTGACTTAATAACTTTTTCTTTCAGTTGAAAAACATATTTTTTATCTTCTTTTCCAAATAATTCTTTTTCCATTATGCAATCCAAAAGAGACTCTGATATTTTTTTATCTTCCGTAGTGGTATCGAGTTCTTCCTGTGAAAAATAAATATATTTTTTTCCGTTACCCTCATATTTATCAACCTTACCTAACACAGGTTGTACCCACTCATTCTGATAAATCGCCGCCACACCACATGGAAGCTTTGCCAGTTCCACGATCTGCTCTTCGTTTAACCCTGCTGCTCTTCCTACCAGCTCTCTGTCTCCCTGATCCGGAAGCCTCATAATAATTTTTGTATTCGTATTACGAATTACCGACATATCAAGCAGTCCCGGTGCCTGATCCGCAATTATAAATCCTTCTCCATATGTACGCATTTCTGCGATTGCATTTGCCAGCATTTCTACACTTTTTCCAACTAAGTTTGAACTTTCGGATGTCTGATCCGCCGAAGTTCGTTTTAAAAGATTATGTGCTTCTTCCAAAACAGTTATATGTCTGAGTTCTGCATTAATCATATCACTTGTCATACGATATTCCTGCAATTTCAGAACTAACATTCCCATTATAAGCGATTTGGTTTCAGAAGAACCTACTCTGCTTAAATCCACAATCACATTTTTATCAAACAGTTCCTCATCAGATATCTCATCACAGACAAATATCATTCCATTAATGCCATTTGTCAAAGACTCAAGCCTTGTCAACAATGATCCCTTATATGCCCCTTTATTATCCGTATCAAATTCACTTGTATCAATTATTATCTTAATATTTTTTGCTACATCCGCAAATGTTGGATAAATAAGCTCTCCAAACTCATTGACAGAATGAACCAGATCCCAGCCACAATCTGTGTATGATTTTTCTACCGCACTCTTTAGTACCGCCGGCATAGCAGCATACATTGGCCAGCAAACATTAAAAATTTCTACTAACCGATCCAAATGTTCAAGCACATGAACTCCCTTTGGGAAGCTAAACGGATTTATTCTAAGCAATGGTGTAAGTGACGGATTTGTGCCATACACAGACACATCCCTGTCTGCTCCAAAAATGTGCTTATATTCTCCTTTTGCAGGTTCTATGACCAAGAATCTAACCTTTCTTTTTCTCACCTTATTTAACAACTGGTATACCGTATTACTTTTACCAGATCCAGTACTTCCTGTAACAAATGTATGTGAAGCCAATGATTTTTTTGCTAATGCTATCCTCTGATTCTCCACATGCCTCATATGAAAAACGCTTCCTATTTCAATTTTATCTGTATCTCTTTCAATCCCATCATACGTCACTACATTTCTTCCAAATTCAGCACATTCAAGTACCGGTAATCCTGCAATTGATTTTTGCGGAAAATTTAATGAATATGCTAGTTCTTTTCCCGACAGACCTGTTGTAGCAGTTACAATTGAAGGATATACATTAAAGGCTCTGTCCTCCATAGTAACCTGTTTATTCAGCCCAAAAACCGGATGCCTCAATTCCCGAATATAATTGGCTATTTCCCTAGCACTTTCCCTTTCCCCCTCTACCATTCCTTTCCACACATTAATTGCTGATTGGGACATATAGGATTCTTCTCCCAAAGTTAATGCCAGATAGGAATGAGCAACATTATTAGCCACATCAAAATCTTCACTGAGCACATATGCCGCAAAATCCCACATGCCAAGTGCAGTACTCTGTTCCATCCGTTTTATTTGATTTTCAAGCAGTTCCAGTGCATGTTTAATATTGAAATTTGTAAACGTTTGCGTAATACCTTCATTCTTACCAATCATTGCTGTAACGGATGAAGATCTAGCAAAATTTGCTCCAAAGTTTGCCCCCAGACTAGTTCCTCTTGTAATTCCGGATGTTGCTGCCATCGCCTTTGTCACAGCTTTACCCAATGTATTTGCTACTGCAGTTCCTGTAGTTTTTGCCACATTGTCCGAAATAGTATTTGAAATTCCTTTTGTAAGGGTATCGCTTGCAGTTTTTCCAATAGCTTTTGAAATATTTTCCGACAACGCCTGATTGGCGTTCGCAGATACAATACCTGTAATTCCTACACCTCCCTCTAAAGAAACAGATTCCCCCACACCTGCTGTTTTTGTCTCCGATGTTCCTTCTGATCTGGAACTACTCTGCGAATTTGAAATTGATTCACTTCTTGATAAACTATCTGTATCGGACTCTGTATTTGTTATTGACTCATTTTTCGCATTTGCAGTGGAATCCATTATACTATTACTTTGTCCACTCTGAATTCCTGCACTTGCACCTACATTTACACCAACCGTAGCAGATGATCCGATCGAATTGTTTTCCGTATATGTATAATTGGTCTGCCATGACGCATACGGAACCATTCCTGAATAAATTTCTCCGATTTTAAGTTTCCTCTCTTCAACATCTTTGATTGGTGTGGCCAGAAGCACAATTGTATATTCTTTTTTCCTGTCCTCTGGAATAATACCATCCAATAATTTTTCTATTGTCTGACTAACAAACTTATCCGACTTTTCAGTAGGAATGTTTGATGCTGTAGCTACAGAATATGGTCGTTCATTTTTCAGGCAAGGGATGATCCCCATTCCCTCATCCTGCCACTCCGCGCCCGGAAAATTTCCCCTGATTGCTTCAATCAATCGATTTTTATAAGAATTAATATCAACATTGTTATCTGCATTTGCAGTATTCACAACAGCCAGATAGACATTTGTTTGATTTTTTGTTCTATTGAATACAAGTGCAATGTTACATTCTTCGTTGGCTAACACAGCGTACACATTTACCAGTTTTTCCAGAGAGTTTTCTTTCTTATCCTGCACCCATTTTGTAATATTAAAGTATCTGATGTTATGCTCAACGCTAAATGGTTTATCATACTCTGCATCTTTTTTCACCGGTAAATACAATTCTTTTATCTGTGGTAAATAGGCATGATATATTTCAATGCTGTCTGCCGCCATCATGCGCCATGTGGTATCTATTGCCAGTTCATCCGACGGATCTGGTTTTTCTAATAAATATTTTTCCCGTTGAAGCTGTATTTCCTCTACCTGTCCAGAACTTAAAGCTGCCAGTTTTGCGACTCTATTTCCAGCTTTATCCCCCACTCTTTTTACAACATTTTTTATCCCCATTGATAAATCCCCCTTTTATTGCTCAAGTGATTTCCAATCCATTAATTCTTTTATCGCGCAAAGAGATGAAATTATCATCTGCTGATTATCCTGAAGTTCGTTAATTTTATCTGTCTCCTCTTTGATCATTTCCGATATTTGTTTTAATTGCGGGTTATATTCCGTAATATTTTCTTCAATAACAGAACTCAAATGATTTTTCCATCCTTTAAATGCACAGTAATAATTTTCATTAAGCTCCTCCGACATTGCTTTAATGGTCCTTGCTGCCATGTTATTAAAGTTATTCGCCAATCTCTTCGTATTTAACCGTTCATTTTCAACTAACTGAAAGTTTCCCAAACGCCCTTTAAGATACTTTGTTTTTACAAAAATCTTATTTACCTCATCATCAATAACCAGACCCTGTTGACTGATAATTATTTCTGACAATTCCTCTCTTTGGTTATCTGACAATGCTTCTGTTCCTGTAACTACTGCAACCAATGCATTTTTTAAAGCTTCTGCATTATCCATCCAGTATTTTTTCATTACCGAACTTGTTTTATCCTGTGCATCTAAAATATTCCTTTTATATTTTTGTTTAACTATCTCTATTATCTCATTTGAAGTAGTTTCGTCTATTTTATTTCTTGATAAATCTCTCTCTCCTTTATTTTCCTGTACCTCTTTATAATCTTTCATAAAATCTTCTTTTATCATGCGAAAAGATTCTTTGAGATTCCCCTTTAAAAGCCCCTGACTATTGGCTTTTAAATGACTCCACATACTGTTTTTTGCCTCAGTATAATCTTTCTCCTGCACCGCAAATTTATTAATCTCCTCATTATGCTTTGCAATCTCGTCATCCAACTCGGCCAAATCTTCCGGAGCATACGAATAGTCAAGACTTTCTGTCACATATCTTTGAACAAATATTTTGGATTCCTTACAAAATACCTCTTCCTTTTTCTGAGTTGTTTCAGAAAGATTGTCCAATAACTGTTGTTTTTCTGTTTCAAGTTCTTTTCTGCGCGTCTCTCTTGTCCTTGTAAGAAATTCTTTCTTTTCTTTTATTGTATCATTTGTTTTATCAATCACTTCTTTCAGAAACATATACACCATCTGACATTTGTTATACGCGGAATACTTGCTTGCAAAATCTTCCATTTCCTGTTCAATACAAAACAACCCACTATTTGCATATGTTAAATCTGCCTCTGATTGCGTACATGCTTTTGAATATGCAATAATCTCTTTTTTTATCTGTTCGGGCATAATATTGTAAATATACAAAGTCATATAATCTACATCTTCCGAATCTGAAAACATTTTCTGCTGTGAACGATATGTCTTTCTATAATATTTATCCGTCAGTTTTCCTTCTCTTTTTGCCCCAAGACCCATAATGGATGATACAAAATAGATTCCACCTGCATACATTTTTTCAACAGAATTATATTCCAAAATATTCTTTATCTGATTCTCTGTAAAACCACCTTCCGGCAGATCTGCGTTATCCGATTTATTAAGCACAATCATTGTAAAACGCTTGTCCAACGCTTTAATATTTAATAGATCATCACATAATTTTGCATTATCATTACTATCAATCGATTCATACAACGATACCCATACCGGAATTCCGTTTGAAAATCCCTGTAAAGCGTCTGCTAAAATTTTTGAATGATCTGTGTTGGAATTGGAATTTGATCCCGGGGTATCAAAAATCACAAAATTGTTGCGGCTTCTTCCTAACACTCCTTCCTTGGCAAATGGCACTTCTACTTCAATGACATCACTTATTTCTAAAGAATTCATATTTCTTTTTTCATATCCGTTAATGAATTCCAATGCCTTATTTATTAAGACGTACCTGTCCGTGTGATCACAATCTGTCATCAATTGTGAAAGTTCCTGAAGCATTTTATCATCATCTTTTCCTTTTCTGATCCTAAAAGAATCTCCTTCATATAATAATTCAACTTCTTCATCTCTATGCTTAAATTTAATTCTTGCAAGATCTTCGGAATCAGATATCGAAATTTTATATATTTTTGCTGTGACCGGATCTCCTCCACTTGGAAGAATTTCATGACCAACCAAAGAATTAATAAATGTTGATTTTCCTGCACTATAATTTCCAAAAACACAAACTGGAATAATATCATCCAATGCATCTGCAACTTTACTAAGATCCTTTTTTATCTCTTCATCTCCACAAATAATTGTTTCTATTATTGGTTGAACTGTTTTAAATATTTCTTTTGTATCACTAAGTATAAGTTTTGCGTTCTCAAGGATATTCTTTGATTTTTCCAAAGTAACTTTATCTGTTACTTCCGGCAACCCGCAAATTTTCTCAATTTCTTCATATTCTTCCTGTGTTCCTTCAAACACAATATTAACTTTATCTGTCCCTGTATAATATTCATCCAGTATAATATCCACAATTTCCTTAATTTTAAAGGGCAGAAAACTCTTTTCGGATTCTTCTTCCCTTAATTTACTATTCGGATTACTCTGTTGAATCTTTTCCCATCCAGAACCCTCATCATTATAATCAAAGTATTCTATTTTCCGTTCATATGGATTACTTTTAATTTTAATTGTCGCCATGTTCGATCTCCTCGTTCCAAAATCCAAATATAATAGATCCCTGAACCTTCTTTCGTTTCCTATATGATACCATAGATATACATATAAGAGAATGCTTTATTCAATTTTAAATTTTACCCTAAAATGAAATTTTAAATTCCACTGCCCTACAGGGCGGTAGAATTTAGTCCTGCACAGTAGATATTTACTCTTTCATACATCAGTGTTATTGTAAAAGTTCCTTCTGACAGCAGTAGAAGGAGACCAGCTATGAAAAGTCAACCATAAATTAGCAAAAAATTTCTTTTTCATATC
>ERZ791864.15-NODE-15-length-223667-cov-18.253824_pt1 | contig 223667 bp, 212 predicted proteins | sample MGYA00510282_ERZ791864 | MGnify/ENA primary metagenome ERZ791864 (study PRJEB30046, sample SAMN00792087) | human gut metagenome | study: EMG produced TPA metagenomics assembly of the A metagenome-wide association study of gut microbiota in type 2... | reverse complement strand
AACACATGGAGCTGACTGTTACTAATAGGTCGAGGGCTTGATTAAAAAAGCGGTTGAATCTGTATGAAGTTTTGAAAGTATATTATTTATGGCCTAGTGGCTCAGTTGGTTAGAGCGCCGCCCTGTCACGGCGGAGGTCACGGGTTCGAGTCCCGTCTGGGTCGTTTGTAGTGAGTATCTACTACAATTTTATATGGGATCTTAGCTCAGCTGGGAGAGCATCTGCCTTACAAGCAGAGGGTCACAGGTTCGAGCCCTGTAGGTCCCATTTATTCATATGCCGATGTGGCTCAATTGGCAGAGCAGCTGATTTGTAATCAGCAGGTTATCGGTTCGAGTCCGATCATCGGCTTTTATACAATTTCATATTGTATATATGGGCAGATTCCCGAGTGGCCAAAGGGGACAGACTGTAAATCTGCTGCAAATTGCTTCGGTGGTTCGAATCCACCTCTGCCCATTGGAATTACTTTTTCAGTAATTGCATATAATAAAATATATTATCGCGGGATGGAGCAGTCTGGAAGCTCGCCGGGCTCATAACCCGGAGGTCATAGGTTCAAATCCTATTCCCGCAACTATGTGCCTAGTTAGCTCAGTTGGTAGAGCAGAGGACTGAAAATCCTCGTGTCTCTGGTTCGATTCCGGAACTAGGCACTTTTAATTGTATAGAGAACATATTGGTATAATTGGAAACGACACATGTGTGCATTGCTCACTGATTAACGAACAACACGCGTGTGTTTTTCTATGCTCAAATTTATTTATATTAAAGGAGGGCAAAATTATGCCAAAGAAGAGTAGACTCGAAAATATTTTATTTACACTTGTTATGGCGTTTGTTATGGTGTATGCCATGGTATGCTATAACATCGCAATCGACAAAGGCGGAATGACAAACGAAGTTTTTCTGCTGGCGTTTCATGAAATACCGATTATGTGGCCGATCGCATGTATCCTGGAGTATTTTGTAGTGGAGAAACTGGCAACGATGCTGGCATTTCGTCTGGTAAATCCGAAAGAAGACAAGCCGGTCTTTGTGACACTTGCAATCTGTTCTATGATTGTATGCCTGATGTGTCCGGTAATGAGTCTGATTGCCACGGTTTTGTTTGCACATCCGGGAAATCAGGTGATCGCAGTGTGGCTGCAAAAATTTGCATTAAACTTCCCAATGGCATTATGCTGGCAGATCTTTTTTGGAGGAGTATTTGTAAGAAACTTATTTATATGGGTGAAAAAAGCGATTCATCATAAATAAAATCATCATGAATAAAAAGAGGGTGCGCATAATGCGCACCCTCTTTTTGGGGGTAGGAAAATAATGAAAAATGGTAAAACTGCTTCCGGCACAAAACCGGAAACAAGAATTACTGTGATTAAGTATTAGCCCATAACCACTTCGACAGAGACTTCTGTCTTGCCGGTTGGTAATGGAATCGTATTTCCGTCTACGGCAATGCCATCAACGGTCATGGAAGCAACACCCTTTTCTACGTGTTTTGGGTTACGGACGCTGATGTGATAGGTCACACCACGGAAGTCACGTTTTGCTTCGAAACCATCCAGAGTGGATGGAATACATGGATCGACGGTCAATCCGTCGTAATCCGGACGAATTCCGAGAATATACTGGGAAACGTCCAGGAATGTCCACGCTGCAGTACCGGTCAGCCAGCTGTTCTTGGCTTCTCCAAAGTTTGGAGCATCTTTTCCGGCAATCATCTGCGAATATACATAAGGTTCGGTACGGTGAATTTCGCTGATATCTTCGATATATGCAGGACAGGTTCTTGTATATACCTGCCATGCACGGTTTCCACGTCCGACAACGGTTTCTGCAATGGAAATCCAAGGATTGTTGTGGCAGAAGATACCGGCATTTTCTTTATATCCTGGTGGATAAGAGGAAATTTCACCAAGTTCTACATGGTATCTGTGATAAGGTGGCTGAAGAAGTACAATACCGTATTTGGTATCCAGATATTTTTCTACGGATTCCATGGCTTTCAGACAGTTTCCTTCTTTCAGACCGATCTCTGCCATAACGCAGAAGCCTTGTGGCTCGATAAAAATCTTACCGTCTTCACATTCTTTAGAACCAATCTTGTTTTTGTAATGATCGTATGCCCGCAGGAACCATTCTCCATCCCAGCCAGCATCAAGAACCGTCTTTTCCATTTCTGCGATAGCATTTTCTGCCAGTTTTGCTTCATCCTCAAGCCCTCTGTGACGGCAGATCTCTACATAATCTTTACCGTAACGGACAAACATACCGGCAATGAAAACAGACTCTGCATTTGGTCCTTCGGATGGGCCGAATGTCTGGAAGGATTCTCCCGGTTCTGTGGAGAAGCAGTTTAAGTTCAGGCAGTCATTCCAGTCTGCACGGCCGATCAGCGGAAGTTTATGCGGTCCGAGATGATCGATGGTGTAGTGGAAGGAACGGCGTAAATGCTCCATAAAATCAGTTGCCTTGGAAGGATCACTGTCATACGGCGTTTTTTCATCCAGGATGGTGTAATCCCCGGTTTCTTTGATGTATGCTGCGGTACCTGCAATCAGCCAGAGCGGATCATCGTTGAAACCGCTTCCAATATCAGAATTACCTTTCTTGGTCAGAGGCTGATACTGATGATATGCGCTTCCGTCTTCAAACTGTGTTGCTGCAATATCCAGAATACGCTCTCTTGCGCGGTCCGGAATCAGATGTACGAAACCAAGCAGATCCTGACAGGAATCACGGAATCCCATGCCTCGTCCGATACCGGATTCGAAGTAGGAAGCAGAACGGCTCATATTAAATGTGACCATACACTGATACTGATGCCAGATGTTTACCATACGATCCAGTTTTTCCTCGGAAGAGGATACCGTAAAGTGAGAAAGCAGTTCATCCCAGTATTTTTTCAGTTCAGCCAGTGCTGCTTCTGATTTTTCTTTGGTATCAAATTCTTTCATCAGAGCTTCCGCACGTGTGCGGTTAATCTTTCCATCTTCGGCGCGTCCGATCCATTTTTCTTCAACCGGATTCTCTATGTATGCCAGAATAAATACGAAAGTTTTGGATTCGCCGGGAGCAAGAGACACTTTCAGATGATGGGAGCCTACCGGAGCCCATCCGCTGGCAATGGAGTTTTTGGACTGATCGGACACGACAACTTCAGGAGCAGAGTTTTCTCCGTATGCTCCAAGGAAGGAATCGCGGTCAGTATCAAATCCGTCTACCGGGGCGTTAACTGCATACAGAGCATAGTGATTACGACGCTCACGGTATTCGGTCTTATGATAAATTGCAGATCCATGAACTTCTACTTCACCGGTAGAGAAATTACGCTGGAAGTTGGTCATGTCGTCCATTGCATTCCATAAACAGAATTCTACATAAGAAAAAACAGAAAAATCTTTCGTCTCTTTACTGTTATTGGTAAGAGTCAGCTGATTGATCTCACAGTTCTTTCCAACCGGAACAAATGCGGTCAGCTCTGCCTGCAGATCATTTTTACTGCTCCGGAAGGTGGAGTAGCCCATACCGTGATGACACTCATAAGCGTCCAGATCGGTCTTGGCTGGCATCCATCCGGGATTCCAGATGGTATCGCCCTCTTTAATATAGTAGTAGTGTCCATTGCTGTCGAAAGGAACATTGTTATAACGGTATCTCGTCAGACGAAGAAGCTTTGCATCTTTATAGAAGCTATAGCCACCGCAGGTATTGGAGATCAGAGAAAAGAAATTCTCAGAACCCAGATAGTTGATCCATGGGAGTGGTGTCTTAGGAGAGGTAATAACATATTCTTTGTTCGCATCATCGAAATATCCAAATTTCATGTGTGTATCCTCCATATAAAATTATTTACTTGTGACATAGTAGATGAAAGTGGAAAGAAGCATTTGGTGGAGTAATCAATCCATCGTGCTTGTTTTAAATGCCACTTATCTATGAGAGCGAAAACGTTTAAGCACTCTCTTTTATAAATAGAGTATAGTCTCTGAAATTTAAAAAATCAACACAAAATGGCTTAAAACAGGCAAATCCAGCAACTTGAACAAAAACGAAAACAAAAAATATAAGAAAGCAACAAATGCGTGCGCAACATTAAAAAACCAAAAAAATTGCGTAAACGTATAAGAATAAAATAGCGTGCGCATGCACGGACACAAAATACACATACAATATGCATAAAACCGTCAAGAATAAAATGTTTAAATTGACGAAATGACAAAAAGCTATTGCATTTCTGACCATACGGGGGTATATTAAAGCTACGAAAACGATTAAGAAAGTTTTCCGAAACATTGGAGGAACGATATGGTATCTTTAAAAACAATTGCTGAACGATGTGGTGTCTCTACTGCGACTGTAAGCAAAGCACTGAATGATCATAAAGATATCAGTGAAGAGACAAAAAACCGGGTAAAGCAAACGGCAGAAGCACTTGGATATTTTCCGAATGCAGCGGCCAGAGCACTTAAGACAAACCGCTCATATAATATCGGGGTACTCTTCGAGGAGGAAGCCGGAAGGGGCCTGACTCATGAATATTTCTCCGGTGTGCTGAACGGACTTAAGATTCAGGCAGAAAAGTTAGGATATGATATTACATTTATCAACACCTGCTTTGAAAATCGGAAAATGTCCTATTATGAACATTGCCGGTACCGGAATTTTGAGGGGGTCGTAATTGTATGTGCCAATTTTGATGACCCGGATGTGATCGAGCTGATGAACAGTGAAATACCTGTAGTTACGATTGATTATGTACATCATAACTGCACCGCAGTTACTTCCAACAATATACAGGGTATGGAAGATTTAGTAAAGTACATATACAGTCAGGGACACAGAAAAATTGCATATATTCATGGACAGGAAGGATCAAGTGTTACGCGGGACCGGCTCGCAAGTTTTTATCGGACAATTGATGAACTGGGGCTTGAAATTCCCGATACATATGTCCGCTCAGCTGATTATCTTGAGACAAAAGGATCTGCAAAACAGACAAAGGAACTGTTGAATCTGGAAGATCCGCCAACCTGTATCATTTATCCGGATGATACTTCTTTAATAGGAGGTAGAAATGTCATTATTGAAATGGGACTTCGAATTCCGAGAGACATTTCGGTAGCCGGATATGACGGTACGATGATCTCGCAGCTTTTATATCCAAAACTTACAACAATTCGCCAGAACACAGAAATAATTGGAAGCGAAGCTGCAATAAGGCTCGTCGGAACCATTGAGAAACCGAGAACAACTCTCGTCGAGAGAGTCGTTATAGAAGGAAGTTTAGTACCGGGACAGTCCGTAGGTGCAATTCAGCCGAAAGAATAAAGCCGGCAGATTTCTTCAAAACAAACTGACCAACAGGTCAACAAATATTAAGGAGGGTTTTATATGAAAAAGAAAGTCGTAAGTGCACTGCTGTGCGCAACAATGGTAGCAACAATGTTTGCTGGCTGCGGAAGTAAAGATAGCAGCGACAATGCAACAACACCGGATACTTCAAAGGCAGATACCAGTTCTGAAGTAACTGCTCCGGCAGAAGATACCGGAAAGGTTTTAAACATTTATTGCTGGAACGAGGAGTTCAAGAGCCGTATCACAGCTCACTATCCGGATTATCAGGAAGTTGATGCAACACATGGAAAGATCGGTGATGTTGATGTTGTCTGGAACATTACACCAAACGATGACAATGCGTACCAGAACAATCTGGATGCTACCTTATTAAATCAGGCAGATGCTCCAGCAGATGATAAGATTGACTTATTCCTGGTAGAAGCAGATTACGCATTGAAGTATGTAGATACCGATTATACGATGCCAATTAAGGATCTGGGAATTGCAGACAGCGATCTGTCAAAACAGTATCAGTACACAAAGGATATCGTTACCGATTCCAAGGGCGTTTTAAAAGGCCTTTCATGGCAGGGCTGCCCAGGTGTTCTTTTCTATAACAGAGATGCAGCCAAAGAAGTTCTCGGAACAGACGATCCAGATAAGGTTCAGGAATATGTAAAGGATTGGGATACATATAACGATACCGCAAAGAAGATGAAGGATGCAGGTTACAAGATGACTGCTTCCGCAAACGATACATACCGTGTATACTCCAACAATGTAACATCTAAGTGGGTAGACGGAAATAAGATCAATATCGATGACAACATTATGAAATGGGTAGACGATTCTAAGGCTCAGGTAGATGCTGGCGAGACAGGTACTTGTGATCTCTGGTCAGATGACTGGTCAAAAGGCTTCTATCCACAGGGTAAAGTATTCTGCTACTTTGGACCTGCATGGTTAGTAAACTTCTCTATGGCAGCTGATACAGAAGGATCTATCGGATACAACGGCGGATGGGGCGCAGCTCAGGGACCGCAGGGCTTCTTCTGGGGTGGTACATGGATCTGTGCAGCTCAGGGAACAGATAACGCAAATCTTGTAAAAGATATTATGTTAAAGATGACAACAGATGACGACATTATGAAAGATATCGTTGTAGATGATGACGATTTCGTAAACAACAGCACCGTTATGAACGGATTGGCAGATGGATCTATTAAGGTTAAAGATGATAAAGAATATACCAGCAAGATTCTTGGTGGACAGAATCCACTCCCAATGTACTGCGCAGGTGTTGAGACACTTGACTTAAGCAACCTGTCTTCTTACGATCAGGGATGTAACGAAGAATTCCAGAACGCTATGAAGAACTACTTCGAAGGAAAAGCAAGCAAGGAAGAAGCACTTGACCTCTTCTACAAGGCTGTAACTGAGAAGTACCCAGAGTTAACTTACTAATACTATAAGGCGTTCGCCTTACCCCACAGGTGCCTGCCAGACGATATGACGGAAGGCAGGCACCATCTTTTTAGCAAAAATATGTGTAACAAAAACTATATTCATCATAACATACCAGTTGGGAGGTAGGTCTTATGAAAAGTAATAGTGGAGGAAAAGCGGTCAGATATAATAAATGGGGCTACATATTTCTGATTCCATTTATCGTTGTATTTGTAATATTTCAGCTGGTACCGTTAGTAAACACCATTTATAACAGTTTCTTCGAAAATTATATGTCCGGTTTAACACAGGTTGGACCGACATTTGTTGGATTAGATAATTACAAGGCATTATTCAGTGGTGGAGATATCTGGACATATTTTAAGAACACGATGGTTCTTTGGATCATGTGCTTCATACCACAGATTTTCCTCTCCCTTTTATTAGGTGCATGGTTTTCCGATGTCCGTCTGAAATTAAAAGGGTCCAGATTCTTCAAAACTGTAATTTATCTGCCGAACCTGATTATGGCATCTGCATTTTCTATGTTGTTCTTCACACTCTTTTCAGATGGTGGACCAATCAATTCCCTGCTGATGCAGATCGGATTTATCTCAGAACCTTATAAATTTTTATCACATGCAGGAAGTGCCAGAGGCCTGATCGCCATGATGAACTGCCTGATGTGGTTTGGTAACACGACCATCCTTCTGATGGCCGGAATGATGGGAATTGATACTTCCCTCTTTGAAGCAGCTGAGGTGGATGGAGCAACTTCCACACAGGTATTTTTCAAGATTACACTTCCACTGCTTCGCCCGATTCTGGTGTATGTAATCATCACATCACTGATCGGTGGTCTGCAGCTGTTCGATGTACCGCAGATTTTGACAAATGGAACCGGTGATCCGATGAGATCTACCATGACATTGATCATGTATCTGAATAAGCATTTGTTCAGTAAGAACTATGGTATGGCTGGTGCACTGTCTGTTGTACTGTTCATTCTTACCACAATCTTAAGCCTGATCGTATTTAAGGTTACCGGCAATGACAAGAGAAAGGGGTAATTGATATGGCAAAGACAAATACAAACGACACCCAGAAGGGTGTAGGACTTCACGCACGGCGCATCATCGCCTATGTAGTATTGATTATTATCTCATTTTTCTGTCTGTTCTGGTTTTACATTATGTTTATCAACGCAACCAGATCAAACGGAGAGTTACAATCCGGATTTACCGCGATTCCAAGTACGAACCTGTTAAAAAACTGGAACAATCTGGTGCACGGAACGCTTCCAATCTGGTATGGAATGTTTAACAGTCTGATCATCGCCGCTTGCTCGGCAGTGCTTTGTACTTATTTCTCAACCATGACAGCATATGCCATTCATGCATATGATTTCAAAATGAAACGGTTTATTTATCCGTTCATCCTGATGATCATGATGATTCCGACACAGGTTACTGCACTTGGATTTATCAAGTTAGTGACAAAGATGGGAATGATGGATTCCTTCATTCCACTGATTGTTCCGACAATCGCTTCTCCGGTTGTATTCTTCTACATGAAGCAGTACATGGAGAGTGCACTTCCACTGTCTCTGATAGAGGCCGCACGAATTGATGGTTCCGGAGAGTTCCGTACATTCAACAGTATTGTACTTCCACTGATGAAACCGGCGATCGCCGTACAGGCAATCTTCACTTTCGTCAGCAGCTGGAACAATTATTTTACACCGGCACTGATTCTGCATGATGATAAAAAGAAAACACTTCCAATTCTGATTGCACAGCTTCGTGCAGCAGACTGGTTGAAGTTTGATATGGGCCAGGTATATGTGATGATTACATTCTCGATCCTGCCGGTTATTGTTGTATATCTGATTCTTTCCAAGCATATCGTTCAGGGTATTGCACTGGGAAGTGTCAAGGGATAATGTGAAATATAACGTTAAAAACTGCAGTTGATGCTGTACTACAAAAAGGAGTTGCCTTTTGCGGGGCAACTCCTTTTTTAGTGAAGAATGATTGATATCCGGTGTCGGGACGTCAGATGGACAAATGATAGATCTGCATCCAGGTGTTGATCTGGATAAAGTAAGCAATGAGCTGCGGACCTGCCATCAACTGGCCGAACCATGGTTTGCCGAGTTCCTTTGGTGCGGCAAGGAAAGCTTCTGTTTTGGAACGGTCCAGAAGCGGCAGTACCGGAGAATTCGGATCGTTCAGAATTTCCCGCATGCGCCTGATCAGCATCTGTTCGTAGGCCGGATGGTATGTCTTTGGATACGGGCTTTTTTTGCGCCAGAGCAGTTCCCGTGGCAGCAGATCGGCACAGGCATCCCGCAACAGGGATTTTTCGACTCCATTCCGATATTTCATCTGCCACGGCACATTGAAAACATATTCCATGATCCGGTGATCGGCAAATGGGACACGGGCTTCCAGAGAAGAGTACATGCTGGTGCGGTCCATGCGGTCGAGCAGGGTCTGCATGAACCATTTGATATTCAGATAGCCAATGTCACGACGGCGGGCTTCCTCAGGGGATTCGCCATCCAGATGCGGAACGTGGGAGAGTGTTTCCTCATAGCGTGCATGAGAATATTCTGCCAGATCCAGCGTGCGAAGCACGTCATCGGAAAGAATGGAGGTACGTGCAGCAGGATCGGCAGACCACGGAAAACCATCCCGGTTCATAAGTTCCGGTCGGTAAAACCATGGATAGCCGCCGAAAATTTCATCGGCACATTCTCCGGTGAGTGTTACTTTATTATGTTTGGCGACTTCGGAACAAAAATACAAAAGAGAGGCGTCCACATCGGTCATTCCGGGAAGGTCTTTGGCGGTGACCGCATCGGACAGGGCGGCAAAGAGAGCCTCCTGGCTGCACTCTAAATAGGTGTGGGATGTTTTACAATATTGCAGCATCCGGTTGACGTAAGGAAGATCCCGTTCCGGCTGAAAGGCATTGGACTTAAAATATTTCTCGTTTTCAGAGAAGTCAAAAGAAAACGTGTTTAAAATTTTTCCTTCTTTTTGCATATGGCGGGCGGCTAATGCAGTGACAATCGAAGAATCAATGCCGCCGGAGAGAAAGGTGCATACCGGAACATCGGACACCATCTGTCGTTCTACAGTGTCACGCACGAGAAAAGAAACGGTCTGTACGGTTTGGACATAGGAATCTTTATGTTCCCGGCAGGGCAGATCCCAGTAGAGAATGTCGTGCTGTCCGTCCGGACAGAATATATGATAATGTCCCGGCATAACTTCCTTTACGCCTGTGAATACGCCGTTTCCGGAGGTGCGTGCCGGACCGACCGCCAGAATTTCCTGCAGACTGTTTTTGTCAATGGATGGAGTGACATCCGGATGACAAAATAATGCCTTGGGTTCCGAACCGAAAACAAAGGAGCTTCCGGTCTGGGTATAAAACAAAGGTTTTGTGCCGGCACGGTCACGGTAGAGAAGCAGTTCTCTGGTGGTATCGTCCCAGATCGCAAATGCGAAAATCCCATTTAACTTTTCGACAAAGTCTTTTCCGAAATGCATATAAGCGCACAGAATGATTTCCGTGTCTGACGTTGTGGTAAAGCGATATCCGGCTGCCTGCAGTTCGGGCAGCAGTTCCCGGTGATTATAAATTTCTCCATTGTAAACAATGGAACAGGTTTTCCCGTGGAAAGTACGTGTCATAGGCTGGATACCGCTTTTAAGATCGCGGATGGAAAGGCGTGCATGTGACAGCCCCACATGTGGCTGTAGATCAATCATCGCCTGATCCGGACCGCGGTGCTTTAAAGTTTCGTGCATTTGTACAAGGATCGTTTCCCAGAAGGGTTTTTTGTCATAGTAGTTCAATGAAAAATCGCAAAAGCCTGAAATTCCACACATAATTTGTCTCCTTACCGTTGGGCTGCGGCTCTAAAAGCAGCCATCTTAGTTTTAGTCTATGCAGAAATTTCTATACAAATGCAAAAAAGAGGGGTATGATGAGTACAAAATACAAGAAAAAGAGGAAGAATTATGTTGAAACTGGAACAGGGAAGACCCGCGGATACGTCAGGAAGACTGGAAAAGGAGATCCGTGTGTATGATTTTTTAGATAAACTTGGCGTTATATATGACAGGGTGGATCATGAAGCTCTGATGACGATGGAAGCATGTGAGGAGGCAGACCGCGTGCTGGAAGCTACCATATGCAAGAATCTGTTTTTGTGTACGGCAAATAAAAAAGAATTTTATCTTCTGATGATTGTGGGAGATAAACGTCTCGTAACAAAGGATGTGTCAAAAAAGCTTGGTACAAGCCGGCTTTCTTTTGCCGATGAATCGTATATGGAAGAGTATCTCGATATTACACCGGGATCGGTCAGCGTGCTGGGGCTTATGAATGATACTGAAAATCATGTGCAGCTGGTCATTGATGAAGATGTTTTAAAGGGAGAATATGTGGGATGTCATCCGTGTATTAATACGTCCAGCCTGCGTGTGCGCACTGCAGATCTGATGGAAAAAATCATTCCTGCAATGCATCACGAGGCGAAGATCATTCAGATTTAGCCGGCTTCTTTTTGCGCTGGCGCAGTTCCCGGAAAAAAGCAGAAAGCATGGAAGAACAGGTCTCTTCAAGAACACCTCTGGTAATTTCCACCTGATGGTTAAATTGCTGCATTTGCAGAAGGTTCAGGACAGATCCCGCACATCCGGCTTTGGGATTCATGGAACCGATGATTACCCGCCGCATACGGGATTGTACAATTGCACCGGCACACATCTGGCATGGCTCCAGCGTAACGTAGAGGTCACAGTCCTCAAGCCGCCAGTCACCTGTTTTTTTACTTGCTTTGCGGATGGCAGACAGTTCTGCATGGGCAAGCGTATTTTTATCGATGTTGCGCCGGTTATATCCTCTTGCGATGATTTTACCGTTTTGGACAATCACACATCCAATCGGGACTTCATCGATCGCATAGGCTTTTTTCGCCTGTTTTAAGGCTTCTTTCATAAATTTTTCATCATCAGTCATAGACATTCTTCCTTGAAATCGTTATGATAATTATGGGGATAAGTAACCTTTTAATTACAGTATAATACTATACCATAGAAATCATATGGAAGGAAGAAGTATGTTATTTGCATATGAGACAGAACGTCTTCTTTTAAAAATAATAAAGCCGGATCAGGCAGATGCGGTACTGGATTTTTATATGCGGGATAAAGAACTGTTTGAAAAATTTGAGCCGGACCGGATGCCGAATTTTTATACCCGCCAGTTCCAGAGACAGATGCTCCTGTTTGAGTATAACATGGCAGTACAGGGAACACTGTTCCGGTTTTATGTATATGAGAAAGAGCATCCGGAGCGTATCATAGGGACGATATGTGTACATCATATTACACGTGGATTTTCTGAACAGTGTGAGGTTGGATATAAGTTTTCCAGCGCATATCATCATCGCGGATACGCAACGGAATCACTGCGTTTTATTATGGATCTGGTGTTCCGGGATTTAAAACTTCACCGTGCCATGGCATGGGCACTTCCGGATAATACGGCAAGTATCCGGCTGCTTGAACGGGTGGGGTTCGTGTACGAAGGCATCTGCCATGATTATATGATGCTCAATCAAAAGTGGCGGGATCATGCGCAGTTTTGCATGATTAATCCTGATTAAGCGGACACATCCAGTATCCGAAAACTCCGGTCATGTCTTTGGAGTCTGAGGATACTGCGGCTGCTGCCTCAAATTCCGGGAAACCAAAGAGCATTGCCATCATACGTTCCGGTTGCTCATAGATTCCCGGAATTCCAAGAAACTGTCGTTTTTCTCCATTCATTTCCAGCGTTTTCAACATGAGATAGTGATAATTGAAAAAACCGTGCAGAAGAAAACGGTTGTTGCACAGATTCCAGTTGCTTTTTGGTAGCTTTCGGATATCCTGAATTTCTACTTTCTGATAAGAGGTTTGTGGCTGCCGGGCTGCTTCTGGTTGAGGGATTGTTTTCGGCTGTTGGATCGTTTCCGGTTGAGGAGTAGTTTCGGGCTGCCGGATGGATTCCGGTTCTGGTATGTCTTGCGGCTGTCGGACGGGTTCCGGTTCTGGCATGGCTTGCGGCTGACGGAATCGCTCTGGTTCGGTTGTAGATTGCGTCTGTATGACCGGCTCTGTCTGTGCCTGAGCGGCAGGCGGTACCGCTTCTTTTTCCTGAAAGATTAAAAATTCTCCCCGGAGTGCCTCCGGAACCGGAGCGGAAGAAAGGCATCCGGTCAGAAACCTTCCGTTGCCACAGGCAATGGTCAGGGTCTGTGCCTGATGCACGTCAAAACCACTGTTTCCGATCCGATTATTTTCACAGGTAAAGCTGCAGGATCCCATACCCTGCGTGAGCAATAATTCGGTAACAGGTATAGCCTGCAGACCATTTTCATATACTGTCAGATAGACCGGACATTTTCCCTTGAAACGGTCAAACCCCCGGATCTGAAGTTCCATACGGCAGCTGTTTTCGCGCAGATCGGTGCGGATGAACCCGGTATTTCGTCCGCGGTTTCCCTGTTCATATTCATAAATATAAGTAATAAATCGTCTCAATTGAAGAATTCTCCTGTTTTGTATTTGATGTCTTGTATAGTTTATGAGCCGGGGAAAAAAATATGTCGTTTATTTTGAAAAAAAGGATTGACATTTTGGTACTAAAGTATTATTATAATGTCAGTAACAGTTCCTGTTATTGTTTTGAACTAATGGAGAAATGAGGGAGAGTATTATGATAAAACGAAGTCGTCAGCGGGAGGCGATCCGGCAGTGCCTGACAGGCCGCTATGATCATCCGACTGCGGAAACGGTTTATATGAGTATCAAAGACGAATTTCCAAATATCAGTCTCGGAACTGTTTACCGGAATCTTTCTCTTTTGTCTGATCTGGGGGAGATTCAAAAAATTACTGTCAGTGGAGGCCCGGACAGATTTGACGGAAACCCGGCACCGCATTACCACTTTTCTTGCAGAGAGTGTGGATGTGTGATGGATCTGGACATGCCTTCCCAGGAACAGTTAAATCAGATTGCAGCGGAGCAGTTTGATGGAACAATTGAAAACCATTCCATTTTGTTTTCCGGATTATGCCCGGACTGCAAAAAGAAAAACACCCATTAATTAAATTTATAATAAGGAGGACATTTAAAATGGCAAAGTTTGTATGTACCGTATGTGGTTATGTTTATGAAGGTGAGGCTGCACCGGCAGAGTGCCCGATCTGCCATGCACCGGCAGAGAAGTTCGTAAAGCAGGAGGGTGAAATGACCTGGGCTTCCGAACATGTAGTTGGTGTTGCAAAAGGCGTGAGTGAAGACATTCTTGCAGATCTTCGCGCAAATTTCGAGGGAGAGTGCTCTGAAGTTGGTATGTATCTGGCTATGGCAAGAGTTGCCCACCGTGAGGGATATCCGGAGATCGGAATGTATTATGAAAAAGCTGCTTATGAAGAGGCAGAGCACGCTGCAAAATTTGCAGAGCTTCTTGGTGAAGTGGTGACAGATTCTACAAAGAAGAACCTGGAAATGAGAGTAGAAGCTGAGAATGGAGCGACTGCAGGAAAGACAGATCTTGCAAAGAGAGCAAAGGCAGCAAACCTTGATGCAATCCATGATACCGTTCATGAGATGGCTCGTGACGAGGCAAGACACGGAAAAGCATTTGCCGGTCTGTTAAAGAGATATTTTGGTTAATCTTTAAAACGCATAAAATAAGCATTTCAGAGGATAGATGGTTGTTTAACTGTCTATCCTTTTTTTGCTGCAGCAAATCATCTGTTTTCCATGCCCGTTCGGAGGGAAAACTATTGACAGCAAAAGTCGCATGATTATAGAATATAGAAAAGTGTTACTGAAAACAGTGACAAAAAAGAGCAAGGTGGGAGGTTGCAGTTGTGAAGAGATATATAAAGAGATGGATCAGTTTTATACTTTTTATGTGCGTTTTTGTCCAGTATCCCTCAGAGGGAGTGGTTATGGCGGCAGACAGCGATCAGAAAAACATACAAATCGTTGGTACCGCATCGATGAATACATATGATGTGGCACTCCGTGTTGGAAAAACAAAGCAGCTTGTGTGTAATGGAACGACCGGAAAGATGGTGTGGAAGTCATCCAATCCGAAGGTCGCAACAGTAGATAAAAAAGGTCTGGTAAAAGCAATCAAACCGGGAAAAGCAATGATTTCGGTTTCCGGTGGAAATCTGATCGGTTCTATGACCTGCAAGGTCGGTGTGAGTAAAAAAATTACCACAAAACAGGCCAGACGTAAGATTATGGCTATGAAAAAGACTTACAAAGAGGGTCAGTCCTGGACAAACGAAAACCGGCAGTATTTCTGGGAAGCCACGAACTGTCAGTGTTATGGATGTATTGCCCTGTGTGGAGAAATCAGTGATAAAGTGTTTGGCAAATATGCACCGGTGACAAAACACAGCAATTTCAGCAGGATCAAGGCAGGCGATCATATCCGCATCGGAAACGAACATTCCGTTATGGTTCTCCAGAAGAACGGAAATACGCTTACGGTCGTGGAAGGAAACTATAATGCCACCGTTCACTGGGGAAGAAAAATAACAAAAAAGGAGTTACAGGAAAGTGGTTTCTATGTGGAAACAAGATATTGACAGAATGCTTTTCTGTATTTGGAAGGGGATACTCCAAACAGTTTTTTAAATGCCTTGCTCAGATGAAATTCGTCATAAAATCCATAGTTCAGTGCGACTTCCCGCAAGGTGGTTTCCGGCTGGGTAAGAAGAAACTGACGAACCATTTCCAGTTTGGATTCCATCTGGAAGGCGGAAAAAGTTTTTCCGCAGGCCTGATGGAACCGATTGTTTAATGTACGTTCACAAATAAAATAGCGGGAAGCAATTTCATGTGCAGAGAAAAAGGTTTGTGGAGTTGCGTGAATGAGCCGGATGATTTCTTCGACAACGGGATCGGAGATCATCCGGTTTGTTGTATCGGCACATAATTCAGAAATTTCACATAACAGCAGGGAAAACAGCAGAAAAAGGCGGTTTTCCCGTTCTGGTGTCTGGGACCAGGTGAGAGAAATCATTTCCTGCATAAGCTGGCGGATGCGCATATCGGACTGACAGTGCAGCAGAGACGGAAAGGAACAAAGGGATGGGGAAAAAGAGGCAGAAGGGAGAGATTCTGCCGGAGTAGGCTGAACATGCAGATACATATGACGGTTTCCGGGATTACAGAGTTTTTGACCATAATGGTGCCTTCCGGCGGGAAGAATTAAAAGATCATCGGTCTGCATCGGATAAGTTTCGTGATCTTCACAGATTTCCCAGCTGCCATCAAGCATATATAAGAAATCATGTTCTTTCATAATGCGGTCGGGATGAATCATTCCGTTGACAGAAGTTACATAATTACCGCTGCTTATGGTGTGCATTCCCATTTTTTCTAATAATACCATATCGAAATCCTTTCCATTTTATACATGCTGCTTTCCGGTTTGACAATGGATTTTTTGCCATAAAATATATACTATAAGTATATAACAAAGAAGATAAATTGGATAGTGAGTTCTTGATTATACATTAGGAGGAATGCATATGGAAAAAGAAAAATTTTCATATCCTGTTTCATTGCGCAGGATGCAGATTACAGATAAATTCTGGAAAAATGAGATGGAACTGGTGCGTACGGAGGTGATCCCTTATCAGTGGAATGCGTTGAATGATAAAGTAGAAGGCGCAGCACCAAGTTATTGTATGCATAATTTTAAAGTGGCAGCAGAAATGAACCGGCAAAAGAGAAAACAGGGAGCTGCATATAAAGAACCTTCGTATACATACCGTGGATTTGAGATGTTACCGGAAGATCCCGAAAATCTCAAGGATGAGTTTTATGGATATGTATTTCAGGATACGGATTTCTCCAAGTGGGTGGAAGCGGTCGGATATTCGCTGACGCAGCATCCCGATCCGGATCTGGAAAAGGTTGCAGATGCTGCAATTGATATTGTCTGTGCGGCACAGCAGGAAGACGGATATCTGGACACGTATTATATTATCAATGGAAAAGATGGTATTTTTACCAACTTACGCGACCATCATGAATTGTACTGTATGGGGCATCTGATCGAAGGCGCTGTGGCATATTATGAGGCAACGGGAAAAGATAAACTGCTTCATGCGGCGGAACGATTCGCGGATTACGCTGCAGATTATTTCGGACCGGAGGAAGGAAAATGCAAGGGATATCCGGGACATGAAATTGCAGAAATGGCACTCGTCCGTCTTTACGAAGTTACAGGAAAACAAAAGTATCTGGATTTAAGCCGCTTTTTCATTGATGAAAGAGGCACAAAACCATATTACTTTGATAAAGAACATCCGGAAACCGTAAAGAAAGGGCATGAGAATAAATTGCGGCATAGCTATCATCAGGCACATCTGCCGGTACGACAGCAGGATGAGGCGTTTGGTCACGCAGTCCGTGCCGTGTACCTGTATTCCGGTATGGCAGATATTGCACGTATTACAAAGGACGAAGAACTGTATCAGGCATGTGTACGTCTGTGGAATAATGTGACGAAAAAGAAAATGTATATTACAGGGGGCATCGGTGCAACACATTTGGGAGAAGCCTTTTCTTTTCCGTATGATCTTCCGAATGATACGGCATACGCAGAGACCTGTGCATCGATCGGACTGATGTTCTGGGCGCGGCGTATGCTGGAAATTGTTCCGGATGTAAAATATGCAGATATTATGGAGCGTGCATTGTATAATGGCGTATTAAGCGGAATGGCTTTGGACGGAAAAAGCTTTTTCTATGTGAATCCGCTGGAGGTGTTGCCGGAGGCATGCCACAAAGATGAACGGAAATTTCATGTCAAGCCGGTACGACAGAAATGGTTCGGATGCGCATGCTGTCCGCCAAATCTTGCGCGTCTGATCAGTTCCATTGGATCTTATGCATTTACAGAAAATGAGGATACGCTGTTTGTGCATCTGTATATGGGAAGCAATGTGGAAAAAACGGTGAATGGGAAAACGGTAAATGTGCAGATGGAATCAGATATGCCATGGGAAGGAAACGTAAGGATCCGTGTAAAGGCTGAAAATGTAAAAATGACGCTGGCACTCCGGATACCGGGATGGTGTAAAAATTATAAAATTTCCGGAATAGAGGATGCCGCACAGGAAGAAAAAGATGGATACCTGTATTTGAAAAAAGTGTGGAACAGGGAAGAAACCTTCTGTATTGATTTTCCAATGGAGGTACAGATGTTTGCAGCATCGGAGCGTGTCCGCGAGGATATTGGCAAGGCAGCGATTATGCGCGGACCTGTGGTTTACTGCCTTGAAGAGAAAGACAATGGAAAGAACCTGCATGAACTGCTGGTCGATACAGATATGCATGCATCGGTGTCGGAGGGAAAAATCTGCGATACCGCAGTAAAAATGGTAGAAACAGACGGGTGGCGGCTGACAGAGAGTGGGGATGCAGAGGAGATTCTCTATCACATGTATCAAAAGCCGCAGAAGCAAAAGGTACGTTTGCATTATATTCCGTATTACACATGGGCAAACCGCGGAGAAAACGAAATGCAGGTATGGACACGCGTGCAGAACCCTTAAGGGTTCTGCAGCTGATTGCGGTATTGCGTTGGCGTGACATGGTAATAGGTCCGGAATGCTTTGCTGAAATAGTGGTTATCGGCATAGCCTAAACGTTCCGCAATATCCATGATTTTTATATCAGGCTGCCCTAAGAGCTCTTTGGCACGTTCCATGCGAAGTTTTAAAACATATTCGTAGATGGTATAACCGTATTTGTTTTTGAATAGTTTGTTGAGATATTCCTGCGAAAAGAAATATTTATCGGCAAACATGGAAATTTTAATATTGGTGCAATAGTTGCTTTCCACAAATTCCTTGATGATGGAAATCACTTCTTCCGGGGAAGTATTTGTGGTTTTTGCGGCATTCTGCCCAAACACCAGATCCGGGTCAATGCGGTGTAACGCCTTTTCTATGGCAGAATTTAAGGCATTTTCTTCAATGGGTTTGAGCAGATAATCGCATGCACCGAAACGGAGTGCCTGCTGGGCATAATGGAATTCGTCATATCCGCTGATAACGATGTACTGGCTGTCCGGAAATTCGTGATGGGCTTTTTCCAGAAAGGTACATCCGTCCATGACTGGCATATTCATATCAACGAAAACGACATCAGGATGCAGTTCACGCATGCAGGAGAGCCCATCTTTTCCATTGACTGCCGTAGCCGGTGGCTCGATGCCGTAATAGCTCCAGCGCCCCAGTTTGGATACGGCAATCTGTACAGGTTTTTCATCATCTATAATCAATGCTTTCAACATAAGTCTTATTCCTTTCTTTTGAAAATATCTTTTGAATGGTCAGGTGCGGCAGGAAGTACAAGGGTAATCCGGGTATATGCACCTTCTTTGGATGCAATCTTAAAGTTTGTTGGCTTTTCATATAAAATCTGCAGACGATTATACAGATTGGCAAGTCCGATTCCGTCCTGTCCGGTAGTTTTCTGGATTTCGAAGGAGTGCTGGATAGCTTCTAACTGATCCTCCGGAATACCACATCCGTCATCTTCCTCCGTGATCACAATGGTATCTGCCTGTTTTTTTACTGTCAGGGTAATGTGAATACGAAAATCATTCTGGTTTCTTCCGTGAATAATGGAATTTTCAATCAGCGTCTGTATGCTGATCTTTGGAATCATACAGTTTTTGGCAGCTTCATCGATATCCGCATGGAATTCGAAGAGATCTTCATTTCGCATTTTCTGAAGAAAAATATAATTTTTAACATATTCCATCTCGGCACTTAAAGGGACAAGTACGCTTCCCTTGATCGTGTATCGCAGATTGGATGCCAGAGAAGTAATCATGCGATGAATTTTCATCTGATCATTGAGCAGTGCCTCAGTAGATATGGCCTGCAGGGTATTGTATAAAAAATGGGGATTGATCTGTGCCTCTAAGGCGGCAAGCCGTGCATCTTTTGCATTCAGTTCCGCGACATATGTTTTACGGATCAATTTATAAATATGCTTCACCATGGAATTAAAACTGTTGGACAGTTCACAGATTTCCCGGCTGCCCCCTTCGTGTATCCGCGTGGTAAAATCTCCTTCCCCGGTTTTTGCCATTTGCAGGGAAAGGCGTTTGAGCGGAGAGGTGATCAGCAGAAGGAACGGATAGATCAAAAGGAGAGAAAGTAGCCAGATCATAGAAGCATTGAACTGTACTTTTTTTTGTAATTGCTGGATTTCCATATTGATAAGCTGTTCCGGGACCAGACAGATAAAGGTGATGCCGGAGGTCTGGCTGGTTGTACTGGTCATGATGTAACGGGTATTTTCAGAACATAAAATTGTTTCCTGTTTTTTCAGGGCTTTGGAAACATCCGAAAATTGAAAGGGGGCGTTGCTGTTTCCACTGTAAAGAAGCTCCTGCCTGCGATTTAGGATCAGAATGTTTTCATGGCTGGAATTATGATTCGTTTTTAAAGTTTCCAGACTTTTGGCTTTCAGTGACAGACGGACAACGGCCTGAACTTCCTGTGTGGAAACAGAGATCAGCGTGTGATAGTAGCATAGATGACCGTCAGCGTCCGTGGTGAGATATTGGTTTCTGGAATCTTTCCTGCAGTGTCGGATGGCTGTGGAAAAATCCTGCGGATCGCCTGAAACATCGACAAAATGCTGCTGATTACCTGTTTTACCGATGACAAGACCGTGATTTACAAGATAGATTTCATAATCACCGATATCACTGCGCGTGTAATAATAATAGTACATCTGGCGTTTGACATAGCGAAGCTGTTCACTGGTAACAGGAGTGGACAGATCAATCACTCTGGAAAAGGTAGAATCATAATAGGGCTGAAGGCAGAAGGTTGCCAGTGCATTCAGATATTCATCAAAATCTTCCGCTTCCAGGGAAAGAATACGCTCAGTTGTGGACTGATAATTGGAGATGGTTAAGTCCTTGGTTTCCGTATAGTTGGAGTAGGTGAGTACATGCAGTACCAGCGTGATCACAAGGACAATCAGCAGAGACAGTTCCACCCAGAGGGGGCAGCAATTTAAAAAATCCCGGATGCAGGAAGGTATGGTTTGTTTTCGTTTCATTCGTAGTTCCCCAGACATTTTTTGTATATTTTTTCAGATTCATTATATCCATTCTTTTTCATGCAGGCAAGTGGTTGAGTACAATATATTCGTTATAATAACTAAAAAAGTATAAAAAACAAAACTAGTGTTGTGCATGTTGTTCTGTTTTTTCCCCCTCATGGTTCATAATATTCCATTTCTATTCGCTTGAAGTTCATTTATACTCTGTATTGTAAGGAACAACCAAAACGTAGAGGGAGGGATAATATGAACAAGAAAGTGAAAAAAGGTTTTGAAATGGCCGTGTTCACACTTCCGTCGATTGTACTTGTGTGCATTATGATGTACATTCCATTTATTTTAAGTGGATATTACTCGCTGACGGAATGGAACGGTATTTCAAAGTCAGCAAAATTTGTGGGGTTGGCAAATTTTAAGACATTGTTTACATCTGGAGGGGATTTCCTTCCGGCACTTGGATTTACTACAAAGTATACGATCTGCTTTGTGATTTTTTCAAATGTGATTGCACTTGCTTTAGCAGTGATGTTGACAAAGAAGTTTAAAGGAGCCAATTTCCTGAGGGGTGTATTTTTTATTCCATATATCATGAGCATGACAATTGTTGGATTTGTATGGAAATTCATTTTTACCAACGGATTTCAGAAACTGTATGAGATGACAGGATGGAATTTCTGGAATTACAGCTGGCTGGGAGATTCCAAACTGGTATTTTTCTCCGTTGTGCTGGTTGGTGTATGGCAGTCACTTGGCTTTTACATTGTACTTTATATTGCAGGACTGCAGGCGGTTCCAAAGGATGTTTTGGAGGCAGCAGTTGTGGATGGTGCAAATTCCAGACAGTCATTTTTTAAAGTAACACTTCCGCTTCTGGGACCGTCCTTTACGACCTGTATTTTTATGTCATTAACCAACGGTCTGAAAGTTTTCGATATCATTCTGGCATTAACCAAAGGTGGTCCGGGAACTGCATCCAACAGTGTTACGCTGCAGATTTATAAAGAAGCATTTACGAACAATAATTATGGATTAGGTTCTGCAGAATCCATCATTTACTTCTTATTCGTATTGGTTGTAACACAACTGGTACTGAAAGGATTTAGCCGGAAGGAGGTAGAAATCTAATGAGCCTGAAAGCAAAACGTAAAAGAAATATGGGAATCATGATCATCTGCCTGATTCTGATTGCAATTGTATTTATTTATCCGGTATATCTGATGTTTATGAATTCGTTCAAACCATTTGGTGAGATTGTTGCAGATGTACTGGCATTTCCAAAACATTTTGACCTGAGCAACTATACATATGTAATCAAAAAAATGGATTATGCATTGCTGTTCCGGAACAATGTGATCATTACCGTGATAGGTATTGCCGGAATTGTGGTCTTTTCTTCCATGGCAGCATATATGCTCGACCGGAAAGACGGAAGATATACAAAGATTGCATATGCAATCATTACAACACCAATGCTGATTCCGTTTCAGACAATTATGATCACACTGTTAAAATCCATGAATGTACTGCATCTGTCCGGCAGCAAGATCGGACTGGGTATCCAGTACTGGGGATTTGGAATTCCGATGGCAACCTTTATTTTCTTTAACTTTATGAAGACGGTGCCAAAGGAACTTGATGAGAGCGCGACCATTGACGGAGCATCGACGTTCCGTACCTATACATCCATTATTTTTCCATTACTGAAGCCGGTAACCGTGACCGTCATTGTACTGGATGTAATGTGGATCTGGAACGATTTTCTGCTTCCGCTTTTGATGGTAAACAGTAACAATCAAACAAAAACGCTGGTACTTGCCGCATATACGTTTGTGGGACAGATGAATACCAAGTGGAATTACGCATTGACCGCTATGGTGCTGACCGTAGTTCCGTCCATCATCGTGTTTATTCTGTTACAGAAGCATATCGTAGAAGGCGTAGTAGCCGGTGCAGTAAAAGGATAGGGAGGGTATTCTTATGAAGAAAAAATTTTTAAGTGCAATTCTTTGTGCAGCAATGGGAGTAACAATGTTGGCAGGTTGTGGATCTTCTGGGGGAAACGGTGGAGATTCCAGTCAGTCGGCATCCGCAAAAAGCGATGATTCCGGAGAAATTTATATGTTTATCAGCCAGCCGGAGTATGCGGATGCGATAGGGGAACTGATCGATGAGTACAAAAAAGTGGCTCCGAATGTTACGATCAATTATGAGACTACACAGAACGATTATCCGACGCTGTTGAAAGCAAAATTAAATTCTGGAGAGACCCCTGATATTTTCTCCTCTACTTCAGGAAAAGAGATTGATACTTATAAGGAGTATTCCTATGATCTGACCGGCCAGCCGCTGACAGAAACCATGCTTGACTCCGTGGCAGCAACCATGCAGAGCCCGTCGGATGGAAATGGATGCTATGGTGTGGCAATTAAGGGAAATTATTTCGGTATTGTATACAACAAAGACATTTTTGAGGAGTGCGGTATTACGGAATTTCCGAGTACGGTTTCTGCCATGAAAGATGCATGCGAAAAAATTTCTGCAAAAGGATATCAGCCATTTACCACAGGCTTTAATGAGTGGTGGGTATTTAAACATATCTGGCAGCATTTCCTGGATGCAGCTGCAAAGGATGCGGGACTTTCTACTTCTGATCTGATCGCAAAGTTTGAGAAGGGCGAAGCAAAGGTATCCGATTATCCGGAACTTTATAACAATTATTTTGACTTTATTGATCTGGCTGTAAAATATGGGGATGAGAAACCTCTGGAAACTGCACTTGACGGTGAGGAATCCGCATTTGGTACAGGAAAAGCAGCCATGGTATTAGGACAGGGCGCATGGATTGAGGCAGACTGCTTATCCATCAATCCGGATCTGAATATTGGATTTAACGGATATCCTGTAACAGAGGATGCTTCCCAGTGCCAGGTAATCTCCGGTTCTGATCAGGCATTACATGTAAACAAGGATTCAAAGGTATTACAGCAGACACTTGATTTCCTGAACTGGTGGTATACATCTGATTATGGAAAATCATGGTTTACGGATGTTGCCGGTGTAGTTCCTCCGGTAGAATCTACGACAGAGAGCAAATATGAAATCATCAAACAGGGAGATGAACTTTCAAAGACCAATGGCACTGCTGATCTGGCAATCTGCTACTCAACTGACAGCTGGCATCAGTCATTTGGCGAGATTATGCAGGGATACCTTGCAGGAACAACGGATAAGGATGCGACTTGTGCACAGATTGAATCACAGTGGAAAGCTATTGACGGCGCACAGTAGAACGCGTAAATGATGTAGTTTTTAAATGCGGCACAGTCCGGACAGACTGTGCCGCATTTTTTATGAAAAGAAAGGCAGGTATAACAAATGAAATTTACAGAGGGTTTTTGGGTCAGAAGTGAGCGGGCAAATGCCTCTTATGCATCACAGGGATTTTATGCAAAGAAGACTGCATATGGTATGCAGATTGTGGCACCGGAGCGTCAGGTATTAAATCGTGCGGATGCGATGAATATTTCTACGATTACAATTGATTTTATTGCATATGCAAAAAACAATATTCTGGTGAAAGCAAAACATTATGAGGGATATGAGAATGGAGAAGCCCGTTTTGAACTCAGGCAGGAGAAGGTGCCGTTTGAAGTTACTATTACCGAACAGGAAGCAGTTCTTGAAACCGGGGATGTGACCGTCCGTTATGACCGGACCAATGGATTTTACCGGTTCGAGGCAGATGGCAAGATCCTTACCGACAGTGGGCTGAGAAATCTCGGATATGTCCGGTATGACAGAAAACCGGCATCGGTACTGCCGGAAGAAAACTATCTGGCAGAAGATTATAAACCATATATGGTAGCAGAACTCTCCTTAAAGGCAGGAGAGCGGGTATATGGATTTGGAGAACAGTTTACAGCATTTGTCAAGAACGGACAGGTAATCAATATGTTTAATGAAGACGGAGGAACCGCTTCCGAAGTTGCATATAAAAATATTCCGTTTTACATGACAAATGAGGGATATGGAATTTTTGTGGATCATACCACACCGGTTTCATTTGAAGTCGCAAGTGAAAAGGTAGAGTATGTGGGATTTTCCGTTCCGGGAGAGGAAATCCGCTATCATCTGATCTATGGACCATCGCCAAAAGAAATTTTAAGCCGTTATACTGATATGACAGGAAAACCGGCACTTCCACCGGCGTGGAGTTTTGGATTATGGCTGACAACTTCCTTTACTACAAACTATGATGAAAAGACAACAAGTTCTTTTATTGACGGAATGGCGGAGCGAAATATCCCGCTTCGGGTATTTCATTTTGACTGCTACTGGATGAAAGCCTTTCATTGGTGTGATTTTACCTGGGATGATGAAACGTTCAGTGATGTGGAGAAAATGCTGCATCGGTACAAAACCGAAAAGGGCCTGAAAATCTGCTGCTGGATCAATCCGTACATTGCACAGGGAACCGACTTTTTCCGGGAAGGATTAGAACATGGATACTTTGTTATGCGCAAGGATGGAAAAGGACCACGTCAGCTGGATTTCTGGCAGCCGGGCATGGCACTGGTGGATTTTACAAATCCTGCAGCAACAAAATGGTATACCGATAAACTGCGTACACTTCTGGATATGGGTGTGGACTGCTTTAAGACAGACTTTGGTGAGCGGATTCCGGTTGATGTAACATATCATAACGGAGCCGATCCGGTAAGTATGCACAATTATTATACATTTTTATATAATCAGGCAGTTTTTACATTGCTCAAAGAGGTTAAGGGGGAAGGAGAAGCGGTTCTTTTTGCAAGAAGTGCCACAGCCGGAGGCCAGCAGTTCCCGGTACACTGGGGAGGCGACTGTTCCGCAACCTATCCATCCATGGCAGAGACGCTGCGGGGCGGTCTGAGTTTTGCAATGAGTGGATTTTCCTTCTGGAGTCATGATATCTCGGGATTTGAGCAGACTGCGACACCGGATATTTATAAGAGATGGCTGCAGTTTGGTATCTTTTCTTCCCACAGCCGTCTGCATGGCTCAACCAGCTACCGTGTGCCATGGCTGTTCGATGAAGAGGCATGTGATGTGGCAAGATTCTTTGTAAATTTAAAGTGCCGGATGATGCCGTATCTGTATCGCATGGCTGTTTATTCCCATGAGACAGGCATTCCGATGATGCGTCCGATGATTCTGGAATTTCCACAGGAGATGGGGGTAAAAGATCTGGATATGCAGTATATGCTTGGGGATTCCATTCTTGTGGCTCCGATTTTCCGGGAGGATTCCGTGGGAGAGTTTTATCTTCCGGAAGGAACCTGGACCCACCTGCTTTCCGGAGAGCGCCGGGAAGGAGGAAGATGGTATACCAAAGTCTATGATTATTTTTCTCTGCCGGTATTTGTGCGTGAAAATACGGTACTTGCCATGGGCGAAAATGATCAGCTGCCGGATTATGAATATGCAGAGAATGTAGTACTGCATCTGTTTGAAATCAAAGATGGTGCCAAGATTACCACAGAAGTTACCGATGTGTCCGGAAAGACCGTGCTTGTTGCAAACACAAAGAGAGAGGGCAATACGGTTTCTGTAACCGTGGATCATCCGCAATACCATCCGTCGGTTATGGTGCATGGTATGACGGGGGTTGCAATTCAGACAGAGCTTGAAGTAAATTATACAGACAAAGGAGTTATTTAATCATATGGAACTTGCATATTGGAAGCAGATGATAGAAATAGAAGAAAATGGGATTTTTCTGGTTTTTGGAATTACACGGAATGATCAGATCAAATTTTTACACTTTTCTTCCGTTCCACAGGCAGAGGATATGTCCGTACAGGAATGCAGGCAGGAGGATGAATGCCGGATGATGGATGAAGGATTTCCTCTGGTGCAGCTGGAACTGGCTGGCTATGATCGTCCATATGAGCGGCATGGAAATAAATATGTGGTGACTTCTCCCGGATGTTATCTGAAATATGAAAATATGCAGGATACAAAGAATGAATCCGGGAGAATGCTTCAGATCCGGCAGAAAGACCCTCTTACCGGAGTCTGTGTACAGACCGACATACAGTTTTATGACGGAGTGCCGGTGGCAAGATTTGTCAACCATGTAACGAATGAGGGAGAGGAGGAACAGGTACTGACGTACCTGTCCTCCTTTACCTGCTCTGGAATTAAGAGAGATGGAAACTTTTTGTATATTCCGCATAATGGGTGGCAGAAAGAGCTGAACTGGCGCAGATATTCGTTTGAAGAGCTTGGATTTCCGGTGACACAGACGAAAAGTATCCGGAGAAGTTCCAAAACAATAGAAGTTTACAATACCGGGAACTGGTCCACAAAAGAGTATCTGCCGATGGGATTTCTGAGCCATCCGCAGAGTGGCGCGGGGCTGATCTGGCAGATTGAAAACAATGGTTCCTGGCATTATGAGATCGCAGACCAGAATGATCATTATGTTTTGAATGTCAGCGGGCCAAACGAGATACAGTCACATTTCAGTAAGGTGCTGCGCCCGGGAGAGACATTTGAAAGTGTGCCGACAGCAGTAGGGGCAGTGCGGGCAGATATATCAGATGCATTTTCTGCAATAACGGAATACCGGCGAAGAATCCGCAGAAAAAACCGCGACAATGATACACTCCCGGTAATTTTTAATGATTATATGAATTGTCTGTGGGCAGATCCAACGACGGAAAAAGAATTACCGCTGATTGATGCTGCAGCAAAGGCCGGATGTGAATATTTTGTTATTGATGCCGGATGGTACGCAAAGGGAATCTGGTGGGACAGCGTAGGAGAATGGAAAGAAAGCCGCGAGCGTTTCCCAAAGGGAATCCGGCAGGTGACCGATTATATCCGGAGCAAAGGGATGATACCGGGAATCTGGCTGGAACTGGAAGTAATTGGAATCCACAGTCCGAAACTTGCAGAATTAAGTGATGACTGCTTTTTCAAACGGCATGGCAGACGGATATATGACAGAAGCCGCTATCAGCTGGATTTCCGGAATCCGGAGGTGATCGCCCATGCCAATGAAGTGATCGACCGTGTTGTGAATGAATATGGCGTCGGTTATATTAAGATGGATTATAACATTGAGCCGGGGATCGGAACGGAACTGGATGCAGACAGTTTTGGAGAAGGACTGCTTGCACATGGGAGAGCATATCTGGCCTGGCTGGATACGGTATTTGAAAAATACCCGGATCTTGTGATCGAAAATTGTTCCAGTGGAGGCCTGCGCATGGACTATGCCCTGTTGTCCCGGTTAAGTATCCAGTCTACCAGTGATCAGGAAGAATATGATATGTATGCACAGATTTCTGCAAATGCAGCTACCGGTGTCGCACCGGAGCAGGCAGCAGTGTGGTCCTATCCGTTAGAGCAGGGAGACCGCGAGGAAACCATCTTTAATATGGTAAATGCGATGCTGCTTCGCATTCACCAGAGCGGACATCTGGCACAGCTTTCACAGGAACGGTTCCAGCTTGTAAAAGAGGGGATTGACTGTTATAAACAGATCCGCAAAGACATCAAAAACGGGCATCCGTACTGGCCGCTTGGACTTGCAAAAGCAGAGGCTTCATGGATGGCATACGGAATGGAAGCACCCGCACAGGAAGGTGCGAAAACCAGAACATTTTATCTGTCTGTCTGGAGAAGAGGCGGGGAGCAGAAAGCATGCACATTTCTCCCGGTACCTGCATATAACACACCGGACTGGAACGGGGCAGATATGACAATAAAACAGATTTATCCGGTGGAAGAGGCACAGCATGTGCGCATCAATCAGGATCATACAATCACGGTGGAATATGAGCAGCCGATCATGGCGCGTGTTTTTGAAGTTACTATTTGACTTTTTTCTTTGAAACCAATATATTGACAGAGTAAGTATGATTAGAATCATAACAGACTGAGTGAGGAAGAAATGTACAGAGCAGGAATTGATCTTGGTGGAACCAATATAAAAGCAGGGATTATTGACGAACAACAGCATATAATTGCAGAAGCATCTGTGCCGACGAATGTAGAGAGACCGTATCAGGACATCATAAGGGATATGGCAGAACTGGTAAAAACGCTTTTGAAGCAGAAAGGTATCGGGGAAACACAGCTGAAGAGTATAGGAATCGGAAGCCCGGGAACGATTGATGCAGTACATGGAGTTGTGTTGTATTCCAATAATTTCGGGTGGGAAAATGTTCCGCTAACAGAGCAGTTAAAGAAGTACTTTTCCTGTCCGATTGCAGTTTCCAATGATGCAAACTGTGCGGCTTTGGGTGAAGTAAAAGCCGGCGCGGCGCGGCATGCAAAAAATGCCATTCTGCTGACTCTTGGAACCGGTGTGGGCGGTGGAATTATTCTCGATGGAAAGGTGTTTGAGGGCGCACATGCAGGAGGTGCCGAACTCGGACACACAAGTCTGATATGTGGCGGTGAGCCGTGCACATGTGGGCGGAAAGGCTGCGTGGAGGCATATGTATCGGCGACAGCGCTGATCCGCGATGCAAAAAGAGCCGCGCAGCAGTACCCAGAATCCATCCTGAATACAATGTGTCAGGGAGACCTTTCACACATGAATGGAAAAATCCCGTTTGATGCCGCACAGGATGGGGATACAGCAGCAGAAAAAGTAGTAAATGATTATATTTGCTATCTTGGAGAAACCATTACAAATTTTGTCAATATTTTCCGGCCGGATATTGTTTTGTTATCGGGAGGCATCTGCAATCAGGGGAAAAAACTGACAGAGCCTCTTGAAACATACATTCAGGATAAATGCTTTGGCGGCAGCAAGGCGTTTATTCCGGAAGTTGCATGTGCGGTTCTTGGAAATAAGGCGGGAATCATCGGTGCGGCAAATCTGATAAGCGGTAAGGAACGATAAGGAGAATGAGTCATTATGGAAGAAATTTTTGAACAGTTTAAAGATAAGGATGCATTTGATGCCTACTGGAAAGAACATTATGTTCCGCTTACTTATGAGGATGTAAGGGAAGCATACGAGGATTTTGTAAAATCTGCGGATAAGCATATTTTTCTGTCGGATTATGAGGAATCCGGTAATGTCAGCCGGGAGGATTTTATGGACAATCTTTCACAGGCGGCGCAGTTCGCGTTTCAGGATGGATTGACGGAAGCGTTTTATGAGAAGAATCCGCAGGTTTATGAGAATGCATTTGCATTATTTGAGGCGGCACAGATGGAAGGCGGGGATGCGAATATTGCGGCAGCTTTTCATGAAGAGTATCAGCGTTTGTACCATGATTTTTTGTTGGAACTGTTTGATGCACAATATGCGGAATAGACCGGGAAAGCCATAGAAAATAAAAAAAGAAGGAGGCGCATAATGCGGCCTCCTTTTAAAATTTCATAAATGCGCAGGTTGTATTCTTAAAAACAGAATACAACAAGAACCGAGTATCCCGCTTCGAATCAGAAACAATAGACGTTACCTTTGCAGTTAACTCCCCCCAGGCACCCTCACGTCACATGAGAGCTTTCGCTTAGGGCTGCTGTATTCCTACCCTGACCCGGTTCACGAATTCCCATTGCGCAAGACCCAGACGTCAACGCCACTTGCGAAGGGCAGCTCCACCGCCCTGACCCTCTGCGGGATATCACCCCAACTATAGCGGATTGTTGGTACAAGGTACCGCTACCACCCCGGCTACTCGGAGATTTAAGTATAATTCATATCAGAGGCTCTTGTCAAGCAAAACTGCCCGCATCTGTAAATTTAAAAAAAAGCTAAAGTATCTGCCAAACGAACCGATAAACAATGTATAGAGATGCAGGACAGATGCATTTCGGAAGCTTATTTCAAGGAAGAAAGGAGATGCTGAGCATGCGTATAGATGCATATAACCAGGTAGCACAGTTATACGGTATACAAAAGAATTTAAAGACACAGAAGGCGCAGAATGCAGCAGGTCCGAGAGATCAGGTGTCCATTTCACAGGCCGGACGTGATTATCAGGTCGCAAAAAGTGCAGTATCAGAAGCTTCGGATATCAGGGAAGATAAGGTAAGCCAGCTCAAATCAATGATTGATGCGGGAACATATTCCGTTGAGCCTGGCGATTTTGCCAGCAAATTACTTGAAAAGTATAATGCCTGATGAGGAAGGCAGACGAGAGAGGTTTTTGAAGTGGCTAGTTTAGTAGAAGAGCTTGTAACAGTACTGGAAGAAGAAGAAAAGATTTACCAGACATTGATTTCTTATGGAGAAAAAAAGACAGACATCCTGATTCGGGCAGATGTTCCGGAACTGGAAAAACTGACATGTCTGGAACAGCTGGCAAGTGATGATCTGGTGACACACAGCAACCAGCAGGTACAGCTCTTAAAGGATATTGCCAATGTACTCGGACGTACAGAAGAAAAGATGACAGTTACCAGACTGATCACTTTGCTGGAGTCGCAGCCGGATGTACAGAAAAAACTGACCGAAGCGAGAGACCGTCTGCTTGCGGCAGCAGACCGGATGAATCATCTGAATGATCAGAACGTGGCTCTGATTAAACAGGCCATAGAGTTAAACGAATTCGACCTTACGTTGTTCAAGAGTTTGCGGCAGGCCCCTGAGACCGCCAATTATGACAAAACTGCCTGCAATACAGGAAGCTTGCTGGGCAGCAGCGGATTTGACGCAATGAGTTAAGGAGGAACAAAAGAATGGGAAACGGATTCGGAAGCTTATATATTGGGGCATCTGGACTTCAGAATGCCCAGTATGCACTGAATACAACGGCAAACAACCTTGCAAATGTGAATACAACAGGATATGTCCGCCAGCAGGTTCGTTTTGCAGATAAAACTTATAATAAATTAAAGGACCCGAATAAAAATGTGAACATGCAGCAGTATGGGCTGGGTGTATCCATTGGGGATGTGGTTCATGCAAGGGATATTTTCTTAGACAAATCTTATCGGCAGGAGAATGGACGCAAGGGATTTTATACTTCTTTTTATGAAATCACGGATTATGTGCAGGATCTGTTTCAGGAATTAAACGGAGAACAGTTCAAACAGAGTGTCAGTGATCTACATCAGGCATTTCAGGAACTGGAGCCTAATATGGATAATTCCACACAACAGAATCTGGTACTTGAAAAAGCGGATCTTCTGCTGAGCCGTACGAAGTCATTGTATGATGACATGAAATCGTACCAATCCAATATCAATGAACAAATTAAAGATGATGTTGACCGTGTAAACAAGATCGGAAACCGTATCTATGAACTGAATCTGCAGATTCAGAAAGTAGAAGCTGGCGGACAGGAAACTGCAATGACCCTGCGAGATGAGCGTGACAATCTGCTGGATGAGCTGGGCGGATACGGAAGTGTCTCCATTAAGGAAGATGCGACGGGATTTACGTATGTAGATTTTGAAAGCACACCGTTTATCGATGACAATAAGTGCTATAACATCGGACTGCAGGAAGATAAAGAAACCGGATTTTACACACCATACTGGACGCAGCTTTCTGATGTGGACAAGCAGCAGTATGTCCGCGTATTTAAAAAGAACGAAGTGATTTCCACGGATTTAAATACCGATGTGGGAAGTATTAAAGCCAAACTTCTTGCCCGTGGGGACGGATACGGAACGTATCAGGATCTGGAAAGCGAAGAGGCGTATGACCGTATTTCCGGTTGTACCATGATGGAGACAGAAGCACAGGTTTCTGCACTGCTTCACAATATTGTGACAAAAATCAACGATGCATACTGTCCGAATAAGACAGTAGATACGGATGTCACCTATACCGATGCCGATGGGAATCAGGTATCATTAAAGGGAAAGAAAGTTCTGGATGCTGCAAACTGTGCAGTCGGGGAAGACGGACAGCTGCCGCCGAGGGAATTATTTACCCGTGTGGGAATGGATCGTTATACCAAGGTGACAGGAGATGATGGGAATACCTACTATGTATACAACGAAGAGGACGAAAATGATTCCACGACACTGTATTCCCTGAACAATATCAGCATCAATAAAGAATTGCGCAAACAGATCACACTGATGCCGTACAAGAATCAGAACGGTACGGATTATCCACTGGGTGAAAAACTGATGAGCCTTTGGAACGACAAGGAAATGACACTGAATCCGTACGACAAAAAGCCGTGTACGTTTGAAGGCTATTATGACAAGCTGATCGGGCAGATCGGAAATGATGGAAACACTTTCCAGTCGGCAAGTGAGACACTGACGGGGGCACTGTCTTCCATCGACAATCAGAGACAGCAGACGATGGGCGTTTCCTCCGATGAGGAACTGACACACATGATCAAATTCCAGTCTGCATATAATGCGTCCAGCCGTTTTATGACGGTAATCAGTCAGATGACAGAACTGATCGTGACAGGATTGAAATAGAGATAAGGAGGCGTAGTTATGCCATCACAGTTTTTTGGATTGAATATCGGGGCAAGTGCGTTGTCGGCATTTCAGACCTCAGTGAATACAGCGGCAAACAACGTTGCAAATGTGCAGACAAAAGGATATACCAGACAGACGGCAAATCTGGCAGCAACCGATCCGATTCGTGTATATACCAGATATGGTAGTGTCGGAACCGGTGTGGAAGTGACTTCCGTGACACAGGAGCGAAATCTCTATTATGATGAAAAATACTGGCAGAGTAATTCAAGCCGGGGATTTTTCGAACAGAAACTGTATTATGTGGATCAGGTTCAGACAATCTTCCGGGATGATGAGCAATCGCAGAAAGGCTTTTCCAGTATTTTTTCCCAGATGTTTAAGGATCTGGATACCTTAAAGACACAGGGAGAAGTGAAAGCCGTCCGCAATCAGTTTATTCATCAGGCACAGAGCCTTTGCACTTATTTTAATGCTTTGTCCAAGAGCCTGACAGATATTCAGGAAGATACCAACGAAGAGATCAAGGCTTCTGTGGATAATATTAATTCCATTGCAGAGAAAATTTCGGTGTTAAACAAGCAGATTAACAATATTGAAGTGCGTGGTGGGCATGCAAATGAGCTGCGCGACCAACGCGCGAATCTGATTGATGAGCTTTCAGGGATTGCAGATGTAGAGACGAAAGAATTCGAGGTGACAAACTCCAACGGACAAAACTTAGGAGGAACCAATTACCGCGTATATATCAACGGACAGACACTTGTAGACGGAAACGATTACCGGACATTAAAATGCACCTCTTCAAAGTATCTGAATAATCAGATGGATGCCGAGGGCATGTATGCCATTACCTGGGAAGATACCGGAATGGAATTTAATGCCAAAGGTGCCAGTGCCAACGGAAGCCTCAAGGCATTGTTTATGATCCGTGACGGAAATAACAATGAAAATATGAAGGGAACGGTCTCGGATGCAGATCTGTCTTCTATTACGATAAAGATTCCGGATACAAAAGTGAATGAACTTTCACTGGCGAATAAAGGCCGGATTATGGTAAATAATAAGTTTTATTACTATGATGGATGGACTGCAAAAGTCGGTGAAAACGGGGTAAACAGTGTAACATTTAAGCTTGCCCCGGAATCCCAGATGGCAGATCAGGCAGAAGTTGACCGTGTCAAGGGAGACGGGCAGAGCAATTATCTGACAACCGGTTCTTCCATGGATGCTATGGGGATTCCGTATTATCAGAATCAGATCAATGAGTTCCTGCGTAATTTTACCCAGGCATTCAATGATATTGAAAAACAGGGTGTTACATTAGATGGCGATAAAATGGGAGCCTTTTTTGTGGGAACTTCCCCAACCGGAAACACGTTTGGTGCAGATGCGTGGGATGCGAAAGTACAGGCGGCAAAGAAAGACGGATGGACGACGGATATTGAACTGTCATCCGACGGGGACAGCTATTATCAGTTTACAGCGACAACCCTTGCAGTAAACAGCAAATCATTAAAGGATCCCAACTACTTTGCAACGTCAACCCAGATTACACAGGGGGAGGCGAAATACGATACCGTTGAGAATCTGTTGAAGCTGCAGAAGGATGTGCGGATGTTCCGCGGGGATTCTGCGGAGACGTTTCTCGAAACACTGATTTCAGATGTGACGGTTGACGTGAACAAGACAACAACAAGTTCCAATAATTATTCGAACCTGTCTACCGCGATTGCGACACAGCGTACCTCGGTATCCGGTGTGGATGAAGACGAGGAAGCGATGAACCTGATCAAATTCCAGAATGCATACAATCTGGCATCTAAGGTGATTTCCGTGATGTCGGAGATGTATGACAAACTGATCAATGAGACCGGGGTGGTATGATGCCTGTGGACGAAACCGTGTGAGCTGACAGTATAAAACTTAGGAGGGAGATCCTATGAGAGTTACCAATAATATGATCACAAGCAACACAAAGAGCAATATCAATGCAAATAAGGTGCTTGTGGATAAATATAATACCCAGATGACAACGCAGAAGAAGATCAATAAACCGTCGGATGATCCGGTCATTGCGATTCGTTCCCTGCGTATGCAGACCAGTCTGTCCCATATTGACCAGTATCTGAACAATAACATTTCGGATGCCAATTCCTGGCTGAATGTGACGGATACGGCGCTGGAAAATATGAAAACAATCCTGACGGATGTCCGCTCATTATGTGTCAAAGGGGCAACGGATACCTTAAAAGAAGATGACCGCAGAACGATTCTGAATCAGCTGAAATCTTTAAGTGATCAGATTTATGCAGAGGGAAATGCAGATTTTTCCGGCAGAACGGTATTTACCGGATATCGCACGACCGAGCAGCTGACATTTAAGACGGATGAAGAAACTACATCCTACACGATTGATCAGAAATTATCCTATAAAGATATTTCCGAGGCACGCTACACATACGGAAGCGTAGATGTACCGACGGATGCCACAAACAGTTTTGATGAAACGATTTCCATCGGGGAAAATACCTACGACCGGCTGCGTCTGGCGTATGGAAAGATTAACGGAAAAGATAATTCGGATGGAACGGGAGCAATTGATCCGATTTCCAGTATGAGTTATACGACAGCTGCAGGAAAGAAAGTGGAATTAGACCTTGCACAGGGAAAATTTGTAGATGAAAATGGGGCAGAAACCGGCAAGTTTACCATGTACGAATCCAAGGAGGAGTGGCTTAAGGCGAACAACGGGGAAGCCAAAGTCGAAGACACGGACATGGTATTTATCAAAGATACCGGTGAAATGATTCTCGGAAAAGATTTGTCCAATACATTAAAGAGGGAAAAGGCAGATCTTAGCATCACGTACACCAAAACCGGATTTGATGCAGGAGAGGTTCGTCCGGAATATTACTATGACTGTAAGATGAAGACTCCGGATATGCAGGAGGCGGTACAGTATACCAAGGAAGATCAGCCGATCAATTTCGAAATTTCCAGTGGAATCATGCTCGCGGCAAATACACAGGCAAGCGATGTTTTAAGCACTGACATTGGACGGGACATGACAGAGATGATGACGCTTGTTTCTGCTTCCACACAGGCACATGACAAAGTTTCACGAATTGAAAAGATGATGTCGATGGATAAGTATTCGGATGAGGAGAGCCAGAAGAAACTTCAGACCTATCTGGATGCTGCCAATAAAGAAGCTACCTATGCAGACGATAATCTGTCAAAAACCTACCAGCAGTTTATCTCGAATTTTGACGGATACCTGAATAAAGTAAATGTGGCACATACCAATGTGGGTGGATTGCAGCAGCGCGTGGAGCTGACAAAGACCCGTGTGGAAAACCAGAAAGAGACGGTAGAAGAATTGAAGTCTAACAATGATAACCGTGACATTTCGGATATTATCATTGATTACTATGCTGCTTACAATGCATATACGTCCAGTCTGACGGCTGCATCGAAAGTTGGAAGCCAGACATTACTGAACTATTTATAAAAACGCGGAGCGAAGGAGAAAGACCATGAAGGCTGATTCACGTATTTTTGGACAAATTGAAATAGAAGATGATAAAATCATCACGTTAGAGAAAGGTATGATCGGTTTTCCGGATCTCAATCATTTTGCACTGATTTATGATGAAGAGAAAGAAAAAAAATACAATTCCATTATGTGGCTGCAGTCGATGGATGATCCGGACATTGCATTTCCGGTTATGATGCCGCATATCGTCAAGGAAGATTACAACCCGAATGTAAGTGAGGAAATGATTGCACCACTCGGAAAGCTGACACCGGAAAACACATATATTCTTGTGACGGTAACGGTTCCGAAAAATATAGAAGATTTTTCCGTAAACCTGAAAGCACCGGTTGTGATCAATATGGACAACCGCAAAGGGGTACAGATGATTGTGGAGGATGATTATCCGGTAAAATACAAAGTATATGATGTGCTTAAGGCAAAGAAAGAAAAGGCGGGTGAATAAGATATGCTGGCATTGACAAGAAAAAAGGGGGAGGCCCTTGTAATCAACAACAATATCGAGATCACCGTACTTGAAATCCGGGGAGACCAGATCAAACTTGGAATTACGGCACCGAAAGATGTTCCGGTATACCGTAAGGAAGTGTATCTTCAGATTCAGAAAGAAAACCAGGAGGCAATCAGCCTTGATGGTATCGAAGCATTAAAAGGAATTCTTGGATAAATCGGAAAAACAATCGGAGGGTGTTAAGTTTTTACTGACACGCTCCGATAATTATTTATAGAATGACAGTAATAGATTGGCTATGCAGCCGGCATAACCGGCAGCGGATGATGGAGACAGGAGGTAATCATCATGGCAATGGAGGCTATTAAAGGTGCAGGAATGACGTATCAGGGAAGTGTGTCATCTGCAGAAAGCCAGCCCAAAACAGATTCTGCGATAAAAGCAGCAGAGACCGATGCAACTGAAAAGGGCATCGTATCGGAGAATATAAAGCAGGCTGGTGAGGAGAACGTAAACACTTCCCAGGGAGCAGGTCAGCGGAATACAAATGCGCAGATCAAAAAAGCCGTGGATGAAGTGAATAAAAAGGCGGTCAACTCGGAAGCAATATTCGGCATCCATGAGGCAACCAATCGTGTGACCATAAAAATTATTGATAAAGATACCAAAAAAGTACTCAAAGAGATCCCACCGGAGAAAACACTGGATATGATTGCAAAGGTGTGGGAACTTGCAGGTCTTATGGTGGATGAAAAAAGATAAAAAAGGGGAGGGAAAATTATGGCAATCAGAATGACAGGTATGGTGTCCGGACTGGATACCGATTCTATCGTAAAAGAACTCGTTTCTGCATACAGTACCAAAAAGGAAAAATACGAAAAAGAGCAGACAAAACTTGGCTGGAAGCAGGAGATCTGGAAAAGTCTGAATAAAGAAGTAAACAGTTTTTATAAGAGTGCTGGTAATCTGCGGTTTGACAGCGGATACAATACCAAAAAGACAACATCGTCCGACAGCACGAAGGCAACCGTCAGTGCGGGCGGAAATGCGACTGTCGGAACACAGAAACTGCATGTGCTTTCTACCGCGCAGTCCGGTTATCTGACGGGGGCTGAGATTAAGACAACAGCCAACGAGAAAGTTACTACGTCTACAAAGCTTTCGGATCTGGGTGTTACAGCAGATGAAATTACCTTTAATGTGGGACCGGCAAATAATTCTGCATCCGGAACCACAAAACAGATCAAAGTAGGAAAAGACAGCACAATCAGTGACGTTGTAAACCAGCTGAAGGATGCGGGACTGAATGCAAATTTTGATGCCGGAAACAGACGCTTTTATCTGAGTTCTTCAGATTCCGGATATGCAACGGATTTTAATATTACTGCGGACAGCAGCGATACAAATTCTACAACATTATTAAACGCACTGGGTCTGGGCAAGACGGCAAAGAAGATTGACGGAAGCGATGCGGTTATTGTTTTAAATGGCGTAAAATATACCAGTACAACGAATAATTTTTCTGTCAATGGATTATCCATTTCCGTCAATGGAGTGACAGACAAAGTCGATGATCTTGAACATGTCGATGTCGATGCCTTAGATGACAGCAAGGCAGTTTCTATTTCCACAACGACCGATACACAGGGAATTTATGACAAGATTAAAGACTTCCTGACCAGTTACAACAACATCATCAATAAGATGACGAAACTGTATAACGCAGATTCTGCAAAGAATTACGAGCCATTGACAGATGATGAGAAGTCGCAGATGTCTGATTCGGAAGTAGAAAAGTGGGAGACAAAGATCAAGGACTCCCTGCTTCGCCGTGATTCCAATCTGAGCACGATTATGAATGCCATGACGACTTCCATGACCAAGGCAATTTCCATCAATGGAAAGAATTATTCGCTTTCCAGTTTTGGAATCAGTACACTTGGTTATATGAATTCGGCAGAGAATGAGCAGAATGCTTATCATATTGACGGTGATGAGGATGATGAAAATACATCAGGAAATAAAGATAAGCTGATGGCTGCATTAAGCAGTGATCCGGATACCGTGATTGATTTCATGAAGCAGTTGTCGACCAATCTGTATACGGCAATCGACAAGCAGATGCAGAGTAATTCCCTGCGAAGCAGATACAGCATTTACAATGATAAGGAGATGACTTCCCAGTATACAAGCTATACGAAGACCATTGCAGAGTGGGAGACAAAGATTTCCGACAAGGAAGATTATTATTACAAGAAATTCTCCAAGATGGAGACTGCGCTTTCCAAGTTAAACAGCCAGACAAGTTCTCTTTCAGGTATGTTCAGCAGTTAATCAGTATCATGCAGGGCAATCTTTTGCAAAATAAAATATACAGGAAATAATAGGGGGAATCAGGATGATTCAGAAAAATCCATATGCAGCGTATAACAACAGTAAGATCCAGACGGCAACACCGGCAGAACTGACGCTGTTACTCTATGAGGGAGCTATTAAATTTACAAACATTGCGATTGTAGCGATTGAAAAGGGCGATATTGAAAAGGCGCATAACAATATCCGAAAGGCAGAGAATATCATTCGGGAGTTTCAGATAACTCTCGACCACAAATATGCAGTTGCCAAAGATTTTGATGCGGTCTATACCTATCTGTTACAGAGATTGTTAGAGGCCAACATGAAAAAGGACAAGGATATCTTAGAGGAAGTGCTTGGTCATCTCCGTACCATGCGGGATACATGGAAAGAAGTTATGGCAAAGACCGCAAACGGAAACAATATCAAGACAAAGGAACCGGTAGCGTAATGCCGGCAGGAGACAGTATGCCAGATACATATATTGCAATTATGCTGCAGAGCCTGAAAAAAAAGGAACAGGTTCTGGATGAAATTATCCGCCTGGATGACCGGCAGAAAGATACCCTGACGGATCCGGAATGCCCGTTTGATGTGTTTGATGAAACCGTGGAGGCAAAAAGTGCGTGTATTGATCAGCTGAACCAGCTGGACAGTGGTTTTGAGAAGCTCTATGCACAGGTGGCAGAAGAACTGGATCAGAACCGTGAAGATTATGCAAAGGAAATTCGTGACATGCAGCAGTGCATTCGCCGGGTAACGGACAAAAGTGTCAAGATTCAGGCGCAGGAAGCCCGCAACAAAGAACTGATGCGTGAAAAGTTTGCCACAATTCACAGACAGGCAAAGGCGGTGCGGAAAAACAGCCGTGCGATTACCGGATACTATAACAGTATGAAAGAATGGTAGTTATTTCATAAAATGGGACAAAAGTACTACTTGAAAAAAAATATCATATGACTTATAATGACTTTGTTATATGACTGACGGATAATGTGGAGCACCACGTGAAGTATAACATAGCACACCGCATGAAAAATCGCTGACGCGATGCGGGTGCGTAGGTTATACATCAGATAGATGTATGAAGGAGCACGCCGCATGAAAAATCGCTGACGCGATGCGGGTGCGTAGGTTATACATCAAATAGATGTATAACAAGGGTCGTACCGTCTGGGCAAAAGATAAAAAACCCAGGCGGTTTTTTGCGTTCATTTATATTTTCCGGTTTTTGGTAAATATATTGTACGAAAATAAAGACATGCGTGGGTATTGACAAAATGATGAACGTTAGTGTAATCTATCAATGATTAGAGAATACTAACCAATAAGAGAAGGAGGATCACCATGTTAGAAATGAAAGAGTGGGATGGATTCGAAGGACGTCTTTGGAAAGAAGAGATTAATGTCCGCCAGTTCATTCAGGATAACTACACACCATATGATGGTAACGAGGATTTCCTTGCAGAACCTACAGAGGCTACCAATAAGCTTTGGGGAGCACTGCAGAAACTGCAGAAGGAAGAGCGCGCAAAGGGCGGAGTCCTCGATATGGAGACCGAGGTTGTAACCGGTATTACAGCTTATGGTCCGGGATATATTGATGAATCTTTAAAGGATTTAGAGACAATTGTAGGTTTACAGACAGACAAGCCGTTAAAGCGTGCATTCATGCCTTACGGTGGAATCAAGATGGCTGTTCAGGCGTGTGAGACATACGGATATCAGGTAAGTGACCAATTAAAGGAGATTTTTACCAAGTATCACAAGACACACAACACAGCCGTATTCGATGCTTACACACCGGAGATGATGAAAGTACGTCACAATAAGATCTTAACAGGTCTGCCGGATACATACGGACGCGGACGTATTGTTGGTGATTACCGCCGTGTTGCTTTATACGGTATCGACCACCTCATCGAGGAGAAGAAGAAAGATAAGGCAAACTGTGGCTGTGGTGAGATGACAGACAATGTGATCCGTTTAAGAGAAGAGATCGCCGAGCAGATCAAGTGTTTAGAGGATATGAAGAAGCTTGCAGAGATCTACGGATACGATATTTCCAGACCTGCAACAAACGCAAAGGAAGCCGTACAGTGGTTATACTTCGGATACCTTGCAGCAATCAAGACACAGAACGGTGCAGCAATGTCCGTTGGTCGTGTTTCCACCTTCCTTGATATCTACTTCGAGAGAGACTTAAAGAAAGGCATCATCACAGAGCAGGAAGTACAGGAATTGGTTGACCACTTTACCATGAAGCTTCGTATGGTAAAATTCGCACGTATTCCTTCTTACAATCAGCTGTTCTCAGGTGACCCTGTCTGGGCAACACTTGATGTTGCGGGTACAGGCGTAGACGGACGTTCCATGGTTACAAAGTCCGACTTCCGTTTCCTGCACACCTTAGAGAACATGGGACCGGCTCCGGAGCCAAACCTTACCGTATTATATTCTTCCAGACTTCCGGAAGCATTCAAGGATTATGCAGCACGTATCTCTATTGATACAAGTTCCATCCAGTATGAGAACGATGACGCTATGAAGCCTGTATGGGGCGATGATTATGCCATCTGCTGCTGTGTATCTGCTACACAGACAGGTAAGGAAATGCAGTTCTTCGGTGCCCGTGCAAACCTTGCAAAGTGTCTCCTGTATGCAATCAACGGTGGTGTGGATGAGAAGACCGGCCAGCAGGTAGGACCGGATTACAAGCCAATTACATCTGAGTACCTTGATTATGATGAAGTCATGGAGAAGTACGATAAGATGATGGACTGGTTAGTAGATATTTATGTAAATACCTTAAACCTGATCCAGTATATGCATGACAAATATTACTATGAAGCAGCAGAACTTTCTCTGATGGATACTGATCTGAAGAGAACGTTCGCAACCGGTATTGCAGGATTTTCACACGTAATCGATTCTCTTTCTGCAATCAAGTACGCAAAGGTTAAAGTTATCCGTGACGAGAACGGAATTGCAAAAGACTTCGAGATCGAGGGAGACTTCCCAAGATACGGTAACGATGATGACCGTGCCGATGATATCGGAGTATGGCTGTTACAGACATTCATGGATAAGTTAAAGAAGCATCACACTTACCGTGATTCTGAGCCTACAACTTCTATCCTTACCATTACTTCCAACGTTGTATATGGCAAAGCGACAGGAGCAATGCCAGACGGACGTAAGGCTGGCGAGCCACTTTCACCGGGAGCTAACCCAAGCTACGGCGCAGAGAAGAGCGGACTTCTTGCTTCCCTGAACTCTCTGACAAAGATCCCGTATGAGTGGGCACTTGACGGAATTTCCAATACCCAGACCATCAACCCTGGTGCACTTGGAAATGAAGAAGGCGAGCGTATTGAGAACCTTGTAAACGTTATGGACGGATATTTTGACCAGGGTGCGCATCACCTCAATGTTAACGTGTTTGGCAAGGAGAAGCTTATCGACGCTATGGAGCATCCGGAGAAAGAAGAGTACGCAAACTTCACCATCCGTGTATCCGGTTACGCTGTGAAGTTCATTGATCTGACCAAAGAGCAGCAGATGGACGTTATCGCACGTACTTGTCACGATCATATGTAATAGGATCTAAGGGGTCACGAGAGTTGCGAAGCAACGGAGTAATTCGTAGATCATATCTGTTGGAATGGATATGAAATCAGGGTTAATACATGAATGAATATTTGTGTATTAGCCCTGTTTTTATGATATAATTTGCACATACTAATGAAATGATAATTCGATGCTTTTATTGGTTTGGTTAAAAACGAGGTAAAACAATGCTAGGAAATATACATTCAATCGAGACATTCGGTTCCGCAGACGGACCGGGCGTGCGTTATCTGATTTTTTTGAAGGGCTGCAATATGCGCTGCAAATACTGCCATAATCCCGATACCTGGGCAAAAACCGAGGGGGAAATGAAAAGCGCAGAAGAAATTTTACAGCAGGCGCTGCGGTATAAAAGATACTGGGGCAAAAAGGGCGGTATTACCGTAAGCGGCGGAGAAGCACTGTTGCAGATTGATTTTGTCACAGAATTGTTTACGCTTGCCAAAGAAAAAGGCGTCAATACCTGTCTGGATACAGCGGGCAACCCGTTTACCCGTGAGAAACCATTCTATTCTAAGTTTGAAAAACTGATGGAAGTGACGGATCTGTTTATGCTCGACATAAAGGAAATTGATGAGGACGAGCATAAACAACTGACAGGCCAGACGAATAAAAATATTCTGGATATGGCAACCTGTCTGTCGGATCACGGTAAAGCGATGTGGATCCGACACGTGCTTGTGCCGGGCATTACCGATGATGATGGGCAGTTACACAGGCTCCGTGCATTTATTGATACGTTAAAAACCGTGGAACGTGTGGAAATTTTGCCATATCACACGCTGGGGGTATTTAAATGGAAAGAAATTGGGATTCCTTATGCACTGGAAGATGTGGAGCCGCCGACCAAAGAGCAGGTGGAACATGCACGGGAAATCATTATTCCCGATTATAAATCCTGATTGTATGAACAGGAGGGACATAGAAGCAAGGAAAAAATGTATATGTCCCAACAGTATAGATGGGCGGGACATAAAGATAAAGAAAACATAAGGAAAAACAAATCATGACACAACCGGAAATTTTATACGAAGATGCACAGCTGATCGTCTGTTATAAACCGGCAGGCATTGCAACGCAGACAAAAAAACTGGGACAAAAAGACATGGTCAGCATACTTTTAAATCACATAGCACAGGAAGAAACCGGACAGCCGTTTATCGGTGTAGTCCATCGGCTGGACCAGCCGGTGGAAGGCGTGATGGTGTTTGCAAAAACAAAACAGGCGGCAGCAAAATTGTCGGCACAGATGAAAGACCATTCCTTCGGGAAAAAATATTATGCCAGAGTACAGCTTACGGAAGGAAAAACTTTTGCGGAAGCTACCGGTCATGCCACAGAGGGAACGCTGCGGGACTGGATGCAGTTTGACCGGAAAGAGAATAAATCCTGTGTGGTGGAGCAGCCACGGAAGGAGCAGAAGAATGTAAACAGTAAAAACGGGGTGCAGGAAGCCTTACTGGATTACCGTGTCATAAAGGAAGAAGAAAAAACAGCGTTGCTGGATATCACGCTGCATACCGGACGACATCATCAGATCCGTGTGCAGCTGGCACATCTCGGAACGCCCATCTGCGGGGATCATAAGTATGGGAATGCTGCAGGCGGTATGCCGGAATTGTGCAGTTATCATATCGATTTTATACATCCGGTCAGCGGAAAAACGATGACGTATGATATAAAACCGAGAAATTTCGGAATCGCATTTTAGAATAGGTGGGATGCTCTGCTCAACCTTGACAATCGGCTGTGTTCGTCATATTATATATTCGGGCTTTTCTGCGCGTTTTGCGGGCAGAAAAGGAAAACTCTTACACGAGTATAACGTAAAAAATGACCGCACAGTGGTCGCAGAAAAGGAGAAAGACATGGCGAAAGAGAAGAAACTTGTTGAAGCCATTACTTCCATGGAGGAAGATTTTGCACAATGGTATACCGACGTCGTAAAGAAAGCAGAGCTGATCGATTATTCCGCAGTAAAGGGCTGCATGATCATCAAGCCCGATGGGTATGCTATCTGGGAAAATATACAGCATGAATTAGACCGCAGATTTAAAGAAACAGGCGTAGAGAATGTATATATGCCGATGTTTATTCCGGAGAGCCTTCTGGAAAAAGAGAAGGATCATGTGGAAGGATTTGCACCGGAAGTCGCATGGGTGACTTACGGCGGACTCAATCAGCTACCGGAGCGTCTGTGCGTCAGACCTACTTCTGAGACACTGTTCTGCGATTTTTATAAAAATCTGATCCAGTCTTACCGTGATCTGCCAAAGGTGTACAACCAGTGGTGTTCCGTAGTACGCTGGGAAAAGGAAACCCGTCCGTTTCTGCGTTCCAGAGAATTCCTGTGGCAGGAGGGGCATACAGCGCATGCAACCGCAGAGGAGGCACAGGCACGTACCATCCAGATGCTGAATCTGTATGCAGATTTCTGTGAAGAGTTCCTTGCCATGCCGGTTGTCCGCGGACAGAAGACAGAAAAAGAAAAATTTGCCGGTGCGGAAGACACCTATACCATCGAGGCACTGATGCATGATGGAAAAGCCCTGCAGTCCGGAACCAGTCACAACTTCGGAGATGGATTTGCAAAGGCATTTGGTATCCAGTATACCGATAAACAGAATAAATTACAGTATGTACACCAGACTTCGTGGGGAATGACAACACGTCTGATCGGAGCCATCATCATGGTTCACGGCGACAATGATGGTCTGGTTCTGCCACCTAAGGTAGCACCGACACAGGTAATGGTTATCCCGATCCAGATGCAGAAGGATGGCGTATTGGATAAGGCAAACGAAGTGCGTGAGCGTCTGGGAAAAGTCTGCCGTGCAAAACTGGACGATTCCGATAAGAGTCCGGGATGGAAATTCTCTGAGCAGGAGATGCGTGGAATTCCGCTTCGTGTGGAACTGGGACCGAAAGATATTGCGGCAAATAAATGTGTGGTTGTCCGCAGAGATACCAGAGAGAAAATTGAGGTTTCCCTGGATGAGATCGAGACAAAGATTCCGGAACTGTTAGAGACCGTTCAGAAAGATATGTTTGCGCGTGCAAAGGCACATCGTGATGCACATATCTGGGATGCACATAATTACGAAGAATTTAAGGATATTGCAGAAAATAAACCGGGATTCATCCGTGGTATGTGGTGCGGAGATCAGGCATGTGAGGACAAGATCAAAGAAGATCTGGCAGTAACCTCACGCTGTATGCCGTTTAATGATCAGGAACAGATTTCAGATGTTTGTGTATGCTGTGGAAAACCGGCACATAAGCTGGTATATTGGGGCAAGGCATATTAAAAATCAGCCGGGATTATGGATTTCAAAGAGGGGGTTGGAGCCATGATTGAAAAGTATTTTAATGGTGTTATAGAACAGGTATATCACAGAATCGGAAACGCAGAAAAGAACATTGTTATGGCAAGCTATAACAATGACTTTTCTGTGTCCGGGCTGGAGAATAAAAAACGTTATCAGGAAGACGATAACGTTTTTTTTGCCTGTTGTGAATTGCGATATGAAAAGTTATCCGGAGCATATGCACCTTTTTTAGATATTATCTGCGATATGTTCCGGCAATTTGTAAAGGGCGATTTTGATTCCTTTTTACGGGAATGCAAAACCTATGAACTGCACCGTTCGTTATTTCTTGGGTACTACGAAGACGGTGTCTGCAAAAGAGAAGAAGGGGTACTGTTAAACGAAGTAGAGTATGAGCAGCGGCGCATGACAGATGCAATCGTTGCCATGTTAAAGAAACTGACAGAATATCGTCCAATTCTGATTGTGATCAACCGGTTTCAGCTGGTGGGACGCAGTTCGATGGAACTTATTTACCGGCTTGTGACAGATCCTTCTTCTAAAATCGGAATTGTGCTGGGTGTAAACGAGATGCAGCCACGGCTGGATACGGCAAACGATGTGTGGGATGCGATTGTCGAAAAACTTGAAGACAGCAGCCAGATCTATCACATCGGAAGTTCCGGAAAGCACAGAGACCGGGAGAAGGCAGAGGATATTGCAGAGGATAAAAACTATGCACATATGCTCAGAAAAGTAGAAACGATTCTCAGTTTTCTGGATTGTGATCAGGCAAAATTTTACTTGCAGAAACTGGAGTACAAGCTTAAATTTGAGGATATTTTTATTGAGGAGGTAACGCTTCGGAATTTTTATCTTTTGTATACGCGCACAGCTATTATGCGGGCAGAACTTTCAAAAGCACTGGAGATGGTGGATTCTGCCATGCGCCTGCCATCGGTCCGGAAAGATTTGTTTTACCGCAGTGAGTGTGCTTTTTTAAAGGGAACCTGTCTGATGTATCAGGGAAAACTGCAGCAGGCTGAGATGTATGCGCAGTATGCAAAGGAAGAAGCCGAAAAAAGCGGGAACGAAAAACAGATATTTAAAGCAGAACTTTTATCGGTTATGGCGCGGATGTCCGGCTGGTATAATATCTTCTTCTGTGTTCAGGATATCCCGATTGATGAGGGATTGATTGAAAAACTGATGCAGAACAATTATCGGAACCATCTGGCACATATTTATATTTATGCGTATGATAACCGGCCGGAGATGGTTGCAAGGGCGTACCGCTCTGAGGCGTCTCTTTTGTATTTTAGTAAGGGTGTCGCGCTGGCAAAAGAAATCGGAAATGAACAGCTGGTATACGATGCATATCAGAAAAATATCATGCTTGCAGCGACCAATGGCATGAATGAGATCGCGATGCTGTATTCTGTGCGTACATATCAGTTCATGAAGTCCAGAGATGATATTTATGAGGGCAGAATTTTATCCGGAATCGGCTATAATCTGAGTGCCATGGGAAAGAACCAGCTGGCGGAGAATTATTATAACCGCGCGATTGAGGTATTTTATCATCTGCGTCTTCCGGAGGATATCGCGGAAGTATTTTATAACCGCGCGCTGAACTATATCATGCAGGAGAAATATGCGAGGGCAGAACATGATCTGCTGATGGCTATGAAGGTGATTGAAAAATTACATCTGAACAGCCTGCGCGTATGTAATCTGTCAAAATTATACGGTTTGCTGGCACTTGTGAGCATTATGCAGCAGGATCGCTTCAACTGTGAGCGGTATTTATTGAACTGCAGACAGTTTTTAAATTATATCATTGAAAAAGAAAAAGATAATGAGAACGAAGAAATCATTCATGATTATGCAAAGTGTGATGACGACATGTTCTTATATATGTTTTCCACAGCGATGCTCAATCGTATGGACGGCAGACAGGAAGATGCACTGGCCGGTTTTGAACAGGCGGAGCGTTTTTTGCTGCAGGCAGAAGGAAACCAGTTTTTTAGTTACCGGTTGTTCCGGAAGGAGAGAATGACTCTTTTTGAAGAAATGGGACGCAGTGAGCGCTGCCAGATAGAACGCGCGACTCTTTTGCAGCATGAGGAGATCAATGCGCAGGCGGCACGGCTACTTCCAATGAATCTGTTGCAGGAGATCGATCTGGGAGAGCATCCGGAAACGTGTGCGGTGCAGGAAGAAGATATCGAATTGCTGATTAAACAGGAAGGACTTTTCCAGGATTATGCAACCTCCCGCAGACAGATGGAGTTTATTTCCACATGGCAGAAGCTGATTGATGTGAGCGGAAGCAATGTAGAGGCAATGGTACAGAATGCCTTTAATACATTCATGAATCATTTCAGTCTGGATTGTGCATTGTACATCTGTTACCATGAGGATGGGGCACATGTACTTTATAACGACACCAAGTGTGAAATGACACAGGAAGTGATCGAAGGAATCGGAAACACCATGCTGGAATATCCAGAGGGGTTTGCCGTGTCAAAAATCAGTGACAGTTTTTTGGAACATCAGGATACCATCGGATATTTTGGTGTGGATGATGTATGTTCCTTTGTGGCAGTACCGTTTATGAAAAACGGAAAGCTGACCAGTCTTTTGATTACGTATGTCAGTATGAAAGATAACTGGCATGGGTCCATCGAGCGCTATATGCTCAATGAGGATGATCTGAGAATTTATTCCCTGCTCTTTCGAGAGATGGAATATTCGATCAACCGGATGGAAGCCAATGATAAAATTTATATGATGAACCGGAAGCTGCAGGAAGCAGCTGTCACCGATCTGCTTACCGGAATCTATAACCGTGCCGGTATGTATGAGGAAATCCAGAAGATGATTGAGTGTTACAGTATGTCAAAAAAAGCACATCATGTTGGGCTGATGTTTATCGATCTGGACAACTTTAAACACTACAATGATACATTTGGACATGACGTCGGGGATCTGATTTTAAAGGAAATGGCAAAGATTTTCCAGAAGGCATCCAAAGGCAGAGGCTTTGTTGCGCGATATGGTGGAGATGAATTTATCATGATTTTAAATACGGATGATCATGAGATTTTGGAAAATATTGCAAAAGGAATTTACGAGAAGATCAATGCCACGCAGGGATTTCAGCAACAGATTGAAAAATATCTCGGACATGCAATTACGACAACGGAAAAATCAAGGATTACCTGTTCCATCGGAATTGCAAGCGCAGGGGATGTGAGAAAAGAGGAAGATATTAATGAATTAATCCGTAGCGCAGATGAGATTTTATATAAAGTCAAAACAGGGGAAAAAGGACACTACGCATTTTTATGAAAATTCAATTACCAGAACACGTAAAGCAAATAATACACAGACTCCAGCAGGAGGGGTATGATGCCTATGCTGTAGGGGGATGCGTCAGGGATACCCTTTTGGGGCGCTGTCCGCAGGATTGGGATATCACAACTTCGGCCAGACCACAGGTGGTCAAATCCCTGTTTTCCCATACGATTGATACGGGCATTGCCCATGGGACCGTTACAGTTATGCTCGATCATACAGGGTATGAAGTGACCACCTACCGGATTGACGGGGAGTATGAAGATGCCAGACATCCGAAAACTGTGACTTTTACGGGAAATCTGGTAGAGGATTTGAAACGCCGGGATTTTACGATCAATGCCATGGCGTATAACGATACGGCTGGGCTGGTGGATGCGTTTGATGGAATTGGAGATCTCAAACGAAAAGTGATCCGGTGTGTGGGAGTGGCACATGACCGGTTTGGAGAAGATGCTCTAAGGATGCTGCGTGCCGTGCGATTTGCTGCACAGCTGGGCTTTACGATCGAGGAGAACACGCGGCAGGCAGTGGCAGATCTGGCAGAAAATCTGCAGAAAGTCAGTGCAGAGAGAATTCAGACCGAGATGGTAAAATTGCTGACTTCGGCACATCCACAGGAGATGCGCACCGTATATGAGCTGGGACTTTCCAGGGTCTTTCTTCCTGAGTTTGACCGGATGATGGAAACACCGCAGATTACGAAACACCACTGCTACAGTGTGGGAGAGCATACCATTTGCGCTATGCAGGAAGTTCCGCAGGATAAAATATTACGGCTTACCATGCTGCTTCATGATGTGGCAAAACCGGTGTGTGTTACTACGGATGAAAATGGTCAGAATCATTTCAAGGGACATCCGGCAGAGGGTGCAGAAATGGCGCGTCTTATCTTACGGCGTCTGAAGTTTGACAATGATACGACAAAACGTGTCTGTCTGCTTGTGCGCTACCATGATGACCGTCCGACAGTGACGCCGCGCAACGTGCGCCGTGCCATCAGTCGGATCGGGGTCGAAAATATGGAGGCACTTTTTGCAGTAAAGCGTGCGGATACACTGGCACAGAGTATGTATGAAAGACAAAAGAAACTTGCCTATATTGATGCCTACGAAGAAACATATCGCAAGATTATAAAAGAGGGGCAGTGTGTGCAGAAAAAAGATCTTGCCATAAATGGCAGGGATCTGATTGCACAGGGAATGCACACAGGAAAAGAAATGGGCGAAGTGTTGCAGAGCCTGTATGAGCGGGTTTTAGATGACCCACAACTGAATAAAAAAGAGACGCTGCTTGCACTGGCACTGCAATTGCAGCAGACAAAACAGGAATAAATAAGACACCCTTTCCATATGATGAAAATAGATTCAAGTCATGTGGGAGGGGTTTCATTTTGTATTATCAGCCGGAAGCAATGTTGGAGCAATATGACATAGAAATAAAACAGATCACGAAAGGCAGAGGTGTGTTTTGCTGTGAGACGGATCAGGGGAAAAAAGTACTTGCACCGTTTCGGGGATCTGCAGAACGCGCAAAATTTGTGCGCGAAATATTATGCAGCATGCAGGAAAAGGGATATCCGGTGGAACAGGTCAGTCTGACAAAAGACGGGCAGTGTGTGGTAACGGATGAAAGTGGCATGCGTTTCTGGCTGAAAGATCTGGTAGAGGGAAATGAATGCCAGACAGGTCGGGAGAAAGATGTAGCTGCCGGTGCCCAGGCGCTGGCAGGGTTTCATTGCTGTGTTTCATCCTGTGTTACGGAAATTCCGGATTTTATGAAAAATACAAAGAATGAACCGGCAGTGCTCTATTACCGGCATTACCGGGAACTGATCCTAGTAAAAAATTTTGTGCAGTCAAGAAAAACCCGAAACGAGTTTGAGCGGTCATTCTGGGAACAGTATACACATTATATCGCACAGGCGAAAGAAGCGGTCGGGATGCTGCAGGAGCGAAAAGACCAGGGGAGAACCAGGGGGTTTTGTCACGGGGATTGTAACCAGCATAATATGCTTCGTACAGCACAGGGGGTCAGGCTCGTAAATTATGAAAATCTGTTTTACGGAGAACAGATGGTGGATCTGGCAAACTATCTGCGTAAGATTCTGGAAAAAAACAGTTGGAGTACGGACATGGGAAAACATATTCTGGAAGCCTATGAAAAGCAGAGAAAATTGTGCAAGGAAGAAAAACAGCTGCTGCATGTGCTGCTTCTGTTTCCAGAGAAATTCTGGAAAGTATCCAATCACTACAGTAACTCGCATAAAGCATGGGTATCCGGCAGAGATATTGAAAAATTAAACCGGCTGATTGCAGCGGAGCCGGCAAGGGAACATTTTCTGGAAAATTTGTTTTCTTTTCTGTGAAGAATGAGCTATACTAAGGATATGAGAAGAGACAGAATTAAAAAAACAATTACATATTTGAGTCTGCTTTTTTTGCTGTGTCTGCTTGTGGCATGTGGACAGCAGGAGAAGACGACAGATGACGGAGTTACCTATTTTCATCATTCCATCGCAGACCGGAATACACAGGAAACACAGGAGAATTCCACGGAAACGGAAAAGTCCGAAGAGTTTCTGCTGACCGCAGTCGATCAGATTCAGGAAAGTCTCCAGCTGTACCGGTATGCGGATGGAATGGAATACCGGTATTATTACGGAACAGGCACCCGTTTTTATGACAAATACGGAAACCGGACACCTGTGACAAGTTTTGAACCCGGTCTGCTTGTGACCATCGGGGATGTAGACAGCGAAGGAATCCTCACGGAAGCCCGGATTTCGGATCAGGCATGGGTATACGACAATATCACCCGGTTTTCGGTAAATCCGGATCTGGACATGCTAAAGATCGGAGATGGAAAATATCGCTATACGGATGACACGATTGTGTTTTCCGGAGATAAAAGAATCCAGATGACAGATTTGTCGGATGGGGATACGTTAAGCGTTGTCGGCAGGGATAAAAACATTCTTGCGGTGCGTGTGACAACCGCACAGGGAACGCTTGCACTGTCCAACACCAAACTGTTTGAAGAAAGTTTTTTGCAGCTGGGCACAAAGATTTTTGCGGAAATTACACCGGATATGGAGATTCAGGTGCCGGAAGGAACCTATGAACTTCGCGTAGCCAATAACGGATGGGGCGGCAGTACGGAAGTGACGATTACGCGTGGCGAGACTACAAATGTGGATCTTGACACCTTAAAAGGCGAAGGACCGTCTTACGGAAAGGTGCAGTTTGTCATCGATGCAAAAGATGCGGTGCTGTCAATTGACGGAAAAGAAACGGACTATGAGAAGCCGGTGAAATTAACCTATGGAAGCCATACAATTACGGTATATTCTTCGGATTATGATACCTGGAAGCGGAACTTATATGTCAACTCGGAGAAATCGACAATTGTTATCAATCTCGCGGATGAAGATTCCAGTGAAACAGGCAGCAGTCAGAGCAGCTCAGAAAGCAGCAGCCAGAGCAGCTCACAGGGGAGCAGTCAGAGCAGTTCAGAAAGCAGCAGTCAGAGCGAGTACAAGAACCGGCAGGAAGAGCTTGATACACTCAAGGATCTGATTTCCAGTATGACATCCTCCAGTTCGCTTGTGTCAAAATGACGGTTTTTCGGACAGAATTTTGGTTGTTTTTAAGTGCCCAAAAGCCCGAAAATATCGCATTTTTCCTTGACAAAAGGATGGAAAACAAGTATAAATAGATTTGTAAGTAATTTGAGAGAAGGAACTCGAATTATATAATATAGGAATCCATAGGAGGAATTTTAACATGAACAAAGCAGAGTTAGTTGCAGCAGTAGCTGAGAAGGCAGAGATTTCAAAGAAAGACGCTGAAGCAGCAGTTAAGGCATTCACAGATGTTGTTGCTGAGGAGCTGAAGAAGGGTGAGAAGATCCAGTTAGTTGGATTTGGTACTTTCGAGGTTTCTGAGAGAGCAGCAAGAGTTGGAAGAAACCCACAGACAAAGCAGGAAATCACAATCCCAGCTTCTAAGGCACCGAAGTTTAAAGCAGGTAAGGCTTTAAAGGATTCCCTGAACTAATTCTGGTGGAATATGTGGGAGAGCGTCATTGGACGCTCTCTTTTCTGTTATAAGGAGAAATAATATGAGATTAGATAAATTTTTAAAAGTATCACGCCTGATCAAGCGAAGAACGGTCGCCAATGAAGCCTGTGATGCAGGACGTGTTATGGTAAACGGAAAACCTGCCAAGGCATCCACCAATGTAAAAGTCGGAGACGAAATAGAAATTCTGTTTGGACAGAAATCCGTAAAAGTGCGTGTTACGGATATTCAGGATACGACCAAAAAAGAACAGGCGAAAGATCTGTTTGAATACATATCCTAGAAGTGTGGCGCATACTCTTTAACAGGAGGGCGCTTGTATGGAAGAAAGAGGACAGTCAAACAGCACAGGGCAGCATAAGCTGATCCTGCAGAACCGGAAAAGCGGAAGTTTTACCGGTGTAACGGATGTTGTAAATTTTGATGCAAATGAGATTATCCTTGACACAGAACTCGGACGGTTGACGATTAAGGGAAAAGAACTTCACGTAAACCGGCTGGACCTGCAGAAAAAAGAAGTGGAAATTGATGGAACCGTGGATATGCTTCAATATTCCGGAACACCTGGCCGGGGTGTCTTTGGAAAGTGGTTCGGTTAAGTGGAAGAGGGCAGGATTTTTGTACATTTTTTTCTGTTTGGGATGATAGCATTTGCGGCATATGACGGAATCCGTGTAGTTCGTAGAATTTTTCCGCATGGGATCTTTATGATTTCCTTAGAGGATCTGGTATACTGGATGGTCATTTCGCTTTGTTTTTTTCTGCATCTCTGTCAGGTAAATAATGGAAAAATCCGGGGCTATGTACTCCTGGGAAGCCTTCTGGGAGCGTGGATTTATTACAGTTTCTGCAGTCGGTTTGTTATGCGGTATCTGACGGAAAAGATTCATTATCTGAAAAAGAGGTTGAAAAAGTTCCGGGAAATGACTACAATAAAGTTAAATAAGCTTCGTAAAAGAAAGAAGCCTGAAGAATCGGAGAAAGAACATGAGAAAAACTAAAAAGCGTCGCCGTGGAAGCGGTACTGCAGGAATCATGATCATTGTGCTTGCATTTTTGGTTGTCATGACGGTTCAGATCTGCAGGATACGTTCAAAAGATGCGGAATATGCGGCAAAAGAAAAAGAATTACAACAGCAGTATGAGGAAGAAACCGAGAGATCTACGGAGATAGATGATCTTGAGACGTATATGAAATCCTCACAATATATTGAAGATGTGGCAAAAAGCAAGCTTGGACTGACTTATAAGAATGAAATCATCTTCAAGGAAAAGAAGTAGAAAAGAAGAATCTGTCTGAACAGGTTCTTCTTTTTCTTTAATGCATTGATGGAAGATTTGAGCGAAAACTTTTTTGAAAACCACAGAAAATCTGACAGAATATGCGTCATTGTCTGTGTATACTTGTCCCTCGAAAACAATTTTTTGGAGGTGTATCATGCGTACAGGACAATGGAAAACAATGGGGATAGGATCGCTGATCGGAAAAATGATCTATGCAGTATTCGGGCTGGCGGCAAGTATGTTATGTATCATGGGATATTATCCGGTGGTGCCGGCATTTTACACGGCATGCTGTCTGGATAAAAAGAGAAATTTTCTGCTATACATAGGACTGGTTGTGGGAATGGGCTGGTGCATGCCGGTGGCTGCGATTGTAAAATATCTGTTTATTCTTTTTGTACTGGGAATCGCAATCCGGTTTTATATATGGGCAAACAGGCGCTGCAGCGGATGGACGGCAGGAATGATTGCGGGAATTACAACGATCGCGATGAATACATCGGGACTTCTGATTCTGAATATGGAGAAAAAGGCATTGATCCTTGGCATCAGCGAAGGTGTGATCGTGTTTGCACTGGCAGTATTGTTCCATTATGGAATCGGAATGGGCAGTCAGATTTTCCGGGAGAGACATAAGAACCGGGTGGAAGAGGAAGGCGTGGAAACGATGGTTGGAATGGACCCTCAGGGGCGGATTCATGCATTTGCAGAGGCAGTTGACGAGCTTTCCGTGGCATTTGCCGCGATGGACGGCAGGCAAAAGCCAAAACAGCAGGACCATCTGGATATTCTTGCCCAGGAGATTACCGGAAAGCTGTGTGCGGACTGCGATGGATGTGTCGTGTGTTTAGAGCAGCAGAAACCGGATTTCTGGATAAAAATCCGCCGGATGCTGCAGGCAGTTGCACAACACAGTACCAAAGAAGAAATTTTAAGTCAGAATTTTATGGAAGAGTGTCCGCGTTATTCCGGGATGGTGGAAGAGGCAATCTGGGCTTTTTCCCGTATGGAACTCAATGAGGCATGGTATCACCGCCTGCAGGAGAACCGCAAGGTAATCGCGGATCAGCTGGATGCGATGGCGGATGCTTTGCAGGACTGGGATCAGGGAATCCGGTGTATGGATCGGACAGAGCGTGTTCTGCTGGCAAAAATTGCGTTTGAGACAAGGGAACGGGGACTGGATGTAAAACAGATACATGTTTATGAGGACAAAGAAAAGCGGCGCATGGTGACCGCTTTGGTGGCAAGTAAGTGGGGAGGCGGAATTCCTGTTAAAAATTATCGAAAAGCGCTCGAGCGTGCTTCAGGCATGGCGGTCCGGCTGAAAGAGGATACCAGATCCATACTGACACAGGAACCGGTTATGATTACAGCGTATGAAGATACCTGCTTTTATGCATTATCCGGGGTTGCCTCGGAAAAAGAAGAGGGATCGAGTGTCAGTGGAGATAACTTTTCTCTGTTTTCGATGGAAAATGGGCATTATCATGTATGTGTCTCCGATGGTATGGGAAGCGGACCGTCTGCATTCCGGGAGAGCGATATGGTGGTAGAGCTGATGCAGAAATTTATGGAAGCAGGATTTCCTCAGGAGACAGCTATCCGCATGATGAATTCGGCAATGGTTCTGCAGGGAGATCGTGAGTCTTACTCTACACTGGATTTCATGGATCTGGATCTGTACAGTGGGCAGATGACGATTACCAAAATCGGTGCAGCAGCATCTTTTCTGAAACATAAAGACCGGGTGGAGTGCCTGCGGGCGTCCACACTTCCGGCGGGAGTCGATGCGTCCTGTACCGGGGATGTCATCCACAGAAAGCTCACACATGGGGATTTCCTTGTCATGGTTACGGATGGTGTGTTAGAATATCTACATGTGAAAAATCCGGAAGAAAAGCTCGCGGAAATGATAAAAGAGATAAAAACAGAGAACGCAGGTACTTTTGCTGAAAAGCTGATGGAACATGTGATGCTTTTTACAGGAGGACATGCACCGGATGATATGACAATAGTGGTAAGCGGAATCTGGGAGAAATAATGATCGTACAGGTAGAAAAATTTATGAGAAAGTGGAATATGGTGCCGGAGGGAGGCAGGGTACTCGTTGGAGTGTCCGGCGGTGCGGACTCTGTCTGTCTGTGCCTGATTCTGTATGAACTTTCCACGAAAATGAATTTTTCACTTGAGGTTATCCACGTGGAGCATGGAATTCGTGGAGAAGAGAGTAAAAATGATGCGGTGTTTGTGAAACAGCTCTGTAAACAACGGGGGATTGTCTGTCATATCCGGAATGTTGATGTTCCACGTTATGCCAAAATACATCATCTGGGAGAAGAAGAGGCGGCACGAATTCTGCGATATCAGGTGTTTGCGGATGCAGCCGGGCAGGACAGAAACGTCCGGATCGCACTGGCGCATCATATGGAAGACAATGCGGAGACCATGCTGTTTCAGCTGATCCGGGGAAGCGGACTGGATGGACTGTGCGGGATGCGTCCACAGCGGACAGGAACAAACGGGGAAATCTATATCCGTCCCTTTTTGCAGTGCAGCAGGGAACAGATCGAACAATTTCTGGAGGAACGGGGGCAGGGGTATTGTACGGACAGTACCAATGCCAACGAGTCCTACAGCAGAAACCGGATGCGAAAGAGGGTGCTTCCGGAACTGATAAAGATGAATCCGCAGGCGGTACAGCATATGCAGACGGCGATGGAACAGCTGCAGCAGGTAAGAGATTATCTGGAAGAAGAGACGGTTTCCCTGGAGAAAAAATTTATTTCCGGGGAGAGGAAAAATGTGAAACTGGATACGGACGGGCTGGCAGAGCTTTCGCAGGCTGTCCGGATGCGGCTGATCCGCAAAGCTGTCTGGAAAGCTGCCGGGGCATGCAAAGATATTACGGCGGCACATTTGCAGGCAGTGGCGGACCTTCTGGAAAAACAGACCGGAAGATATGTAAAACTGCCCTATGGGCTGACCGCCACAAGAGTTTACAATGTGATCGAAATCATGGGAAAAAGAAAGGAAACGGAAAAGATCTGTCTGCCGATAGATACGGACCGGCTGCCGGAAAATCTGCTGGCCGGTGAATGGAAATTTTCGTTTAAAAAGTTTCTGTATGATGGGAATACCGATAAAATTCCACGAAAAATGTATACGAAATGGTTTGATTATGATAAGATAAAAGATAGTTTAGCTATACGTAACCGCCGAAAAGGAGACTATTTTGTGCTGGATGCGGCAGGACATCACAAGAAGCTGGAGGATTATTTCGTCAATGAAAAGATTCCGGCATCGCATAGAGATGAGCAGCTGCTTCTGGCCGGGGAGGATGAAATCTTCTGGATTGTCGGAGGGCGTATGGCATATGGCACAGGGATTTCCGATGCAACCCGATGGGTGCTGGAGATCACTGCCAGTAATAGCAGCCATTGAAGGAGGATAAGAGGATGGATTACAGTAAGAAACATGAGATATCGGTATATCTGACCGAGGAACAGTTAAATCAGCGGATTGCAGAGATCGGTGCACAGATCACGGAACGTTTCAAAGGCGAGTCGGTTTATCTGGTCTGTATCCTGAAAGGATCTATCTTTTTCACAACAGAACTTGCAAAGCGGATTGCGCTGCCAATGACGATCGATTTTATATCAGCATCCAGTTATGGAGCACAGACCCATTCTTCCGGTGTCGTAAATATCAAGAAGGATCTTGAACAGTCGATTGAAGGAGAGAACGTGATCGTTGTGGAAGATATTGTGGATTCCGGAAATACATTAAGCCGGCTGATGCAGCTGTTTGAGAGTCGTAATCCAAAAACTCTTACGATCTGTACGCTGCTGGATAAACCGGATCGCCGGGTGGTAGAAAACCTGCAGGTGGATTATACCGGATTTGTGATACCGGATAAGTTCGTAGTCGGATTTGGTCTTGATTACGATCAGAGATACCGTAATCTTCCGTATATTGGATTCGTGGAAGATGCGGATTAAAAAAAGGAGAGTAGTACATTGAATACAAAGAACAGACCCCGATTTGGAGGATTTGGTGTCTATGCGATGCTGATCCTGCTTGTGATTATTTTGTGGTATACATTTACCAACAACAGTACAACCAGTGATTTCACACAGAATAATCTCTGGAAAGCCATCAGTGAGGAAAAGGTTGTCAGTATCCGGGTAGAGCAGAACCGTGAAGTACCGACCGGTTATCTGAATATCAAACTGAAAGATGGTTCTACGGAACGGATGTATACCTCAGATGTGAACGAGATCCAGAAAGAATTAAAAGAAAAGGATTTTACCCAGTTTGTTGTGGATGATGTGCCGTCAGAGAGCTGGATTATGACACTTCTGCCATATCTTCTTATTTTTGGTGCCATCTTCATTCTGTTTATGATTATGAGCAACAATGCGGCAGCAAACAACAGCGGCGGTAAAATGATGAATTTTGGAAAAAGCCGTGCAAAGCTTTCCACCGAGGAAGATAACCATATGACATTTGAGAATGTCGCCGGTCTGAAAGAAGAAAAAGAAGAACTTGAGGAACTGGTGGACTTTCTGCGTGCACCAAAGAAGTATACAAACCTTGGTGCACGTATTCCGAAAGGTGTGCTCTTAGTCGGACCTCCGGGAACCGGTAAGACACTTCTGGCAAAAGCCGTTGCAGGCGAGGCCGGAGTACCGTTCTTTAGTATTTCCGGTTCCGATTTCGTAGAAATGTTTGTCGGTGTCGGAGCTTCGCGTGTCCGTGATCTGTTTGAGGATGCCAAGAAAAATGCACCGTGTATCGTATTTATCGATGAGATTGATGCTGTGGCCAGACGCCGTGGTACAGGTATGGGAGGCGGTCATGATGAGCGCGAACAGACCTTAAACCAGATGCTTGTTGAGATGGATGGATTTGGTGTTAATCAGGGAATTATCGTGATGGCAGCAACCAACCGTGTGGATATTCTTGATCCGGCGATCATGCGTCCGGGACGTTTTGACCGAAAGATTGTAGTCGGAAGACCGGATGTGGCAGGCCGTGAAGAAATTCTTCAGGTTCATGCAAAGAACAAGCCGCTGGGAGATGACGTTGATTTAAAACAGATCGCACAGACGACTGCGGGATTTACAGGAGCAGATCTGGAGAATCTGCTGAATGAGGCTGCCATTCTTGCAGCAAAAGAAAGCCGGGCATATATTCAGCAGGCAGATATCCAGAAAGCATTCATCAAAGTGGGAATCGGTGCGGAGAAACACAGCCGCGTGATTTCCGAAAAAGAAAAGAAAATTACAGCATATCATGAATCCGGACATGCCCTTCTGTTTCATCTTCTGCCGGATGTGGGACCGGTGCATACGGTATCCATTATCCCAACCGGTGCCGGGGCTGCGGGTTATACCATGCCGCTTCCGGAGAAGGATGAGATGTTTAACTCCAGGGGACGTATGCTGCAGGAGATCGTGGTAGATCTCGGAGGACGTGTTGCAGAGGAACTGGTATTTGATGATATTACCACAGGTGCTTCCCAGGATATCAAGCAGGCCACCAAGATGGCGCGCGATATGGTGACACGGTATGGAATGTCCGAAAATATCGGCCTGATCTGCTACAAAGATGATGACGATGAAGTATTTATCGGACGTGATCTGGCACATGCACACAGCTACAGTGAGGGAATTGCCTCTGCCATTGATGTGGAAGTAAAGCGTATCATTGATGAGTCTTATGAGAAGGCAAAAACAATCATTGCCGAGCATCGGGATGTGCTTGACCGCTGTGCAGCACTTCTTCTGGAGAAAGAAAAGATTACACGCGAAGAGTTTGAAGCATTATTTGAAGCATAAAAGATCTGGATGGTCAAAATGACAGAAAAAGGCTCTGCCGGGAAAAACTTTCCGGCAGAGCCTTTTTTCTGTATACATAGTGCACAAAAACGATGCCAAACTTTTGTGAAGTTTGTGCACACTTCTGTGTAGATCCATGGTACTATAATCACTGTAAAAACCCCCCAATACATTATATATAGTTTTTGCTATACCCCATAGTAAAAATACCTTCTCCTAAAAAGGCAGCGTTCGTAGCTGTCTTTTTTATTTATTTTTTCAACTCTTACAATGACAATTTTACTTCCCGGTTCGTGTGTTCATAATGGCGCAGTGTCACACCGGCGGCGCGCAGCATTTTTTTGGATGCGATCACACCCGGGGTAGAAGCGTATTTGTCACTGTCGTAAACAACTTCACGGATACCACACTGGATAATGGCTTTGGCACATTCATTGCATGGAAAGAGCGTAACATATATGGTTGATCCTTCCAGGCTTCCGCCCCGGTAGTTGAGAATGGCATTCAATTCACTGTGGGTAGAGTAAAAGTATTTGTTGTCATCGCCTTCGCGTACCCATGGGAAATCATCATCGGAACATCCGGTTGGAAATCCATTATATCCCATGGAAAGAATTTTGTGTTTGTCACTGACAATACAGGCTCCAACCTGTGTGTTTGGATCTTTGGAACGCATACCGGAGAGCATGGCAACGCCCATGAAGTATTCGTCCCAGCTGATGTAGTCCTGTCGTTTTGTGCTCATATGTGTTAGCCTCCTTTGCAGTTTCTGTAAAATAACGAGAGGGGCAATAAGTCAATCCTGACTTTTGCCCCCTGGATATTGTAATATCTGATTATTTGGTTCCAAAGATACGATCACCGGCATCTCCCAGACCCGGAACAATATATTTATGTTCATTTAAATGATCATCAAGTGCTCCGATGTAAAGATCAACATCCGGGTGAGCATCGGTAAGTGCTTTTACACCTTCCGGTGCAGCAATGATGCACATAAAACGAATGCTTTTTACACCCTTGTCTTTCAGCATTTGGATTGCTGCGATGGCTGATCCGCCGGTAGCCAACATCGGATCTACGACAAATACTTCGCGGTTGGCACAGTCTGCCGGAAGTTTGCAGTAATATTCCACTGGTTTTGCTGTCTCAGGATCACGGTAGAGACCGATATGTCCGACTTTTGCAGCAGGAATCATTTCCAGCATACCGTCTACCATGCCAAGTCCGGCACGCAGAATCGGTACCACTGCCAGTTTTTTTCCTTTTAATTCTTTTACGGTCGTCTTACAGATCGGAGTTTCGATCTCCACATCCTGTAACTCCAGATCACGGGTTGCCTCGTAACACTCAAACATTGCAACTTCGCCTGCAAGTGTACGGAAATCCTTAGAGCCGGTCTCGGTTCTTCTCATTAATCCGATTTTGTGCTGGATCAGCGGGTGATCCATAACGACTACTTTTCCCATAAATTTATTCTCCTTCTTCTTCGTTAAGTTTTTTCACAAGTTTTTTGATTGATTTGCGCAGGGTTTCATAACAGAGTCCATAGGCTGGCAAAGCACCTCCGTATGGATCTAATATTTCCAGTTCGTCCCCGACATATTTGGTAAGAACCTGTATATTTTCCGGAACAGCATTTTCAAACTGCTCTAAAATGCGCTCCCGGTGAATTTCTTCCATGGTAATGACAAGGGCATCTTCTGTCAGATCTTCTTCCGTCAGCTGCTGGGAAACATAATTTTCCATATTGATACCGTTGCTGATTAAGACAGCTTCGGCTTTTTGATTCATTGGTTCCTGAAATTGTACAACAAGTCCACGGGATAAGATCTCCAGCGGATGACGCAAGGTAAAATCTCCCATGATACCGGCTGCCATTGCCTCGCGACAGGTTCCTGTCTGGGCAACGAAAATCAGTTTGTTATACTCCATATAATTACTCCTAATCGCAATGTATTACGGTATGACCGGCCGCTTTGAGCAGACGGTTCATAATGGCCTGTCCGATGCGAGGGGTCTGAAAGCTTTCTGAATAAATGGCATCTACATGCAATTCATCACACTCACGCAAAATTTTGTACAGATGCTGTGCAATGGCGTCTTCGTTGGAACGGCTGCCCATGGAAAGAATGACATCGGCGTGATAAGAAGGTCCGGATTCTTCCGTGGCAATGACAGCTACCTTTTTTCCATTCTCCTGTTTTTCATGTACCAGAGCATTGATTCTGGAGATGACCGCGGCGGATGATCCGTCTACGATTACCATATCGGCTTTTGGGGCATAATGCTTGTATTTCATGCCCGGAGCTTTTGGTTTGCGCGTGTCGTCTGCGGCAATAATACCCGGATCTATGATAACTTCTTCGCCGAGCACCTCAGAAAGCATCTGCGGTGTAATATAGCCAGGACGCAGTACCATAGGTTTTGTTTCGGTCAGATCAATAATGGTCGATTCGATGCCGATACCGACCGGCCCACCGTCTAAAATCATGGCAATACGGCCAGACAGATCCTCCGCAACATGAGAGGCTTCTGTCGGACTTGGACGTCCGGAAGTATTGGCACTTGGTGCAGCAATCAGACAGCCGCTTTTTCGGATCAGATCCAGTGCCACCGGATGATTTGGCATCCGCACGGCAACCGTATCCATGCCACCAGTCGTTGCTGTCGGAACTGCATCGCTTTTCCAGACAATCATCGTCAGGGGACCCGGCCAGAAAGCGTCTGCCAGCTTTCGGGCGGCTTCCGGTACTTCGCGCGCGACACGTTCCATATCAGAAAAATCAGCGATATGCACAATCAGGGGGTTGTCCGAAGGACGTCCTTTTGCTGCATAGATTTTGCGGGCAGCTTCCGGATGCAGGGCATCTCCGCCAAGACCGTATACCGTTTCTGTCGGAAAAGCGACCAGTTCACCCTCTGCGATCAGACGTCCGGCCTCTTCCATAATTGTTTCGTCAATCTGTTCGGGATTGACACGTTCTATTTTTGTATTCATCATATTCACACTTTGCTTTCCGCTTTATATCCCGTCTATTATAGTCCATAGGCTCTGGGATTGTCAATCGGATTAGCTGGCTGCTAAAGAAAATGATTGGTGAAAATGATAAAATATTCTAAAAACTATGGAATTTTATAGACAAAACGACGAATAATGAGGTATAATACATCCATCGGGACGGAGGAAGGCTATGAAAAAAGACAACAGATCCGTGATACAGACATTAACACTCATTTTTCAGTTTGGAATCAGTATGCTGGTGCCGATTTTTTTATGCAGTATACTGGGAGTGTGGCTGGGAAATCTGACAGGGATTAACTGGTTAATGATTCCGTTTTTCTTTATGGGAGCTTTGGCAGGGTTTACGAATATTTACAAGACAGTAAGGAAACTATACAGGCAGGAGGAAAAGAAAGAAAACCATGTTAAAAAGGATTAACGAAGCATTACCGGGGCTGGTCGTCTCAATTTTATTATATGGGGTGATGGTAGAACTGATCGGGGTATGGTTTGTAAAGGACAGGATTGCATATTCCATCGGGGTATGGTTTGGCATAGCGGTTGCCGTGGGGATGGCAATCAATCTTGCAACTGTGATCTTTGATTCTGTTACGATGGGGGACACCGCACATGCGACGCGAAGAATTGTCACAAAATCAATTCTTCGTTATGTAGTAGTGGTGATTTTGTTCGTGTTATTTGGGTATTTTCAATGGGGAAACCTGATTGCGGCTTTTCTTGGGCTGCTTGGTTTAAAAATTGGAGCATATCTTCAGCCTTTATGGGAGAAAGTAAAAGGAAGGAGGTGACTATATGAATGAGGGGATTTTACTGGCGTCGGACATCGACTTTATGATTCATGGAATTTTTAAAGTAAAAGTATTTGGTCAGGAAGTCTGGATCACCGACAGCCACGCATGTATTTTGATTGTTATGGCAGTAATGGTTATTTTTGCTGTGATTGCCAATCGCAAGTTAAAGCATGCCACCGAAAAACCGGATACTTTTCAGAATATAATCGAGCTGATTGTAGAAAAATTAGACGGAATGGTGGATTCCACCATGGGAAAGTGGGCACCCAGATTCGTCAACTATATCAGCACGATTTTTATTTTTATACTGATGAGTAACATATCTGGATTGTTTGGCCTGCGCCCGCCGACGGCAGATTACGGAACCACGCTTGCACTTGCACTGATCACATTTTTCATGATCCGTTTCAACAAGGCAAAACACCAGAGTCTGAAAGAAATATGGACAGGTATGTGTTCACCGCTTCCGCCATGGCTTCCACTCTGGGCGCCGATCAACATTATCAGTGAGATTGCAATACCGATCTCATTGTCGCTGCGTCTGTTTGCAAATGTGTTGTCAGGAACCGTAATCATGGCACTGGTATACGGTTTGCTTGGGGTAATTGCAACGGCATGGCCGGCAGCACTGCATGTATATTTTGATCTGTTTTCCGGAGCAATCCAGACGTATGTATTCTGTATGCTCACAATGACTTATGTGTCACAGGCATGTGGAGAAGAATGAAATGCATCCTCAAGATGCATTTCCTACGCAAATCGCTTCCGCGTAAGCGGAACTCTCATGCGATTTGCTCCTTGTATCAAAACAAGTATTTAATTTAAGGAGGATTTTACTATGAATATTTCAGGACAGGATTTAATCAGAGCATGTTCGGCTATCGGTGCAGGACTTGCAGTTATTGCAGGTATCGGACCTGGTATTGGACAGGGTATCGCAGCCGGACACGGCGCAGCAGCCGTGGGACGTAATCCGGGAGCAAGGGGACAGATTATGTCCACCATGCTGTTAGGTCAGGCAGTTGCAGAGACGACAGGTCTGTATGGTCTTGTTGTCGCACTGCTTTTACTTTTTGTACATCCGCTTGGATAAAGGAGGGGCAAACGAGTGTTAGCTGCACAGGAATTTTTATTTGATTTAAATCCACAGCTGCTCTTTGATGCTGCCCTGCTGGCAATTGCAGTATTTTTCCTTTATATGCTGATGTCCTACCTGCTGTTTAATCCCGCGCGGAAACTTTTAAAAGACCGTCAGGATCACATTTCATCGGAACTGGATGAGGCCAGCGCCGACAAAGAAAAAGCAGCAGCGCTGAAAGCGGAGTATGAGGCAAAGTTAAAAGAAATTGACAAGGAAGCGGAAACGATTCTGGCAGATGCCAGACAAAAGGCGTTAAAGAACCAGAACCGCATTGTCAATGAGGCAAAGGAAGAAGCTGCACGCATTGTAAAACATGCACAGGAGGAGGCACTTCTGGAAAAGAAGCATGCCATGAATGATATGAAACAGGAAATGATCACTGTGGCATCCCTGATGGCACAGAAAGTTGTGGCATCTTCCATTACCGCAGAGATTCAGAGCACACTTGTGGATGAAACATTAAAAGAAATGGGTGAATCGACATGGCAAAATTAGTATCCAAAACATATGGGGATGCTTTGTTTGCGCTGGCGGTTGAAGAACATATGGTGGATCAATTATATGAAGAGGCGCAGGCTGTTGCACAGATTCTGCGTGAAAATACAGAACTGACCCGCCTGATGAATCATCCCAAAATCGAAAAAGAAGAAAAAGTCAGACTGATCGAGGATATTTTCAAAGGACGTATCGGTGATGAACTGGTGGGACTGCTTCGGATGCTTGTACAAAAAGGGCATTATAAGGAGACAGATCAGGTATTCACTTATTTTATTGACCGTGTCAAAGAGTATAAAAAAATAGGTACTGCCTATGTGACGTCAGCAATGGAACTGACACCGCAACAGAAACAGGCGGTGGAACAAAAGCTGCTCGACACGACAAAGTACGTTCAGTTTGAGATACATTATACCACGGACCCCGCATTGATCGGAGGCATGGTCATCCGGATCCGGGACCGTGTTGTGGACGGCAGTGTCCGGACCAGACTGGAACATCTGACAAGAGACTTAGAACGTATACAATTGAAAGTAGGTGAGTGCGCTCCATGAATTTAAAACCAGAAGAAATCAGTTCTGTCATTAAGGAGCAGATCAAAAGATATGCTTCTCAGCTGGAAGTGGCAGATGTGGGAACCGTCATTCAAGTGGCGGACGGCATTGCACGTATCCATGGACTGGAAAATGCGATGCAGGGAGAATTGTTAGAATTTCCGGGAGAGGTATACGGTATGGTACTGAACCTGGAGGAAGATAATGTCGGTGCGGTACTTCTCGGAAGTCAGCACAATATCAATGAGGGAGATACGGTTAAAACAACCGGACGTGTGGTAGAAGTGCCGGTAGGAAATGCCCTGCTCGGACGTGTTGTGAATGCGCTCGGACAGCCGATTGACGGAAAGGGACCGATCACAACGGATAAATACCGTCCGGTAGAACGTGTGGCATCCGGTGTCATTTCCAGAAAGGGAGTGGATACACCACTGCAGACCGGTATCAAAGCCATTGATTCCATGGTGCCGATCGGAAGAGGACAGCGAGAACTGATCATCGGAGACCGTCAGACCGGAAAGACTGCGATTGCAATTGACACGGTTATTAATCAGAAAGGGCAGGGGGTAAAGTGTATTTATGTGGCAATCGGCCAGAAAGCTTCTACCGTTGCCAATATTGTCCAGACACTCGAAGAGTATGGAGCTTTCAGTTATACAACCGTTGTTGCGGCTACGGCAAGTGAACTTGCGCCTTTGCAGTATCTTGCTCCGTATTCCGGCTGTGCAATCGGCGAAGAGTGGATGGAGAATGGCGAAGATGTACTTGTTATCTACGATGATTTGAGCAAACATGCCATGGCATACCGGACCCTGTCGCTGCTGTTAAAGCGTGCACCGGGCCGTGAGGCTTATCCGGGTGATGTCTTTTACCTGCATTCACGTCTGCTTGAGCGTGCGGCACGTCTGTCGGACAAACTGGGCGGAGGTTCCCTGACGGCATTACCGATCATTGAAACGCAGGCGGGAGATGTATCTGCATATATTCCGACAAATGTAATCTCTATCACAGATGGGCAGATTTATCTGGAGACGGAGATGTTTAATGCCGGTTTCCGCCCGGCAATCAATGCGGGACTTTCCGTTTCCCGTGTAGGAGGAGCCGCACAGATCAAGGCGATGAAAAAGATTGCGGCGCCTATCCGTACAGAACTGGCACAGTACCGGGAACTGGCTGCATTTGCACAGTTCGGTTCCGAACTGGATGCAGACACGAGTGAGAAACTGGCACAGGGAGAACGATTAAAGGAAATCTTAAAACAGCCGCAGTATCAGCCGATGCCGGTTGCAAAACAGATCGTTATCATCTATGCGGCAGTGAAAAAGTATCTTATGGACATTCCGGTAGAGGAAATTCTGCATTTTCAGGATGCGTTACTCGAACTTATTGATACCAGATATCCGGAGATTACCGGAAAGATTACAGAAACCCAGGTTATCGATGAGGAGACAGAGCAGAAACTGATAGCAGCCATTCAGGAAACGAAAAAGGAATACCTGGCGTAAAGGTATGATAACAGGGGGTGATAACACATGGCGTCTATGAGGGATATAAAAAGACGAAAAGGAAGTATCCAGAGCACACAGCAGATTACCAAAGCCATGAAACTTGTTTCTACCGTAAAACTCCAGAAAGCCAAAGGGCGGGCAGAACAGACAGATCCCTATTTTCAGTATATGTACCGGACGGTAAGTTCCATTTTAGCACACAGCGGCAATATTGATCATCCATACTTAAGAAGCGGGGAATCCAAAAAGAAAGCGATCGTTGTACTGACTTCGAATCGTGGACTTGCAGGAGGATATAATGCGAATGTGGTGAAACTGATCACAGAAAGTGATGATGTTGCCAAAGAGGATGTCGTGATCTATGCAGTTGGCAGAAAAGGAATTGAGATACTGGAGCGAAAAGGATATCACATCGAGGTAGATGCCTCGGAAATTATGGAAAATCCGACATATCCGGATGCAGCAGCACTCTGTAAGAGAGTGCTCGACGATTTCGCGGAAGAGAAAATAGGAGAGATCTATCTGGCATATACGCATTTTAAAAATACCGTTAGTCAGGAAGCGCAGCTGATCCGTATGCTTCCGGTGGAAGTAAGTGAACCTTCGGAGGAAAAGTCTTCCAGAGAAATTCTTATGAATTATGAGCCAAACGAACAGGAGGCTCTGAATCAGATTATTCCAAAATATGTGACAAGTCTGTTTTATGGGGCACTGGTAGAAGCCGTGGCAAGTGAAAACGGTGCCCGCATGCAGGCCATGGATTCCGCAACAAGCAATGCGGAAGAGATGATAGAGGATCTTTCCCTGAAATATAACCGTGCAAGACAGGGATCTATCACACAGGAATTGACGGAAATTATTGCGGGAGCAAATGCGATAGAGTGACGTAATAAAGGAGAAGAAACATGGAAAATAAAGGAGCAATAGGAAAGATCACGCAGGTGATCAGTGCCGTGCTCGATATCAAATTTCCGGAAGGACATCTTCCGGAGATCAATGATGCAATCCGTATTCCTTTAAAAAAGGGCGGAGAACTGATCGTTGAAGTAGCACAGCATCTGGGGGATGATACCGTGCGTTGTATTGCACTCGGACCGACGGACGGACTTGTCCGCGGTATGGATGCTATAGCGACGGGAGGACCAATTTCGGTACCGGTAGGAGAAAAAACACTTGGCCGTTTGTTTAATGTGCTGGGAGAGCCAATCGATGAAATTGCACCTCCGCAGACCAAGGAGCACTGGCCGATTCATCGGAAGGCACCTTCGTTTGAGGAACAGGCAACTTCCCAGGAAATGTTAGAGACAGGAATTAAAGTTGTCGATCTGCTCTGCCCATATCAGAAAGGTGGAAAAATCGGATTGTTTGGAGGAGCCGGTGTAGGAAAAACTGTGCTGATCCAGGAACTGATCCACAACATTGCCACAGAGCATGGTGGATATTCGGTATTTACCGGAGTCGGAGAGCGTACCCGTGAGGGAAACGATCTGTATTATGAAATGAAAGAGTCGGGAGTTATCGATAAGACAACCATGGTGTTCGGACAGATGAACGAACCGCCTGGGGCACGTATGCGTGTAGCGCTTACCGGACTTACGATGGCAGAATATTTCCGTGATAAAGGCGGAAAAGATGTTCTGTTATTTATTGATAATATTTTCCGTTTTACACAGGCAGGATCGGAAGTGTCTGCCCTGCTCGGACGTATGCCGTCCGCAGTAGGTTATCAGCCGACCTTACAGACAGAGATGGGGGCACTACAGGAGCGGATTACATCCACAAAGAACGGATCTATCACTTCCGTACAGGCGGTATATGTGCCGGCCGACGATCTGACAGACCCGGCACCGGCCACAACGTTTGCACATCTGGATGCCACAACGGTACTGGATCGTTCCATCGTGGAACTTGGAATTTATCCGGCAGTGGACCCGCTGGCTTCTACTTCGCGTATCCTTGATCCGAGAATTGTCGGGGAAGAACATTTTAAGGTTGCGCGTGGAGTACAGGAGATTTTGCAGAAATATAAAGAATTGCAGGATATTATCGCAATTCTCGGTATGGATGAGTTGTCGGAGGATGATAAGCTTGTTGTCAGCCGGGCGCGTAAAGTACAAAGATTCCTGTCGCAGCCGTTTTCTGTGGCAGTACAGTTTACCGGACTGGAAGGCAAATATGTTCCGGTGGAAGAGACCATCCGCGGATTCCGTGAGATTCTGGATGGAAAACTGGATGACGTGCCGGAAAGTTATTTCCTGAATGCCGGAACAATTGATGAGGTAAAGGCGGCATATGCAGGGTAATGTGTGTGCCGGCTGGAGGAAACAGAGATGGAAAAGACATTTGATGTAGAAATCATCACGCCGGACCGCGTTTTTTATAAGGGAACTGCGGATCTGCTGGAGTTTAATACGGAATCCGGCGAGATCGGTGTATATCGTGATCACATTCCACTTACAACGGTACTGGAACCGGGGCTTGTCACGATCCATCATGGGGATGAAGAACAGGTGGCAGCAGTGCATGCCGGATTTGCCGAGATCCTTGGAGATAAGGTAACACTTCTGGCAGAACTGGCAGAATGGCCGGAAGAGATTGATCTGGAGCGTGCGGAAGCCGCAAGAGAGCGGGCAGAGGAGCGGATTCACAACAGAAATGACAATCTGGATCTCAAGCGCGCGGAATTTGCATTGCATAAGGCTCTGATCCGTATTAATCTTGCAGAGTATCGATAAGTGAAAATGGAAATAAAAGGGAGGGTATTTGGAATATCCTCCCTCTTTTATGGACTTTTACACCGGAGTTTGGTACAATCTTAGTAGTAAGTTTGTATACAAATGAGGAGATATTGTGTACCGGAAGAATAAAAACAATTGGGTAAAGCATCTGGATTTTATGATTCTGGATCTGATTTGCCTGCAGGTGGCATTTTTTTTAGCCTATACATTACGACATAGAACTGTCAATCTATATACCAATTACATATATGCAAATTTGTCTATCGTTCTGATCCTGATAGATGTTTGTCTTTTGATTTTCCTGAATACACTTAAAAATGTATTAAAACGTGGATATCTGGTAGAGTTTATCGCAACCATTAAGCATGTGGCGATTGTGGAACTGGTTGCTGTCCTGTATCTGTTTTCGGTAAAAGATGCGGGAAATTTTTCGCGAATCACGTTCTTTCTCATGGCATTATTCTATGGATTGCTTACTTATGGAACAAGACTTCTGTGGAAAAAACATATTCTTCGCACGCTGCATCTGAAGCAGAACAAGTCCGTACTGGTTATCACAAACTTTGACCGGCTGTCTCAGGTGGAAAAGGATATCCGGGCGAAACGCTATGTGATGTTTCAGATATCGGGAGTGGCTGTGACAGGAAACATGCCAGAGGATCATCCAACGGAAATTGCAGGGATTCCTCTGGTTGCAGCAGGTGATTATGTGGTGGAATATCTCTGCAGGGAATGGGTGGATGAAGTATTTGTAAATCTGCCATTGCAGAGTGCCCAGCTGGATGATCTTGTCCGGCAGTTAAACGAGATGGGAATTACGGTGCATATTCAGCTGGCAGATAAACTGATGTTCGGAACGCAGCGGCAGTTTGTGGAGCGTCTTGGGGGATACACCGTGTTAACCACAAGCATCAATACGATTTCCACCGGAGAACTGTTTGTAAAACGTCTGTTTGATATTATCGGGGGACTGGTGGGATGTGTACTCACCGGTATTCTGTTTCTGTTTCTGGCTCCCGCCATTAAGATTCAGTCACCCGGACCGGTATTCTTTTCCCAGATCCGTGTGGGAAAAAACGGAAAGAAGTTTAAGCTGTACAAGTTCCGGAGTATGTATACTGACGCGGAAGAACGCAAGGCACAGCTTGCCGCAGAAAACAGAGTCACAGACGGGCTGATGTTTAAGCTGGATTTTGACCCACGCATCATCGGCTGCAGACAGCTGCCGGATGGAACGGTGAAGAAAGGAATCGGGAACTTTATCCGTGACTGGTCTTTCGATGAGTTTCCGCAGTTCTGGAATGTCTTAAAGGGGGACATGTCTCTGGTAGGGACGAGACCGCCTACAGAGGATGAGTGGGTCAGATACGAACTGCACCACAGAAGCCGTCTGGCCATCAAACCGGGAATCACTGGAATGTGGCAGGTGAGCGGCCGCAGCAATATTACGGATTTTGAAAAAGTTGTGGAACTGGACCGGTATTACATTTTAAACTGGAGTCTGGGACTGGATGTGAAAATACTTTTCCGGACGGTACCGGAAGTCGTGAAGAAGAACGGGTCTATGTAGAGGAAGTACCGGTTGCAGCAATAAATAGTTTGAGAAGGCGTATCGCATAATTTCTTTGGGAGGCGGGCGCCTTTTCTATTATATGGATCAGGGTCAGAGCATCTTTCTGCTGCCACTCCCGTTCTGTTTCAGAAATTTCTCCAAACATCATATAGTCTAAATTCATATCTAATGCTTTGGCAATTGCCAGCATCGTTTCAATGGACATGCCACACATCCCGCGTTCAATATCCGAACAGTATTTTGTTGCACGGTTGATCCGGACGGCCAGTTCATCCTGAGAGAGTCCAAGCTGCATTCGTTTATGTCGGATTCGCTCGCCAACTGCAATTTTATCATAAGGTTCCCGTTTCTTATTCATTTTGTGATCCTCTGTATCTTCCAAAAACTTCCAATTTTTTCTATATAAAGATAGTATCAGTTATTGAAAAATAATAAACACTTTTCAAACGTAAAATATAGGCGCGTTTAGGGCATGAGTATTTGTGCGTTTACAAACGGAAAACCGGTAAAATTCGCCAATTTTTGCGTGCAAACGTACTGTGAGAGGGTAAAGATATGGGGTAAAATATTTTCTGTTACAAATATGATTATGAAATAATTATGGACCATAAAAAATGCTGATTGATTTTCATACACATATTCTTCCGGAAATCGATGACGGAAGCCGAAATGTCGAAATGTCGCTGAACATGTTAGCAGCACAGAGGGAGCAGCAGGTTGATGAAATCGTAGCAACTCCCCATTTTTATGCACAGAAAGATTCTGTGGAAGAATTTTTATTGCGCAGGCAGCGCAGCTATGAAAAATTGAAAACGAAAATGGCAGAGACAAATCTGGATCAGAAGCTGCATCTGGCAGCGGAAGTCTACTACTTTCAGGGAATCGGAAGTGCCGGAATGATCCCGAAACTTTGTGTGGAAGGAACACAGACACTTCTTCTGGAAATGCCGTTTGCCCAGTGGGATTCTGCTGTTTATGCAGATGTGGAGAAACTGGTACAGCGCCAGAAACTGAAGGTTGTCATCGCCCATATTGAGCGTTATTACGAATTCCAGAAGAAAAAAGAAATCTGGAATGCGGTCATGGAACTTCCATTATACAGGCAGATGAATGCAGGCGTATTTCTGAACTGGAAAAAGAGGCATAAAGCGTTTCAGCTTGCAAAAGAAGCCACAACCATTATTCTTGGCAGTGATTGCCACAACATGGATACCAGGCATCCGAATCTTGCCGAGGGGCGCATCGTGCTTACAAAGAGATTTGGCGAAGCGTTCCTCCAGAAAACGGATCGCCTGACCAGGGAGGTACTGCAGTGAGCGAAAAAAAGAAAACCATGCGTGCAGTTATAGAAATTATCATTGCCGTACTTGTAATCAGTGCTGTATATTTTATCATCCGTGGGATGGATCGGCACGACGTGCGTATCCGGCAGGCAGCCACAGAAAATGAAACGCAGCGTGTCTGGAAAGAATTTCAGGAAAAAACCGTCTCGATCAAGCTACATAAAAAAACCTGGAAATTTGCCCATCCGGTTCAGACGTATCTCTTTATCGGAACCGACAAAAGCGGAAACGAAGATGCCGAAGGAGAAGAATATCATGGTTCGATGGCAGATGCACTGATGCTTGTTGTTGTGGACAAAGAAGAAAAAACATATGGAATTTTGCAGCTGAACCGGGACACTATCACCGAAGTGCCAATGCTTCTGCAAGACGGAAGTGCCAATGCCAGTGCACAGATGCAGCTTTGTACGGCACACTGGTATGGAAAGGACAAGGCTGCAAGCTGTGACAATACGGTTGAGACCGTATCCAAAATGCTTGGGGGGCTGCCTATTGATGGATACTATGCATTGAAAATGGATGCAATGCCACTTCTGAATCATGAGGTGGGGGGAGTAACCGTTACATTGGAAGATGATATGACCAAGCTGGATCCGGCTATGAAGAAAGGTGCAACGCTTACCTTGACAGACCGGCAGGCAGAACTGCTCATGCAGTCCCGGTATGCCATGGATGACGATCGCAATACGCAGCGTATGCGCCGCCAGCAGATCTTTTTAAACGCATTCATGAAAAAGATAAAAAAACAGAATGCGGGGGATGTCAATGCGACCGTGAAATTATATGACCGGCTGCGCCCGTATGCGACGACAGATATTAAGATGAATGATCTGACTGCCCTGTTAAAGGATATGCAGGGATATACAGACAAAGGAATTATCACAATCGACGGTACATCCAAAATTGGAGAAAAGCTGCACGATGGGAAAAAGCACTGGGAGTTTTATATGGATGAAGATTCACTGGAGACATCCATGAAACAACTGTATCCACTGGTGCAAGAGAAAGGAAAGTAACGAATGAACCAGGAAAACCAACTGACAGAGCAGAACAGCGAAGAAACCGAAATTGATCTGCTTGAAATTTTTTATCTGCTGCGGGCAAAGCTGGTATGGCTGATTCTCGCATTTGTGATCGGGGGAGTGATTGCAGGCTCCATCACACATTTTCTGATCACACCAAAATATACGGCAACTGCAAAAATGTATATGATTTCCGCATCCAGTGGAAGTGTGCTTGATCTGTCGGATTTCAATATCGGAACATCCCTTTCCCAGGACTATACCGAATTGATCAAAATCCGTCCCGTGTTCAATGAAGTGATTGATAACCTGAATCTGGATATGGAATATGAAGATCTTTTGAAGAAAGTAAGCATCTCGGTTGTTGGAGATTCACGGTTACTTGCTGTGTCGGTGGAGGACAATGATCCAAAACTTGCACAGTCGATGGTCAATGAACTTGTAGATACAGCGGTAACCTATATTCCGAAAGTTATGAATGCATCTGAGAATGCACAGCCGACCATTGCGGAATATGCAGTGGTTCCAGATGAACCGAGTTCGCCGAACCTTGCCAAAAATATTATTCTCGGAGCGGTTGTTGCAATGCTTCTTGTAGCCGTGATCTTCGTGGTACGTATGCTTATGGACGACAGCTTAAATACGGCAGAGGATGTCGAAAAAGAATTTGGTATCATGCCGTTTACCGTTATTCCGGAGGGGGATATCGAAGAAATTTCTGATGAGGTAGAAAAAGCGATCAGTAAAGAGAAAAAGAAAAGAAGGAAGAAAAAGTAATGGAATTTACACCGAAAAACCGTGCGACCGTCCAGAATATGCCGAAACTTCCGTATGCGGTAGAGGAAGCACTGAACCGTCTGCGCGTCAATGTGAGCTTTCTTGGAAGCAAAGTGAAAAAAATCATGGTGATATCCAGCGCTCCGGATGAGGGAAAAAGTTTTATTGCCATGCAGCTGTGGCGTCAGATGGCAGAAGCCGGCAGCAAGAGCATTCTTGTGGACATGGATCTGCGCAAGAGTGTTATGGTTGACAAATATCAGATTGTCCGGGAAGACAATGGAAAAATTCTGGGAACTTCCGATTATCTGGCAAGTGACGATACGTTGGACAAATATGTGTTGCGTACCAATATCGGAGCGGGAGATCTCCTTCCGAATAAAGAAAATATTATTAACCCGTCCATGCTTCTCGAAGGACAGAAACTGGCAAGTACATTTGAGGAACTGGATGAAAATTATCGTTATACGTTTATTGATGCTCCACCATTGAATCTGGTATCGGATGGAGAAAAGATTGGCTCGCTGTGTGATGGCGCACTGCTGGTTGTCCGCGCAGGAGAAACGCCAAAGGCAATGGTTCGTAATTCGATCCGCCAGTTGGAGCGTGCCGGGTGTCCGGTTGTCGGCATTGCACTCAGCCGTGCCAAAGGCGCTGCAAATGGATATTATCACAAATATGGCAACTACTATGGCAAGAGTTATTATGGAAAAGGCTATGGCTACTATGGAAAACATGGATATTATGGCTATGGCACAGAGCAGAAGTAGGTGATTCCCCGAAAGGGTTTTCACATAAATAATCAGGGAAGGAGGATTATATCCCAATGAACAAATTAATCAAGAAGGTGCTGGTAGGTATTACCGCTGCTACTATGATGTTTGGATCTGTTTGTACTGCTTATGCTGCAACAGATTCTGCGACAGTAGCTCCAGCTCCGGAAAAACAGACAAACGTCAAGGCTGATAATGGCGCAAAGGTAAGTACCGCAGCAAACGGTACAGCAACCGTAAAGGCTTTACCAAAGACAACAAAGAAGAGTGTTACAGTAGCTTCTAAGGTTGTTGTAGATGGAGTCTCTTACAAGGTTACAGCAATTGGAGCAAAGACTTTTGCAAATGCTACAAAAGCTACAACTGTTACACTTCCAGCCAGCATCAAGACCATTGGCGCTCAGGCATTTACAGGTGCAAAGTCTGTAAAGACAATCGTCATCAAGTCTGCTTCCGTAAAGGTTGACAAGACTGCATTTAAGGGTGTAGACACCAAAAAGATGACAATCAAGGTTTCCGGTATGTCTGCAAAGCAGCTGAAAGCATTCAAGGCTCAGCTGAAGAAAGCCGGATTCAAAGGAACCGTAAAGAAAGTTTCTAAATAATCTCGGGTTCTTGAAAAGGGCGCACAGAGTTGATTCTGCTGTGCCCTTTCCCATAGAAAAAATTGGGAATGAACAAAAGTAATAAGAATCATAAAAATGAAAGAAAGGAGACATCATGTATCAGAAAGCAAAAAACAGCTGGATCAAACACATTGATTTTGTGATACTGGATATTCTGTGTCTGCAGGTTTCTTTTTTCCTGGCATATCTCGTCAGACACCGGAATCTGAATTTATATTCCAATTCCGTGTATGGAAACCTTGCCATCGTGTTGATCCTGATTGATGTATGCATGATGTTCTTTTTAAATACATGTAAGAACGTTCTGAAACGTGGACTGCTCATAGAACTGGCGGCAACCATGCGTCAGGTCAGCCTGGTGATACTGTTTGCCGTGTTTTATCTGTTCTTTGTGAAAGATGCGGGTGATTTTTCTCGTATTACACTGTTTCTGACCGCTATCTTTTATGCTATAATCAGTTATGGGACAAGAATTCTCTGGAAACGGCATGTATTGCGGAATCTGCGGCTTGGAAGAAAGAATTCTATCGTGATATTGACCGACTGGGCCAATCTTCCACAGGTGCGGGAAGATATCCAACATCACAGCTATGAACTGTTTCAGATTCGAGGAATCGCTGTGATCGATGTCAATGAAAAGAAAACACTTCCCGAAAAACTGGGGGACATCCCATTTGTGGCAGAGGGAGAATCTGTTATGGATTACTTGTGCCATGCATGGGTGGATGAAGTATTTATCGATCTGCAGCCAAATGATCCGCGGGTAGACAGATGGATCGACCAGCTGACGGAGATGGGAGTAACGGTACATCTGAAGCTTGCCAACCGGATGGATCTGGCGGCAAACAAACAGTTTGTGGAAAATCTCGGACGATACACGGTGCTGACCACAAGCATCCGTACCGTAAGTACCTGGGAATTGTTTCTCAAACGGTTGATGGATATTCTCGGAGGCATCGTCGGATGCATCCTCACAGGAATTCTGTTTCTGATCCTTGCACCGATGATCTATCATGAATCGCCCGGCCCGATCTTCTTCGGACAGACCAGGATCGGAAAGAATGGCAAGAAGTTTACGTGCTATAAATTCCGCAGTATGTATCTGGATGCGGAGGAGCACAAAGCAGCACTTGCCGCAGAAAACCGTGTATCGGACGGAATGATGTTTAAATTGGATTTTGACCCGCGCATCATCGGCAGCAGGCGTCTGCCGGACGGAACGATAAAAAAGGGGCTTGGAAATAAGATCCGCGACTGGTCCATCGATGAGTTTCCACAGTTCTGGAACGTGCTCAAAGGGGATATGTCTCTGGTAGGTACACGTCCACCAACGGAAGATGAGTGGGTGAAATACGAGTTGCACCACAGAAGCCGCCTGGCAATCAAACCTGGGATCACCGGGATGTGGCAGGTAAGTGGGCGCAGTGAGATTACGGATTTTGAACAGGTGGTAGCACTTGATCGCAGTTATATTGCGAACTGGAGCCTGGAACTTGATGTGAAAATATTGTGCAAAACAGTGGGAGTCGTGCTGAGACATGAAGGTGCGATGTGAGCGGGAGTTATCTAAGATGAAGCATGTGACAGACAAAAAAAATCTTAAAATTTGCTTAGTGGGTTCTTCAGGAGGGCATTTGACGCACTTGTATATGCTTAAACCGTTTTGGAAGGATAAGAATCGTTTCTGGGTAACGTTTGATAAAGAAGATGCGAGGAGCCTTCTTAAGGATGAGAAGATGTATCCATGTTATTTTCCAACAAATCGTAATATCAAAAATTTGATTCGCAATACGTTTCTTGCAATCAGAGTTTTGAAAAAAGAAAAACCGGATTTGATTATTTCTTCCGGTGCTGCTGTAGCTGTGCCGTTCTTCTATCTGGGTAAGATGATGGGGGCAAAGTTGATTTACATTGAAGTGTTTGATCGTATAGATAAACCTACAATGACAGGAAAGATGGTTTATCCGATTGTTGACAAGTTTATTGTACAGTGGGAAGAAATGAAGAAAGTATATCCAAAGGCAGTCAATTTTGGTAGTATTTTTTAGAATGGAGAAATTATGATTTTCGTAACTGTGGGGACGCATGAGCAGCCTTTTAACCGTCTGGTGAAAAAAATTGATGAATTAAAAGGAAACGGAACAATACAGGATGATGTTTTTATCCAGACGGGATTTAGTACATATGAACCGAAAAATTGTCAGTGGAGTAAATTGATTCCATACCAACAGATGGTTAAGAATGTGGAAGATGCACATATTGTGATTACGCATGGAGGACCGGCCAGCTTCATTATGCCGCTACAGATTGGAAAAACTCCGATTGTTGTTCCACGCCAGCATCAGTTCAATGAGCATGTAAATGACCATCAGGTTGAATTTGCGAGAAACGTGGCTCAGAGAATGGGAACGATTATCCCGGTAGAAGATATTGAAACATTGGGAGACATCATAACAAACTACGATCAGATTGTTGCAGGTATGGGACATGGCATGAGCAGTAACAATGCCAAGTTTAATGAAGAACTTGAGAAACTGGTAAAAGAACTGTATTGAGGATGAATGGATGAAAAAAGTCGGAATCATGTCGATGCAGCGCATTGCAAACTACGGGTCGTTTTTGCAGGCATATGCATTGAAGCAGCTAATGGAGGAAGTTGGCTGTAATGTGGAATTTGTGGACTACCATGTAGGTGCTCCAGTAATTACAGAAAATGCAGATAGTAAAAATAAGGTTGTCCGAAAGATAGAAAAGGGGCTGGAAACCTTTCAGTATCGGGCTCCTCTTGCACACAAATTATCGTTCATCCGATATAAACAGTCTTTCGCTCAAAAGTATATGCCACTTTTAGGAATTACGGATGAAATGAACTACAATCCGACAGTGGATTGTCTTGTGATTGGCAGTGACGAGGTTTTTAACTGTATTCAAAAAAATTCCAATGTGGGTTATTCGCCAGAATTGTTTGGAAAAAATAACCATGCGAAGAAACTTATCACTTATGCAGCGTCTTTCGGCAATACAACATTAATAAAGCTGGAAAAGTATAAAAAGGCCAATGAAGTCGGAGCTTTGTTGAAGAAGTTTGACGCGATTTCTGTACGAGATACTAATTCAGGAACTATTGTAGAGCAGCTCACTGGGAAAGAACCAGTGTACAATCTGGATCCGGTTCTGACCTATGATTACATGAACTGCTGCGACAAAATCCCACGGGTTCAGACTAATGAGAAGTATTTGATTCTGTACGCGTATGCAGGCCGCATTTCCAATGATGAGGCAGATTGGATTGCTGCTTATGCAAAGAAAAAGAATTTGAAGGTATATGCAATTGGTGGTATCCAAAAATGCGCAGACCGATTCGTGGACTGCTCACCCTTTGAGGTTCTGGCCTATTTCAGAAATGCAGAAGAAGTTATTACCGATACCTTCCATGGTAGCATCTTCTCGGTGATCACACATCGGCCGTTTGCAACATTGATTCGCAAGAGTGTAGGTAACAGCTATGGCAATGAAGAAAAATTGAGTGATTTATTGAATCGTTTGGGTCTGACAGAGCGGATGACAACGAAAGTGGAAGAGACGGAACATATCAATCAGCAGCCAATTGACTATGAAAAAGTAGATGACGTTTTGCAGAAACAGAGGGAAATAGCAAAAGCATACTTATGCCAAAGTATAGGTGAATAAGGGGAGAATAGACATATAAAATGAAAGCTAAAACTTTGAAGCACGCTGTTACAAGTTTTTTTACAGCGATAAAAACAAAAAACATCGTGCCCATCGAACATATAGTTGATGATGCTAAAGTGCTGGATAAAAAAGTGGCACTGATAACAGGTGGTTCAGGAGGGATTGGATATGCAATAGCAAAGTCATTTATCGAATCTGGATGCCATGTGATAATTACAGGAACAAACGCTGAAAAATTGAAATCTTGCGTGGAAAAGCTTGGAGACAGTTCAAAAGGAATTTTCGTTTCTCAAAAGATAGCCAAGTATTTTGTAGAAAATAAAATCAAAGGGCATATTTTAAATATCTCCTCGTCTACAGGGGGGGAGCCGGGGTGGTTGGCATATCGTATATCTAAACAGGCAATTGAAAATCTGACACTAGGACTTGCGCAGAAGTTGAGTCCGTATGGAATTTTTGTAAATGGCATTGCGCCGGGATCTACGGCGACCAACCTGTTGAACTATAAAGACGGTGATTCTATAGCAACAAGAGATAATGTGATAGGCCGTATGGTGATGCCAGACGAGATTGCAACCTATGCTAAAATGCTGGTTAGTGATTTGGGGAATATGGTTGTAGGTGAAACGATTTATATTTCTGGTGGTAGAGGAAAATTTGATATTAGATAATAAGATAAATGGCTTGGATACAGTGCAAATCTTGATTTTGTAGATTGATTATTGTTTGAAACTCTGGATTTGAGCGAGTTTCAATTAATTCGGAAAAAGGAGAATTGAAATGTTTAAAGATGCGGTTTCCCATTGGATTTCTCATTATAATCATGAACGATATTGGAAATGGAGAAAAGTTGTCATAGATTCTGATAATAAAATTCCGCGCCTGATAAAAATGATGATGCTCATATACTGCAAAAGAAGCGAAGCATTTCAAAATGCTTATTTGGGAACGACGTTGGGGGGGGGAGCGCGGTTTAAAACAGCTCCGAATCTCCCCCATGGATTAAATGGAATTGTAATTTCATGCTTTTCAAAGATTGGTGAAAATGTGACGATTCTTCAACAAGTGACAATCGGTCAACAAAGGCTGGGGGCTTCGTGTGCGCCTAAAATAGGAGATAACGTGTATATAGGAGCTGGAGCCAAAGTATTCGGCTCGATAACAATTGGAAACAATGTTTTTATTGGTGCTAATTCTGTTGTTGTAAATGATGTTCCGGATAACTGTACGGTGGTGGGAGCACCTGCAAAAATTGTGAAAATGAATGGTGTTAAGGTTAAATAGAATATAGTGTAATGGGAAAGAGAGTATGTCGTATGAATAGACCGTTGATTTCAATGATAGTTGGGATGTATAAGGGTGAAAAGTATATAAGAGAATGTATCGATTCTGTAATAAGGCAGGATTATACCAATTTGGAGATTATTCTTGTTGACGATGGCTCTCCAGATAATTGTGGCAGCATCGCAGATACATACGCAGAGAGCGATAGCCGCATTGTCGTTGTTCATCAAAAGAACGCAGGCGTAAGCGCATCACGCAACCGTGCTTTGGACATGGCAAAAGGTGATTATATCTGCATTATAGATCAGGACGACGTCCTCTCAACTGACTATGTGTCGTATTTTTACAATCTGATTATAGGCAACAATGCGCAGATTGCATTGACTCCCACAGCAGAAAAGTTTTTTGGATCACCAACTTTTCAAACAGAGTTTAAGGATCATGTTGAGGTGTGGAGTGGAGAACAAACAGCGATTGAGATGCTGTACCACAAAATAATTATAGCACCTTGGAATAAAATGATAAGCCGCAAGCTGTTGGATAATAATCACGTTAGATTTAACCCGGACTTCTTCGGTGGAGAGGGCTTTGCATTTTCAGTACAGAGCTATCAATACGCAGAACGGATTGCGGTCGGGCACAAGCTTGTATACCATTATCGTGTCGGCGATCCTGAAAGCGGAGCATCAAAATTCCGTGAATCCACAATTCACAGCAGCATTAATGCACAGCAATACATAAAAGATACATTTGTACATGAAACATCTGAGTTGCTGAAAGCTTGGAAATTTAGTAACTGGCATACTTACTGTGATTGCTTGAATATTATGGTTGGCTGTGGAGTGGCAAAACAGTATAAGGATTTGTATAAAGAGTTGGAACAGGTGTGCAAAAGTGAAGCAACCTGTGCATTTTCTGCTCCAATTTCAGCACAGCAAAAATTGCGTGGAATTCTATTTAAAATCGACCCCTATATGGCGGCGAAAATCATAAACCATTTTAGAATTAGAAAGTTCGAAAAAGCTAATAGGGGGGAGTGACTAAGAGCTGTTACATCCTCGATTGTGATGCGAATTTCCCGGAAAGATGCTACCAAATTGAAACGTGTGAGGAATTAGAAGAATTGTCTGAAAAAGTTTCTGTAATTGTTTCGGTTCATAATGTGGTACCATTTGTGGCAAAGTGTATTGAATCTATCGGGAATCAAGAATATCAAAATCTTGAAATTATCTTGATAGATGATGGCTCGACGGATAATTCGGGCGAAATCTGTGATGTCTTTGCGAAAAAGGACAATCGCATTCGAGTGATTCACAAAAGAAATGCTGGTGTGAGCGCTGCGAGAAATACCGGAATCGAAGCGTGTACACGCGATGATATTTGCTTTGTGGACGGAGATGACTATGTAATACCAGATTATGTCCGCAAGTTATTCCTTTTACAATGAAGTTGAGAGAACGTCGATACAAGGTTGCAGTTACACATAGATAAAATCTGTTGAACAAAGTGATTGTGACGGAAAGGTTTAAGTATGAATCAAAAGATAAAAATAGCAATGGTCACAAATCATTTTGGTATAACAGGGATTAGCACGGTTATTCTAAATTACTGCAAAGAATTAGATCGTCATAAATATGATTTGACTGTTATTGCAGGAAAACCAATTGCAGAAGAAAATAGAAAAGAATGTGCAGAAAACGGTATTTGCCTAATAGAATTGCCGTCACGTCATCAGGAATCTGTAAAGCATTACGTTAGCCTCTGGAAAGTACTCAAGCAAAACCATTACGATATTGTTCATGTACATGGAAGCAGTTCTATGATGGCGGTTGAACTAACAATTGCTAAAATGGCAGGTGTAAAAATCAGGATAGCACATAGTCATAATACAATGTGCCCAAATATGAAAATCCACAGGATTTTGAACCCGTATTTTCGCAAAATTTATACTCAAGCACTTTCGTGTGGCAAGATGGCGGGGGATTGGTTGTTTGGCGAAAACGAGTTTGAAATTATACCAAATGGTTTTCACACAGAGCTGTTTGAGTTTGATGAGGAAGAGCGTAAGCGAGTAAAAAAAGAACTTGATATTGAGGATAAACTCGTTATTGGGCACATAGGTAGATTTAATGAACAAAAAAATCAAGAGTACTTAATTAAAACTTTTGAGCAGGTGGCAAAAGTATGTGGTGATGCAGTGCTTCTGCTAGTTGGGACAGGACCTAATTTTAATAGAGTTAAAGGGATCATAGATAATAGTTTGTACAAAAATCAGATTATCCTTTATGGAGTTACAAAAGAAACGAGGGCAATGTACTCAGCGATGGATGTATTTGTGCTTCCATCGAGATATGAGGGTCTTCCAGTGGTGCTTTTAGAGGCACAGATGACGGGACTTCCTTGCATCGTTTCGGATAAGGTTACTAGAGAAGTCGATTTTGGTGAGATTCAGTGGCTCTCAATTGAAGATGCTCCCACAAATTGGGCAAAATCAATCTTACAAACAGCAGTGAAATCTAATGTGCAACGTAGAAATTATAGAAGCAAACATATAACCAGAATCCAGAGCTATGATATAAATCAAACGGTGAATCAGTTGGATAGAATATATGAGCGTCTAGTTCATCAGTAAGGAGGAAAGAGTATGCCTACATATGAAGGACTGAGGCTAAAAATATTAAAATACTGGAGAGTGGGCCTGGCAGATTGGAGAAGAAAACAACTGAAGTCTACAGACTTTACAATTATCTCCAATAACTGCTGGGGCGGTATGATTTATGAAAGCTATAACTTGCCAAAAGAATCTCCGACAGTTGGGATGTTCTTTATGGCAAAAGATTATATTGAGTTCTTGTCCGATCTGAGGGGTTATGTCAATGGAAAATTGACCTTTATCAAGCCGGAGGAATCTCGTTGGAAAGATATGCCACAGGTTTCAGAAGATAAGAGATTTGGCTCGTATTCGGTGGGCGTTTTGTCTAATGGTAAAAATTCGATTGAAATCTTCTTCTTACATTACCATAGTGAGCAGGAAGCAAGAGAAAAGTGGGAACGTCGAGTACAGAGAATTAATTGGAATAAGTTGTTGATTAAATTCAATGATCAAAATGGATGTACGGAAAAGGAGGTGAACAAGTTTATGAAGATGGCTTATAAAAACAAATTATTTTTTACTTGCAAGGTTTGGAAAAATGCTCGGGGGGTATACAGTTATTCATCAGTTCCCAAAGCACGAGTTTATAATGGCTTCGTATGAACCATTTGGGAAAAATAAATATATAGATATTACATCTGTCATAAACCAATTGTAAAAAATTTTTCTTTTCGTGCAGAACTGTTTGTGGCGGATTAGCATGGAGGATTATGAAAATATTTCACAAATGTTATATTGGCTTAGTGAGCGCATGGAAGATATTATGTGTCAAAATTTGTACCCGTGGAAAGGCTCGAGCGACATGGATTAATTCAATTAGAGGAGCACTTAAGATTGAAATTATAGGGGATGGGAGTATTACTATTGGACATCGTTTGATGTCCAGAGGACCACTTTATCTTAAGTCTGTGGATGGCGGGAAATTGCATATTGGTGAAAGTGTATTTTTTAATCATAATTGCTCTCTTACTTGTGCAGAAAGCATTGTGATTGGAAATCATTGCATGTTTGCCAATAACCTAGTTATCATTGATCATGATCATGAAATGGGAAAAGATGGTGTTACTGGAACTCTTGTTTCAAAGCCTATAGTTATTGAAGACCGAGTTTGGTGCGGGGCTAATGTCACGATAACAAAGGGGGTCCATATTGGAACCGGGGCTGTGATAGCAGCTGGAGCAGTTGTGACATGCGATGTACAGGAAAAGACTGTAGTGGCAGGGGTACCGGCAAGAAAAATTCATTAAATCAAGGAGAATCAGAGTGGATTTGATTACAATAGTTGTACCAGTGTACAATGTTGAAAAATATATAAGTGACTGTTTGGACTCTTTGATCAGTCAGACATATAAAAATATAGAAATTATTTTGGTTGATGATGGATCAACAGATATGAGCGGGGCAATATGTGACCGTTATACGACATTAGATGCCAGAATAAAAGTGATTCATAAACAAAATGAGGGGCTTGGATTTGCTAGAAATACTGGATTAGAGGTTGCACAAGGAAAATTTGTGACCTTTATAGATTCAGATGATATGGCAGATGCTGATCTTGTTGAAAAATTGGTAAATGGACTTTATGAAGAGAACTGCGATACTTGTATAGGCGGATTCAAGAGAATTTCAGAAAATGGTACAGTTAGTTTTGAGGAAAAATACGATAAAATAGTATACGAGGGAAAAGATGTATATGATAAATTGTTCGCACGAATGTTGGGAAGTGCGCCAGATAGACATGATGCAGTAAGAATGTCTGTATGGAATGTTATGTATTCTATGGATGTTATTCGAAAACATAAAATTGAGTTTCCTTCAGAACGGATATTTATTTCGGAAGATATTATTTGGGATTCTGAATACTATAAATATGCTAAGAAAGCTAGTGTGATTAGCTCAACTGCATACAATTATAGAATTACACCTGGATCGTTGACACAGAAGTATAAGCCGGATATGTTAGAAAAAATATGTGTCTTGTACAAAGAATTGTATAATAGATTTTTGGATGATAAAATAAAAATTACACGTCTTCAAAGACAATTCTTTGTGAATCTCAGAGCATGCATTAAACAGGAACGTTTTTCAGTGTCTAATAAAAGCAATATGGAAATACGAACAGCGATAAAAGAAATCGTTAATAATCACGTAGTTCATAATGTTTCAGAAGAATATTTACAAGTTATTCATCAAGGAAAACAAAAACTGTTTGTTTGGATAGTTAGGTATAAGCGTGTCGAATTATTATATTTTATTAATAAGATAGGAAGGCTGTAAGATGGGATGGAAAGATAAAATAAAGATACTTATATTGGGATATCGAGCAACAAGTGCTTCGTATATAGATCATTTGAGAAAGATTGGAGTAAGGATCGGTAATGATGTTGTACTGTTCCGACCTATGAATACAACGATAGACACGCAAAATCCACATTTACTTAGAATCGGAAATCATATAATGATAACCGGGCCTGCAACGATTTTTACCCATGATTATAGTTGGTCTGTTTTAAAAAGAAAATATGGCAAGGTTTTGGGAAATCAACAAGAAACAGTGCTTGAGGATAACATTTTTGTGGGCTGGGGAGCAACTATATTAGCAGGAAGTCATATCGGACCTAATTCTATTATTGGTGCAGGTAGTATTGTTTCAGGTAACTTAGAAGGAAATGCGGTTTACGCAGGAAATCCGGCACGCAAACTTATGTCACTAGAGGACTATTATGAGAAGCGAAAGAAAAAGCAATTGGCAGAGGCTGTGAATTATGTGCAATGCTATAAAGAGTGCTTTGGTGAAAATCCACCGATGGATAAATTAGATGAGTATTTCTACTTATTCTTTGATCCGAAAAATGAGGAACAAAGGAAGATTTTTGATTTTAAGTTGAATTTGATGGGAAACTATGATGAGGCTCTTCAGGCAGCAATAGGAGGGGCAATTTTTAAATCATATGAGGAATTTATAGACTATTGCGAATTAATTAATAATGGATGGAAAAATAATGAGTGAGTTGAAAATACGTCGGTCAACGCTTGAAATAGTGATGTTATGTCTATCATTTTATGAATTTACATGTGTTCCACATTCGCTTTTCCTAATCATCAAGTATTCAATTATTGCATACTTGCTTCTTTCGCACATAAAAGAATGTGGAAAAATGAAGAAAGTGGTAGCCCCCATTTTGCTATATGGAGGCATTACATTTATAGCGACACTCGTACATCAAAATGTACTAAATCGACAAGGGGCGGCGTTTGTTTATATGCTACATATTTTGGCAATTTATGTTACCATCGTTGCATTTATGCGATGTCGCGGGGTGGAAACACTTGTAAAATTGCTTATAAAGACATTGTTGGTGTTTGCACTTGTGACAGATATTCCTATGGTGTTTATTAATTACGATTTCTCGAGTCCATCAGAGAGCTATTTAATAGGGAATAAGTTTGCTGTTTCGTATTTACATTGTTTTATTGTTGCGTTACTCTTTTGCATAAATAACGAAAAAAAATTAAAAAAATCATATTTTAAAATTTGTCGAATAGTGTTTCTTATATTTTCAATCATGATTTGCATACTAGTTACATGTACAACAGGTATGCTAATATGTTTGAGTTTGGGCGCAATGATTTGCTTTCCTATTTCGATAAAAATAAGACGCATTCTTTCGTCACCCAAAGTTGTGATTCTGATAACGGCCGTGATAAATTTTTTGATGTTGGGAAGTGTTAGTTTACTTACCAATCCGTATGTAGTAAGTTTTATTTATGATGTATTAGGTAAAAGTTATACGTGGGTTGGTCGATTACATATTTACGCTATGATTTTTGACGTTATAAAAGTACATCCATGGATTGGTTATGGATATTTTTCCAATATTGTGGAAGAAATTCTGGGATTTGGAAATGCACAGAATGGTGTGTTAAAAATAATAGTGGATTCTGGAATCGTGGGATTAATAGGATATGCATTGCTCGTATATAGAAGTATGAAAAGCAATGAAAATTCATCAAAAGAAGGATGGGCGTTGACGGCTTTTGTATATTGTATGATAATTGGATCGATCGTAGAAATAAATTTGACGGACTACTTATTTTTCCTAACAATTGCAATTATATTTTCTGCGAAGGAAATGAATTTGGATATCAGAAATTATATAGAAGAGAGGCGGAATACAGTTGAAGAACTCAATGGGGAAAAACGCATTTTTAAACGGATTTAAAAATGTATTAAATTTATTGTTTCCGCTACTTACATTCCCATATGTTTCAAAGATTTTGAATGTCGAGGGAATCGGACGATATAATTTTGCACAATCGGCAGTAAGTTATTTTTCTTTGATTGCTGGTCTTGGCATATCTTCTTATGCAATTCGTGAGGGCGCAAAATATAGAGAAAACAAAAAAGAATTTAATATCTTCGCTTCTGAGGTGCTTTTGTGTAATGTGCTCTCAACAATTATTGCGTACCTTTTATTAGCTCAGTGCATGATTCTTGTGGACAAGCTGAAAGCGTATGCAGCACTAATTTGGATCTTTAGCATTCAAATTGCATTTACAACGATTGGAATAGAATGGCTGTATTCTATTTATGAGGAATATGAATACATAACGATAAGAAGCATTGCTTTTAAGATTGTTTCTATTGTAATGATATTTGTTTTCGTTAGAGATAGTAGTGATACAATAAGGTATGCAGCGATAACGGTATTTGCCTCCGTTGGATCAAATGTGCTGAATTTGATTCATTCTAGGCAATATTTTCGGATAGTAAAAGTACATATTAGAGATTGTGTAAAGCATTTGAAACCGATATTGGTTATATTCGCTTCTAACATTGCAATTATGATTTATGTGTATTCAGATACCACAATGCTTGGATTTATGCAGACAGATTATGAGGTTGGAATATATTCTGTTTCTGTTAAAATATATACCATTGTAAAAAATCTCTTAGCCTCAGTATTGATTGTGTCGATTCCACGTCTTTCAATGTATTATGGAACCGGAAAAATAAAAAATTTTAAAAACACGGCGCAAAAAGTATATGATGCAATTACTGCGTTGGTTATGCCCGCTGTAATTGGATTACTATGTGTTAGTGAACCAGTTGTGTTGGTTATATCTGGTGATGCATACATATCTGCACAATCGTCACTACGCATTTTGTGTATTGCATTATTATTTTGTATCTATGGTTGGTTTTTCAGCCAATGTATACTGATGCCGGCGAAAAAGGAGAAAATGATTCTAATTACCACATGTATAAGTGCAGCTGTAAATGTTGGCCTGAATTTTTGTTTGATACCGATATGGAAAGAAAATGCTACAGCATTTACAACTGTTGTAGCTGAATTTATTATGTTCCTTGCTTGCGTAATGTGCGGATTGAAAATCACAAAAATTAAATTGTTGAATAAGAATACTCTTGGTGTCTTGGTAGGGTGTGCGGAAATTGTCTGCGTATGCAGAATAGTTGTGTCATGCAATTATAGTCCGGTCATACAACTGATAGGCACTGTAGCGATATCTGGAATTGTATATGTATTGACACTTGTTTTATTTCACAATGATACCATATGTACTATTTTAAGAAAGGTATGTCGAACACATGAAGAGTAAAGTGACATTTTTAATACCATATTTTGGAAAATTACCAAATTATTTCGATCTTTTCCTAAAATCTTGTGAATACAATATGGGGGGGTATAAATGGATTGTGTTTACAGATGACCAAACAATTCGGAATTGGCCGGATAATGTATTACGTGTTTTCATGACGTTTGATGAACTAAAAGAATTAATTCAGTCAAAATTTGATTTTGAAATAAAAATAATAGAACCACATAAATTGTGTGATTATAAACCAGCGTATGGCTATATATTCGAAGAATATTTAGAAGAAGCTGACTACTGGGGACATTGCGATATTGATACGATACTTGGAAATCTCGATTTCTTTTTACATGATTTGTTGAAGTGTAACTATGCTAAACTATTTTGTCTCGGGCATATGGAATTATATAAAAATACATATGAAAACAACCGTATTTTCATGCGGCCAATAGGAGAACGATATTTATATAAAGAATCTTTTTCATCGAGTAGGACAACTGTTTTTGATGAATGCGGAAGTGGCGCGGAGAATATAAATGATATTTTTAAATATTACAATAAGCCTGTTTATGAAAAAGATTACTCCATGAATTGTAGCATTGTTCCGACACGTTTGGTAAAGGTTACATATTTGGCTGAAAACGATTCTTTCTATACAGAAAAACCTAAAGATGCTTTGTATGTATTTGATAGGGGAAACCTTTTCAGATTGTACAAGGATACGAAAAATAATAAGATAGTCCGAGAAGATTTTTTGTATATTCATCTTCAACTTAGAAAAATGAAGTTTGATAGCGATATATTAAGTAAAGAATGTTTCAAAATTTTGGAGAACCAATTTGCACAGATCAACAATTCGAGCATTTTAAATAAAACGGTAGATAATTTGTCAATTAGAGAATTCAACATGGTCAAGAGACATGCATTGTCACTTCGCTTTTTTAAATTGCAAGTGAAGTGGAAAATTAATAAACTGAAAAGAGTTGTGAGAAAAATTAATGGATAGAGAATTGGTAAGCGTAATTATTCCTGCGTATAATGTTGATAAATTTTTGGGAGAGTGTGTACGTTCGTTACTTTGTCAGACATATACGAATTATGAGATTATTATTATAGATGATGGATCGACTGATAACACATATGTTATTGGAGAAAGCCTTACATTTGAAAGTACAAAAGTGAAAGTGTTCCGTCAAGAAAATCAAGGTGTTAGTGTAGCAAGAAATGTGGGTATGCAAAAAGCAAAGGGAGAGTTTTATGTTTTTGTCGATGCGGATGACATAGTTGCACCCCGATATATTGAGACACTTGTTTTTTGTGCCCAAAAATCTGACATGGGGATTATTGGGTTTACTTCCGAAAGAAAAGAACTTGCAACAGAAGTAAATCTGAATAATGTATATGTTAATGCGTCTGGTGTGATAGAAAATATATTGTGTGGCTCCAATTATGATGGTTATTTATGGAACAAGATATTTCAAAAAAGAATTATAGAAAATAATAATTTGAAATTTCTGAAAAATATAGTGGTCTGGGAAGATTTGTTGTTTGTATTACAGTACTTGAAAAATTGTAGTACAATTGCAGTTTCAAATGAAAAACTGTATTATTATCGGAATAGAGAGGGTAGTGCTGTTAATAATAATCGACTGGACAAATATCTATCGAAATATAAAGTGATGGAGGAAATAAAAAAGCAGGACTTTACTTGTACAGAACAAAGTAAAAAGAAAACATCATTTTTATATTTTGAAACAATGTTTAGCTACTTGAATCAGATCCTTATTCGAGAAAATAAAACCAATGAGCTGGCTGAAATATTGCCCAATGTAGATATCGTAGAACTTTTAAAGTTAAAGAACATAAAACTTTTTTTGAAATTCTTGTATCTTAAGATAAAAGGGAAGCTATATAAAATATGAAGGAACAGAATTTGTTTGAGACTTTACAAAGGAAGTCAACTGGGGAAAACTTATGGGATGCAGTATGTTTTTTTCAAGGAAACATTTTTAAAACTTATTCAGGGTTAGAGTTTACATATGAATTGAGAAGAGGACGAAACGGAGAATATACAAAGGAGTTGAGACATTGGGGTCAGACCCTTTGAAATACAATGCCATTAAGCTAGTTGTTCGAAGATTTGTTCGATAGTTCAGTTGTTGTCAAATATCAAATGTTTTGGATTTAAAAAGCAAAAAACAGGCATGCCCCAAAGACATATGCTGTTCATCTGCCAAAAAGAAGAATATTCAGTTGCAGAACTTACCGATATCCAAAATGAATTGCGCTGATTCCACGGAGAGGCCGTTGAAACTGCCGGAACCTGTCTTTCACTGCGTGGACATATTTCATCATCAGCCGGATAATATCGATGTGCCTGCCGGAATCCCTGCGCATGAAGAACTTTCTGGCTGTTTTTAATGCTGAAGAAAAGTCAAGTTCATAGAGATAATTATTATTGCCATTCTGTTTCTTTTGTTGCTTCATTGGCAATAAAAGTGCCGAAATTGTATGGAATGGAAAGAAAATGGATTTTCTGTTTGAGGAACTCCGGCTGTTTTGAATGAAGATACAGAAGCCCAGTCGTATGTTTAAAATAAGGGAAAGCAGTGTTAATTGGTAAAAGAAATTAAAATACTATAAGAGGTGTAATAATTTGATGTGACTCCTTTAAAAGTTTGATATGTGCATCGGTTTTCCAGCTGATGCGCTTTTTTTACATGTGTATTTCAAAAATTTATTATTTGGATACCGATATTTTTTGAATTAATTAACTATGAGTTGTTGAAAAAAGAGGCGGTATAGAGATTGAATGAAAACAAAGATGCAGTTTGAAAAATAAAGATGTCGTGTTAAAAAACAAAAATGTCGTGTTGGAAAAATGAAGATCCAGCTATAATAAAGCTATATGCAAATAGATTAGGGAAAAATGTGTGTGAAAGGAGAATATTTATGAGAAGGAGATGTAGAAATAGGTATCAATGCAGGATAAACCTAAAAATGTTGCGAAAATCATTTGGCATAACGCAACAAGAGATAGCAGATAGACTTTATTATAGTGTGCGGACAGTGGAAAGATTCGAAAAAGAAAATGCTACGACGAATGAAGAAACTGCGAAGGTATTGGCAGAAATATACGGAATAAACTTTAAAGAAGATTTTGTATGTGTAGATCAATCATATATAGATGAAAGAAAAAAGTTGTGGTCATTGTACAGTGGGATATGTAAGTCCAACCAAAGAATTTTAGATGATGAATATTATTTCATATATGTTTATAAAGTTGATTTTAATCAGAAGTGTGTTATGGGAAAGGGAATGTGGCTAAGAGAATATACGCAAAATAAAGAAGTAAGAGTATTGTGACCAGCTAATGCGTCTTTTTTTTCTAAGAAATTTCCTGATGCAATAATTATAAATTCGAAAATGGAATGGCAATATTTATATGAGGCTATGACTATTGGAAAAATGTATAGGATTCTTATATCCAAGGAATGTATACAGAAGTGTTTACCTGAATGTTTAGAAAAAACAATAGTTCGGAAAGATAATTTATATTGGATAGATGGTTATAGTGATATAATGTTTTGGGGGCAAGAAGGACAGACTTTGTGCAAATAAAACTCATATAGAATAATAATGTATAACAACTCATGAGTGATGGAATATTGTGATGCATGGGAAAAAGCCATTAAGCCAGTTGTTCGATAGCTCAGATGTTGTCAAATATCCAATATTTTGAACTTCAAAAGCAAAAAAACAGACATGCCCCAAAGACGGATGCTGATCATCATTTATAAGCATGATAAGTTTGGAAAAGGGCTGCCAGTGTATCATATCAATAGACATCATATAGAGGAAACTGGGGAGTTGTTTTCGGATGGTTCACATATTATATATGTAAATGGAAAATATAAAGGCGATGATGAAGTCGGAAGGTTGATAAGAGATTTTCATCAAAGCGAAGCGGAAAAGATAGAAAATAAGGCATTGGCAGATGGAGTGAAACATTTCAAGGAGACGAAAGGTGGGAGAAAACTTATGTGTGAGGCAGTAGAAAAGTATGCACAGGAAGTTGCTGAAGAAAGAGCGAAAAAGGCGGAAAAGAGAGGAGAAAAAAGAGGAGAAAAACGCGGAGAAAAGCGCGGAGAAAAGCGCGGTATTTCAAGAGGAGAGATACTTAAAATAATAAAGATTACAGTAAAAAAAGTACAAAAAGGCTATACGATGGAGGCCGTGGCAGAAGACCTGGAAGAAAGCGTGGATACGCTGCGCCCGATATATGAAGCGGTAGAAAAAGCAGCACCGGACTATGATGCAGAGAAGATATATGAGAGCCTCGACAAATAGAAGATGATCTTCATGGGTTACTGTTCACTCAGCACCTGAACACCATACTGTTCAGGTGCGTATGAATGTGATGTGGGTGTGAGCAGCCCCCTTTTGCGAAGCAAAACTTTATATGGGGCTGCGAAGTTACAGTTCGCAGGGTAACCTGTGAACTGTAACCTTCATGGCAGGGATTCGTATCACTGTTTAAAACAAAATTGTATTTTTAATATTAATCCGTTATACTATATGCAAAGTATAACGGATTTTTAGTAATTAAATAAAACTGTATATGCGTCAGGAGAGATAATTATGTTAACGATTGTTTATGGAGAGGTCGATGAAGCAATTAGCGACCCCGATACTTATTTTAATCATACCTATTCCCCAAAATGGTTTGATGACCCTTTTGTTAAGGAAATGATCCGGGCGGTAGATAAATCAGAGGTATTGTCTTCCCATGCAATTGAAAGTCCGGTTCTTGGAATTATTCCGACAACAAGATTGTCTGGCGGGGTAAAGGCTCTTATCCTTATTTACAAAAAGCCAGAGTTATTGATAGATTGTACTGCATGTGGTGAAAATTGTGCCGAATGGATTCTTAGGATTGCGGAAAAACAGGATACTTTGATCAATCTGAATTATTTTATGGATTTTCCGGAACCGTTTGAACTTAAAATAAAAAATACAGGTGCTGTTTGTCGCAATTCAAAAGAGTTGTATCGTAATTCTATTCATTTTGTGAGGTGAGCAGATGATATGGTAGGGAAACATAGAGTTCAAATTGGTGACAATACAGTCAGATATGATTTTGTGGTATCGCGAAATATTACCATTATACGTGGGGATAGCGGAACTGGAAAGACTACTTTATATAATCTTATACAGGAAATGAACCAGAAGAAAAACAGTGGGATTACATGGAATTGTGACTGTGACTGTTATGCATTGACAGATTTTGACTGGGAGGATGTTATTGAAAGACATCCGAAATCCATTATTTTTGTAGATGAAAATTTCAGCTCAATGAGGAGCGAAAAATTTGCGTCTATTGTGAATTCGGCGGATAATTATTTTGTTTTGATTACACGCGCATATCTTCCAATGCTGGCATACAGTATTAAAGAAGTATATAGTATGCATGTATCAGGAAAATATGCTACGTTAAATAATGAGTATGAGATAACTGTCAATGAACTTCAGAATGTATATAGTTCGACATTAAGTTATCCGCCCCGGCTTATTACGCCGGATTACGTGCTGTGTGAGGATTCTAATTCAGGGTTGGAGATGTTTCATGCTTTAGCTGAAAAAGTTTCAGCAGAATGTCATAGCGCACATGGAAAATCCAACATTCCAGAAAAGGTACTTGATTTTGAGGAAAATAAGACGTATCTCATAATTGTAGATGGAGCGGCATATGGACCGGAGATGGGAGCTACGGTCAGGTACATCGAAGATCATTTTAACTGCTATCTGTATGCTCCGGAATCTTTTGAATGGCTGTTGCTGAAAGTTATGTTTTCAAAAGATCCAATGATTTATCGTATCCTGAAAAATCCAAGTGACTATACAGAGAGCACAAAATACCTGAGCTGGGAGAGGTATTTTACGCATGTACTGGAAGAACATACGAAGGGGACAGAACTGGAATATCACAAGAAAAAATTAAACAAACAGTATCTTTATGCCAGAGCGATGAAAATATTATCAAAGTTTTTACTGGACAGTAATATTAATTTTGACAGGTGCATGGTATAGGAAAAAAGGATGAGATAAAACCAGCGTCTAGGCCCGACACATAAAGAAAGGAGAACGAAAACGATGAAAGCATTAAAAAAACAACAAATTGCGGTCATTTTGGTACTGTCTGTCATACTCAGCACATTTGCAGCTGTTACACCTGTAAGTGCGGCGACGCTGTCTGCACAGCAGTATTTGGAAAAGATGGATATAGCAGTACGAAACTTAAAATCATATGATTTTACGCAGACAACCGATCAGAAGATGACAATGGAAGGGCAGATCATTCAAAATAAGACGGTGGTAAAGCAAAGCGTATACAACAGTCCTCTGAAGGTAAAAAGCGTAACAGATACAACCACAGTACTTGCAGGAATGAGTTCTAAGAACCAGGCGGTTGCCTATCTGACAAAAGATGCGGATGGATTGCTGTGGGAGTACATTTCTTCCAATGGTTCCGGATATCAGAAAACAGGGATTTTAAACTATACCAATCAGATCAAAGGTATGGATATTTCCATGTATTCGGATGCAAAAATTGTGAAAAAGAAAATAAAAGTCAACCGGATCAATACCGTTCAGATTTCGGCGCAGGTAAAGGGCTCCGATGTGGTGAAATTTTTGGACCAGATGGGAATGAGCAAAGAGATCAATGCGGCAGCTGCTGTGGATTACAATACGTTGCCGGCAATCAAAGTGACCTGTTGGATCGATAAAAAAACCTGTCGTCCAGTCAGAACCACGGCGGATATGAAAGCGTTTATGAATGGGTATATGTCGGCGCTGTATCAGAAGCTGGGACAGGATCTGAAACTTGTTTATTCGCAGGCAAAAGCAACGGTAACCTATAAAAATTTTAATAAGGCTGCAACATTTACAATACCGAAGGAATGCAGATAAAGATACCACATTTTCAAAGATGACAACAACAGTTACTACGGATACAAATAAAATAATATATACGGCAAAGGTTCCGAAAGACGCTACATCTGCACGGTAAGTATTCGGTTGGAACATACACCTATCAAAAATAAATGTTTCTGAGAAGAGAGAATGGCTGTTTGTGAAAACGGCTATTCTTTTTTTATCTAAAATGGCATATTTCTTGTCAGAAGCAATTGAAATTATAATTCAAATATGATAGGATAAAGTAGGCTGTCTAGTGTAGAAAAGACACATAAGGCAGAGTTGGTGATATATGTAATGTCAGAGAATGATAGTTACTACATATAAAATTATAAAACTACGGAGGAAGAAACATGAAGAACAAAGATTATTTAACAGTAAGACAGGAAGAATTAATGAATTTTCTGTGGAAGGTCAATGAGCCGCTGACTGCCAACGAGATGGCAGAGCGCCTGGCAGAAGACGGATGGAACAATGTTACATTGTTTAAGACCGTTCAGTCTCTGACAACGGATGGCTATCTGGAAGTTGTAGGACTTGAGAAAACCGTCAAGACTTATGCACGTAAACTCGCTCCGTCTATGTCAAAGGACGATTATTATGCATCTGTATTGATTAAGCGTGGAATTGACAGCAGTTCTATTGCGAACATTACAGCTGCTCTGATCGGAGCAAAAGATAAGCAGGCAAAAGAAAAAAATGCAGAGGTTATTGCAAAGTTAGAGGAGATTATTGATACTCTGAAAAATGATGAGGAATAAGAATGCAAATAACGATATTTTCGGTTTGGATGACGTTCGTTTGGTGTAGCATTTTTATTGTACTGTGCTACATTCTCAGAAAACGATCGGTTCTGCTGAATTTATCCACTATGACAGGAATCATCATTTTATATTTGTTTTGTCTGATCAGGCTTGTCGTCCCGGTGGAATTGCCATGGACGAAAGTGGTATCCGGAGGCAGCCTGTATAATTTCCTGTATCAGATATTCGGGTGTGAAATAACCTGTGTGGCAGGGCACGAAATCTATGTCTATCATATATTTGTGGTGGCATGGGGAGTGGTCATGGCAGTTCTTTTGACGCGGTATCTGATACAGTATCACAGAGTTGTGTCGTATTTTTCAGAGATGGAAAAAACGGAAGATACAGAATTAAATAATATTTTAGATGAAATTTGTACGGATAAAGAAAAGCGGAACATTAAGATCGTACAGACAGCAGCGGTAGAAGTACCGTGTTGTATTGGGATTTTTGAGAAACGGATATTGATTCCGGACAAAAAATATTCGCGTGAAGAATTGCATTATATTATTCTACATGAATATACACATTTGGATAATAAGGATATACTGACGATACAGCTGATCAACATTCTGTGTATCGTGTTCTGGTGGAACCCGTTTGTGTATATTTTAAAAGGAGATATGTATCAGAGTATTGAGATCCGTTGTGACCAGACGGTTACAAAGAAACTTAAATCGGCAGAGAGGGGTAACTATCTGGCGGTGATATTAAAAGAGTATAAGGCAAGTGTGCAGGGAAAAGAATTTCGAAAACCTGCAGGAGCCATGCCATTGTTTGAAGATCATTCGGATCATCTGATCGAACGATTTCGTCTGGTCGCGGAGGGAAAGCAAAGCAGTTCGTGTATTGGAAGAATTCTCGTTCCGGTGATTGCGGTTGCACTGCTGGTGCTTTCGTATTCACTTATCCTTCAGCCGAGGTATGATGTGCCAGAGGGAATTTATGATGTGCAAAATGGTCAATGTTGGGAGATAAAACAGAAAAATGCATATTTATATGAAAAAGCGGGGAAGTATTATCTTCATAGCGGAAATGAAATTTCCAATTAGATAGTGAAGCTGTGGATCTTATGGAAAAAAGCGGATTTGAATTTCAGAAAGGAGAAAAATGATATGAAAAAGAAACTTTTAATTGTAGCAGCGGTATGCGCATCGTTATTTGTTGTGGGCCCTACTGTGAATGTGAGTGCAGCGGAAGTAGAGCAGGATGTGCAGGAGCAGAGTGTTCAGAACGATATTGGTGTTGCACCGTGTGCGGATGAGATTGTTACTAAATTTCGTGCTTATAATGGGAAAGTTCAGTATCGTCGTTGGAATCAGACCAGAGGATACTGGGTTGACAAGCATTGGATTAATTTGAACTAATTAAAGATTTTTGCCGGTGCAGCTGCACCGGCATTTTTTTACAAATTATTCTTTCGCAAATTATAATTCTTCCGGCAGTTCCCACGCTTGTGCCTGTTGTTCATATTCCGAAGCACGGGAGAGAAGATCCCCGGCAGAGCATGGATCACAGAGGTCATTTTCTGCCAGCGTGCGGTAACATTCCGCCAGTCGCAGCAATGCTTTTTTTCCTGAAATTTCAATATCCAGAACAGGCTGTGTCTCAAATGCAGCATTATAAAACCACAGAGAAGCTTCCTGGGGATTCTGCCGTTCCCGGTAGTATTGTCCGATCTCATAACAGATTTCGGAACAGGAAGAACTGCACATATCTTTCAGACAGATCGAAAAGAAATCATCCACAGAATTTTGGATACGGGCAGCGTGTGCCAGAATACACGCGGATTCTGCATCAGCGTGTGCTTCATAGTGTAACGAAAAATAATCCGCAGCGCGTAGAAAATCTTCCTCATCCCCACATTTATAAAGCTCTCTTGCATACATGCGCGTGATTTTTTCCGAGAGGACACGATTTTCACGAAATGCTTTTTCAAACATGGCAAAATCCCGTTTGGCATGCATGGCATGTGGGCGGTGCAGAATATCAATATCACTGTCATAGATGACGGGATCAATGCGGATCGTTTCGTGAACCGGACCAACCCATGAAAACGTGCGCAGGCGTTTAAAAAGTTTTGGTCGTGGTTCTTTCTTACAGTTCTGCACGGTGTTGAAATCCGGTGGGGTGATATAGTTCATCTGAACAATTTCAATTTCCGGAAGAAGAGCACCTTTTAACCGGAGAAAACGTCTTTGATTTTCCAGATCAAGGTATTCGTCTGCATCCGGACAGTAGATGTAATCCATGGTTGCAAGCGAAAACGCATAATTTCTTGCGGCGGAGAAATCATCACACCAGGTAAAATCATAGATCCGGTTGGTGTATTGTGCGGCGATTTCTTTGGTGCGATCTGTGGAGCCGGTATCAACGATGATGATTTCGTCCATCATGGAAGCAACGGAATCCAGGCATCTTGCCAGAACCGGTTCTTCATTTTTGACAATCATACATAAACTTATTGTGATCATAATAACAGATGGTCCTTCCGAAGTTTTTTCTTTTATATTACACTATCCTGCAACGGTTTTACATAGAAATAAAGAAATATACTTGTATCTTTTTTGAACCATGGCTATAATAAAATTTATGTGGTGTGAAATTATAAAACAAATTTTGGCAGATATGCGCCAGCCGCTTCAATATGTGCCATGGGCACTGGTTATTGTGGTACTTGGGCTGGTTGTAACAATTGTACTTTCTGAAAAAAAGGATGGAAAAAAAGCATCCGTCCGGTTTTTTCGTATACTTTTTGCGATTTATATACTTGTGGTGATACAGATTACTTTTTTTTCCAGAGAACCCGGTTCCAGAAACGGGTGCATGAATCTGGATCTGTTTTCCACGTGGGGATACAGCGTGGTTACCCATGCATTTTTTATTGAAAATATTCTTATGACAGTGCCTTTCGGAATTCTGGCACCGCTTTGTTTTCGCCGGCTGCGGCCGATGTGGAAATGTGTTGTGCTCGGAGGTGTCTGTTCGGTTCTGACGGAACTGAGCCAGTACGTGACGAAACGCGGGTATTGTGAAGTAGATGATATGCTGACCAACACCATAGGTGTTTTATGTGGTTGCATTTTGTTATGGCTGATTGAACTGATAATAAAACAAAGGAGAAAGAAATGAAGTATGATTATCTGGTGGTAGGAGCGGGATTATATGGCTCCGTATTTGCTCACGAGGCAGCAACAAGGGGGAAAAGGGTTCTGGTTGTCGATAAACGTCCGAATATTGCCGGAAATGTTTATACGGAGGACATTGAGGGAATCCATGTGCACAAGTATGGTGCACATATTTTCCATACCAACAATAAAAAGGTGTGGGATTACATTACAAAATTTGCGGAATTTAACCGCTTTACGAATTCACCGGTAGCAAATTACAAAGGGGAACTATACTCGCTTCCGTTTAATATGTACACCTTTAATAAGATGTGGGGTGTGGTGACACCGGAGGAAGCAGCGGCGAAAATTGAGGAGCAGAAAAAAGCCGCAGGCATTACAGAACCGAAAAATCTCGAGGAACAGGCGATCAGTCTTGTGGGAACCGATATTTACGAGAAACTGATCAAAGGATATACACAGAAACAGTGGGGGCGTAAGTGTAAGGATCTGCCTGCTTTTATTATCAAGCGCCTTCCGGTGCGCCTGACGTTTGATAACAATTATTTTAATGCGCTGTATCAGGGAATTCCGATGGGTGGTTACACAAAGATGGTTGAGCATCTGTTGGAGGGAATCGAAGTCCGGCTTGGGATTGATTATCTGGAGCAGAAAGAGGAACTGAAGGCTCTGGCTGAGAAAACGGTATATACGGGAGCGATAGATGCGTATTTTGATTATTCGCTCGGCGCGTTGGAATATCGTTCCGTGCGGTTTGAAACAGAACTTCTGGATACTCCGAATTTCCAGGGAAATGCAGCAGTCAATTATACGGATGCCCAGACGCCGTGGACACGTATTATTGAACACAAATGGTTTGAATTCGGCAAGGATGATGAGGGACATGATTTACCGAAGACTGTAATTTCGAGGGAGTACAGTTCGGAGTGGAAACCGGGGGATGAACCGTACTATCCGGTAAACGATGAAAAGAACGGAGCTCTTTATCAGAAATATAAAGAACTTGCGGGAAAGGAAAAAAATGTAATTTTCGGGGGAAGACTCGGAGAGTATAAGTATTATGATATGGACGCTGTGATCGCTTCTGCACTGGAAATGTGCGAAAAAGAACTGGGATAGGCTTCTAGAAAGATACAAAAAAGAGCATTCGCTGTATGGTTACAGCTGGAATGCTCTTTTTGTTATACATATTTGTCCAGCATCATTCCGGAATAGATGGATGTGATGTATGGGGTTGCAAAGTTGTGACCGGGATTTTTATAGGCCACGACTATCTTGCTGACATAGTTCATCGGATTGATGGAGATATTTTCCGCTTCTTTTCCGATGGAATCCCGAAATTGGGATAAAGTTTCAAATGTATTCTGATCGCGTTCCGGAACAACTGCTTCACGGAGCGCTTCTTTATCAATAGAGATGGAGCCGTTCTCGTTCGTGACCAGACCGATGTCCTGTAAAGAACTCCGGCTCGAACTGGATATGGAAAGAATCTCTGTCTGAAGTTTGTTTCCGGCACTGGCATTGGTGTCTGCATACACGGCTGCGGTGGAGAGTATGGAATTATAGGCATCCACCAGAGACTGGATATTGTCCGCAATTGCATCCGTATCTGTTTTAAATCCAATGTTTACTTTCTCACCATCGGTTGGCTGATGTAAGGTCAGTTCAAATACCTGATTGATGGAAAATGTGTTGGTCAGGGAAGAGTGGCTTGTGCCATTCAGCGTAAAGGTGGAACTCTGTGCCGGGGATGTGATACGGTCAATTCCCAGCTGATCCATGATTTCCGTGGAACCCGTGCTGGCATCCGGTGCAATGGAAAAAAGTTCGGTTTCGTTTTCTGCCAGACCGGTCTGTATGGAAGTCAGTTTCAGCGCACTCGAACCGTTTCCATCGGACAGTATTTCGGCGGTAATTCCAAGACTGGAGGAGTTGACAAGCCTGGCTAGCTTGTCTAGCACATCCAGATTGGTTTCATCGGAATTGATATTATATTGAAATTCATATGCAGCACCGGGCGTATTCAGATCAAAAGAATATGCGCCGGGACGCATTGACAGCGTATTGTCTTTTAAAAAACGTCCCTGATTGACCTGGGGTGTGGCAAGCCGCTGCACTTCAATGTCAAAGTTATTGGTTTTACTTTCTTCACTTCCGTCGCCGATATAGGTCACACTGACTTTTTCGTCATCGGAAGACATGGCAACTTTCTTCTTAAAAGAATCCTCAAATGAACCATATTGGTCGGAAAGAGATGCCACAACGTTCTGAATGGAGCGCGCGTTTTCCTTGATGTCTATGGCATATTTTTTCGCATCGGTGAGATTCGGAATTTTATAAAGAGGCGAATCTTTATTTATTTTGACAATTTCATTATAAACTTTGCGCAGTTCACTTTTCTTGTGTGAATCATAACGTGAAACCGTTTTCTTGGCATACGTCGAGATATAATAAGCGTAAGCATTATCAATCCTTGCCATTGAGATTCCCCTCCTTTCTTCCCTGAATTGAGGATTGAGAGCAGGACAGTAACAGACCTGTTCTCCTGTGAGGTGCATATCCTTTGCACCAAAAAAATTCTACTTGAATAGTATATCGGCATCATACCGCATTTTCCATACCCTTGTATATGGTAAAATTTTACTAAAAATTCACAATTTGGCGTAAAAGCTGCAAAAAATCATAAAAACCATTGTAAAAGATGTTGACGGACATGGAAAATCATGATATAGTATGAAAGCTTGGAAGTAGGTCTTTTTTTTATGCCTTTTTTTAGGCGAGACAAAACACGAAAATTAAAACGGAGGTGGAAGTTGTGCGTACAAAGATTACATTAGCCTGCACAGAATGTCAGCGTCGTAATTACAACATGACAAAGGACAAGAAGACTCATCCGGACAGAATGGAAACCAAGAAGTACTGTAGATTCTGCAAGACTCATACAGTTCATAAGGAAACCAAATAGTCCGTACAGAGCAAAGGAGTTATGAAATGGGACAGACAGAAAACGTTGAAAAGGCTCCAAAGACAAGCTGGTTTGACGGTGTAAAGGCAGAGTTCAAAAAAATCATCTGGCCGGAACAGAAATCAGTTGTCAGACAGACCATTGCAGTGATTGTTACATCCGTTGTAGTCGGTCTTATTATTGCACTGCTGGATTGGGCAATTCAGCACGGTGTGAATTTCCTTGTTGGTTTGAAATTTTAACGGAGGCATAGTGATTTATGGCAGAGGCGAACTGGTATGTAGTTCATACCTATTCAGGTTATGAGAACAAAGTCAAAGCGAATATTGACAAGACAATTGAGAACAGACATCTGGAAGACCAGATTTTGGAGGTTCGTGTTCCTCTTGAGGAAGTGACGGAAGTTAAAAACGGAGTGAAAAAACAGGTTTCCAAGAAAATGTTCCCGGGCTATGTGCTGATTCATATGATTATGAATGACGATACATGGTATGTTGTCCGCAATACCCGTGGTGTGACAGGGTTCGTTGGACCGGGAAGCAAACCGGTGCCACTCACAGATGCTGAAATGAGACCGCTCGGAATCAAGGCTGAAAACGTTGTGGTGGATTTCGCGGAAGGCGACATGATTGTTGTTATCGGCGGTGTCTGGAAAGATACCTGCGGTGTGATTACAGCGATGAACCATAACAAACAGACGGTTACGATCAATGTGGATCTGTTCGGTCGCGAAACACCGGTAGAAGTAAGTTTCGCAGATGTAAAGAAGATGAATTAAGGAGGCAATTCCAATGGCAAAGAAAGTTGAAGGATACATTAAGCTGCAGATTCCTGCTGGAAAGGCAACACCTGCTCCTCCAGTCGGACCGGCACTTGGACAGCACGGTGTAAACATCGTTGAGTTTACAAAGCAGTTTAATGCAAAGACAGCCGATCAGGGCGACTTAATTATCCCTGTAGTTATTACAGTATATGCAGACAGAAGCTTTAGCTTTATTACTAAAACTCCTCCTGCACCAGTACTGATCAAGAAAGCCTGCAAGATCAAGTCTGGTTCCGGTGAACCAAACAAGACAAAGGTTGCAAAGATTACAAAGGCACAGGTTCAGGAAATCGCTGAGCTGAAGATGCCTGACTTAAACGCTGCAAATATCGAAGCTGCCATGAGCATGATCGCTGGTACAGCAAGATCTATGGGTGTTGAAGTAGTAGACTAATCTAAGTTTAAGAAGAAATGTGGGAGGGTAATTGATTTCCCACCCGATATTACCACCAGGAGGTTTATATTTCATGAAAAGAGGAAAGAAATATCAGGACGCTGTAAAGGCATACGATAGAAGTGCTCAGTACGATGTTGCTGAAGCAATCGACCTCGTAAAGAAGAATGCCACAGCGAAATTTGATGAGACAATCGAACTTCATCTTAGAACGGGCTGTGATGGACGTCACGCAGAGCAGCAGATCCGTGGTGCGGTTGTACTGCCACACGGAACAGGTAAGACCGTTAAGGTATTGGTTTTCGCAAAGGGAACCAAGGTAGACGAGGCACAGGCAGCAGGAGCTGACTTCGTTGGAGGAGAGGAATTAATTCCGAAGATCCAGAACGAGGGATGGTTAGACTTCGATGTTGTAGTTGCTACACCGGATATGATGGGTGTTGTAGGACGTCTGGGACGTGTCCTTGGACCGAAGGGCTTAATGCCAAACCCAAAAGCTGGTACAGTTACCATGGATGTTACCAAAGCTGTTAATGACATCAAAGCCGGTAAGATTGAGTATCGTTTGGACAAGACAAATATTATCCACGTGCCAGTTGGAAAAGCTTCATTTACAAGTGAGCAGTTGAACGACAACTTCCAGTCTCTTATGGGCGCAATCAACAAGGCTAAGCCTTCAAGCTTAAAGGGTCAGTACATTAAGAGTGCTGTATTAACTTCTACAATGGGACCTGGCGTAAAGCTTAACGTTGTAAAGATTGCTCAGTAATAAAAAAATCAGAAGTCGGGAACCGGAAACGGTTCCTGATGAAATGATAAAATGTATGATCAGACTTACACAAGCAAAATGCGGAAAACACTTGACATCCGCATAAGAACATATTATAATAGCAAAGCATATTGCCGAAGACAGTAAGGTGCTATCGCATATTGCGACAGCGTAAAGGGAAATCCACCTACCGAGGGAATTTTTGATGATAATCGTCATAAAGAATGATACCCCTCTGCTGTAAGGCGGAGGGTTTTTATTATACCTCACGCTATATGCAAGAAATAAAATAAGGAGGTAAATGAATCGTGGCAAAGGTAGAATTAAAGCAGCCGATCGTTCAGGAGATTTCTGAAACAATTAAGGACGCACAGTCACTCGTAGTAGTTGACTACCGTGGACTTACAGTTGCTGAGGATACACAGCTTCGTAAAAATTTAAGAGAAGCTGGCGTAACTTACAAAGTATACAAAAATACTTTAGTAAACCGCGCAATCGAGGGAACAGAGTTCGAGAGCTTAAAGGATGTCCTGGAAGGACCTAACGCATTTGCAGTATCTACAGAAGATGCTACAGCTCCAGCCAGAGTTCTGGCAGAGTTCGCAAAGAAGGCTCCAAGCCTTGAGATCAAGGCCGGCGTTGTAGAAGGAACATACTATGACGCAGAGGGAATGAAGCAGATCGCAAGTGTACCAAGCAGAGAAGTACTTCTTTCCAAATTACTTGGAAGTTTACAGTCACCTATCACAAATCTTGCTCGCGTTCTTAATCAGATCGCAGAGAAGGGTGGCGCAGCAGATGCAGCAGCAGACGCAGCACCGGCTGAGGAAGCACCAGCAGCAGAATAATTATTAAAAATAAAATTATAACGGAGGAAATAATCATGGCAAAGTTAACAACAGCAGAGTTTATCGATGCTATCAAAGAGTTAAGCGTATTAGAGTTAAATGACCTTGTAAAGGCATGTGAAGAAGAGTTCGGCGTATCTGCAGCAGCAGGCGTTGTAGTAGCAGCAGCAGGCGGAGACGCAGCAGCAGCTGAAGAGAAGACTGAGTTCGACGTAGAGTTAACAGAAGTTGGACCGAACAAGGTTAAGGTTATCAAGGTTGTTCGTGAGATCACAGGTCTTGGACTGAAGGAAGCTAAGGACGCTGTTGATGGCGCACCTAAGGTAATCAAGGAGCAGGCTGACAAGGCATCTGCTGAAGACGCTAAGGCTAAACTTGAGGCTGAAGGAGCAAAGGTTACATTAAAGTAGTCTGTGCGTAAGCGACGAGAAACCAATAATAACCCGGCAGAGATGCTTGCATTTCTGTTGGGTTATTTTATTTAGCTGTATCCCCTCTCTCTATCTGAAAAAAGTTCTTAAAAATAATTCTTGCATTCCCCTTGATTTTGTTGTATAGTATAAGTTGCACTATTGTGGTGCACTAGGCATTTCCATGCTCTTTTTTAGGAAAAACTAGATTGAAATAAAAACGAGAGGTGAAACGTCAATGGAGAAAAACAGAATACGTCCAGTCAAGGCTGGAAAAGGCTTGCGTATGAGTTACTCAAGACAGAAAGAGGTTTTGCAGATGCCAAACCTGATCGAAGTCCAGAAGAATTCTTATCAGTGGTTCCTGGATGAAGGTTTAAAAGAAGCATTTGCAGATATCTCCCCGATCACGGATTACAGTGGTCATCTGAGTCTGGATTTCGTCGATTTTACACTGTGCGAAGACGATGTGAAATATACAATCCCGGAATGCAAAGAGAGAGATGCGACATATGCAGCACCTTTGAAAGTCAAGGTTAGACTTCATAACAAAGAGACAGATGAGATTAACGAACATGAAATTTTCATGGGTGATCTTCCTCTTATGACAGAGACAGGTACGTTCGTTATCAACGGTGCAGAACGTGTAATCGTCAGCCAGTTGGTTCGTTCCCCTGGTATCTATTACGGAATTGCTCATGATAAAGTGGGTAAAACTCTTTATTCATGTACTGTTATCCCGAACCGTGGTGCATGGCTCGAGTATGAGACTGACTCCAATGACGTTTTCAGTGTAAGAGTAGATAGAACCCGTAAAGTGCCGATTACCGTATTGCTTCGTGCACTTGGTGTAGGTACCAACCAGCAGATCATTGACATGTTCGGCGAGGAGCCAAAGATTCTGGCATCCCTGCAGAAGGACCCGGCGATCACAGAGCGTGAGCCACAGGGAAGTTTTGAGGCTGGTTTATTAGAGTTATATAAAAAGATCCGTCCGGGTGAGCCGCTTTCCGTAGAAAGTGCGGAGAGTCTGATCACTGCCATGTTCTTCGATCCGAGAAGATATGACCTGGCAAAAGTAGGACGTTACAAATTTAATAAGAAGCTTGCTTTAAAGAACCGTATCAACGGACAGGTTCTGGCAGAGGATGTACTGGATCCTTCTACCGGAGAAGTAATTGCAGAGGCAGGCACAACTGTTGACCGTGATCTGGCAGATCAGATTCAGAATGCTGCAGTCCCGGCGCTCTGGATTCAGACAGAGACACGTAACGTAAAAGTTCTTTCTTCTATGATGGTAGATATCAGAAGCTGGATTCCTGAAATTGAGGACCCGAAGGCTATTGGTGTTACAGAACTGGTATATTATCCGGCTCTGCAGCAGATTATGGAAGAAAACGAGACATTGGAAGAGCGTATCGCTGCAATTAAGAGAGATATTGCAGACCTGATTCCAAAGCATATTACAAAAGAGGATATCTTCGCATCCATCAACTATAATATGCATCTGGAGTGGGGCATCGGAACAGATGACGATATTGACCACTTAGGAAACCGTCGTATCCGTGCTGTCGGTGAATTGTTACAGAACCAGTATCGTATCGGTCTTTCCCGTCTGGAAAGAGTGGTTCGTGAGCGCATGACAACTCAGGATCTTGAGGGGATTTCCCCACAGAGTCTGATCAACATCAAACCGGTTACGGCTGCGGTAAAAGAGTTCTTCGGATCTTCCCAGCTGTCACAGTTTATGGATCAGAACAACCCACTGGGTGAGCTGACACATAAGAGACGTCTTTCTGCATTGGGACCTGGCGGTTTGTCCAGAGACCGTGCCGGATTCGAAGTACGAGATGTTCATTATTCCCATTATGGACGTATGTGCCCGATTGAGACGCCTGAAGGACCAAACATCGGTCTGATCAACTCTCTGGCATGCTACGCAAGAATTAACGAGTACGGATTTGTTGAGGCTCCGTACCGTAAGATTGATAAATCAGATAAAGACAATCCTCGTGTTACAGACGAAGTTGTATACATGACTGCGGATGAGGAAGATAATTACCATGTAGCGCAGGCGAACGAAAAACTGGATGAGGATGGACATTTTGTTCGTAATTCCGTATCCGGTCGTTACCGTGAAGAAACGCAGGAGTACGATAAGACTGCATTCGATTACATGGACGTATCTCCAAAGATGGTGTTCTCCGTTGCTACAGCACTGATTCCGTTCCTACAGAACGATGATGCAAACCGAGCACTGATGGGATCTAACATGCAGCGTCAGGCAGTGCCGCTTCTTACCACCGAGGCACCTGTAGTAGGAACCGGTATGGAGACAAAGACAGCGGTCGATTCCGGTGTCTGTGTACTTGCAAAAGAAGCAGGTATCGTGGAGAGTTCTGAGTCTAATCGTATCGTAGTACGTGAGGAGGACGGAAATCGCAGAGAATATATTCTGACAAAGTTTGCACGAAGCAACCAGTCCAACTGCTACAACCAGAGACCAATCGTGTTCAAGGGACAGAAAGTAGCAAAGGGTGAGGTGATCGCTGATGGACCATCTACATCCAATGGTGAGCTGGCACTTGGAAAGAACCCGCTGATCGGCTTCATGACATGGGAAGGTTATAACTACGAGGATGCCGTTCTTTTGAGTGAGCGTCTGGTAGAGTATGATGTATATACTTCTGTCCATATTGAGGAATACGAAGTAGAGTCTCGTGATACAAAGCTCGGACCGGAAGAGATCACAAGAGATGTACCGGGTGTCGGTGATGATGCCTTAAAGGATCTTGACGAGCGCGGAATCATCCGTGTCGGTGCCGAAGTCCGTGCCGGAGACATTCTGGTAGGAAAGGTTACACCAAAGGGAGAGACAGAGCTTACCGCAGAAGAGAGACTGCTTCGCGCAATCTTCGGTGAAAAAGCGCGTGAGGTTCGTGACACTTCCCTGAAAGTGCCGCACGGTGCATATGGTATTGTTGTAGATGCCAAAGTATTTACCAGAGAAGATGGCGATGAGTTATCTCCTGGTGTAAATGAGTCTGTTCGTATTTACATTGCCCAGAAACGTAAGATTTCTGTTGGTGATAAGATGGCCGGACGTCATGGTAACAAGGGTGTCGTTTCCCGTGTATTACCTGTAGAAGATATGCCATATCTTCCAAATGGCCGTCCACTTGACATTGTATTAAATCCTCTGGGTGTGCCTTCCCGAATGAACATCGGACAGGTGCTGGAGATTCACTTAAGCCTTGCTGCGAAGGCACTTGGTTTTAATATCGAGACTCCGGTATTCGATGGCGCAAAAGAGATTGATATTCAGGATACACTGGAACTTGCAAATGACTATGTAAACATGCCGTTTGATGCGGAGGAAGCAGAAGACGGAGAAGAAAACTTCTACGATAAGTATAAAGATACTCTGAGAGAGGACGTTATGGATTATCTTTCAGAGAATCGTGCACACAGAAGTCTGTGGAAGGGTGTTCCGATTTCCCGTGACGGAAAGGTCCAGCTGCGTGACGGACGTACCGGAGAATACTTCGACGGAAAAGTCACAATCGGACACATGCATTATCTGAAACTGCATCATCTGGTTGATGATAAGATCCATGCACGTTCTACAGGTCCTTACTCCTTAGTTACACAGCAGCCGCTGGGTGGTAAAGCACAGTTCGGTGGTCAGCGATTCGGAGAGATGGAGGTATGGGCACTGGAAGCTTATGGTGCTGCATATACTCTGCAGGAGATCCTGACTGTTAAGTCCGATGATGTCGTAGGACGAGTAAAGACATACGAGGCTATTATCAAAGGCGAGAATATCCCTGAGCCGGGTGTTCCGGAATCTTTCAAGGTACTTTTGAAAGAGTTACAGTCTCTTGGTCTGGATGTCAAAGTGCTTGACGAAGACAGAAATGAAGTAGAACTCATTGAAACCAGTGAGTACGGAAATACCGATATCAATGCCATCATTGGAAATGACAGAGATGACAGAGATTATGCATTTGAAGACAGTGAGTCGTTTGAAAAACACGGATTTACCAAGCAGGAGTTCGATTCCGAGAATGAAGAGCTTGTCAATGTAGAACCGGAAAATGATAACGATGATGAAGATTTCGGCGATGCTGATGATCTCTTTGATGACGCAGAAGAAGTTCTTGATGATGAAGAGTAATTGGGAAGGAGTGTCATAAATGCCAGAAACAAATAAAAAGGACATGAATCAGGCAATGCAGTTTGATGCGATCCAGATTGGATTAGCATCACCTGAGAAGATCCGTGAGTGGTCTCATGGCGAAGTAAAAAAGCCGGAGACAATCAATTACAGAACCTTAAAGCCTGAGAAGGATGGTCTTTTCTGTGAGAAAATTTTTGGACCGCAGAAAGACTGGGAATGTCATTGTGGTAAATATAAAAAGATTCGTTATAAAGGTGTTGTCTGCGACCGCTGTGGTGTAGAAATTACAAAATCCAGTGTTCGTAGAGAGCGTATGGGACATATTGAGCTGGCAGCTCCGGTTTCCCATATCTGGTATTTCAAGGGAATTCCATCCCGTATGGGTCTGATCCTTGATTTATCTCCGCGTGTACTTGAGCGTGTGCTTTATTTCGCTTCTTATATTGTGCTTGATGCAGGAGATACTTCTCTTGCATACAAGCAGGTACTTTCTGAGGCAGAATATCAGGAAGCAAGAGAGCAGTACGGAAGTGCATTCCGTGTGGGCATGGGAGCAGAAGCCATCCATGAACTGCTTGCTGCGATTGATCTGGAAAAAGATTCTGCAGAGCTGAAAGCAGAGTTAGAGAATGCAACGGGACAGAAGCGTGCACGTATTATCAAGCGTCTGGAAGTTGTAGAAGCATTCCGTGAGTCCGGAAATAAGCCGGAGTGGATGATCATGACGGTTATCCCGGTTATTCCGCCGGATTTACGTCCAATGGTTCAGCTGGATGGTGGTCGTTTTGCAACATCTGATCTGAATGATCTGTATCGTAGAATTATTAACCGTAACAACCGTCTGAGAAGACTGCTTGATCTCGGTGCACCGGATATTATCGTGCGCAATGAGAAACGTATGTTACAGGAAGCGGTTGATGCCCTGATCGATAATGGCCGTCGTGGACGTCCGGTTACCGGTCCTGGAAACAGAGCACTGAAGTCTCTGTCTGATATGTTAAAGGGTAAGGGCGGACGTTTCCGTCAGAACCTGTTAGGAAAGCGAGTTGACTACTCCGGACGTTCCGTTATCTGTGTAGAGCCAAAACTTAAGATCTATCAGTGTGGTCTGCCAAAAGAGATGGCAATCGAGCTATTTAAGCCGTTTGTTATGAAAGAACTGGCAGCTAAAGGAATTGCTCATAATATCAAGAGCGCCAAGAAAATGGTAGAAAGACTTCAGCCGGAGGTATGGGATGTGCTTGAAGAAGTAATCAAAGAGCATCCGGTTATGTTAAACCGTGCCCCTACACTGCACAGACTTGGTATTCAGGCGTTCGAGCCAATCCTTGTAGAAGGTAAGGCAATTAAGCTTCATCCGCTGGTATGTACCGCATTCAACGCCGATTTCGACGGTGACCAGATGGCTGTGCATCTTCCTCTGTCCGTAGAAGCTCAGGCAGAATGCCGTTTTATGCTGTTATCACCAAACAACCTGCTGAAGCCGTCTGATGGTGGTCCGGTAGCCGTTCCTTCCCAGGATATGGTCCTCGGAGTATACTATCTGACTATGCATAAACTGGCAGATTATAAGGATAAAAAAGATGCAGTTGCTGTTTCCGATAAAGTGTATAACGATATTGAGGAATTAAAGAAAGCAACCACACCGGATCCGAAGACAGGAAAGAGTGAGATCGGATTGTATGATCTGATCTGGTTTGAAGATACAACAGACAATAACCGTCGGGTATTATGTAAGCCAATGGATCTGTTCGGATATCATTACGGAAGCATGAATCAGGCATTGCTTGCGTATGAGAATGGAGAGATTACACTTCATCAGAATATTTATGTATACCGTAAGGCAACTATGGCTGACGGAACAGAAGTATCCGGATTTATCAAGACAACACTTGGTCTTCTGATTTTCAATGAGATCATTCCGCAGGATCTGGGATTTGTAGACCGCAGTATCCCGGAGAATGCTTTGAAGCTGGAAATTGATTTCCATGTTGGAAAGAAACAGATCAAACAGATTCTGGAGAAGGTTATTAATATTCATGGTGCGACAAAGACTGCCGAAGTACTGGATGATGTCAAGGCAATGGGTTATGGATATTCCACAAGAGCTGCCATGACCGTATCAATTTCCGATATGACAGTGCCACCACAGAAGCCACAGATGATCGAGCAGGCGCAGAATACGGTAGACCGGATCACACGTCAGTATAAGCGTGGTCTTATCACAGAAGAAGAGCGTTATAAGGAAGTTGTAGAGACCTGGAAAGAGACGGATGATGAGCTGACAACAGCACTTCTTACCGGACTTGACAAGTACAACAACATCTTCATGATGGCCGATTCCGGAGCCCGTGGTTCTGATAAACAGATCAAGCAGCTGGCCGGTATGCGTGGATTGATGGCCGATACAACCGGTAGAACCATCGAGCTGCCAATCAAGTCGAACTTCCGTGAAGGTCTGGACGTACTGGAGTACTTCATGTCAGCGCATGGAGCACGTAAAGGTCTGTCCGATACTGCACTTCGTACGGCCGATTCCGGATACCTGACCAGACGTCTGGTCGATGTATCCCAGCATATGATCGTTCGTGAGTCTGAATGTTGTGCAGGAACAAACCGTGAGATTCCGGGAATGATCGTTAAGGCATTTATGGAAGGCAAGGAGGAAATCGAAAGTCTGGAAGAACGTATTACCGGACGTTTCTCCTGTGAGACAATCTGTGACAAAGACGGAAACGTTATTGTTAAAGCAAACCATATGATTACACCTCGCCGTGCAGCGGATGTTGTGAATAAGGGTGTTGATGAGAACGGAAATCCGATCACCAGTGTGAAGATCCGTACTATTCTTACCTGCCGTTCCCACATGGGAGTCTGTGCGAAATGTTACGGTGCCAACATGGCAACCGGTCAGGCGGTACAGGTTGGTGAAGCAATTGGTATTATCGCCGCACAGTCCATCGGTGAGCCTGGTACACAGCTTACCATGAGAACATTCCATACCGGTGGTGTAGCCGGTAACGATATTACACAGGGTCTTCCTCGTGTAGAGGAAATTTTCGAGGCACGTAAGCCAAAGGGACTTGCAATTATTACAGAGTTCGGCGGCGTTGCTACCATTAAGGATACCAAGAAGAAGCGTGAAGTCATCGTTACAGATCCGGAATCCGGGGATACAAAGACTTACCTGATTCCTTATGGATCACGTATTAAGATCATGGATGGTGCCGTACTTGAAGCCGGTGATGAACTGACCGAAGGTTCTGTAAATCCACATGATATCTTAAAAATCAAAGGTGTGCGTGCCGTACAGGATTACATGCTTCGTGAAGTACAGCGTGTATATCGTCTGCAGGGTGTAGAAATCAACGATAAGCATATTGAGGTTATCGTTCGACAGATGTTACAGAAGATCCGCGTAGAAGAGAATGGAGATTCAGATCTTCTTCCGGGCAGCATGGTAGATTCTCTTGATTTCCTTGAACTGAACGAAAAGCTTGAGGAAGAAGGCAAGGAACAGGCAGTTGGTTCCCAGGTATTACTTGGTATCACAAAAGCATCCCTTGCAACAAATTCATTCCTGTCAGCTGCATCCTTCCAGGAGACCACGAAGGTCCTTACGGAAGCAGCAATCAAGGGCAAGATTGATCCGTTGATCGGTATGAAAGAGAACGTTATCATCGGTAAGCTGATTCCGGCAGGTACCGGTATGAAGAGATACCGCAATATCAAACTGGACAGTGATGTGAACGAAGAAGAAGAGTTCTCATTTGACGATCTGGAAGATTTCACTATGGATGAAGAAGAGGAAATGATCCCGACAGTAACCGTTCCGGATGGAACAGATCTGTCAGCCGTTTCCGGAACTGATGAGGATTCATCGGAAGAATAAATTACAGCACAGATAATAGAATCTGTGAAGATACAAAAGAGGGAGAGCAAATCTCCCTCTTTTTCATGTATTTTTTAAAAGTGGGTTGACAAGCACAACAGAAATTTATATAATATTTTAGCGTGCATTGTGGTATGATGCATGCTTGAAGAATAATACAGGAGGTGAAAATAATGCCAACATTTAACCAGTTAGTAAGAAAAGGACGTCAGACTACTGTAAAGAAGTCTACAGCACCTGCACTTCAGAGAAGCTTTAACTCTCTGCAGAAGAAGCCAATCAATACTTCTTCTCCACAGAAGAGAGGTGTTTGTACTGCTGTTAAGACAGCAACTCCTAAGAAGCCTAACTCAGCTCTTCGTAAGATCGCCAGAGTTCGTCTTTCCAACGGAATCGAAGTAACATCTTATATCCCAGGTGAAGGACACAACTTACAGGAGCATAGTGTTGTTCTGATCCGTGGTGGTCGTGTTAAGGATTTACCTGGTACACGTTACCATATCATCCGTGGTACATTAGATACCGCTGGTGTTGCGAACAGAAAGCAGGCCCGTTCTAAGTACGGCGCTAAGAAACCAAAGGCAGCTAAATAATAAACAGATTATTTGGCAGACAATGGGTCACAAACAGAGCTAAATAGGTTTAGTGTTGGGATTATTGTTGTATCCGCTACCGGATATAACCTACTCATTATATAGCCCGCACGAACACATTAGAGAGACACATGTGAGTACCGTTGAATTAATTAAAAATGATTAAGGAGGGAAGTAACGTGCCACGTAAAGGACATACTCAGAAAAGAGACGTATTAGCAGATCCGTTATACAACAACAAAGTGGTTACCAAGCTTATCAACAACATTATGTTAGATGGTAAGAAAGGTGTTGCACAGAAGATCGTATACGGCGCTTTTGCTAAAGTAGAAGAGAAGACAGGAAAGCCAGCAATCGAGGTATTCGAGGAGGCTATGAACAACGTTATGCCAGCTCTTGAAGTTAAGGCAAGACGTATCGGTGGAGCTACCTATCAGGTACCTATCGAGGTTCGTCCGGATCGTCGTCAGGCATTAGCTCTTCGTTGGTTAACAACTTTCTCACGTGCTAGAGGTGAGAAGACTCAGGAAGAGAGACTGGCAAACGAGATCATGGATGCTGCAAACAATACTGGTGCAGCAGTTAAGAGAAAAGAAGATATGCACAAGATGGCAGAGGCAAACAAGGCCTTCGCACATTACAGATTCTAATTGGAAATCTAATAGGAGGAAAAAACCTTGGCTGGAAGAGAATATCCACTTGAGAGAACCAGAAATATCGGAATTATGGCTCATATCGATGCTGGTAAGACAACATTAACAGAGCGTATTCTGTATTATACTGGTGTTAACTATAAAATCGGTGATACTCATGAAGGTACTGCTACCATGGACTGGATGGAGCAGGAGCAGGAAAGAGGTATCACAATTACTTCAGCCGCTACAACATGTCACTGGACAGAAGAAGAGTTCACAAAGCCGAAAAAGGGCGCTCTTGAGCATCGTATCAACATCATCGATACTCCTGGACACGTAGACTTTACAGTAGAGGTTGAGCGTTCACTCCGTGTATTGGACGGCGCCGTTGGTGTCTTCTGTGCAAAGGGTGGTGTTGAGCCTCAGTCAGAGAACGTATGGCGTCAGGCTGATACCTACAATGTACCTCGTATGGCATTCATCAATAAGATGGATATCTTAGGTGCAAACTTTTACGGAGCTGTAGATCAGATCCGTGAGAGATTAGGAAAGAACGCAATCGTTCTTCAGTTACCAATCGGTAAAGAAGATGATTTCAAGGGAATCATTGATCTGTTCGAGATGAAAGCATATATCTACAACGATGAGAAGGGTGATAACATCACTGTTACAGATGATCTTGGAGATATGGCTGATCAGGCAGCAGAGTATCGTACAGAACTCATTGAGAAGATCTGTGAGTTAGATGACGATTTAATGATGCAGTACCTTGAGGGCGAAGAGCCATCCGTTGATGATATGAAGAAGGTTCTTCGTAAAGGAACATGTGAGTGTACGGCAGTGCCTGTTTGCTGTGGTTCTGCATACAGAAACAAGGGTGTTCAGAAGTTACTGGATGCTATTATCGAATATATGCCAGCTCCAACAGACATCCCTGCAATCAAGGGTGTTGATCTGGATGGCAACGAGATCGAGAGACATTCATCTGATGATGAGCCTTTCGCAGCTCTTGCATTCAAGATTATGGCAGATCCATTCGTAGGAAAACTTGCTTACTTCCGTGTTTATTCCGGAACATGTAAGTCTGGTTCTTACGTGTTAAATGCAACAAAGGATAAGAAGGAACGTGTTGGACGTATTCTTCAGATGCATGCAAACAAGAGACAGGAGTTAGACATTGTTTACTCCGGTGATATCGCAGCAGCAGTTGGATTTAAGTTCACTACTACCGGTGATACCATCTGTGATGAGCAGCATCCGGTTATCCTCGAGTCTATGGAATTCCCAGAGCCAGTTATCGAGCTCGCAATTGAGCCTAAAACAAAAGCTGGACAGGGCAAGTTAGGTGAAGCATTAGCAAAACTTGCTGAAGAAGATCCTACATTCCGTGCACATACAGATCAGGAAACTGGTCAGACAATCATTGCCGGAATGGGTGAGTTACATCTGGAGATCATCGTTGACCGTCTGCTTCGTGAGTTCAAGGTAGAAGCAAACGTAGGTGCTCCTCAGGTAGCATACAAAGAGACATTTACAAAGGCTGTTGATCAGGAATACAAGTACGCTAAGCAGTCCGGTGGTCGTGGACAGTACGGACATTGTAAGGTACGTTTCGAGCCGATGGATGCCAACGGAGAAGAACTGTTCAAGTTCGATTCCGAGGTTGTCGGTGGTGCTATTCCGAAGGAATACATCCCAGCAATCGGTGAAGGTATTGAGGAAGCTACAAAGGCTGGTTCCCTTGGCGGATTCCCTGTTGTAGGTATCCATGCTACCGTATATGACGGATCTTACCATGAAGTCGATTCTTCCGAGATGGCATTCCATATTGCCGGATCTATGTGTTTCAAGGAAGCTATGGCTAAGGCAGCTCCAGTATTACTTGAGCCTATCATGAAAGTTGAGATTACTATGCCGGAAGAGTACATGGGAGATGTTATCGGTGACGTTAACTCCCGTCGTGGACGTATCGAAGGTATGGATGATCTGGGCGGCGGTAAGATTGTACACGCTTATGTACCACTTGCTGAGATGTTCGGATACTCAACAGACTTACGTTCTAAGACACAGGGTCGTGGTAACTACTCTATGTTCTTCGAGAAGTATGAGCCAGTTCCAAAGAACGTACAGGAGAAGCTTCTGTCTAATAAGGCAAAATAATAGAAAAAGCTTGAAATATAGCTGATTATTCGCTATAATCGAGTTAGTCGGTTTGACAACCTAAAACCATAAAAACAAGCCCAAAACCGGGCATAAAATGAAGGAGGACATTTCAAAATGGCAAAGGCTAAATTTGAAAGAACAAAACCACATTGTAATATTGGTACCATCGGTCACGTAGATCATGGTAAAACAACTTTAACAGCAGCTATTACAAAGGTATTAGCAGCTCGTGTTGCTGGTAACGAAGCAACAGATTTCGAGAACATTGATAAGGCTCCAGAAGAGAGAGAGCGTGGTATCACAATTTCTACAGCTCACGTTGAGTATGAGACAGAGAAGAGACATTACGCACACGTTGACTGTCCTGGACATGCTGACTACGTAAAGAACATGATCACTGGTGCAGCTCAGATGGATGGTGCTATCCTTGTTGTTGCTGCTACTGATGGTGTTATGGCTCAGACAAAGGAGCACATCCTCCTTTCTCGTCAGGTAGGTGTACCTTACATCATCGTTTTCTTAAACAAGTGCGATATGGTAGACGATCCAGAACTTATCGAGTTAGTAGAGATGGAAGTTACCGAGCAGCTTGAAGAGTATGGTTTCAATGATTGCCCAATCATCAAGGGTTCTGCTTTAAAGGCTCTTGAAGATCCTAACGGAGAGTGGGGAGACAAGATCATGGAGCTTATGGATACTGTTGATTCTTATATCCCAGATCCAGAGCGTGATACAGATAAGCCATTCCTTATGCCAGTAGAGGACGTATTCACAATCACAGGTCGTGGTACTGTTGCAACTGGTAGAGTAGAGCGTGGTACATTACATCTGAACGACGAACTTGAAATCCTTGGTGTTAAGGAAGATGTTCTTAAGACAGTTGTAACTGGTATCGAGATGTTCCGTAAGCAGTTAGACGAGGCTATGGCTGGTGATAACATCGGTGCATTACTTCGTGGTGTAAACCGTGACCAGATCGTTCGTGGACAGGTTCTTGCTAAGCCAGGTACTGTAACTTGCCATCACAAGTTCACAGCTCAGGTTTACGTTTTAACAAAGGATGAAGGTGGACGTCATACTCCATTCTTCAACAACTATCGTCCACAGTTCTACTTCAGAACAACAGACGTAACAGGTGTTTGCGAGCTTCCAGCAGGAACAGAGATGTGCATGCCTGGTGATAACGTAGAGATGACAATCGAGCTGATTCATCCAGTAGCTATGGAGCAGGGTCTTACATTCGCTATCCGTGAGGGTGGACGTACAGTAGGATCTGGACGTGTTGCTACTGTCATCGAGTAATCTTTGATAGATCTAGAGAAATTGGATTTTATGGGGCTTTCCGAGAAATCGGAAAGCCCTTTTTCTGTTTGGAAATATGTGAAAAGGATTGTGAAAATAGAAATTGTGGTACAAAAAGGTGCTAGAGAAAATTTAGAATATAAAGTTTAGTAAAGTAAAAAACACCCATACACATATGTGCATGAGTGTCTTTCCGATATTGTACTGATGTTTCCGGCAGGAATTTTTTACCTGCTGATCCGCGATCTTCTGGAGAATAAATTAGATTGCAGCAGAATTATAATTTATGTGACAGGAAGCATTGTTGTACTTTTGGCGGTTGCGGTAACACAGCATATACAATATAATGCCACCTTTCTTTCCACCTATAAAGAGAGCGGTGTCCGAAGAACTGCTATAGCGGAAAAATTAAGAAAACTTCCGCTTTCCTATTTCGGGAAAAAGGATCTGAGTGATCTGACTACAAATATTATGTCTGACTGTGCAAGAAAGGAAACGGCTTCAAGTCATTGGATTCCGGAACTGATAGGTTCTGTTATAGCAATATTTATCATAGGCATCAGTCTGTTTGCGCTTTTTGACTGGAGTCTTGCACTTGCCAGTTTCTGGGTAATTCCGGTTTCGTTTCTGGTTTTAATGACTTCTTCCGGTGGAGAGAGGCAGAGAATTTCCATAGCCAGGGCACTTTTAAAAGATGCACCGATTATTTTACTGGATGAAGCAACGGCATCGCTTGACGTTGAAAATGAAACAAAAATCCAGCAGGCATTATCCCATCTGGTCAAAGATAAAACGGTGCTGATTATTGCCCATCGAATGCGAACGATTGCAAATGCCGATCATATTGTGGTATTAAAAGAGGGAAAAGTCGCGGAAGAAGGAACACCGGAGGAGTTAATGAGCACCAACGGAATCTACCGGCATATGACAAATCTTCAGATGCAGAGCGCCGGATGGAAAATACAATAAGAATCAATGGAAGCTTTTCGGAATAGAGGCTGCGATATTGCCGTCTACAGGTCGGGCAAACGCAGCCTGGTCATCCGATGGACTTTGTTGGAATTATTTTTTCTTTTTTACAATCCCGATTCCGATCAGTAAAGCACTGATGAGAATTCCGGCGACAAGAAGGATGACATACACGTTGGCATTTACGTTGAGATCTGTCGTCCAAGTGGAAAAATTCGCATGGCGGATGGTAAGCTGTCTGGTATCATACAGAAGATAACTGCAAACATCATTGGAGAAGGTAATCCATATACTGCAAAGAAGTGTACACAGACCGCCTTTGATAAAACCATTGACCGGGAGATAGCGAATTATGAGGAAAAAGAGCCATACACCAATCATCAGAACTGTTGCCACAATGCATCCGGTTTTCAGACTGCCTGATCCGGAACGGTAAGATACGGTAAATATGGTCAGGTAGAGCCAAAGCGTATCCCAGATCATGATAATAAGAGCTTTTTTATCGGATAATACAGGCGGTAATGTCATTTCGCGTATCACCAGAGGGAAAAATACAACGGAAAGTCCGAATACAGTCGGAACGGACCAGAAGAAAAATTCTCCTCCGCCATTCATGGCATTTACAAAAAATAAAATCAGCAGCAGGGCACCGACACCACATAAAATACATTTCATCAGCCGTTTCTGGGAAGAAATAAGCGGAACAACAGTGAGTGCTGCGACAAGCATCATGGAAGCGGTTACGACAGAGAATACGCCGAGTCCGCTGCCATCGGCCATGGATACAATAAAGGTAATAAGGATCGGAACAAGCAGCAGGGCGGCAATGACTATACCGGCTTTGTATGCCAGGTTCCGTTCTTTTTTGGCATGCCGTTCCAGAATTTCGCGGGATTCGGTTTCAATTACGTTGTCAATGGTATGATTGGCTAAATCTTCGTAAATTTTTTCGCAGTCAGCGCAGTCAGCAAGATGCTGTCTGACCAGTTCACAGCTGGCAGGACTGCATGCATGGTCGTAATATAATGGCAGGAGATCCTGCACAATGTCACATTCGTTTGGATTATGATTCATGGTGGTCCATCCTTTCTTTAATTTTTAATCTTGCCCTGTGATAAGTAACTCTCGCCCAGTTTTCTGTTTTCCCGAAGATTATTCCGATTTGTGAAAAGGATAATTCTCCGAAAACTCTTAGCTGAAAGACTTCTTTATAAGGTTCTTTAAGTTCATGAAGTACGAGATGAATCTGCAGCGCAGAGTCCTGATCCGCAATATGGTTTGCAATATCATCGGATGTTTCCGCAGCAGATGCATCGAAACAGGCATATTTTTGATTTTTGCGGCATTCATCAACTGCAAGGTTTTTGGCTATGCTGCACAGCCATGTGAATTCACGGGATTTCCCTTCATAGCCGTGTCGGGCAGTCAGCGCTTTATAAAACGTATTTTGTGTGATTTCTTCCGCCAGGGACTGATTTTTGACGATTGTCATCACGTAAGAGTAAACCTGCAGGTAATAGGAATTGTACAATTTTTCATAATTCAGAACCGGTCACCTCCTTTTTACACAGATTAGACGGCGAAAAGATGGTTTCGTTACAAACTTTTCCAAATTATTTTATAATATTTTTCATGGATTTAACAGGAAAGAATTTCAAGTGTCTATGTTTTAAGGTTAAGTTAAGGAAAACATCATAAGAAAATAATATGACAATTTTTAAAAAGTATATTACAATAAAAAGGTAGCAGGAGTAGTTAACAGAAAGGGGATTTTTATGGAAAATCTGATACCGTATCTTGTCCCGGCGGTTATTGTGGTGATCGTTGTATTGCTGTTATTGCTGGGATATGTGAAAGCACCACCGGATATGGCATACATTATTTCCGGTGTGAAAAAGAAATCAAAAGTTGTCATTGGAAAGGCAAGTATAAGGATTCCGTTTTTTGAGCGTCTGGATAAACTGAATCTGCGTCTGATTCCGATTGATGTCAAGACGAGTAACGCCGTACCGACAGCGGATTACATCAATATCAATGTGGATGCCACGGTCAATGTCAAGATCAGTAATGATCCGGAGAAACTGCGTCTGGCAGCAGAGAACTTTCTGAATAAAAATACAGAGTACATAGCAAGTGTGGCACGTGAAGTGCTTGAAGGCAATGTGCGTGAGATTGTTGGTAAGATGCGGCTGGAGGAGATGGTTTCCGACCGTCAGAAATTTGCCAACCTTGTCAAAGAAAATGCGGAGCCGGATCTGGCAGCGATGGGACTGGATATCATCAGTTTCAATGTGCAGAATTTCGTTGATGGAAATGATGTCATTGAAAATCTCGGTATCGACAATATTGTAAAGATTAAGAAATCTGCAGCCATCGCAAAAGCCGAGAGTGAGAGAGATATTAAAGTTGCACAGGCAGCAGCGGATAAAGAATCCAATGATGCGGCAGTGGAAGCGCAGACAGAGATTGCGAAGAAACAGAATGAACTGGCAATCAAAAAATCAGAACTTCAGATGGAAGCCGATACAAAGAAGGCGATGGCAGATGCCGCTTACGAAATCCAGAAAGAGGAACAACGTAAGACCATTGAAGTTACCACAGCAAATGCAGATATTGCAAAGCAGGAGCGTGAAATTGAGTTAAAGCAGAAGCAGGTTGCCGTTACGGAGCAGTCGCTGGAGGCAGAAGTAAAGAAGAAAGCCGAGGCAGAAAAATATGCAGCCCAGCAGCGCGCGGAAGCAGAACTTTATCAGCGTCAGAAGGACGCAGAGGCAAAGCAGTTTGAGGCACAGCGGGAAGCGGAAGCGCAGAAGGCACAGGCAGAAGCCATGCGTTTTGCAAGAGAGCAGGAAGCAGCCGGTATCCGGGCAGTCGGTGAGGCAGAGGCATCTGCGATTCAGGCAAAAGGTATTGCGGAAGCAGAAGCCATGGAAAAGAAGGCAGAAGCATATGCGAAGTATAATAAGGCTGCAGTAGCGGAAATGATGATCAAGGTACTTCCGGATATTGCCGGAAAAGTTGCAGAACCGCTCGGTCAGATTGACAAGATCACAATCATTGGAGGTGGCGAAGGCGGCAGCAATGGTGTGGATCAGATTGCCGGAAATGTGCCGGTGGTCATGGCAAAAGTCTTTGAAAGCATGAAAGAAGCAACCGGAATTGATCTGGCAGATATTATCAATGCCGAGTCTTACGATGCGAAGGTAAACCGCAATGTGAATGTATCGGGACTTGATTCCGTGAATTTTGTAGTAAAGGATGACGGAACAAAGGTTACGATGGCAAAAGTGGAGCCGCAGAATAGTACAAAACCGGTAAGTACAGATGTACCGGAATCCGGAGAACAGGGATAAAACCAAAAGAAAGAGAACAGTGTCAGATGATAAATCGGGGCACTGTTCTCTTTTTGTCGGTGATGATTCATGCGAAATGTTTAAATAATAGGTGCAATTCGGAAAATTTTTCGTTATACTAAATACATGAAGATGAGGAAATGAAAGATAATCATACGCTCCCGACCGATGAGGGATTACAGGGAAATGAAAAAATGGAAACAGCAATCGCAGCATTACAGCAGGAAGCAACGGAAGAAGAGGTAAAAGGTTCAGGAAGTGTTATGTCTACGTTTTTGGCAGATATGCATCAGCTTTTTACGCGGCACTTCCTGTGGATGAAATCATAGGAATAAAGGAGAGACCACGTGGGCAGAAAAAAAGAGCAGGAACATAAAACTTTAGCCCGTTGGATCATTGATAAAACCAATACCGATCATTACAGGGCGGGGATGCTCAGTGGATGGAAACATCCGTATATCGATGCGGATGTTATGGAAATAGTGGGTGGAAGAAAACAGCTTTTGGATCAGGCAACTATCCTTGAAAATGAGACAAATGCGGGAAAGATGGGGAAGTTTAAGCCAAATTGGAAAGATGTAAAAACAAGTATTAAGAAAATTGATTATGATGTTGCGATTATTCCGGAATTGTGTGAAAGGGAACAAATCGAAGATCCAAGGGAAAGGCAGCTTCGTCTCATTGCCCGTGTGGAAAAATGGCGGAGAAAAGGACAGGATTGTGCATGGTTGTGCTCCTACTATGATGATTTATTGGATCTGTTGAACAGAGGAAAAGAGCAGAAAGAACTGGAAGATGAAACTTTTTTTGTATGTATAGATGCAGTTGCACATCAAAAGGAACACATCTGGAAACGGGTGTTCAGTGCGCGTGTCCTTCACAATTCCAAATGTTTCCAAAAAAATTATGAGGATAGAATACTGTCTGTTTTAAAAGCAAAATCCCCATTTTATATAGAGGAAATGAGTGATGATGAACTGCTGGATGCGCATAATATTCATTCTTATGCGCAGACGCTTGAGTGGAAAGGCACACTGCAGTATATTATAAATGATGAAAAAGTAATTGATTCTTCATCACAGATTTATGGAACGATTATAAATACACAGACAATGGAACATGCAAGGGCGTATGCCCTGTCAGGTTGCAAAAGAATCATGACAATTGAAAATAAAGCAAACTATGAGGACATGTCTTATAGAAAAGATACTCTTTATATATTTTGTCATGGTTTTTTCTCTCCAAAGGAAGTTCGGTTTTTGAAGACGATTTGTGATCTGGTTTCTGAGGAATGTGAATTTTATCATTGGGGAGATCTGGATTATGGAGGAATCTGTATTTTCCAGTTTATTAAGGCGCAGGTATTCCCAAAACTTCTTCCATACAAAATGAGTCAGGAGGATTTTGAATTAGCAGTCAGGGAGGATGCAGGTATTTTATTAAAGGAAGATACCAGAAATAAGCTGATAAGGAAAAATGCAGGACTACTGGAACCATTAAAGGAAGCAATACTTAAGTCAGGTCTGACGATAGAACAGGAACGGCTGTTGTAGAAAATAAAGAGGAAATTCATTCATGATTTTAAAAAAGAAAATTCCAAAGGAATTTTATAAACTATTTCGCACGAAAAACCGTGATGCATATATGCAGTTTCTTGTGGCAATTTATGAGGAAAATAATGAAGTGTATACAGCACTTGGATTGACGATAGAGGAATGCCGTGTGATTATTGCAGATACAATTGCAAAGGCAAGGATTATCTGGGAGGATGAGGAAATAGAAGAAGAGGACGAGCCGGATACCTTATTTCCGGAAGATTCGCCGTCTGGCATATTGAATACCTTGATTCGGTGGGGATGGTTAAAAAGCGATTTTGATGAAAAGTTAAATACGTATATTATTTCTTTCCCGGAATACAGTCAGCTGTTTACGGAATTGTTTCAGAAGCTTCAGACAGAAGATGACAGCCGGGAGAGGGAAAGTATCCTTTCGATTTACAGTGCTTTGTTTACGTATCATTCGGATACAGAAAAAAATAATGATATTTTAAAAAACGCACTCCAGACGTCCAGACGGTTGGGGCAGCTTCTTTCCAATATGCAGGATGGAATGCGTTCCTATTTTGAGGAATTGTCGCAGAAAAAAAATTTTATTGGAATTCAGAAAGTTCTGGTAGAGGAAATTAACAACAGTGACAGTAAAAAATATGCAATTCTTACGACAACAGACAGCTTTTATCGTTATAAGGAAGCAGTTAAAGAACTGGTCAGCCAGATTCTTCGCGAAAATGACCAAAAAAGGGAACAGCTTGTAAAAGAGCGTACCGGACTTGTGGAGGGAACTGTTACCAGCAAAAGAAACCAGTATCGTCTGGAATATTGTGAAAGTGCCAGTCAGCTTGTGTATCAGGTGGAGCGGGAATTTGATCTGATCGAAAAAAAATATAACAAGCTGATCGAACAGAAAACTGTCTTTGCCAAGCGTGCACTGGCACGAATCCATTATATTCTGCAGGAAGGCTCTTCGGATGAAGATCATATTGTAAAGTTAATTAATTTGTTGGATCATCATGCAAACAGCCCACAGGTGTTAGAACAAATGCGTGACCGGATCAGAGTAGGAACACAGTTTAAGAATATAACCGATAGAAGTTTTTACAACCGGAAAAATGCGGAGGATGCAGGATTTCACCCGATTGCGATGGAAAAGCACAACGAGGAGACTCAGATGACCGATTTTGTACCAAAGCCGCTTTATACGAAAAAACAGTTGCAGGAATTCAGGCAGAAAAATATCGTGGATGGAAGATTTGTCACGGATGAACAGACGATTCAGTCCGTAGAAGATCTGGAAAAACTGCTGTTTTTGTGGCAGGAGGAAACGGAGGATACCAGACAGGAGGATATGGTACACATCGAGGGTGAGCTCAAAGGAGAGCAGGGGTTTGTTTTCTCAAGACTGATGATCGATGCAAAAAAAGGAGAGTAAAAAGAAATGTTGGAATACATGGAAAATGTTTCGCAGAGTGAGGCGGAAAATATTAGAAAAACCATACAGGATTTGTTTCGGCAGACCTGTATTTTGCAGACAAAGTGTGATCCGGTTACTCTGATCCAGAAGGATAATCCTCACTATCAGGTATGTGCGAGAAATCGGGAATTTATTGCAGATTATCTGCAGGTGCTTGACTGTGAACTGGTTCATGATCCGCAGGAACATATTTTCCGGATTACAGGAGATGGCGTGCTGACGGAGCGTATGACACTTTTAACAACGAAACTGGTGATCCTTATGAAATTGATTTATCGGGATAAAATTATGGGAGAAGGACTACATGCCACGACAACCAGTCTTGCGGAGATCCGAAGATATGGAAAGGAAACAAACTTGATTACGCGCAGACTGACCGCTCAGGAGTGGCAGGAGGCATTGATTCTGATGAAAACACACCAGATGATCGAACTGCCAAGTGCCATTGGAAATCTCGAAGACGATTCCCCAATTTATATTTACAGTACCATTAATATTTTCTGTTCAGCGGCAGATATCAATGAGCTGGTTGAAATGTTCAAGGGAGAAACCGGGGAAACGGAAGAACAAAAGGAAGCAGAGTATTCGGAAAAGACGCAGGATCAGTGGGAAACACAAGACGAAATGAGGAGTGAATAAATTGAGTCAGGCAAAAAAAGTTTTTACAAGGATGTGCCTTAACAACTGGGGAGGCATTGATCATAAGGTGCTGGAGTTTCATGAATATGTGAATTTGTTCAGTGGAAAAAGCGGATCTGGAAAATCGACAGTGATGGATGCCATCCAGGTCATTTTGTATGGAAGTTTCTCACCGAGTTTTCTGAATAAAGCAGCGGATGATGCAAAAAATCGCAGAAGTGTGTTAAGTTATCTGCGCGGAGAACAAAAAGACGGATCTGCCAATCGTAAAGACTGTGATTTCTGTTCCGTCATTGCTCTGGAAATTGAAGATACCGGAACCCATATTACAACCTGTATTGGAATTGCGTTTGAAGTAAGAAAATCAGATTCTGAGATTAAAAAATTTGTGTATTTCAGTCACTCCGGGAAAATGCCGGAGTCTGAATATCTGACGGAACAGGGCGTCTGCTATTCCAATCAGGAGATCAAAAAGCTGGTCAGTGCCAGAACAAAATCCGATGACAACCGTGGAAAGGGAGAAGTCAACCGCATTTATGGTTCCAAAGAGGCATACCTGGGAACTCTGTATGATGTGATTCTCGGGTATATTGATCAGAACCGTTTTATCACGATGGAAAAAAGTGCAATTGCCCTGAAAATGACCAATGGAACGGGACAGTTTATTCGTGATTATATGTTTCCAAAGAACACTTCCAATACCATTGCCACGATTAGTGAACAATTGGATTCTTACCGGCAGATCAAAGATAAAATAGAAGATCTGAGAAAACGAATCGAGATACTGACAGATATTCAGACATCCGGGCAGGAACTTGTGCGTCTGCAGTCCGATAAGATCCGGGCAGAGGCAATGATCCGCTGCATTGGAATTGAAGATTTGCGGGCAAGAATTCAGACCGCGGAAGAGGATAAAAAGATCATTGCAGAGAAACAGGAGCAGCTGCAGGGAAAGATAAAAGAACGTTCTACTGTGCGTGGGGAAACCGAACAGGAACTGATTCAGGTCAGTGCAGATCTTAAGTCCAGTGATTTGGGTGGAAAACAGCAGCAGTATGAGGAACTGGATGCACGCAGCCAGATGCTTGCGGATAATACGAGACAGTGGAACAAGATCCTTCTTGGAATGAAAAACTGGGAAGAAGATGATGTGATCACCGATTATATCAGTAATCCGGTTCTAAATTTGATTGCAGAACTTGGCAGTGGAAACGTAACGGAGGAATTGTGCCAGAACCTGCATTTAAAAATTGAATCTGCCAAGCAGAATATCGAAAATGAAGTGGAGGATTACAGTGAGCAGAGGCGCGAGATCGGAAAAGAATTAAAAGAAAAAAAGCGGCTGGTGGATGACATGAAACATAACCGCAAACCATATGAGGAGAATCTGAGGTCTGCAAGAACGGCATTATCCCAACAGCTGAGTGACCGCTATGGAACGACTGTCAGGGTGCAGATTTTTGCTGATCTGTTTGATGTGCAGGAGGAAGAATGGAAAAATGCCATTGAGGGACGCATGGGAAGATTAAAACGTTCCCTGATCACGGAACCACAATATGCACATGAGGCAGCAGTCCTGTTTCGCAACATGAAGCAATATGAAAATGTGGATTTAATTAATTCCAAGGCGATTGCGGACAGTGAGCCGGATTGTTTGGAAGGATCTTTATATGATGCAGTAAAGACAGAGGATGCTTATGTGGATGTATGCCTGAAACGGTATCTGGGACATATTATGAAATGCAGGTCTGTGGAGGAACTGGAGCAGGTAAGGGATGGTGTGACACCGGATTGTTATTCGTACAGCAATTTTATTTTCCGGCATCTTAAGAAAAAAGACTATACGACCAGAGCGTGTATTGGACGCCGTGTTTCCAAGGCGCGGCTTACAGAATATGAAAACGATGTGGAAGATTTAAGCAGACAGGAGACGGAATTGGATCATCTGCTGCGCAGATTAAAAGCTGCAAGAGAATTTGAGTGTCTGAAAGATGAGCCATCTCATTACGTGAAACTCTCCAAGGCGGGTGCTGAGCTTGCAAAGGTAAATAAAACCAAGAAAGAACTCGAAGAAGTGATCCGCTTTTTGCGGGAGGGGGCATACAAAGAACTCGAAGAGAAGGAACAGGCTTTAAAGAAGCAGGTGCGGGACATCCAGACTGAGATCGATGAAGTGCAGACAGAGCTGGCAAAGCTAACCAGCCGGTATGGGCAGCTTTCCGGAGAAAATGAGTCTAGAAGACAGCAGCTGGAGGAAAAGCTGCAGGGATATATTGCCAATGAAGAACTCGAACAGGAAGTGTGGGAATTGTTAAAAAAGCAATCCGGGCAGTCCGTGATTAACAGGAAGAAGGCAGAGATTGCAGATCTGGCAGATAAGGAGCAGGAACAGGCAGAACGTCTGCAGATGGCGCGAAATAAATATATTCTTGCATATCCGGCCAGTGAATTCAGCGGAGCTGAGAAATCCAATGAAGCATATGAAAAAATGCTTGAACGGTACAGGACGGATTTTGAGCCGGCATACGAAGAAGAATTTGAAAAAAAGTGTGCATCCATCTATAAGAGTCTCCGGGAGAATGTCATTGCAACAATTCACGGAGATATCAAAGCAGCCAAACGGCACGCATATGAGATCAACCGCCTGTTGCGGGAAACCAATTTCTCAGACAGCACGTACCAGATTAAAATTGAACCGGCCAAAAATGAAAACGGACAGTTCTTTGATATGCTTATGGCAGAGGAACTCGACAGCAAGAATCTGGACAATGCCGGAATTGACGGTCAGATCAGTTTCGGAGAAGATGCATTTTATCAGAAATATGAGCAGAAGATCAAACTTCTGACCGACAAGTTTATGCCACCAAAAGACGAGGATGAGCATTTGCGGGCACAGAAGCGCAAAGAAATGGAACAGTACGCAGACTACAGAAATTATCTGTCATTCAGCATGTTTGAACAGGTAACCGATGAACATGGAAATGTGATCCGGGAAAACTTTGTCGATGATATGGCGGGCAGGGATTCCGGTGGTGAGGGACAAAATCCAAAGTATGTAGCTCTACTTGCTGGATTTGCCATGCTGTATATGCAGCAGAGTAAGCGGGATTCCAAAATCAAGCTGGTACTGCTGGATGAGGCGTTTTCCAAAATGGATCAGGAGCGGAGCGCAGTCTGTCTGAAATATGCCAGAAAGATGGATCTGCAACTGATTGTCTGTGTGCCGGATGAGCGTTTGCAGTCTCTGATCCGGAATGTGGACTGTGTATATGGATTCCGTCGGTTTAAAAACCGGATTTCCATGATGCATATTGATAAGGGGCAGTATCTGGAAATGATGGAAGGATAAAGCTGGATAGTTGATTTTATTACCTCTGTAGTGATATGATAATTTTATTGAAGAATACATGCAAAAGAGGAGCATGGTTTTATGAAAAAAGGTTTTATTGTCTGCTTGCAGCAGTACTTATGGCAAGTGCCTGTATCTGCGTACCGGTGGCAGAAGTGAAAGCAGAAGATGGTTATAATATTGATTCCTATGATAATGATGATTGGTATGACAGTGATGATAGTCCAACGGATATGGTTCTGGATTTGTCTAATGTAACAATTGATAAAACCAGCCAGCCAAAGCGTATGCAGGAAAAATTTTACGACTGCAGTTCTCTGGTGTGGAAATCTTATCATAAGAATGGTGTAAATTTTGGAATGGCATATTATGCACCGGTTGCAGCGGATATGGGAAAATGGTGCGTACAGCATAAGAAACTTGTCAGCGGAGGTCTGAGTCGGGCAAATATACAAAATATGAAATTGAATCCGGGAGATGTGATGTTTGAAACCGGACAGAAAAATGGAAGATATAAGGGGATCTATCATGTGGAAATGATTACCGGTTATCTATTCTATGGATTTGATGGGAATGGAAAGGCAGAACTTGGAATTCAGTGGGCAACTGGAGATGAAAAATATTACCCAATGGGGCAGATGGTAGGCAGACCGTAAAGGTCTGTCTTTTTTTGTCGGAATATGTTACAATGCAAAAAAATGAGAAAGAGGGAGAAAAGGATGTTTCAGTCACTTGAATATAAACACCCGAAATTTTATCAGGTATTCCGCCTGTTTATTGTGTTTTTTGCTTCACTTTTGTATGCGTGGAATCTGCGCTGTTTTGCCAAAACGGCAGGTCTGTTTCCAGGAGGATTTTCCGGATTGTCACTTTTACTGCAGCAGATCGGGTTAGATTTTATCCATGTCAGTATACCGTTTTCGGTGTTTAACATCGGACTGAATCTGGTTCCTACTTACATTGCATATAAATTTATCGGGAAAAAATTTACTCTGTATTCTATTATTGTTATTGTACTGACGAGTATTTTTACAGATATGCTTCCGGCGTATGTGTTTACAAAGGATGTGCTGCTGATCAGTGTGTTTGGTGGACTGATCAATGGATTTGCCATCAGTCTGTGTTTAAATGTCGGCACCACCACGGGTGGCACCGACTTTATCAGCATCTTTTTATCACAGCAGAAGGGCATTGATGCATGGAATTATATTCTGGCAGGAAATGTGCTCATGCTTGTAGTTGCAGGTGCTTTGTTCGGCTGGTCGATTGCGTTGTACTCGATTATTTACCAGTTCTGCAGCACGCAGATCATTCAGGCATTGTACAAGCGTTACCAGAAGGAAACGATGTTTATTATTTCTGATAAATCCAATGAAATCTATCGTGCCATCCGGGAACGGACCAACCATGATGCAACGTTATTCCAGGGAATCGGGTGTTATGAGGAAAAGCAAAAGACCCTGATTTATTCCGTCATTAATTCCGAGGCAAAAAGGGAGCTGCTTCCGCTTATCCGTCAGATTGATCCCCATGCTTTTATCAATGTTGTGCGGACAGAAGAACTTGCGGGGCGTTTTCATGATATTCCGCATGATTAAAAGCTTTATGCAGATTCAATCTCATAAGTAAAGCCGGCATCCTCGATGGTTTTGATGGTATCCTGGATGCCCTGTCCACCGGCGGTCAGATAACCGGAGGCGAAGATGGAATCGACGACACTTAAAAGCTTTTTTTCTTCTCCTTTGAAATATACCTCACGGCCGGCGGCACAGCGGATATCTGACTGTGGAACCATCAGTCTTGCAAGGCAGAGGACTTTCATGCAGTATTCTGTGGTCAGACCGGAAATATCTTTATCGCCTAACGGAGTTCCCTTGATCGGAAGCAGAAAATTGATCGGCAGTGCTTCCGGCTGGATCTCACGCAGTTCCATCAGCATATCTACCACATCTTCTTTGCTCTCGCCCATACCGATGATTCCGCCACTGCAGATTTCAAATCCAATCTTCTGCAGCATATGAATATTTTCAACACGCTGGTCAAAGGTGTGGGTGGAGCAGATATGGCTGTAATAGGCGCGGCTGCTGTTTAAGTTGTGGTTGATACGGTCAAGACCGGCATCGTAGAGCATGCGTGCCTGTTTTTCCGTTAAAAATCCAATGGAACAGCACAGATGTGTGCCGGTTTTCTTCATGGCACGGATGCGTTCGGCAAGTTCTTCAATTTCCTCATCTGTAAATTTCATTCCGCTTAAGCCGATACAGTGGCGGCTTAAATGGTGTTCATTGACAAAATCGTTATCCTTGTACAGTTTCTCATCGGAAACCCATTTGTATTTTTCAATATCTGCGGTGGAACGGCAGGATTGTGCACAGTATGCGCAGTCCTGGGAACAGTTGCCGCTGCGGGCATTGGTCAGAATATGGATGCTGACGTGATTTCCTTTATATTTTCTCCGGAGTTTTTCAGCACGGGCGATCAGATCATCCAGCTGATCGTCCGGAGTGTTTAAAATAGAAAGAGCCTCCTCGCGGGAGAGAACCGGATCGTTTTCTTTTGTTGTATGCATTTGCTAAATACCTTCCTTGTGTGTAATTATTAACAATATGCATTCACTTTAGCATGGAAAAAATGAAATGTCAACGATGATGAGCGAACAGGTTGACAATAAAGAGTAAAAAACCCGGAGAATGAAAAAATTCTCCGGATTTGAAGTATTATAATAAAATTTTTGATTTATGCTTTAGTAAGCGGGACCCGTTTATAATAAGAAGAACCCCTGCGGCGATTCCTGTGGCAAGTACACAGATTCCGATCACGAGGCTTGATACGGCTGATGATCCCATTGCTTTATATATTTTCTCGTTCATAAAAACAAACCTCCTTAAATTGACGAAGTTTAATATCTTAATTCATTCTTATTTTAACACAACATCCGTTGACATTGCAACGTGGATTTGCTACAGTTGACAGTGTATAAATTAAATTAGAAAAATAACACGAAAATATATAGTAACTGAGAAAAATCAGGAGGCATAGAGATGGCAAAAATTATATTAACCGGAGATCGCCCGACAGGAAGACTGCATGTGGGACACTATGTAGGATCTCTGCGAAGAAGAGTGGAATTACAGAATTCGGGAGAGTTTGATAAGATTTTTATTATGATTGCGGATGCACAGGCGCTGACCGACAATTTTGATAATCCGGAGAAGGTGCGTCAGAATATCATAGAGGTGGCACTGGATTATTTATCTGCAGGGCTGGATCCAGCGAAATCCACATTGTTTGTCCAGTCACAGATTTCCGAATTGACAGAGCTTACGTTTTTCTATGCCAATCTGGTAACTGTTTCCAGGCTGCAGCGGAATCCGACTGTTAAGTCAGAAATTAAAATGCGCAATTTTGAGACCAGTATTCCGGTCGGATTTTTTACATATCCGATCAGTCAGGCAGCAGATATTACTGCTTTTAAGGCAACGGTTGTACCAGCGGGAGAAGATCAGCTTCCAATGATTGAGCAGACAAGGGAGATTGTCCGTAAATTCAATTCCATTTATGATGAGGTGCTGGTGGAGCCGGATGTGCTGCTTCCGGAGAATGAGGCATGTATGCGTCTGCCGGGAATTGATGGAAAACAGAAGATGAGCAAATCCCTGGGGAACTGTATTTATCTTTCAGATACGGAAAGTGATGTCAAAAAAAAGATTATGAGTATGTACACGGATCCGACACATATTCAGATATCTGATCCGGGACATCTGGAAGGAAACTGTGTATTTACCTATCTGGATGCTTTCAGCAAACCGGAACATTTTGAAGAATATCTTCCGGAATATCATAATCTGGATGAATTAAAGGAACACTATACCAGAGGCGGTCTTGGAGATGTAAAAATCAAAAAATTCCTGAACAACGTCATTCAGGAAGAGCTGGCTCCGATTCGTGCGCGAAGGGCAGAATTTGAGAAAGACATTCCGGCAGTATATGAAATTCTGAAAAAAGGAAGTGATGCAGCGCGTGAAGTTGCAGCACAGACACTTTCTGAAGTAAAACAGGCGATGAAAATCAATTATTTTGATGATGAAGAACTGATTCGTGTACAGAGTGAGAAATATCAGGGTGTATAAAAAGAAAGGATCGGAAAATATGATGATGAAAAAGACGGGTTTGCTGGCAGTACTGACAGCAGGAGTACTTTTACTTGCAGGATGCGGTGGGGCAGCAAAGACAATTGATGCGCAGGCTCTCGCAAAATCGCTTGCAACAGAGATTAAATACGACGATACATTAAAGGAACTGACAGCGGATGAAATTTCGATGCTTGTAGATTTACCGGAAGATGTTGATTCCGTTATGTATGCCGGAAGCGGTTCTACGGCAGAAGAGGTAGGTGTTTTTACCGCAAAAGATTCAAATCAGGCAAAAGAAACCATGGAAGATGTCCAGAAATATCTTGATGATCAGGCGGATTCTTTCCAGGATTATGTGCCGGAAGAGACAAAACGGATTGGAAATGCGGTGCTGGAGCAGAAAAATCAGTATGTGGTTCTGTGTGTGTCCGGGGATTCGGACCAGGCAAAAGAAATTATAGAAAAGGCGTTTAAATAAAATGGTTTTTAGTAGTTTTGTATTTTTACTTGCATTTTTACCGATCGTATTATTGCTGTACTATCTCTGCCCGGCAAGGCTTAGAAACCTTGTTTTATTGGTTTTCAGTCTGGTCTTTTATGCGTGGGGAGAGCCGGTCTATGTATTAATCATGCTGTTTTCGATTGTATTTGATTATGCGAATGGGCGGTTGATCGAGCACTTTAAAAACAAAAACTGTCCGGGGAAAGCAAAAGCCGCACTGATCGTTGATCTGTGCGGAAACCTTGCCATCCTCGGGTTTTTTAAGTACACGGATTTTGTTATCGGGAGTATCAATTCCATTACAGGGGCAGGGTTGTCGCTGCTGCATATAGCACTTCCGATTGGAATTTCTTTTTATACCTTTCAGACAATGTCTTATACGATTGATGTTTATCGCGGGGAGGTTGCAGCACAGAAAAACATCCTTACATTTGCGACCTATGTAACCCTGTTTCCGCAGCTGATCGCAGGACCGATTGTGCAGTATAAAACTGTGGAAAAAGAACTCATGCACAGAAAAGTCACGCTGGAAGATTTTTCCGAGGGGGCATTTCGTTTTTCCGTGGGTCTGGCAAAGAAAGTGCTCCTGGCAAATCAGATCGGAAGTCTGTGGGATTCCATTTCACAGCTGAATCACATGTCGGTGGCTACGGCATGGCTTGGTGCAATTGCATACAGTTTTCAGATTTATTTTGATTTTTCGGGGTATTCGGATATGGCGATCGGACTGGGCAGAATGTTTGGATTTTATTTTCTGGAAAACTTCAATTTCCCGTATATGTCAAAGACAATTACGGAATTCTGGAGACGCTGGCATATTTCCCTGAGTTCCTGGTTCCGCGAGTATGTATACATTCCGCTTGGGGGAAACCGTAAGGGTCTGGTACGGCAGCTGTTTAATATTATGGTTGTATGGATGCTGACCGGTCTGTGGCACGGGGCAAACTGGAATTTTGTACTCTGGGGTGTGTATTATGGTGTGCTTCTCATGATTGAAAAGTTGTTCCTGCTTAAATGGCTGGATAAACTTCCAAATTGGATCGGGCATATTTACAGCATGTTTCTCGTGGTTATTGGATGGACAATTTTTGCACAGACGGATATTCACCAGCTGGGAGAATATTTAAAGACAATGTTTGGAATCGGACATGTGGCAGTTGCGGATTCTGATTTCTTATATTTCCTTGGAAGTAATGCGGTACTTCTGGTGGCATTGATCGCGGCATCTATTGATTATCGTGTCTGGATGCGCAGATTAAAGCTTGGAAAAGATGCTACTGTATACGATACGATTGCAACGTCGAAGGGATGGACTATAGCAAAGCCGGTTCTTATGGTTGTGTTTTTGCTGGTGTCCTTTGCATTTCTGGTAGGAGACAGTTACAATCCGTTTTTATATTTCCGTTTTTAGGAGGCATAGATCATTGAAAAAAATCAGAGTGACAATGATCGTCATTTTTGTTGCGTTTCTTGCGCTGGTATCCGGTGGAAGCCTGCTGATGAAAGATCGTGAGTTCTCACCAAATGAAAACAGATATCTGGCAGAACCGCCCAGACTGACGGTTGACAATATATTGAGTGGAAAATTTCAGGATGGTCTTGAAAATTATCTCAGGGATCAGATCTGTTTCCGTGATGGATGGATCACGGTAAAAACCGGAATTCAGAAAGCCTGCAAAGACACAGATATTGGAGGGGCTTATGTGGGAAAAGACGGCTATGATTTTGAAAAAATCACACCGGAAGATGTGGATGAAAAACAGATTGCCCGCAATGTGAAAGCGGTGCAGGATTTTTTCACAAAAGCTTCTGAAAATGTAGAAAAGGAGCGGTTATCTTTTCTGCTTGTTCCGTCATCCGGGCTGGTAATGGAGGATAAACTTCCGGCACATGCACGGCTGTTTGATCAGGCAAAGTATATTGACCAGATTGAAAAACAGATGACGGACTGTCGTGTGACAGATGTGAGGAAAGACCTTCTTTCGCATAAGGATGATTATATTTATTACAAAACGGATCATCACTGGACGAGTGAGGGCGCTTACCTTGCCTATGAAACATGGTGTGACAGTACCGGGATGGAGAGCACGCCGCTGGCTGATCTGAAAAAACAGGTTGCAACCAAAAAATTCCGTGGAAGTCTGTATTCCAAAATACTGGATGCGGATTCGGCATATGACAGTATCTGGACATATGGAGATACGAAGCAGGAGACATACGGAAGTGACTGCAGTCTGACAATTGACGAAAAGAAACAGACAGACAGCTGTTACGATACAGCGCAGCTGAGTCAAAAGGATAAATATAAATACTTTTTTGGAGATAATTACGGAACGGTACAGATTGTATCAGACCATGCCAGACATCAGGATCGCAATCTGCTCGTCATTAAGGATTCGTTTGCAAACACCTTTGTGCCGTTTGCAACAGAAAACTATAGACAGATTACTATGATTGACTTACGGTATTATAATGGAAATGTAGAGGAATATATGAAAGAACATCAGATTACAGATGTACTTGTTCTCTATAATATTACAAATTTTATTTCAGACCGGAATCTGTATAAACTGGTCGGAAGAATTTAAAATGGAAAAGAGGTAAGATAAATGGTTTATAAGAGAGTAAGTAAAATAATCTTTGCTGCCATACTTGCCGTAACGGTGTTTTCAGGTTGCGGGAACAGGCAGGAAGAGAAAATAGATAAGACAGAAACAGAGACCACAACACAGAAAAGCACACAGGATTCCACACAGGATGTCACGCAGGAAGCGGAAGAGGAAACAAAATATCCGTCCATCACTTCGGATGGAAAAATAAAAGATTACAAAAGTGTTGTGACAGTGGATGATACAGCATATGAGTTATACACCTATCTGGACAAAACAGCAGACAATTATGCAAAGAGTGTTAATAAGGTAGCAGATACCCTGACCGGGAAATCGGATGTGTATGATCTTGTCATTCCACTCAGCTCGGGAATTACATTTCCGGATAATCTGAAGGATGAAATCACATCTTCCGACCAGCATGACGCCATGCAGAAGATCCAGGCAAAAATGGACAAACATGTAAAAAACGTGGATGTATATGACGTGCTTATGCAGCATCGGACGGAGTATGAATATTTTCGGACGGATCATCATTGGACGACACTTGGTGCTTATTACGCATATACGGAATTCTGTAAAGCAAAAGGGATTACGCCGGAATCGCTGGATGCATATAGTAAAAAACAGGATTTTGACGGATTTCTGGGATCTTTTTATAATGATACTTCGGATGCAAAGCTGAAGGCGAATCCGGATACTGTGACAGCATATTACCCAAATGCTGAGAGCATATGCCATGTGACGGCATCGGATGGCAAAAAATATGACTGGCCGGTAATTTATGATGTTTCGAATTACAATGCGGGACTGAAATACAGTACGTTTATTGCAAGTGATAATCCATACACGGAAATTGAGAACAAGGATCTGTCGGATGGAAGTTCCTGCATTGTTGTAAAAGAATCGTTCGGAAATGCATTTATTCCATTTCTGGTTGATCATTATCAGACGGTGTATGTCGTGGATTACCGTTATTGGACAGGAAGTATCAGTAAACTTGCACAGGACAAGAACGTGAATGATGTGCTGTTTTTGAATAATCTTTCCATGATTCGCAATAAAAGTCTGGTAGGAAAGTTATACAGAGTGCTATAATACATTACAGTAAATAATTCCGTACAGACGATACGAAAGGAGGGGAATCCGGTGGTTAAATATTACAGAACAGATGACCGAAAGATTCATGAAGAACCGACAATTCAGGATGGCGTATGGGTGCAGATGGTAAACCCCAGTGTCGCGGAGGGACAGATGGTCGCGGATGCTCTGGATATGGATGTTGAAGATGTGCTGGCCGCACTCGATGAAGAGGAGAGTTCCCGTATCGAACTACAGGATGGTTATACTCTCATTCTGGTCGATATCCCGTCGATCGAGATCCGTCATGAAAAAGAATCGTATACGACCATACCGCTTGGTATTCTGATTACATCGGGTGAGATCGTTACAGTCTGTACGGAGGATACACCGGTTCTTCAGGCGTTTTTGAATAACCGTGTCCGGGAATTCAGCACGAAAAAAAAGCTTCGTTTTGTCTATCAGATCCTGTACCGGATTGCAGTGCTTTATCAGAGTGATCTTCGTATCATCGACAAGATGCGTACGGAGATCGAGGAACGTGTCGGGGATGATACGGAGGAAGTGGATCTGATTGCGCTGCATGAACTGGAATCGACACTGGTCTACTTTGCGACATCCCTTCGTGCCAACGGAGTAGTGCTTGACCGCCTGACAAGATACAAGCGGCTGGAGCAGTATCCGGAGGATAAGGAGCTGCTCGGGGATGTAATCGTAGAGAACCAGCAGGCAATTGAGATGACAAGTATTTACCGTGACATCATAAACGGTACCAGAGAATTGTTGTCATCGGTCATCGACAACCGGATGAATTCCATCATGAAATCGCTGACAGTCATCACGCTGGTTATGGCGATTCCTACGGTTATTTCCGGAATTTACGGTATGAATGTCAACGAGCACTGGGTTCCGTTTGCCAATACTGCGCACGGATTTGCTATTATCATCGGAATTATGGTGATCATTTGTGTGATTATCCTGCTTCTTCTGCGAAAGAAGCGTATCCTCTAGCGGATTGAATTGCGGTATTGCAGAGGCGGGACATGAAAGGTGTTCTTAAATGTCCGGATAAAATAGCTTACATTTGGAAAGCCGCTCTGCAGTGCTGTCTCTGTGATGGAGAGACTTGTGGTTTCCAGCAGATGCTTTGCGTGGGATAACCGCAGGTACGTGATATACTGCGAGAGCGTAAGCTGGAAATGTTCCCGGAAATACCGGGAGATATATTTTTCAGACATATGGAAATGTCCGGCGAGATCGTGCAGGGAAATACGAAAACAGTAATTTTGCTGAATATAAGATAACAACTCTTTCTGGAGACTGCTGGTGCTTTTGGTATGGCTGGGATAAAACAGATCCTGTTCTGCCATAAGAAGCACAAGTTTCAGGAGAAGAATGCGGGTGCCAAGCTGGTTTTGGTATCCGTTTTTTTGGTTCGCAGCAATACGGTCAGAGTTGGCGTTGATGATCTGATCAAGCAGAACGGATGCCTTTGCTGCTGTGTCGTGATCCTCTGGAAGTTTACAGGGAAAGGAGAGGGTGTGGTTCCGCAGGGGAAAGAAAAGTTCCCGTTCCAAAGAATCATCCGACTGAAATGAAATAAATTCGAGAGGAAACAGGAGGGTGTAGTAGTCGACATCCCCGGCTGCCGATCCCATCAGATGAAGCTGCCCCGGAGCGACAAAATAGACCGAACCGTCCTCAGCAGTATATTCTTTCCCGTCAATCAGGAGGTTTAAAGGTCCTTTTTTCGTGTAAATAACTTCAAGCTCATCGTGCCAGTGTACGGGAATCTGAAAAGCATGGAAAATATTGTGTATGTGATATTGTGTATAGGGGTAATTGTCTGTGCCGTGCGGACGGTTTTCCTTGAGTTCCGGATACATGAAGTCCCTCCTTCTGTCGGTTTCCTAAATTATAATGGAAAAGTAGAAATAATGCAATTATAAGGCGATAAAATGCAAGCATTTTTTGAAAAAAGGGCATAAAATGAATACGAAAGAAAGGAGATACCATAAATGGAACAGAGGAGAAAAAATTTAACGCAGCTTTTTATTCCTATTTGCCTGGAAACGCTTTTGTATATGCTTTCGGGAATGGTTGATACCCTGATGCTTTCATCTGTAAATGATCAGGCAGTAGGGGCAGTGGGAACTGCGAATACATATATAGGGATTTTTATTATAATGTTTTCTGTGATTTCCTCAGGAATGGTGGCCGTCATGACACAGAATATCGGGGCAGGCAGACCGGGGGTGGCATATCAGGCAAGACAGCTCGGACTGGCTTTTAATGCAGTGCTTGGAATAATCCTATCCCTGATCCTGGCATTTGGGGCAGGAACAATACTTGCTGGTGTTGGCGTGGCAGATGCATTGATGCAGCCGGCGAGAACCTATCTGCAGATTGTGGGTGGATTTTGTATTTTAAATGCTTTGATTCCAATCTGCTCGAGTTATCTTCGGGCATTTGGTTTTTCGAAAGAACCGTTGTATGCATCAATTATCGGTAATGTTATTAATTTTTGCCTGAATGCATTTTTCCTGTTTGTACTGCACAAAGGGGTAGCGGGTGTTGCCACCGCCACGGTGGTCTCGCGTATTATCAATCTGGTGATTGTTGTACTGCTTGGTGCTGTTTTGGTGAAAGCAAAAAAGCATCCGGAAAGGGAGAGCAACCGGGAAGTGATGGGACAGATCATCCGTATCGGGCTTCCGTCCGCATGCGAGACGGCGATCTATAACGTTTCCATGACACTGGTGATCCGTTTTTTGAATCAGATGGATGCACAGGGACTTAATGTGACGGCGCGTTCCTACACAATGCAGATCACAAATTTTTCCTACTGTGTGGGTGCGGCGCTTGCACAGGCGAATGCGATTATGACGGGATGGCGGATTGGCGCGAAAGAGTATGATGCATGTGACCGCGGAACGAGAAAAGCGGCGATCATAGGCGTGATTGTTGCAGTTATTCTGGAAACAATGTTTGCACTTTGTTCCGGATGGATTATGCAGCTGTTTTCCAAAGATCCGCAGATGGTGTCGCTTGTCGGCAAACTTCTGGCAATTGACATTGTGCTTGAGATGGGGCGTGTAACCAATCTGGTGTACGGGCAGGCATTAAAGACGAGTGGAGATGCCGTGTTTCCGGTAGTGATGGGTGCCTGTTTTATGATTTTGTGTTCAGTTGGGGGAACGTATCTGTTTGGAATCCGTCTGGGTCTTCTGGCCGTGGGCGCATACATCGGTATGGCTGGTGATGAATGCGTCCGTGCCATTGGCATGTACCTTCGCTGGAAGAGCGGAAAGTGGAAACAAAAGGGATTGGTTAAATCCCGGTAGCTTCGTAGCGCCCACTGGCACCACATGGAAGAACCAGTCCGTTGGAGGAAACCGGAAGACCGATCTCGCTGGCGGTGACTGTACCATTGGCGGTGCCAAGCACCGTGCTTATCATATAGGAAAGAACTGCCGGCTGCAGACCGGTGGTATAAGAGTTAATCAGGAAGAAGAGCGGATTGTCCGTTAAAATCTGGCTGCAGAGCTGGATGAGCGGATAAACGCTCTCTTCTATTTTCCAGATTTCTCCTTTTGGCCCGCGACCGTAAGACGGCGGGTCCATGATAATGGCATCATAATGGTTCCCACGACGGATTTCCCGCTCTACAAATTTGACACAGTCATCGACCAGCCACCGGATTGGGGCATCTTTCAGACCGGAAGAAATTGCATTTTCTTTTGCCCAGGTGACCATGCCTTTGGATGCATCTACATGGGTTACGCTTGCACCTGCCGCAGCGGCCGCAAGTGTTGCCCCACCGGTATAGGCGAAAAGATTAAGAACCTTAACCTGGCGTCCTTTGGAAACGGCGTCTGCAATGAGCTGGGAAAACCAGTTCCAGTTGGCAGCCTGTTCCGGAAATAATCCGGTATGTTTAAAACTGAAAGGTTTTAAATGAAACGTTAACTTCTTATTAATAGGCAGGGAATATTGAATGGTCCATTCTTTTGGAAGCTGGAAAAATTCCCATTCTCCACCTCCTTTGGAACTGCGGTGGTAGTGGCCGTTCATTTTGTGCCATCCTGTTTCCTTTTTCGGGGTATCCCAGATTACCTGGGGATCTGGGCGGACGAGAAGATAATCTCCCCAGCGTTCAAGCTTTTCTCCTTTGGAACAATCGATCACTTCGTAGTCCTTCCATTGATCTGCTAACCACATATGTCATATCCTCCTGATTTTCATCTGTATAAAACAGTAACATTATATGAAAAATAGAAAAAATAATCAATCATTAAATTTTGGGGGCGAAAAAACGTAAAAGAAAAAATAAAAAAGTTCTTGCTTTTTTGAATAAGACCATGTATAATATCAATTGCTGTGGCATGATAGCTGTGAAGCGCGAGGTTGCTGCTTATAAATTAGCAGGTTTTCCGTGGAGCGAATGTCAAGTTAGGAAACTGACGACAAGTCACTGTACAAACAATATGGTCTATCAAAGATAGAAACAACGTGTGAAAAAATGCGAATCGCCTGACGATGGGGCGATACATCAGAGATGTACCGCAGGACACACACGGAGAAGTGTACAGTCACCGCTTGTCGTACTATTTACAAAGTGCGAAAAGGAGGCGACTTTTTTTATGGCAAGTCAAGTAATGAGAATCACTCTCAAGGCTTATGATCACGAATTAGTTGATTCATCAGCAAAGAAAATCATCGAGACTGTAAAGAAGAACGGATCACAGGTGAGCGGACCGGTACCTCTTCCTACTAAGAAGGAAGTAGTTACAATTCTTAGAGCTACTCACAAGTATAAAGATTCCCGTGAACAGTTCGAGCAGAGAACTCATAAGAGACTGATTGATATCGTTACACCAACTCAGAAGACTGTTGATGCTTTATCACGTCTTGAGATGCCAGCAGGTGTTTACATCGATATTAAAATGAAACAGAAATAATAACTGTTTCGACAAATTATTTCGTAAGTCCTGATTAGTTATTTCATATAGATATGGCTGCTCTAGGATGAACGGTTCCGCTACTCCACTGCAGATCAGCAGGTGGGCAAGAGGCGTTCCGCTGTAGAAAACAGGAGGTTAAACAATGAAGAAAGCGATTTTAGCAACAAAAGTCGGAATGACACAGATCTTCAATGCAGACGGCGTATTAGTGCCGGTTACTGTATTACAGGCTGGTCCTTGTGTTGTTACTCAGATTAAGACAGTAGACAACGATGGATACAGTGCAGTTCAGGTTGGATTTGTTGACAAGAAAGAAAAGACTGTTAACAAAGATGCCAACGGAAAGAAAGAAATTCGCAACAGACATGGCGTAAACAAGGCTCAGATGGGTCACTTCGCTAAAGCTGGTGTATCTGGTAAGAGATTCGTTCGCGAGTTCAAGTTTGAGAATGCAGACGAGTATAAGTTAGCAGATGAAATCAAAGCTGACATCTTCGCAGAAGGTGACAAGGTTGATGTTACTGCTATTTCAAAAGGTAAAGGTTTCCAGGGTGCTATTAAGAGATTAGGTCAGCACAGAGGACCGATGGCTCATGGTTCTAAGTTCCATCGTCATCAGGGTTCTAACGGTGCATGTTCTTCTCCGAGCCGTGTATTCAAGGGAAAAGGAATGCCTGGACACATGGGTAGCGTAAAAGTTACAACTCAGAATCTTGAAGTTGTAAGAGTTGACGCAGAGAACAACTTACTGCTGATCAAGGGTGCTGTCCCAGGAGCAAAGAAAGCTCTCATCACAGTAAAAGAGACCACAAAGTCTGGTAAATAGTGCAAAGTAAGAAAGGAGGAACTTTACGATGGCTAAAGTAGCTGTTTATAATATGGAAGGTAAAGAAGTTGATTCTATCGAATTAAACGATTCCATTTTCGGCGTAGAAATTAATGAGCATTTAGTTCATATGGCTGTGCTTCAGCAGCTTGCAAATAATCGTCAGGGAACACAGAAGGCTAAGACACGTTCTGAAGTTCGCGGTGGCGGAAGAAAACCATGGAGACAGAAGGGAACCGGTCATGCAAGACAGGGATCTACACGTTCTCCACAGTGGACAGGCGGCGGAGTTGTATTCGCTCCGGTACCAAGAGATTACTCATTCAAGCTCAACAAGAAAGAGAAGAGAGCTGCATTAAAGTCTGTTCTGACTTCTAAGGTAGCAGAGAACAAGTTCGTAGTTGTTGATGAGCTGAAATTAGATGAAATTAAGACAAAGAAGTTCGTACAGGTTATGAACAATCTGAAAGTTGAGAAGGCACTTGTTGTATTAAACGACATGGACACAAACGTGATCGCATCTGCAGCAAATATTCCAACTGTTAAGACTGCTCAGACAAACGAGCTGAATGTATTTGATGCATTAAAGTATGACAAGGTAGTTGTTACAAAGGCTGCTCTTGCAACAATCGAGGAGGTGTATGCATAATGGCAAACGTACAGTATTATGATGTAATCCTCAAACCAGTAGTAACTGAGAAGAGTATGAATGCAATGGCTGAGAAGAAATATACATTTCTTGTTCATCCGGATGCAAATAAAACTATGATCAAGGAAGCCGTAGAGAGAATGTTCGAGGGAACAAAGGTTGCCAAGGTCAACACAATGAATTGTGAAGGCAAGAACAGAAGACGTGGAATGGTAACAGGAAAGACTGCTAAGACAAAGAAAGCAATCGTTCAGTTAACAGAGGACAGCAAGGATATCGAGATCTTCGCTGGATTATAATTCCAAAAGGAGCACTTGCATAAGAGTTGCTTCGCAAGCAAGTGCGTAGGCAATGCATCTACGATGCATTACAAGATATGTGTCAGAGATGACACGATAATGAAAACATCGAAAGGAGAAAAACAATGGGAATTAAGACATATAACCCATATACACCTTCCAGAAGAAATATGACTGGTTCTGATTTCTCTGAGATCACTAAGACAACTCCTGAGAAATCCCTTACAACTTCTTTAAAGAAGAACGCTGGTCGTAACAATCAGGGTAAAATCACAGTTAGACACCAGGGTGGTGGAAACAGAAGAAAATACAGAATCATCGACTTTAAGAGAAGAAAAGATGGTATTCCGGCAACCGTAATCGGTGTTGAATACGATCCGAATAGAACAGCAAATATCGCACTGATCTGCTATGCAGATGGTGAGAAAGCATATATCCTTGCTCCTGCAGGATTAACCGACGGTATGAAGGTTATGAACGGACCAGAAGCAGAGGTAAGAGTTGGAAACTGTTTACCACTTGAGAATATCCCGGTTGGTACACAGATCCACAACATCGAGTTACTGCCAGGTAAGGGCGGACAGTTAGTACGTTCTGCCGGACTCAGCGCACAGCTGATGGCTAAGGAAGGAAAGTATGCAACACTTCGTCTTCCTTCAGGCGAGATGAGAATGGTTCCAATTCAGTGTAGAGCAACAATCGGTGTTATCGGAAACGGTGACCACAACCTCGTAAATATTGGTAAGGCTGGACGTAAGCGTCACATGGGTATCCGCCCAACAGTTCGTGGTTCTGTTATGAACCCTAATGACCATCCACACGGTGGTGGTGAAGGTAAGGCTCCGGTAGGTCGTCCAGGACCATGTACTCCATGGGGCAAGCCTGCACTTGGTTTAAAGACCAGAAAGAAGAACAAGCAGTCTAACAAGCTTATCGTAAGAAGAAGAGACGGTAGAGCTATCAAATAATTAGGAGGTTTATGAAATGGCACGTTCACTTAAAAAAGGACCATTTGCTGATGAGAGCTTACTCAAAAAAGTAGATGCTATGAACGCTTCCGGAGACAAGTCCGTAATTAAGACCTGGTCCCGTCGTTCTACTATTTTCCCATCTTTCGTTGGACACACAATCGCTGTTCATGACGGAAGAAAGCATGTTCCGGTATATGTTACAGAGGACATGGTTGGACATAAGCTCGGTGAGTTCGTTGCAACAAGAACTTACAGAGGACATGGAAAAGACGAAAAGAAATCAGGCGTGAGATAAAATAATATTTAGTGGAAGGAGGTTTCATCCATGGCAAAAGGACATAGATCCCAGATCAAGAGAGAGAGAAACGAAGTAAAGGACACAAGACCTTCAGCTAAGTTATCTTATGCTAGAGTGTCAGTACAGAAGGCTTGCTTCGTATTAGATGCAATTCGTGGTAAGGATGTTGCGACTGCACTTGCAATCGTATCCTACAACCCAAGATACGCTTCAAGCGTTGTAGAGAAGTTATTAAAGTCAGCAATCGCTAACGCTGAGAACAATAACGGAATGAAGGCAGAAAACCTTTATGTAGCAGAGTGCTACGCAAATAAGGGACCAACAATGAAGAGAATTCATCCTCGTGCACAGGGTAGAGCTTATAGAATCGAAAAGAGAATGAGCCACATTACAATCGTGCTCGATGAAAGATAGGAGGCAATCATGGGACAGAAGGTTAATCCTCATGGATTAAGAGTCGGCGTTATCAAAGATTGGGATTCTAAATGGTATGCAGATGGAGATTTCGCTGATTACTTAGTAGAAGATTACAATATCAGAACATTTCTGAAGAAAAAATTATACGCAGCTGGTGTTTCTAAGATTGAGATCGAAAGAGCATCAGATCGTGTGAAGGTTATCATTTACACAGCTAAGCCAGGTGTTGTAATTGGTAAGGGCGGCGCTGAGATCGAAAAGATCAAGGCAGAAGTTCAGAAACTTACAGATAAGAAGTTAGTTGTAGATATCAAAGAAGTAAAGAGACCAGATCGTGACGCTCAGTTAGTAGCTGAGAACATCGCTTTACAGCTTGAGAACCGTGTTTCTTTCCGTAGAGCAATGAAGTCCTGCATGGGCCGTGCAATGAAGACCGGTGCAAAGGGAATTAAGACTTCCTGCTCAGGACGTCTTGGTGGAGCTGATATGGCCCGTACAGAGTTCTACTCTGAAGGAACTATACCGCTTCAGACACTTCGTGCAGATATCGATTATGGATTCGCAGAGGCAGATACCACTTACGGTAAAGTAGGTGTTAAGGTTTGGATCTACCGTGGCGAAGTGCTTCCTACAAAGGCTAATAAGGAAGGAGGAGCTCAGTAATTATGTTAATGCCAAAGAGAGTAAAACATCGTAAACAGTTCCGTGGTTCCATGGCTGGTAAAGCAACCAGAGGAAACAAGATCACATACGGTGAGTATGGTATCGTATCATTAGAGCCTTGCTGGATTAAGGCAAATCAGATCGAGGCAGCCCGTGTTGCTATGACAAGATATATCAAGCGTGGTGGTAAAGTCTGGATCAAGATCTTCCCAGAGAAGCCTGTAACTCATAAGCCTATGGGTGTTCGAATGGGTAAAGGAAAGGGTGCCCTTGAGTATTGGGTAGCTGTAGTTAAACCAGGTAGAGTATTATTTGAAATCTCCGGTGTTCCGGAAGACGTAGCGAAAGAAGCTTTACGTCTTGCTACACATAAATTACCTTGCAAATGTAAAGTAGTTTCACGTGCAGATTTAGAAGGCGGTGAGTCAAATGAAAACTAGTGCATATTTAGAAGAATTAAAGTCACTTACTGTTGCAGATTTACAGTCACAGTTAGTTGATGCAAAAAAGGAACTTTTCAATTTGAGATTCCAGAATGCAACCAATCAGTTAGATAATACAGCCAGAATTAAAGAAGTTCGCAAGAATATTGCTAGAATTCAGACTGTTATCACCGAGAAAGCTAGCGTTGCTGAATAAATCCAATTCTCAGAAAGGAGACTTCGGTCGTGGAAGAAAGAAATCTTAGAAAAACACGTGTAGGTGTTGTTGTAAGCGATAAGATGGATAAGACAATCGTTGTAGCTGTAAAGAACAACGAGAGACATCCACTGTACAACAAGATCGTTAAAAAGACTTATAAGTTAAAGGCTCATGACGAGAACAACGATGCTAAGATCGGCGATACCGTCAGAGTTATGGAAACAAGACCATTATCTAAAGATAAGAGATGGAGACTTGTAGAAATCATGGAAAGAGCAAAATAATAAAAGGAGGCTACAAGCATGGTACAGCAGGAAAGCAGACTCAAAGTTGCGGACAATACTGGCGCAAAAGAGTTACTTGTTATCCGCGTAATGGGTGGATCTACCAGAAGATATGCGAACATCGGCGATGTGATCGTTGCTACTGTTAAAGATGCAACACCAGGCGGTGTTGTTAAAAAGGGCGATGTTGTAAAAGCCGTAGTTGTTCGTTCAGTAAAGGGTGCCCGTCGTAAAGATGGTTCCTATATTAAGTTTGATGAGAACGCAGCAGTTATTATCAAGGACGACAAAACTCCGAGAGGAACTCGTATCTTTGGACCAGTAGCTCGTGAGCTTCGTGAGAAACAGTTCATGAAAATTGTTTCTCTGGCTCCAGAAGTATTATAGGAGGAACGAAGATGGCAAGTATGAAGATCAAAAAAGGCGATATGGTAAAAGTTATCGCTGGCAGAGATAAAGACAAAGAGGGCAAGGTTATTGCCGTAAATAAAAAAGACAACACACTCCTCGTTGAAGGCGTTAACATGGTTACCAAGCATGCAAAGCCAAGCATGGCAAACCAGCAGGGCGGAATCCTTCATCAGGAAGGACCTATTGATGCATCTAACGTAATGTTCCTTCACAAAGGAAAAGCTACCCGTGTAGGTTTCAAGATGGACGGAGACAAGAAAGTACGTTATGCGAAATCAACAGGCGATGTTATCGATTAATTGAAGAGAGGAGGACAAAACATTGAGTAGACTTAAAGAGCAGTACGAAAATGAGATCAAAGACGCAATGATCAAAAAGTTCGGATACAAGAATACAATGGAGGTTCCAAAGCTTGACAAGATCGTAGTTAACATGGGTGTTGGTGAGGCTAAGGAGAACGCAAAGCTTCTTGAGGCAGCTGTAAAGGACATGGAGGCTATTACCGGTCAGAAGGCTGTTACAACAAAGGCTAAGAATGCGATCGCAAACTTCAAGATCAGAGAGAACATGCCAATCGGATGTAAGGTTACCTTACGTGGCGAGAAGATGTATGAGTTCGCTGATCGTCTGATCAACTTAGCATTACCTCGTGTACGTGACTTCCGTGGTGTTAATCCAAACGCATTTGACGGACGTGGAAACTACGCACTTGGTATCAAAGAGCAGATTATCTTCCCAGAGATCGAGTACGATAAGGTAGATAAGGTTCGTGGTATGGATATCATCTTCGTTACAACTGCAAAGACAGATGAAGAGGCACGTGAGTTATTAACTCTGTTTAACATGCCATTTGCTAAATAATCAGGAGGGAATTTTTAATGGCTAAGACAAGTATGAAAATTAAACAGCAGCGTAAACCAAAATTCTCTACCAGAGAATATACACGTTGCAGAATTTGTGGACGTCCACATTCAGTTTTAAGAAAATACGGAATCTGTAGAGTATGTTTCCGTGAGTTAGCATATAAAGGTCAGATTCCAGGCGTTAAGAAGGCATCCTGGTAAACCTTTAAGAGAAAAGTTGTAGTCCAAAAGGAGGAAAAATGTCATGATGATGACAAGTGATCCAATTGCAGATATGCTTACAAGAATCCGTAATGCAAATACTGCAAAACATGATACAGTAGATATTCCAGCTTCTAAGATCAAAGTTGCTATCGCTGGCATCCTTGTTGATGAAGGTTTCATCGAGAAGTATGACATCATCGAGGATGGTAACTTCAAGACAATCCGTGTCACATTGAAGTATGGCGCTGATAAGAATGAGAAGATCATTACAGGAATTAAGAGAATTTCCAAGCCAGGTTTACGTGTATACGCTGGCAAGGATGAAATCCCGAGTGTACTTGGTGGATTAGGAATCGCAATCCTTTCTACGAACCAGGGAATCGTTACCGACAAGGAAGCAAGAAAGCTTCAGGTTGGTGGCGAAGTATTAGCATTTGTATGGTAGTCAAAACCAGATAGAAACTATTAACATCCAATAAATACAGGAGGTACGGGCATGTCACGTATAGGAAGAATGCCAATCGCAATTCCAGCTGGAGTAACAGTTGAGATCGCAGAAAATAATCATGTGACTGTAAAAGGTCCAAAGGGTACTTTGGAGAGAACTCTTCCATCAGAGATGGATATTAAGGTTGAGGGCTCTGAAGTCGTAGTTACAAGACCAAACGATTTAAAGAAAATGAAATCCTTACACGGATTAACAAGAACACTGATAAACAACATGGTTGTTGGTGTAACTGATGGTTACACCAAGACCCTTGAGGTAAACGGTGTAGGTTATAGAGCACAGAAGTCCGGAAAGAAGTTAACACTTCACCTTGGATATTCTCATCCGGTTGAGATGGAAGATCCGGAAGGACTTGAGGCAGTTGTTGAAGATAACAAGATTATCGTTAAAGGTATTGACAAAGAAAAAGTTGGCCAGTACGCAGCTGAAATCAGAGATAAGAGAAGACCTGAGCCATATAAGGGCAAGGGTATCAAGTATGCTGATGAAGTTATTAGACGTAAAGTTGGTAAGACTGGTAAGAAATAATTAAAGGAGTGGACAAGAAATGGTTAGTAAAAAGTCAAGAACAGAAGTTCGTGAAAAGAAGCATAGCAGAATGCGTAATCATCTTGCAGGTACAGCAGAGCGTCCTCGTTTAGCTGTATTCAGAAGTAATAACCATATGTATGCTCAGATTATTGATGATACAGTTGGAAATACACTTGTTTCTGCTTCAACTCTGGATAAAGATTTAAAGGCAGAGCTTGAGAAGACTAATAACGTTGATGCAGCAGCAAAACTTGGTACTGTTATTGCAAAGAAAGCATTAGATAAGGGTATTACCACAGTTGTCTTCGATCGAGGCGGTTTTATTTACGCAGGCAAGGTAAAGGCATTAGCTGAAGCAGCAAGAGAAGCTGGTTTAGAGTTTTAGGAGGAGACAAACATGAAACGTGAAATCATTGATGCGAGTCAATTAGAATTAGTTGACCAGGTTGTTGACATCAAGCGTGTAACAAAGGTCGTTAAGGGTGGACGTAACATGCGCTTCACAGCTCTCGTTGTTGTTGGTGACAAGAATGGTCATGTTGGTGCAGGTCTTGGAAAGGCTGCTGAAATTCCTGAAGCAATCCGCAAAGGAAAAGAAGATGCAATTAAGAGCCTCATCAGTGTTAAATTAGACGAGAATAACTCTATTACACATGATGTAACAGGAAAATACACAGGTGCTTCCGTATTATTAAAGAAGTCTCCTGAAGGTACTGGTATCATCGCAGGTGGTCCGGCTCGTTCCGTATGTGAGCTTGCAGGTATCACAAATATCCGTACAAAATCATTAGGATCAAATAATAAGCAGAACGTTGTACTTGCTACTATCGAGGCACTTTCTCAGTTAAGAAGCCCGGAAGAAGTTGCAAGACTTCGCGGTAAATCTGTAGAAGAAATCTTAGGTTAAGGAGGAGCGACTAAGTCATGGCAGATAAAGTAAAAGTTACACTTATTAAGTCAACAATCGGTGCTGTTCCGAAGAACAAGAAGACAATCGAAGCTCTTGGATTAACTAAGTTACACAAGACTGTAGAGTTACCAAACAACGCAGCTACACAGGGCGCGCTTCGCAAGGTTGCACCATACGTTAACGTAGAAGAAGCATAGAATAAAATAAGGAGGTGCCAAAATGGATTTATCTAGTTTAAAAGCAGCAGAAGGCTCCGTACACAGCGATAACTTCAGAAGAGGTCGTGGACACGGTTCAGGAAATGGCAAGACTGCTGGTAAGGGCCATAAGGGTCAGAAGGCTCGTTCTGGAGCACCAAGACCAGGGTTCGAAGGTGGCCAGATGCCATTATACAGAAGATTACCAAAGAGAGGTTTCAAGTGCAGAAACTCTAAGGAAATCATCGGAATTAATCTTTCAGCTCTTGAGAAATTCGATAATGACACTGTAGTATCAGTAGATACACTGATCGAAGCAGGTATCGTTAAGAACCCAAGAGACGGCGTAAAGATTCTTGGAAATGGAGAATTTACTAAGAAGCTTACAGTCCAGGCTAACGCTTTCAGTGCTAGTGCCAAGGAGAAGATTGAAGCTCTTGGTGGAAAAGCTGAGGTGATCTAATGTTTAAGACACTGCGTAATGCATTTAAAGTAAAGGACATTCGAGATCGAATTCTTTTTACTTTTTTGATGCTGATCATCATCCGGATCGGAAGTGAACTTCCGGCTCCGGGGGTTGATGGGGAAGTGTTTAAACAGTGGTGGGCAAGCCAGTCTGCAGACGGACTTGGATTTTTCAATGCGATTACAGGTGGTTCTTTCCTGAATATGTCTGTATTCGCACTGAATATTACACCGTACATTACTTCATCCATCATTATTCAGCTGCTTACCATTGCGATTCCGAAGCTTGAAGAAATTCAGCGTGACGGAGAAGAGGGAAGAAAGAAGATGGTTGCACTTACCCGTTATGTGACCATCGTTCTTGCATTGATTCAGTCTATAGCAATGACAATCGGTTTTTACCGTGGTGGATATCTCACCGGCCAGGGACCTTTAGCCGTTATTGAGGTTATTACAGGACTTACGGCAGGATCTGCAGTTCTTATGTGGATTGGTGAGCGCATCACAGAGAAAGGTATCGGAAATGGTATTTCCATTGTATTGGTTATCAACATCATTTCACGTATGCCGGAAGATATGGGAACTCTTTGGAGTCAGTTCATTGCGAACAAATCCATTCCAAAGGGAATCGTGGCAGGCCTGATCATTATTGCAATCATCGTTGCAATGGTAGTATTCGTAGTAGTACTTCAGGATGCAGAGCGTAGAATCCCAGTTCAGTATTCCAAGAAACTGCAGGGAAGAAAACAGGTGGGTGGTCAGTCCACACACATTCCGCTTAAGGTCAATACCGGCGGTGTAATCCCTGTCATCTTTGCACAGTCACTGTTACAGACACCAGTGATTATCGCAGCGATTCTTGGAAAAGGTAATGGAACAGGTATCGGAAGCAAGATCTTAAAGGGAATGTCCCAGTCTAACTGGTGCAATCCGGAAGAGCCGATCTACAGTATCGGACTTGTGGTTTATATTCTGTTAATTATCGCGTTTGCATATTTCTATACACAGATTACATTCAATCCTTTGGAGATTGCAAACAATATGAAGAAAGCCGGTGGTTTTATTCCGGGTATCCGTCCTGGAAAGCCTACCAGTGATTATTTAAATCAGATACTCAACTACATTGTATTCATCGGAGCAGTTGGTCTGTCCATCGTTGCATTTATTCCAATTTTCTTCAACGGTGTATTTAAGGCAGATGTTTCTTTCGGTGGTACATCAATCATCATTATTGTCGGTGTTGTTATTGAGACAATTAAGCAGGTTGAGTCACAGATGAGAGTTCGCTATTACAAGGGATTTTTGAACGACTAATTATATTTTGGAGATACTGGATTCCGGTATCTCCATTTCCCTTATGATACGGGGAGCAATTCTTCTATATAAAAATATATCGTGTTTAATAACAGAAATGGAGAAATGATATGAAGATTATTATGTTAGGGGCTCCGGGGGCAGGAAAAGGAACACAGGCAAAGCAGATTGCTGCAAAATACCAGATTCCTCATATTTCCACCGGTGATATTTTCCGTGCAAATATCAAAAATGGTACAGAGTTAGGAAAAAAAGCAAAAACATATATGGATCAGGGTGCACTTGTGCCGGATGAACTGACCTGTGATCTGGTTATGGATCGTATCCAGCAGGATGACTGCAAAAACGGATTTGTTCTGGACGGATTTCCAAGAACAATTCCACAGGCGGAAGCTTTAGATGCAGCATTAAAGAAAATCAGCCAGACGATGGATTATGCAATTGATGTTGATGTTCCGGATGAGAATATTGTAAAACGTATGGGTGGAAGACGTGCCTGCTTAAATTGCGGGGCAACATATCATATCGTATTTAATCCGACAAAGGTGGAAGGCAAGTGTGATGCCTGTGGAGCGGAAACCGTACTTCGGGATGATGACAAGCCGGAAACTGTACAGAAGCGTCTGTCTGTATATCATGAACAGACACAGCCACTGATCGATTATTACAAGGCACAGGGAATCCTGAAATCCGTTGACGGAACCAAGCCAATGGATGAAGTGTTTGCCGATATTGTTGCAATCTTAGGTGAATAAGATGAAAGTAACGATCAAATCTGCTGAAGAGATTGAAAAAATGCGCCGCGCGGGGGAAATCCTCGCTGCCGTGCATCAGAATCTTGCAAGAGAAATCAAACCTGGGATGTCTACTTTGGACATTGACCGGTTGGGGGAAGAGATGATCCGCGGATATGGATGTATTCCTTCATTTAAAAATTATTGTGGATATCCGGCGTCCATTTGTGTTTCGGTAAACGAAGAAGTGGTGCATGGGATTCCGACAGACGAAAGGATCATCAAAGAAGGAGATATTGTCAGTCTGGATGCAGGAGTTATTTATGAAGGCTATCATTCAGATGCGGCGAGAACCGTTGCAGTCGGAGAAGTGAGTGAGGAGGCAAAGCTTCTGATCGAACGGACCAGACAGTCCTTTATTGAAGGAATGAAAAAAGCAGTGGCTGGAAATCATCTTTATGATATTTCCGCAGCAATTGGTGACTATGCAAATCAGTTTGGATATGGTGTGGTCGAGGATCTTTGTGGACATGGAATTGGCAGCCATTTGCATGAAGAACCGGAGATCCCGAATTTCAGACAGTCACGGTTTCGCAGAGGAATTAAGCTGAAACCGGGGATGACACTTGCCGTGGAGCCGATGATTAATGTGGGAACCAAAGATGTACTCTGGATGGATGATGAGTGGACCGTTGTCACGGAAGATAAGTCATTATCCGCTCACTATGAGAATACGATACTTATTACAGATGGAAAACCGGAGATCCTTTCTCTGACAGAAGAGGAAAAGAAGGCCGGATTTTTAAATCTCTTTTAACAACAGGAAAATGGAAAAGAGTCGATACAGGAGGAAAGAAAGTTATGTCAAAAGCAGATGTTATTGAAGTGGAAGGCGTAGTAGTAGAAAAACTGCCAAACGCTTTTTTCAAAGTAGAACTTGAGAATGGTCACCAGATTCTGGCAACGATCAGCGGAAAACTTCGTATGAATTTTATCCGTATCCTGCCGGGAGATAAAGTAACAATTGAAATGTCCCCATATGACCTGACAAAGGGAAGAATCATCTGGAGAGATAAATAAAAAATATGTTGACTTCCACAAGGTGTCTGTGTATAATATTATTCGGACACTTTTTGGAAAGTACCTGAAAAATGCGGAAAACCGCAGAAACAGGGCTTTTATAGAGAAAGGAGGATTTGCTGTGAAGGTAAGATCATCAGTTAAGCCTATTTGCGAGAAATGCAAAGTCATCAAGAGAAAAGGAAGCATCAGAATTATCTGTGAGAATCCGAAGCACAAACAGAGACAGGGTTAATTACTTCTTGACAGAAGAACCCTGTTATTTGTGCGCTATGGTCAGTTTATAACAGACTGGCGAAAGCAGCATCGCATTTGCGATGAAATCATTATGTGCGGCTGCAGCGCAGTGAATTTGCGCTGTTCATAATAAACAGAGGCATAGTCTGGTCTTTTTTGCTATAATACCGAGTGGCATGGGACAAATATGCGAATATGGAAATCCTATTTGTATGCACACATTTCAGGACGTGCAACCGTAGCTGTATACGGATAGGGTTCGGGAAAATACGCGGTTGCAGGTGTATTTATGACTACTAAATAATCTTAAAAATTTTATGGAGGTGTAAACACACATGGCTCGTATTGCAGGTGTAGATTTACCAAGAGAAAAACGTGTAGAAATCGGTCTGACTTACATCTACGGAATCGGTAGAGCAAGTGCTGACCGTATCCTTGAAGCAGCAAACGTAGATCCTAGCACACGTGTTAGAGATCTTACTGACGATGAGGTTAAGAGAATCAGTGCAGTCATCGATGAGACACAGACTGTAGAAGGTGATTTAAGAAGAGAGATCGCTCTTAATATTAAGAGACTTCAGGAGATCGGATGCTATCGTGGAATCCGTCACAGAAAAGGACTGCCAGTTCGTGGTCAGAAGACTAAGACAAACGCAAGAACAAGAAAAGGTCCTAAGAGAACTGTAGCAAATAAGAAGAAATAAGTTTAATCAGAGAAAGTAGGTTAGTTTAGATATGGCTAAGAACGTTGCAAAGAAAACAACAAAAAAGCGCGTAAAGAAAAACGTTGAACGCGGACAGGCACACATTCAGGCATCTTTCAATAACACAATCGTGACAATTACTGATACTGAAGGTAACGCTTTATCATGGGCTAGTGCTGGTGGTCTTGGATTTAGAGGTTCAAAGAAATCTACTCCATATGCTGCACAGATGGCAGCAGAAACTGCTACAAAGGCAGCTTTAATTCATGGTTTGAAGACAGTTGATGTTATGGTTAAGGGACCAGGCTCAGGACGTGAGGCTGCTATCCGTGCCCTTTCCGCATGCGGTCTTGAAGTAGTTTCCATCAAGGATGTTACTCCAGTACCACATAACGGATGCCGTCCACCAAAGCGTAGAAGAGTTTAATTAGGAGGTATCGATTAAGATGGCAGTGAATAAAGTACCTGTACTGAAAAGATGTAGATCCCTTGGTTTAGAGCCAAGTTATTTAGGATATGATAAGAAGTCAAAGAGAAATCTTCAGAGAGGAAACCGTAAGGTATCTGAGTACGGACTTCAGTTAAGAGAAAAGCAGAAGGCTAAATTCATCTATGGTGTATTAGAGAAGCCTTTCCGTAATTACTATAAGAGAGCAGATAAGATGAGAGGATTAACAGGTCCAAACCTGATGACAATCCTTGAGTCAAGACTTGACAATGTAGTATTCCGTCTTGGATTCGCAAGAACCCGTAAGGAAGCAAGACAGATCGTTGACCACAAGTTCGTAACCGTAAACGGTAAGGTTGTAAACATTCCTTCTTACCTGGTTAAGGCTGGCGATGTTGTTGAGATTAAGGAAAGCAAGAAGAACATTCAGCGTATGAAAGACATCGTTGAGGTTGCTGGTGGAAGAATCGTTCCAGAATGGTTAGATATCGACGCAGAGAAGCTGCAGGGAACTGTAAAAGAGTTACCATCCCGTGAGCAGATCGACGTTCCAGTAAACGAGATGCTTATCGTCGAGTTATATTCTAAGTAATTAGTTTAACGCATCGTAAACCCGAGAAGGAGGGACTTTGTAGTGTTCGATTTTGAAAAACCAAAAATTGAGATCGCTGAAATTTCAGAAGACAAGACATATGGCAAATTTGTTGTAGAGCCTTTGGAAAGAGGATATGGTACTACACTTGGCAACTCTTTAAGAAGAATTATGCTTTCTTCTTTACCGGGAGCTGCTGTAAGCCAGGTGAAGATTGACGGAGTTCTCCATGAATTCAGTTCAATCCCGGGCGTTAAGGAAGATGTTACTGAAATTATTATGAACATCAAGAACCTCGCTATCCGCAATAACAGTTCTACAAATGAACCAAAAGTTGCTTACATTGAATTCGAAGGGGAAGGCGTTGTTACAGCTGCAGATATCCAGGTCGATTCGGATATCGAAATCATGAATCCTGAATTGGAGATCGCACATTTAAACGGTGGTGCAGACTGCAAGCTCTATATGGAACTTACCATTACAAAGGGCAGAGGATATGTCAGCGCAGATAAGAATAAGACAGAGGATACACCAATTGGTGTGATCGCAATCGATTCTATCTATACACCGGTAGATCGTGTAAATGTAACGATTGAGAATACTCGTGTAGGTCAGGTTACTGATTATGATAAGCTTACATTGGATGTATATACCAATGGAACTTTAGAGCCAGATGAGGCAGTCAGCCTTGCTGCGAAAGTATTGAGTGAGCACTTAAATCTCTTCATTGATCTGTCAGATGCTGCACAGCAGGCAGAGATCATGGTTGAGAAAGAGAACGATACACAGGAGAAGGTTCTTGAGATGAATATCGATGAACTGGAATTATCTGTTCGTTCTTACAACTGTCTGAAGAGAGCTGGTATCAATACGGTTGCAGAGCTTATCAACCGTACTCCGGAAGATATGATGAAGGTTCGTAACCTTGGCCGCAAGTCTCTTGAAGAAGTACTTGCAAAACTCAAAGAGTTAGGTTTACAGTTAAATCAGGGTGAAGAATAATAAAAACTGGCGGTGTCAGTAATCCCGATGAGTGTGACAACGTCATAGAACATTTATGGCTTGTGGTTTGAAATGCCACAGAATTAAGAATGGGTTCTGCCGGTAAATCCAAAGAGTATGGCAGGATACCCCACAAATGGAGGAAAATTAAAATGGCAAAGTATCGTAAGTTAAGCAGAACATCCAGCCAGAGAAAGGCTTTAATCAGAGGTCAGGTTACTGCTCTGATCGCTAATGGCAAGATCGTAACAACAGAAGCAAAGGCTAAGGAAATCCGTAAGGTTGCAGAAGGCCTGATCGCTGCTGCTGTTCGTGAGAAAGACAACTTTGACGAAGTTACTGTTACTGCTAAGGTTGCTCGTAAAGATGCAGACGGCAAGAGAGTAAAAGAAGTTGTTGATGGTAAGAAAGTTACTGTTTATGACGAAGTAGAGAAGAAGATTAAGAAGGATCAGCCTTCCCGTCTTCATGCAAGAAGAGAAATGCTTAAAGTTCTTTACACAGTAAAGACAAATGACGGAACCAAGAAGGGCGCAAAGGAAGTTGACCTTGTTGCTAAGTTATTTGATGAGATCGCACCAAAGTATGCAGACCGTAACGGTGGTTACACAAGAATCGTAAAGATTGGTCAGCGTAAAGGTGACGGCGCTCTGGAAGTATTACTTGAGTTAGTTTAAAATTTGTCAACGAGAACCCCCATCTGTGAAAGCAGATGGGGTTTTTTATACTTAAAAGTGAGAATCCGCGCCGGTTTTGCCGATGCGGATTTTTTAAATTTATGAACTATGTGATTTGGGGAGCGGATAAGGTTTCCGTTGGTCAGTTCTTCCGATCAGATAATCTACGCTTGTATGATGAAAATCTGCCAGAGAAGAGAGAATTTCCGTTGGAATTTGTCGCTCATCATTTTCATATCTGGAGTAGGTTCGTTGTGTAATATTTAAGATTCTGGCAATCTCTGTCTGTGTTAAGTCTTTGTCTTCCCGTAAATCGCGAATGCGTTTATATATCAAATATTTGTCACCTCCCCCATACTAATAGTATATGTGAGACCGTATTGGTCTATTGTGCTTTAGACCAATACGGACTAAAATATTTGCAAGGCACAATATAAGGCACATATTGAAATGCTTATAAATATTGATAAAATAAAAGCGTTACAAAAGAAAAATGGAGGCATGAATGTCAGAGTTCAGTGATAAATTATCAGAGTATATTGTAAAAAGCGGATCGAATGTGTATCAGCTTGCAAAAGAAGCATCTTTAGATAGAACAACATTGCAGAAGACAGCAAAAGGGCAGAGACTTCCGTCTTTGGATTATATTAAGGAAATATGTCAGTACATCAAAATATCCAGTAAACAGGAAGAGGAACTGGTTCGACTCTACAAGATTGAAAAGCTGGGACACAGCACAGTAGAAGCATGGGATGAAATTCAGCAGATTATTCGTGATATTTACCAGCTTAGAAAAAATGAAAATAGTTCCTGGTGTATTCATTTTGATGAATTAAGTTTGAAAAGTTTTAATACTAAAATTGTGCAGAAATGCTGTTCGGAAATGGAATGTTTAAAAGCAATTATGTGCGTCATGGAACAGGAACTGCAAGCTCCGGATCAAGCAGAAATTTATATGGATGTTTCGTGGGCAAGTAAAATGGTGTTAAGTCAGTTGATGCAAAGTGAGGGCAATGAGTCAGAAAGATTGACTTGCCATCAACTTGTGAATTTAAAGCAGACAGAACATGTAAAAGACGGGATGCTGGAAAATATTCAGATACTGCATCAGGTACTGCCATATGCATTTACAACACATAATACCTATGATATCCGTTATGCTTATATCAGTGAAAACAGCGAAGAACAGAAATTGCATTTATGGGAACATTACATTATTACACGCAGACATGTAATTTTGTGTTCGGAACAGGATTATCAGATGATAGTCATTTCCGATGAAATGATTGCAAAGGCATACAGGCAGGAAGTCGGGCGTATGCTGAGTGCATATCGTCCGCTGTTCAGCTATCAGGGGTATTCCGGGGAAGGTGTTCGGAAATACCGTGCATTGCTTGATCATGATGAAACACATGTAACGTATGAGGGATTTCCGTGTCTGGCACTTATGATCCCCGATGAAATAAAAAAGCAGTTGATTGCAGATCCGCAGATTGGAACATATGCCACTGCGTTTTTTGATATGCCAAAAGTAAAAGAAAACCAGTACATTAATATTTTTGGAATGGAAGAGGTAAGGCATTTTATGAAAACCGGGCATTTACCGGGAGTGTTTGATCATTATTTTTATGTGGAGTCCATGGAACTTCGAAAGGAAATGCTTGAAAATTTCCATAGAAACCTTCTGGCGCATACACGGCAGTATTATATGATCAATGAGGATAAATTTAAAATAAACAGTTCTTTTGGAATTGATGTATTTGGACAAAATAAAGTCGCATTCTGTTCAACATCTGACGAGTTTCCATTTGGTTTTATCTCAATTGATGAACCTGGGATCAGTGAAATGTTTGCCAGTTATTTTGATAATCTGGTACAGTCCAAATATGTATATTCGATTGAGGAAACCATAACAAAATGGGAGAAAATGGTGGAACAGATAGAAAGAGAAATAGAAGATAGGAGGGAATGAGCTTTTTAGTGCATAGGTACTAAAAATAAAAGGCACAATAAAAGGCACATATTGAAATGATGTGTGTGATTGATAAAATATAAATAAGTATTCATTTGTAATAGTAGAGGAGGAGAGGTTACATGAAATTAAAGAACAAAATAATTTTACTTTTGGCAATTGTTGTGGTATTGAGTGGATGTTATCCGATGACAACGAAAGCGTCTTCGGATAATACAATTCAAAATGCGATGTCGATCAGTGAGAACGGAACTTACAGTGGATCCGCACCGGAGGGCGAAGCTTATTATCGTTTGGACATTAAGCAGGCTGAAGTTGTTACGATGACATTTGAAGCTTATCAGAGAAATGAAGCTCGCATTATATTATATGATAATGAATATGTTGAAATAAATAGAATGTATGCATCCTATGATGGAAACCGGAATGCAGCGTATACAAAGGTAAATTTATATCTATGTCCAGGAAGCCATTATATTGAATTGGGAGTTAGTAAAGATGCAACATATTCATTCCAATTAAGCTCTAAGGATGTGATAGAAACATTTCCGGAATCTCAAACAGATAGAAATGATATTCTATCACAGGCAAAGCGTATTACATTAGAACAAAAAGTATATGGCATGATTGGAAATGGTGATAAACAGGATTTTTACATTTTTGATATGCCATTTTCCGGAAATCTTGTGGTTTCGCATACTAATTATATTGAGAATGGCTATGCAGGATATGAGATATTAAATAGTGAAGGAAACAGTATTAGATATTTTGAAACAAATTATGACAATAATAAAGGCTATGCATATGATAAAGATTTCGTTACATTAGATAAGGGAAGATATTACATAAAGGTTTGTGGAAACAAAAATGGACCATACCATTTTGTAATGAGTGTTAAGCCAGAAGCCGGAGGCATTGAGTCCGTAACAAGGATGAAAACTAAGGCAACGGTTCGTTTGGAAAAATCCGATGAGGCAACAGGATATATATTGCAATATTCAACATCCGACAAATTTGGCAAGAAAAGCACAAAGTCCAAGATAATCAAGGGAACAACAGTAAAACTAAAGGGATTAAATAAAAATAAAAAATATTACTTAAGAGTAAAACGCTATAAGAAGTGTAACGGGAAAACATATTATAGCGACTACGGAAATGTATATACAGTATGGCCGTAGTAAAATAATATAGATACATGTAAATTGAAAAAAGGCAAAGCAGTTGAAAGACTGTGACGCAAAACTATAGGGTCTGTAAAATGGCAGCCAGTTACCAACTAATGTGCATGAAGTAAGGCATTACACTGAATGTAAATCAGTTGTAGTGCCTTTTTCGGATAATGATAAGGGGTGTTATTATGAAAAGAATAAAGAAAATAATTGGAATCGTGTTATGCATAACGTTGTTTACAACATTAGTTAATATCCCAAATCAATATGTATATGCGACACAAAATAAAACTTATAATTATTCTAAGGGATATTCAATTCAAGGTAATGGTGCTGATGATATAGTAAACGTTGCAATGGCGCAAGTTGGAAAGACTGGTGCACAATTAGGGTATTCTGAACAATGGTGTGCGGATTTTGTAAGCGATTGTGCAGATTTGGCGGGGCAAGGTTCGGCTATACCAAGAAATGGATATTGTCCAAGTTTACAGAATGCAATAATAAATGCTGGGGGGTATAATGTTTCTGTTAATACTGCAAGAAAAGGAGATATAGCTTTTTACGGTACTAATGGTGCAGATCATGTTGAAATAGTATATGCAAATAATGGGGGACGAATTAGCACCATTGGAGGAAATTCGGGAAGTGGTAGAGATTGTTATTCCAGATCGGTTCGCAATCATACTTATCAAACGATGACTATTACAAAAGTATTACGTCCTAATTATAGGCAGTCTGCTGCTGTGCTTCCAGGAACAGTTGATTCAAGTTGGAATGTCCCGACTAGCGTATCAGCATCTCACCGGATTACAACATATGATCAGTGGGGGAATGCGGAGTCAAATCATTATATTGACCCCGGAGATAGTTGTTATATCGCAGAAGTATATACAAATGGATTTGTGAAAGTTCAATATCCGGTAGCTGGAGGAAAGCGATGGGCTTATGCAAAAGCTTCCGATTTTTCAATAAGCAAGAAGCAGGAAAACAAGCTTCCAGACACTAGATTGTCAGTGTGGTTTTCTCTTTCGCCGATGGGGGATGGCGTTTCCAATATGCGTTTTAATGATCGTGTCTATTTATGTTATCGGCTTGAGACGCAAGATGGAAAATTGCTAGATGGCTCTCTTGGAAACTATAAGGTCAAAGAGACCATTTATCGACCTGATGGAACTTCGGGGTCTTTTACATATGGGAACAATAACAATTGGATTTCAGAATGCTTTTCACAGGGGGGAACGTATCGTGGAGTTGTAGAAATCAGTGGTGATTATACAGGATCCGTTGAAGTATCATACAATATGCCACAACCTTATAAGGTGATACTGACTACTTGGTTTTCTGACAGCCCGATGGGAAAAGAGATTAATAGTGTTGAGAAAGGCAAAGAGTATTATTATTGCTATATTCTGGTGGCAAATGAGAAAGGATACTATAATCAGAGCATTAACACGGATTACAAAGCGACGCAGGAAATATATGCTCCGGACGGAATTAAAATTGGCACATGGACAAAGGATAAAACGGATCATAACTATCTTAAATTTAAAGCAACACAAAGCGGAAATTATAACGGAAGTGTAACACTGACAGGTGTACCACACGGTACAATGAAAGCGACTTGTGTTTGCAAAGAAAGTGCGAAACTAGAGAGTATTAATATATCAAAATATCCAACCAAAATATCTTATGTGGTAGGAGAGGCTATATCAACTGCTGGAATGGCGGTGATTGCAAAGTATACCGATGGAAAAACAAAGAATGTAACTTCCTACAAAGTGACAAGCGGAGATACCAGCAAAATAGGAACAAGAAAAGTATATATATCATATTCGGAAGGTGGAGTTACAAAAGAAGCTTCGTATACGATACAGGTTAAGGAAAAATCTCATATGTACGGATCATGGACAGTTACTAAGCGTGCTACATGTACTACAGATGGAGCCGAACAGAGAATATGCAGCCTATGCAGAAAAACCGAAACCCGAACTATAAAAGCGACAGGACATAAATATACAAATAAGACAATTGCACCGACATCAACAACAAAAGGCTATACGCTTCACACCTGCTCAGTATGTGGATATAGCTACAAAGATAATTACACAGATGCAAAGAAGCAGCTGCAGTCAATTGCAATTTCGGCGAAACCTGGTAAAACCACATACAACATAAATGATGCAATTGATACATCAGGATTGAAAGTCGTTGCTACATATACCGATGGCTCAAGGGCAGAGGTGAAAGGATGGAAGATTGGCGGCAGTACTGCAAAGGCAGGAACAGTTAGCGTTAGGGTAAGCTATACGGAAAGTGGTATTACCAGGGCTGCGACCTATGAGATTCAGGTAAAGGAGGCACCGAAAGAAACGGTTTATGTTACATATAACACCAATGGTGGTTCAATGTCGCAGACAAAGCAGTCTGGAACCAAGGGATCAACGATTCAGTTATTAAATGAACGCCCGGCTAAGAGTGTAAATGTTACCTTCCAGCCGAATGGTGGTGATCAGACCCCTTCTCCTGTTAGTCTGTCACAAACATTTAAGTGCTGGCTCTACAATTCCTCGACAACGATGAGCACATCGTATTATCCGGGAAGTTCGCTGACCTTAACACAGAACTGCACGTTATATGCGCAATATAATGATGCAAAATTGACAACCTTACCTGTAATTTCAAGAGAGGGCTACGTCTTTGACGGATGGTATACGCCGAACAACACATTAGCGTATGAAGGAATGACGATTACCAGCGATACCGTACTGATTGCCCACTGGACGGAAACGTCAGTAGATGAGGACGATGATAAAAACGATGCCTTGGCGGTTGGTGATGAACTGGAAACGGATCAGGCAATCTATACAATCACGAAGACCAACGGTGAGTATTGTGTCGAATATTCAGAATTGTTTGATGATGATGTGACGGTAACATATATCCCGGACACCGTTGCGATTGACGGAGTTGTGTACAAAGTAACATCCGTCGGAGAGAAGGCTTTTTATAAAAATACGGCATTGAAAAAAATCGTGATTGGTAGTTGCGTGGAGAAGATTAGTTCAAAAGCGTTCTACGGATGTACGTCACTCAATAGCATTGTGATTAATTCAACGAAGATTTCCAACGGAAAGGTTGGAGCGAATGCCTTTAAAAAGGTAAGTAAAAATGTCAAAGTGTATGTGCCTGCATCGAAGTATAAGGCATATAAGAAGCTGCTGAAGAAAGCAGGAGTTGGATCAAAAGCTAAAATTTATAAAATGAGAACTCGTTAATGAAGGTTGTGAAGTATGATCGAGTTGGTGCACAGCAGAAATTGTGCACCAACTAATGGAGAACGGAAATGAATCTATGAAACGATTAGAGAGTTCGAATGAGATAATTGCGTATAACAGTAAAATTAGTGCAGATTATTCATCTTATCTTGCATGGATAAAAATGATGGGATGGTAAAAGGTGGTTTTATATGGTAAAAAGAAGTGTTTGTTTTATTTTAACTTTTGTTATGATAGTTTGTAGTTTGCTAACAGATAATTCTGTGTATGCAGCAAGTAAATTGACAACATTAAAAGTTGACAAGGTGTATAAACAATTTGATTTAGATCATGATGGAAAAAATGAAGAATTATTGTTTAAGGAGCACGAAGTCCCAGAATGGGAAGAGGATATGTGTGATTATTTGAGTGTATATGTAAATGGCAAAAAAATTTTAAATGTGAAAGGAATCTATTATAAAGAACAATATTCGATTTTATTAGTTCAAATGCAAAAGAAATATTTTTTGTATGTAAATTTATGGGGAGACGATGGTGTAGGACCAATTTTAATTTATAAGTATGAGCAAGGTGCTTTTACAAAAGTTTTTGATGGGAATAAGCTATCAGATAAATTTGGATATTGGGGGAGTATAGCCATACAATCTGTTGATAAAAACAAAATAAAAATAAGATTGTCAAGTATGTCTTATGCAGTTGCAAGTATTGAATTGGAGGCAAAATTAAAATACAAGGATGGAAAATTAGTTTTGGCATCGAAAATGTGTAAAGTAAAAAAATATTATAATCGAGAGGAATACAGTAAAAATTCAGATTTATATAAAAAAGATAGAAAGCCATATCTTACTGTGGCCAGAGATATTCAGTTATATAAAACATGTAATAAAAAATCTAAATCTTTTATAGTGAAAAGGGGCGAAAAAGCAAAAATTTTAAAATGTTATATCGGAAATAAGCATGTTATGTATCAAATAAAAACAAAGAGTGGGAAACAAGGATGGTTTTATACGGATAATAAAGTTACAGTAATAAATAACAAATTGTTTGAAGAGATTGTATATGCAGGATAAAAAATGTAAATATTTATTCTGTCATTATAGAAATAGAAACATGTAGGAAAAAGAACAATGAATTTCACATATAAAATAGTCTTTTAGTACTAAATAACAGGGCTCAATAAAGGGCACATATTGATTGCTGTGATAAGAATGTTACAATTAAATATAAAAAACAGTTTGCAAAATATCTAAAAGGTGAAATAAGTGGCGAAAAATGTACTGATTGAATATTTGGAACAAATTTTTAAATTGGAAAAGAGTGTACTTGCTCAACAAAATTATATGAAAAAAGTTAATCAATTGTTTCATGATGTAAATAATACTAAATTATATCAAGAGAAAAAAAGCATACAGAGTCGGAAGGTGGTAATGGGATAATATTATTTGCTGCTTTTATGGGCGGTTTAATTTTGTTCGCAATTGTACTTTGTATTTGGGTGTTCGCAAAACAAGATATAAAATATTATCCGCAAATTTTATTTGTATGTATGGCATTTACATTTTTGCTCGGCGTAATTAATATTTCAAAAGAGAATCATGAAATAGACGATGAAAATAAGCGGATAGAAAATAATAATCGACACATTCGTGAGAAAAATGAAAAGGTCAAGTATTGGATAAAAGAAGAAACAGAGGCTTTGCAGAACGAATATAACAAATTAAGTAGAAAATTAGAAGAGACACAGGATACATTACTACAAATGTATTCGTTGGATGTCATATTTCCGAAATATAGAAATATTATTGCAGTAAGTTCATTTTACGAATACTTATTATCGGGGAGATGTGACAAACTAGAAGGTGCAGAAGGTGCATATAATATTTTCGAATCAGAACTTCGAATGAATTTAATTATAAACAAAATAGATGATGTAATTAAACATTTAGAGAAAATAGAGCAACATCAATATATGTTGTATTCTGCTATTCAAGAAAATAATAAACAGGTTAACCAACTTAGTGGAGAATTAACTATGCTGGTTAATAATTCATGTCAAATTGAGGAAAATACAAGAATGACAGAGTATTATGCTTGGATTTCTGCTAGAAATACAGAAGCAGTCAAATGGAAAGAACTAGGTCTTTTGTAAAATAAAAATGAGTGAACATAAAATTGGAAGTACAATAATTTAATGTATTGATAGAAAATAAAATATATTTGAATTGAAAAAGGCAAAGCAGTTGAAAAATTGTGACGCAATACTATAGGGTCTGTAAAATGGCAGCCAGTTACCAACTAATGTACATGAAGTAAGACATTACGCTGAATGTAAATCAGTTGTCATGTCTTATTTTCATATTAGGAAGTTGATAAAAATGTATAATAAGGGGGATGAGGCGATGAAGATTTTTTTTAAGCGTGTGGTAGTAGTTTTATTAATAGTTACAATGTTTTTTGGAGGAATACCAAATGTAAAAGCACTTGCGATTACGCAAAGTACTGTTAGTAGTCAATTAAATTCTTTAATTGGACAATATGCAAATCATACAGCCACATCCGCACAAATGTATATGGGAAGTCAATGCAAGGGGTTTGCTAATTGGATATTTTTGAAGATTTTTGGAGTATATATAGGGGCGTATCCTGAAAATGCAAATTATAAACTATCAAATGCGAATGCACAATTGGTTGGAATGATTACACCAGGAAGCTTGAATGAAAGTACTGCTAAAACGTTATTACAAAAGGCAAGCCCAGGGGACTATATACAAGTTCAAAGAAGTATTGCAAAGAGTGGTGGTAAATGTGGACCGCATTCAATGATTGTTGTCGGTGTTAGTACAGATGGTGTTCAAGTTTTTGATTGTAACAGTGATGGAAGAAATACTATAAAAACTTATTTATATACATGGCCAAAATTCAACTATGATAATCGAGCAATGACATTGTATCATGCATATAATTATCAAGGTGGTAGTAGTTCAAATAAACCAAAGTACTCCAATTTTTGGTTGTCAAGAAAAAATACATCCTATACGGAGTATGGACTAAATGATAAGATCGAAGTTAATGTCGAAGCTTCTAATTATGACCACTTAACGATGGGGATTGATAAAGATGGCGTTGGTAGAGTCGTAACAAAGGAAATAAATTCACATTATGAATTTTCAGCTAAAGAACTTGGTGCAGGAAGTTATAGTATATATGTGACGGCGAGTAATTCACAAGGATATGTTGACACAAATACTTTATGGTTCAAGATACAAACTAAACCCTCATACACCAATTTTTGGTTGTCCAAGAAAAATACATCCTATATAGAATATTCTTTAGGAGATAATATTGAGGTTAATGTTGAAGCCCAAAATTATGACCATTTAACGGTAGGAATTGATAAAGATGGTGTAGGACGAGTTGTGACAAAAGAAATAACATCACATTATGTATTTTCATCAAGAGATTTAGGAATTGGAAATTACAGTATATACGTTACAGTAGCAAATTCGCAAGGATATGTAGATACTAATACTTTGTGGTTTGCAATAAAAACTCCTCGGTGTGATAGCTTTTCGTTGTCAAAATCTTCTTATGAAATAAATGAGAATATATCGATCAATGTTAAAGCCTCTTATTACAATAAGCTAATAGTAGGAATTGACAAGGATGGAGTAGGGCGAGTTGTGACAAAAGATATTCCGACAAACTACACATTCCAAGCCAAAAGCCTTGGCGTAGGAGATTACACAGTATATGTATCTGTTTATGACAAGAATGAAAATTATACAGATTCTAAAAAATTGAAATTTAGAATTTATCAAAAGGAATCTGCACATTCATATGGAACGTGGATTACAACTAAGAAAGCAACTTGTACATCAAACGGAACGGAGCAAAGAAAATGTAATCTTTGTGGAAAAACAGAAACACGAACAATTAAAGCAACAGGTCATAAATATACAAATAAGACGATTGCACCAACAATAACAGAGAAAGGATATACGCTTCACACATGTTCAACGTGTGGATATAGTTACAAAGATAATTACACCAATGTAAAGAAGCAACTGCAGTCAATCACGATTTCTACCAAACCGAGTAAAACAACATATAGTGTCAATGATGCAATTGTTACATCTGGAATGAAGATTGTTGCTACATATACAGATGGATCAAAGACAGAGGTGAGTGGCTGGAAGATTAATGGGAGCACTATCAAGGCTGGAAAATATAATGTTAAAGTCACATATTCAGAAGGTGGCATTACAAAAGAGTCTTCCTATGAGATTCAGGTCAATGAAAAGAGTGTACCGAAAGAGACTCTTTATGTTACCTATAAAACTAATGGTGGTGCAATGTCGCAGACAAAGCAGTCTGGAACCAAGGGATCAACGATTCAGTTGCTAAATGAACGCCCTGCTAAGAGTGTAAATGTTACCTTCCAGCCGAATGGTGGAGATCAGAATCCGTCTCCGGTTAGTCTGCCACAAACCTTTAAGTACTGGCTTTACAATTCCTCGACAACGATGAGCACATCGTATTATCCAGGAAGTTCGCTGTCCTTAACACAGAACTGCACGTTGTATGCGCAATATAATGATGCAAAATTGACAACATTACCTGTAATTTCAAGAGAAGGATACGTCTTTGATGGTTGGTATACACCGAATAATATATTGGCATATGCAGGAATGTCAGTTACGAATGATATGATATTGACTGCTCATTGGACAAAACAGATTCAGAAAACAGATGATAATAAGAATCAGGTTGTTGATGATAAAAAATATGAGCTGGATTATGATGCAGATGATGATATAGATGATGATATAGATGATGATATAGATGATGATACATTAATGGTCGGCGATGAACTGGAAACGGATCAGGCAATCTATACAATCACAGAGACGGAGGGTGGGTATTGTGTAGAATATTCAGAACTGTTTGACGATGATCTTAAATCAACATATGTACCAGACACAGTTGCAATTGATGGAATTGTGTATAGGGTGACTTCTATCGGAGAGAAAGCCTTTTATAAAAATACATCTTTAAAAAATATTGTAATTGGTTCTAATGTGGAAAAAATTGATGCAAAAGCTTTTTATGGTTGTACATCTCTTAATAGTATTGTGATTAATTCAACGAAGCTGGCATCTGGAAAGATTGGAACTAATGCATTCAAAAAGATAAATAAAAATGTAAGAGTATATGTGTTGGCGTCAAAGTATAAGGCATATAAGAAAGTGCTAAAGAAAGCCGGAATCGGATCAAAAGCTAAAATTTACAAAATGAGAACTCGTTAATGGTAACTATGGAATATTATAAAGTTGGTGCATAGTAGGAACTGTTCACCAATAAAAATAAAAACTTTTAAAGCAAAAATGGGAGGATGAATATGCCTAATACAGAACAAATGAAAGAATATTTAAAAAAATATTTGAATTGGAAGCAGATTATACGCATTGAGAAAATTCCAAAGAGATTTAAATATACAGATAGAAGATTTGAAATCATATCGTGTACAACCAAGATTAAGCCGGAAGTATATAGATTATTCGGTACGTAACTTTATGGATAATATTATAGGATGGAGAAATTATACATAAAGCAATTGGTATGTGTTGTAAAATATCCAAAAACTTTTTCAATTTAATTATGTTGTTTCCAAAGTGAAAATTGTTCAAAATATGTATATAAATTTTAAATTAGAATTTTCTAGAAAAGGGGAGAAAGATTATGAAAAAAATAAGAAAGATTATGGAGATTATTGTTATGGTATACGTGTTTGCTATAGCCATGGGCTCATCTTTGCCTGCGGAAGCATCTACTAAATTAGCTACCCCAAAAGTCACTGTAGCGAAGACATCTTCAAATTCAGTTGCTATAAAATGGAAGAAAATTGGATCTGCAAAAAAATATTATATATATTGTTCTGAGAATGGCGAGAAGTATAAAAGAATAGCTACTACTACGGATAAGATATATATTCATAATAAACTTGAATTAGGAGCAAAATATTCATATAAAGTAAAAGCAATTAATGGGAAAAAAAGTAGTAATTATTCAAGGGCAAAATCTATAACAACGGATAATGAGGGCTATTTATTAGACTTAATCCAACCATATGATAAAAGTTCAAGTTATAAAGATTTTTCAAATGATTCATTTGAAATGGCAGGTGATTATTATTCGCATGGATTCACTTGTTCGGGAAATAATGGTACAACATATTTTAATTTACATGGTGATTATTCCACACTTTCATTTTATGTTGGAACTGTCAATCCGGGGAATGCTAAAGAATGTAAAGTAAATATATATATTGATAATAAATTGGCAGATTCTTTTGTTATTGGTTCTCATGATATACCAATTAAAAAAGAAATTGATGTTAAAAATGGACAAAAATTGGCAATAACTACTGTAAGTGATACTACAGTTTTTTGCGGAATTTTTGGATTTGGAGAAGTAAAATTAAAATTATAGAGTAAAGATCACTATATAGTTCTATTTAAAGGATGGAATCTTAAAAGTATAGAATTAGAAAAAATAATCGATATTATGTAGAGGAGTGTATACTATAATTCAAATAGGAGCGGTAAAGATTGTAAGTAGATAATCATCAGTATCTGTTTGCATCTGCATTTTTTGACACATTTTTTTTAAACAGATGAAAAATCACGTTGTGGTCTGAAAGACATTTTTACGATCAGAGCATGAAAAAAGCGGTGGAAAGCTATTATGATTCCAAGGAAAATAATGTTTCGAAGAAAACATTTAAAAATCAAATACGTAAGTTGAAAAAGAATGGAAAGAAACTGACAATTTCGGAAGGGGCGAATAATATGTATTTGAACAATAAAGATAATTGGGATAAGTATATTTTGCCTAAGAAATAAGCGAGAAAAGAGGAGAATATTATGCGAAGACGAAGAACACATATCTGTGAAATTATGGTGATTATGTTGGTTATAATCAGCTTATTTACATATCCACAAAGTATACAAGCAAAATCAAACAATGCACAGATTAAGAAGCTTGTGGGCAAAATGGAGAGTTATGAGTATAAACTTCTATCGGATGGCAAGAATAAGGTAAAATTAACCAAAACAGAGATGGCAAAAGCCGCAGCATTGTCAATTGATCGGAATGAAAAAAATCAAATTAAGGTTGCTGAATTTGGTGAAGATAACATCTATAAAATCTCAAATAAGAAATTGAAAGCGGCTGGGAAAAATCTTTTTGGAATCACGATTTCCAGTAAGAATTTGCCAACAACCTTCCAGAAAGATAGTCTTAGTGATGCTTATCGAAAAAAGAATGGAACTGCAGTTGTAAGTATTGCAAACATTGAAACAGAGACGGACTATGTTGTACATAGCATTAAGATTACCAAGAAGTCGGGAAATACATATCGGGTAAAGAAAAATTTATATTATGGATATTGGGGATCAAATAATGGTCAATCCAATTATCAGATTGTTTATCAGGTAAAGCCAAGTTCGAAATCGGTATATGGATATAAAATTACAATGATGAAAATTACTGCAATGGAATAATAGTGATGAAAAATATAAAAATTACAGTTGGAACATGTGCCTATTTGTCACATGCATTTAAATATGTGTGTAGTCAGTATGGTGTTACATCATGTCAAGGAGAACATAAAATGAAAATAAGAAGTTTATCTGTACTTGTAGCAATGATTTTGCTAATCGGTTGCTATAGCCCTGTTGCGAAAGTTGATGCAGCAGAAAAAAATTATAAAAAAGAATATCAAAAAATTGTAAAAGAATCCTATGAAGAAAATCCAGGTTGTACATATAATCTGATTTATATGATGATATTCCGGAATTGGTAGTGAGTAATCCAAATGATTATACAGTTAGCTTATATACATATTGCAAAGGAAAACTAGGTACTGTGATAGAAAATTGGAGCTATGGTATGGGCGGTGCAATTGTTTATGAATATTTGCCTCATAAAAATGTTATTTGTATACAAGGATGTGATATTGCAGATACGTGGACGGAATTTTATTATAAAATAAATAAAATGGAATTGGTGTCAAAACAGTCATTGACTACCTATAATTTTAAAGACAAAAATCATAATGGGGTGCTGGATCCAGATGAAGCAGACACTTATTCAAGTAAACCAGTTGAATATTATAAAGATGGTCGGAAGATTTCAAAAAAAGAATACAAAAAGATACTTATAAAAGGAAAATATAAGAATATGATTGGTCAGAAAACATATCAGCAAATACTAAAGAAATTAAAATAATATTTATAGAAAGCTTTAAAACAATTTGAATTTGAAACCAAGTACTTTTAGATAAAGGAGTTAGATTAGATAATGAAAATTGGAAAGAAATTAATTACATTAATGTTGGTTTTGGCTATGTTGGTTACTTGCATACCAATGCAACAGGTGAATGCAAAGACAACAGGAGCAAAGGTTGCAGTAACACGTGCAGAGTGGGTATCTGCTTTGTTAAAACAAGCAGATATTAAAACTGGGAAAATTTCAAAATATCACTTCTCAGATACAAAGAAGAATGCAAAGGGAAAGGCTATAGAGACAGCATATGCTCGCGGAATTCTTCCGGTAAAAAAGAAAAGTAAGAAATTTTATCCAAACAAAGCAGCAACACGTGAATTTATGGCGGTTACGGCGATAAGAGCATTAGGTTTTCAGGCGGATAAAGGAACTTCGCCTAAATGCAAGGATAAAAAGACATTAAATTATCCAAGCGAAGACAAAGTGGCATTAAATCAGAAAATCTTGTCTCTTAAGAAAAAGAAATTTCTTCCGAATAAAGCAATCACTAAATCCGAGAAGAAAAATGCTTTGCGTGTAGTCAAAAAGATTCGAAACACAGGAAAGGTTGATTCAAAACATAAAAATGTTGTTAAGTATCAAAAAAATGTAGATAACATTTCCGCTAGCATCCAAACAAATTATACGGTCAAAGAACAAGGAAATCAGTTAGTAGTTTCGGTTTCGAAGAATGAATATACGCAAAATTTACAAACAGGAAAAGTTGTTATTTTTCCAAAAGAAAGTGGAACACAAAATCAGATTGCATTAAAAATCAAGAATATTACCGATACTGGAAATGGAAGGGTGGAGATCACTGGAGAAACACCAGACATTGCCGAAGTGTATCAGAAAATAGATCTTCAAAAGAAAAAGCAGGTTGATATGTCTGCATTTGTTCCAAATGATGATGTGGTTGCTTCTGTTGGAAATTTAAGCAATGGATTAAAAGGAGCAACTGCACAGGTAACTACTTCTGTAGGAAATGGAAAAACACTTGAACTAAAAGAAATGAAACTTGGGGATGCTGGAACCTTTTCTGGAAGTGTGCAATTGCCAGCTCCAAAGATAACTGCTGTTGTTGATGCAGATTTTTCTAATCCGCTGAATCCGATATATCGTGAGATTTCAGTTTCGCTGAGTGAGGATGTTGTAGCTAAGGCTGAATTAAAATTTTCAAGCAAAGGAAAAGGGACTGGTAAAATCTACCTTGGTCATGTATCGGCATATCTTGGAGAAGGGTTTTATGCGGATGTAGTGTTTTACCTGAACATTTCTGCAGATGGGAAAGCGACAATTCAGTACACGCTTTCTAATACGTTGACAGCTTCTTACATAAATGGAGATTTTAGAATGAATGCAAGTTGTAATGGAAGCTGGGATGGAACACAGGCAGAAGTAAATGGACAACTTTTAGGGGAACCGCAGGTAAATCTACGATTCCTTGGATGCTGGTTTGACAATAAATTATATGGAGCTATTGATATTATCGGTGTGCAGGCAGATGCTGGAGCAAAATTAAAAGCAACCGCAACTGTTCATGATAAAAAGCCAAAATTGTGTACAAATTTGGACTTATACAGTTATGTTTCTGTTGGCGTGAATACGGACATGGGAATTGGAAAATGGCTGAAAAATCATACTAAGCTTACACTTACAAAAGTTATTCTGGATAATAATGCAGCGAATCCGTTACGCGGAACGTGGCATTATGAAGATGGAAAAAGGACGGAAGGAGATAAGTGTACTTATAAAAATAAGCAGAGCAAAAATCAACAGAATGAAAAGCAAGAAAATAAAGTTAAACAGAATGAAGAAACAATTGATGAAAAAAGCGCAAAAGACAAAATTGATATAAAACAATATAAAGAGGGAGAGTGGAAAAAGTTATATGTGAAAAAAATGAAAGAATGGGAGAGAGAGGAAATAGAGTGGGAGAAAGAAGGCTCTGTAGAATTATCTGAAAATGTAAAAAACTATTCTCAAGCAACGCTTCTTCGCATTCCTAAAAGCAAAATCCCATTATTAGTATATTATTATAGAAATTCGGTAGTTGTTATTTTTTATGATAAGGATTTGAAAGTGAATTGTTTTGGTGCGAAAACAACAAGCACTAATATGGAATCACGGGAAATAGAATTTTATTATTCGGATAAAAGCGGTAAAGGGATTTTGGATAGCGGACTTCAAAGAGTATATTCATTTGATAAGAATGGAGCAAAACAGCTTTTTAAAGGGCAAATTGTTTTTAATTCTTATTATATATATAGTGGAGCGTCATTATTGAAAAGGGAAGCAGTTACAGAAGATGAGTATTATGCACAAGTTAATAATGTCTTGGGAAAATATGAGTATCAGTCGGTATCGTCAATGGAACTTATATCGGGAAAGCAAATGAAAAAATTGTTATTAAAAAAATAAAGAGGAGAAATTCAGATGAAAAAATATAATAAAGCAGGAGTAATATTATTAATCGCATTATGTTTTCTTTGCTTGAAAACACAGTGTACAGAAATACAGGCAGCAGAGAAATATAAAACAATTAATTTGGCACAGCAAGGAAAGCAAAAAGTTGGAACAACTGAGTTTTATGCAAATTATTCAAATGAAACTGGAAGATGGAATGTATATTGGAAGAAAGGGAAAAAAGAAGGAAAATTTGGATCTGATCAGAATGTGTCTCCAAGTATTTTTACAAACGGAAAAATAGCATATTATGTTGTTGAACAATACGATAGTACCATTAGTAAATGTGTGTTTTACAAAACAGATTTGCAAAATGGAAAAACAAATAAGCTATTTGGTGTGAATAATGAAGAGGACGGAGATATTGTTGGAGTGTATGGAAATAAAATATATTGCACAATAGGAATTGATCCTGGAAATCTTTATTGCTATAATCTAAAAACTCAAAAAAAGAAAAAAGTTATGAATGATGTTACAATAGCTTCTATGTATGGTAAATATTTAGTATGCCAAGGATATGAAGGAGATCCTAGTCCGCAGAAGATTCGTGTTTATAATATGAAAAATAATAATGTAAAAACTTTGTCTAAACAATTAATTACATATCATATTAACGGAAATAAAATATATTATGCAGAGTATATAAAAAATTATAATAAAGTAGATTTTGATGGATCGTATATAGATTATTATTGCAATATTGTTTGCAGTAATTTAGATGGCACAGACAAAAAGATATTGATGAAAAATAGAAGAATAAAAGGGCAAATTGACAAAATTACTTCTTCGTATTTTACATATAGAGATAGTCAAGATTGGAAAAAAGTTAATAAAATAAAATGGTAAAATATGTTGTCATATTATTCTATTTTAAGTGCGGAAATTTCCTTGGGCAGTTTTGGTATATCTGCTTCAAGGAAATTCTTATTATAAAATAGAGAAGCAGAATGGATTGTTTTTATATTTTTTTCTGATACAATAAAAGCATATAATCATGCTGGAGAAAAGTATTCTGGCAGATATAATATGAAAATGGAAATAAAGGAGAGTGGGAAAATGAAATATTTCGAAAAAAATCATTAACAATGAAAGTATCACTCATCGTCTTTATTGTATGTGCGATGATCCTTAGCGTGGGAATGCCACAGGCGGCATATGCGAAAAATGCAAATGTAAAAAATCCAGCAAAAGCAAAATTGTCTTTAAATACTACATATAATGGATATGATGTGACTGGAGATGGAAAAGCGGATACCATCAGGATAAGTAGTGTTAGTTTGGAGGCTGACGAGTGGAATGTTGGCTTGAAAGTTGAAATTAATGGGAAAAAAGTTCTATATAAGAAAGACTGCTATTATTATGGAATCGAAGCAAGCCTATGCACATTAAAAAACGGAAAGGTTTATTTGTATCTTTATAATCCAGGAGATGATGGAGATGCGTATTATTGTGGTTTGTATCAGTACAAAAATGGAAAACTAAAATGTGTACTTAATATGAACAAATTCTATGGCTCTGGTAAATTGGGATATCATACAAATGGTGAGGTAAAAGCTGTATCTGGAAATAAAATAACAGTAGGTATTTATCAACAGAATTATGAACTTGGCGGAATTAGTGTGTATTTTGATTACATATATTCCAAAGGAAAACTTGTTCAAAGTAGTAATGTCACAAAAGACTTTGAATGTTGGGCATTAGAAAATAATGGAGGCAAGTTGACCGCTAACTATCATATTACGGTATATACGAAGAAAAATTGTAAGGAAAAGGCCTTTATTTTAAGTGAAGGGGATCAGATAAAAATAAAAAACATTTATTGTAAATCGGGAAAAATGTTATTAAGAGTACAAAAAATTTCTGATAAACAAATAGGATATATTAAATGAATAAAACATTTTCCATTGAAAAAAGGTGCTCCGTTTAAAGAAGTTGTGTATGCAGGATAAGAGATATATAATGAAAAAAACAGCAAAGCAAGTGTAATATTTTAATAGCATTATGTTTCCATAGGTTGGTTGGAAATATCAGCCAGAGTCAATAATAGATCCGTGTCAGTAAGAACTTACTGACACGGACATTTTTACATCAATTTAACAACACATCAATTTCAGAAAAATCAATATACAGACCATCATAAATATTCACTTTAATAGTAGCCTCAAAGAAATATTGAATATTAAGAATATCCTGTTCAAAAAAATTTACGGGAACCGTCCGGCGGTGTGGATCAACAATCCAGTATTCACGTACATCGGCGTTTTTATAGTAGTAAAGTTTGCGGATATAATCGTCCGCAGGATTTCCAGGCGATATAATTTCTATAATAAAATCAGGAGCACCATTGCAGCGTTTTCCATCCAGTTTATTTTTATCACAGATGACTAAGAGATCCGGCTGTACGATGGTTAGAGGCGAATCGTTTAGTTTTACATCAAAAGGGCACAAAAAACGCGGCATGAACCATGTTGTTTTTTGATATAATTGTTGATCGTAGTCGAAAGTTCCACGGAAATGGTCTGGTGTTCATGTGAAGGACTTGCCATATTATAAGGAATGCCTTCAAATACTTCTATATGAGAATCTTCTGTAAGTAATTCGTATTGTTCCAGTGTTGTCAGTTCAGATTGTTTTAAAGCGGACATTAATTCCTCCTGTTTTATCACAGATATTGGCACGGATGAAACGGCACATCTGGAGATGATATGATTATGATATCATGAAGCCCTTTTTTTACAACAAAAGCAAAGAAGCGTTTATTTTTATCGCAGCTTGTGAAAACATCCGGCGGGACATATAAGCAAAAAGATCATTGAAATGTCCAACTTTCAAAAGTTGGCGGGACATATGAGCAAAAAAAATTATTGAAATGTCCCGTTTCAGAAGCTAAGGGGACATATAGACAAAAAGTTCAGCATTATGTCCTGTTTTTGAAAAGTAATGGGACATAGAAGACAAGAAAGAGCGCATATGTCCCAACGAGAGCAAAGAGAGGGACATAGAAGGCAAGAAAAATTGCATATGTCCTCACAATGCCATCGTAACGTTTTGCCCATTTTCTTTAATGATAAAAACTATCGTCTTTTTGGCGAATATTTGACAAATACCCTATGGGGGTATACTATAAGTGTGAAAATAATGCAATAAGGGGATCTATAATGTCGCCGGATATTATAAATTTCTATGCATCATTTGAAACATAATGCAAAAATAAAAATCTTTCAGATATTACAAAAGGAGCAGACACAATGATCAAAACAACCTTAAAAATTGACGGCATGATGTGTGGCATGTGCGAATCTCACATGAATGACGTGATCCGCAAAAATTTTAAAGTAAAAAAAGTGACATCTTCCGCACGGGATGGGGAGACGGTTATCATCAGCGAAGAGCCGATTGATATTCCGTGGGCAAAGAAAGCAATCCATGAAATCGGTTATGAGATGACCGGTAGTTCCAATGAGCCATACGAAAAGAAAGGATTGTTCCACTTCGGGAAAAAATAATAAACGGCTTATTTTTTGTAAAGAACCTGTATACGATAACGAATTGTAACTGTTACTGTTCGCAGAGAAACCTATGAACAGCCGCTTGCAAATGTTTGCAGGTACAGACATAGGGGAGTAGTTTTCAGCTTCGACCTGTGATAAGATAAAATCATTGATACAAAACAAGTATGCAAAAGCACAAGCAGGAGTGTTACAAATGAAAAGGCAAAGCAAATTCTTTGAAGAATTATGGAGGTCACTTCCTTTTCAAAATCAGGTGAGCATGAAATTAGAAATAGAAAAGAGGAAAACAATATGGACGAAAACACAAAAAAGCGCTTAGACCAGCAGTTTGATTTTATCCGGGAAATTGACAGGGAAAAATTTATTGGGAGACAAACCTATTTATCGGATGGCAGACGAAAGGAAAATGATGCGGAGCATGCCTGGCATATGGCGATCATGACCATGCTGCTCAGTGAGTATGCGAATGAACCGATTGATGTGCTTCATACAATCGGCATGCTTTTAATCCATGATCTGGTGGAGATTGATGCCGGAGATACTTATGCTTATGATGAGGAGGGAAAGAAGACACAGGCTGACCGGGAGAAAAAAGCGGCCGACCGGATTTATGGTCTTCTTCCGGAAGAACAGGGAAAGATGCTGTATGATCTGTGGCTTGAATTTGAGGCACAGAAGACGCCTGAAGCAAAGTTTGCGCGTGTGATGGACAATCTACAGCCTATGATGTTAAACGCTGCTACAGATGGCAAAGCGTGGGTAGAACACGGGGTGCATCTGGCACAGATTATGAAGCGTAACGAGCATACAGCAGAATATTCTGAAACTTTAATGGAATATGCAAGGGAAATGTTTATACAGCCGAATCTTGACAACGGGCATATCATCGAGGATGAAAAGAAATAGTTCAGGGCTGTAATGCAGAACAAAAGCGTGTGAAAACCAGAAAATTTTCACACGCTTTTCGTCTGCGTTTTTTATGAGATTGTCATGAAATACTTACGCATTTTTCGCATCGTTGTACTTCTTTACATAATTCTTGATACGATCGTATGGATTCAACAGATCGCTGATAGAAGAATCATGATTTAAGGTATCAATGATATATGCAATATATTTGCTCATGTCGCAACTGATATAGTACTCACGGGAGAGAAGTTCCGGAGTCTGGTAAATCAGGTTGGTAGTTACAACACGGTAAATCAGTCCTTCTTCGTATGCTTTATCAAACGAAGCGAGACCGTTTGTGAATAACCCAAAAGTAGAAACTACAAAGATACGGTTGGCCTTACGCTTCTTTAATTCGCGCGCGGTATCGATCATACTTTCACCGGAGGAAATCATGTCATCGATGATCAGTACATCTTTGCCTTCGACGTTGGAGCCTAAGAATTCATGGGCAACGATCGGGTTACGTCCGTCTACGACACGGCTGAAGTCACGTCTCTTGTAAAACATACCCATATCAATGCCAAGTACGTTTGCAAGGTAAATTGCACGGTTGGTGGCACCTTCGTCCGGGCTGATGATCATCAGATGCTCGGCATCAATGGTCAGATCCTTTACGTTCTTTAAGATACCTTTGATGAACTGATAGGAAGGCATTACATTCTCAAAGCCATTCAGAGGAATCGCATTCATAACACGAGGATCGTGAGCATCAAATGTGATGATGTTGTCGATTCCCATATTGTAAAGCTCCTGCAGTGCTAATGGGCAGTCAAGAGATTCACGGGCAGTTCTTCTGTGCTGACGGCTTTCGTACAGGAATGGAAGAATGACAGTGATACGGCGGGCTTTTCCGCCGACTGCAGCAATGACACGCTTTAAATCCGCAAAGTGATCATCTGGAGACATATGATTGGTATGTCCGCAGAGTGAATAGGTCATGCTGTAGTTCGTAACATCTACCATGATATAGAGGTCATAGCCCCGGACAGACTGATTGATAACACATTTCGCTTCTCCGGAACCAAATCGTGGAATATGAGGCTCGATGATGTAGCTCTCTTTGTGATATTCCTTGAAAGCAATATCGTTGTGATGCTCGTGTTCGCGATGCTCTCTCCAGGTGGACAGATAGCTGTCTACTTTTTTTCCTAATTCCATACAGCTTGCAGTCGGAATCAGTCCGAGAGTACCGGTTGGCATGGTTTCCAAAATTCTTTCGTCGTTTGGCATGATTTTCCTCCAGGTTTAAATTAATTGATAAACATATATGCATATAATAGACCCATAGCTATGGGGTATTATCTGGAAATGATACGTGTGCGTTTCTGTTTGCGGATATCTTCTTCTGTGAACAGATTGATAAAAGTATAGGAATCTAAAATACGTGAAAATGTTCGTTCAGAATAGGACTCCTTGATCCGTTCCACACTCAGGTTGGTAGAAATAATGGTGGATTTTTGCCGGATCAGCCGTTCATTCACACACAAAAACAGCTGGGAAGAGGTAAAAGAGTTAATCAGTTCTGTTCCCAGGTCGTCGATGACTAACAAATCGCAGTCGAAAATATTCTGGTGTGTGGCAATTGCATCGGAATCTTTTTCAAACACACCTTTGCTTAATATATCAAATAATTGAAATGCTGTAAAGTAAATTACGGAATATCCGTGGTCAAGAAGTTCTTTGGCAACACAGTTTGTCAGAAAAGTTTTTCCGACACCGGTTTTTCCGTAAAACAGCAGATTTTTTGGCTTGTGATCAAAATCGTCAATAAAATAATGACATTCCCGCACCGCTTTTTGTGCGGTTTCATAAGAAGAAAGTCCTGTCAGCGGATTTTTTTCCTCTTTCGAATAAAAATCGTAGCGAAAATTGTCAAAATTTTCAATACGGAGTATCTGGCGAATGTTGGACTGGGCATAGACGGTATTGATAATTGCCTGTTTAAAACAGTGGCATTTTTTCCCGTCGATATACCCGCTGTCTTTGCAATCCGGACAGGTATAAACCGGGTCCAGATAGTCTGCCGGATACCCGCTTGCAGTAAGGAGCTGCTGCCGTTCCAGAGACAGAGCACTTAGTTCCTGCTTTAGGGAGGCCAGTGCATTGGTGTCTCCATCAAGATGCAGACGCGCCTGACGGACGGAAGAAGATGCAACACTTGCATCAATTTCCTTCAGACGGGGAAGCTTTTTTAAAACCTCCGCACGCCGTGTTTCGAGAATATGACGGTTATGCAGTTGGCGCTCATCGTATTCATGCATGATCTCATCATACTGTGCATTGGAAAGCGGCATTTGATTCTCCTTTTATTGCTCAACAGATGATATGGGAGTGATTATGACCGGATCGGAGAGTTTAAAAGCATGGCTTCCAGACTCTTATAGTCATTTTCACGGGATTCAAAGTTATTAAAATTGTTTTTCTTCGGAGAAGCGGCTGCATTTGCTTTCACTGCGGCTCTCTCCTTTTTCTTTTGCTGATGGGTGGCGTCGAGGCGTTTGACATCTTCCAGAGAATGTACCTTGTCGTTATACCAGCTGGTCAGAATAGAATCGGCATAACTGAAACTTGACTGACCGGTACTGGAAATGGTGCGGGCACAGGCTTCCTGGATCAATGACAGATCAAAAGCGTATTCTTTGGTCCATTTGCGGATCATGGCTGTTTCGGAATCGATAAGGTTTCTTCCTGTGATGCCGAAAGCTTTCATGACGGCGTAGTACGCTTTGCTGCGGACGGCGGCTTCACTTTTGGCCTGTTCCACAGAAGTAATTTTTTTCTCATGCCATGCCAGTGCCACTTTATTCAGATAACGAAGATTTGTATGTCCTTTGCTGACGCAATATTCCACCAGATAGACGATCAGTTCGGCAGAAAAGTGAAGATCTTCATGCCAGAATAAGATCGTGTTGATATCATTCTCACTGAATGGATGCCGGATATAGGTTTCCACGACAAAAAGCATTTCCTGAATATCCGGATTTTTCTGAAATTCTGCGATTTCATCCAGCGTATAATGGCGGATCTGCGGTTCCTGTGGCAGATTCACAGGCTGGGAGGCACAAAACGTTTCCCCTGCAGCGGATGCCGGTGTTTCTTTCGGAGAAACAGCAGACGGGGCAGGAGAGGAAGATGCCTCTTCCGTGTCTGTGGAATCTTCTGGAAACGGAAGAAGACCGATTCCGCACAATTTACCGTCGGCGGTTTCCTCCAGAGAGAGGAGTCCTTCTTTCTGCCAGTAACGCAGTGCACGCTGAATGTCCATTTCTGTATTGTTAAATTTGTCAGCAATTTCAGAAATTGTACAATTTGATGCATGAGAATGGATGCACCGTAATAAATATAAATATACCTTAACAAATTCCCCGTTTGCTGACGGCATAAAGCGGTCAATAAACTGGTTGGGAACGATTGTGTCCGTGGCTGGACAATCATTGTGCAGCTGAATGTTTATCATATGTCATAGTACCTTTCTTATTATGCATTTGTGATTATAGCACAATCATTTTCCAAATGGAAGAAGAAAAACACCCGTAAATCCCTGGTAATCAGGGGGATACTGATTGTGAACAACATTGTGGATAAAGTGGATAAGTCCATCAAAACGTACAAATTCAAAACGGAAAGGAGTGGATAAATATAGACAAAAAATCCACACAGAACGAAGAAAGAATCAACGTTTCTATGTGGATAATGTGGATAAGTTATTTTCCAAGGAGGGATTCGCCGATTTCTACGACATTTCCGGCTCCCATGGTTATCAACAGATCTCCGTTCATACAATTTTTTAATAAAAACTTTTCGATCTCTTCAAAAGAAGGAAAATAGTGCGCGTCTTTTCCTTTGGCTGTCAGGCGCTCCAGAATATCTTTCGAGCTTACACCGAAGGTATTCTGTTCGCGGGCAGCAAAGATGTCTGCCAGAACAATGACATCTGCCATGGAAAGTACTTCGGCAAAATCATCCAGAAAAGCTTTGGTGCGGGAGTAGGTGTGTGGCTGGAATACCAGCACCAGACGCTTATGCGGATATTTCTGCGCGGCGGTCAGTGTAGCGCGGATCTCTGTCGGATGATGTGCATAATCGTCAATGATGGTGACACCGTCTACGGTTCCTTTGTACTGGAAACGGCGGTTGGCACCGTGGAAAGCGTCCAGACCTCTGATGATGGCATCTGTGCTGATTCCCATGGTACAGGCAAGGGCGATGGCGGCCATGGCATTTCCGGCATTGTGTCGTCCGGGAACGGCAAGTTTGATTTCACAGATGGCCTCTTTGTTGTGCATGGCAGTAAAAGAAGGACAGGCTTTGTCATCATATGTCAGATTATCTGCATAATATTCACAGGAATCATCAAAACCGTAGGTGATGATCTGCTGTGGAAGTCCGTCGGTCAGTTCCTGATGGTCTGCAATTTCTCCATTGATAATGGTTGCTCCGTCTGCTAGTGTATTGCCGGCAAATTTACGGAAAGAACGACGGATGTCGTTGATATCCTTGAAAAAGTCCAGATGTTCTGCTTCTACATTTAAGATGATGCTGTATTTTGGACGGAAATTCAGGAAACTGTTGGTGTATTCACAGGCCTCCGAAACAAAGATTCCGGAATGACCGACACGCAGGTTTCCTCCGATAGAGGGAAGAATTCCGCCAACAGTGATGGTCGGATCGGATTTCGCAGCAAGAAGAATCTCACTGATCATGGAAGTTGTGGTTGTTTTGCCGTGGGTTCCGGCAACGGCAACGGAATTGTTGTAGTTGTCCATGATCTGTCCAAGCAGTTCTGCACGGGAGAGCATTGGCAGTCCCTGGGATCTGGCCTCTGCAAATTCCGGATTATCCGGATGGATTGCGGCTGTGTAGACAACCAGATCAATGCCGGGAATGATATTTTCAGCACTTTGTCCATAAAAAATCTGAGCACCTTTGGATGCGAGCATGCGGGTAAGATCGGATTCTTTTGCATCGGACCCGGAAATAGTGAAGCCTTTTTCTAGAAGAATTTCAGCGAGTCCGCTCATGCTGATTCCGCCAATTCCGATAAAGTGAATATGAATGGGATCATTAAATTTTAATTTATACATCAGGATTACCTACCTATTTTATAATTTTTTTCTATTATACCACTCTGTAACCAAAGGCGCACCCGAAAATATGTTGTGCATTTTGCCAAAAAACAACAAAAAAACTCAGCATTTTTGTATAAACTGTTGTACATAAAAGGATAATATGATATACTACGGTAATAGTAAGAAACAAACATAATATTTAGAACAGACGAGGAGTGATGACGTGATTAAGAAAGAAATGATAGCCATGCTTTTAGCAGGCGGTCAGGGCAGCAGACTTGGAGTTCTGACATCGGACGTCGCCAAACCGGCGGTAGCATTTGGCGGCAAGTACAGAATTATCGATTTTCCACTCAGCAATTGTATCAATTCCGGAATTGATACGGTTGGTGTGCTGACGCAGTATCAGCCACTCCGGCTGAATACACATATCGGCATCGGCATTCCGTGGGATCTCGATCGGAACAATGGTGGAGTGACCGTACTTCCACCGTATGAGAGAAGCAATAACAGTGAATGGTATACTGGTACAGCCAATGCCATTTATCAGAATCTGCGCTATATGGAAAGTTATAATCCGGAATATGTTCTGATCCTTTCCGGAGATCATATTTATAAGATGGATTATGAGGTTATGCTGGACTTCCATAAGGCAAATCATGCGGATGTGACGATTGCGACGATGCCTGTTTCCATGGAGGAGGCAAGCCGTTTCGGAATTGTGATTGCGGATGAAAACAAAAAGATTCAGGATTTTGAGGAAAAACCGGAAAAACCGCGGAGTAATCTGGCATCCATGGGAATTTATATTTTCTCCTGGAAAGTATTAAGAGATGCTCTTATCGAATTAAAAGATCAGCAGAGCTGTGATTTCGGAAAGCATATTATTCCGTATTGCTTCAAAAACAACAAGAGGCTTTTTGCATATGAGTTCAACGGTTACTGGAAGGATGTGGGAACACTTGGCTCATACTGGGAAGCCAATATGGAGCTGATTGATCTGATTCCGGAATTCAATCTTTACGAGGAATTCTGGAAGATTTACACGAAGTGCGATACGATTGAGCCACAGTACATAGCACCGGGGGCAAAAGTGGAGCGCTGCATTATTGGGGAGGCAGCAGAGATTCATGGAGCGGTGATCAATTCGGTAATCGGACCAAACGTATATATCGGACCAGGGGCTGTCGTGCGGGATTCCATTATTATGAAGGATACCAGTATCGGCAGGGATGTAACGATCGACAAATCCATAATTGCAGAAAACTGCAGAATTGAAGATGGGGTAACACTGGGAATAGGAGAAGCAGCACCAAACAAATTAAACGAGAGTGTTTATTCGTTTGGGCTGGTAACAATTGGAGACGATTCTGTTGTTCCGGAGAATGTAAAGGTGGGCAAAAACACTGCCATTTCCGGTGTGACAGTAAAAGAAGATTATCCAGACGGGGTATTGGCAGGCGGCGAAGTAATCATTAAGGCAGGTGACAGAAAATGAAAGCAGTAGGAATTATTTTGGCGGGTGGCAATAACAACCGGATGGGAGAACTGTCCAGAAAACGTGCGATTCCGGCGATGCCGGTCGGCGGAAGTTTCCGCTGCATTGACTTTGTCTTAAGTAATATGAGCAATTCGCATGTACAGACAGTTGCGGTACTCACACAGTATAATTCCCGTTCACTGAATGAACATTTAAGTTCTTCAAAATGGTGGGATTTTGGAAGAAAACAGGGAGGTCTGTATCTGTTTACACCAACCGTTACGGCAGAAAACAGTGACTGGTACCGAGGCACGGCAGATGCCATGTATCAGAATATTGATTTCCTGAAAAACCGTCACGAACCGTATGTGATCATATCCAGCGGTGACTGTGTGTATAAGATGGATTACAATGACCTGCTGGAGTTTCATATCGCAAAGAAAGCAGATATTACCATTGCGTGCAAGGATATGCCGGCGGATGCGGATGTCAGCCGTTTCGGAGTCGTCCGTATGAATGAAGATTCCCGGATCACGGATTTTGAGGAAAAACCGCTGGTGGCACAATCCAATACGATTTCCACAGGAGTGTATATTATCCGGAGAAGACAGCTGATCGAAATTCTCGAAAAATCAGCGGAGGAAAACCGGTTTGATTTTGTTACGGATGTGCTGGTGCGTTACCGCAATGTAAAGCGTGTGTATGGATATAAACTGAATAGTTACTGGAGTAATATTGCAAGTGTAGATGATTACTTCCGTACAAATATGGACTTTTTGAAACCGGATGTGAGAAAGTACTTTTTCCGCGAAGAGCCGAAGATTTATTCGAAAGTGGATGATCTTCCGCCGGCAAAATACAATATGGGATCGGATGTCAGCAACAGTCTGATCGCCAGTGGATGTATTATAAACGGCAGGGTAGAAAATTCTGTTTTGTTTAAGAAAGTGTTTGTAGGAAAAAATTGCGTGATCAAGAATTCGATTATCTTGAATGATGCATATATTGGCGATAATACGCATGTAGAAAACTGCATTGTGGAGAGCCATGGAACGCTTCGGGCAAATACATTTTATTCCGGAGACGATGCTGTCCGGATTGTTGCAGAAAACAACGAAAGATATATGCTCTAGGGAGAGACTAGAAGGGGGATACATATGCAGATTACAGACGTTAGAATCCGCAAGGTGGAAAAAGAAGGCAAGATGAAAGCCGTGGTATCTATCACAATCGATGATGAATTTGTCGTACATGATATCAAAGTGATCGAAGGGGAAAAAGGATTGTTTATCGCGATGCCGAGCAGAAAAGCCGGCGACGGAGATTTTCGGGATATCGCACATCCGATCAATTCCGCGACAAGGGATCAGATTCAGGGATTGATACTGAAAAAGTATGAAGAGGTCTTGCAGGAGAAGAAATAAACGATTAAAATAAGAGAAATGGGACTGTGGAGTAATCCATGGTCCTTTTCTTAATTACAGACTTTTTGAATCCGTAATTGCGAAACTTATGGATGGGCAGCCCCAGCCACCACACGGGAGCCACCCGGCGGTACCTTTCGTAATTAACGGACAAAAATTCAAATAAAAGGAGAATTGGATACATGTTTTTAATTGCAGGACTTGGAAATCCGGACAAGAAATACGAAAAAACAAGACATAATATTGGATTTGATACCGTCGATGCACTGGCAGAAAAATACAACATCAGCATCACGGAGAAAAAACATAAAGCGCTGTGTGGAAGCGGTGTGATCGAAGGCGTAAAAGTCATCCTGGCCAAACCGCAGACCTATATGAATTTAAGCGGAGAAAGCATCGCAGAAATCGTGAATTTCTATAAGCTTGATCCGGAGAGCGAAATGCTGATTATTTTTGATGACATCTCTTTGGCACCGGGAAATATCCGTGTGCGCAAAAAAGGCAGTGCAGGTGGGCATAATGGAATCAAGAGCATTATTTCAAGTGTGGGAACCTCAAACTTTATGCGAATTAAAGTCGGCGTTGGGGAAAAGCCACAGGGATGGGATCTGGCAGACCATGTGCTTGGCCGTTTTTCCGGGGAGGACCGTGCAAGGGTGGAAGAAGCCATACGGGATGCGGAAGATGCAGCAGTCCTGATGATTCAGGGGGAAGCAGACAAGGCAATGAATGATTTTAATGCAAAAAAGCAGGAGAATACAAAGTAAGTGAAAGCATTTATAGAACCGTTGCAGGAATTGAGCGGATATGAAGATATGACAAAAGCGGCCATGCAGCCGGGACTGGTGACCATCAGTGGCTGTATTGATGCACAGAAGCCACATATGATTTACACGCTTGGAAGGACACGCAGCCGGCGTCTGATCGTAACGTTTCATGAGCAGAAAGCGAAAGAATTGTATGACGACTATCGTTTTTTTGATCCATCAGTGGTGTATTATCCGGCAAAGGATGTGCTGTTTTATCAATCGGATATCCGCGGAAACCTTCTTACCGCAGAGCGGATCAGTGCATTGCGGGCAATTCATGAAAATGAACAGGTGACGGTGATCACAACATTTGATGCCCTGATGAATACGATGCCAAGGGATGCACAGGTGTGGGACAGTGTGCTGCATATTGCACAGGGAGATACCCTGGATCTGGATGCACTTGTGGAACAGCTGGTGCGGATGGGATATGAACGGCAGTATCAGGTGGATAATATCGGTCAGTTTGCATTAAGAGGTGGAATTCTTGATATTTTTCCGCTGACGGAAGAAAATCCGGTCCGGATTGAACTGTGGGATGATGAAGTAGATACCCTTCGCACCTTTGATGTGGAAAGTCAGAAATCTATTGAAAATATAGAAAAGCTTGTGGTATATCCGGCATGTGAACTGGTTCTTTCGACCGAAGAGAAAGCAGAAGGTATCCGCAGACTGTTAAAGGAAGCAGAAGCTTTTTCCGATAAATTGCGGAAAGAAATGAAAACCGAGGAAGCCTATCGGGCACTGTCACAGGCAAAAGAACTGGCACAGGAATGGGAAGAATTGTCGGAAACCGCGGGAATGGATGCTTTTTTGTCCTATTTCTGCAGGGAACGGTGGAGCCTTCTGGATTATTTTGATCCGGCAGATACATTTGTGTTTTTCGATGAGCTGAGCCGGAGCGCGGAACGCGGACGGCAGACGGAACTGGAATTTTCGGAGAGCATGAAGCAGCGTCTGGAAATGGGGTATATTCTGCCGGGGCAGATGAACGAACTGTTTGGCTATAAGGAAATCATGGGAAGGCTTGAAAAATATTCCTGCTGTGCGGTTTCCGCACTGGATATCAAGACCTGCGGATTAAAATCCAATGGGCAGTTCGGCATTCATGTAAAGAGCGTAAGCGCATACAATAACAGCTTTGAACTTCTGATCGCAGACCTGAAGAAATACAAAAAAAACGGATACCGTATTATTTTACTTTCCGGTTCCCGCACGCGCGCGAAGCGTCTGGCGGAGGATATTTTAAACGAAGGACTCAACTGTTTTTATACGGAAGATTACGATCACGATCTGGTGGCAGGACAGATCATGGTCTGCTACGGAAAAGTGCATCAGGGGTATGAATATCCGATCCTGCAGTTTGCAGTGATTACGGATACGGATATTTTCGGGGAAGAAAAAAAGAAAAAGAAGCGGCACCGCACCTATGAGGGCGAAAAAATCCAGCAGTTTACGGATCTGAGTGTCGGGGATTATGTCGTACATGAAAATCATGGGCTTGGTATCTACAAAGGAATTGAAAAGATAGAAGTCGACCGAAAGGTGAAAGATTACATCAAGATCGAATATGCGGGAGGCTCCAATCTGTATATTCTTGCAACACAGCTTGACCAGATCCAGAAATATGCGGGGAAAGACGCAAGAAAACCAAAACTCAATAAACTTGGAAGCCAGGAGTGGACAAAAACCAAGGGAAAAGTGCGTGGAGCCGTGCGTCAGATTGCACAGGATCTGGTGAAATTATATGCCGAGCGGGAAGAACAGAATGGCTATATGTATGGACCGGATACGGTATGGCAGAGAGAGTTTGAAGAACTGTTCCCGTTTGAAGAGACCGAAGATCAGGTGCTTGCCATTGATGCAACCAAGCGGGATATGGAGAGTCATAAGATTATGGACCGGCTGATCTGCGGGGATGTCGGTTACGGAAAGACGGAGATTGCGATCCGTGCAGCTTTCAAAGCAGTGCAGGAGAATAAACAGGTGGCATACCTTGCGCCGACAACCATTCTTGCCCAGCAGATTTATAATACGTTTTCCCAGAGAATGAAGGATTTCCCTGTCCGGGTGGATCTGTTGTGCCGTTTCCGCACGGCAGCGCAGCAGAAGAAGACCATCAGTGATCTGAAAAAAGGACAGGTGGATATTATTGTGGGAACACACCGGATTCTGTCAAAAGATGTGCAGTTTAAAGATCTTGGGCTTCTTGTCGTGGACGAGGAACAACGGTTTGGTGTGGCTCACAAAGAAAAAATCAAACAGTTAAAGACCAATGTGGATGTGCTGACACTTACTGCCACACCGATTCCGCGGACACTTCACATGAGCCTGATCGGAATCCGGGATATGAGCGTTTTAGAGGAACCCCCGATGGACCGTGTCCCTATTCAGACGTATGTCATGGAATATAATGAGGAACTGGTCCGGGAGGCAATCACGCGGGAACTTGCCCGTGGAGGACAGGTATATTATGTGTATAACAAAGTAAGGGATATTGATGAAGTGACGTCACGCATTCAGGAGCTGGTGCCGGAGGCAAATGTGGCATTTGCTCATGGACAGATGAGAGAAAACCAGCTGGAGGATATCATGTACCGGTTTATCAATGGAGACATTGATGTACTGGTATCAACGACAATCATAGAGACGGGACTGGATATCTCAAATGTCAATACCATGATTATTCATGACGCGGATAATATGGGGCTTTCCCAGCTGTATCAGCTGCGCGGGCGGGTCGGCAGATCCAATCGTACGGCGTATGCGTTTCTTATGTACCGCAGAAACAAAATGCTCAAAGAGGTGGCGGAAAAACGACTGGCTGCCATCCGGGAGTATTCGGATCTGGGCAGCGGATTTAAGATTGCCATGCGGGACCTGGAGATCCGGGGAGCCGGAAATCTGCTGGGAGCCGAACAGAGCGGTCACATGGAGGCGGTTGGATATGATCTGTACTGCAAGATGCTTCACGAAGCGGTGAAAGAAGCCCGGGGAGAAGCACCGGCCGAACAGTTTGAGACTTCCGTTGATATCCGGACGGATGCATTTATTCCGTCCACATATATTGCAAATGAGTCGCAGAAACTGGATATGTATAAGCGGATCGCCGGAATTGAAACGGATGAGGAAGCGGAGGAAATGCTCGAAGAACTGATTGACCGTTTTGGAGAGCCTCCGAAGTCTGTGCAGAATCTGCTGACAATTGCCAGACTCAAAGCGGTTGCCCACAGTGTATATATTAAGGAAATTGTTCAAAGAGAAGATCTGTTAAAAATCCTAATGTACGAAAAAGCAAAGATTCATGCACAGCGTATTCCGGAGCTGGTAAAAACATTTGCTCCATCACTGAAATTTGCGGCAGATCCGAAGGGACCGTACTTCACTTACCATCTGGGAGCAAATTCAAGGGAAAAGAACAGGGAAATTCTGGAAGTTCTCAGGCAATTATTGGAACAAATGCACGTTTTTTTGTGTGCGGAGCCGTAAAAGTGCTTGCCTGATGTAGGGAAAAGAATTATAATACTCTGGTATATAGGTGAAAAGAAACTCCCGGGAGGAACTATGAAAGCAAAAAAAGTTACAGCGATTATTTTAGCCGGTGCAATCTGCGCAGCAGCTTTTACCGGATGTGGTATAAATACAGGTGCGACGGCAGCAAGCATGAAAAATCAGACCGTCACGATGGGCATGGCAAACTTTACATGCCGTTATCAGCAGGCAAATGTAGAAGATTATTATAAGAGCATGATGGGGGCCAAAAGCAGCAGTGAGCTCTGGAGCAAGGATTTATATGGAAACGGAACAACCATGGAAGACACCATGAAAGATTCCGTTATGGAACAGCTTCATGAGATGTATACGTTACAGGCACATATGAAAGACTATGATGTGAGTGTGACAAAAGACGAAAAGGCAGCAATCAAAAAAGCTGCACAGCAGTTTATCAGCGATAATTCTTCCGAGGCACTCAAGGAGATGACTGCAGACGAAGATACCGTGGAGGAACTGCTTACGCTCTACACCATCCGCAGCAAGATGCAGAAAGCCATCGAGGCAGAAGCAGATACCAATGTGACGGATGAAGAGGCAAATGAGCGCGGTTATACGATGATGACTATTTCTACAACTTCCCATCAGGATGACAGCGGAAATACCGTAGAATATACCGATGACGAGAAAAAGCAGCTGAAGGAGACCGCAAACAAAATCGAAGATGCGGTAAAGAATGGAAAAACTCTCGAAGATGCTGCAAAGGATGAGGATCAGCAGACCACTACCGGTGCGTATGCATCCGATGATTCCACATTGGATACATCTGTGAAAAAGGCATTGGATGATTTGAAAGAAGGAGAAACTTCCGATGTGATTGAAACAGACAGTGCATTATATATTGTTCGTCTGGACAGTGAAACAGACAAAGACGCTACAGAAAAAAATCGTCAGAATATTATTGACAAACGTAAAAGTGACCACTACAATGAAGTGCTGGAGGGCTGGCAGAAAAAAGACGGCTGGAAGGTCAATAAAAAGAATGTTGCAAAGATTTCATTTAAGAATTCCCTGACACAGCAGGACCCGAATGCCTCTACAGAGACACAGACTTCCACAGAAACACAGAATGCAGAGAGTACACAGTAATGCAAAAAGATAACATTGTGTTAATTGGAATGCCGGGGGTGGGTAAGAGCACCGTCGGCGTTATCCTTGCTAAGGTGCTGGGATATCAGTTTATAGATGCAGATTTAGTCATTCAGGAGCAGGAGAAGCGCCTGCTTCGTGAGATCATTGCAGAAGAGGGAACCGAAGGGTTCATTCAGGTAGAAAACCGTGTGAATGCGACACTTGAGGCACATCATGCAATTATTGCAACCGGAGGCAGTGTCGTCTACGGAAAAGAAGCTATGGAGCATCTGCAGGAAATCGGAACGGTTATATATCTTGAGGTGGCATATCCGGAGCTGGAAAAGCGTCTGGAAGATATCAAAGGCAGGGGTGTTGTTTTAAGAGACGGACAGACGTTATATGATCTGTATCTGGAGCGCACGCCGCTGTATGAAAAATATGCGGATATCCGGATTTCGGAGACGGGGCTGGATATCGAACAGACCGTTGAACAGATTGTGGATGGTATCACAAATTTACACTAGATGAATAGGATAGATAGTAGGGTAGCGTACTATACGAAATAGGGCGTTTATTGAGGTGAGATATGGAACAATATGTAATCAAAGGCGGAAATCCGCTGAATGGTGAGGTAGAAATCGGCGGGGCAAAGAATGCGGCACTGGCAATTCTTGCAGCTGCGATCATGACGGATGAAACGGTTACAATCGAAAATTTGCCGAACGTGAGAGATATTAATGTATTATTGCAGGCGATTGCAGAGATCGGTGCAATGGTAGACCGTATTGATGCACATACCGTAAAGATCAACGGTTCATTTATCAAAGACGTGACGGTGGACAATGAATTTATCCGTAGAATCCGTGCGTCCTATTATTTGATCGGTGCACTTCTTGGAAAATACAAAAAGGCGGAAGTGGCTCTTCCGGGCGGATGCGATATCGGAAGCAGACCGATTGATCTGCATATCAAAGGATTTCGTGCAATGGGAGCAGAAGTGGATATTGCACATGGTCTTGTTATTGCAGAGGCAGAAAAATTAAACGGAACACATATTTATCTGGATAAAGTATCGGTTGGAGCAACGATCAATATTATGATGGCAGCATCCATGGCAGAAGGAAAAACCGTAATTGAAAATGCGGCAAAAGAGCCTCATGTGGTAGACGTGGCAAATTTCTTAAACAGTATGGGTGCGAATATCCGTGGTGCAGGAACGGATGTCATCCGTATTGTTGGTGTGGAGAAGCTGCATAAGACAGAGTATTCGGTTATCCCGGATCAGATAGAGGCAGGAACCTTTATGTTTGCGGCAGCGGCAGCAGGGGGAGATGTGCTGGTAAAGGATGTTATTCCGAAACATCTGGAAGCAACAACCGCCAAACTTGTGGAGGCAGGATGCAAAGTTGAGGAGTTCGATGATGCGGTTCGGATTATTTCGGATGGAAAACTGCATCACACACAGGTGACAACACTTCCGTATCCGGGATTCCCGACAGATATGCAGCCACAGATGGCAGTAATTCTGGGAATTGCAGAGGGAACCAGTACAGTTACGGAGAGCATTTTTGAAAACCGTTTCAAATATGTGGATGAACTGACGCGTATGGGAGCCAATATCAAGGTAGAGAGCAACATTGCCATTATCAATGGAGTGACCCGTTATACAGGTGCCAGGGTGAATGCGCCGGATCTGCGTGCGGGAGCAGCGCTGGTGATTGCCGGTCTGGTGGCAGAGGGAATTACGGTGATTGATGATATTTATTTTATCGAGCGTGGATACGAAGAATTTGATCAGAAGCTGCGCGGCATTGGGGCACAGATTGAAAAGGTATCGGATGAAAAAGAAATTCAGAAGTTTATTCTGAAAGTTTCATAAATAAAAAGAACGGGTAAAAAAGGGAGTGTGAAAAACATTGGTATGTTTTCACACTCCCTTTTCATTTGAAAAATTTATAAAACCGCTTTGATATAGAGGTCGCGGCTGGCGGTGGAAAGATCCAGACAGGATTTATCATCAAACTGGACAATCGGACGGGACAGTGCATTCTGATTTAACATGACAATGGTACATCCCCTTCCGTCACTTAAGATGACGCGGTTACTCTGGTAAGTGCTGGCAATCTGCTTTAAGAAAACCAGAATATATTTTGTATGGTATTTCTGGAAACCATCTTCTTCAAATTTACTGATCACTTCGAACGGACACAACGGAGAGCGATAGGAACGTGCCGCTGTCATGGCATCGTACACATCGGCAATTGCAACGATCATTGCAAAATTGTCAATGTAATCTTCCGTCAATCCGGTCGGATAGCCGCTTCCATCACAGCGCTCGTGATGCATCAGGGCAGCTTTTTTGATACGGGAATCCAGATCCGGCTGACGTTTTAAAATCTCGTATCCGAGTGCCGGGTGCTGTTTGATTTTTGCAAACTCCTCATCGGTCAGAGATCCCGGCTTATTTAAGATATCGGAAGGAATCAGCAGTTTTCCGATATCGTGCATCAGTCCGGCAAGCGTAAGAATGTCCAGATCGTGACGTTCAAAACGCAGCCAGCGGCCGATCATTCGTGAAATGAGTGCAACGTTGAGACTGTGCGCATAAACCGAATCGGCCACAGTACGCATGTTGTAAAGCATATCAAACATTTCAACGATGGTGTTGCGGGACTGGAACAGATCTGCGACACTGCCCAGAAGTTTTTGCGAGTCAATCGGTTTGTTATCCTTGATGGCTGCGGTATACATCTGTTTCATCAGCTCAATTGCCTGAACATACTCAATCTGGAACGTGCGGAATTCACTGGAACCGGCGACTTTCTGTGAGTGTGTTTTGCTTTCCTGGGCGTATGTTTTTGCTTCTTTTACAGGCTTTGGAGCCTCCTCCTGCGGAGCAGGTTCTTCGCCCTCAATTTCTGCATATTCCACACGGTACAGTTTCATGCGGTTGATCAGCTGACGGGTTACAGCAGAACCGGCGGGAGCCAACGGCTGTCCAAGCGGTGTGATCACAGGCTGTGCAAGGATGGCACCTTCCTGTAGTTGTTTTGTCTCAATTTTTATCATTTTTTATCTCTCCGTATGTAACGTATATACAAAAGTATAGAATTATTTCACGCAAAAGTCAATCTTTTAGGGCTTGACAGATGAAAGAAACTGGAGTATGGTAGCACTTGGATATTTCAAATTTAATATTGTAAGCTTTCTCTTATTCAGAGTGATGGAGATACATAGGATCTGTGAAGTCACGGCAACCCCTGTTTTGGAAGGTGCCAACCTGAGCGAGTTAATCGAACAATAAGGGGATTTGATTATCTTTAGATCAATCCGCTGCGAGGCGGTTTTTTTTATTTCTGTATAAAACAAGAGAGGAGAAACAAAAAGCAATGGAAAAATTATTATTCACATCAGAGTCCGTTACAGAAGGACATCCTGACAAAATGTGTGATGCGATTTCAGATGCCATTCTGGATGCATGCATGGAGCAGGACCCGATGAGCCGTGTAGCCTGTGAGGCAGCAAGCTGTACCGGTTTCGTACTTGTTACAGGAGAAATTACAACAAAGGCAACTCTTGATATTCCTGCAATTGTAAGAAAGACTGTAAACGAGATCGGATACAACGATGCAAAGACCGGTTTTGACGGACATACCTGTGCGGTTATGGTAGCTTTAGATCAGCAGTCCGCAGATATTGCCATGGGTGTTGACAAGGCACTTGAGGCAAAAGAGGGCGAGCTGACAGATGATCTGGATACCGGCGCCGGAGATCAGGGAATGATGTTTGGATATGCAACCAATGAGACACCGGAATTTATGCCATATCCGATTTCACTGGCACACAAGCTGGCATTACAGCTTACAAAGGTTCGTAAAGACGGAACACTTACCTACCTTCGTCCGGATGGAAAGACACAGGTTTCTGTAGAGTATGATGAAGCAGGAAAGCCAAAGAGACTTGAGGCAGTTGTTTTATCTACCCAGCATGATGAGGACGTTACCCAGGAACAGATCCATGAGGATATTAAGAAATATGTCTTTGATCCGATCCTTCCAAAGGAGCTGATCGATGGAGATACCAAATTCTTTATCAATCCGACCGGACGTTTCGTAATCGGCGGACCACACGGAGATGCAGGTCTGACCGGTCGTAAGATCATCGTTGATACCTATGGTGGATATGCACGTCACGGCGGCGGAGCTTTTTCCGGAAAAGACTGCACAAAGGTTGACCGTTCCGCAGCATATGCTGCACGTTATGTTGCAAAGAACATTGTTGCAGCAGGTCTTGCTGATAAGTGTGAGATTCAGTTATCTTACGCCATCGGTGTTGCACAGCCTACTTCTGTCATGGTTGATACATTCGGTACAGGAAAGATCGCAGATGATGAGCTGGTAAAGATTGTACGTGAGAACTTTGATCTTCGTCCGGCAGGAATTATCAAGATGCTGGATCTGCGCCGTCCGATTTACCGTCAGACAGCTGCTTATGGTCACTTCGGACGCAATGACTTAAATCTCCCATGGGAGGCAACAAACAAGGCAGAGGCTTTAAAGAAGTATCTTTAATTTATGAAAAGTTTACATAATTTTTTATAAAAGAATGATATAATAAGACACAGAGTTTGTTCTGTGTCTTATTTTTTTACAGGGAAGGAATACGAATGAAGATAAAAACCAAACTGATCATTTCGTTCTGTATTATTATCTTTGTGCCATCGATCCTGGCGATTGCCACGATCAGCGCCTATTGTAATTTTCAGTCGCATGTGATCGAGCAGACGTATGGAATTAAGAATGCGGATGCCTATAGTATTATCAATTCTGTACCGATGTTAAACCGTTATACTGCACCGGATTTTGAAAAGATCAAAAAGACCATAAAGTTATCTCCTTCAAAAATGGAGGACGTTTCGTATCTTAGTGAGATCAATGAGAGCCTGGAACAGAAATATTCCTATCTGGTGGTAAGAATCGGGGAGAATATTTCTTTCAATGGGGGAAGTGATAATGAAAAGATTCTTTCGGAACTTCCGGTATATGGGGCAAACAGTTCGAAACAGGGAGTGGACAAATATATCGACCGGGACGATGAAATTCTGGTAAAACAGGCAGATTTTAAGCTGGATTCGGGAGAAAAATGTACGGCGTATATAGTCACGTCTTTTGATGCTACCGGGCAGGAGATCCGCCAGTTTATTTTATGGGGGATTATCTGTGTGGTAATCATTCTGTTACTGACAGCGATCATGATGATTGTGTGGATCTACCGGAGCATGATTACACCGATCCAGAAACTGCGCGTTGCGGCAGAAAATATCAAAGAAGGAAATCTCGATTTTGCGTTGGATACCGGAGGCGACGATGAGATCGGGGAACTTTGCACGACCTTTGAACAGATGCGTCAGCGCTTAAAAGATAATGCAGAGGAAAAACTAAGCAACGAAAAAGAAAACCGCACGCTGATCAGCAACATTGCCCATGACCTGAAAACACCGATTACGGCGGTAAAGGGCTATTCGGAAGGCATCATGGATGGAGTAGCCAATACGCCGGAGAAATTAGATAAGTATATCCGTACCATTTACAACAAAGCAAATGAGATGGATACACTGATCAATGAACTGACACTGTATTCCAAGATCGACACCAACCGTATTCCATATGATTTTGCAAAGCTGAACGTTGCCGCATATTTTAAGGATTGTGTGGAAGAAATCGGACTGGATCTGGAGGCAAAGGGGATTGCCCTGTCTTATTTTAATTATGCAACACCGGATACCCAGATTATTGCAGATCCGGAGCAGCTGCGCAGAGTAATCAATAATATTATAGGAAATTCCGTAAAATATATGAATAAAACGGAAAAATTCATCAACATCCGGATTAAGGATGTCGGGGATTTTATTCAGGTAGAAATCGAAGACAATGGAAGGGGAATCGCCCAGAAAGATCTGCCATATATTTTTGACCGGTTCTACCGGACAGATGCTTCGAGAAATTCGGCAACCGGTGGCAGCGGAATCGGACTTTCCATTGTAAAAAAGATCATAGAGGATCATGGAGGGAAAATCTGGGCAACCAGCAAAGAAGATTCCGGCACTACCATGTACTTTGTAATACGCAAATATCAGGAGGTAACAGCAAATGAGCAGAATACTGATCGTTGAAGATGAAGTGGCTATTGCAGATCTGGAGAAAGATTATCTGGAACTGAGTGGCTTTGAAGTGGAAATTGAAAATGACGGAACCAAAGGACTCGAAAGAGCCCTGCATGAGGAGTTTGATCTGTTTATCTTAGATCTCATGCTTCCGGGAGTGGATGGATTTGAAATCTGTAAAAAGATCCGTGAGACAAAGAATACACCAATCCTTATGGTTTCCGCAAAAAAGGATGATATTGACAAGATTCGCGGGCTCGGACTGGGGGCAGATGATTATGTGACAAAACCATTTTCCCCGAGTGAACTGGTAGCCCGCGTGAAGGCACATCTGGCACGGTATGAGCGACTGATCGGCAGCAATATGCCACAAAATGATATCATTGAGATCCGGGGCATTAAAATAGACAAGACGGCGCGCCGGGTATGGGTCAATGGAGAAGAGAAACAGTTTACGACAAAAGAGTTTGATTTGCTGACTTTTTTGGCAGAGAATCCAAATCATGTATTTACAAAAGAGGAATTGTTCCGTAAAATATGGGATATGGAATCTATCGGTGATATTGCAACGGTTACCGTACACATCAAAAAGATTCGAGAGAAGATTGAGATGAATACGAACAAGCCGCAGTACATCGAGACCATCTGGGGAGTCGGATATCGGTTTAAATTATAAACGGTCTGCCTCCTGAAACTATGATTAAGGGGGCTGTTATGAACGAACACAAAAAACATGGCAGCAGTTTCTCCAGCAAAATGGGCTTTATTCTTGCCGCTGCGGGATCTGCTGTCGGACTTGGAAATCTGTGGAGGTTTCCTTACCTTGCCGCAAAATACGGTGGAGGTTCTTTTTTACTGATCTATGTGATCCTTGCGGTTACGTTTGGATTTGCACTTATGATCACAGAAATTGCACTGGGCAGAAAAACCGGGAAAAGTGCACTGTATGCATTCAGCACACTGCATGAAAAGTGCGGTTTTATTGGAATTCTTGCCAGCATTGTGCCGATTATCATTCTTCCGTATTACTGTGTGATCGGTGGATGGGTCATCAAATTTGCATGGGCATTTCTTACAGGAAGCGGAAATGCAGCGGCAGCAGATGATTATTTTTCAAATTTTATTGCAAAGACCGGGGAACCGGTGATGTGGCTGGTAATTTTTATTCTTGCCACTTCGGTTGTGATTCTGCTTGGCGTAAATAAAGGAATTGAAAATATCAGCAAAGTGCTGATGCCGCTTCTGGTAGTCCTTTCCGTTATTATTGCGGTATTTGTTGTGACCCGTCCGGGAGCAGGGGCAGGAATTGTCTACTACTTAAAGCCGGATCTTTCCAAGATCAGTGCGAATGCTTTCCTGGCGGCACTGGGACAGCTGTTTTATTCCATGTCGCTGGCGATGGGCATTATGATTACATATGGCTCCTATATGAAGAAAAATGAGGATATAGAGAGCAGTGTGCGGAATATCGAAATCTTTGATACCGGAATTGCATTTCTGGCAGGACTGATGATTGTACCGTCCGTGTTTGTGTTTTCCGGTGGAGATCAGGTATCGCTGAAGGCAGGACCGACACTAATGTTTATTACACTGCCAAAAGTGTTTGACAGTATGGCGGGAGGACACCTGATCGGAACGGTATTTTTTGTGCTGGTATTGTTTGCTGCACTGACATCGTCCATTTCCCTGATGGAGACAGTGGTTTCCATTTTCGTGGATAAGACAAAAAAGAGCCGTAAATTTATTACGGTCTGTGTAACCGTTTATACGGTGTTGATGGCAATTCCGTCTTCTCTTGGATTTGGAATCTGGAGTGGGTTTTCCATTCACGGAATGAGTATTCTGGATTTCTTCGATTTTATATCCAACAGTGTCCTTATGCCGATTGTGGCATTCCTGACCTGTGTATTTGTCGGTTTTATTGTGAAACCAGAGACGATTATGGATGAAGTGGAATCTTCCACACAGAAATTTAAGAGTAAGAAACTGTATATTGTATTGATCAAGTATGTTGCACCGATACTGCTACTGCTGATTTTATTCAGTTCGGTATTAAATGCACTTGGAATCATTACTTTGTAACGGACAACAGAAAAGAAGAAACAAAAAACCCTATGCATAATGCATAGGGTTTTTAGATAAATATATGTTTGTTCTGTTCAATTGTATTCGGACTTGCTAGGCAGTTCCGGAGTTTAACCTCTCCGGCAGGGGTGTGAGCACACGACGGATACCGGAACCCTCCGCAGGAATTCCTGATCCAAATAGTCCGCATCTGCTGTACTGCGTTTTCAACAGGCAGCATGTCATGTTGTGAAAACAAATCCCTGCGCTGGACAATCGCGCTTGCTGTAAAAAACAGATCAATGAAATCTATGACATACTGAGCTGTAATACTGACAGTTCAGAGAATAAAGCCTACTTGTTTATGCGTGCGGTACTCTCACCGCCTGAGCCTGATGGTCAAATATTGTACCGTCCTTATATGGACTCATATAAGCGTACCCCGAAAACCGAAGTTTGTCAAGTGTTATTCGCTTTTCATGACCATTATACGCTATGTTTGCCGGGAAATCAATTGTGGAAATCCGAGAAATACAAAAAGTTGTGTCAAAAGAGGGAAAAACGGCTCAAAGATTGCAAGAAAATGGTCGATATAGTATAATAAAGTATAAAAAAGTAAAGGCAAGGAAAACCATGATCGATATTCACTGTCACCTTCTGTACGGAGTAGACGACGGAGCAAAAACAATAGAAGAATCTGTGGCGATGCTTGAGGCAGCAAAAGAGCAGGGCATTTCTGCAATGATCCTGACACCGCATTACCGGCATGGCATGTTTGCTTATCCGAAGGAAAAAATTGAAGAACATTTCCGTATTCTGGAGCCGTATGCACAGAAACTTGGAATTTATCTTGCACTGGGCACCGAATACCATGTGAACAGTCATATTGTCGAGGCACTTGACAGTGGCAGATGCCGGACAATGGCCGGCTCGCGGTATGTGTTGTGTGAGTATTCGCACGACAGTGAATATGCCTATATTTACCAGATGACGCAGGAACTGGTTCTGCACGGATATATTCCGGTATTTGCACATGTGGAGCGGTATGGAGCACTTGCAGATTTACAGCTGGCAGAGGAGCTGCGCAATCTTGGGGCATGGATTACGGTGAATGCGGATGCGGTACTCGGACTTGAGGGTATGGGTCCAAAGAAATACTGTAAAAAGATGCTGAAGGCAGAATGTGTGGATGCGATTGCATCGGACAGCCATGGAATAAAAAACCGTGCCAATCATATGGGAAAATGTTATGAGCTGATCGAAAAAAAATTTGGCAGGGAATATGCGGATCAGCTTTTGGTGAATCATCCGGCAAAGATTCTGACCGGAGAAATGAAATAGTAAGTAATGGAGCATTGATATGGAACAGCAGTTACAACAGGAACGTATTGTAATTGAAAATGATGATGAAATTGAAATTGATCTGAAAGATCTCGTTTTAGAGATCCTTTCTTTCTGGAAATGGGTGTTGTTTGCACTGATTATCGGAGCCGTGACCGCATATTGTATCAGCAGGTTTGTAATGGTGCCGCAGTATGAGTCAACATCCCAGTTTTATGTATTGTCCAAAAGCATGTCGATTACAAGTCTTGCGGATATACAGACAGGTACAAGTCTGACAAACGATTATATGGTTATCGTAGAGGGGCGTCCCGTGCTTGAGCAGGTAATTGAGAATCTCGGACTGGACGAGACCTACAGTTCCCTGAAGAAAAAAGTTACCCTGAATAATCCTTCCAACTCGCGAATCCTCGAGATTACGGTGCGCGATGCAAACCCATCCATGGCAAAAAAGATTGCGGATGAGATCGCGCGAGTCAGTGTGGCCTTTATCCAGCAGAAAATGGATCAGGATGCACCGAATATCATTCAAAAAGGATATTCCGACGGAGAACCGGTCAGCCCGAATACCATGAAAAATACGGTGATCGGAGGAATACTTGGCATGTTTTTGGCGATTGCGGTTATTGTGGTGGCTTATCTGTTCAATGATACGATTATGAATGCAGATGATGTACAAAGGAAGCTGGGGCTGAATGTTCTTGGTACGCTTCCTTTGGAAGAGGCCGAATACGATGGGGAAAAAGAGCGCAAGCGTAAGAGAAGGAAGAAAAAGAAATGAAATCGGTAACATTTGAGAATCTGAAAAAACAAAATTATACGATGAAAGAATCACTCCGGGCATTAAAAACCAATATCCAGTTCTGCGGAGATGATATCTGCACCATCGTTGTGACATCTGCCATGCCAAACGAAGGGAAAAGTACCGTGACGATGGATCTGGCACGTTCTTTTTCGGAATCCGGCAAACGTGTATTGCTGATCGATACCGATATGCGTAAATCCGTATACGTGGGACGATTACGTGCAGTGGCTTCGGATGGAAGGGAAATCTACGGATTATCCCATTTCCTTTCTGGACAAAAAAAACTTGAAGATGTATTATACGGAACAACGATTCCGGGACTGTTTATGATTTTTGCAGGACCGTCTGTACCAAACCCGACAGAAATTCTGGAAAAAAAGTATTTTACCGAGTTACTTAATTTTGCAAAAGAACATTTTGATTATGTATTGCTGGATTGTGCGCCGATCGGAGCTGCAATCGACGCAGCAGTGATCGCAAAACACTGTGATGGTGCGATTCTTGTTGTTGCCCAGGGCATGGCAAGCGGACGTCTGATCCAGACCGTCAAAAAGCAGATGGAAGCTTCCGGAGTGAGGGTACTTGGTGCGGTACTGAACAAAGTACGGATGAAGAAGAGCGGCTATGAGGGTGGCTACTATGGCGGCTATTATGGCAGCTATTATGGAAATTACGGAGAACATCATGAGAAGAATGCGTGAACCATCGACAAAACTTCATAATGCATTGTATTTTATGTCTGGAATGATGGTGGTGATTCTTGCACTTGTGATTGTGGCAGGGGTCAAAACGAAGGCGGAAAATGCCGGCTTCCACATTACGGATGATACAGAAAATTCTTATGAGCAGCAGGTTGCGGGGCAGACAGATACCACACAGGATTCCGGTCAGGAAAAGTGGCAGGAGGGTGTAGTTGCTTATCAGGGAAAAGAGTATCTGTATAATACAGATATCAAAACCTACCTCATGATGGGGGTTGATATCAATGGTCCGGTACAGCAAAGCAGCGATTATACCCAGGGCGGGCAGTCCGATGCACTGTTTCTTCTTGTTGTAAACAATAAAACAGAGCAGCTGCAGGTCATTTCCATCAATCGAAACACGATGGCAGATATCGAATTGTGTGATGAAGAAGGTATTGATATGGGACCGCTTAAAACGCAGATCTGTCTGCAGCATGCATTCGGGGACGGTAAGCGCCTCAGCTGCAGCAAAACCGTGGATGCGGTTTCCGGTCTGTTTCAAAATATTCCGATCAGCGGTTATCTTGCGATGAATATGGGGGGAATCCCACAGATGAATGATGCTGTAGGGGGCGTGGAAGTGACTGTACTGCAGGATATTTCGTTTCCCAAAGCCGGTGTGGATTTGAAAAAAGGGAAAAAAGTAACCCTGGATGGGACGCAGGCTTATTATTACCTGCATGGAAGGGATACCGAAGAGTATGACAGTGCAACAAAGCGTCTGCAGCGCGAAGAACAGTATATTGTTGCCTATATGGATAAATTAAAAAAAGTATCCACAGAAAACCCGGATCAGGTGACAGAAATTTACAATTCTGTTTCCGATTATCTGGTAACCAGTGTGGATTTCACAAGTATGATTGAGCAGCTGATGAATTACAGTTTTTCGGAAGACCAGATGTATACGGTTCCCGGAAAAACGGTGGAAGGAAAACCGATTGACGGGAAACGGTATGAGGAGTACCATGTCGATGAAGATGCCATGGAAGAACTCATTATGAAGGTGTTTTATACACCCGTACAATAAGGTATCCAGTGCGCGCGCACTTGATATAGATAGAGTTACATGCAGTTTATATTACGTGGAAAGGAGGTAGATTGCGATGAAAAAGAAAATTTTCACAGGAGTTGTGACAGCTATGATGCTGGTATTTACAATGGGCACAACCGTGTTTGCAGATCCATCACCAACAAGTGATACGGCACTGGTTCAAAGAACCAATGAGCTGAATAATGCAACAACCGTTGAAAGCAGCGGTTATAATGCAAACAATGAGCTTATCACGGTTTCTTCCAAGGGTGTGGACAAAGATGTTTACCGCGAGGGAAACCGTCAGGCAAATGCTGTGGCAAGTGCACAGAACGGAAGTGCGACCGTCATGGCCATGTCTGATATCAGTGTTCCGTCTGCAACGAATACATCCAAAGGAATCAAAGTAACGATTTGTGCAAGTGGAATTAAGGCTGGAGACAATGTTTATGTATTACATAAATTAAAAAGCGGAAGCTGGCAGACGGTAAAGCCGGACAGCGTTTCCAATGGCAAAGTCACGGTTACATTGTATTCATTTTCACCGGTTATAGTTGTAAGGTACAGTTCAAATGTGAATCCTGCCGTTACAACAGATCCGTCAAAGGATGAAAATTCCCAGGGATCAAATACAAATTCCAATGTAAATGACAATTCCAACAGCAGCAGCCAGACAAACAACAATAACCAGAACAACTCACAGACCAATAATCAGTATAATCCGGTTAGTGTAAATCAGAATGTGACAGTAAACTATCCACAGTCTTATGACGATGGAGAGGACAGTTTCGAGGATGATTATGACGACGGTTATACAGATGGTTATACCGATGGAAAGAATTCCGTACGGAATACTTCCACAAAGAGTTCTTCTGCCCGTGTCAATGGCAAAAGTGGAGCAGGAAGTCAGAAAGGAACATCAGCTTCCGGATCTGTTTCCTATAAGACATCTCCAAAAACCGGGGCAGCGCTTCCGGCACTTCCGTTCGTTGCAGTATTTGCGGCAGCAGGTATTGTTGTATGCGGAAGAAAAGCACGTAAGAATTAATCTCACTGGATACAATTTTATTTAGCATGTAGGTCTATGGATCGGTGATGCATGGCATCACGTGAGGGCGGTGGAATGGAATCTGCCGCCCTGCCTCAATTTTAAAGAAAGAAAACTATTTTATGAAAAGACAGAGAAAGAACGACAGAACGATCAATATCTATAAAATTCTGACCATTGTTCTGGCAGTTGTATTGATCGTGGTACTCATAATATTTGGAAGAAGCTGGATGGTTCAGAAGAATGCACAGAAAGAATATGAAAAGCTTTCTGCCCAGGTAAATGATCTGCAGAATCAGGTGAATGATAATCAGATCCATATTCCGTCAGATACGCAGACTGAGACGGAGAATGTGGCACAGGAAGTGCAGACCGAAGACAGCGAACTGGAACAAAAAGGAATAGAAATTCCACAGAAAAATTTAAACTGGAAAAAATTAAAGGGAGTCAATCAGGATATTTACGCATGGATCTACATTCCGGGAACCGGGGTGGATTATCCGGTGTTACAGCATCCGAGTGATGATTCCTATTATCTGAATTACAATATGAATGGTACCAGGGGATATCCTGGATGTATTTATACAGAGAAGGCAAACAGTAAAGAGTTTACGGATTTTGATACCGTCGTGTATGGGCACAATATGCGCAATGACACAATGTTTGCTTCTCTCCACAACTATGAAGACCAGACATTTTTTAACAATTTTCCGTATATATATGTGTATACAAAGGAAAAGGTGCTCGTGTATGAGATTTTTGCGGCATATAAGATGGACGATGCACATATTCTGCACACCAATGACTTTTCAACGAAAGAGGGACGTGTAAGTTATCTTGAAAGCATTGTGAAAAAATCCAAGAATTCGCCGGAGGTAAAGGACAAAATCCAGCTTTCGGTGGACAGTCATCTGCTGACTTTATCAACCTGTGTGAGCAAAGAGGCAGATAAGCGGTTTGTGGTTCAGGCAATTTTATTAAATGAGGAACAGCTATGAAACAGTGCAAAGTAGGTATGGATCAGGAAAATATCATATCGACCTTTGCAAGTACGCAGTTTTACGGAGATCCGGATGCTTATATCCGGGAGTTTCTTCAAAATGCCATTGATGCATGCAATACCAGGGCGGCGCTGGAATGGAGCTGGGGAACAGAGTTTCTGGAGATGGAGGAGGCAAGAGCCTTAAATTCCATGCGAAATCCGTATTCTCCTCAAATTTCCATTCAGTATAATTCCGAAACGCAGCGTCTGGTGTTTGAGGATAACGGAATCGGAATCAATGCCAGGGATATTGAGCAGTATGTTGCCAAAATCGGCGTGAGTTTTTATCAGAGCGAGGATTTTTCCGCACAGCAGCTTCATTATGAACCGGTGGCGCAGTTTGGAGTCGGTATGCTTTCCGGATTTATGGTTGCACGGGCACTGTTGATTGAGTCGAGAAAGGACAAATCGGTAAATACCGCGTGGAATGTTACGGATCGCCAGTCGTTAGAGCCGGTTACCGCAAAATGGATTGAAGGGGCGGAAACGATGGAATATATCAATTCCAACCGGGAACAGTCCGGAACCAGAATTACGCTGGTGTTACGGCCGAAATATGCAAAGAATCTGTCCCTTCAGAGGCTGGTGCACGCAGTACAGCACTATATGCTGTATCAGCCATTTCCCATTCAGATTTCCTTTGATGAAAAAAGCGTGACGCTGCGGGAACAGAATCATATCATGGACAATCCGTTCGCGGATATTCTTGGAATCATATCGATTCGTATCATGGATGAACTGATGGAGGGGTGTATCTGGATTTATAATTCCAAACATCAGGGACTGATCGGGACATCCTGCCTGTATCAGCAGGGGTTTCTTGTGACCGATGAAAAGAAAGATCTGGGGTTAAAACCGGAGTGGCTCAGGCATATGACGTATCATCTGCATTTACGGAAAAAATTCCTGACATTGCGTCTGGCAAGGGATGATGTGGCGCATGATGAAAATCTGACGGAGCTGCGCAGGCTGATCGGCAGACGGATTGTAGAACATTTTGCATCCAATCCGCTGGGGCTGAACCAGTATATTGCCAGCGGACAGCAGCCGGTTCTGACAGAGTATGAAGAAGAGATGCAGCTGCTTGGCAAAGCTGTCACAGTGGAAGTTTATTTAAAAGGGAGAGAGATTGAACTTCCGGTTGCAACAATTATTCAGGGTTATACCGGAAAAAGCATAAGGATTGCATTTATCAGCAAGGGGCTGTTTATATATTACAGGCAGAACCATATTATGGATTTCCGGCGTTTTCTGGCAGAATACCAGCTGATTGTATTCGAAAAGAACCGAGATCTGTTCTGCCAGCTTCTGGCGCCTTATCAGGGTAGCATGCACTATGTGATAAGCAGTGAATGTCCGGGTGTTATATATGAAGAAATGGATGCAGATTTCCATATGATAAAAAGTGTGGTACCATATCGTTATCAGTATCATCTGCGGCCGGAAACGTTTCCGGATAACGAGATTTTCTGTATGGTGACGAATACGGCAAACGGAACGCTGGAACTGCGTGTCAATCCAAAGCACCGACTCTTAAGGATTCTTGAGCCTGTGATGTATCACCCGAAAGTTCACCGGATGATGGAGGTCATCTATGAGAATATCAAGCAGCGGGTTATCAATACGCAGCATCGTTGGAATAAGATTGTTGATTTCGGCGGTTCGTTCGTAGATGACTGGAAAAATCAGGAGAATGTGCCGACAGTGAGCTGTATCTGGTGCCTGGAAGGCGATTTTGATGTATCTGTGAATGAATTTATTGCGCAGACCCTGACACAGAAAGAACGTGTGGATCTGGGACTTGTGGGACTGGTTTTCCGCAGGGAAGATTTTATTGACTGGTGGTTTGCACCAAGAGAGTAGGGTGATTATGGAAGAAAAAAAAGAAATATTGACAGAAGAAATAAAGATGGATAATGATCCAAAGGGTGAGGGAAAGGAGAAAGCCACTTCGCCTCTGCGCGAAGTGCTCAGCTGGGTGATCACTCTGCTGGCAGCCTTCGCGCTGGCGATGGTTTTGAAGAATTACGTGATCATCAATGCAACAGTCCCGACCGGATCGATGGAGCATACCATTGAACCGGGCGATGACCTGTTCGGGCTGCGGCTGGCGTATCAGTTTTCAGAACCGAAGAGAGGAGATATCGTGATTTTCCGGTTCCCGGATGACGAAACGCAAAAATACGTCAAGCGTGTGATTGGTCTGCCCGGAGAAAAGGTTACCATTGAGGATGCGAAAATCTATATCAATGACTCTGAGACTCCTTTGAAGGAGGATTACCTGAAAGAGACATGGACAGAGGCAACCGGACCGTTTGAGTTTGAGGTTCCCAAAGACAGTTATCTGGTGCTTGGAGACAACCGGAATGATTCCTATGATGCCAGATATTGGGATCATACCTATGTCAGCAAAGATAAAATTATCGGAAAAGCTTATTTCATATACTACCCATTCCAAAGACTGGGCAGTCTATATAAATAAATCATTAAATAATTAACAAGGAGGCTATCATTATGCCAGAAAATTCAAGTTGCAGCGGAGCATCATCCTGTTCCAAAGCAAGCTGTGAGGGATGTTCCCATAATTCTCAGAATCCGCAGAGTATGCTCGAAGCGATGAATGCATATTCCAATATCAAACATGTGATTGGAGTGGTCAGCGGAAAGGGAGGTGTCGGTAAATCATTTGTTACTTCTTCCCTGGCGGTACAGATGGCGAAAGCCGGATATAAAGTAGGAATTCTGGATGCCGATATTACCGGACCGTCCATTCCAAAGATGTTTGGAGCACACGGTCAGCTGGTCGGTGACGAAAAAGGAATGTATCCGTATGAGACAAAAGAAGGAATCAAAATCGTTTCCATCAATCTTCTGATGGAAGATGAAGAGGCACCGGTTGTCTGGAGAGGACCTGTGATTGCAGGGGCTGTGAAACAGTTCTGGAATGAGGCTGTCTGGGGCGATGTGGACTATCTGTTTGTGGACATGCCACCGGGAACCGGTGATGTACCGCTTACCGTGTTCCAGTCCCTTCCGGTGGATGGTATCGTTATTGTTACATCTCCACAGGAACTGGTGCAGATGATCGTAAAGAAAGCTTTCCATATGGCAAATATGATGCATATACCGGTACTTGGACTGGTGGAAAATTTCAGTTATCTGAAATGCCCGGATTGTGGAAAGAAGATCGCACTGTTTGGAGAAAGCAACATTGACGAAGTTGCCGCAAAAGAAGGGACCCGAGTTTTAGGCAAACTGCCATTGGATCCGGCATATGCGAAAGCTGCGGATGCCGGTGCATTCTATGAGATGGAAAATCCGTATCTGGATGCCGCTGTGGATGCGCTAAAGACAATTTAAGACAAGAAAAAACCTGTCAGTGATTTTTCACTGGCAGGTCTTTTTTATTTCTGGCTTTCTAAAACCGCAGATTCGGTATTGTTGTTGTCCGATTCTGTTCCTGTAACGGTTTCTTCCACGGCAGGATCTTTGTAGGTGTACGTGTTGGATTCACGGAAAATCGTACTGTTGGAACCCATCTGGCACACTTTAATGGTATCACCGTCTTTGACACTGTCTTTTGGAATAATCAGACAACCGGAATTGCTGAAGGTTGTATTGACTTTCTCATCGTTTACAAATACTTTACTCCACTTGGTGAAGTTGTTTCCATAGACAAACACTTCCGATCCGCCGATGGAATCCGACGTCTCCGATACCGTTACATCGTCAATTCCCATTACAATGTCGGTTGCAGGGTATTTGTCTTTGCCATCATAGCAGTAACGGTTTCCGTAAAGAATGTCATACTGCAGATTATCCAGTCCGTCCAGATATGCAGTGTGGTCTGTGTTGTTCATCTGGGTCTGATGGTAATTTAAGATAGTTCCCTCATGAATACCTGTGGAATCCGTAATGCTTGCCATCAGCTGATATGCATACAGATCTGCATCCTGCTTCTTTAATCCCATATTATTCCATGTAACATATTTTGTCTTGTAGATATCACCGGATTTCATATCGGAGTCTTCCAGACCCATGGTTGGAAGATGATCGCCGAACGCTACCACGATGGTATCTTCATCTCTCTTGGAGAGCTCTGTAATCAGATCATTCAGGAAAGTATCTACTTCATTTAACTGGTTGATGTAATAAGTCCACTGGTTTTTCTTTTCTTCATCATCCACACCGCTGACGGTATATACCGGATTTGCGATAACCGGAGTCTTTGGATAATCACCATGTGTACCTACGGTAATGGTGTAGGTAAAGTCCGGCTGATTCGGAGTGGAATCTAAGGTTTTGATTGTTTCAGGAACAAGAATATCATCGGTAGCCCAGCTTCCGTTTGGCGTATAACTCTGAATGTTCATCAGTTCCTTGCTGGTGAAAGTATCAAATCCCATCATGGAAAAGGCATTGACACGGCTGTAAAAGTTACCGCCATTGTTATGTACGGCATGGGTTCCATATCCGATGGAAGCCAGATCAGCAGCAGTGCTCTCGCAGTCTGTCTTTTTCAGGATTGTTTTATACGGATACTCGCCGGTTCCGAAGTACTGCATACTCATACCGGAGAGAACTTCAAACTCAGTGTTTGCGGTTCCTGCGCCAACAACCGGAACTGTCAGGTAACCACTCGTGTAGTTCTTCTCGAGATTGTGGAAGGTAGGAATCGGATCCTGATTATAATTCAGAAACTTGATCTCATCCGGATCACAGAATGATTCAAGAAGAATACAGATAATATTTGGTGCATTCTTTTTGGTGACAGTTGTTTCTTTTTTTGTGTCATTTACATTTTTTTCAATCGAAGCAATTTTCTGCTCGGAGTAGTCATCCGGCTTGCTCATTCCACGGTCTACCACACTCGAAGAGAATCCATAGATAAAACCGTAGTTTTCATATCCCTGTGCAATGTTGGAGAAGTAACTTGCAACAACATTGGCATTCTGTGCAGCAGAGGTTGTAACAGGAAGACCGACAAACAGTACCGATACAATGGCACCTACTACAACAATTTTATGGGTCTTGCCCTGATAGCGCGGTCCTTTAATGAAGAGCGCAACACAAAACAGAAGGAACAGACAAAGCCCGATGACTACGATAGTGGCCTCTTCTGCCGTAAAATAGTTGGTATTGTTCATGGCAAACAGATCATTGATACATTTAAGGTCTGTAAAGCCAAACGGTGTTACACGGTTTGAAAGGATGCATCCGTTAATGATTCCAAGGAGCACCCAGAAACCGCTGATAATGATCCGCCAGAATGCACGTCTGCGGAACAGATAAACAAAGCTTAAGGATGCAAATACAATAAAGGCATTATAAAAAAATGCACCGGTATGCATCCCGACGAAGGAACCTGCCGAGAGAAAACTCCTTCGGGAAAGAACCTCCACAATAAATACGATCCCACAGGATATCAACATGTGGAACAGCAGGGAATATTTATTCAGAAATGAGATCCGACGCAGGTAAGCTTCGGAATGTTGTTTTTCAACTCTGGTGAATAGTTTTTCTTTGATAATACTAAAAAATTTCTTCATCTTTACCTCTCCTTTACTCGAACTATAGATTACTAAAAAAGGATAGTAAAGACAAGAGGTAAAATTTATAAAAAAACCCCGTTAAAAACGAGGTTTTTTTGCAATATGAATAAATTGTGAACAAACGATGTTCTTATCGGTTAGAACGTCTCCAGATGTGCATCTGGTCTGCCTCTTTGATCAGATCATCACGGAAGTCCGGATGTGCAATGGAAATCAGAGCCTCTGCCTTCTGCCAGGTAGATAATCCCTTTACATTGACCATGCCATATTCGGTAACGACATAGTGGGTATTTGCACGGGTGTCTGTGACAATAGAACCTTCTGCCAGGGTCGGGCGGATGCGGGAATGCATAACACCTTTCTTATCCGTGAATGTGGAAGAACAGCAGATAAAGCTCTTTCCACCTTTGGACATATAAGCACCGAGAACGAAGTCAAGCTGTCCGCCGGCACCACTGATGTGTTTGGTTCCGGAAGACTCGGCACTGATCTGTCCGAACAGGTCGATATCTACACAGTTGTTGATGGAGATGAAGTTGTCCAGTGCTGCGATGGAGCGGATATCGTTGGTGTAACTGACAGGGGCGCTCATCAGTTCTGGATTTTCATCCAGATAATCATACATCTTCTTGGTTCCGGCACCGAAACCATATACCTGACGGTAGCGGTCAATGTTTTTGCAGGCACCGGTAATCTTTCCGGCTTTGGCAATGTCTACGAATGCATCTACATACATTTCTGTGTGAACACCAAGATCCTTTAAGTCGGACTGGGCGATCAGGGAACCGACTGCGTTTGGCATACCGCCGATACCAAGCTGTAAGCAGGCACCGTTTGGAATCTGGTCTACGATCAGCTGTGCAACTTTCTGGTCTACTTCGGTAGCAGGACCGCCGGCACCGAGTTCTCCGATTGGAGGATTGGAGCCTTCTACGATTGCATTGACTTTGGAAATATGTATACCGTTTTCAGTTCCACCAAGGCAGCGCGGCATATTTTCGTTGACCTCTACGATGATATGTCTGGCTGTCTCACACATTGCACCAAGATGGGAAGCACTTGGTCCAAAGTTGAAGTATCCATGCTTGTCCATTGGAGCAACCTGGAACATTGCCACATCATCCGGACAATCCAGCTCACGGTAATAACGAGGCAGCTCGGAATAACGGATTGGACTGTAGAATGCACAGCCGCGTGCGATCATATGACGTTCGATTCCGGACATATGCCAGGAATTCCATGTAAAATGCTCGCCGGCGTCTTCGCGCTCAAATACGGCAAGCGGTTTTAAGAGGATTCCGCCACGCAGGTTGATATCCTTCAGTTCATCGGTACGCTTGGCAAGTGCTTTGTCCAGTGCATCTACGGTGTTGGTACACCAGCCATAGTCTACCCAGTCACCGGATTTGATTACTTTTACGGCTTCGTCTGCTGAAACGAGCTTCTGTCTGTATTCTTCTGAAAAATCCATTCGTATAAGACCTCCTTGTATGTCTTAGCGTGAAGTTGTGAACAGAAATGCAACAACTTCGTTAATTTATTAACAACATTATAACATTTATGGATTTCAAAAACAATGGGGAGTGCTGGAAAACGTAATTATTCTGTGGTACACTTAAATTACATGATAAAACTTTCAGCCACTGTTTTTCCATTTATTCAGATTTCTTGCAATTAAGAGGCTGTAAGAATTTTGAATTCAGGGTTCCTAAGCCGGACGCAACCGTTGGAAACGCACCGTCCGGGTGCGATTCCAACTTTCCCGTACTTCCATGTACGGGAATTGCTGACTTATGACAAAATTCTAACAGACTCTAAATTGCAGAAAATTCACAAATAGAAAAACAGTGACTGAAAGTTATTTGAAACGTAAATTAAGCTTTGAAAAAAGGTTTTTGAGCTATCTTACGTTTTTGAAAATATGACAATAGAAAATTCATTATAGAGAAGAAAGAGAGAAAAGATGGAGAATCATACAATTGTTACTTTAAAAAAGGGAGAAGGCCGCACGATCAAGGCGGGTGGCGCATGGATTTTTGATAATGAGATTGATACGATTGTGGGGACATTTACCAATGGAGATGTGGTGACGGTACATGATTTTGACGGATATCCGATGGGAAAGGGATTTATCAATCAGAATTCGAAGATCCGTATCCGCATGCTGACCCGTCATGTCGATCAGGAGATCAACGAAACGTTTTTGTACATGCGTGTGAAAAATGCGTGGGAGTACCGCAAGCAGGTGATGGCGGGTGGCAATGACAGCGTGCCTGAAGCGGATGATGTAGCAGAGAAAGTGTTTCCGGGAATTGGAACGACAGGAAGACCGGATTTGAATTGCTGCAGAGTAATCTTTGGAGAAGCAGATTTTCTGCCGGGACTGGTCATTGACAAGTATGCGGATGTGCTTGTGGTGGAATGTCTGGCACTCGGTATGGAGCAGTTCAAGGAAACAATCGTTTCATTATTAAAAAGGGTACTGAAAGAGGACGGTATTTCTATCCGTGGAGTCTATGAGAGAAGTGACGCCAATGAGCGAAAGAAAGAAGGACTTCCGAAAGTAAAAGGATTTATTGGGGAAACATTTGATACAGAGGTGGAGATCACGGAAAATGGCGTGCACTATCTGGTCGATGTGGTAAATGGTCAGAAGACGGGCTTTTTCCTGGACCAGAAGTATAACCGGCTGGCAATGCAGCGGATCTGTAAAGGAAAGAGAGTTTTGGACTGTTTTACACATATGGGAACGTTTGCACTGAATGCAGGAATCGCAGATGCTTCCGATGTGACGGGACTTGATATTTCGGAATATGCGGTGCAGCAGGCAAATGCCAATGCCGTGCGTAATCATCTGGAAGATACGGTACATTTTCGCTGTGCAAATGTACTGGACGAGCTTCCGAAACTGGCAGAAGCCGGAGAAAAGTATGATGTAGTCATTCTCGACCCGCCGGCATTTACGAAATCCCGTGAGGCCACGAAGAATGCCATCAAAGGTTATCGGGAGATCAATATGAAAGGGTTAAAGCTGGTAAAAGACGGTGGATACCTGGCAACCTGTTCCTGTTCCCATTTTATGACACAGGAACTGCTGGCAAAGACGGTGAAGGAAGCTGCAAAGGCGGCACACAAACGGCTGCGTCAGGTGGAATTCCGTACGCAGGCGCCGGATCATCCGATTTTGTGGGCAAATTCTGCGAATGTGCCGGAGAGCTATTATCTTAAATTTTTTATCTTCCAGGTTGTTGATGAGAAATAAGGACTGGAAAATGGCGGTAATGCTTGATTTATAAGGGATGGAAGGCATTTAACGTTTACAGAGAAAACCTCGTAAAGTATCGCAAAATATCGTATCACAGTGGTATAAAGTGGTAAGTCTGAGTGGTAAGCACCTGAAATGTAACGAGTGGTAACTATGAAATGATAATGATACCGAGAAGATTATATGTTCGCTCTTCATAATACGAAAATTTGTAGTATAGATGTAGCGTTTTGTGGTATACTATAGAAGAACAAATACCTTTCTGTGAAAGGGAAAGGAGAAAGGATACGCGTATGACAGTTGATAGAAGAGTAAGCAGTATTGAATCCAGTTTCAAAATGGAAGGCATGCCATTTGATGCAGAATGTCGTCAAAGAGTAAGAAATGTCTTGGTCAAGAAGGTCTCTGCGGCAGATGCAATTATAGAATTAAATAAGAAATACAGAGTATCCAAGAAGCAGGTTGAAGGATCAAGAGTATGATTATTTCTATGATGATGAGCAGGACGCAAAGTACTGCTATCCGGGAACAAATGTATTAAAGAATAAACTGGATATAAGAGATTTAGCCACATTGCACGAGGCTGAAAGAGACTATTCAGCAGTACGCCAGGCAGAACTTGTAGGTCAAGGCGTTACTGGAGATTTCTCTTTTAAGCATCTTTGTTCTATACATAAGCATTTATTCAGTGATGTATATTCTTGGGCGGGCAAGACGAGAACGGTTGATATTTCCAAAGGAACCGTTTTCTGTTTGGTGCAGTTTATCGAAAGCCAGTTTGATGATTTGTATCGTAAGCTGAAAAAGGAAAATTTCTTAGCTGACATAACCGATAAGGAAGAAATGAGCGAGAGACTAGCCTATTACCTGGGTGAGATTAATATGATCCATCCTTTTAGAGAAGGCAATGGAAGAACTCAGAGGATATACATAGAGCAGTTATGCTTGCATAATGGTAGATTTGAAATCGATTTTACGGATGTTTCAAAAGACGAGATGATAGCCGCAAGCGTCAGGTCGGCAAATGCCAGCAACGATATGTTGGAAAAATTGATTAGTAATTGTCTTGTTGAAAAATAGTTTTAGAGAAGAATGTACGTTCCGCTTTGAGTGTAAAAACTGATTTTTGAACTGACCATATGTTAACGATAGACTAACGACGGACTAACAAGAAACTAACGACAGACTAACAACGATATAATTGTAATGCCAAAACAGATATGATATTATTATCGTGGATTTGGTAGGACAAAGCGATCAATCATTAGTGTTCACAAAAGACTACTATTTTATTACAAAAAACTACTATTTTACTACGGTTTCAATACTTGTGTCGGCGAAACAGGCGTGCTATCATTATAGTGACGAAAAAACTACTAATAAATTTACATATAAAACTAGTAAAAACTAATATATAGTCGCTTTTATTTTTATTGTAGTTGTAGTAAGATTATCATGGCAATCGAAACAGAGATGTTCCGGTTGTTTTTTTTATGCCATGGAAAGGGGGTGAATTTGATGGAATTATCTATGAGAGAGAAGGAACTGTTAATTATGTTCGGGAGTGAGAGAAGGCTTGATACACATAAACGCTTGCAAAACGCTATTCCCTATATGACAGATGTGATGTAGAACAAAGGAGAAAACACATGAATAAAGAAATGACCGTAAATGGGAAAACTGGAACAAATGAACAGTTTTTCAGATCAGTGATGACTTATTTCGGTTATAATAAAAGGAGAAAGCTCTCGATTGACTAACCGGGTATAAACTCCATATAATAGTGGTAACCGAATGGAGAAGCTATAGAAGGAGGGAGCATTATGCAGGCATTATCAAAAGCAGAAGTTGGTGAAAATTATACCATTCAGTGGTTATTCGGATTACCGGAAGTTGTAGAATTCCTGCACCGCCATCATGTAGAAGAAGGTGGCAGCGTACAGGTGATTCAGAAATTATCCAATGGGCTGATCATCGGTGCCAATGGAGAACGGTTTGCCATGGGAAATGAGATTGCAGATCGTATTCAGGTATAAGTACATCCGGCTATAGAAAACAGGCACCCCGGTATCCGTTATAAAAACGGCTGCCGGGGTGTTTTGGGTAAAAAAATGAAAAGGGCAGTATACTTGCATTTTAGAGAGCATTATGGCATAGTTGAGAAAGAAAATCGAAAGCGAAGGATGAAAAGAGGAAAAATGAAGTTTCGAAAAGCTAAGCAGGACGATAAGGAAGAAATTCTTGCACTGTATCAGTCACTGATCGGTACTCCATACTGCGCATGGGGCAACGGGTATCCGGGAGAACAGGAATTTGATTATGATATGAAAAGAAATGCTCTTTTTTGTATGGAAAATGAAGATGGAGAAATCATTGGCACGATCACAGTGGATGAAGATCCGCAGGTGGAAGCACTCACATGCTGGTCCAAAACACTGCAGCCGTCTGCGGAGCTTTCTAGACTCGGGGTGCGCACCGATATGCAGAATCAGGGAATTGCCCGGCGGCTTCTGCAGTATGGCATGGAAGAATTGAAAAAACAGGGAAAAAAGAGTGTGCATTTTCTCGTGTGTAAGACAAATAAAAAAGCGCTCCGTTCTTATGAAAAACTGCATTTTGACGTAGTGGGAGAGAGCGATTTATTTGACGAGGACTGGTGGTGCTACGAGAAAGCACTTTAAAAATCAAGTACAGGAAGTTGGAAAATATGCAAATAGGACAGAAAAAAACAACGGGACAGAAGATGAAAAAAGAGAGGAACAGGGGAAGAGAAACGGATAGAAAACCGAACATAAGCCAGATACAAAAAACAGGTGAACACTGCATTTATGCAAAAAGATGCGGAGGGTGTGACTATCAGGGAATTTTGTACAGTCAGCAGCTTTCCAAAAAGCAGAGTTACATGCGCAGACTCATGGAACCGTTTGGAAAGATTAATCCAATCATCGGGATGGACGATCCATACCACTATCGGCATAAAGTACAGGCGGCTTTTTCCTGCAATAAACGCGGACATATTGTGGCAGGCGTATATGAGAAACATTCGCATGATATCGTGGATGTGGAGGAGTGCCAGATCGAGGATGCACAGGCGGATGCCATTATCCGTGAAATTAAAAATATGATGCGTTCTTTCCGGATTCGTGCATATGATGAGGATACCGGATATGGGCTGCTGCGTCATGTGCTGGTGCGAAAGGGCTATCACAGCGGACAGATTATGGTGGTGCTTGTACTGGTATCTCCGATCCTTCCATCCAAAAATAATTTTGTCAAGGCACTGCGGAAGAAGTTCCCGGAGATCAGTACAGTGGTGATCAATGTCAATGACCGCAAGACCAGCATGGTGCTCGGGGAGCGCAATATTACGGTTTATGGAAAAGGATTTATTGAGGATGAACTGTGCGGATGCACATTTCGTATTTCACCGACTTCATTTTATCAGGTAAATCCGCAGCAGACAGAAAAACTCTACCGGAAAGCCATTTCCTGTGCCAAACTGACGGGAAAAGAAACTGTGATCGATGCGTACTGCGGTACGGGCACGATCGGGCTGATTGCCAGCAGCCGCGCAAAGCATGTGATCGGAGTGGAGTTAAACCGTGATGCGATAAAGGATGCTATCTCCAATGCAAAGCGCAATCATATTCACAATGTTACGTTTTATAATGAAGATGCCGGACAATTTATGGTAGAGATGGCAGAAAAAGGAGAACATGCGGATGTGGTCATTATGGATCCGCCGCGTACGGGAAGCGATGAGGCGTTTCTTTCCTCTGTAGTGCGACTGGCTCCGGATAAAGTCGTGTATGTATCCTGTGGTCCGGAAACGCTGGCGCGGGATCTGAAGTATCTGACAAAGCATGGATACCGGATGAAAGAGTGTACACCGTTTGATCTTTTTCCGTTTACGAAACACGTGGAGACGGTATGCCTTTTGTCCAAACTTCATAAGCGAAGCATCATGTGAATGTGACACTTGATATGGACGAGATGGATTTAACGGCGGCTGAGAGGAAGGCTACTTATGAGGAGATAAAGAAGTATGTGGCAAAACATAATGATGGGATGAAGGTATCTAATCTGTATATTGCACAGATAAAGCAGAAGCATGGAATTATAGAAAGAGAGAACTATAATAAGCCAAAATCTGAGAAGGGCGGACAGCCGGAATGCCCAAAAGAAAAAGAAATAGCGATTGAAGAGGCGTTGAAGTATTTTCAGATGATTC